>JAESFG010000037.1_pt1 | contig 687311 bp, 631 predicted proteins | sample 9269371 | NCBI WGS metagenome assembly JAESFG01 (sample SAMN14506227, study PRJNA617093) | algae metagenome | isolation source: Aetokthonos hydrillicola CCALA 1050 (B3-Florida) and co-occurring... | place: USA: South Carolina | collected 2013-01-01
TCTCGTTCTGACTAGACCGATGATTCACGCCTCGGACTGATAGGGTCCGAGGCGATCATGGTCTCGTTCTGACTAGACCGATGATTCACGCCTCGGACTGATAGGGTCCGAGGCGATCATGGTCTCGTTCTGACTAGACCGATGATTCACGCCTCGGACTGATAGGGTCCGAGGCGATCATGGTCTCGGGAGTTGTGCCGCAAGGAACTACGCTGCTTGCGGCTATGGGCTAGGATCCGGCGCTTTGCGCGGAGTCCCAGGTATGATGCTTCTATTCCTGATCATCCTGGTCGGCGGGGCGTTCGTCATCGCGGCCATCGCGTCGCAGTCGAAGCCCTTCCGGCAGGACCGGTCGAAGACCGACGACAATGAGACACCTAGGGCCGACTAAGACCGGCGCTATGGTGTAGCGACCCGCCGGGTCACGTGCAGATGGCGGACGGCTACGATGAGCACCAGCGCGGCGCCGGCCTGGTGGGCAATGCCGAGGTGGAGCGGCACCGCGTGCAGCAGCGTCCAGATGCCGAGCGCGGCCTGCGCGACGACGGCCGCCAGCAGCAGGTGCGATGAGCCCTTGACCTCGGAGCGCGTGCCTGCGCGCGCAAGCCGCCAGACCTCCACGGCGGCGAGCACCAGCACCGCATAGGCGACGAGCCGGTGGTCGAACTGCGCCATGGACGGGTTCTCGAAGGGATTGAGATACCAGGGCTCCATGGCCAGGAGGTCATCGGGGATCAGCATGCCGTTCATAGACGGCCAGGTGTTGTAGAGGAGGCCTGCCTTGAGACCGGCGACGAAGGCGCCGAGTACGACCTGCAGCAACACGGCGCCGAGGATCCAGGGGGCGAGCGTCGGAACCTTTGAGGAAGCCTGCGTCTCGCCGCGGCGGCCGAGGCTCAGTGCAAGCCAGACAACGAGCGCGAGGATCAGGAACGCCACCGTGAGGTGGAGCGCGAGCCGGTACTGACTGACGTCGACGCGATCGACAAGCCCCGACTTGACCATGAACCAACCGATGCCGCCCTGCAGGGCGCCGAGAGCGAGCACGCCGGCGAGCTTTGCGGGATAGCCCGGCCGCAACGCGCCCTTGAGCCAGAAGAACAGAAGCGGCAGCCCGAATGCCACGCCGATCATGCGGCCGAGAAAGCGGTGGCTCCACTCCCACCAGTAGATGGCCTTGAAGGCCTCGAGCGACATGCCCTTGTTGACGAGATGGTACTCCGGGATCTGCTGATACTTGGCGAAGGCCTCCAGCCAATGCGCGTCGGTCAGCGGAGGGATGGCGCCGAGGATGGGCTGCCATTCGGTGATGGAGAGGCCGGAGTCGGTCAATCGCGTGGCGCCGCCGACGGTGATCATGGCGAGGACAAGGAGCGCGACGAAGGCTAGCCACGCCTGCACCGGTTGGTCCCAGGACGCCTGGTCCGTGCCCGCCTCGCTGCCAGTGCTACCGATAGCCGCCATGACGCTCTTTTTCCTGCTGAGCCAACCGGGGGTGTGATAGGGGCAACGGGCAGTCGGATCAATGCGATCATCCGGCGCTGACGCAGCTATGAGGCCCGTTAACGGCGCCCCATTGACTTTGAAGGGAAAAAGGATCGTCCATGACAGCCCGGACGCGCAAGCTGATCGGCGCAATCGTGCTTGTCGCGTTTCTCGCGGTCTATGCGCTCGCGGCCATGATGGCGGCGATCGTGCTGCAGGTCAGCGCCAGCAAGACGGTGGAGCTTCTCTACTACCCGGTGGCGGGGCTGCTCTGGGTGCTGCCGGCGATGTGGCTGATCAGATGGATGCAACGCCCGGACGCGTAGAGGGGCGGGGCTCGGCCGTTCCGGCCGCGAGGCGGCGACCAATGCGCCTCACGGCGCCCAGCGCGGCATTGATGGCATTGAAAAGAAGGAACGGCACGCCGCTCATCATGACCTTGACGTAGCGTGCGTCCTGATAGTCGCCATTGAGCGATACGCGGGGCAGGCCCGTCATGACAGCCGTGTGGTTGCCCCTCACCACGTCCTTGCGGGTGGTGACGCCCGTCGCGAGCCCGAGCTCTTGCACAAGCGCGAAATCGCGCGGCCCGGCGCACTCGGGGTCGCCATAGGGGAAGCTGAAATGGCGACAGCGGCGGCCAAGCTCCCGCTCGATGCGCGCCACGCTCAAGGCAATCTCGGCGCGAGCCTCGTCCTCCGGCAACTTGGCAACGGCGTAGTGGCTCACCGTGTGCGCGCCTATTGTGACCAGCGGGTCGGCGGCGAGCGTGCGGATCTCGTCCCAGTCCATGATCAGCTCGCGGCAGAGCGCGGTATCGTCGTAACCCGCGGCACGGGCGATGTCGCGGACGCCCTGGCGCAGCTCGCTCTCGGAGCGGGCGCGGAGCGACCAGTAGATCTCGTGGAATGCAGCGCACTTGCCGGCTGTCGTGCTGGTGTCGAACGTGCGCTCGACCCCTTCGAGCACGACATCGAGGGCATCGGCCTTGCGGATGGCCCTCTCGAGCACGAGCCACCAGAGCTCGCCCTCGCCGTCCGGATAGGCGGTCGGCACATAGATGGCCATGGGCACGTCCAGGCGCTTGAAGACCGGATAGGCGTGATCGCGGTTGTCGCGGTAGCCGTCGTCGAGGGTGAAGCAGGCGAAGGGACGGGTCGGTTGCTCCATCGCCAGGCGGCGCGCGGCCTCATCGAGCGAGACCAGGTCGTACCCGGCGTCGCGGACGGTCTTGATCGCAGTCTCGAGGAACGCGGGCGTGATCTTGAGAATTCGGTTGGGCTCGAACGGGTCGGGCGGCTCGGGGCACACGCTGTGGAGCGTAAAGATGACACCTTTGCCGCGCGCAAAAGGCGCGAGCAGCGTGCCGAGCCCCGAATAGTGGAGCGCCGACAGCGCGATCTTCATCAGGCCCGTGGTCTTGCGGCTCATCAAGCAGCTCGCGTTCGTTCGCAACACCTCATTTCATGCGAGCAGCGTGCACATCTCCTAAACTGACAGCGCCAACGTGGTCGTAGCGTTAACAAAGCGTCAATGGCGGCACCTTCAGCTGGCGCGGGCAAAGCGCTGGCGGCGCGCCTGCTGCTCAGACGCGTTGAGCGTGAAGAGCGTGATGCCCTCCACGTCGAAACCCAGGTAGGAACCCGGTGCGGCATCGCCCGGCCCCGGCACACCTCTGCCGTCGGCAATCGTTACGCCGCAATCGAAACGGCCCTGAATGCGCTCGAACAGCAGACGTGCCTCGTCGGTGCGGGCAGCGACGATGATGTGCTCGTAGACGTCGTCGAGGGCGTCGAGGACAAAGTTGATGCTGTCGGCGTCGAGATCGCGCCCGTGGTCGGCAAGGCCAAGACCCGCCGGGATGAGATGCACGTCGCAGTCGCTCAAGGGAACGACGACATCCTCGAAGCGCGCATTGGCATCGATCAGCTCGCAGAGGCCAGGCTGCGACCCGTAGCCCAGGGGCTCGGCGATGCCGTTGCCCGCGAGGTTCCAGTCGACAATCATGACCGTGAGACCCTTGTCCGACAGAGCCTTGGCGGCGGCCGAGACCTCGTTCGCCAACGTGAACATGTTGGACGAGCCGGTGACGAGCGTGCGCAGGCCCGAGACCTTGCCTTGGCGGGTTGTCTCAAGCTCGACAGCAAGATCGGCCGCGGAGGATACGGCACTCACACCCTCGAGTGCCGTGGCGGCAACCGGAGCCGCTGCCGCCGCGGGCTCGGGCACTAAGGCGGCCGGTGCGGGCATGGCAGGGGCTTTCGGCTCGACGCGCGGTGCCTCGGGATCGGGCCTCCGGGGGGCGGGAGGCGGCGGCGAGGCTGGCGGCGGCTCGCGACGTGGCGGATCGGGCAACACCGGCACGACCATGTGCTCGTCCTCGCGATCGGCGCGGCTGCTACGCCGGCGCGGCACCTGCGTTCCACCCAAAAGATTGCGCGTGATGACCAGTGCGATGCCGATCAGAAGCGTCGCCACGGCGACCAGCAACGTCGTCGCCATTTTGCGCGGGAACACCGGCACCGCCGACGGGCGCGCGGTCGAGACGATCTGCGCCTCCACCGGAATGGCGCGGCTGTCGTCTGCCCGCACGCGGTTCGATTCGTACTGGGCCCGGAGACGGTCGAGCTCGGCGCGCTTCGACTTGGCGTCGGCCTCGAGGCTCCGGAGCTTCGCCTCCTCGGGCCCGGACGTGACGATCCGGCTCTTGATCTCGTCGACGCTCTTCTGGATCGCGTCCTCGCGCAGCGCCATCACCTTGGCTTCCTTGGAGAGGCCATCGACGATCTTGCCCACCTCGGCCGAGATCTGGCTCTTCAGACCCTTGAGATCGGCGTTGAGCTGGCGCATGCGGGGATGGCCCGGAAGAAGCGTCGCGGAAAGCTCCGAGATCTGGCGCTCGACGCGCACGCGGCTCTGCACCAGGTTCTGGATGAGCGGAGACTTCTGCACATCTGCCAGCGTGTCAGCGCTGTCGAGGCCCTGCATCTCGCGCGCCTGCTTGGCACGCGCCTCGGCCTCGCTCCGCGCCGCCTTGACCCTCGAAAGCTCGGCGTTCAGCTCGGCGAGCTGCTGCTCGTTCAAACCCGTCGCCTGCTGGCCTCCCTTGAAGATGTTGGCCTCGCCCCGGAACTTCTCGACCTCGGCCTCGGCCGCCGCGGCCTCGTCGGCAAGCTTGGCGATCTTCGGCTCGAGCGCTTTCTGGACCTCGTCGGTCTCTGTGAGGCTCTGGTGGGCAAGGTTCTCGCGGTAGGTATCGGCGATGCGGTTCGCGACCGAAGCGGCGAGGTCGGGATCGATCGAGGTGAAGCGCACGCCGATGAAGCGGCTCTCCTTCGGCGAGTAGACCTCGAGCTTGCTGAAATAGGATGCGAGCGCGCGCTCTTCGTCGCTCTCGGTCGCACGCGGCGCGCCAATGCCGACCAAGCGCAGGAGACGCGACATCGTGTCGGGAGAGCCGCGCGCGCTGTTGAACTCCGGCAGATCGGCGAGGTGCATCTCCCGGACGATGGTCTCGCCGAGATCTGGCGACATCAGCGCGCGGACGTGCGTGTTGATGGCCTCCTTGTCCATGCGCACGCTGACGCTGTCGGGAGCGCCCGAGCGATTGGGGTCAGCAAACGGGTTGTTGGTGCTCTTTGATTCGATGGTGAGCTGCGTCTCGGAGGCGTAGTGGGGCGCGATCATGGCGAGCACGCCATATGTCAACGCGGCGACGAGGACCGAAAGCACAAGAAGCCTCGGCACGCTGCGGATGGCAGCGACCCACAACGACCGGAGGTCGATGTCGTCGGAGAGCTCATACGAACGGGGTGCCATGAGGAGTTTTTCCAGTGGGGACAGCCCCCTGAGCCATACACGACCGCTCGTTAGAATTTCCTTAAGTTTCCCGAAATGATCCATGCCCTCAGCTTTTGTTAACCCGGGCTCCCTAAGACTTGCCGCAGGCTCTTTGTCCGCACTCCGGTCGTCAGAAATGCGCTTTGGCGGTTCAACTTCCGTCCGTTTCCTCGCCTGCGCGGCCGCCGCGCTGGCTCTCGGCGGCTGCGCGGGCGATCCCGTGGGCTTCATCCCGGCCCCCTGGATGTCGCAAGTGGGCGGCACGGGAGGCTCTGCAGAGCCGGGCGCAACCCAGAGTACGGCCGAGGTCGTGTCGTGGGGGGAGCCGTCGGAGGTGCCGGCTGGCTTCGGGGGATCGCAAACGGTTGCAGATGCAGACGGACCCTATCTCCTCGACACTGGAGACAAGCTGCGTGTGTTCGTCTACGGGCAGCCCAACCTGTCGCGGGCCTACACCGTCGACCACGAGGGCAACATCACCGTGCCTCTGATCGGCAACGTCGGCGCACGCGGACGCACGACGCGCACGCTCCAGGAAGCGATTCGCCGGCGGCTCGGCACCGACTACGTGCGAGACCCGCAGGTGACCGTGGACGTGCTGCAAAACCGGCCCTTCTTCATCTACGGCGAGGTGAAGACGGGCGGCCAGTATCCCTACGTGTCCGGCATGACGATCGAGACGGCGATCGCGATCGCGGGTGGCTACACGGAGCGCGCCAGCAGCCGCAGCTTCCGCATTACACGGCGCAACAATGGATTCGTCGATCAGATCGACGCACCCGGAGACTACCTCGTACAGCCCGGCGACGTCGTCTATGTCAACGAGCGCTTCTTCTGAGATGGCGAAAATGGACGCCCAGGCATCCTCACGGCCACTGCGGATCCTGCACGTGATGCGCGCACCAGTCGGCGGGCTGTTCCGCCATGTGCTCGACCTGGCCGGCGAGCAGGCGCGGCGTGGCCATTCGGTCGGCATCGTCGCCGATGGCAATGCGACAGACGCGCTCACGGCGAAGAAGCTTGCCGGCATTGCTCCCAAGCTGCGTCTCGGTCTCTCGCTCGTACCCATGCGAAGGCAGCCCGGCGTCGGCGACCTCTTCGCGCTGCGCTCGGTTGGCAAGATCGCGCGCGCTCTCGAACTCGACGTGATACACGGCCATGGCGCCAAGGGTGGCGCCTACGCCCGCCTCGCCAAGGCGATGCTCGCGCTCCATGGCGACCACGTCTCCGCGTTCTACACGCCGCACGGCGGCAGTCTGCATTACAAGCCCGGAACGCCTGCCGGATTCGTCTTTCTCAGCATCGAGCGCATCCTCGGGCTGCTGACCGACGGCCTCATCTTCGAGAGCCAATTCGCGGAAATGTCCTATGCCCGACTGGTCGGAACGAGAGGCGCGCCGCGGCGCGTCATTCCGAACGGGCTCGGCGTCACAGATTTCGCCGAGCGCGAGCTCGCGCCCGATGCGGCGGACTTCCTGTTCATCGGCGAGCTCCGATTGCTGAAGGGCGTCGACGTTCTGCTCGCTGGGCTGTCCGCGCTGAAGCGTGAGCCGCCGGTCCGCGCCGTCCTCGTTGGCGCCGGCCCGGAAAGCGAGGTCTTCAAGGATCAGGCCCGAACGCTCAAACTGGACGACAGGGTGAGCTTTCCAGGGGCGATGCCGGCCGCCGCGGCGTTCCGGCTCGGGCGCACGCTCGTCGTGCCGTCGCGTGCCGAGAGCTTCCCGTACGTGGTGCTCGAAGCGGCCGCGGCCGGGGTTCCTCTGATCGCGACGGACGTGGGTGGCATTCCCGAGATCGTCGCCGGCACCGGGATCGAGCTCGTATCGCCGGGCTCCGCCAACGCGCTGGCCGCCGCCATGGGTGCGGCACTGTCGGATCCGGCAGGCGCGGAGTCGCGGGCGCGCGCGCTCCGGAGTGCCGTCGGACGCAAGTTCACCGTCGAAGCCATGACGGATGCCGTGCTCGCCTTCTACCGGCGGCCAGCCGACGTGGCGCGCGTCGGGACGGCGGCGCTCACCGTTCCGTAGCCGCACCGCCGAGCCTCCGGGAACGCGTATTGACCGATACCGGCTGCTCTTGGATGAAAACTCTGGGGGTTCCTGAACCCCGGCGGCTATCGCCTGAGTCGCTCGGCCAGCCATTGCGGCGTCTCGTCGGGGCCCAGGCCGGCGAGCCTCGCCCTCGTCCAACGGTAGGCGCCCTCGAACAGCTCGCCGTGTCGGTGCCAGTCGAGGAAGCCCATGTCGTCCGGTATCGGGGGCATCAGGGCGATATCGTCAGGGGCGAGCTCGCGCTGGAAGTCGCGCCGGTTGGCCATCAAGGCCCGCATCAGAACCGCAATCAGCCCCGGCGCGTCGGGAAGCGGATCGCGCCGAAGCGGGTTCATCGCCCTCATGAGAAGCGCACCGCGGGCGGGAAGGGCGTCGTAGTCGACATCGAAGCGGTCCAGCTGCGGCGGCTTCAGGGTGACGACGACGTTGGGGCCATCTTTCAGCTCATGCATCACCTTGATCGGCACGTTGTCGAGCAGGCAGCCGTCGACGAGCATGTCACCCTCGGCCGTGTAGACCGGCGGCAGCAGGACGGGAATGGACGAGGAAGCGCGGATTGCGCGCCACAGCCGCCCGCGCCGGTGGCACATGAGGCTGAAGCGCGAGAGGTTGGTCGAGACGGCGAAGAAGGGCAGCCACAAATCCTCAATGTCGCCCTCCCCGAACAGCCGTCTCAGCTCACCATCGAAGACCGTGTGATCGAGCAGGCCGTAGCGCGGCAGCGTGTAGCGGCGCATGGCTCCATTGGCGACGAACATCTCGCCGAGCTGGCGGTCGATCTCGTCGGCGTCGGTGCTCAGAAGGAAGGCTGCGGCCAGCGCGGAGCCGGCCGACGTGCCACCCACGATGTCGAAGGTGAGCCCGGCCTCGCCAAGCCCCTTGAAGACGCCGGTGTGGGCTGCGGCCAGTGCCCCGCCGCCGCAGGCAACAAAGCCCATGGCGCGGCCGTCGATGAAGCGGACCAGCCGGTCCACGTCCTCGTCCGTGTCGAGCGCGACATGGTGGTGCATGCCGACGGCGCGGCCCTCGAGCCAGCGCGCGGTGCCCGCGACTTGCGTGCGCGTGGCGTGGAGGAGGACGAGACGCGTCGCCTCCGGCGCCACGAAGCGGCGCGCCAGCTCCTCGACGGCGTTCGGCGCGGGGCGGGCCCCGTGGGGCGCGACGGCCAGCACCATATCGGCATGGCGGATCGCCTTCTCGGTCCAGGACGAGACCTCGTCTCCGGCGGCGAGCAGCACGTAATCGTGGCCGGCCTCGAGGGCGTTGAGCCTCTGCGTCGCCTCGGCACCCTCGAATGAGCGGCCGGCGCCGAGCAGGTCTGCCGCCGTCTGCTCGGTGACGACGGCGAGCTCGCTGCGCTGGCGCAGGGCGTCGGCAAGGCGGGTGACGAAAGCCGGCGCGAGCCGCGATTGGCCCGCGGCGATCAGGCAGAGGGTCCGCGGCCGAGGCGTGCTGGCCGATCGCGCACGCGAACGCGATGTGGTCGCCGCCAGGCGGCGCGCCAGCGTTGCCGTCAGCGTGCGCCAGATGCCGGGGTGCTCGGCAACGAGCGCATCGAACTCGGGCCGCGACAGGCCGAGCACGAGGCTGTCGCGCATGGCCGTGACCGTTGCCGTTCGGAGAGCGCCGGTCAGGAATGCGATCTCGCCGACCGGCTGTCCGGCCGAGATCTCGCTCACGGTTCCGGGCCGGCCCTCGATGGTGACAGCGAAGCGGCCCGAGACCACCACATGAAGGGCTTCCGCGGGATCGCCCTGGCGCATGAGCACGTCACCGCGCCGGAGCGGGCGGACGGCAAAGCGAGCCGCCAGCGCGGCCTGCTCCGTCTCAGACAAGCCGGAGAACAGGTCGACGTCGGGAAGATCGCGCACGGGTACGTCGAACGGAGTCATGGCGCTCGACCTTGGGCGGCGGTCCGCGGTTCTCGGCCGCGGTGGCGCCGCTCCGACTATAGAACGGCCGGAGATCCAGCGCGCGGATCTCGTTTGTGGGGAAGTTAACGAAGGTAGGAGGTGCGCGACCTCGACAGTCGAGCGAGGCCGGCAAGCAGCAGGCACAGGGCGGGCACGAAGACCGCCAAATATGTGCCAACGAGGATGAGCATTCCAGTCATGGCCCCAATATAGTTACGGAGCCGATCGGTTCACCTGTTCCAGATCAACCTACAGAAATTTAAGCCGCGACAGGACGCCGCTCACCGACATAGGCCTCGGCCGCCTCGACCAGAAGGTCGCTCATGGCGCGCGCCATTTTGTGAGGATTGAAGCCCCAGCGGGCGTTGAAGCGCATGTGAGCTGCGGCCTCGAGCGCGGCGACAAGCGCCGTCTGCCCGTGGGAAGCGATGAGATCGCTCACGTGGCGCGATTGGCAGGCGGCCAGCAGGCCGCGGAAGCGCAGGAGAACGGCGACCTTGCGCACGCGCTCGCGCGGCGAGATCTGCCAGAAGTCCTGCTCGACCCGGCGCAGGTCCTCGTCGGACAGGGTCAAGGACGGCAGGAGCAAGCCCTTGCCGGACGACAAAATCTTGAGGGCGAGAGCGAGCTCGCGGGCGCCTACGCGAGGCACGTCGCTGGTATCGACCGCGTTCGGGGCGGCGCTGATGTTGCTCTCAGTGTTGTTCGACATCGCGATTTAGCTCCGCTTCACGGCCGGCGCGGCCCGGCCAAATACGGCCCAGGGCGATCCATGCAGCACGATGATGTCCGTCGGGCGCCGAGCCTCGACGACGAAATCCACATCCAGACCGACGAGGTGGTGCCCCGGGTTGCGGATGTCCGATTTCCTGAAACGGTACCTACGACCGTCGTCGCTGCTGATGACGCCAAATCCAATACTCTCGTGAAACTTGGTGATGTGACCTTGCACGGCACACTCCGTCTTTTACGCCTTGAGGATCTGCCGCTCTCGCGGTGCATTGCCGCAAGAATGTCGGAGATCGGCGGAGTGCGCTGTTACAGGAGTAACAATCCTAGTATTTTCAATGCTGTCAACCGGCGACCTTTCATTTACCACGAATGGAAAAGGCCGCCTGGGGGGCGGCCTTTCACATTTCTTCGCTGCAGTTGCTCAGCGGTCACGCCCAATTCGGCGATCGGCCTCCAGGGATGCGAAGGCGACGGCCTTGCGCTGACGCTTCTGGCGCGGTGCGCCTGGCGGAGGCGCCTCAGCTTTTACGAAAAAAGGCCTCTACCCGCATGCCCGGCTTCAACGCCGGGTTAGTCCCTTGCAGCTCGATCGTCACCTCCATGACCTCGACGTCGGTCGGCAGCAGCGGGCCGCGCGGGCCGATCTTGGCCTGGCCGAGAGACGGCGCGATCTTCGTCACCTTGCCCTCGAACTTCTCGTTCGGAACGCTCATGCTCGTGACGTAGGCCCTCTGGTCCTTCTTGATCTTGCCGACGTCACCCTCGTTGACCTCGGCCTTGACGCGGACCAGGCTCATGTCGCCCATGACGACCAGCGGCAGATCCGGCGACGGCGCGACGATCTCACCCTGCTTGGCGTTGACCTGCAGAACGGTGCCGGCGGACGGAGCACGGATGCGAGTCTTGTCGAGCAGAGCCTCGGCCATGCGCACCTCGGCGCGGGCGGCGCTGACGGCGGATTCGGCGCGGCTCGGAGCCGGAAGGTTGGGCTTCGACTGCGCCTTCACATAAGCGATGCGCTCCCGCTCGAGGCGATCATTGGCGTCCTTCAGCCGGCGACGTGCATCAGAAACGGCAGCCTCGCTGCCGGTGCCGCTGCGCTTGGCCGCGATCGCGTAGTCGAGCTCGATGCGGGCACCGGTCACGGCGCGCTCGGCGGAATAGATCGCGTCCTCGGCCTTGCGCACGTCCTCGCGGCCGGCGCGGAAATCCTTCTCGCGGTCCTCGCGCAGCGCCTCTGCCTCGGTCTCGGCGGAGGCGAGCTTGGCGCGTGCCTCGGCGTCGTCGAGGCGAAGCAGGAGCTCGCCCTCCTCGACCTTGTCGTCGACCTTGATGAGCACCTCGTCGACGCGGCCGAGATAGGTCGCGCCGAGGCGGATCTCGCCGGACTTCGGCTCGACACGGCCGGGAGCGGCGGCGTCGTAGTCGACCGTCTCGAGGGGAAGCTCTTCCGCCGAATTGCTCGACTTCAGCTTGTCGAAGGCGAGATAGCCTCCGGCCCCGGCCAGGCCGAGCAGGAGGACGAGATTAAGTGGCTTCAACATGGCGCGTGCTCTTCCTTAAGCTGCAACATTCTTTTTCTTGGACGGGACTCCACCACCGGAGCCTCCGGGTCCACCGTGATCGTCAGGGTTCTCCTGGAATTTCTTGCCGCTGCCGCCCTTGTTGGGCGAGCGGTCGTCGCTCACGATGCGGCCGTCCTCGATGCGGATGATGCGGTCGGCGTAGCCCAACGTGCGGTGATCGTGCGTCACCGCCATCACGGCACGCGTCGGGTCCGAGGACACCTCGGCCAGAAGCTCCATCACGGCCTTGCCGTTCTCACTGTCGAGAGCGGCCGTCGGCTCGTCGGCGAGAATCACCGACGGGCGTCCTGCGAGCGAGCGGGCGATGGCCACGCGCTGCTTCTCACCGCCCGAAAGCTTCGAGGGATACGTGTACATGCGGTGCCCGAGGCCGACCGCCTTCAGGGCGTCGGCGGCCGTCTCCATGGGATCGGCTGAGCGCGCGTCGCGCACGTCGAGGGCGACGAGCACGTTCTCGATCGCCGTCAGCGTCGGGAAGAGGTTGTAGCTCTGGAACACGAAGCCGATGTGCTGGCGGCGGATGTCGGCAAGCTCCTCGGCCGACTGGCCGACGGCCTGTTGGCCGGCAAGATGCAGCTCGCCGCTGGTCGCTGTCAGGATGCAGCCCAGGATAGACAGAAGGGTCGTCTTGCCGCTGCCGGAGGGGCCCATCAGAAGCGTGAGCTCACCCGGACGCAAATCCATGCTCACGCCCTTCAGGATGTGCAGCTCGCCGGCTCCGGTGCCGATCGTCTTCACGATATTGCGAGCCTCGAGCAGCGGTCGCTGCCCTTGCGAAGCTCGTGCGGCATTGGCCATTACGCGATCTCCCGAAACCGAAGCGCGGCATTCACTCGATGCACTCTTGCACCGCTTGCATGCCAGCGCTGTTACGCCAGGCACATAAATGTGCCCAATTCCTCGTGGCGATGGACTTAGGTTAGACTTGTGACGGAACTTGCACTGACTGACGCTACGAAGCCACACCTGCCTATGCAATAGGCTCGTAGCCGACAACCCTGCCGAGGCCGCCGCCCCCCGCAGAAACCGGCAGGGTCCGGGCGCCAACGCGGCTCTCCGGACCCCATTGCGGCCAACGGGTTGCGCTTACCGGTTGAACACGCCCGCCGGATCGATGCGCGTCACCTTCCGAATGGCGGTGATGGCGGCAAAGATGCACATGCCGAGCGTAAGCAGGAACAGGTAGGCGGCGATCTTGGGGGTCATCACGATCGTGAGTGTCGGCACACGCAGCGACAGGCGATAGATCGCAAGCATGGCGAGCAGCATGCCGAGGGCATAGCCCAGCACGGCGCTCAACATGGCCTGGATCAGGATCACGGCGTGGATGTAGCTCGCGGACGCTCCGAGCGCGCGCAGCGTTGCGAACTCGTTCAAGTGGTCCTTGGTGCTGGCGTAGAGCGTCTGGGCCACGATCACCACGCCCACGATGGCGCCGAGCACCATGCCGGTTATGAGCGCAAGGCCGGCACCCGTGGAGAACATCCAGTAGTTGATGCTTTTCCGGTAGAACTCGTCGTGAGTCAGCACCTCGGCGCCCGTCAGGCGGCTCTGCAGGCTGTCCTGCACCTCCTTGATGTTGGCGCCCTTCGAGATCGTCACCAGGATGTAGGTTGCCTGCTCGCCACCGGCGCCGGTCAGCTTGCGCGCGGTGGTGATGGGCGTGAAAACGTAGGGCAGCGTGGTGAAGGAGCGAATGCCCTTCGTCACGGCACGAACCTGGATGCGCTGATTGTTGATCTCAGCGTAGTCGCCGCGGTTCTCGATGCCGAGGTCCTTGAAGTACGACCTGTCAGCCGCGACCGCGTTTGGCGCGTTGAGATCGTCGACAGACCCTTCGTCGATGTTCCACGGACGCGTGCCGCCGTTGGCCCAGTCGAGGCCAACCATGATGAAGGCCTTCCTGCCGCCGCCGGGCTTGCGCCAGGACGAGAAGCTCACGATCATCTCCTCGGCGCGCTGCACGCCCGGAGTGGAGAGCGCAGCATACTTCTCGCGGCCGATGAGCAGCGACGGGTCGTCGAAGCTCTTGGTGCCGAAGGGTACGATCCAGAGGTCAGCCGGGGCCCTGTCGAGAACGGTCGCGATCTTGTTCTCAGAGCCCTTGTAGAGCCCGACCTCGACCGCGACCAGAACCACCGAGAAGACGATGCCGATCAGCGTGACGAAGAGGCTCATGCGGTCGTGAAACAGATTCCGGTAGGCGATCTTCGGCGCCATCTTGATGATTTTGTTGCCCGGACGCGCGCCGGACCCTGTGCCGGCGGTGCTCGCTTTGGCCATCTTCGTCTCCAGTCAGACAATCGAGATGTGTTTTGCGCTGAACTCGTTGCCGCGTCCAGCGCTGATCGTCGTGCAGGCGTGTCTCACTATTGGTCGCAGCCAACCGAGACGGTCGTGCCAAGCGCGGGAATGAACTTTGTGCATTTGCCATCGCCCGAGGCGGCGGCTGCGGGCGTGTCCTCGGCCGGAGGGGACGCGGCCTGGTCGGTGGCCGCCGTCTGCGCGCTCTCGGCTGTCTCGGCGGCGGGGGCCTCGGCCGTCGTTTCGCCGGCGGCAGCCGGCGTCTCGGCCGCGCTCTCCTTGCCGCGGGTCTGCGACTGGATGAGGGCCGTGCTGCCGGTCGAGGGTGTCGGCTCCGTGCTCGCCGGCGTGGCGGCCACGGTCTCGTCCTTCTTCGGCTCCTCCTCCTTGGCGATGCTGGAAGGTGTCTTGCGCGGGGTCACCGCCTTCCGCGAGGCCTGCTCGACGGGGGCCTTGTGGCGCGCGGCCTTCCTGTAGCCGCTACCGCCGCCGCCACCACCTCCGCCGCCCCCCGACGGCGTAGCGGTGAAGCTGCCAAGCGGGAATCCGAAGCCGAGCTTCACGCCGTTGCCGGCGGCCTCCGCCACCGACGCAAAGGCCACTGTCGCCAGCAGGGCGGAGGTGAGGGCGAGGACCTTGGTGCTCATTGTCGTCTCCTAACGAACGATCCCATCGAAGGGCGCCTTGAGCCACATGGCAGACAGGCGAGGGATTTTCAGGGACAATGAACCGATCCCGACCGACGCGCTGTTCCAGGAGGCACATTGCCACCTTTTGCCCGCAACGTCGTGGGCGAAGTCCGCATCAAAAAAGCAAACCGCCGGCCCTTTTTGAGGCCGGCGGCTCAACTCCTGGATCTTTCAACCTGGCGCGGAGATCAGCAGCCGACCTCAACTGCGACACCCAGAGCCGGGACGAACTTCTTGCAGGTGCCAGCAGTGTTCTCTTCGGTGGTCTTCTCGGTGTTGGCCGAGGTCTCGGTCTCAGTCGCCGGCTCGCCGGCGGCAGCAACGGCCTTCTCCGTCGAGGGCTCGGAAGCCGCGGTCTCGTCAGACTTAGTCTCCTCGGGCTTCGCCTCGCTGGTCGTAGCCTCGTCCGTCTTGGTCTCGTCCGTCGTCGCCTCAGGCGCCTTGTCGCCGGCCATCAGAGCCGCCGTGCTCGAAGGAGCCGGCACGTAGGTGCTCGGCGTGGTCGACTTGCTGGTATCGGTGGTCGACTTCTCCTCGGTCGAGGCGACGTCGTCCTTCTTGGTTTCCTCTGCAGCCGCCGTGGCCTTGGCGGCCTGGGCCTTCTCGGCGGCAGCCGCAGCGGCCTGCTGGCGACGCGCTGCTGCTGCGGCGGCGGCCTGCTGCTGCGCACGCGCCCTGGCGCGAGCCTGGGCCTGCGCCTGGGCGCGCATCTTGGCTTCCTGGGCCTTCTGGGCCTGAGAGGCCTGGTGGGCCATCACGCCTACGGCAAGGATGCCAAGACCAAGGGCCAGACCCTTGCTGCCGGCCTCGGCAGCGGGCGTGATCGCCATGCTGGCGGCAACCGTTGCCGCGATCACTGTTACGCTGAGCTTCTTGGCCATTGTAATCTCCATCGGGTCAGGTGCGTGTCTGCACCGGCGCTTCCATGATGTCGACAATGCCGTAGCGGAGAATTCCCCGCTGTTCCTGCTGGAACATGGAGCGGACAACCTTCTTATAGCGAAAAATCCGGGAGGACGCGCTGGAAATCGGCAGTTGTCGTGCGATTGCCGAGGATTTTGCGGGCGCGAAGGCCCGCTGCCTGCCGCGCAGCGGTTGCAGTGGGCCCCCAGAGGTCAACGCGGGGGTGCGGAGGGTACCACTGTAGACCGGATCAGGCGCCGACGACGCGAAGCTTCGCGGCCGGGGCCGTGCGCACGCCGTCCGCGATCGAGCCCGCGATCTTGGCGACGAACTTGGTGGTGCGGTCGAGCACGACGTGGCGCTGCCGGTCCACGGTCACCATGTGATAGCAGTCGTCGAGCACGACCATGTCCACCGGACCAGCCAGATTGCGCTGCAGGTAAGCGGCGTTGTCGAGGCCAGCGTAGTCGTCCTCGCGGGCGTGCATGATCAGCACCGGCTGAGCGATCCTGTCGAGCAGCTTGGTCACCGCTTTGGCGAGGCGCCGGCGCTCGAGCACGGCGCCGCCGGGCGTGGAGACGGGGGCGGCGCTCTTGTCGGATGCCATGGTGCTGCGGATGAAATCGCGGATACGCTGGTCCTTAATGCCGACATGGATCGGCACCGGCAGGCGGAACAGGTTCGCCAGCCACTTGCTGTCGATCAGGCGGAACAGGGGGACGTACCAGGGGACGCGGCGACCGCTGAGCCAGAGGGCCGGTGAATAGAGAGATACGGCGTCAACCTTATCCGGGTGGCGGGCAGCGAGCATGAGGCTCAGCACGGCACCAGTGGACAGCCCGCCCACAACGACCTTCTCACAGGTGCGGCGGAGCTCATCGAGGCCCATCTCGGCGCTCTCGAGCCAATCCTGCCACGTGGTGGCCATCAGATCGGCCTCGGTGCCGCCGTGTCCGGCGAGATGGGGGCAGTGAACGGTATAGCCTTCGCGAGTTAGACCATTGGCAACGAAGCGAATCTCGCTCGGAGAGCCGCACAGGCCGTGGATCAGGAGCACACCGACCTTGCCGCTCTTCGTCCGCGAGTTCTTATCGATCGCCTGCATGCCTTTACCCCAACTGTCTCGGTTCGATTTAGCGGCACCGTAGTGCAGCAAGAACGGTGCCGCTGTTCCTGCCGAGACAGGAGGCGACAATGGCTAACCCGACTGGCCGGAGGGTTATTTTCGGTCGGGAGGGAAAGAGCTATTGTCAAAAACCATTCTTAAGCCCGCGCACAGAGGCGATATCGCCGCACTGCCCACGGGGGCGGGAATCGCGGACAGATGCGGCGGGAGAAAAACCTCCCCGCGCCAATGCTATCAACGGCTTAGATAAATTAATCACACAAAGAGAGGGCAGGCCCGATGAAGGGTAAACGCGAGGTCATCGACATCCTTAACGAGGCTCTCAAGCTCGAGCTCGGGGCAGTCAACCAGTACTGGCTTCACTATCGGATGCTGGAGAACTGGGGCTTCACCAAGCTCGCCAAGAAGGAGAGAGCCGAGTCGATCGAGGAGATGCACCACGCCGACAAGCTCGTCAGCCGCATCATTTTCCTCGAGGGGCTGCCGAACCTTCAGCATGTCGCCCCGCTCATGATCGGGGAGAACCTCAAAGAGGTGCTCGAGTGCGACCTCAAGGGCGAGCTGATCGCGCACGAGACCTATATCCGCGGCCGCGACATCTGCCGCGAGGCCAAGGATTACGTGACGATGGAGCTGTTCGAGGATTTGATCGAGGACGAGGAAGGCCACATCGACTTCATCGAGACCCAGCTCGACCTCTACGAGAAGATCGGCAAGGAGAACTACGGGCAGCTCCAGTCCGACCCTGCCAACGAGATCGAGGGGCACTCGTAAAAGGGGCGAGGGGCGTCTTGCCCCCTGCCCGCCGGCCAGCCCGGCGCCCCACTTCGATGCTTCTGTCTCAGTTCAGGGCGCTCGGCTCCGCGTTGCAGTGGCACCGGAACCGGTCGCGGCGGATTTGCGTTGCCGCGACTGGAGATGAGCATGAATAGACCGCAGCAAGCTTGGAACCTGGAAGACCCGCCGCGAAAGGCAACCGTTCTGATTGTCGAGGATGACGCCCTTTTGCGGTACACGCTCTCCACCGGGATGCGCGACGCAGGCTACGAGGTGGCCGAGGCTGCCAACGCCGCAGAGGCCGAGACGGTGCTCACCGTCGCAGGACCGGTGGACCTCGTGATCACGGATATCCAGATGCCCGGCGCCCACGACGGCCTGGCGCTCGCCCGCCACGTCCGCGACGCTTGGCCCGACATGAAGGTGATCGTTGCGTCTGGCGTAGCGCCCCCGGGCGGCGTCGCCGGGGTAGCGGATGCCTTTTTCGGCAAGCCCTACGACCTAGGACGGCTGATCGCTCGCGTGCAGGCGCTGGTCGGAGAACCGCGGCAGGCGTGAACTCAATCTCTCACCGAGACGCGTCAGCCGAGCACGCGGCCAGCGACAGCGTCGAGCTTGCGGATGAGCGAGGCGTCGCGGGCGTCCGGGGCGGTGATGAGAGCGACGTCTAGGGCGCGGTCGGAGCCGATCGGGCAGGCGGGGTGCTCGCGCGGGAAATCTCGCGCGAGCCGGGCGACGAGCCGCTGCGCCTTCTCGGTGTTGCCTTTCATCACGGCGATGACGGAGGCCACGTCGACAGCGGCATGGCTGTCGTGCCAGCAGTCATAGTCGGTCACCATGGCGACGGTCGCGTAGCAGATCTCGGCCTCGCGGGCGAGCTTGGCCTCCGGCATGTTGGTCATGCCTATGACGTCCATGCCCCAGCTCCGGTAGAGGTTGCTCTCGGCGCGCGTCGAGAACTGCGGGCCCTCCATGACGAGGTAGGTGCCGCCGCGGGTGTAGGAGATGCCCTCGGCCTTGGTCGCCGCCTCTACGGCATCGACAAGGAGCGGGCTCACCGGATCGGCGACCGACACGTGGGCGACGAGGCCCGGCCCGAAGAAGCTCTTCTCGCGCGCAAAGGTGCGGTCGACGAACTGATCGACGAGGACGAAGTGGCCGGGCGCGTACTCCTCCTTGAGCGAGCCGCAGGCCGAGATCGACACGAGGTCGGTCACGCCAGAGCGCTTCAGGGCATCGATGTTGGCGCGGAAGTTGATCGCCGACGGCGGCACCGGGTGGCCGCGGCCGTGGCGGGGAAGGAAGCGCACGGGGAGGCCCGAGATCTCGGCGAACAGGATCTCGTCGGAGGGTGCGCCCCACGGGGTCATCACCTTTTCCCAGTGCGGGTTCTCCATGCCCGGCAGATGGTAGAAGCCACTACCGCCGATGATGCCGAGCACGGATTTGGTCATTGGGATCTCTAGCAATAGGTCAGTGAGGCGGTGCAGCGGTGAGGCACTTTGCAACGGCCCTGCTGCCTATTGCCCTCCGCCCGTCTCAGTGGGGAATGCTCGCCCAGATGCGCTTCTTGCCTATGTAGAGCAGCCCGGTCGTCACCAGGAGATAGAGGATGACCAGCCAGCCGGTGCTCTTCCTCGTGTCGAGCGAGGGGTCCGCCGCCCAGGAGAGGAAGGCCGCGATGTCGCGCGCGTTCTCCTCGAGCGAGCCCTTGCCGTCCTGATACTTCACGAAGTTGTCCGTCGCGAGCGGGGGCGGCATGGCGATCTGATGGCCCGGGAATGCCAGGTTGTACTGCATGCCGTCCGCCATCTTGAACTCGGCCGGCACCTCGGCATAGCCGGTGAGCAGCGCGTAGATGTAGTCGGCGCCGCCCTCCTGATAGCCGGTCGCGATGTCGCGCAGCATGGAGAACGGATGGAAGTAGAAGGTGCCCGTGTAGGCGACGTTGCGTGCCTTGGCGATCAGCGAGAGATCCGGCGGGAGCGCACCGTTCTGGGCGGCGCGGGCTTCCTTGTCGTTCTTGAACGGCCCCAGGATCTGATCGAAAAGCTTGGGCTCGCGCTCGAACATCTTGCCGGCGTCGTCCGGGCCGTCGGTGACCTTGTTCGGCCACTCGGCGGCGAGCGCCTTCACGGCGTCCTCCGGGAACTGGGGACCGCCCGGATCCGTGAGGTTGCGGAAGCGCACGCGCTTCAATCCGTGGCAGGCGGAGCAGACTTCCTTGTAGATCTGGAAGCCGCGCTGGAGCTGGGCCTGATCGTACTGACCGGTGAAGCCGGCGAACGACCACGGCTGGCGCTCGATGTGCACGCCCTCGTTGGCCGACGCGGAGCCTGCCACGGCAAGGGTGAAGGCCAGCGAGAGAGCGGTGAGAGAACCTTTGAAAGCTCGCATCGTCGGTATCTCCGCTCAGCGTGTTTCTGCGGCGGCGGGCGCGCCCTGCAGCGCGCCGGAGCCACTGCCCGCGGGCAGCACGGATGCCGAGATCGATTTCGGCAACGGGGTCGGCGTCTCGAGGATGCCGACCAGCGGCATGATGATCAGGAAGTGGGTGAAGTAGTAGAAGGTGAACACCCGCGCCCAGAAGACATAGGCCCCCTCCGGCGGCATGGCGCCGAGATAGCCGAGCGCCACCGACGAGATGACGAGCAGCCAAAAGAACCACTTGTAGATGGGCCGGTACTTCGCAGAGCGCACGCGGCTGGTGTCGAGCCAGGGCACAAAGATCAGGACGGCGATCGCCGAGAACATCGCAATAACGCCGCCGAGCTTCGAGGGGATGGCGCGCAGGATCGCGTAGAAGGGCAAGAAATACCATTCCGGCACGATGTGCGGCGGCGTCACCAGCGGGTTGGCCTCGGTGAAGTTGTCGGCGTGACCGAGGTAGTCCGGCACGAAGAAGACGAACCAGGCGAAGATGACGAGGAAGGCGAAGAGGCCGACCGCGTCCTTCGCGACGGCGTAGGGGAACATCGGCACGGCGTCCGACTTGGTCTTGATGTCGAGACCGGTCGGGTTGTTCTGGCCGGCCACATGCAAGGCCCATATGTGCAGGACAACGATGCCGAAGAGCACGAACGGCAGGAGATAGTGGAGCGAGAAGAAGCGGTTCAGAGTCGTGCCCGAGACCGAGTAGCCGCCCCACAGCCATTCGACGACAGCGGTGCCGAGGCCAGGGATGATCTCGTTCAGCGATGAGAAGAGGTTGGTGATGACGGTGACGCCCCAGAAGCTCATCTGGCCCCAGGGCAGCGCGTAGCCCATGAAGGCCGTTGCCATCATGACGAGGAAGATCAGGACGCCGAGGATCCAGAGCACCTCGCGCGGCGCCTTGTAGGAGCCGTAGTAGAGGCCGCGGAAGATGTGGATATAGACCGCGACGAAGAACATGGAGGCGCCGACGGCGTGGAAGTTACGCAGCATCCAGCCGTAGTTCACGTCGCGCCGGAGCGCCTCGACCGAGTTGAATGCCTCGGCCGCGCTCGGCTGGTAGTGCATGGCGAGCACGATGCCGGTCGCGATCTGGGCGACGAGGCAGAAGGTGAGGATGCCGCCAAAGGTCCAGAGATAGTTGAGGTTTCGCGGCGTCGGAAAGTCGACGAACTGGCCGTGCATCAAGCGCATGATCGGCAGGCGATCATCCCACCACTTGGCCACGGCTGATTTCGGCTCGTAGCTCGACGAATGGTCCATGGGGGAGAGCCCTCTCAACCGATCTTGATCTTGGTGTCGGAGATGAACTGGTAGGGCGGGACCTCGAGGTTCCGCGGAGCGGGACCTTTGCGGATGCGGCCCGACGTGTCGTAGTGGGAGCCGTGGCAGGGGCAGAGCCAGCCGCCGTAGTCGCCGCGGGAGTCACCGAGAGACTGGCCCTTGGGAATGCAGCCCAGGTGGGTGCAGATGCCGACCAGAATCAGCCAGTTGTCCTTGCCCTCCTTGATGCGGTTGGTGTCGAGGGCGGGCGTGCTCTCGGGCAGGAGGTCGTTGCGCGCCGACTGATCCGGGAGATCCGCGACCGGCACAGCCTCGGCGGATTTGACCTCGTCTTGCGTGCGGTTCCTGATGAAGATCGGCTTGCCGCGCCACATGGCGGTGATGGCCTGGCCTTCCTTCACGGGCGAGAGATCGATCTCGACCGAGGCGAGAGCCTGAGCGCCGGCGTCGGGATTCATCTGGGCGATGAACGGCCACAGCGTTGCGGCGGCACCGACGGCAGCAAACGCGTTGCCAGCTATGACAAGAAAATCTCGGCGGTTCGGCTCTTCGGCTTCTGTCGTTGCCACATGGCCCTCCCTGGGGATCGCGCTAGGGCCAGATCCCGGCTCTGCCCGAATCGAAGCAATACTCACGCGCTCATGCAGGATCGAAGCACTAGCGGAGGCTGTAGAACCGCGCAAGGAGCGCCCCTATGCCCCCGGCGCGAATCCCGTACATTCGGAAGGCTCCGTCCCGCGGTCATTCGCAAGGACCATCTTCTGGCACCGTTTGCCAAAGGGCTCAAGACGCCTTGCTCGCACCCTCGCGGGGCAATTTGGCGCACAAAGTTTGCTGCCGGAGACCATTCATGCGTCTCGCGCTCTATCAACCCGACATTCCTCAGAACACGGGCACCATCCTACGGCTCGCGGCCTGCCTTGGCGTGCCGGTCGACGTGATCGGGCCGGCAGGCTTCGACCTCAGCGACAGGGCGCTCAAGCGTGCGGGCCTCGACTATCTCGACCATGTCGAGCTTAGCCGTCATGAAAGCTTCGCGAGCTTCGATGCCGGCTTGCGGGCGGCGGGAACCTCCCGGATCGTGCTGCTCACGACCCAGGCGGAGGCGACGCACCTCGGGTTCCCGTTCGAAAAGAGCGACACCCTCCTGCTCGGCCGCGAGAGCGCCGGGGTGCCCGAGGCGATCCATGCGCGTGCGGATGCCCGCGTGCGCATCCCGATGCGGCCGGGACTGCGATCGCTCAACATCGCGGTCGCCGCGGCAATCGTGCTCGGCGAGGCGCTGCGGCAGACGGGCGGATAGCCGGGCTAGGAAGGCTGCGTGCGGAGCAGAGATCAGCCCTTCTTGAGGGCCAGGGTCAGGCCGATGAGGGTGTCGGAGAAGAACTGAATCTCGCAGATCTGCATGTTGTCTTTGACGATGATGTCCATGTTGGCCGAGAGCGTGGTGCCATTGGTGCCCTTGACGGTGACCCGGAAGCCGCGCGGCGTCACCTCACCCTCGAGCACGCCGCTCACGTTGTAGGACGTCTCGATCCATTCGCCGGTGAGCTTGCTGTCGGCGTGATCGACGGTGCTCTTGACCTCGATCTTGGCACCGCCGCCCGACGCGCAGCGGATAGTCTGCTTCAGCTCGTTGCCGTCCTTCTCGACGAAATAGGTGGCCCGGCATTTCACCGTCTCCATCTTTCCGTCCTTGAAGCGGAGACGCCCGTCGCCGCCCCACCAGCCCGAAAGGTTCGAGAAGGGTCCGACGGGGGCCTGTGCCGCATCGACCGAGGGCGCCGTCGTTACCGCCAGGCCCAGCACGAGCGCAGCCAGGATCTTCTGCGCGAGCGAGCGCCTGATCGCCATCCACACGAGGGTCATGAGCATCCCCACAAGGGCGAATTGTTGATTCGAGGCGTTCAGGTTGCCGAGACGGGACACGCTTGCAACAGGCGGAGACCTCGCGCCCGTTGATCTTAGCTGCACTGTGTCGGCTGGGCCTCAGGCTGATGCAGGCCGTTTTCGTCGCCCGGGAAGCGCGTCAGATGCCCAGCTTCTTCTTCAGGATCTCGTTCACTGCCGCGGGGTTGGCCTTGCCGCCGGTGCCCTTCATGACCTGGCCGACGAACCAGCCGAGCATAGAGGGCTTCGCTTTCACCTGCTCGACCTTGTCGGGATGGGCGGCGATGATCTCGTCCACGGCCTTCTCGATGGCGCCGGTGTCGGTCACCTGCTTCATGCCGCGCGCCTCGACGATCTCGGCCGGGTCTCCACCCTCGGTCCAGAGGATCTCGAACAGGTCCTTCGCGATCTTGCCCGAGATGACATTGGTCGAGATCAGATCGACGAGACCGCCGAGCTGCCCGGCGGAGACCGGCGAGTGCTCGATGCCGCGGCCTTCCTTGTTGAGGCGGCCGAACAGCTCGTTGATGACCCAGTTCGCCGCAACTTTTCCGTCGCGCGGCTTCGCCACGACCTCGTCGCGCCCCTTGACGACCAGCTCGAAGAAGTCGGCGTTCTCGCGCTCGGCCACGAGCACGCTCGCGTCATAGGCGGAGAGCCCGTAGTCGTTGACGAAGCGGGCACGCTTCTCGTCGGGGAGCTCGGGCAAGTGCTGCGCGAGATCGTCGACGTAGCCCTGCTCCAGCTCGAGCGGCAGCAGGTCGGGATCGGGGAAGTAGCGGTAGTCGTGCGCCTCCTCCTTGGATCGCATCGAGCGCGTCTCGCCCTTCGCGGAGTCGAACAGGCGCGTCTCCTGATCGATCGAGCCGCCGTCCTCTATGATGTCGATCTGGCGGCGCGCCTCGACCTCGATGGCCTGACCGATGAAGCGGATCGAGTTGACGTTCTTGATCTCGCAGCGGGTGCCGAGCTTGTCGCCGGGCTTCCTCACGGAGACGTTGACGTCGGCGCGGAGGTTGCCCTTCTCCATGTCGCCGTCGCAGGTGCCGAGGTAGCGCAGGATGGTGCGCAGCTTCGTCACGTAGGCCTGCGCCTCCTTGGCGGAGCGCATGTCGGGCTTCGACACGATCTCCATCAACGCCACGCCCGACCGGTTGAGGTCGACGAAGGAATACTCGGGGCTCTGATCGTGGATGGACTTGCCAGCGTCCTGCTCGAGATGGAGACGCTCGATGCCGACGTGCTTGGCCTCGCCGTCGACGTCGATCTCGATCTCGCCCTCGCCCACGATCGGCTGCTTGTACTGGCTGATCTGATAGCCCTGCGGGAGATCGGGATAGAAGTAGTTCTTGCGGTCGAAGACGCTGCGCAAGTTGATCTCGGCCTTAAGGCCAAGGCCGGTGCGGATCGCCTGGGCGATGCACTCGGCGTTGATCACGGGCAGCATGCCGGGCATAGCCGCGTCGACCAGGGAGACGTGGCTGTTCGGCTCGGCGCCGAAGGCGGTCGAGGAGCCGGAGAAAAGCTTCGAATTGGAGGCCACCTGGGCGTGCACCTCCAAGCCAACGATGACCTCCCAATCTCCGGTCGCGCCTGGGATCAGGTTGCTTCCCTTGCTCTTGCCGCCTTTTACCGTGTCCTGCATCACTTGCCTCTCGTCCCCGATCTCGGGAGCCCTCATCTCTTGCGAAGGTAATAGCCGAGCGCCGCCCAAGCGAGGCCAAAGAAAAAGCCGATCACGAACAGGGCCGCCTCGCCGCCAATAGCGTGGATCGCGAACACGCCGACCTGCCCGCCGAGCCAGTAGAGCAGAAAGCCGGCACAGGAAGCCGCGAAGCCCGCGATCAGCACCTTCGATGCCTGGTCGGCTTGTCGCCCCATCCAGAAGGCCACGGCGATGATGGCCGGGTTGAGGGCTGCGAGCAGCACCAGCGTCCAAGGGTCGAACGAGTTGATGGCGATCATTCGCGCGGCCCGCCGCTGCTCGCTTCCTGCTGGCGCAGCTTCTCCTCCTCGTACTGGACGAACCAGCCGATCATGTTGCGCCACTGGGCGCCGACCATCTCGATCATCTCCACGGGAAGCCCGCGCTGGCGCGCCTGGACCTTCACCTTGTCGATCACCTGCTGGATGCGCCAGGGGACGTTGGCCTCGGCCGGATTCCTCTTGAGCTGCCAGGCGCGCTCGACGTAGCCGAAGCGCTCGGCGATGAGGTCGACCATGGCCGCATCGATGCGGTCGATCTCGGCGCGGACCTGGCTCATGTCCGTGCATTCCGCGGGGCGTTTCGGGTTCATACTATTTGCCTCCCGACTTCTTCTTCGGCGACTTCTCCGTGCCTTTCGTCCACCAGGCGTCGGGCACGAGGAAGCGGCCGGCGGCGTCCTCGATGGCCTGGCTGGCGCGGAACAGCGTGGCCTCGTCGAAGGGCTTGCCGATGAGCTGAAGGCCGAGCGGCGTGCCCTCGGACGAGAGGCCGGCCGGAACCGAGATGCCCGGCAGGCCGGCCATGTTCACGGTGACGGTGAAGATGTCCTCAAGGTACATGGCGATCGGATCGCCGGACTTCTCGCCGAAGCCGAACGCGGGTGAAGGCGTGGTCGGCGTCAGCACCACATCGACCTTGCTCCAGGCCTCGTCGAAGTCACGCTTGATCAACGTGCGGATCTTCTGCGCCTTCAAGTAGTACGCGTCGTAGTAGCCGGCCGAGAGCACGTAGGTGCCGATCAGGATGCGCCGGCGCACCTCCTTGCCGAAGCCCGCGGCGCGCGTGCTCTCGTAGGTGTCGATCACATCCTTGCCGGGAACGCGCAGGCCGTAGCGAACGCCGTCGTAGCGGGCGAGGTTGGAGGAGGCCTCGGCGGGCGCGACGATGTAGTAGGCCGGCAGCGCGTACTTGGTGTGCGGCAGGCTGATCTCGTGGATGGTGGCGCCGGCGGCCTTGAGCCACGCGATGCCATCCTCCCAGAGATTCTCGATCTCCTTCGACATGCCGTCGACGCGGTACTCCTTCGGCACGCCGACGCGCAGGCCCTTGACGCCCTTGGCGAGCGCGGCCTCGTAGTCCGGCACCGGCGCATCGACCGAGGTCGAGTCCTTCGGGTCGTGGCCGGCCATCGCGCCCAGCATGATGGCGGCGTCGCGCACGGTCTTGGCGATGGGCCCGGCCTGGTCCAGCGAGGACGCGAAGGCGACGATGCCCCAGCGCGAGCAACGTCCATAGGTCGGCTTGATGCCGACGGTTCCGGTCAGCGCGGCAGGCTGGCGGATGGAGCCGCCAGTGTCGGTCGCGGTGGCGGCAAGGCAGAGGCGCGCGGAAACGGCCGCCGAGGAGCCGCCGGAGGAGCCGCCGGGGACGAGCTTGTCCGTCTTCAGCTTGCCGTCCTTGCCTTTGCGGCGCCAGGGCGAGACTACGGGTCCGAAACAGCTCGTCTCGTTGGACGAGCCCATGGCGAACTCGTCATTGTTGAGCTTGCCGAGCATGACGGCGCCGGCGTTCCAGAGGTTGGCGCCGACCGTGCTCTCGTAGGTCGGCGTGAAGCCGTCAAGAATTTTGGAGCAGGCGGTGGTGCGGATGCCCTCCGTGCAGAAGAGATCCTTGTTGCCGAGCGGCACTCCCTCGAGCGGACGCGCGCCGCCCTTCTTGGCAAGACGCTGGTCGGCGGCCTTGGCCTGGGCCAGGGCGTGCTCAGGCGTCACCAGCACATAGGCGTTCAAGGACGCATTGGCTGCCTCGATGGCCGCGAGGTGGGCTTCCGTCAGCTCGGTCGCAGTGAACGTTTTGGCCTTGAGGCCGTCGCGCGCTTCGGCCAGCGTCAGGCTCGTCAGGTCCGTCACAGTCTACTGTCCTTTCCCGGCATCGCAGCGCACGTACGTCTCGGGCATGTCCTGATTCTGATCGGACACTTCGAAGGTGTCGTCGGTCTCACTCTTGGTGAAGACGTACATGTTCGGCGTCATCGATGCGCCAGCGAAGCAGACCATGAGGCCGAGCCACGACTTGCCCGCCTCGTGCTCGAACACCTTGGTGAACTCACACTCGCTCTCCCAGCCGTGGAAGCCCTCGGCGTCGAGCAGCTCGGGCGCATTCTCGACGTTCTTCGGCGTGCCGGCCTCGATCTTGCGCAGCTTCTCGCAGTCCGACTTCGTCGCGTACTGCCCGGGGAGAAAAGTTGCGCGGTCCTTGGCCATCGCGCCGGTCGCGAGGACGAGCGCCAGGACGGTGATTGCCGTGCGCATCAAAGCTCCTTCAGAGTGGTTACGCGGACCGGGCCTTCTCGGCCTCGGCGCGCGCCTTGTTGATGTAGTAGCTGCGCCGCGAGTAGAAGAGGCTCGTGAGGCCAAACAGGATCGAAAGCGGCGCATTGACCTGCTCGGCGATCTCGCGGGCGCGCAACAATATGGCGGGCGTCTCGGAAATGCTCTGCGGGGCGAACGAGCGGGCGCCGGGGCTCCCCTCCTCGCGCGGCACGGCGAGAACGAGGAGACCCGTCGCGATCAGGGCGACGGCGAGCAACGCAAATATCTTGGACATCCCAACCTCCCTTCAGGCTCCGCCGCCCCCGGCGGGGACACGCACTACTCAACGACCTTCGGCACGACGAAGAAGTGATCGTCGACCATGGGGGCGTTCCTCACGATTGCGTCGGCGATGTCGCCGTCCGTCACCTCATCCTTGCGCTGCTTGAGCTTCTGGGCGACGACGCGCGTCATCGGCTCGACCGCGGAGGTGTCAACCTCGCCCAATTGCTCGACCCAGTTCAGGATTCCGGAGAGCTCGCCCTCGAGGCTCTTGGCCTCGGCGTCCGTGATCTTGATGCGTGCCAGGCGCGCGATGCGGCGCACGGTCTTCTCGTCAACCTGCATGGGTCCGGCTCTCGGGCAGAAATCAGTCGGCGGCGGAAGGGCCGCGCTGGTTCCTCATAGCGGGACGGCCCTTCCGGCGCAACTCAGGGGTTGCCGCGGGTTTTGCGGTATCGCGAGAGGAAGGGACCCAGAATGTCGGAAGAATCGTCGGTCCACGGCCTGAGGCCGCCGGCGGCCAGAGCGTGGGCGCCGGGCGCGGCGCGGAACGGATCGATCACCTGCGCGGCCTTGGCGAAAACGACAATGGTGGAGCCCGTCGCGTTGTAGCCGTCGTCGTAGTCGTCGTTGACGGCGAGCGCCTCGACGCCCTTGACGAGGGGGATAGTCGAGGCAAGCACAGCCTCGAGGTCCAGGTAGCGGTTCGAGATGTGGAGCACGCCGAAGCCGAGCGGCTTCAGCTTGGAGGCGTAAAGTGCAATTGCCTCGGCGGTCAGCAAATGCATGGGAACGGCGTCCGACGAGAATGCGTCCACGATCAGGAGATCGTAGCTCTCGTCCTTCTCCTTCGCGAAGGTGAGCCGGGCGTCGCCGAGAACGATGTTGGCGTCGGGCTGGCAGCTCTTCAAATATGTGAAGCTCGGCGACTTGGCGATGCTCACAACGACAGGGTCGATCTCGAAGAACTTCCAGGTCTCGCCGGAAGCGGAATGGCAGGCCAGCGACCCCGCGCCGAGGCCGATGACGGCCACGCTCGGCTCGATGCGCTGCATGGCGCCGAGCATGCTCATGAGCCGCACTGCCGCGGCCATGGGGCTGCGCGGGTGGTAGTAGGTCGCCGGCGTGGTGCTGGCGACGGGGTTGCCGCCCCTGTCACGGATCCGCTGTGCGCCGTGCAAGGTGGTGCCGTGCTGGAGGACGTTGAACTGGCCGTCGTCCGATTGCACAACGCGGTAGACGCCGAAGTAGCTGCGCTGCGCCTCGCCGTGGTGCACTCCCGACGGAAGCAGCACGACCGTCAGATACAAAAACAGCGCAGCCACGAGCTGGTGGGTAGGGAGCCGCCAAAAGAGCAGAGCCGCCACCGCGAAGATCGCCGCGATGCCGGCCGTCGAGCCCCAGCCGCCAAATCCCCACTGAAAGTAGCGGGCGACGTCCGGTCCCCAGGCGATCACGGTGGCGCCGAGAGCGACGAGCACGACAAGAAGCGCCAGGGCTCTGCGGTTGGCGGCGCCAAGAGCCAGCGCACCGGGGCGGCAGGCGAAGCTCAATGCCAGAAGCAGCGGATACTCGAGGACCTCGGAGAAGATTTTCGGTGCGATCAGCGCGGCAAAGAGACCGCCGAGGACGCCGCCCACCGACATGCACATGTAAAAGTCCGTCAGATGACGCGCGTCGGGCCGGTGCTCGTAGAGCGTGCGATGGGCGACGAGCGTCGCCGTGATGAACGCGGCGACGCCGCATCCGGCCGTATAGAACCAAGTGGTCTTGCTGACCTGCGCGAGCTGAAGCAGGGCGAGCACGGTGGCCGCCAGATGAAGCGCGAGCAGCAGCTTCGGAGGGATCAGCGCGCGCTCGCGGAACACGACGACGAATGTCGCGAGATAGAGCGCGAGCGGGATGACCCAGATGAGGGGTGCCGAGGCGACGTCGGTCGCCACATGCGTCGTGAAGGCCGTGAGCAGCGCGGAGGGAATGAGCGCGAGCCCGATCCAGGCGAGGCGGTCGCGCCATGTGGGCGTCCCGCGCATGCCTGCGCCCACCGCGGGCGGGATCTCGGCCTCGCCTTGACCGGTCGAGCGGATGCGGACGATCCAGAAGCACCCCGCGAGAGCGACGAGGAGCAGCGCATAGCCGAAGGTCCAGAAAAGGGCGAGTGCCCTAAGCCCGAACACCGGCTCGAGCAGGAACGGATAGCCGAGAAGCGCGATGAGGCTGCCGAGGTTCGAGGCTGCATAAAGAAAGTAGGGATCGCCCGCGGCCGGGTGGCCGGTTCGCGCGAACCAAGCCTGGATCATGGGGGCGTTGGCCGACACGGCGACGAACGGCAGGCCGATAGCCGTGGCGAACAGTCCGAGCTGCCAGAGATAGGCATCGCCCGGCGGCGGCTCGGACCAACTCGCCGGAATCGCGATCGGAAGCGCGACAAACGCCAGCGCCGTGAAGGCGAGGTGGACGTAGCCGGTGCGGCGGGCGGGGATCCTGCCGATAACGAGGTGCGCGTAAGCATAGCCGGCCAAGAGCGCGCCCTGGAAAAAGAGCAAGGCGACTGCCCAAACGGACGGCGCACCGCCGAGCAGCGGAAGCACCATCTTGGTGAACATCGGCTGCAGGGCGAACAGAAGAAATGCGGAAAGGAATGTCGTCCCTGTGAAGGCGAGGACGGTCGCGGCATCAAGCGCGGCGGAGCCGAGCCGGGCGCTATCGCCCTCGCCCATTGATCGTGTCACGTCTCCCCCGTTCAAGGGCCCTGCTTTCTCGCTCCAAGGGAGCGGGCGGGCCTCAGCCCGCGACCATAGACATAAGGGTAACGCGTCACAATCTCCGTTATCGGCCGGCGATGAGAGCTACCGCGCCTTCGGGCGCAGCGTTAACGCCTGCCGGCTTACGACGGTCCCTCGGCGCGTGTATAAGGGCCGCTCTCGAGCCAGGACCAAGCACCATGACCGACGGCGCCAACGCGCAGCGAGGCCTCACGACCGGCGACGCCATGGCGTTCGCGGCCGCGCTTCCACCCGGACGACGCCTGATCGGCATCGATGCCGGAACCAAGACGCTCGGCCTTGCACTCTCAGACGTCACGCGCACCATCGCGTCTGCGCTCGAGACGATCCGGCGCACGAAATTCATGGCGGACGCGGCGCGGCTCCTCTCTCTTGCTGAGGAGCACGCCATCGCCGGCTTCGTGTTGGGCCTTCCGAGCAACCTCGACGGCAGCGAAGGGCCGCGCGCGCAGGCGACGCGAGCTTTCGCGCGCAACGTCAATGCGCTTTCGCCACTCCCAATCCTGCTGTGGGACGAGCGGCTCACGACGCTCGAAGCAGAGCGCATGCTTATTGACGCCGATACCAGCCGAAGCCGACGCGCCGAGGTGATCGACAAGCTTGCCGCAACGCTGATCCTGCAAGGCGCGCTCGACAGGATGAGAAGAACACCACCAAGCTGACAGCAGCCTTACAACCGGTGTCTATCTCACCTTGGTCAAACGAGCGTCGCACGCACGCCGCATTGATCCTCGACGCTTCATCTCAACGCGGAGAACCGCGCGTTGCGGGTCGATCTCCGGCGGGGACAGTCGCCGATGCGTGCCCAGACCAACTCCCCAGATCCCACTCGAGCCGCGCTCAACGCCGTCGCGCCCGGCGCGCCAGATCCGGAGAAGCTCGCCTTGCGCTTCGAGGCGGAGCACCGGAGCGCCGTTCGCCGGCTTATTTCTTCATCCTCGCGTCTCACCGATCTCGCCATCGCCTTTCCGGGCGCCATCCATGCTCTCGTCAGTCGGCGCGGCGCGCCACGGCGGCGGCAAAAGGCCCTGGCTCTCACCCTCGACGGCGCTCCGCTGAAGGATGTGGCCGCGGCGCTCGACCTGCCGCTCTGGCTGAGACGGCTGCCGCCCGAAGCTTTCGCGGGGCCAATGGGCCCGATCCCCACCTCAGATGTGTTTGCGCGCCGCATCGCGAACCACCTGCCGACTGCGGCCGAGGACAGCGGATTCTGGCTCAAGAGCGTCATGTTCGGCGTCGAAGCCTGCGACGACAGCTTCGCGCTTTGGCTTGCCCAGCAGGCCATCTATACCGAGAGGGGCGAACCTCGGCGCCTGTTCGGACTACTCGCCGCCTACGCTTGGTTCTCGACGGCGAAAATCTCGCGAGCTCACGGGCTCATCGTCGTTCCTTGGCGGCCAGAGATTGCTTTCGACACCGCGGTGTGCGCCGCCAAGAGCTGGCTCAACCGCATTCGGCTCGTGCTGCTGCTCGACAAGGGCGTACTCACCGATCCCTGGCTCGAGCCCGGCGAGGCCAAGGGTCTCAACTTCGTGCCGCTGCTGGATCACCCGGCCATCCTGGCCGAGGCGCATGCGATGCAAAACTGCGCGGACCAGTATGCCGACCGTCTGGCACGCGACAAATGCCGCCTGTTCTCGGTGCGTCGGCGAAGCGTGCGCCTGGCGACGCTCGAGATCGGCCCGCACCCGCGGGAGGCCGGCGTGCTCGCCATCTCGCAGCTCAAGGCGCGCCACAATATGCCTGCCTCGGCCGAGATCTGGCAGGCGGCCCATACCTGGCTTGGCGCACAACGAGATCTCGTGCGCCCGCCGAGTGCCAGTCCGCCCGAGCGGCCCCTCAACCGCGAGTCATGGGACGCGCTGATGACGGCATACCGAATACAGAAAAACGGGGCGCCCTGGTTGCCTGAGGCAGCGTCCAGAGAGTCCTTCCTTGGGCTCGAGGGCGGCATCGGAGATCTAGCGCGGCGAGCCGGAATCACGTCATGGCTCTTTACGTGAACAAATCGCGCTCCGACTACGTCCGCGGCTGTTGAAGCGTTGTGGGGCTTTCCTATATGCCCGCCATGGACGCCACACAATTTTCAACTCGTACCGAGAATAACCTACGTACCCGTGCATTTAATCTTAATGCGGATTTCTCGGCGCGTGCAGAACTTGCACCGCCTCACTTTTGTACAATTCAAAACGGCTTGCTCGAGGAGCATACTCAGGCCAGTGAATTTCAAAAGGCATCGAACGTTCACAGCGCGAGCCACAACGGGCCGCATGCAAACGGCGATGATGCCGCCCAAGCAACCCCCAGCACGAGGACAGGTAAGAAATGAAACACGATGCAGATGAGCGTTCATCATCGGCTTTGCATCTTCTCCATAGGGCCGGACAGTGCGCAGATGAGCTGTTTGCGCTCAGCGTGGGCGCCTCCGGACTGACGCCTCGTCAGTTTGCCGTCATGTCGGCGATCGCGCAAAGCGACGAGCCGAGCCAGACCACGCTCGTCGAGAAAACCGGCATCGACCGCTCCACCATGGCCGACATCGTGCGCAGGCTCACCTCGCGCGGCCTCGTGCAGCGCCGCCGCACCCGCCGCGATGCCCGCCGTTACGCAGTGCGCCTGACCGACAAGGGCGAGGGCGCCCTCAAGATCGCAGAGCCAGCCGCCCGTACCACCGACGAGCGGATTCTCGGAGCGTTGTCGCCAACCCAGAGGGACGCCTTCTTGCGCTCACTTTCGCGGATCGTCACCACGGTCGAGCCTCAGGCCAGCCGCGGTTAGGCGAAGCGCTATATCCGACAGTGCGCATCGCGGCTCTGGCGCCTCCTCGAACCGCTTTGCCCTCTCTGGCCCCTCCGCTCTTGGGGCCTCAGCGCGCGCCAGTGCGGCGCGAGCCCTATCCGCCCCCCCCCGATTTCCGCTTCGTGCCGCTCGCCTCGGTTGCCCCGACGGGCGACAGCCTCTAGCCTTGTCACCGGTGCAATGGCCGATCGGGTCCTCGGAACATGGTGGTTGACGTCAGCAGCGTGCTCGGCACATCGGCGATCGCGGCCGAGCTCGGCGATGCGATAGGCGCGCCGCCTCCGCTCTCCGGCTCCGACCTCCTCCTCGCCTATCTCCTGCCGGCAGCGGTCGGCTATCTCCTCGGCTCGATCCCGTTCGGCCTTCTTCTGACCAGACTCGCGGGCCTCGGCGACATCCGCAACATCGGCTCCGGCAACATCGGTGCGACGAATGTGCTGCGCACCGGCCACAAAGGGCTCGCGGCAGCAACCCTCGTCCTCGACGCCCTCAAGGGCACAGCGGCGGCGCTCATCGGCTACCGGATCGGCGCGGCCTACGGCCTTGCGACCGACGGCAGTCTGCTGGCTGGGCTCGGCGCCTTCCTCGGCCATCTCTTTCCGGTCTGGCTCGGCTTCAAGGGCGGGAAGGGGGTCGCCACCTACATCGGCGTCATTCTCGGCCTCGTCTGGCAGGGGGCTCTCATCTTTTGCGCCATCTGGCTCGGCATGGCCTTCCTCTCGCGCTACTCCTCGCTTTCGGCACTCGCGGCCAGCGTGGCGACGCCCATTTTTCTCTTCACGCTCGGCTTCGCGCCCGAGGCGATGCTTGCGGCGGCGATGACGGTGCTCCTACTCTGGAAGCACTCGGCCAACATCAACCGCCTGCTCAAGGGCGAGGAACCCAAGATCGGTGCCAAAGCGTGATCGCCCCTCGCCGTTCACTCCCGCGCCGCTGCCGTCGGCCGTTCTCGACGACGCCGAGCGCCTCGCCTGCCTGCGCCTGATCCGCAGCGACGGCGTTGGACCAGTCACCTTCCGCGAGCTCATCAACACGTTCGGCGGCGCCAGTGCCGCCCTCGCGGCTCTCCCAGCGCTTTCGCGACGCTCGGGCCGACCGGCCCGCATCTGCCCGGCCTCGGCCGCCGAGGAGGAGCTTCGCGCCGCGGAGCGCGTCGGAGCGAGGCCGGTCTTCACCATCGAGCCCGGGTACCCCGCGGCGCTCGCCGTCACCGAGGTGCCGCCGCCCATGCTGTTCGTCAAGGGCCGCAGCGAGCTTCTCGCACGACCGGCCGTGGCCATCGTCGGCTCGCGGCAGGCCTCGGCGGCCGGCGTCAAGCTCGCCCGCCTGTTCGCTAGCGAGATCGCGGCGGCGGGTCTCGTGATTGCCTCGGGCCTCGCGCGCGGGATCGACGCCGCGGCGCACGAGGCGAGCCTCGGTGCCGGCACCGTCGCCGTGCTCGCGGGCGGGCCAGACGTCGTCTATCCGCCAGAGCACCGCGCGCTCCAGGAGCGGATCGGTGCCGAAGGCTGCCTCGTGACCGAGCAGCCACCAGGCTTCGTGCCGCGCGCCAACGACTTCCCGCGCCGCAATCGGCTGATCTCCGGCTTGTCGCTCGGCGTGCTGGTGATCGAGGCGGCACGGCGCTCAGGGACCCTCGTCACCGCGCGCTTCGCCGCCGAGCAGGGACGCGAGGTGTTCGCCGTTCCCGGCCATCCGCTCGACCCCAGAGCCGAAGGCACCAATCAGCTGCTCAAGGGCGGCGCTACACTGGCGACCGAGCCTCGCGACGTGCTCGATGCGCTGGCGCCCATGCTCGCGCGCAGGGGGCCGGGGCTCGCCGACGTCACGCCGCCCGCTCCAGCCACCGAGCCGAAACGGGCTCCCGCCCCTCTGGCGGAGCCCGGCGACGGCGACCGGGCGACGGTGCTTGCGGCGCTTGGTCCGCACCCGATCGACATCGACGAGATCGTGCGGGTGACGGCGCTCGGGGCGCGGGAGGTCCGGATCGTGCTCATGGAGCTCGACCTCGCCGGCGAGATAGAGCGGCACGGCGCCCAACTCGTCTCGCGCGTGTCGCGCTAGCTCAAACAGAAAAGCGCGGGACGCAAGGTCCCGCGCTGCGATTGATAACCGTAGAAGGGCGGCCGATCAGCTCGCCAGCTCCTCGACGTGCTCCCAGTTGACGAGGTTGTCGAACCAGGCCTCGAGATATTTCGGCCGCGCGTTGCGGTAGTCGATGTAGTAGCTGTGCTCCCAGACATCGACGCCGAGGATCGGCTGGGCGCCGTGCATCAGCGGGTTCTCGCCGTTCGGCGTCTTGGTCACCTCGAGCTTGCCGTCCTTGATGGCGAGCCAGGCCCAGCCGGAGCCGAACTGGGTCGTGCCCGCATTGATGAAGTCGGCGCGCACCTTGTCGAAGCCGCCGTAGCCATCGACCAGCTTCTGAATCGAGCCGGGCAATTTGTTGCCGCCGCCGCCCTTCTTCATCCACTGCCAGAAGTGAATGTGGTTCCAGTGCTGGCCGACGTTGTTCACGATCGGCTGGTTCTTGCCCGCGTAGGCGGCCTGGCAGATTTCCTCGATCGACTTGCCCTCGAGGCCCGATCCGACGATCAGCTTGTTGCCGTTGTCGACATAGGTCTGATGATGCTTGTCGTGATGGAATTGCAGGGTCTCGGCCGACATGAAGGGGGCGAGCGCATCGTAGGCGTAGGGAAGGTCGGGGAGCTTGAATGTCACGGGGGATACTCCGTCATGATCCGGACGATGGTGGCCCAATGCCTAACGGCTCGGGCGGTTCCGTTCAAGCGGTCATGCGGAGGGAAGACTGCGGCCGGCTGCTCCACAAAGAGGGTAGGGGTGCACCGACCCTGAGCGGTGCACCCCCGTGGATCACGCCGGGGAAGATAGGATCTCAGGGTAAAGCCAATCTAGGGCGGCGGCGCTGAACACGCTCTGAACGGCGCGTTCACCTGCCGTTCATTCTCCCGGCACATTTGCGTCATGAAATCGCAGATGTTCTGATCTGGGCCAGGGCGTGCGACGGAAGTCCGTTGCAATCCCGTTCTCCATTTCGACTTATAGCGTTCACTTGCCCTCTTGAAGCCCGCGGTCGAAGCCCATGTCGAGACGTTTCGCCACTCTATTCACGCTGGCGGTACCGCTGGCGCTCGCTGGCGTGCTCGCCTTATGGATGCTCGGACCGCAAAGCGGCGGCGGCGGCAAATACGTCTTCGACACGACGCCGGCCTCCAAGGGGCAGATCCGCAAGATCGTATCGACCTCGGGCCCGGTGCGGGCGCTCGTCACCGTGAGCGTCGGCTCACAGCTCTCCGGCCAGGTGGACGTCGTCAAGGTCGACTTCAACAGCGAGGTGTCGCCGGGCGACGTGCTCGCCACCCTCGACAAGAAGACGTTCTCGGCCAAGGTCGCCCAGGCCAAGGCAGACCTCTCGGCTGCAGAGGCTGCGCTCGCCAACCAGCAGGCCGCGATGAGCAAGGCGCGTGCCGTGCTGCAGGCGGCGGAGACGAACGTGACGCGGCAGGAAGGGCTCGCCGAGAAGCGGCTCTCGACGCAGCTTTCCTACGAGACCGCGTTGCGCGACCGCGACGTGGCCAAGGCGGACATCGCGGTTGCCGAAGCGCAAGTCAAGAGCGCGGAGGCCACCATCGCGCAGCGCAAGGCCGCGCTCGACCAGGCCATGATCGATCTCGACCGAACCGAGATCCGCTCGCCCATCGAGGGTACCATCATCTCGCGCACGATCGATCCCGGCCAGACCGTGGCCGCGAGCCTGCAGGCGCCCGAGCTCTTCAAGATCGCGCAAGACCTTTCGCGCATCCGCATCGAGGCCCAAGTGAACGAGGCCGACGTCGGCGCGGTAGCGGAGGGCAACGAGGCGACCTTCACGGTCGACGCCTATCCGGACCGCCAGTTCACTGGCCGCGTGACGCAGGTGCGCCTGGCCGCGACCGAGCTCAACAGCGTCGTGACCTACACCGTCATCATCGAGGCCGCCAACGATGGGCGCAAGCTGTTCCCGGGCATGACCGCAAACGTGCTGGTTGTCTCCGCCACCCGCGACGGCGTGCTCCGCGTCTCCAACGACGCGCTGCGCTTCAAGCCCAAAGCGGACATGGCGGCCGCAGCTCAGGGAGAGCACCAGGACGATAGCACCGGTGCACAAGGTGGCGACCGCGCGGGCCGCATGCTCGAGCGGCTCAAGTCCGAGCTCGCTCTCACGGACGAGCAGACAGACGCCGTCAACAAGGCCATGGCAAAGCTCCGCGAGGAGATGCGCAACGCGAGCCAGGGCGCAAGCTTCGTCACCGGCCCCTCCGACCGCGACAGCTTCCGCCAGAAGTCCATGTCACGCATCGAGCAAACGCTTGCGCCGACGCTCACGGACTCGCAGAGGATCGCGTTCAAGCGTTGGAAGGAGGGTCGCGAGCAGACGCGCCAGGCCGTCCTTTGGGTGGTTGGCAAATCCGGCGCGCCCGAGAGGCGCAGCGTGCGCATCGGCATCGCGGACGACCAGTTCACCGAGATCGTCGGCGGGGATCTCACGGAGGGAGATGCCGTCATCATCAGAGCGCGGGAACTCAAGTCATGACGGTGATCGAGCGGCCCGCCGAGCCGCCTCCGCCGCCCACCGACGCGTCCAAGCGATCTCCGCTGATCGAGGCCCGCCACCTCTCCAAGATCTATCATGTGGGCGAGCAGGACCTCGCCGCACTCGACGACGTCTCACTCGAGATCGCGGAGGGGGAGTTCGTCGCCATCATGGGCCCGTCCGGCTCCGGCAAGTCGACCATCATGAACCTCATCGGCGCGCTCGACGTGCCGACCTCGGGCAGCCTCGCGATCGATGGGCGCGACATCAGCAAGCTCACGGTCGACGACCTCGCGGAGCTGCGCAACCGGTCGCTCGGCTTCGTGTTCCAGCAGTTCAACCTGTTGCCGCGCACCTCTGCCCTGAGGCAGGTGATGCTGCCCCTGCTCTATGCCCGTCCGAGGCCGAAGAACCCCGAGGAGCTCGCAAAGAGGCGCCTCGCGCAGGTGGGGCTCGGTCACCGCATGGACCATACGCCGCGCCAGCTCTCGGGCGGCCAGCAGCAGCGCGTCGCCATCGCGCGGGCGCTCGTCAACAATCCCAAGATCCTGCTCGCCGACGAGCCAACGGGCGCGCTCGACTCACGCACCTCCGAAGAGATCATGCAGGTTTTCCGCGAGCTCAACCGCGAGGGCATCACCGTCGTGGTCGTCACGCACGAGCCCGAGATCGCGCTGTGGGCCGGGCGGCGCATCACCTTCCGCGACGGGCGCATCGTCGACGACGTGCGGCAGGCGCCCTACACGGGAGCTCCGGTGGCATGAGCCTGTGGGACAGCCTCTTGATCGCGGCAGGTGCGCTTCGAACCAATCTCCTTCGCTCGATCCTGACCACGCTCGGCATCGTCATCGGCGTCGCCTCGGTCATCATCCTGGTGGCGGTCGGCACCGGCGCCTCGAGCGAGGTCGACCGCCAGATCAATGCACTCGGCACCAACATGCTGGTGGTGTTCCCGGGCTCCATGCGCGTCATGGGCCGGCAGGGCGGAGCCGGCACCGACATCCCTCTGAGTGAGATCGACGTCGCCCAGATCCGCGACAAGATCTATGGCGTCGTCTCCGTCTCGGGGCAGATCAACGATTCCGGCACCGTCGTGCGCGGCAACGCCAACTGGACATCGAACCTCTCGGGCGTGCACGCCGAGTACGCCACGGTGCGCGACTGGCCGGTGGTCGCCGGGCGCGATCTCACGCCCAACGACGTGCGCACGGGCGCCAAGGTCGCCATCATCGGCCAGACGGTGCTGAAGGAGGTGTTCAACGGAGAGGATCCCGTAGGGCAGGCCGTTCGTATCAAGAACGTGCCGTTCGAGGTGGTGGGAGTGCTCGGCTCCAAGGGGCAGTCGGTCATGGGCCGGGACCAGGACGACATCGTGCTGCTGCCGATCACCACCGCCCGGGCCCGGGTCTCGGGCAAGAGCCAGGTGCAGAACGACCGCGTCGGCCAGATCTATGTGAAAGTCGATTCCGCGGCCGACATGGCGGACGTTCAGGAGGACATCGAGAACCTCCTGCGCCAGCGGCGCAAGGCGCGTGCCGGCGGCGAGGACAGCTTCTCCGTGCGCAACCTTGCCGAAACCATGAAGGCCCGCAGCGAGGTGCTGACGACGCTCTCCTATCTTCTCGCCGCCACCTCCGTCATTTCCCTCGTCGTAGGTGGTATCGGCATCATGAACATCATGCTCGTTTCGGTTACCGAGCGAACGCGCGAAATCGGGCTCAGGATGGCGGTCGGCGCGCGGCGGCGCGATATCATGCTGCAATTTCTCGTCGAGGCGGTGATGTTGTGCCTTCTCGGGGGTGTGATCGGCATCGGCATAGGCGTTTCTGCCTCCGCCGCCGTCGCTTTCGTCGCCAATTGGCCCGTATTGGTCTCGCCTGCCGTGCTCGGGGGAGCGCTCGCGGCCGCCGGTGCCACCGGCATATGTTTCGGCTTGTTTCCGGCGCGGCGTGCCGCTCTCCTCAACCCGATTGACGCGCTCCGCAGCGAATAGCAGACGACCACCCATTCGTCCATGTTGACGGCGGGTCGGAATTCGACCTATTCAACCCCGCCGGTTATCGAGACCGAAGCCACCATCACCGTGCCCGCAATCGTAAATTTGGCGAGAGCCCTCTCCCGTAGAAGTTGCGGATGACGCGAAGGCGCCGCCAGGGCGCAATGAAAGTCTTTATCTTTTTCGAAGAAATTGCATGCGAGAAAACATTCGACGATCTATAAGCGCCACTGAAGAATCCCTCTCGGGGGGCTGTGAGACGAAACGACGGAGTAAGGAATGGCTAGCATCAACTACGACAAGATGTCCGTGAAGGAGCTGACGGATCACATTGCGAAGGCCACCAAGGCCCTCAATGCCGCAAAGGATCGCGAGCGCTCGGAGATCAAGCACAAAATCGCTTCCCTTGCAGAGAATGCGGGCTTTTCCGTTGGCGAGCTCTTCGGCGCCGGCCGTCGCGGCAAGGCGGTTGCCGTTAAGTACATGAACCCCGATAATCGCTCCGAGACCTGGACCGGCCGCGGCCGCAAGCCGAATTGGCTCGTCGCGAAGTTGGGCAAGGGTGCGAAGATCACCGATTTCGCCGTCTAACCGCAAGACGCGAACGCAGCAAAATGTGACCAGCCGCCGGCTTTACTCAGCGCCGGCGGCTGTCTTGCTTTTAACGGCGCTACGGTGACGAATCGACGCTGGAATATCCGTGACAAAGGCGAAAGTCCGGACTCACCCCAATCCACGCTAAACTCGGGTGCGTCACCAAGGTTCGCATGGTGAATAGCATATCGAACCGGCGGCTTTCATTGCTTGCTGAATAGCCGCTCCTCGGCGCAAGGCGCCATGCAATGACAACAAGCGTTGCCTTTTCCGCCGGTGTTCGCCCGGCATCTCCACCCTAGAAGGCGTCCGCCGCTGTTGACCGAAATCAAATTCAGGCTGGGTCTCCTGGCACTCATGGCTTGACACTGCTAGCAGAGCGGACGATATAGACGCCTGCGCGCCGGGACGATGCTGTCAAGGTCCTGGCCGTGCGCGATCTTAGGGTAGGGCAAGCCCGCCCTGAGATCCCCCGTCCGGCGCTCCGGGGGCTTCTCCCCGAGGCCGGAGCTCAAGGCATAAACCGCATGATGAGGGTCTACCCATGAAGTTCCGCCCATTGCATGACCGTGTCGTCGTCAAGCGCGTCGAAGAGGACACCAAGACCGCTGGCGGCATCATCATTCCGGACACCGCCAAGGAAAAGCCGCAGCAGGGCGAGGTCGTCGCTGTCGGCCCCGGCGCCCGCGACGAGCAGGGCAAGGTGGTTCCGCTCGAGGTGAAGCCCGGCGACCGCGTGCTGTTCGGCAAGTGGTCCGGCACCGAGGTCAAGATCGACGGCCAGGATCTCCTGATCATGAAGGAGAGCGACATCCTCGGCATTCTCGAGGGCAAGTCGTCGGTCAAGGCCGCCGCCTAATCCAACATCCCCCAGTCTTTCCTCAAACGGAGTGCCACAGATGGCAGCTAAGGACGTAAAGTTTTCGCAGGACGCCCGCGAGCGCATGCTGCGCGGCGTGGACATTCTCGCCAACGCCGTGAAGGTCACGCTCGGTCCCAAGGGCCGCAACGTCGTGATCGAGAAGAGCTTCGGCGCGCCGCGCATCACCAAGGACGGCGTCACCGTCGCCAAGGAGATCGAGCTCGAGGACAAGTTCGAGAACATGGGCGCACAGATGCTCAAGGAGGTCGCCTCGAAGACCGCTGACCTCGCCGGCGACGGCACCACCACGGCGACCGTGCTCGCCCAGGCGATCGTCAAGGAGGGCGCCAAGTCGGTTGCCGCCGGAGCCAACCCGATGGACCTCAAGCGCGGCGTCGACATCGCCGTGCAGGCCGTCGTCGACGAGCTCAAGGCCAAGGCCAAGAAGGTCACCTCCAACGACGAGATTGCCCAGGTCGGCACCATCTCTGCCAACGGCGACAAGGAGATCGGCGCCAAGATCGCCGAGGCCATGAAGAAGGTCGGCAACGAGGGCGTCATCACGGTCGAGGAGTCGAAGAGCCTCGAGACCGAGCTTGACGTGGTCGAGGGCATGCAGTTCGACCGCGGCTACCTCTCGCCCTATTTCATCACGAACGCCGACAAGATGGTGGCCGAGCTCGAGAGCCCGTACATCCTGATCCACGAGAAGAAGCTCTCGGGCCTGCAGGCCATGCTGCCGGTGCTCGAGGCCGTGGTGCAGACGGGCAAGCCGCTCCTCATCATCGCCGAGGACGTCGAGGGCGAGGCTCTTGCCACGCTCGTCGTCAACAAGCTGCGCGGCGGCCTCAAGGTCGCGGCCGTCAAGGCTCCGGGCTTCGGCGACCGCCGCAAGGCCATGCTCGAGGACATCGCCATCCTCACCGGCGGCACGGTGATCTCCGAGGATCTCGGCATCAAGCTCGAGACGGTGACGCTCGACATGTTGGGCCGCGCCAAGCGCGTCTCGATCGACAAGGAGAACACCACCATCGTCGACGGCTCGGGCAAGAAGGCCGACATCGACGCCCGGGTGAAGCAGATCAAGGCGCAGATCGAGGAGACCACCTCGGACTACGACCGTGAGAAGCTGCAGGAGCGTCTGGCGAAGCTCGCCGGCGGCGTCGCGGTGATCAAGGTCGGCGGCGCCACCGAGGTCGAGGTGAAGGAGCGCAAGGATCGCGTCGACGACGCGCTGCATGCGACCCGCGCCGCGGTCGAGGAAGGCATCGTCCCGGGCGGCGGCGTGGCGCTGCTGCGGGCGGTCAAGGCGCTCGAGCAGCTCAAGACCGACAACGAGGACCAGAAGGTCGGCATCGCCATCGTTCGCAAGGCGCTGCAGGCTCCGGCCCGCCAGATCTTCACCAACGCGGGTGAGGATGGCTCGGTGGTCGCCGGCAAGATCCTCGAGAACAACAAGTACACCTTCGGCTACAACGCGCAGAGCGGCGAGTACGGCGATCTCGTCGCCGAGGGCGTCGTCGACCCCACTAAGGTCGTGCGCTGCGCGCTGCAGGATGCGGCCTCGATCGCCGGCCTCCTGATCACGACCGAGGCCATGGTCGCCGACAAGCCGAAGAAGGATGCTCCCGCCATGCCGATGGGCGGCGGCGGCATGGGCGGCATGGGCGGCATGGACTTCTAAGCCTCCATCCGCGACGGTGGCCGCCCATGCTTTTTGCTGCTGAAGTCGGGCAGGCCCGACTTCAGATGGGCGGCATGGACCTCTAAGGTCCAGACGTCCCACGCACGAATTGAGGCCGGAGCGGGACACCGCTCCGGCTTTTTTCGTTCGGCGAGCCTATTGATGGGACCCGAAGCGGCGTGGTCGGGCCGCCTCAGTGCCGGTTGGCTTTGACGAAGCCCGAGAGCGCGTGAGCGAGCATGTGGGGCTCGGTCGGGAAATCCTCGGAGATCCACCAGTCCTCGAAGGCGCGCACCACGCGCCCTATGGCCGGGCCCTCGGCTAGGCCCGCCTCCATGATGTCGGCGCCGCGCACCGGAAGCTCGGGGACCGCCCAGCGCCGCGGCAGGGCCAGACGTTGCCGCCAGGCCTCGTCGCGCGGTGAGGCGCCACTCGACGCCCAGGCGATGAGGACGCCATCGCGGAAGGCTTCGACGCCATGGCGATAGAGGAACGCGCGCGCCTCGCGCTCGGGCGTTGCCGGATCAAAGGCCGTGTCTCTCGGACCGATGCGGGCGAGCCGCTCGCGCTCGGCGTTGGAGAGCCGCAGGCGATCCTTGATGACGATCTCTGCCCGGCCGGCCTTGGAGGACGCAAGCGCGGCCAGACGCAGCATCGGGTCGACCGCATCGCCTGCGGCCTCCTCGATCGCCGCCACGCGCGCGAGAAGAGCAACGTTGCCTTCGGTGCCGATGAGATGGGGCATGAACCCCTGCGCCGCCATGATCGACAGCGTCTCGACGGCCCGTGGGGCGGCCAGCAGGCGCAGGAACTCGGCTCGAATGCGCTCGGAAGAGAGCCCGTCGAGGCCGTCCTTGAGGGCGAGGGAGGCCGCGAGACCTGCGGCCTCGGGATCGCCCGAAGCGTACTCGGCGGTGAAGCGGAAGAAGCGCAGGATGCGCAGGTAGTCCTCGCGGATGCGGTCCTTTGCATCGCCGATGAAGCGCACTCGGCGCGCCGCCAGATCCCCATAGCCGCCGAGCGGATCGTGGACGGCGCCTTCTCGATCACAGTAGAGCGCGTTCATCGTGAAATCGCGCCGGGCCGCATCCTCCGCCCAGTCTGTCGTGAAGGCGACGCGCGCGTGCCGTCCGAAGGTCTCGACGTCGCGGCGCAACGTCGTCACCTCGTAGGGGTGATGCCCCGCGATGACGGTGATGGTGCCGTGCTCGATGCCGGTCGGCACGGCCTTCAGGCCCGCGGCCTCGACGAGCCGCATCACCTCCGCCGGCTCGGCCGTGGTGGCTACGTCGACGTCCTTGACCGGCGTTCCCATGAGCGCGTTGCGGACAGCGCCGCCGACGATGCGCGCGCCGTAGCCGCCGGCCTCGACGGCGGCCAGCACGGCCCGCGTCTCATCCCGCGTGAGCCACGGGGCCCCGGCGAGATTGGGGGGCTTAGCGCGATCCTCGGTCGCCATGAACGTCCTGCTACTCGATGTGACCGGGCTCGATCTGGCCGTCCTTCATGGACGGCGGCTGGTAGTGCTGGCCGGGCTTGCCGCCAGACGAGGTGCCGAAGGCGGCAAGCGTCACGATCACGAGCAGGGCGCCCGAGGCAAAGAGCCAGATGAGCGGTGCGTCGTCGAGCACGCCGGTGATCGGCTTATCGGGGCCTGCGTCGGAGGCGGCGGGCCCGCGCCCGCGCGCGAGCAGCGTCCATGCCAGGTAGACGACCGTCGGAAGGAGGAACAGCAGCAGGTTCTCGATGACGGTGCGGATCATGAAGCAAACAGCCTCTCGTAGAGATTGCGCAGCATACCCGCGGTGGCGCCCCAGATGAAGCGCTCGCCGAAGGGGATGGCGTGGAAATGCCGCTCGCGGCCGCCGATGCTGCGGACGTGGCGCTGATGATTTGCGGCGTCCATGAGGAAGGCCAGGGGCACCTCGAAGGCGTCCGCTACCTCGTTGCGGTCCAATGTAGGCGTGAAACCCGGATCGACGAGCGCGACCACGGGAGTGATCCGGTATCCCGTGCCCGTAAGGTAGCTGTCGAGGTAGCCGAGCGGCTCGACCATGCCCGCGTCGAGACCGATCTCCTCGCGTGCCTCACGCAGCGCGGTGGCGAGCGGCCCGCTATCGGCCGGCTCCACTTTTCCTCCCGGGAAGGCGATCTGGCCTGCGTGGGCGGGAAGGTGCTCGGTGCGTTGCGTAAGGAGCAGGGTCAGCTCGGGGCGCGCAACGGCGGCGACAAGGACAGCCGCGGGCTTGGGCTCGGGGGCCGCAACAGGGGCCGCGCCGGGGTTGAGATCGAAGTCGCTCGGGCCAGCATGCCGGCCCGTGGCCGCCTCTGGCGCGGCCGCCGGCTCGGCCAGCAACCTGCCACGGGCGAGGCTCCGGAACCCACTGGGGCCGAAGATGGATTCGCTTGAGGGCGACGGCAGGGGCATGATCCTGGTGTGACCGACGGGTTCACGTTCCGGTGGGACACGGTCTAGGACAGTCTCACGACAATTGGAACGCCCCAAACGTTTGCCAAGCGCGCGAAGCCGATCTATCCGAGCTCCCGGAAACGCCCCAATCCCGTGCCAGCAACAGCCCGGTTCCGTTCAGCCCCGTCGAGGCCCGTTGACATGATGCCCAGAGAGACGCTCGAGCCGATCCGGCCCCTCGCATTGCGGGCAGCTTTCGCGCAGAGGCTCTCCGCTCTCGCACTGGCACTGGCCGGGGCGCTTCTCCTCGTCATGGCCGCTGCCCCGGCACTCGCGGAGGGAAGCGCCGCGAAATTCGCAGCGAAGCTCCCCGAGCCCGAGCGCAAGCTGTTCGAAGCCTATCTCGACGCCCAAGCCACTTTCACCTTCAAGAGCGACGCCTACTGGCGGGACGTAACCGACAAGCGCGCGCTGCGCCGGGGCAAGAAGGCACGGGGCACGGCGCTCGAGCCCGACGACTACGTCACGACGTTCCCGCCCCGCTACGCCGGGCCTGAGCTGCCGGCCGATCTCGCCAAGCGGTGGGCCGCATTCCAAGCGACCGACGACAAGGAGAAGAAGAAAGAGCCGGAGAAACCCAAGCCCGGCGTGGCCGAGTTCCTCGCCTATGCCGAGGAGCAGTATGGATTTCAGCCGGAGCGCATTCCCGAGCGCGAGTTCAAGCTTCGCTACGCGCGCGAGGCCATCGCCCTCGGCCTCACCGGCGATCAGGTGGTGCGGGTCTATGCGCTCGAGACGAGCGGCCTCGGCACAGCCGACATGGTCTCGGGCGTGCACCCCATCAAGAAGACCGGCACGCCGATCTCGACGGCCATCGGCTACGCGCAGCTCCTGGTCGCGAACACGACCGACGAGCTCGTGAGCCATGGCCCGAAGTTCCTCGCCCGCCTCAAGGCCATGGCCGCGGATCCCTCGCTCGCGCCGGAACGGCGCGCGCTGCTGGCGGACAAACACGACAAGCTTGCTGCCATGCTCAAGGCCGCGCGCTCCATTCCACACAAGTGGGACAGCCACGTCGCTTTTGCCCGCACGGTGCGCGGCATGGGCATCCACGCCATCAACCTCGACGGCGACATCGGCCCGTGGCTGCAGGTGGTGAAGCTCTACGGGCTCAAGGCCATGGCCGAGAAGGCCGGCATCGCAGCACTCACCGGGGCCGAGATCGAGCTCATGAATCTCGCCGGCCCGGGCACCGGCCTCGAGATGATGCGGCCCGCCGCGCGCGATGCGCCGACCACCAACTTCTTCGAGCGCTCGGCGTACTACCGCAACACGATCGTGCGCGACAAGACCAGCACCGAGCTGCTGGCGGCTCTCGACAAGCGCATGAACGACAACATCACCAATCCCGGCGCCATCGAGTTTGCCGAGGCATTCAACCAGGTGACGGCGGAGCGCTAGCCCGTTCCCTGCCGCACGGCAGGTGGAGGAACGAAATTCCGCGACTCCAGGATGATTTGTTTACCTCGTCACCCATAAAGTACCCGGCGGATCGAGAGACGAACATTCTCTCCTCGGCGTCTCCGCGACGCGGGAGAGGTCAGGGTGAGAGGCAGAAACGCAGCGGTCGGGTATGCTGCCTCTCACCCCATTTTTCATTTGAACGCCTCGAACAGATCAGGTTCGGCGCGATTTTGGTCACGGCCATTTCACCACCGGGGGCAGTGACGAGAGGATGCTGTCCACGTTGCCGCCGGTCTTAAGGCCGAACACCGTGCCGCGGTCGTAAAGCAAGTTGTACTCGACGTAGCGGCCGCGCCGGACGAGCTGCTCCTCGCGGTCGGCGTCTGTCCAGGGCATCGTGTAGTTGCCACGCACCAGCATCGGATAGACGCGCGCGAAGGCCCGACCAACGTCCTGCGTGAAGGCGAAGGCGGCGTCCCAGCCCCCCTCCTCGGCAGTCGGCGTCAGATAATCGTAGAAGATGCCGCCGATGCCGCGCGGCTCCTTGCGATGGGGCAGATAGAAATACTCGTCGCACCACTTCCTGAGCTTGGCGTAGTCGGCCACGGCCTCGTGCGCCGCGCAGGCGCCATACATGGCCGCGTGGAAGGCGAGGCTGTCGGCATCCTCCTCCTTGCGCCTGCGGTCGAGAACGGGGGTGAGATCGGCGCCGCCGCCGAACCACCACTTGCTCGTCACGACCATGCGCGTGTTCATATGCACGGCGGGCACGTTCGGGTTTTGCGGATGGGCAATGAGGGAGATGCCGGAGGCCCAGAACTGGGGATGCTCCTCGGCGCCGGGGATCTGCTTCCTGAACTCGGGCGCAAACTCGCCGTAGACGCTCGAGGTGTGTACGCCGACCTTCTCGAACACGCGCCCGTTCATCTGGCTCATGACGCCGCCGCCGCCCGGCGCGCCGGAGTGGTCCGTCCGCTGCCAGGGCGTCCTTACGAAGCGGCCGGGAGCGCCAGAGCCCCCCGGCGCAGAAGGCGGAAGGTCGCTCTCGACCCGCTCGAACGCGGCGCAGATATCGTCGCGGAGGGATTGAAACCAAGCTTCAGCCGCCGATTTATGGGTATCTAGAGTGTCCGCCTGTCCGGTCATGGCTCTTCCTCTTCAGGGGGCAGCGTGTCATCGTTTGGGCATGATGGCGGGTTAGCGCATACCCCGATCCAGCAAGAACGAGAAGGGGTTTGCGCCAGGAATGGGGCTGCGGGCTCGCGACGCACGTTGAAGCAGCAAGAAAGAGCCTGATGTTCCGTTGGTTCGAGACCCGCATCGATCCGTTTGCGCCTGCCCCGCCGGGGCAACCGCCGGACACGATCGCCGCATTCTACTGGTTCTATATCAAGCCGGTCTGGCGACCCGTGGCCGTGCTGCTCGCCATCGGCTTCGTCGGCTCGCTGATCGAGGTGGGCCTCATGGCCTTCGTCGGCAAGCTCGTCGACATGATGCGGGAGGCGAGCGCGCCGGCCGCCTTCTTCAGCGAGAACGCCTCGATGCTGCTCTTCATGGCGTTCGTGGCGGTGGTCGCCCGCCCGGTGGTCTCCACCGTCCACGACCTCGTGAAGAACCAGATGATCACGCCGTCGGTCACGACGCGCATCCGCTGGCAGACGCACACCTACGTGCTGCGCCAGTCGCTCGCCTTCTTCCAGAACGACTTCGCCGGCCGCATCTCGACGCGCATCATGCAGACGGGCGCCTCCTTGCGCGATTCCGTCGTGCAGACGGTGGACGCCATCTGGTACATGGCGATCCACGTCGTCGGGACGCTCGTCATCTTCTGGGAGGCGGACGCGCGCCTCGTTCTGCCGCTCGTCGCCTGGATCGCGCTCTACGCCGTCGTGCTGCGCATCTTCGTGCCGCGGATCCAGAAGCTCTCGACGCAAGCCTCTGAGGCGCGCTCGTGGCTCACCGGCCGCGTCGTCGACAGCTTCACCAACATCCTGACCGTCAAGCTCTTCGCCCATGCCGAGCGCGAGGAAGCCTATGCGCGGGAGGCAATGGAATCACATCTCGAGCGCCATCAGGCCTCGCTCCGGAACCTCACCGTGATGGAGTTCGTGCTCTACACGCTGAACGGCACGCTGCTGGTCGCCGTGGCGGGGCTCGCGCTCTGGCTTTGGAGCCACGATGCCATCTCCATGGGCTCGATCACGGTCGCCATGACGCTCGCCATCCGCATCATCGCCATGTCGGGCTGGATTCTATTCACGGTGGCGGGCATCTTCGAGAACATCGGCGTCGTGCACGAGGGCATGCAGACGATCTCGCGCGGCTACGAGGTCGTCGACCGGCCGAATGCCGGTGCACTTGCCGTGCCCCACGGCGAGATCCGCTTCGACGACGTGCGCTTCCACTACGGCAAGGTGAAGAGCGTGATCGAGAAGATCTCGCTCACGATCAAGCCTGGCGAGAAGGTGGGACTCGTTGGCCGCTCGGGGGCCGGCAAATCGACGCTCGTCAACCTGCTGCTGCGGTTCTACGACGTCGAGGCCGGACGCATCCTTATCGACGGACAGAACATCGCCGATGTCACGCAGGAGAGCCTGCGCGCCAACATCGGGCTCGTGACTCAGGACACCTCGCTTCTGCATCGCTCGGTGATCGACAACATCCTCTACGGCCGGCCGGAGGCGGGCGAGGCACAGGCGATCGCCGCCGCCAAGCGCGCGCATGCGCATGAGTTCATCACCGGGCTCGAGGACCTCAACGACCGGCACGGCTACGGGGCCCACGTGGGCGAGCGCGGCGTCAAGCTCTCGGGCGGGCAGCGACAGCGCATCGCGATCGCGCGCGTGCTGTTGAAGAATGCACCTATCCTGGTGCTCGACGAGGCGACGAGCGCGCTCGACAGCGAGGTGGAGGCCGCCATCCAGGAGAGCCTGTCGACTCTGATGGCCGGCAAGACGGTGATCGCCATCGCGCACCGGCTCTCGACCATCGCCGCCATGGACCGCCTCGTGATCATGGATGCGGGGCGCATCGTCGAGGAAGGGACCCACGCGGAGCTGCTGCGCCGCGGCGGCCTCTACGCGAGCTTATGGGCCCGCCAGTCCGGCGGCTTTCTCTCCAAGGACGCGGCGGAGTAGGGCTGCGCGAGCCCGGCCAGGAGAACATTGTCCCCTCGCTCATTTCCTGCGCAAAAAGTTGCGGGGCGCGGACCTGGGAAGTTCCGCGCCCCGATTGTTCCTAGCCTCGACCGAGCTTACGCCGCGGCCGCCGTGGTGGCGAGGTCGAAGCGGTCGAGGTTGGTCACCTTGGCCCACGCCGCCACGAAGTCCTTCACGAACTTCTCCTTCGCATCCGAGCTGGCGTAGACCTCCGCGAGCGAGCGCAGCACCGAGTTCGACCCGAACAGGAGGTCGACGCGCGTGCCGGTCCATTTCTTGGCGCCACTCTTGCGGCAGACGCCCTCGAAAAGATCCTTCGCGGGGGACACCGCCTTCCACTGCGTTGCCATATCGAGAAGGTTGACGAAGAAGTCGTTCGTCAGCGTTCCGGGCCGATCGGTCAGCACGCCATGGGTGGCGCCGTCGACGTTGATGTTGATGGCGCGCAGGCCGCCGATCAGCACCGTCAGCTCCGGCGCCGTGAGCGTCAGGAGCTGAGCCTTGTCGATCAGCAGCGCCTCGGCGGGCACCGCATAGCGGGCCTTCTGGTAGTTGCGGAAGCCATCGGCGTGCGGCTCGAGGTACGAGAAGGACTCCACGTCCGTCTGCGCCTGCGAGGCGTCCGCGCGGCCCGGCGCGAACGGCACCGTCACGCTGTAGCCGGCCGCCTTCGCCGCCTGCTCGACGCCGGCGTTGCCCGCGAGCACGATGAGGTCCGCGAGCGAGACCTTCTTGCCGCCGCTCTGGCCCTGACCGAACTCGAACTGGATACGCTCCAGCACCTTGAGCACCTTGGCAAGCTGCTCGGGTTGGTTGGCCTCCCAGTCCTTCTGCGGAGCGAGCCGGATGCGCGCGCCGTTAGCGCCGCCGCGCTTGTCGCCGCCACGGAAGGTGGAGGCCGAGGCCCAGGCCGTGCCGACAAGCTCGGACACCGACAGGCCCGCAGCCAGGATCTTCGATTTGAGCGCTGCAGCGTCCGCGTCATCGATCAGCGGATGATCGACGGGAGGCACGGGATCCTGCCAGATCAGCTCCTCCTTCGGCACCTCCGGCCCGAGGTAGCGCGAGCGCGGACCGAGATCGCGATGCGTGAGCTTGAACCATGCGCGCGCGAATGCCTCGGCGAAGGCCTGCGGGTTTTGCAGGAACCGTCGCGAGATCTTCTCGTATTCCGGGTCGAAGCGAAGCGAAAGATCGGTGGTGAGCATCCTGGGCTTGCGCTTCTTCGCCGGATCATGAGCGTCGGGAATGACCTCTCCGGCGCCCTTGGCCACCCACTGGTTCGCGCCGGCGGGCGATTTCTCGAGCTCCCATTCGAACTTGAACAGGTTCTCGAAGAAGAAATTGCTCCACTGAGCCGGCGTCTGCGTCCAGGTGACCTCCAGACCGCTGCCGATGGCGTCGGAGCCATGGCCGGTGCCGTAGCTGCTGGTCCAGCCGAAGCCCTGAGCCTCGAGATCACCGGATTCGGGCTCCACGCCCTTGTAAGCCTCGGCCGCAGCACCATGGGTCTTGCCGAAGGTGTGGCCGCCGGCGATGAGAGCCACGGTCTCCTCGTCGTTCATGGCCATACGCTTGAAGGTCTCACGGATGTCCTTCGCCGCAGCAACGGGATCGGGATTTCCGTCCGGACCTTCAGGGTTGACGTAGATGAGACCCATCTGAACCGCTGCGAGCGGGTTCTCAAGCTCGCGCTCGCCGGAATAGCGGCTGGCCTTGTTCTTGGGGTCGTTGCTGAGGGCGAGCCAGGTGGTCTCGCGGCCCCAATAGACGTCGTGGTCCGGCTCCCAGACGTCCTCGCGGCCGCCGGCGAAGCCGAAGGTGCGGAAGCCCATGGTCTCGAGCGCTACGTTGCCGGTCAGGATCATGAGATCGGCCCACGAGATCTGCTGGCCATACTTCTGCTTGATCGGCCACAGCAGGCGGCGCGACTTGTCGATGTTGACGTTGTCGGGCCAGCTGTTCAAAGGCGCGAAGCGCTGCTGACCACGCCCGCCGCCGCCGCGGCCGTCACCGACGCGATAGGTGCCGGCGCTGTGCCAGGCCATGCGGACCATCTGCGGACCGTAGTGGCCGAAGTCGGCCGGCCACCAGTCCTGCGAGTCCGTCATCAGCTTGCGCAGATCGTTCTTCAGGGCCTCGTAGTCGAGCTTCTTGAACTCCTCGCGGTAGTTGAAGCTCTTGCCCAGCGGGTCGGACTTCGACGAATGCTGGCTCAACAGCTCGAGAGGCAGCTGGTTCGGCCACCAGTCACGATTCTGAGTGCCGGCCCCATGGGCCACTGGGCACCTGCCCGGACCTTCATCGTCGGTCTTTGCGTCCATGTTCCTCTCCGATCGGGTTCTGAAGTTTGAGAGCGAAGCTTTTGCCGGCGTGTGCCGGGAAGGGGGCGCGCCGAGCCCGTCGACCATCGCCGAGAGGCAGATTGGCGCCGGTGACTTCCGCCCTTCCCTCAGCACCCTGGCGCTAGTGAACCTCGGGGCCATGACGATGGCGCGCTCGTCGTTCTAGCGCGCCGGCGCTCATCGCGAGAGTCGGTTTCGTCATCATGCACCCGGGTGTTTAGAGCTATTCTAGATCACTAGCTGGGCGCAAACATAAGAGCAAGTCCATTTCCCGTATCGAGCTGATAGGAAAAGCTTATTACCGATCTGCCACCTGCGACTCTAAGCCTGCGCGGCCGCGGTGTCCTCCCTGCAAGGATGGCGACGCTGACGTGGAGAAGCTGATGTCTATCGGACTATTCAAGAGCGCCGTGGCGTGCACCGCGCTCGCGCTCTGCTCGGCGGTGCCACACGCCGCGCGCGCGAACGACGACGTACTACGCAATAGCAAGGAGCCGGGCAACTGGGCGCTCCAGCTCGGCGACTACGCGGCCCGACAATATTCTGCGCTAGATCAGATCAACACGGCCAACGTGAAGGACCTAAGGGTCGCCTGGCAGTTCTCGACCGGCGTGCTGCGCGGGCACGAGGGCGCGCCGCTGGTGGTGGGAAGCGTGATGTTTCTCCATACGCCGTTTCCCAACAACGTGTTCGCGCTCGATCTCGACCACGACCAGAGGATTCTGTGGAAGTACGCGCCGAAGCAGGACGCCTCCGTTGCCGAGGTCATGTGCTGCGACACCGTGAGCCGCGGCCTCGCCTATGCGGTGGGCACCGTGCTCCTCTACCAGGCGGACACCACGCTCGTCGCGCTCGATGCGACATCGGGCAAGGTGCGCTGGAAGGCGCTCAACGGCGACCCGAAGCGGGGCGAGACCGGGACCAGCGCGCCCATCGTGGTCAAGGACAAGGTGATCGTCGGCATCTCCGGCTCCGAGTATGGCGTGCGCTGCCATGTGACCGCCTATGACCTCAAGGACGGGCGGCGGATCTGGCGGGCCTACTCCATGGGACCTGACGCGGACATTCTCGTCGACCCGGAGAAGACGCTCTCGCTTGGCAAGCCGGTCGGCAAGGACAGCTCGCTCAAGACCTGGAACGGCGACCAGTGGAAGATCGGCGGCGGGTCAACTTGGGGCTGGTTCTCCTACGATCCCAAGCTCGACCTCCTCTACTACGGCACCGGCAACCCCTCGACCTGGAACCCGGTGCAACGCGCCGGACCCGACGGCGGGCGCATCGACCAGAAATGGTCGATGACCTTGCTCGCGCGCCATCCCGACAGCGGGATCGCGGCCTGGGCCTACCAGACGACGCCGTTCGACGAATGGGACTTCGATGCCGTGAACGAGATGATTCTCGTCGATGGTCTCGTTGTCGGCGGAGCGAAGCGCGACGTGCTGGTTCATTTCGACCGCAACGGCTTCGCCTACACGCTCGACCGCGCCACCGGCGAGCCGCTGGTCGCCCAGCCGTTCGTCGACCGGCTCAACTGGTCGTCCGGCATCTCGCTCGACAAGACCAAGGCCGACTACGGACGCCCGGCCGTCGTCGGCGCCAAGTCTCCGTTCGAGGGCGGCACCGACACCGCCACACAGGACATCTGCCCGTCTGCGGTTGGCGGCAAGAACGAGCAGCCTGCGTCCTACTCGCCGCTCACCGGCCTCTTCTACGTGCCGGCCAACAGCCTGTGCATGGACCTCGAGCCTTTCAAGGTGACCTTCACGCCGGGCCAGCCCTACACCGGAGCGACGCTCTCGCTCTATCCGCCGAAGGGGCAGACGAGCACAGGGGCGCTCGTCATCTACGATGCCGCCGCGGGCAAAGTCGTGCGTGCGATCGAGGAGCAATTCTCGGTGTGGTCGGGCGTGCTCACGACCGCGGGGGGCATCGCCTGCTACGGGACGCTCGAGGGCTACCTCGAGTGCCGCGATCAGATCGATGGCCGCGCGCTTTTCAAGCACCGGCTGCCGTCCGGCGCCATCGGCAACGTGTTCACCTATCTTCACAAAGGGAAGCAGCACATCGGCCTGCTCTCGGGCGTGGGCGGCTGGGCCGGCATCGGTCTCGCCGCGGGTCTCGACAAGCCCGAGGACGGCTCGGGCGCGGTCGGCAGCTACGCCGGCCTCAAGGCCTACACGGACCTCGGCGGCACTCTCACGGTCTACGCGCTGCCTTAGGCGCCTGATGCAATCCGCTGGGTACCCCCGCAAGAAAAGAGAACGCCCGCAGGAGACGTATCCTGCGAGCGCTTCTGTTTGGCATGAGGTGAGCGGGGACCTTGCCGCCTACATGTCCATGCCGCCCATGCCGCCGGCGGGGCCGTGGCCGTGGCCGGCGTCCTTCTTCGGCGCTTCCGCGATGGCGGCCTCGGTGGTGATGAGCAGGCCCGCGATCGAGGCTGCATCCTGCAGCGCCGTGCGCACGACCTTGGCCGGGTCGATGATGCCCTTCTCGATCAGGTCGCCGTACTCGCCGGCCTGGGCGTCATAGCCGAAGTTGGCGCCGCGCGCCTCCAGCACCTTGCCGACGACGATCGAGCCCTCGGTGCCGGCGTTCTCGGCGATCTGGCGGATCGGAGCCTGCAGAGCCTTCCTCACGATGGCGATGCCGGCGTTCTGGTCCTCGTTGTCGCCCTTGACAGTGATGGCTCCCGAAGCCTTGAGCAGGGCGACGCCGCCGCCCGCCACAACGCCCTCCTCGACCGCGGCGCGGGTGGCGTTCAGCGCGTCGTCGACGCGGTCCTTACGCTCCTTCACCTCGACCTCGGTGGCGCCGCCGACCTTGATCACCGCGACGCCGCCGGCGAGCTTGGCCAGACGCTCCTGCAGCTTCTCACGGTCGTAGTCCGAGGTGGTCTCCTCGATCTGCGCCTTGATCTGCGAGACGCGGGCCTCGATCTCCTTCTTCTTGCCGGCGCCATCGACGATCACCGTGTCCTCCTTCGAGATGGTGACGCGCTTGGCGCGGCCCAGCATCTGGACGGTGACGTTCTCGAGCTTGATGCCGAGATCCTCGCTGATGGTCTGGCCCGCGGTGAGGACGGCGATGTCCTCAAGCATGGCCTTGCGGCGGTCGCCGAAGCCCGGGGCCTTGACGGCCGCGATCTTCAAGCCGCCGCGCAGCTTGTTGACGACGAGCGTGGCCAGCGCCTCACCCTCGACCTCCTCGGCAATGATGAGGAGCGGACGGCCGGTCTGCACCACCGCCTCGAGCACCGGGAGCAAAGGCTGCAGGCCCGAGAGCTTCTTCTCGTGGATCAGGATGTAGGGATCGTCGAGCTCGGCGATCATCTTCTCGGCGTTGGTGATAAAGTAGGGCGAGAGGTAGCCGCGGTCGAACTGCATGCCCTCAACGACGGTGAGCTCCGACTCGAGGCTCTTGGCCTCCTCTACGGTGATCACGCCCTCGTTGCCGACCTTCTGCATGGCCTCTGCGATCATCTCGCCGATCGCGGTCTCGCCGTTCGCAGAGATGGTGCCGACCTGGGCGATCTCACCCGAGTTCTTCACCTTCTTCGACTTCTTGCCGATCTCCTCGACCACCTGAACCACGGCCTTGTCGATGCCGCGCTTCAAATCCATCGGGTTCATGCCGGCGGCGACGGCTTTGAGGCCCTCGCGCACGATGGCCTGCGTCAGCACGCACGCGGTGGTCGTGCCGTCGCCGGCGAGGTCGTTGGTCTTCTGGGCGGCCTCGCGCACCATCTGCGCGCCCATGTTCTCGAGCTTGTCCTCGAGCTCGATCTCCTTGGCGACGGAGACGCCGTCCTTGGTGGTACGAGGGGCGCCGAAGCTCCTCTCGATCACGACGTTGCGGCCCTTGGGACCGAGCGTGACCTTGACGGCATTGGCGAGAATGTCGACGCCGCGCAGGATCTTGTCGCGGGCCTCGGCGGAAAAGCGAACGTCTTTGGCAGCCATGGGAGTTCCTCGGAAAAAGGGGAATAGCGGATTGGGAATGGCGAAGAGGGACGTGGGAGGGCAGGGCGAAGGCGAGAAGCTATCGCTGATCGCTATGCGCTATTTCGCACCTCGCTCACTTCTCGATCACGCCCAGGATGTCGCTCTCCTTCATGATGAGCAGATCCGAGCCGTCGATCTTCACCTCGGTGCCGCTCCACTTTCCGAACAGCACCTTGTCGCCCTTCTTGATATCGAGGGGCACGAGCTTGCCGGTCTCGTCACGGGTGCCGGGGCCAACTGCCAGCACCTCGCCCTGCTGGGGCTTCTCGGCGGCGGTGTCGGGAATGATGATGCCGCCCGAGGTCTTGGTCTCGCTGTCCACGCGCTTGACGACGACGCGATCGTGCAGGGGTCGAAACTTCATGGGGAATTGGTTCTCCAGGAGGGATGTCTGCGGCGATTGGCACTTTTCCAACATGAGTGCCAAGCGATGGCGTTCTAGAAGCCGACCACTGGGGTGTCAAGCTGGCGCCGCGCCGCCCAAGACAGGCCCGCTCGGCATAAACTTTTGCTCGACAACCAGACGCAATCTTCAATTGACCATATTCATTTATTGCAACCTAAAGGGGAAGCGAGTAAGCGTTAACCACACACGCTCAGCGCGGGCCGCCAATTCTCGCTCGCATCAGGGGACGGAACGCTTGCACAGCTCCGAGGGCAATAGCGGAAGACGGTCCGAGCGCCGGTCGGCGTCCCGCAATGATCAGCTCGAGTATATGGCGGAGCTTATTCTCCAGATGCAGCGGATGGCCCGGGAGCGCGATCTGACCACGCTGGCCGGCATCCTGGAACTCGCCCATGCTGAGGCTCGCCTGCGCATGAAGGACGCAGTTTAGAGCTCCATGCGATGCGATCGACCCCGATCAGATGCTCTAGATTTTCGATGAGCGAAGTCGCTAGCGTCTGCGCCAGCCGGCGAGGGCGGACATCAGCCCTGCCCCCTCGGGCACCTGGATGTCCACCTCGAAGCAGCGATCGGGAAGCGCAACCGGGGTCGGCACGCCGCGGCGGTCCCGCAGCAGGGCGGAGATCCTGAGAACGAGGTCCTGAGCGCCGGCCGAGCGCGGCGTCACAAGCCACGCCCATCGGCCGAACGTCTCCCGATCTCGCGTGCCTCGCGCCGGCCTGCTGCCGATGAATTGTGTGCGCTCGGACTGGCGCTCGATCTCGAAGGCATCGGCATTGCCGTAGAGGCTCAGCGAGAGCGTCTCGATGCAATCGCGCTCGGCAAGAGACAGCCCGGCGATTTCGCCTTCGCCCAGCGCGTGGCCGCCAAGCCGGATCTCGACGGTCACGGGCTCTCCGAGCCACATGGCATCGGGGATGTGGAGAGCAATGAGGCCGGCATCGACCGCATGGGCCAGATCGTCGGCCGACAACCCGACCTCGACGGCGGGGGGCGGCTCAGGACGGCGCACGGGCTGAGGCTCGCGAATCTGGGGCTCGACGCGCCCCTCGGACCGGGCCTTTGCCGGCTCTGCCGCGCGTGCAAAGGGCGGCAGAGCTCGGGCTGGCGGCTCCTCACCTTCGTCCACTCGCGGCAGCGCCTCGGGCAGACTCGAGAGAGGGCGGGCGCGCCGCGCGGCCTCGGCCGCTAGGATCGGCGGTGGCTCCGGCGCCCGTGCCAATGGCGGCGGGACATGGGCGAGGTCACGAGACGGAGCGGGGGCCGGCAACGGCGGCGGAGAAGCCGGCCGCCAGGAGGCCGGCTCGGGCGGGCGTCGCGTCGCGTCGCGCTCCGACATCTCCTTCAACGAAGCCACGGCCGTGCTGAGGCGCGCAACGAGGCGCGCGATGCCGTCGATGTCGCCCGGCGATAGCATGTTGAGCTTGCGAAACTTCAGGTGAATGCGTGCCGGCGCCAGACTGTCGGCGCGTATGGGCACGAGAAGGTTCATCGGCATCGTCTCGCTCGCGATGTCGAAAAGGCCCTGGCTCTGCACCGAGCCTTCGGTCCACACCACTGCCACGGCCTCGAACTGTTTCAGCCTGGTAGAGCGTTCGGCGCGCGGCGCATCTGGCTCGCCATCGAAGGACACGAAATGCCCACGCCCCATGAGCGCGGCGCCGAGGTCGCGCGCGACGCTGCCGTCCTTCGGCACATGGCAAATGAGGATGCGTGCCATCTTGCTGCCCCCAGTCCGACCGCAGCCCTCGCGCTGCCCTTCGGGACCACCAACTCAGCGACGACGCAAACTCGAGACCTCAGCGGCCGACCGCCACCTAGCGGCTGCGACCCGTAATGGACTTCACGATGATGTTCTTGATCGTGGTAGCAATGGTGCGGGAGATCGACCGTTGCAAATCCCGGCCGATCATCTCTCCCATGCCCTGGCGCGGGCGACCCTTCGGCTTGCCACCCGATGTGTCGTCTTGGCCGGCGCCGCTCCCTCCTCCGAAAATGACGTCACCCCAACCGCCCCCGCTGCCGGCACCCGCCTGGTCCGCCTGCTTGTCGGACCGCTTGGCAAGCACCTCGTGCGCGCTCTCGCGATCGACCCGCTCCTCGTACTTGCCGTAGACAGGGCTGTACTCGACGACGCTCAGGCGCTCCTCGGCGGTCACCGGCCCGACGCGGCCCTCGGGCGGGCGAATAAGCGTGCGCTGGACGACCGACGGCTCTCCCTTGTTCTCGAGAACGGAGACAAGCGCCTCGCCGACCTTGAGCTCCATGATCACGCGCTCAGTGTCGAGCTCCGGGTTCTTGCGGAACGTCTCGGCGGCGACCTTCACCGCCTTCTGCTCCTGGGGCGTGAATGCACGCAGCGCGTGCTGGATGCGGTTGCCGAGCTGGGCCGAGACCGAGTTCGGCACATCCATCGGGTTCTGCGTGACGAAGTAGACGCCGACGCCCTTCGAGCGGATGAGGCGGGCGATCTGCTCGACCCGCTCGAGGAGCGCCTTCGGCGCCTCGTCGAAAAGGAGATGGGCCTCGTCGAAGAAGAAGACCAGCTTGGGCTTGGCGATGTCGCCGACCTCGGGCAGCGTCTGCCACAGCTTGGTCAGCATCCAGAGCAGGAACGTGGTGTAGAGGCGCGGCTTCTCCATCAGCTTGTCGGCGGCGAGCACGCTCACCACGCCGCGGCCGTCGGGCGCGATGCGCATGAAGTCTTTGATGTCGAGGGCGGGCTCGCCGAAGAACTGAGCAGCGCCCTGCTCCTCGAGCACCAGCAGGCGGCGCTGGATGGAGCCGACCGAGGTGGTCGCCACGTTGCCGTACTTCTGGACCAGCTCCTTGCCGCGCTCGGCCACGTTGGTGATGATGGCGCGCAGGTCATCAAGATCGATGACGTCGATCTTCTCATCGGCGGCGACCCGGAATGCGATGTTGAGGACGCCCTCCTGCACCTCGTTGAGCTCGAGCATGCGCGCGAGCAGGAGCGGCCCCATGTCGGCCACGGTTGCCCGGATCGGGTGGCCTTCCTTGCCGAACACATCCCAGAAGATAGTAGGGTAGGCACGCTGCTTCCAGTCGGAGCCGAGGCCCACCTCCTCCGCCCGCTTGACGAGGAAGTCCTTGGGCTCGCCGACGGCAGCGATGCCCGACAGGTCACCTTTGATGTCGGCAGCGAACACGGGAACGCCGGCCGCGGAGAAGCCCTCGGCGAGGCCCTGCAGCGTCACGGTCTTACCGGTGCCGGTGGCACCAGTGATCAAGCCGTGGCGGTTGGCGAAGCGCAGCTCGAGGTACTCAGGCTTCGTGCTCTTGCCGATGAAAATCTTGCCGTCCAGGAGAACCGACTGGCCCATTCCACTCTCCGAGATGACACCTCTTGGCACCCGTGCACGGCAGGTGTCGGGCCGCGACTCGCGTTCAATAAACCCTCGGCCCTCTTTGCATGGGCGCTTACGCATTGCAAATTCAGTTGCATGGGCCATTCCGTCAAGCTGGGGAAAGATTACTTTGCCTGTCGCCGGGGCGGGCAAGAAAGCGCGCCGAACCGTCGCGGAGCTGTCACAGCGCCCGATTTCTGCGTGCGCGGACGGGCCTTATTCCCTATAGAACCTGGAGGGCGCGGCAGTGCGAAAGCAGCCCCGCTTCCACCGATCAATGGGGTAGATGACGACCATGACGGCGACGGCATCCGGTGCTTCCCTGCAACCCCTGGCGGCAGATTTCGAGGCGGCCACCCGGGAGCAGTGGCTGGCCCTGGTCGACAAGGCGATCAAGGGCGCGGACTTCGAGAAGAAGCTCGTGTCGCGCACGGCGGACGGCATCCGCGTCGAGCCGATCTACGTGCGCACGGGCGCCTCGCCCGCGCTGCAGGGCGCCGTGCCCGGAGCCGCCCCGTTCACGCGCGGGACCAAGGCCGAGGTCGCGGGCCTCGGCTGGGAGATCCGTCAGCGCATCGGCGCCGCCGATCCGAGCCTCGCCAACAAGCAGATCCTGACCGAGCTCGAGGGCGGGGCCAACGGCATCGTGCTCGAGATCGAGGCGCCGGGTCAGCTCGGCTGCCGCATCAGAAGTGCTGCCGACATGGCTGCGGCGCTCAGCGGAATGCGCGTCGACCTCGCCCCGCTGGAGCTGCGCGCTGGCCTCGGCGGGCCGGACGCCGTCCGCCACCTCCTTGCTGCGCTACCCGGCCTCAGTCTCGCCCGGGGCTCAGCGCAGGTGTTCCTCGGGCTCGATCCGATCGGATCGCTGGCGCGCTTCGGCACACTGCCGGATCCGATCGCCAAGGCACTCTCCGAGACGATCGCTCTTGCGCGCGAGACCCGCGCAGCGGTGCCCGCGGCGCGCGCCATCCGCGCCGACGCGACGATCTATCACGAAGCGGGCGCGACCGATGCCTACGAGCTCGCCGTCCTCTGCGTGACGCTCATCGCCTACCTGCGCGCCTTCGAGGCGGCGGGCGTCAAACCGGCCGATGCAATCCCGCAGATCTCGTTCGCGGTCGCAGCCGACACTGAGCTGTTCGGCACGGTGGCCAAGATCCGTGCGGCGCGGCGCCTCGTCTGGCGCATCGCGGACGCGGCCGGCGCAGGCATGGCGGCCTCTGACCTTCACATCTCGGCTGCCGCGTCGCTCCGCATGATGGCGCAGCGAGATCCCTGGACCAACATGCTGCGTTCGACGCTCGCGTGCGCGGGCGCGGCGCTCGGCGGCGCCAATGCCATCACCGTGCTGCCGTTCACGGCCGCCCTCGGCGAGGCGGACGACTTCGCGCGACGCGCGGCGCGCAACATCCAGATCGTGCTGCAGGAGGAGAGCTGGCTCGGGCGCGTGGTCGATCCCATGGGCGGCTCCTGGTACATCGAGAGCCTCACCGACGAGCTTGCCAAGGCGGCTTGGGGCCATCTGCAGGAGATCGAGGGCAAAGGCGGCCTCGTCGCCGCGCTCGAGGCGGGCGTGATCCAGGACAGAATCGCGGCCGACGCGGCGTCGCGCGCCAAGGCGATCGCGACGGGTCGCGCGGAGCTGACCGGCGTGTCGGCTTTCCCGCTGCTCGGCGACGATGGCGTCGAGGTCACGCCCTTCGCCAAGACGCCGCCCGTCATGTGGAATGAGATGGTGCGCCCGCTCAGGCCGCATCGCCTCGCCGAGCCGTTCGAGGCGCTGCGCGACACCGCCGATGCCTACATCGCCCGCGCCAAGAGCGAGCCCAGCGTGTTCCTCGCCAGCATCGGCGCGGTGATCGATCACACCGCGCGCTCGACCTGGATCAAGAACTACCTCGCGGCCGGCGGCATCAAGGCGCTGACCAGCGACGGCTACGCCTCGGCCGACGAAGCGGCCGCCGCCTTCAAGGCCTCCGGTACGGGAGCGGCCTGCATCTGCTCGTCGGACGCCCTTTATGCGGAGCACGCCGAGGCGACGGCCAAGGCGCTCAAGGCGGCCGGCGCCAAGCTCGTGCTGATGGCGGGACGCCCCGGCGAGCGCGAGGGGGCGCTCAAAGCCGCGGGCGTCGACCAGTTCCTGTTCGCCGGTGCCGACGCAGTGGCGACACTCAAGGGGCTGCAGGAGAAGCTCGGTGTCACGGGTTGAGCGGGCGGCGAGCCTAGATATGGCCAGCGAGCCTAAAGCCAAACCCATCGCGCGCTTCGCGGAGGCCCTGGCGAAATCGGTCTACGTCCTCATTGCTGCGGCCGTGGCATCCTGCGTTGCCGGCGGCATCGGCCTCCGCCTGGCGTTCGACCGCGAGTGGCTCGGCGACTTCGAGGACAACGGCTTCGCCCTGCTGCTCATCATCCTCCATTACGTGTTTGCCGGCCTTCCTGGGCTCCTGGTCATGCATGCGCTGCTGCGGAAATCCGTCGCTCCGAGGTGGCGCGACCTCGCCACCTATATCGCGCTCGCCTCCGGGATCGGTCTCGTGTGGTTTGTCGTGTCGGCCGGCTCGCCGCCGCCCGACGCCTCAATGATTGCTTACGGCACCTGGTCCGGCGCGGTTGCCGGACTGCTGTTCTGGCTGTTGACTGGGCGATGGCTGCCGGCCTCAGACGGCACCAAACGGGCTCTGTAAGCGACCGCATGATGGCCAAGCGATGGTTCGTGCTATGATTTCCGCTATCGTTGCCAGGATTACGGAGCCCGAACGGCGAACGGAACAGGATTAGAGACGTGACGAGCATTCCGGACTTCACCAAGATCGCACTCGAGACCGAGGCTGCCAATGGCGCCAAGGCGGCCGCCGCGCAGGGCGAGGGCGAGGTCTTCACGACGCCCGAGGGCATTCCGGTGAAGCCGGTCTATACGGAGGCCGACACGGCGGGGCTCGACTTCCTCGATACGTGGCCCGGCATCGCGCCCTATGTGCGCGGCCCCTATCCCACCATGTACGTCACGCAGCCGTGGACCATCCGCCAGTACGCGGGCTTCTCGACGGCGGAGGACAGCAACGCATTCTACCGGCGCAACATCGCGGCCGGGCAGAAGGGCCTGTCGGTCGCCTTCGATCTTGCCACCCACCGCGGCTACGATTCGGACCACCCTCGTGTCAGGGGTGACGTCGGCATGGCCGGCGTCGCCATCGACAGCATCTATGATATGCGCACCCTGTTCGACGGCATCCCGCTCGAGCAGATGACCGTCTCCATGACCATGAACGGCGCGGTGCTTCCCGTGCTCGCGCTCTTCATCGTTGCCGGCGAGGAGCAGGGCGTGCCGGCCGCGAAGCTCGCGGGCACCATCCAGAACGACATCCTCAAAGAGTTCATGGTGCGGAACACCTACATCTACCCGCCCGAGCCCTCGATGCGGATCGTCTCCGACATCTTCGCCTACACCTCGGCCAACATGCCGAAGTTCAACTCCATCTCGATCTCCGGCTACCACATGCAGGAAGCTGGCGCGACGGCGGACCTCGAGCTCGGCTACACCATCGCCGACGGCATCGAGTACGCGCGCGCGGGCGTCGCCGCGGGCCTCGACATCGACGCGTTCGCGCCCCGGCTCTCGTTCTTCTGGGCTATCGGCATGAACTACTTCATGGAGATCGCCAAGATGCGGGCGGCGCGCCTGCTCTGGGCCGAGCTCATCAGACGTGAGTTCAAGCCCAAGGACGCGCGCTCGCTGTCGCTGCGCACCCACTGCCAGACGTCCGGCTGGAGCCTCACCGCGCAGGATATCTTCAACAACGCGACGCGCACCTGCATCGAGGCCATGGCGGCGACGCAGGGGCACACGCAGTCGCTCCACACCAACGGCATCGACGAGGCCATCGCGCTGCCGACCGACTTCTCGGCCCGCATCGCGCGCAACACGCAGCTCGTTTTGCAGCAGGAGAGCGGCACCTGCCGCCCGATCGATCCGTGGGGCGGCAGCCACTTCATCGAGCGGCTGACCTACGAGCTTGCGCTCAAGGCGAAAGCCCACATCGACGAGGTGGAGAAGCTCGGCGGCATGGCCAAGGCCATCGCGGCAGGCATCCCGAAGATCCGCATCGAGGAGGCGGCCGCGCGCACGCAGGCCCGCATCGACAGCGGCAGGCAGACCATCGTCGGCGTGAACAAGCTGCGGACGGCCGAGGACGTCAAGATCAACCTCTTGAAGGTCGACAACCACTCAGTGCGCGAGCAGCAGATCGCCAAGCTCAAGCGGCTCCGGGGCGAGCGCAACGAGGCCGAGGCGCAGGCGGCGCTCAAGGCGCTCACGGAAGGTGCCAAGGGCAACGGCAACCTGCTCGAGCTTGGCGTCCGCGCGGCGCGGGCGATGGCCACTGTCGGCGAGATGTCGGAAGCCATGGAGCGCGTGTTCACGCGGCATCGTGCGGAAGTGCGCACCATCTCGGGCGTCTACAGATCGGAGGCGGGAGCCATGAACGACGACGTCGGCAAGGTCATCCAGATGGCGGCGGCGTTCGAGAAGGTGGACGGGCGGCGCCCGCGCATCTTAATCGCGAAAATGGGCCAGGACGGCCACGACCGCGGGCAGAAGGTGATCGCGTCGGCGTTCGCGGACCTCGGCTTCGACGTCGATATCGGGCCCTTGTTCGCCACCCCCGAGGAGGCGGCGCGCCAGGCGGTGGAGAACGACGTGCACGTGATCGGCGTCTCGACCATGACGGCCGGGCATCTGACGCTGGTGCCGGATCTCAAGGCGGCGCTGGCGAAGGACGGGCGCGAGGACATCATGGTGGTGGTCGGCGGCGTGATCCCGCCGCACGACTACGAGGCGCTCTATGCGGCGGGCGCGGCGGCCATCTTCGGGCCCGGGACCAACATCCCCAAGGCGGCGGCGGACCTCATCAACAAGCTCAACGCCAAGTATGGATACGCGAAGGCCGCGGCGGAGTAGCTATTTAGTCGATGGGCTCCAAACGAGCCGCGCGGCCTCGCCCGGACGTTCAGCTCTCTCTGTTGTGCGCCATTCAAATTCTATTTCTAGCGGCACATTGAGCTTCCGCGCGAGATGGTATGTGATACGCCAAGCTTCATTTGCATCAACACCCTGTATAGAAAATCCGATACCTTCTATAGGCTTATAGCCTTTTTCTGTGAGACTACCTTCAATGATATTTGCAGTTGAAATCCGACGGAGTGCTTCAAAATTTCCGACTCGTTTGAAGATGAGCTCATGGACTTTCCTTACAAGCTCATTCCAGTAGGTTGTCTCTAAACCCACTCCGTCGAAAAGCGCCGACACTATTCTTGTGTCGGTGAGATTAGGCGCCTCGGATGGTCCGAATATTCTTGTGCTCGACGAATTAATCGGCTTTGGCGGATTCGACGGGCTCAGGGCTTCCAGCGCATCTAAGGCCCTCTCGACCACAGAGACAGGCGTATCCACGAATGGCGTGGCTAGCGCCTGCAGGCGCTTGTAGGTCTTCTCAGGGAGATCAATCGTTGGCATCTGGGCCTCCGCTTCAGTCGCTGTTTGTATTTCCGTATAGTATCTTCGTATACTTGTCAACCATCGCTTCCCACCTGTGATTTGGCGCGGCCTCTCGGCAACTTCGCTACCTAGCCGGGAATCGGGTGCTGGGTGAGATGTCACTCTCCCAAAATTTCTGTCTTCCCGGCCGAAGCGGAGCGATGCGCAGCAGCGCACCGCGCAGAGCCGGGATCTTCCCGGTTGCAAGATCTGCTCAAAGGCCCGAGCCGTGCCCTTGAGCAGGCGGGTTGTCGGCGTCACGCTTATCAACTTGGCTAGCTCGTAATCCTGCGGCAGAGGGGGACGGTCCCGGCTCTGCGCGGCTTCGCCGTTCCGGCCGGGATGAGCGATGGAGAGGGAAAGCGGAGGGGACCGCTCCAAAGTAAAACGCCGCGAAGGGGGCTTCGCGGCGCTTCAACTTTCGACGGCGCAGAGGAGGATCAATCCTCCTTTTTCCGAGGGACGCTCGGGACGGCGCCGGAAGGACGGGGCTTGTCCTTCTTGTCCTTGGGGCCGGGGAGCGCCTTGCGGGGCGGCGTGGCCTCGACGAGCGCGGCCTCCGCCGTCTCGTCATCGTCCTCGTCGTCCTCGTCCTTAGGACGCGGACGCTTGGTGGGGTCGGCCGGCACGATGTCGAAGGTGAGCTTCGACTCCTCGCCCTTGCCCTGGACCAGCACCTTGACGGTGCCGCCATGCTCGAGCTTGCCGAACAGAAGCTCGTCGGCGAGCGGCTTCTTGATGTGCTCCTGGATGATGCGGGCCAGGGGTCTTGCGCCGAACTTGTCGTCGTAGCCCTTTTCCGCGATCCACTTCTGCGCGCCTTCCGAGAGCTCGATCGTCACGCCGCGGTCGGCAAGCTGCGCCTCGAGCTGGAACACGAACTTCTCGACCACCTTGGCGATGACCTCTGGCGGCAGGCCGGCGAACGGAATCACCGCATCGAGACGGTTCCTGAACTCCGGCGTGAACAGCCGGTTCACGGCCTCCGTGTCCTCGCCCTCGCGCTTCTCGCGGTTGAAGCCCATCGGCGGGCGCGACATGTCCATCGCTCCGGCGTTGGTCGTCATGATGAGGATGACGTTGCGGAAGTCGACCGACTTGCCGTTGTGGTCGGTGAGCTTGCCGTGGTCCATCACCTGAAGAAGGATGTTGAACAGATCGGGGTGCGCCTTCTCGATCTCGTCCAGCAGCAGCACGCAGTGCGGATGCTGGTCGATGCCGTCGGTCAGGAGGCCGCCCTGGTCGAAGCCGACGTAGCCCGGAGGCGCGCCGATGAGGCGGGAGACGGTGTGCTTCTCCATGTACTCGGACATGTCGAAGCGCAGGAGCTCGACGCCCATCAGGGCCGCGAGCTGCTTTGCGACCTCGGTCTTGCCGACGCCGGTCGGGCCCGAGAACAGGTAGCAGCCGATCGGCTTCTCCGGCTCGCGCAGGCCCGCGCGCGCGAGCTTGATTGCGGCGGAGAGCGCCTCGATCGCCTTGTCCTGGCCGAACACCAGCCGCTTCAGGTCCTTCTCAAGGTTCGAGAGCACCTCGGCGTCGGACTTGGTGACGGTCTTCGGCGGGATGCGCGCCATGGTGGCGACCGTCGCCTCGACCTCCTTGATGGTGATCTTCTTCTTGCGCTTGCCCTCGGGCACGAGCATCTGCGAGGCGCCCGTCTCGTCGATGACGTCGATCGCCTTGTCGGGCAGCTTCCTGTCGTGGATGTACTTCGCGGAGAGCTCCACCGCGGCCTTGATGGCCTCGCCGGTGTACTTCAGCTTGTGGAACTCCTCGAAGTAGGGCTTCAGCCCCTTCAAGATGGCGATGCTATCCTCGACCGTCGGCTCCTTGACGTCGATCTTCTGGAAGCGCCGCACGAGCGCGCGGTCCTTCTCGAAGTGCTGGCGGTACTCCTTGTAGGTGGTCGAGCCGATGCAGCGCACCGTGCCCGACTGAAGCGCGGGCTTCAGCAGGTTGGACGCATCCATGGCGCCGCCCGAGGTGGCGCCGGCGCCGATCACGGTGTGGATCTCATCGATGAAGAGTATCGCGCCCGGATAGTTCTCGATCTCCTTCATCACGGCCTTGAGCCGCTCCTCGAAATCGCCGCGGTAGCGCGTGCCGGCGAGCAGCGCGCCCATGTCGAGGGCGAAGATCGTGGCGTTCTTCAGAACCTCGGGTACCTCGCCGCGCAGGATCTTGCGCGCCAGCCCCTCGGCGATGGCGGTCTTGCCGACGCCTGGATCACCGACGAAGAGCGGGTTGTTCTTCTGGCGGCGGCAGAGAACCTGGATGGTGCGCAGCACCTCCTGCTCGCGCCCGATCAGGGGATCGATGCGGCCCTCGCGCGCCTTCTTGTTGAGGTTCACGCAGTAGGTGTTGAGCGCGTCCTGGCCTGGCTTCTTCTCATCGCCGGCCTCGCTCGACTGCTCGTCGTCCACCCCACGCACTCCTCTCGGCTCCGTCATTCCGGCCCGCTTGGCGATGCCGTGGCTGATGTACTGCACGGCGTCGAAGCGAGTCATCTCCTGCTCCTGCAGGAAGAACGCCGCATGGCTCTCGCGCTCGGCGAAGATGGCGACGAGCACGTTCGCGCCCGTGACCTCCTCGCGGCCGGACGACTGGACGTGAACGACGGCGCGGTGGATCACGCGCTGGAAGCCGGTGGTCGGCTGCGCCTCGGCGGCGCCCTTGTGGACCAGGTTGCCGAGCTCGGTGTCGAGATACTCGGTGACGCGGGTGCGCAGCTGATCGAGATCGACGTTGCAGGCGCGCATGACGGCCGCCGCGTCGCGATCGTCGATCAGCGCCGCCAAGAGATGCTCGAGGGTTGCGAACTCATGATTGCGCTCGTTGGCGTACTCCAGAGCGCGGTGGAGAGACTGCTCAAGGCTCTTTGAGAAGGATGGCACGTTCGACCTACTCTTTCTCCATGGTGCACTGTAGAGGATGGCCATGCTGACGCGAGAAGTCCATAACCTGCGTCACCTTGGTCTCCGCGACCTCGTAGGTGTAGACGCCACAGATGCCGACACCCTTGTGATGGACATGCAGCATGATGCGAGTCGCCTCCTCGCGGCCTTTGCTGAAAAACTTTTCCAAGACGAGAACCACGAACTCCATCGGCGTGTAGTCGTCGTTCAAAAGCAGCACCTTGTAGAGGGACGGCTTCTTGGTCTTGGGGCGCGTCTTGGTGACGAGGCCGGTCTTGCCCTCCTCATCGCGATCGGTGCCGCGGTCGTTCCCGGAGCCGTTCTTGCCTGCCATTCTCGGTTCGAGCGTCATCATAAGCCGTTGTCGAAGTGTGTGCCGCATGCCGGCGCACGCGCCGACCTCTGATGCTACATTTACGCAGCTAGCTTGCGCCAGCAATGCCCCCGCTCCATTTCCGCGATTGCGGAGCCTTGGTGCATCACCACATGAGCAGCCCATTCGGGCGAAAATGGTGGGGCGCGCGAGGCTGCATCGCGCACGTCAACTCTCCGACGAAAAAAGGCCCTTGGCGTAGCGCCAGGGCCTTTCGATCTCGTCTCCGCGAGCAGGCTTGAAGCTTAACCAAGCCTTACCTGCCGTTCTGGAAGACCTTCTCGACGGGTTTGTAGGCATCCTTCGCAAGGTTCGTGTACATGCTTCCGATCTTCGTCACCTGGTGCATGTAGTCATCGTAGGCGCGCTTCGCAAAGCTCGACTGGATCTCGAAGGCCTGCTCGAGCGACTTGGCCTGGAGAAGCTTCTCAAAAGTGGCGGTGCCCTCCTCGAAGGACCGCTTGGAGTAGTCCGAGAGCTCGGCCGCAATGGCCTGCCAGCCCTTGTTCCAATCGCCGAACACCTTCATCGCCGTGTCGACGTTCGTCTGACCGAGCTTCTGAAAATCCTGGAAATTGTTGATCATGTCGCTGCCTACGCTCTGCTGCTAACGAGGGTTTGGGGGGAACCGCTATCCGGCAACCGCGTGCCTCGCCTTGACCTTAGGCGCGCCGCACAAATTCTTCAAGTAACATATTGCAACGCACCATCGACGGCCTAGTATCGGTGTAGTGACCAGGACGTTAATACATTCGCAGGAGCGTACGGTTAGGTTTCATCCTGGATTTAGCCCCCAGTGGACCGCTGGCGGAGCGGCCACGGTGGGGTCGTAAAGTGGCCCAGATGAATGGGCAAGCAGGACCCGTTCGGTTATCGTCGGCTACGAAGCGGGACGCCGAGGGGAAGTCTGGATGGTCGCCGACCTTTCCGGCTCGGGTCGCCTACATGGGGGGAGTCATTGCTAAACTCGGGTGCGCGAGCGATTTGCACACTGATTGCGGCCTGCGGGCTTCTGCTCGCGCCCATCGCTGCAGCGCACGCGGAGGTTAAGCAAGCGTCGATCGTGATCGACGCCAACACCGGCAAGGTCCTACACGAGCAGTTTGCCGATCAGCCGCGCCACCCCGCGTCTCTTACCAAGATGATGACGCTCTACATGGTCTTCAGCGAGATCGGAGCCGGGCGGCTCGCCTACGACACCAAGATCAAGATCAGCGAGAAGGCTGCCGGCGTCGCTCCCTCGAAGCTCGACCTCGAGCCTGGCGAGGAGATCGAGGTGATCGACGCCATCAAGGCGCTCATCACGAAATCCGCAAACGACATCGCGGTCGCGCTCGCCGAGCACATTGGCGGCACCGAATACCAGTTCGTGCAGATGATGAATGATCGCGCGCGCCAGATCGGCATGGGCTCGTCGCGGTTCATGAACGCGTCGGGGCTGCCGGACCTGCGACAGGTCACGACGGCGCGTGATATGTGCACGCTCGCGCTCAGGCTGCAGGACGACTTCCCGAAGCTCTACCGCCTGTTCTCGCTCAAATCGTTCGACTACCGCGGCAAGACCTACCGCACGCACAACACGCTGATGCACGGCTTCCCGGGCATGGACGGCATCAAGACCGGCTATACGAAGGCGTCGGGCTTCAATCTCGTGTCGTCGGTGCACGTCGAGAACAAGCACCTCGTGGCAGCGGTGTTCGGCGGCAAGACGGCGGCGGCACGCAATGCCCACATGCGCGTGCTGCTCTACGCCGCTCTGCAGAAAGCCTCGACCGAGAGGACGCGAGCGCCGCAGGCGGTGGCCGCGCTGCCGGCTCGCGATCAGGCTCCGCCCGAGCCCGCCGCGACCGAGGTGGCGTGGGCCACCGAGACGAAAGAAGCGCCCAAGATCAAAGTCGTGAAAACACGCACGGTGCCGGCGCCCGCTCCGGCTGCGCGCCCCCAGAAAAAGGACGCCATTGCAAATGTGATCGCAAAGGCCGATGCGGCCGCGCAGCCCGTGCGCGTGGCCGATGTCGCCCAGAGTGCGGAGGCCGCCCCGCCCGCTCCCGTTACGACGTCCGCGGTTGCACCGGTGGCCGCTTCCGCGCCGCCGCGGCTCGATCTCGTGGCGCTGCGCGAGGCCATGGTCACCGAGGCTCAAGCCGCCGAGGCGCCTGCTGCTCCTCCCATTCAGGCCTCGGCGTCCGCAGGTCCTCAAGATATCAACGCTCTCATCCGCCGCTCGCTGGTCGAGCCGCAGCCCCCCGCGCCTGCAGCCAGCCCGGCTGCGCCTACCGCCGATGCAGCGCGCGCGCCCTCGACGCTCAACGCCCAGGCCGCCGCCCTCGGCACCGGGGCGCCGGCTGCCAGCAAGCCTCTCGAGATCGCGCAGACCCCTCCCACGCCCGTCGTCTCGCCGCCGCCTTCCCACCTCAAGGGCCCGCTGCCAGTGGCGCACTTTCCGTCGGCTCCTCTCGGCAAGGGCTTCGAGATCCAAATCGGCGCCTACGGCACGGCCGAAGAGGCAAACGCCAAGATCTCGCTGGTGCGCACGCGTGCGAGCGGCCTGCTCGACGGGCATGGCTCCGTCGCACTGCCGGTGCAACGGTCCGATCGGCAGGTGTTCCGGGCCCGCTTCGTCTCCTTCAACGAGGAGGCAGCGTCGTCGGCGTGCCTCGAGCTCCGGCGACTGGCCATCGACTGCTTCGTAATGAAGGCCGAGTGAGCGTGTGCACGTGAGCGCCGGAGCCATTCAGAGCTGGATCACAGTCGCGGGTCTCGTGCTCGACCTATTGGGTTTCGTCCTTCTGCTCCGCGAGTGGTGGCTCGCCTTCTTCCATGAGACGTCGGAGCTCGAGGCCGACCGGCGCAAGGCGTGGGAACGCTCGCTCAGGCACCATCAAGCGACGACCGCCTCCGATCAACTTCGCGCCCACCTCGACGCCTCGAGCCGCATCCACGACGAGATGATGGAGCGCAGCGCGCAGGCCCGCCATGAAAAAACGCTGCGATCGCGCAAGGGCATGTTCGTCGCCGCCACGGTGCTGATCGTGGCAGGCTCCCTGCTGCAGATCGTGGGCGCCCTGCCTGCAGATCTCTGGGCGTCGCTTTAGGCAGTCGCCAAGAGGATGCCTACTGGCCGAGCAAGATGTCCTTGGCCTCGTTGACCTGGGCAGCGAGATAGGTAGAGCCGCCGCGGTCGGGGTGCACTTTGAGCATGAGATCGCGGTGGGCGCGGCGGATCTCCTCCTCCGAGGCGCCGGGCTTAAGCCCCAGGATCTCGTAAGCCTCCGCCGGCTGCATGCGCCCGTCATGGTCGCGCATGGCGCGCTCGCCGCGCGCCACGTCCTCGCGCCAGGTGGGATGCACGTGATCGAGATAGGCCTCGAGCAGCTGGGCCGACTGCGGGTCGACAAATCGGCAGTCGTGCCAAAGAAGCGCGACCTCGGCCGGCTTCAGGGTATCGAGATTGCGGCCGGCGAACATGCCCTTCAGCACGCGGCCGCTCATGCCGCCCGTGTCGTGATCGATCTCCATCTCGAGATGCTCGGTCTTGATGGACGATGTCTGACCGGCCGACTTGCGTGATGATCCCGGAAAGCCGCCGCCGAAGCCCGCCGGCACCCCTCTCCAGCCGAGCATCCAGGACCCCAGCATGCCGAGCAGCACGGCCGGGCCCAGGGCGCCACGCACGAAAAAGATCGTCGCTGCGCCCAGCGCCAGCGCACCGCCCACAAGCCGGAGCTGACGCGCCATGACGGCTGGATTGGCACGCGTGAAGCCTTGGACCAGAAACAGTCCGAGAACCAGGACGGCCAGGCCGAGAATCAGGAATTGCATCGCGTCCCCGCTAGCCGTGCGCCTCGAGCGTTGCCGGCTCGACTCGAATTGGACTGATAAAGTTCGAAGCGATCACGGTCTAGCGCCGCATTTGCCCGAGCAGACGGCGGGCGCCAGACCCGCCGGGCTTCTCGAGCAGCGCTTCCAGCGCCTTGTGCCCACCCGCAGCATAGACCGCGACGGCCGTCAGAAGGTCGCGCAGCTCGGCGGCGGAGCCCGGGCCGAAGCGGCATGCGGCCCCCTTGGTCAGGCGCGCGATCTCGCGGAACGCCCGCGTCACGGCCGGATCGTCCCCCTCCTGAAACAGAAAGACCGGGACGCCGAACAACGCCAGCTCGCCGGCGCGGCCTGCGAGCTCGTCGATCGGCTCCTCGACCGCGTCGCCCACATAGACGAGCGCGCTGACACGAGCCTTCTCGCTCTCGCGGCGGGCATGCGCGAGCACCTTGCCGATCTGGGTGTAGCCGCCGTGGCAGGCGACCTGGCGCATGAGGGCGGCGAGCGCCTCGGCGTTGGCGACCCAGCGCGAGGCGCGCGCCTCGCCCGCGCCGCGGAAATACATGAGCTGGACCTCGAGCGAGCCCACCTCCCTCACCGCGGCGAACATCTCCGATTGGATGGCGAGCGCCATGTCCCAGGTCGGCGCGCGGCTCATGGTGGCGTCCATGGCGAAGAGAAGGCGGCCACGCCCCGCCGCGGTGGCGGCAGGGCCCAGCGCCTTCACCTTGGCGACGAAGTCGGCCACCTCGGCGCTCGACGCGGCCGGGGCGGGCGCGGGCGATCTGTCATGTGCGACGTCCGGCGGTTTGGTCTCGCGTGCCATTGCGGCTCCACGTCGATGCTCGCTGATCCTAACATGGCGAGTGGCGCCGATTGCGGCAACGTCCGCGTCCCCTCAATCCGGGTCGCGGGCCGCGTCTGTCAGAAGGCCGACGTTGCCGCCGGTCGCGGTGATGTCGGTGGTGCGCACGCGCTCGGTCGCAAAGCGGGCCAGGTAGTTGGGGCCGCCGGCCTTGGGCCCGGTCCCCGACAAGCCCTCGCCGCCGAAGGGATGGACGCCCGGCACGGCGCCGATCTGGTTGCGGTTGACGTAAAGGTTGCCGACGCGCGCGTGATGAGCAACGTAGTCGGCCACCGCCGAGATGCGGCTGTGCAGGCCGAGAGTGAGGCCATAGCCTGAGGCGTTGATCTGCTCGACCACCTTCGGCAGATCGCTCTTACCGAAGCGCACCACGTGCAGGATCGGCCCGAAGACCTCCTTCTCGAGGAGCGCCAGGCGGTCGATCTCGTAGCAGGCGGGCGTGACGTAGGTGCCGGCGCGGCAGTCGTCCGGCATGCGCAGGTCGACGATCTCCCGGCCCTCGCGCTGCATGCGCACCTTGTGCGCCTCGAGCGAATCCTGAGACGCCTCGTCGATGACGGGACCGATGTCGGTCGCAAAATCGAAGGGATCGCCCACCTCGAGCGACTCCACGGCGCCAGCCAGCATGCGGATGGTGCGCGAGGCGATCTCCTCCTGCACAAAAAGGACGCGCGCCGCCGAGCAGCGCTGGCCGGCGCTGTCGAGCGCCGAGCGGACGACATCGCGCACGACCTGCTCGGGCAGCGCGCTCGAGTCGGCGATCATGGCGTTGAGGCCGCCGGTCTCGGCGATGAACGGCACGATGTCGGCCTTCCTGTCGACCAGCGCGCGGTGGATGGCCCAGGCCGTCTCGTTGCCGCCGGTGAAGGCAATGCCCTTAACCGCCGGCGATTTGACGAGCGCGCTGCCAACCGCGCCGGTGCCGGTCAGGAGATGCAGCACGTTGGCCGGTACGCCTGCCTCATGCAGAATGCGCACGGCGAGCATGGCGGCGATGGGAGTCTGCTCGGCGGGCTTGGCGAGCACCGGATTGCCGGCCGCGAGGGCGGCGGCGACCTGGCCCACGAAGATCGCGAGCGGGAAGTTCCACGGCGCGATGCAGGCGAAGGGACCTCGTCCGCGCAGCTCGAGCGTGCTGGTCTCGCCGGTAGTTCCCTTGAGCGAGACGGGGTCGGTCATCAGGCGGCGGGCGTCGGCCGCGTAATAGCGGAGGAGGTCTGCCGCCTCGCGCACCTCCGCGAGCGCCGAGGGGATCGTTTTGCCGGCCTCGCGCACGAGAACGGCCATGAAGCGCGTGCGATCGCGCTCGATCATGTCGGCGGCAAGGTCGAGAATCTTGGCGCGGGCCTGGCCGCCGGCGCGGTCCCAGCCATGCGCCGCCTGCGCGGCCGAGGCGATGGCAGCCTCGACCTGCTGGGGAGTAGCGACGCGGACGGTGCCGAGACGCTCGCGGCGATCGTGCGGGCAAAGGACAAGAGCAGACTGTGGCCCGCCAACGCTCTCCACACCGTCGACGATGGGACCGGCGTTGTAGGAGCCGGCGAGCGCCGCCTCCATGTCGCGGATCAGCACCGTCCGGGTGGTCCGGTCGGTCAGCGCGATGCCTTGCGAGTTCTTGCGCTCGGGCCAGAAGATCTCGCGTGGGCGAGGCAAGAGCTTCACGGCCGCAGGTCCCGCCCGCTCGCGCTCCGCCACCTCGACGGGATCGCGAATAATCTGGGAGATGGGAGCCTCGTCGTCGGCCAGGCGATTGACGAACGAGGTGTTGGCACCGTTCTCGAGCAGGCGGCGAACTAGGTAGCTGAGAAGATCCTCGTGCTCGCCGACGGGCGCGTAGATGCGGCAGGGATGACCGAACTTGCCCGGCGCCGAGATCTCCTCGTAGAGCGCCTCGCCCATGCCGTGCAGGCGCTGGAACTCGAAGGCGGCATGCTCTCCGGCCACCAGCGCGGAGGCCACGGTATGCGCGTTGTGGGTCGCGAACTGCGGGTAGAATGCCTTGGGGTCCGAGAGGATCAGGCGCATGCAGGCGAGATAGGAGACGTCGGTGTTGAGCTTGCGCGAGAAGACCGGGTAGTCGGAGAGGCCGCGCTCCTGGGCCCATTTGATCTCGCTATCCCAATAGGCGCCTTTGACGAGCCGGACGGGGATGCGCTTGCCGGTCGCCTCGGCGAGGCGGCGCAGCCAGCGGATGACCGGGATGGCTCGCTTGCCATAGGCCTGGACCGCGATGCCGAGCCCGGACCAGCGCTCGAATGCGGGATCGACGAAGGCCTCGGCGAAGAGATCAAGCGTCAGCTCGAGACGCTCCTGCTCCTCGGCGTCGATGGTAATCGGGATGCCCCGCGCTTCCGCCGCGTGCAACAGCGTCATCAGCCGAGGCAGAAGCTCGGCAGCAATGTGCGCCTCCTTGCCGGGCTCGAAACGGGGATGCAAAGCCGAGAGCTTGACGGACAAGCTCGGGCGGGCCAGCAGAGCGTCGGGATGGGACGACGGCAACGGCCCAGCGCTTATGCCTACGGCATCGACGGCGGCCATATAGCGCTCGAAGTAGCGGTCGGCGTCCTTACGCGTCTTCGCTGCCTCGCCCAGCATGTCATAGGAGAAGCGGAAGCCGCGCGCCTCGAACGGCGTTGCCCGGCCCAGCGCGTCGCGGATCGAGCGGCCGAGAACGAACTGATCGCCGAGCAGCTTCACAGCCTGGCGCACGGCCTGGCGGATGACCGGCTCGCCCGAGCGGGCAACGAGGCGCTTCAGGGCCTCCCACGGGTTCGAGGTGCGCGTCTCCCTAAGCTTGACCAGGCGCCCGGTCAGCATCAGCCCCCAGGTGGAGGCGTTGACGAACATGCTCTCGGAGTGGCCGAGGTGGCGCTCCCATTTTCCCCCGGCGATCTTCTCGGCGATGAACTTGTCGGCGGTCTCGGCGTCGGGAATGCGGAGCAGCGCCTCGGCGAGGCACATCAGGATGACGCCTTCCTCGCTCGACAGCCCGTACTCGCGCATGAAGGCGTCGACGCCGGCGTGATTGGCGCTTTCCGCGCGAGCGCGCTCGACAAGATTGCGCGCGATCTCGGCAGCGCGGCGCCGCTCGTCCTCGGTGAAAACGGCCCGCTCGATCAGCCCACCGACGAGACGAGTCTCGTCCATCAAGTGATGCTGGGCGATCTCGTCGCGCGACGGAATGGGGACCTCGCCGTCGAACGATCCGGCGACATCTGACTTTCTCAGCGCAACCATGAGAACCCCTTTGCCCTGGCCGGAGCACACACGATTCTTCGGGTCAATGCACTGTACCAAGTGGGCAGGGGCTGTGGGTTGCACAACGGCGGCGCAGAAAAGCTCTGGGGCTTTCCAGGGCGCAGCGCAGATGCGCTCTCGCGCAGGATCTGCCCGCCCTGGATGCCGCCCCGGCAGCGCGAAGGTGCAGCGGCAGAGCCTTTTCCGTTTTCCAACAGATGTTTACCGCTTCTCACCATCGTGAACACCGCGAGGAGGCTCGGTGCAAATCCCGGATCACGATCTCGGGCCGTCGCTCTGCTCGCCAACGGCGAGCTTAAGATCATGCAAGAGGTGCGGCGGCTTCTGGCCCGCACGGCCAATCCCGCGAAACGGGGCAGCGCGGCTGCGGGCAAACGGCTGACCGGTTGAAGCCGTCCGCTGGCTCTTGACGGCGAAAGCTTCCCCGCGTCACCTCCGTTTCCCCGACGCGAAAAAAGGGCCAGCCCTGTGACACTCCCGAAGACGGTGCGGACGATCGCAGAGTTGCGCCAGGAGGTCGCGCGTTGGCACACGGCGGGCCTCAGCGTCGCGCTCGTGCCGACGATGGGAGCGCTGCACGAGGGACATCTCGTGCTCGTGCGCGCCGCGCAGGCACGGGCCGACCGCGCTCTCGTCTCGATCTTCGTCAATCCTACGCAGTTCGCGGCCAACGAGGATCTCGCCCGCTATCCGCGCGACGAGGCGGGCGACGTCGCCAAGCTGGCGGGCGCGGGAGCGCACCTCGTGTGGGCCCCCTCGATCACGGAGATGTATCCTACGGGCTTTGCGACGCGGGTCGAGGTCAAGGGCGCGGCACTGCCGCTCGAGGGCGAGTTCCGGCCGCATCATTTCGGCGGCGTCGCAACGGTGGTGTGCAAGCTCCTCTCGGCGGCGACACCGGACGTGGCGCTGTTCGGAGAGAAGGACTTCCAGCAGCTCGCGGTCATCCGGCAAATGGTGCGCGACCTCGCGCTTCCCGTCGAGATCGCCGGCATCGCGACGGTGCGGGACGCGGACGGCCTCGCCCTCTCCTCACGCAACGCCTATCTCAGCGCTGAGGAGCGGCGCATCGCGCCGGCGCTCTACAAGGCGATCACCGCAGTGGCCCAGGGCGCGGACCCGGCCGGGGCCGCGCAGGGGCTGCTCGCCGCCGGCTTCACCAAGATCGACTATCTCGAGGTGCGGGATGCCGAGACGCTCGCGCCCTTCGAGGGGGGCTCGCGCCGTCCCGGCCGCGTTCTCGCCGCCGCCTGGCTCGGCAAGACTCGCCTGATCGACAACGTCGCGGTCGAGACCTCTCGCTAGCCGTTGGTGCTGCGGGTGGCGAGCCAGACGCCCGCCCCGATCAGAGCGATGCCGAGGATGTTGTAGGAGTGCAACGTCTCGCCGAGCAGGCCGACAGCCAGCAAAGTGCCGAAAACGGGGACGAGGTGCGCGACCAGGCCCGCGGTGTTGGCGCCGATCAGCTCCACCACGCGGTTGAAGGCGAGATAGGCCAGGAGCGACGCGAAGATGGCCACGTAGGCGATGGCGAGCGCAGACGTCATGGTCGGCGGCAAAGGATGCCCGGAGAGGCTTTCGCGCGCGAGCAAGGGGACGAGCAGCAGCGCGCCCACCGCGAAGGTCGCGAACAGGAAGCTCAGGCCGTGGACGTCGGGCCGGCGGCGGAGCAGCGCGGTGTAGAGGGCATAGCTCACGACCGCCACCAGCATCCAGAGATCGCCTTCCTTGAAATCGAGCCCGGTCAGCACCGCCAGATCGCCGTGCGAGATCAGCGTCAGCGCGCCCAGCAGCGACACCACGATGCCCACGCCCTGCCTCGGCGTCACCGTCTCGCGAAAGAGCAGGAAGGACGCCGCCACGATCGCCACCGGCATGGACGATTGCAGCATGACGATATTGAGAGCCGTCGTCGTCTGTGCCGCCATGTAGAGACATGTGTTGAACACCGTGATGCCGAGCGCCGAGAGCAGCAGCATGATCGGCCAGTTGCGCAGCATCACCGGGACGTCGCGGGCGAGGTGGCGCCAGGCGAACGGCAGCACGATCACGGTGCCGACGGTCCAGCGCCAATAGGCGAGCGCAATCGGCGGCACCTCGCCGGCGACGCTGCGGGCTAGGATAGCGTTCCCGGCCCAGAAGAGGCCGGGGAAGAGCATGAGCAGGCGCGGCTCGTTTCCGAGCGCGCGCAGCGCCCTCGCCAGAGGAGCGCGTGCGCTCTCTGTCTCCGCGGCCATCTCATCGCTCCGATTGTCGCGTCGGGTGCGCTGATAGCAGGCTTCGGCCCTCTCTCAAACCGACCCCACACAATCAGAGTTGAGAACGAAACGGAAACATGCTAGACACACTTCCATGGAGATCGAGAAAGAAATCCTGGAGCTGAAGCGACGCATGGGGCTCGCGGAAACGCGCCTCGGCCAGCTCGACGGGAGCTTCGAGTTCGTGGTGGGTCAGCTCCGCGACATCCAACTCTACATGCACTCGCGCTTCGAAGCAGTCGATCAGCGCTTCGACCGCATGGAGGCGCGCTTCGATGGCCTCGAAGGTCGTTTCGATGGCCTCGAAGGTCGTTTCGACGGACTCGAAGGTCGTTTCGACGGCCTTGCCACTGAGGTTCGAGAGATAAAGAGCGAGGTCAAAGCGCTGCCGCGGGTCATCGCCGAGATGATTGGTCGCAAGCCCTAAAGCGCGGTGATTTCGCTGGGCTGTGGCGTCGGGCGCACGCCTGCCTTGCCAATCCACAGCCCGGCGTGCCACCTCTGCCCCAGCAAGATACCTGATGGATTCGAGCCAAAGGCTCGCGTCTGTTCTGCGTCGCGCCCTTGGCCCACGCCATATACGGCGAGAGGTGACGACGCATGGCCCAATCATTCCGCGATCTCTTCTCGAGCCTTACGAGCAGCATGACCACCGACAAGACCAACCGCGCGCGCAAGCCCGATGCCTCCGAGACCTATACCGCCGCCGACATCGAGGTGCTCGAGGGTCTCGAGCCGGTGCGGCGCCGGCCCGGCATGTACATCGGCGGCACGGACGAGAAGGCGCTGCACCACCTCTTCGCCGAGGTGATCGACAACTGCATGGACGAGGCCGTCGCGGGTCACGCGGACTGGATCGAGGTGCGCCTCGACGCCGACGGCTTCCTCGCGGTGACCGACAACGGGCGCGGCATCCCGGTCGATCCGCACCCCAAGTTCAAGAACAAAAGCGCGCTCGAAGTGATCATGTGCACGCTGCACTCGGGCGGCAAGTTCGACGGCAAGGCCTACAGCACGTCGGGCGGCCTGCACGGTGTCGGCGTCTCCGTCGTCAACGCGCTCTCGGACACCTGCGAGGTCGAGGTCGCGCGCGGGCAGCAGCTCTACCGCATGGTGTTCTCGCGCGGGCAGCCGCAGACCAAGCTCGAGAAGCTCGGGCCGGTCATGAACCGGCGCGGCACCAAGGTCCGCTTTCATCCGGATGAGACGATCTTCGGCAAGGGCGCCCACTTCAAGCCGGCGCGCCTCCTCAAGATGGCGCGCTCGAAGGCATACCTCTTCGGCGGCGTCGAGATCCGCTGGAGCTGCGACCCCGCGCTGATAAAAGACGACACGCCGGCGGAAGCGGTGTTCCACTTCCCGGGCGGGCTCAAGGATTATCTCGCCTCCGAGATCGAGGGGCAGACCCGCGTCACCAAGGATCTTTTCGCCGGCAACGTCGAGCGCGAGGGCAAGCACGGCTCAGTCGAGTGGGCGGTGGCGTGGATCTCGGACGAGGACGGCTTCTGCCGCTCCTACTGCAACACGATCCCGACGGCGGAAGGCGGCACGCACGAGAACGGCTTCCGCTCGGCTCTCTCGAAAAGCCTGCGCGAGTTCGGCGAGCGCGTCGGCAACCGCAAGGCGGCGCAGATCACCGCCGACGACGTGATGGGCACGGCCGCGGCCATGCTCTCGGTCTTCATCCGCGAGCCCGAGTTCCAGGGCCAGACCAAGGACAAGCTCGCGACGCAGGAAGCGACCCGCATCGTCGAGTCCGCAATCAAGGACGCCTTCGACCACTGGCTGACGGACAGCCCGCAGCAGGCCACACGCCTCCTCGAGTGGTCGATCGACCAGGCCGAGGAGCGACTGAAGCGCAAGCGCGAGAAGGAGGTCGGCCGGCAATCGGCGACGCGCAAGCTGCGCCTGCCCGGCAAGCTCGCCGACTGCTCGATCCAGCAGGCGGCCGGCACCGAGATCTTCATCGTCGAGGGCGACTCGGCCGGCGGCTCGGCAAAGAGCGCGCGCGACCGCGAAACGCAAGCCGTTCTTCCCTTGCGCGGCAAGATCCTGAACGTCGCCAACGCGTCGTCAGCCAAGCTCTCGCAGAACCAGTTGCTCGCCGACCTCATCCAGGCGCTCGGCGTCGGCACGGGAACCAAGTATCGCGACGACGACCTGCGCTACGAGCGCGTGATCGTGATGACGGATGCCGACGTCGATGGCGCGCACATCGCCTCGCTGCTCATCACCTTCTTCTACCAGGAGATGCCGGAGCTGATCGAGAACGGGCACCTCTTTCTGGCGGTGCCGCCGCTCTACAAGCTCACGCACGGAGCCAAGTCGGTCTATGCGCGTGACGACAAGCAGCGAGACGCGCTCCTCCGAAGCGAGTTCGCGGCGAACGCCAAGGTCGAGATCAATCGCTTCAAGGGCCTCGGCGAGATGAACGCGCCGCAGCTCAAGGAGACGACCATGGACCCGAAGAAGCGCCTGCTGCTCCGGGTCGAGATCGGCGACGGCGACAAGAGCGCGATCGCGGACGCCGTCAACGCGCTGATGGGATCGAAGCCGGAAGCGCGCTTCCGCTTCATCCAGGACCGCGCCGCCTTCGCGACGGATCTGGATATTTAGCGCTTCTCGCATCGGTCCGAGGAGCGCGTACGTGGTCCTCGAACCCCGGCGCCTCGAGCATCTTCCGAACCGGTAGACTCGGACGGATGCTCGAGGCCTTTGGCGAGACCAATGTTGCACGCTTCGGACTAAAGGGTCCGATGCGATGAGCCCGCTGGTGTCATCGCCCTCAGATGACGACGAAGTCGGCGTTGGTGAGGGCCGCGTGGTTGGAGAGGGTGGCGAACTGCACTGCGGCAGCGCCGCCTGAGCCGTCCTTGTCGTAGTAGAGCGCGCCAGTCGTCGTATTGTAGATGACGCGGTCGGTCGTATCGTGGGCCGTGGTCGCTCCCGCCGCCGCCCAGAAGGCGTCGGCCTTGAGCGTGCCCGTCGTCGTCAGAGCCGTGAAGATTGCATTCTCGAGGCGGATGGTGTCCTCGGCCGCGAAGTCGGTGATGGTGTCGCGGTTGGTCGAGGCATTGAGCGCCGTGTTGAACACGAAGTTGTCGGCGTTGGCGCCGCCGGTCAGGGTGTCGTTGCCAAGCATGCCGTTCAGCGTGTCGGTGCCGGCCGCGCCGTTCAGCATGTTCGCCGCCGTGTTGCCCGTCATGACGTTGGCGAGCGTGTTGCCGGTGCCGTTGATGGCCGACGAGCCGGTCAGCGTCAGGTTCTCGAGATTGGCACCGAGCGCGTAGGCCACCGAGCTCTGCACGGTGTCGGTTCCGGCGCCCGCCGCTTCCGTGATCGTGTCGCCGCCGTCAGTGACGTAGGTGTCGCTGCCGAGGCCGCCTGCCATCTTGTCGGCACCGCCGCGGCCGTCGAGCACGTTGGCGTTCTTATCGCCGGTGATCGTGTCGTTGCCCGTGCTGCCGATCACGTTCTCGACGCCGACGACGCGCGAGCTCGTTGCGCTCCAGGCACCGGTCGCGGGCGTTGTCAGGTTGGTGGCGATGAACTGCGCCGCGAGGTCAACCTGGATGCTGCCGATCGTCCCGGGAAGGCTCGCGTAGCTGACGGCGGAGAGATCGAGCGTATCCACTCCCCGGCCGCCGTCGATCACCTCGCCGCCGTCGTGGTAGGCGCCATTCAAGACAAAGCGGTCATTGCCGTCGCCGCCGAACATCTTGTCGGAGCCGCCGTTGCCGGTCAGGATGTCGCCACCGCCGAAGCCGATCAGCGTGTCGGCGGCCGCCGTGCCGACGAGGTTGTTGGCAGAGTCATTTCCGGCGATGTCGCCCGCGACCACCAGAGGCTTGAAGACGAACATCTCGTCGGTGAAGAACGTCGCGCGGTCGGCCGCGCTGGCGGGAGTTGCCCGGTCGGGAGTGATCACGCGCTTTGGCTCGAGTGGACTGTTGGCGGCTCCGACCAGCCAAAGATTCTCGCTCGCCGACCATTGCCAAGTGAGCTCGGAGATCCCGTGCACGTTGAACAAGCCCGGAATCGAGGGCACCTCGATGACGTCGCCCTCGCTCGCCGTGAAATCGAGAATTTTGTCCGAGAACAACGAGAACGTGTCGGCGCCGCGGCCGCCCGTCACATTCTCGATGCCGATCAAGCGGTCGTTGAAGGCGCTGCCGATGATGAACTCGATGTCTTTCAAGACATCGCCCTCAGCATAGCCACCGCGCACCACGGAATATTCGCCGCTGATCCCGCCGCCTTCGATCGTGACCGCCGCGGTCGAATGCTCGTAGCTCACGGTGTCGTCGGCGCCGCCGCCCGTGATCTGATTGGCCGCGGCGCTCGCGGCGATCCAATTCTCGCCCGCGGCGCCAATGAAGTTTTCGACGTTGTAAACGCCGCCGATGCTGCTGGACTGCGCGCCGAATCCCAGGTTCGCAAGATAGCCGAGGGAGTATGCCCCCGTGGCAAGATCCACGCGCGCATAGGGTTGGCCCGCGGCGGCCATGGTGAGACCCGAGAAGTTGACGGTGTCGACGCCGTTGCCGCCGTCTATCTTGTCGACGCCAACGGTGTCGTATTCACCGGAAACCTTGATGACATCGTTGCCGTTGCCGCCGAGGATGGTGTCCAGGCCGCCCCGGCCGTCGAGCTCGTCGGCGCCGTCGCCGCCGGAGATCGTGTTGGCAAGCTCGTTGCCTCTAATGGCGTCGCTGTACTTGCTGCCGACGACGTTCTCAATGCTCGTTATTGTTGCTTGCGTTTCCGTTCCCGGGCCGTTGAAGAAGCCCGTGGGAGCCACTAGACTGCCGGCGAAGCCCTGAGCAAGGTCGACGCCGAACAGAACCTGCATGTTGGGAAAGCTTGGATTGGTGTAGTCGACACCGGAGAAGTCGATGGTGTCGGTGCCGATGCCGCCGTCGTAGGTCTCCCCATTATCGCGCCAATCGCCGGTGACGAGGAACGTGTCGTTGCCGCCGCCGCCCGTCAATTGGTCGACGCCGGCGCCGCCGTTGATGACGTTGTCCGCGCCGTTGCCAGAAATGATGTCCGTGTATCTGCTGCCGACGACGTTCTCGACGCTTGTGATGCTTATCTGCGTGACCCGCGTGTCAGCACCGAAGATGTTTCCCGACGGCGCGACAACGCTGCCACTGCCGCCGCCTCCGAGATCCACCACGAGGTAGGCAAGCTGAGCAGGGTGACTCGCATCAGTGTAGTCGACACCTGAGAAATCGATGGTGTCGATCTCGGTGCCGCCGTCGTAGGTCTCGCCGTTGTCGAACCAGCGGCCGGTGATGAGGAAGGTATCGTTGCCGGCATCGCCGAAAAGCTGATCGATGCCGCCGGCACCGTTGATGATGTCGTTGCCGCCGAGACCGTGGATGGTCTCCCCGGCGCTCGTGCCTACGAGAACGTTTGCATTGTTGTCGGGAGTAGCCATGGAAGTCTCCACCTGCTGTGCGGCGTGATGCCGGCGGGATGAACACGAAGACGCTCTGCCGAGTGCGCAGGCACACTCGCCCGAGCCTGTCCGCACGGGCTATTCCACGGGGAACATCAGGAACTGTCATATTCGCCGGGACAGCGGCCGCCGCTGCTCAGGGCAAGGGCGATGTCAGGCGAAGAGCGCCTTGAGACGCGCGTGGTCGATGGCCTCGACAATGCGGCCGGCCTTCCCTCTCGTGGTCTCGGCGGCCAGAATGGCGTTGAGGACCCCCTCCTCGACGGCCTCGACGGCCCCCATGTAGACGGCATCGAGGTCGTCGTTTGAAACGGCCGTGAGCATAAGTGGCGAGGGCTCAGGCAAGGGGCCCGGATCGTTGGCGGTGGAGAAGGCGAGGAAGATGTCGCCCGAGTTGTTGCCGGAAGGCGTGCCGCCGCGGCCGATGCCGATCGCGGCGCGGCGCGCGAGCCGCTCGAGCTGGCCGGGCAGCAGCGGCGCATCGGTCGCGATGATGACGATGATCGAGCCCTTCTCGGCATCGTAGACGCGCGGAGCCGGCAACACCTCGCCGAGGCGCTTGCCGCAAACGGTGAGCCAGGGGCCGATGCCGTGGTTCGCCTGCACGAGTGCGCCCACGGTGTGTGTGCCGAGCCGCGTCACAACGCGCCGCGAGGCCGTGCCGGTGCCACCCTTCCACTCGTAGGTGATCATGCCGGTGCCGCCGCCGACGCAGCCTTCCGCGAGAGGTCCCGGCCTGGCGGCATCGATCGCGGCCGCGACATGCGCCTCGGTGACGTGGAACCCCGCGATGTCGTTCAGGTGACCGTCGTAGGTCTCGGCCACGACGGGCAGGAGCCACAGGCTCTCGCCGACGTCGGGATAGCGCGCGGCCATCCATTTCAATGTCGCGTGGTGGGCGACGCCGACCGAGAAGGTGTTGGTGATGGTGACGGGTCCGGTGAACCATCCGGCGTCTCGGATCCAGTGGGCGCCGGTCATCTCGCCGTTGCCGTTCAGCGAATGGACACCGGCCCAGACCGGGTGGATCAGGCTCTGAGGCGGGCGGGGCAGAATAGCTGTCACGCCAGTCTGAATACCCTTCGCCTCGTCCCTCAGCGTGGTGAAGCCGACGGTGATGCCGGCGACGTCCGTGATGGCGTTCACAGCTCCCGGCGTGCCGGGTACGGGAAGACCGAGGCCCCGTGCGCGGGCCTTGCCGCTCGGTCCGAACTTGATCGGGTCCTGATCCTTGCCCACGCGTCCTGCTCCCCACGCTGCGACTGTCCCATATCGCATCGGCTGGAGGCGAAACTCAAGCGTGGCGGGGCTAAAGTTGTCAGCAGACGTTTTCAATCGCCGATGGCCGCCACGACGCCTTGGGTCCAAGACACCTCGGCGTCTTTCATTGACCGATGGCCTGGGCGACCGTGTTGGCTCCGATCATGCCGGCGACGACGACAAGGGCGACCGCGCCCACGCGATAGCTGGCCCGGGGCGTGGCGGCGACGCCAAGCCCGCCTATCAGCGACGCCCCGAGCGCGATCCAGCCCGCGCCGACCATGACGATCATGCTCGACAGGGCCGCGAGCCACGGCAGGAGGGCCGCAAAATCCGGCGTCGGCGCATGCGGCAGGAGCGTGAATGCAAAGATGATGGCCTTCGGATTGAGGAGCGTCGTCACGAACACCCGGCGCACGGTGATCGGGCTTGTGTCGGCCGTGGGAAGCTCGCCCTGACGCCAAAGCATCAGGGCTACGTAGAGGAGATAGAGGCAAACGAGAGCCCGCAGCAGCACGCCGAACGCAGGCGAGGCAGCCACGAGCGGGCCGACAACGGAGAGCAGCACGGCGATGGCGAGCAAATAGCCGCCGAGCTCGCCCCCGAGCAGGCGCAGCGAGCGGCGGAAGCCCGCCGTCGCGCCCGCGGTCGCGAGCAGCGTGTTGGTGGGGCCGGGCGTCGCGAGAAGAGCCAGGGATCCGAGTATGAAGGTCGCCAATTCCGTCATGGGATGACCATCGCCGAAACCGTGCTCGAAGCCTTGATCCAGATCAGACAGCTCCCTTTTACCATTGCTCGCCCTGCGCGCGAACCTTGCCCCAGAGAGACCGCGAAAGCGCTGCTCGGCGCCGCGCGGCGGTGTCTGAGCTTCGGAGACGCTACCCGCTGCTGCGCTTACGGGCCCAGTAGATGGCGAAGATGGCGATCCAGAAGAGGAGTGCGGCGACGTCGACTAGGGTCGAAAGCTCGCGCATGGCCCGCTGCCATGGCTGGTCGGGCGGACCGAGCCAGATCACGAGGCTCGAGAGCACGCCAACCAGCAGGCAGAGCCCGACGCCCACCCAGGCGATCCTCACCGCGCGTCTCGTCATGCGTCCCAGCCTCCCGTCCCACCGGGCCAACTACGAAGAGCCCACATTTAGCACACTTGCCTCTCGCGGTAACTCCCGGCATTTGCCGCCATCCGACTGCAACCCCCGCATGCGCCCCGTTGCGCGCAGTCCCGCCCCGCTGCCCTTGCCAGGCCTCAGATTCGCCCGCTCCCCTGCCGAGGACTTGTCGGAGGCAGAGCAGCGGTCGGAGCAACAGCGTCATGGCGGACATCGGGCAATCGGCTGGGCGCATCGCGCGCAGCCCGGCGTTCAAGTTCTTCCTCATCTGCTTCCTCGTGCTGCTGCTGCTGGTGCCGCTGCTCATGGTCATCGGGCTCGTTTTTGAGCGGGAGGGGCGCTCTAACGACGTGCGCGGCGAGGTAGCCCGCACCTGGGGCGGCGTGCAGAACCTCACCGGCCCCTTCGTCGTTGTGCCCTACACGGTCCGCATCGAGACGAAGGAGGGCGACAAGCTGATCGAGACGATGCAGGAGCGCCGCGCCGTGTTCCTGCCCACGGAGCTCGCAATCACCGCCAAGGGGCAGTCGAACGTGCTCCATCGCTCGATCTTCGACGTCAACGTCTACACGGCCACGCTGGCGATCAACGGGCGCTTCGCGGCGCCCGACATCAGCGACGTCGACCCGGCGGCCGTCAGCGTGCGCTGGCGGGACGCGGTATTCGTGCTCGCGCTCTCGGATGTGGCCGGCCTCAAGGAGGCTGCGACGCTCAGCGTCAACGGCAACGAGACGCTGCCGTTCGCGCCGAGCACGGGCGTGCCGGCCTCCTACATGACCGGCATGCATGCCAAGCTTGCGGGCTCTCCCACCGTGATCGAGGGCGATACGCCGATCACAAGCTTCACCTTCCATGCCGATCTCGTGTTCACGGGATCGGGCTCGCTGTCGTTCGCGCCGGCAGCCCGCGAGACGACCGTCGCGATCTCGTCCGACTGGCCGCACCCGAGCTTCGCCGGCGCGTTCCTGCCCGTCGAGCGGACGGTGACGGACCAGGGCTTCTCCGCCAAGTGGCGCGTGCCGCATCTCGCCCGCAGCGTGCCGAATGGCTGGACGCTCTCCGACGGTGGACTCGAGCGCCTCGGCCCGCACCTTTTCGGCGTCACCTTCTACCAGCCGGTCGACTTCTACGATCTCGTGACGCGAGCGGTGAAGTATGGCGTGCTGTTCCTGGCCGCCGGTTTCATGGGTGTGTTCGTGCTCGAGGTGCTGTCGGCGAAGCGCGTGCATGCCGTGCAGTATCTCTTCGTCGGGCTCGCGATGGTGTTCTTCTACGTGCTGCTGCTCTCGCTCTCCGAGCACTTGGGCTTCACGCCGGCCTACCTCATCGCGTCGGGCGCCACCGGCGGCATGCTCGCCGTCTATGTCGGCATGGTGCTCGGCAGGGTCCGGAGCGGGCTCATCATGGCCGCGGTGTTCGCGCTGCTTTACGGCTTCCTCTATCTTATCCTGACGCTCGAGGACTATGCGCTCTTGGCGGGAGCGCTCCTCGGCTTCGCGGCGCTGACCGCCGTCATGTTCGCCACGCTGCGAGTCGACTGGTCCGGGCTAGGCCCGACACCCGCGAGCGAGGCGGCCTGACGCACGATCCGGACAGCTTGCGGCGGGCTGTCCACGGTTTCCCGCATGAATAGGGCGTGACGGACTTCAAGCTTGAAATCGCGTGGAAATCGGCGCCCGAGTCCATCCTTACACCTCTCGAAGCAGCAGCGAATTCGGGCGCTGCGACTTTTGCGCACCAACAAAGTCCCTGTTTTGGCTTGCTTTTCCTGGGGGCGTATGTCAGCAAGGCGGTGGCTCGGGCGCAGGGGCTTTCGATCTAATTGATCCCTTTTCGAGCCCCCTATTCCTAAATTTGCCCCTTTGCGGCATCGCCATTCCCCTGCGCTCTCGTCGTTCCGCTGCTGCGCCCGGAGGCCGTTCGCGGCCGCAATTCCGGCTTAGCGCGCGCGGAGCCGTGAGAACATTGGATGGAGACTTTTATTTTTGGAAACGAAGACGTTCGCTGAGCTCGGGCTCAGCCAGAAGGTGCAGGCTGCAATCTCTGCCGCCGGCTACTCATCACCGACACCTATTCAAGCGGCCGCAATTCCGGTTGCCGTCACCGGACGGGATGTCCTCGGCATCGCTCAGACCGGCACGGGCAAGACTGCCTCGTTCGTGCTGCCGATGATCACCCGTCTCGAGACGGGCCGGGCGCGGGCACGCATGCCGCGCTCGCTGATCCTCGCGCCCACCCGCGAGCTCGCCGCCCAGGTGGCGCAGAGCTTCGAGAAGTATGGCATCAATCACAAGCTCGACGTGGCGCTGCTGATCGGCGGCGTGTCGATGGACGACCAGGTGCGCAAGCTCGACCGCGGCGTCGACGTGCTGATCGCGACGCCGGGCCGGATGCTCGACCACTTCCAGCGCGGGCGCCTGATGCTGATGGGGGTCGAGATCCTCGTCATCGACGAAGCGGACCGCATGCTCGACATGGGCTTCATCCCGGATATCGAGAAGATCTGCAAGCTGCTGCCGCCGAAGCGGCAGACGCTGTTCTTCTCGGCCACCATGCCGCCTGAGATCACCCGCCTCGTCGACCAGTTCCTGCGCGACCCCGAGCGCGTCGAGGTGGCGCGGCCGGCGACGACGGCCAAGACCATTACGCAGCGCTTCCGCTTCCTCAACGACACAGAGGACTGGGCCAAGCGCGAGGTCTTGCGCGAGATGATCCGCGGTGAGAGCGTCAAGAACGCCATCATCTTCTGCAACCGCAAGCGGGATGTGGCAATCCTGCTCAAGTCGCTCCTGAAGCACGGGTTCAATGCCGGTGCGCTGCATGGCGACATGGACCAGAAGAGCCGCATGGAGACGCTCGACCGGTTCCGCAACGGCGAGATCACGCTGCTCGCCGCAAGCGACGTCGCCGCCCGCGGCCTCGACATCCCGGATGTGTCGCACGTGTTCAACTTCGACCTGCCGTGGCAATCGGACGACTACGTTCACCGCATCGGCCGCACGGGGCGGGCCGGGCGCGAGGGCACGGCGCACTCGATCGTCACGCCCGACGAGCTCAAGAGCTTCAAGGACATCGAGAAGATGCTGGGCGAGGGCGTCGAGTGGATCGGCGAGCCGCCGTCGGAAGCGGATTTCGCCGACGCCGGCAAGCGGCGCCGTGGCCGCGGCCGGGGTGGCCGTGGAGCCACCGCCCGCGACAGCGGTCGCGGCAGGGACAGCCGTCCGGAGCGTGGCGAGCGCCGTCACGGCGGTGGCGAGCGCAGCCGGGGCGAGCCGCGTGCCGAGCGGCAGGAGGAGCCTCGTCATGCCGAGCAGGCCGCTCGGCCGCCGCGTCCGCAACGCGAGGCGCGTCCTCAGCAGCCGCGTGGCGAGCAGCGCGCGGAGCGTGCATCGGCTCCGAGGCCGGAGCCCCGGCGCGAGGAGCGGGCCCAGCCGCAGCAAAGCCAGCGGCCGCCGCAGCGTGCGCGCACGCCCGAGGCGCCCGCCTCTGCCTCGGCGGTCAGCGCGTTTGCCGGAAACGTGCCAGCCTTCCTCCGGCGCCCGCCGCGTCCCGTGAAGGCCGCCAACGAGTAAGCGACTGCACCGCTCGGGCCACGGCCCTCCGCGGTGCAACGCACAACGGGATGTCAAGCAAATCCCGCGCCGCAACATCATGTTGCTGTGGACAAAATTCGCCTCTGCCTAATTTCTGGGCGCTTCGGGAGCTAATGTTCTCGGGCTTGGAGGCGATACGCCATGCATCATCACCGGCCCATCCTAGACGCGAGCGGCTCGCGGATGCGCGAGCTGCCCCTCATTCCCGCTGACCGAGACCCGATCGAGGACGCTCAGCTTCGGCGGCTCGCCGGCACCGTGCTGACCAAATCCGCCGACGATCTTGCCGCGCTGGCCGAGACCAACCCGATGCTCGTGTGGGAGTGGATCGAGGCCTTTCGCAAAGAGAAGATCGCCGCGGAGGCAGAGGCGCGCACCTGGTCGGCCGCAATGGCCGCGCTCGCGACCGCCACACCCAAGGTGGCGCGCAGGGCGGCGGACTAGTGTCCCGCAAACGCGCCCGGGCTCTCTCTGATCAGACCGATGATTGACGCTTCGGACTCGTGGGGCCCGAAGCGACTATAGTCTCGGCGCGCTTCCCTCAACCCAACCCCGGCGACACCGTCATGGCCGATGTCGAGATTTGCCGCTGGGTCGGCCTTCCCCATCGTGCCGATCTCGTGCCGGAGATCGAGGCGATCTTCTTCGGGGCGAGCGCCACCACCTCCTTCATCTCCGACTCGGCTAAAGCCGCGTTCGTCGACCGCTGGCTCGGCCGCTACCTCATCCATTATCCTGAGGATGTGTTCCTGGCCCTCGACGGAGGCGGGCGCGTACAGGGCTACCTCGCGGGCTGTCTCAACGACCCATCCGGCAATGCTCTCTTCGCCGATATCGCCTATTTCCAGACTTTCCAGGCGCTGCTCGCGCCCTATCCGGCGCATCTCCACGTCAACGTCGCCGAGGGGGCGCGGGAACGGGGCATCGGCGCGAAGCTCGTCGCGGCTTTCGCGGAACGCGCGAGCGCCGCCGGCGTGCCGGGGATGCACGTGGTCACGGAGCAGGGCATGCGCAATGTCGGCTTCTACCTCGCAAACGGCTTTCGGGTTGCCGGCGCGACCGTCGTCGGGGACCGCACGCTTGTTCTGCTCGGCCGCGACCTTAGCGCCAAAGCCTAGGATTTGCGGCTTACGAACAAGACTGCCGAAGCGCAATCGGCAGGCGCGGCGACAAATCATTGGGGGGCGCCGCGTCTCTCGGGCATACTCCGCCGAGTCGCAACGTGGCCCGCGAGAGATGAGCAGCCCTCCCCCTCCCCGCCCCGGCCCGTCCACCAACCGCGCGGCCGTTGTGCTCGACGGCGTCGAGAAGTGGTACGGCGATTTCCACGTTCTGAAGAGCGTCTCGCTCGAGGTCGCGGAAGGCGAGAAGATCGTCATCTGCGGACCGTCCGGATCGGGGAAGTCTACCCTGATCCGCTGCCTCAACGGACTCGAGACTTTCAACGCGGGCCGCATCGTCATCGAGGGGACCGAGCTCACGCGCGACCTGCGCACGCTCGAGGCGATCCGGGCCAACGTGGGAATGGTGTTCCAAGGCTTCAACCTATTCCCGCATCTCTCGGTGCTGGACAACCTCTGCCTTGCGCCGCAGTGGGTGCGGCGGGTGGGGCGAGCCGATGCCGAGAAGTCCGCGTTGAAGCTCCTCGAGCGCGTGCGCATAGCGGACCAGGCGCACAAGTTTCCAGGCCAGCTCTCGGGCGGGCAGCAGCAGCGAGTCGCCATTGCCCGCGCGCTCGCGATGAACCCGCGCATCATGCTGTTCGACGAGCCGACCTCGGCGCTCGACCCGGAGATGGTGAAGGAGGTGCTCGACGTCATGATCGAGCTCGCGCGTGCCGGCATGACCATGCTGGTCGTGACGCACGAGATGGGTTTCGCCCGTGCCGTCGCCGACCGTGTGGTGTTCATGGACAAGGGAGAGATCGTCGAGAGCGGGCCGCCGGAGACGCTCTTCAAGTCGCCCCAGCACGAGCGCACGCGGTCCTTCCTATCGCAGATCCTCCAGCATTGAGATTCTGATGCGCCGCTCTCCCGCCCTCGCCGCTCTTCTCGTTGCCGCACTCGGAAGCGTTGCCAGTCCCGCGCGCGCCGAGCAGGGCTCGACGCTGGCGGAGGTCCAGAGAAAGGGAAGCCTCGGCTGCGGCGTCAACACGGGCCTCGCCGGATTCAGCACGGCCGACGACAAGGGACAGTGGACCGGGATCGACGCCGACCTCTGCCGCGCGGTCGCCGCTGCGGTGCTCAAGGATCCGAGCAAAGTGCGCTTCGTGCCGCTCAACGCGAAGGAGCGGTTCACGGCGCTGCAGTCGGGCGAGGTCGACGTGCTCTCGCGCAACACGACCTGGACCATGAGCCGGGACACCTCGCTCGGTCTGAACTTCACCGGCGTCATCTATTACGACGGCCAGGCGTTCATGACCCGCAAGTCGCTAGGGCTCACTTCGGTGGCGCAGCTCAAGGGCGCCAGCATCTGCGTGCAGACCGGCACCACCAACGAGCTCAATCTCGCGGACTACTTCTCGACGCGCGGCCTCACCTATCGTCCCGTCGTGTTCGAGCGGCTGGTCGAGGTGATCGGTGCCTACACCAGCGGACGTTGCGACGCCTTCACCACCGACAGCTCGCAGCTCGTCTCCGAGCGGCTAAGGCTTCCAGACCCGGATTCTCACGTCATGCTGCCCGACCTCATCTCCAAGGAGCCGCTGGGGCCGGCCGTGCGCCAGGGCGACGCGCAGTGGTCGAACATCGTGCGCTGGACACTCTTCGCCATGATCAACGCGGAGGAGCTGGGCGTGACGCAGGCGAACGTGGACAGCATGCTCACCTCGACGAACCCAGAGGTTCGCCGGCTGCTCGGCGCCGAGGGCGAGTTCGGAAAGGCAATGGGGCTCGACAACGACTGGGCGGCCGCGATCATCCGTGCGGTCGGCAACTACGGCGAAAGCTTCGAGCGCAATCTCGGCCAGGGCTCAACCCTCAAAATCGCGCGCGGGCGTAACGCGCTCTGGACGAACGGCGGGCTGATGTACGCCCCGCCGGTGCGCTAGGAGGAGGCGCCATGCAGGTCAAGGATCTGGCTCGGCGCTGGCGCGAGCGCGAGGCGTGGAGCGAGGCCCTCTACGATCCCCACATGCGCGCCGTCGTCTTCCAGGCGCTGCTCCTGGTGGCTCTGCTCGCGCTGGCAATCGAGATCGTGCTCAACACGGCGGCCAACCTCGAGAAGCAGAACATCGCCTCGGGCTTCGGATTCCTGTCGCGCACGGCGGGCTTCGACGTGTCGCAAACGCTCGTGCCTTACACGAGCAAGAGCACGTACGGGCAGGCGTTCCTGGTGGGGCTCGCGAATACGCTGGTCGTCGCGGGCCTCGGCATTGCGCTCGCGAGCGCACTCGGCTTCACCATCGGCATCGCGCGCCTCTCGCCCAACCTGCTCGTCGCCAAGCTCGCGCTCGTCTACGTCGAGATCGTGCGCAACATCCCGCTCCTGCTGCAGCTCCTCGTCTGGTACGTCGCAGTGCTGCGTGCGCTCCCTATGCCGCAGGAAAGCCGCGCCTTCCTCGGCGCCGTGCATTTCGACGTACGCGGCCTGCATCTGCCCTGGCTCAGCGTAGAGCATGGAGGGATTGCTTTCCTCGGCGAGCTTCTGGTCGCGGCGGGCGCGACGCTCTGGCTCTGGCGCAATCCTGCGCAGCTCGCACTTCCCGGCGGGCGGCGCATTCCCCTTGCTGCGGCCGGCGCGGCGCTCTTCGTCGGATTGCCGCTGCTCGCGCTGCTCGCGGGCATCACTCAGCTCGGCGTTTCGTACCCAGAGCTCGGACCCTATAACTTCGAGGGGGGACTCACCATCGAGCCCGAGTTCATCGCGCTTCTTCTCGGGCTCTCGACCTATACGGCGGCGTTCATCGCCGAGATCGTGCGCGGCGGGCTCATGGGCGTGCCCCGCGGACAACGCGAGGCCGCGGCCGCGCTCGGCCTCTCGCGTTGGCTCGCGCTCCGGCTCGTGATCCTGCCGCAGGCGATGCGCATCATCGTGCCACCGCTCACCAATCAGTACCTGAACCTCACCAAGAACTCGTCGCTGGCGGTCGCCATCGGCTATCCGGATCTCGTCTCGGTGTTCTCCGGCACGGTTCTCAATCAGACCGGCCAGGCGGCGGAGGTGATCGCGCTGACCATGGCAGTCTACCTGGTCATCAGTCTCGCGACGGCGGGGCTCATGAACTGGTTCAACGCGCGCACGGCCTGGGCGGAGCGGTAAGGCATGCGCAATCTCGGCACCCTCATCGACTCTCTTCGTCGGCCGGACTTCTGGAAGGTCCGGCTCGAAGCCCTCCGGCAATCGCTGCTCTCCTCGCCCGGCAATGCGGCGCTCACGCTCATTGCGCTCTCGGCCGCAGCCCTGGTGCTTTGGAGCTTCGCGGACTGGGCGCTGGTACGCGCGGTGTTCAGAGGCGAGGACGGTGCCGCCTGCCGCGCGCCGGGGGCCGGAGCCTGCTGGCCATTCGTCACGCATAAGCTCGGGCTGTTCCTCTACGGACGCTATCCGGAGGGGGAGCGCTGGCGGGTTGTTCTCACCTATGCGCTCGCGCTCGGCGGGCTCGTGCCGCTGATGTGGCCCGGCCTGCGACACAGGCTCGCGTTCGTCGTCTACCTCATCGTCCTCTTCCCGGTGCTGGCGTTCGTGCTGCTCTCGGGCGGCGTGCTCGGCCTCACAAATGTCCGCACCGAGCTCTGGGGCGGGCTCCTGCTCACGCTCGTGATCGCGAGCGCCGGCATCGCGGCCTCGTTCCCGCTCGGCATCCTGCTCGCGCTCGGGCGCCGCTCGGACCTGCCCGTGGCTCGCTGGGTGTCGACCGCCTACATCGAGATCGTGCGGGGCGTGCCGCTTGTCACAGTCCTGTTCATGGCATCTGTCATGCTGCCGTTGTTCTTGCCGCCGGACGTCACGATCGACAAGCTCCTGCGCGCGCTCGTCGGGGTGGCGTTGTTTGCGGCGGCCTATCTCGCGGAGGTGATTCGCGGCGGACTGCAGTCGGTTCCGCGCGGGCAGTACGAGGCGGCCGATGCGCTCGGTCTCGGCTACTGGCGGAAGATGGGGCTCGTCGTTCTTCCACAGGCGATCCGACTGGTCATTCCAGGGATCGTGAACTCGTTCATATCGTTATTCAAAGACACCAGCCTTGTACTCATCATCGGTCTCTTTGACCTGATTGGGATCATCGAGCAGTCGGTCCAGGCCGACGCGAAATGGTTCTCACCACAAACGGCCGCTACGGGGTATTTCTTTGCGGCGGCCGTGTTCTGGGTGTTCTGCTTCGCAATGTCACGTTACTCGGCCTCGCTCGAGCGGAGACTTGCACGCGACACACGCGACTAGGCCGATCTTGTCTCTACGAATGACAAAATTGGCGTCCTCGTATAAGGATTAGCCGCCACCGAGAACAAAGACGGGTGGCGCCAACTAGGGGGACTACTCCATGTTCTTGCCTGCTGAATACGCAACCTTCGAGCCGGTTCTCATCGGCGCCGCGGTGGTCTTCGTCGTCGGACTGCTCGGCAACATCCTCTCGTTCTCGAGCCGCTTCGGTAACGCCCTCGTCACGGCGATCCTGTTCGCGCTCATCTTCGGTGGCCTCGCCTACCTTTCGCGCGGCGAGGCGCATCCTCTTCCTGCTCACTTCCTGCCTGCCGAGTACGCGTGGGCCGAGCTCGTGCTGATTGGCGCCGGCATCGTCTTCGTCGTCGACCTCATCGGCAACGTCCTCTCGTTCTCGAACCGGTTCGTGAATGCGATCGTGTCCGCCATCGTCTTTGCCGTCATCTTCGGCGGCCTGACGTACCTGGCCTATCGCGAAGGCGTTCCGGTTCCGACCGTGAACGACATCGCACCCGCGCCGACGACGGCACCGGCGCAGTAACACGAGCATTCCTCGCTCGCATCGGGAGGGTGGCCGTGACTGGCCGCCCTCATTTCTTTGTACCTCACGCTCTCGGAAGCAGCGCGGCGACGGCGTCGCCGATAGCCAAGGAGGACGTGAGACCCGGGCTTTCGATTCCGTAGAGCGCGACGAGGCGCGCGATGCCGTGCTCGTCCTCGCCGTGGATGGCGAAATCCGGCGCGGGCTCGCCCTGGCGATAGATCTTGGGGCGCACGCCGACGTAGCCCGGCACGAGGCTTCCGGCGGGAAGGCCCGGCCAATAGCGGCGAATCTCACGCTCGAAGCCCTCGCGGCGACGGCCGCCGGCCTCGTCGAAGGCATAGCTCACCTCATCCTGCCATTCGAGGTCGGGGCCGAATTTGGCCCGCCCCGCGGTGTCGAGCGTGAGGTGCACGCCGAGCCAGGCGCCGCTCGGCATCGGGTAGACGAGATGAGAGAAGGGAGGTCGGCCCTCGAGCGCGAAGTAGTGGCCGCGCGCGGGATATGTTTTGGGAACGACGTAGCCTGGCCGGGCGGGCAGCATGGCGCCGAGACGCGACGCGCCGTGCCCCGCGGCGATGACGAGGTTCCTCGTGGTGATCCTCCCCTGCTCGCCGCCGGTGGTCGCGAGCACGAACAGGCCGGCCTCCGCAGAGAGCTGCTCGACCTCAGTACCGAGCACGACGCTGCCGCCGGCCGCCTGGACCTCGCCCTCGAGCGCCGTCACGAGCGCGTGGCTGTCGACGACGCCGGTCGAAGGCGAGAAGTAGGCGGCGATGCAGGCGACCTCCGGCTCGAGGCTACGGACGTCGGCTGCGCTCATGCGCACGAGATCGTCGACACCGTTTGCCGCGGCCCTCTTGGCCACCGCCTCGAGAGCGGGAAGCTCGCCCTCCTCGGTGGCGACCAGCAGCTTGCCGTAGCGGACGTGCGGAATCCCGTGCTCGCTGGCGAAGGCATAGAGCCGGTGACGGCCGTCAACGCAAAGGCGGGCCTTCAAGCTTCCCGGCTCGTAGTAGAGGCCGGCGTGGATGACCTCGCTCGAGCGGCTCGTGGTTTCGGCTCCCACGCGGGTGTGGCGCTCGATCACCATGACCTCGTGACCGGCCGCCGCCAGCGCCCGGGCTATGGCGAGGCCCACGGCTCCCGCTCCGATCACCACCGTCTCGACGTCAGGAGCCATAGGAAGAGCCGCCTCGAAGAGAGATATCCCCAATGTTCTCACAAGGCTTCTTGCGATGGAACACGCTTTGTTTTCAATGGTCTATCGATCAAAATTCATGAGTTATCCACAGGCATCATGGCGATTTCCACAGACTTGGAACAAAAAAGGAACATCGGCGCGACGAATCGGCTAGAGTTCTGCGCTTTGTAACACCGGAGGAGTCGCGGCAATGTCTGTCGTCTATTCGCAAGCCGTTTCCATCGCCCCGCACGCCCCCCACGCGGCCGGGGACCGCTGCCCCTGGTGCGACCAGGCCATCCCGCACGAGAAGTTCGCCGAGATCCGGAGCCGGATCGCCGCCAAGGAGCGCGAGCAGTACGCCGAGACCACGGCGCGGCTCAAGGAGGACTTCGCCCGCGAGAAGGCGGCGCTCGAGGCCAGGATCCGCCAGGACGCCAAGCTCGAGGCGGAAAGCCAGCTTGCGCTCAGGCTCAAGGCCGTGGAGGAAGCCAAAGCCACGGCCGAAGCATCCCGCCTTGCCGCCGAGACCGCGCTCGCCCAACAGCGCGAGCTTGCCGAGCAGGAAAAGACCGTGGCGGTGCTCGCCGAGCAGGCCAAGGCTTTCGACGAGCGTCAGAAGATGCAGGAGAAGCTCGCCCTGCTTCAGAAGCAGCTCGAGAACAAAACCTCCCAGGAGATCGGCGAAGGGCCGGAGGCGGACCTCTTCGAGCTTCTGCGCGAGGCGTTCCAGGGCGATCGCATACGGCGCGTGGCAAAGGGGCTCCAGGGCGCCGATGTCATCCACGAGGTGATCCGCAACGGTCAGGTGTGCGGGAAGATCGTCTACGACTCGAAGAGCCGCAACGCGTGGAAGAACGACTTCGTCACCAAGCTCAAGGCGGACCAGCTCGCCGAGCGCGCCGAGCACGCCGTGCTCTCCTGCAACAAGCTGCCGCAAGGGGCGCAACAAGTCCACGTGCAGGACGGCGTCATCGTGGCGCATCCGCAGCGGGTCGTGGTGCTGGCGGAGATCCTGCGCCGGCACGTGATCGAGACGCACGAGCTCAGGATCGGCAATGAGCAACGCGACGAGAAATCGGCCGAGCTTTATGCCTTCATCACGTCGGACCGCTGCAAGCAGCTGCTCGAGCAGGTCGAGGTGCAGTCGCAGCGCATGCTCGAGCTCGAGGCGTCCGAGGAGCGGGCGCACCGGCTCACGTGGGAGCGGCGCAGCAAGCTTATCCGCGGGGTGCAGAAGGTGCACCGCGATCTCTGCTTCGAAATCGAGCGGGTGATCGGAACCGGCGCGACAGGCTCGGAGGATGTGGAGACCGAGCGCACGGGGGACACGCCAGACGCCGACGCGCCGTGACGCAGCGCGCTGGCGCCACGACGCGCCGGCCTCAGGTTGTCGGGATCAGGGGCGGCCTCGACGAGGGGCCGGCCTGCTCGCCGCGGCCGGGGCGGGAAAGACCCGCGAGGGGATCGCTCGTGCGGCGCGACTTCCCTTCGAAAAACGCGCCCTGCTCGATGGCCATCGTCTGATGGTAGATGTCGCCCTCGACATGGCTCGTGCCCTGCAGAAGCACGCGGCGTCCGCGCACGGTGCCAAGCACGTGACCGCGGATCACACACTCCTCGGCAATGATGCCGCCGGTGATCTGCGCCTTTTCGCCAATGACGATGTTAGTGCCGTAGATGTCACCCTGGACCTCGCCCTCGATCAGGACCTCGCCCGCGGAGACCAAGTTGCCGTGAATGACCAGCTCCGGCCCGATCACCGAGGTGGTTGGCATGCCGCCGGCGCGGAACGCGCTCTGCGGCCGGGCCCCGAGCGACGAGGGAGCGGACGGAGCCGGCAGCGTGGGCACCGAGGGAATCGATGGCTGGAGCTTCGGGCTCTCAGTTTCCGTTTCCGGCTTGCGGAATTGGGGCAGCATCCGTTGAACCTCCGCGGTAACGCCTAAACACCTGCGCGAATTTCACGATGGCCGTTTGGCCTTGTCATGCTCGCCAACACGCCTGGACATGGGCTCGCGCTTGCAAACCCGCCAAGTTCCTCCCGAGTTTGCTGCCTAGCATGTTTCCCAGGCGGGGTCATTACCCGACTTCGTGCTAACATGCTCGAAGCCCACATTTTCCGGGCAATTTTCCTGTGCATATGATCGATGACAGTGCACTTTTTGTGACAGGGCGAACCCGAGCAAAAGAGATCACCGTTCACGAACGCGAAGCCGTGAGCGCCTCGACGGCGGCTAGCACCTCGGCTGCATGACCCTGGGGCTTCACCTTGCGCCAGCTCTGCAGGATGCGGCCCTGGCGCGAGATCAGGAAGGTCGAGCGCTCGACGCCCATGTAGGTCTTTCCGTACATCGACTTCTGCACCCAGACCCCGTAGGCGGTGGCGGCCGCTTTCTCCTCGTCAGAGACGAGGCAGAGGTCGAGCTCATGCTTGCACTTGAAGTTGACGTGGCGGCGGGGGCTGTCCGGGGAAATGCCGATCAGGTGGGCGTCGGCGCGCTCGAACCTTTCCGCGAGCGCGCTGAACTCGCGCGCCTCGAGGGTGCAGCCTTCCGTGTCGTCCTTGGGGTAGAAAAAAAGAACGACGGGACGACCGCGGAGGGATTTCAGACGCACCGGCTCGCCGCTATCGGAGGGCAGATCGAAAACGGGCGCCAAGTCCCCGTCTTTCAGCATTTTTTGCGCCTTTCTTTTGTCGCTTTTGGTGAGCCACATCGCGGACCAGGGCGGCTGGGGAGCCGGTTCAAGGGCCGCAGGCTCGGGCGTCTCGCAAGAGGTCGCGCGAGGCTGCCGTATCGCTTTGCCGCACCCCGCGCACGCTCCGAGAGAACGCGCGGAGATGCGCCGACCATTGTGGGGGGCTAGGATCAGATTTGGCAACAGGTGAGGGTCGCTCAGCGCGGCCCCGAGGTGCATGCACCGCCGTCTCCCTGGGCCAGCTCCGGGAACGGCGGGCCGGAGACAATGAGGGAGATGACGACGCAGACCTCCGGCAGGTCCAGATCCAGAACCGGGCCCCCACACGCGGGCGAGCCGGTCTACACTGCGTCGCGCCGTCCGGCCCCACCGCCCAAGCCGCGCAGCGCGGCGTGGCAGCACGCCTGGACCGTGTGCCACTACCTCGCCTATTTCGTCGGACCGGTTGTGCTGCTCTCGCTTGTCGCCGGCGCCATTTGCTACGTGCGGATGCTGCATGGACCGGTCTCGCTCAAGACGTTCAAAGAAGACATTGAAAGCAGCATCAACGCCAACCTCGGCGACTTCACCGTCAAGATCGACGATGCCGTTCTCGCGCTTGGCGACGACCGTCGAATCGAGCTGCGCCTCGTCAACCTGCGCTTGAGCGAGCACGACGGCGATCTCGTCGCGTCCGCCCCGGAGGCGGCGGTCGAGCTCAGCACGGCCGCGCTGTGGCAGCTCGAGGCGGCGCCAGAGCGCATCTACCTGATCGAGCCCCGCCTCGCGGTGCTCTACTCGGAGCGGCAGGGCTTCTCGCTCAGCATCGCCGAGGCCCCGCCGGCCGCGAACGACGACGCCTCCGGTGCCGCGCCGGTGGTTCCGCCCGCCCCGGTTCCCGCCGTGCGGCCACAGCCGCAGAGCACGGAGGCGGCGCCAGCGTTCCATCGCGTCGACCTCGCCCGCGTCCTCGCCGAGATGTCGGCCCGCGCGCGCAGCGGTGGAGCAGCCACCTCGCAGCTCCGGGAGCTCGGCGTGCGCAATGCGACCGTCACCTTCGACTACGGCGGCCGCACGACCGACCTCGTCGTCAGCGAGGCGGCCGTCGATCTCGAGCACTTGAAGAAGCGCAGCATCATCTCCGGCACCGCCACTGTCGAAACCGACAAGGGGCCGTGGTCACTCGCTTTCCGGACCGAGAACTCGGACAGGCGCGACCTCGTCAAGCTGACGACGGCCGTGCGCGACCTGGTGCCGAGCACGCTCTCGAAACTCACGCCGCAACTCAACCTGCTCGAGATGCTCGACACGCCTGTCACCGGCGAGCTCGCGCTCGAGATGACGAGCGGTGGCGACCTGAAGACGGCCTCGCTCACCGCGGACATCGCCCGGGGGTTCGTCCGGCTGCCCTCGCTGGCGGCCACGCCCGTTTTGCTCGACAGCGGGCGCCTGGTCGCTGGCTACGACGCGGATACGCGGCGGCTCAGGATCGAGCCCACGACGCTCGTGTGGGGCAACAGCCGCATCTCGGTCGAGGGCGCCATCTCGAGCGATCCCTCCCAGCCCGGCGAGCCGCAGTGGCACTTCGGCATCAAATCGATCGACGGCGTGCTTGCGACAGAGGAGTTCGGCGTGGCGCCGATCCCGATCGAAAGCTTCGTAGCAGCGGGCCGGATCATCCCCGGCGAAGGGCTCGCGCAGCTTTCAGAGCTCTCGCTCAAGGCCGGCGGCGCCGAGGTCGCGATCACAGGCGAGATCATCAGCGGCGGACCCAAGCCCGGCTCGCGCATCGAGGCCTCGCTGTCGCCGATGCCGTTGGCGACGCTCAAGGCGCTGTGGCCGCGCGCCATCGCTGCAACTGCCAGAAACTGGGTTGGCGCGCAGGTCTCACAGGCGAGCGTCAGAGGTGCCTCGCTCAAGCTCCTGTCGGGACGCTTCCTCGCAACCGAGGGCAGCAAAGAAGGCGCCGCCCCGGCCGGCGAGCGGCTCTCCGCCAGCATGGACGTCTCGGACGTCTTGTTGAACCCGCTTCCGAACAGCCTGCCGGTCGAGGCGCCGCAGGCCCTGATCCGGATCGAGAATAGCTCGCTCGAGGTGAAGATACCCGACGCGGCCATCGTCTCGAGCCCGGGGCAAAAGCTCCCGCTCAAGGATGCGCGCTTCACCGTCGTCGACATGACGCACGATGCACCCATCGCCGAGTTCGCACTGTCCTCGCAGTCATCGCTGTCGGCGCTGATCGACGTGCTCAACCACTCGCAACTTCACCTCGCAGGCCAGGGTCCACTGCCGATCGAAGGCGTCGAAGGCAAGCTTGACGGCCAGGTCAAGATCTCGATGCCGCTGGTCCCCGGCGGCGGCATGATCAAGGCCGAGGGCAAGGCGCGCGTCACCGATCTCAAGGGCAAGAGCAAGGCGCACAACATCGACCTTCAAGGCGGCGCCATCGACATCAGCGTGTCGGACATCGGCGTCATCGCCCAGGGAGAGATGATCCTCAATGGTGTGCTCGCCAAGCTCAACATGCACCGCATCCTCGATGCGCCACCCGACATGCAGCCTCCGCTGCGGATCTCCGCCAACCTCGACAACTCCGACCGCACCCAGCTCGGCCTGGACGTGAACCACCTGGTGCAGGGCGACGTGGCGGTCGAGGTGACGATCGCGCAGAAGGCTGACGCAGAGGCCGCCGTGCACCTGCGCGCCGATCTCACCAACGCCGAGCTCCTCTTTGACGACCTCGCCTGGAGCAAGAGCCCGGGCCGACCGGCGACGCTCGAGTTCGACATCGCAGCGCGCGATCCGAAGACCGTCGATCTCACCAATTTCCGTCTCGTCGGCGACAACGTTGCCATCGACGGCTCGCTCGTGCTCGACGACAAGCACGACGTGCGCGAGTTCGACTTTCCGAACTTCTCGCTCAACGTCGTCTCGCGGCTCGAGGTGCACGGGAAGATCTCGCCCGACAGGATCTGGAACATCTCCGCCAAGGGGTCCACCTTCGACGCGAAGGATCTTTTCCGCTCGCTGGTGGCACTCGGCAAGACATCCGACCAGGACCTCAAGGCGCTGCGTCCTGCTGCCGGCGTCGATCTATCCGCAGAGGTCGATACCGTGCTCGGGCACTCGGACGTTTCGCTCAGGAACTACAAGGTGAAGCTCGCCGAGCGCGCCGAGCAGCTCGTCTCCATCGATGCGCAGGGTGAGCTCGAGGGCGGCAAGCAGATCGCCGTGCGCATGCGCCCCGAGCAGGGAAGCCCGAGCCGCAAGGTCTACGCGGAAGCGACCGATGCCGGTCAGGCGCTCAAGCTGGTGGGCTTCTATCCCAACATGCAGGGCGGACATCTGAAGCTCGAGGTCAACCTCGACGCACAAGGGCCTGCAGAGCGGAGCGGCACCCTCTGGGTCGAGAATTTCCGCGTGCTCGGCGACCCCATCATCTCGGAGGTGTATTCGAGCGGCGAGAACACGTCGCCGACCAGCAGCGAGGATCGCGGGGCCAAGAAGCAGAAGCGCGTCGAGCAGCGCGAGGTTTTCGAGTTCGAGCGCATGAAAGTGCCGTTCTCGGTCGGCCACGGCCAATTCGTGCTCGACGAGTCCTACATCCGCGGCCCCCTGCTCGGCGCCTCGATCCGCGGCAAAGTCGACTACAACACGCATCGGCTGAACCTCGGCGGCACCTATGTGCCGCTGCAGGGCATCAACAGCGCGCTCTGCGAGATTCCGCTGTTCGGACCGATCGTGACCGGCCTCGACTGCCAGGGCGTGTTTGGCATCACCTATGCGATCCAGGGGCCGATGCAGGCTCCGCAGGCGATCGTGAACCCGCTCTCCATGTTCACACCCGGCATCCTGCGCGGCATCATGGAGATGACGAGCCCCAACCCACAGGTGCTGGCCCCCCAGGAGCAGTCGAAGGGCTCGGCCGAGCAGCGGGTGCGCGCATCGAGCTCGTCGATCGCGGGAGAGGAGGGCACGCAATTGCAGACCGGCCCGGTCGACGGCTGGTCGTCGCAGACCACGCCGAGCGGGACGCCGAAGTCCTCCACCACGCCGAAGGCGCAGTAACGGCCGTCGTTCCGTCGGTCATCCTCGGCAAAAACCCCAAGGCGTGACCGTTGAGAGACGTCAGGCTCCCGGCTTCAACAAGACGTGCTTCTTCTTGCCGAGCGAGAGCTTGATTAAGCCATCGGGACCGAGGTCCGCTGCGCCAACCTCCGCCTTCTCGTCGGCGACAGGCTTGTCGTTCACGCGCACGGCGCCGCCCTGAATCTGGCGGCGCGCCTCGCTGTTCGACTGCACGAGGCCGGCGCGGACGAACGCGGTGAGCACGCCGAGACCCTTGTCGAGCTCGGCGCGCGGGATCTCGACGGTCGGGAGGCCGGCAGCGGTTGCGCCCTGCTCGAACGTTTTCCTGGCGGTCTCGGCTGCGGCCTCTGCCCCTTCCCGGCCGTGGATGAGCGCCGTCGCCTCGGTGGCCAGCACCTTTTTCGCCTCGTTGATCTCGGCGCCGCCAAGCGCTGCGAGACGCGCGATCTCGGCCATGGGGAGCAGCGTGTAAAGCTTCAAGAAGCGCGCGACGTCGGCATCCTCGGTGTTGCGCCAGTACTGCCAGTAGTCGTAGGCCGGGAGCTGCGCGGCATTGAGCCAGACGGCGCCGGATGCGGTCTTGCCCATTTTGGCGCCGGAAGCGGTGGTGAGCAGCGGGCATGTCAGTGCGTAGAGCTGGTGAGCGAGCCCCATGCGCCGGCCGAGATCGATGCCTGTGACGATGTTGCCCCACTGGTCGGAGCCGCCCATCTGCAGGTTGCAGCCGAAACGGCGGGCGAGCTCGACGAAGTCGTAGGCCTGCAACAGCATGTAGTTGAACTCGATGAAAGAGAGCTCCTGCTCGCGCTCGAGACGGAGCTTGGCCGAATCCATGGTGAGCATGCGGTTGACGGAGAAGTGGCGGCCGACATCGCGCAGGAACTCGATGTAGTTCAAGGGCGCGAGCCAGTCGGCATTGTCGACCATGGCGGCCTCGCGGGCGCCCGCGCCGAACTTCAGGAACTTCGCAAAGACGGTCATCATGCCCGCCTTGTTGGCCTCGATCTCCTCGATGGGGCGGAGCTGACGCGTCTCGTCCTTGCCGGAAGGATCGCCGACGCGCGTGGTGCCGCCGCCCATGAGGGCGATGGGCTTGCCGGCGCCGGATGCCTGCAGCCAATGCAGCATCATGATGGAGATGAGCGAGCCGACGTGGAGGGAGGGCGCCGTGCAGTCGTAGCCGACGTAGGCGACGAGCTTGCCATCGCGGGCCAAGGCGTCTACGCCCTCGGCATCCGACGCCTGGTGGATGAAGCCGCGCTCGGTCAGAACATTGAGAAAATCGGAACGGAAGCTCGTCATGATGCCGCGAATGCCTGCTGTTGTGCCGCCGCCCCGGAGCAGCCGGCAATTTGCGCTGGACCATGCATGAGGAGGGTCGCTTGAGCAAGCGAGAGGGCGAGGTCTGGCGGGCGCTCGGGTTGATGAGCGGGACGTCCATGGACGGAATCGACGTGGCCGTCATCGAAACCGACGGCGAGGCGGTGGTGGCCCGTGGACATACGGCGACCTACCCCTATTCCGACAGCTTTCGCGAGAAGCTTCGGCAGGGCCTGTTCGAGGTCGCCGGACTGCGCCAACGCGACGAGCGGCCTGGGCGTCTCAAGCTGCTCGAGCAGTACCTGACAGAGCTGCATGCGGAGGCCGTCTCGCATTATCTCGCGGACCATCACATCGACCCTCTGAGCATCGACGTCATCGGCTTTCACGGGCAGACCGTGTTGCACCGACCGGAGAAGGGTCTCACCGTGCAGCTCGGGGACGGCGCGCTGCTCTCCCGGCTCGCGGGCCGGCCGGTGGTTTACGACCTGCGCGCCGCCGACGTGGCGGCCGGGGGCCAGGGCGCTCCGCTCGCCCCCGCCTACCACCGTGCGCTCGCGGCCGGGATCGACGTCCGCCCGCTTGCGATTCTCAACCTTGGCGGCGTCGCCAACGTGACCTGGATCGGCCGCGACGGCACGCTGATCGCCTTCGACACGGGGCCGGCCTCGGCCATGATCGACGATTGGGTGCATTCGCGCACCGGCAAGCCATTCGACGAGGATGGAAAGCTTGCGGGCGCCGGCAAGGTTCACGAGGACATCCTGGCGGATCTGCTGTCGCACCCCTATTTCGTCGAGCCGCCGCCCAAATCCCTCGACCGCAACGCATTCTCGCTCTCGCGCCTCGCCCACCTCTCGACCGAGGACGGGGCGGCGACGCTCACGGCTTTCTCGGCGGCGGCGATCGTCCGGGCCCGCAAGCATTTCCCCGAGCAGCCGGCCCTGTGGATCGTCGCCGGAGGCGGGCGGCGCAATGCGACGCTCATGAGCATGATCGCAACACGGCTGATGGCCACCGTGCTGCCGGCCGAGGAGTTCGGGCTCGACGGCGACGCAGTCGAGGCGGAGGCGTGGGCCTTCCTCGCCGTGCGCTCGCGGCTCGGGCTGCCGATCACATTCCCGGGCACGACCGGGGTCCCCCAGCCGCTCTCCGGAGGCGTGCTGGCCGGGGCCTAGCCGTTCGCCCATGCGCCGGGCAACCCGACGCTACGCCATCATTTGCCGGCGGATCTCGTCGGTGCCGTCCTTGCCGCTTACGGCCATGCGCATTATGAGCCGTGCAAGCTGGACGCGGCGGGCATATTCGCGCTCGCCAATATGGAGCATGTCACAGAGGCCGTCGAAGAGCTCGTAGAGTGCAGCCAGATCCTCGAGGGCGTCATCGGGGCGAAAGCGGAAATGCATGGAACACACACTCTAATATTCTTGGAGGAATCCGGTCTAGCCTTGTACGATGCCGCAAGCCAGCGGACGCGCGCATCCCCCAAATGGGGGATGCCATCGCGCAGCCGCGTCGCGAATTGTTTTTTCGCAGCGCTCGAGTTTTCTCGACCACAGTCCCGAGAAGCACCGGGTTGCCTCGGGCGCGTCTTGCACTAAACTCACTCTCGGTTGAGACTTTTCACCCGCAGTTACACGGCGGGCGAGAGCGAGGGCAGGACCATGCCGGGATACTCCTACACGATCGCCAATCACACGTACCGTTTCGACAGCCTCAGGGAGCTTCTGGCCAAGGCCAGCCCTGCCCGCTCGGGCGATCAGCTCGCGGGCATTGCGGCAGCGGACGAGGAAGAGCGCGTCGCCGCCCAGATGGCGCTCGCCGACGTGCCGCTCGACACCTTCCTCACCGATCACGTGGTGCCCTACGAGAGCGACGAGGTGACCCGACTCATCATCGACGACCACGACGCCAAGGCGTTCTCGCCCGTGAAGCATCTGACCGTCGGCTCGTTCCGCGACTGGCTCTTGTCGGATGCCGCCAGCGAGACGTCGCTCGCCGCTCTCGCGCCCGGCCTCACGCCCGAGATCGTGGCCGCCGTATCCAAGATCTGCCGCGTGCAGGACCTCGTGCTCATCGCGCAAAAGTGCCGGGTGGTGACCAAGTTCCGCAACACGATCGGGCTCAAGGGGCGGCTCTCGACGCGGCTCCAGCCCAATCATCCGACCGACGATCCGACCGGGATCGCGGCCAGCATCGTCGACGGCCTCATGTACGGCAATGGCGACGCGGTGGTCGGCATCAACCCGGCGACCGACAGCATCGCTGCGGTGACGACGCTGATCGAGATGCTGAACGACATCATCGCGCGCTACAACATCCCGACGCAGTCGTGCGTGCTGACGCACGTCACGACCAGCATCGAGGCCATCAACCGGGGCGCGCCCGTCGACCTCGTGTTCCAGTCGATCGCCGGCACCGAGGCCGCGAACAAGAGCTTCGGCGTCAACCTCGGCATCCTCAAGGAAGGGCGAGAAGCCGCCCTGGGCCTCGGCCGCGGCACCGTCGGCAACAACGTCATGTACTTCGAGACCGGCCAGGGCAGCGCGCTCTCGGCCAACGCGCATCATGGCGTCGACCAGCAGACAATCGAGGCGCGCGCCTACGCGGTGGCGCGCAAGTTCAAGCCGCTGCTCGTCAACACGGTGGTCGGCTTTATCGGGCCCGAATACCTCTACGACGGCAAGCAGATCATCCGTGCCGGCCTCGAGGACCACTTCTGCGGCAAGCTGCTCGGTGTGCCGATGGGCTGCGACATCTGCTACACGAACCACGCCGAGGCCGACCAGAACGACATGGACGTGCTGCTCACGCTGCTCGGCGTCGCCGGCATCACCTTCATCATGGGCATCCCCGGCTCCGACGACATCATGCTCAACTACCAGACGACGTCGTTCCACGACGCGCTCTATGCCCGCAAAGCCCTAGGCCTCAAGCCCTCGCCCGAGTTCGAGGCGTGGCTCGAGGATGCCGGCATCTTCGTCAAGGGCGCGGAGCTCAAGCTCTCGGACACGCTTCCCCAGCCCTTCCACCGCGCGCTCGCGCATCTGCACTGAGGCCTGCGATGTCGTCAGATAAGAACGGCCCGATCGTCGTCAACAACCCGTGGGGCAAGCTCCGCCAGTACACGCCGGCGCGCATCGCGCTCGGGCGCGCGGGAACTAGCCTGCCGACCAAGCCGCACCTCGAGTTTCAGCTCGCTCACGCCCGCGCCCGCAACGCGGTGCATCACGAGCTCGATGTCGCGACGCTCACGAAGGCGCTCACCTCGCGCGGCCTCGAGGTGATCGAGCTGCGGAGCGCGGCCGCCGACCGGCCGACCTATCTGCAACGCCCCGACAAGGGGCGCCGGCTCGATCCGGCATCGCGCGCCACGCTCGAGGCGATGCCCAAGCCCGCGGATAGCTACGACGTGGTCTTCGTCATCGGCGACGGACTCTCGGCGCTCGCCATCGAGGAGAACGCGGTTCCGTTCATCGACGCGATGCTGCCGAGGGTGAAGGAAGCCGGCTGGTGGGTGGCCCCTCTCGTCGTCGTCAAGGGCGCGCGCGTGGCGGTGGGTGACGAGATCGGCGAGGTGCTCGGGGCCAGCATGGTCGTGATCCTGATCGGCGAGCGGCCGGGCTTGAGCTCACCCGACAGCCTCGGGATCTACATGACGCTTAACCCCAGCGTGGGGCTAACGGATGAGGCCCGCAACTGCATTTCGAACGTGCGCAGGGAGGGGCTGTCCTACGACGCCGCCGCGCACAAGCTCTGGTACCTGATGCGGGAGGCCAAGAAGCGGAAGATCTCCGGCGTCTACCTCAAGGACGAGGCGGAGGCGTCGGCCGCCGTCGCGGCACCCCAATCGCAGAACTTCCTCGTCGGCAAGGACTGACAACGGGGGCAATGCCAGGCCGCGTGCCTTGTGGTCGGCGGGGGTGCTTCTCCGGGGCCGGAAAGATCAGGCCGCAGACGCCGCAAGGGCCGCGATAACCTCTTCGTGCAGCTTGGCCGTGGCGGAAGCGACCACGGGACCGTAGTACGTCGGCGTCAGAGCGCGGCCGTCCCAGTCGGTAATGACGCCGCCCGCGCCCTCGACGATCGGGATCAGCGCCAGGTGGTCGTGGGGATACATCTCCCCATCGGAGACAACGTCGAGATGGCCGGACGCCAGGCCCGCCCACTGCGAGCACTCACCGCCGAACTTGCGCAGCGCAGCCTTGCGGCTCAGCCTGTCGTAGCGGGGCCATTCCGCGGCAGCATAATAGTCGATGCCAGAGGTCGAGATGCGCGCGTCGGCCAGCGCGGCGCAGCCGCTGGTGCGGACCAGGGCCCCGTTCGCCGTCGTCTTGCCGCCGGCGCCGACCCAACGCTCGCCCGGGATCGGAAGCTCGATGACGCCTACCGTCGGCACGTCGTCGATGAGGAAGGCGATCAGGGTGCCGAAGGTCGGCACTCCGGTGACGAAGCTCAGGGTGCCATCGATGGGATCGAGCACCCACATCAGCGGGGAGCCCGCGTTGGTGATGCCCATCTCCTCGCCGCGGATGGCGTGATCCGGAAACACAGCCTCTATCTCGCGACGCAGCGCAGCCTCGATAGCCTTGTCGGCGACAGTCACGGGGCTTCTGTCGGATTTACGCTCATAGCCGCCGGTCGTGCGGAAATACTTGCGGCCGAGCCCGCGTGCCGTATCGGCCAGCGTGTTGGCGAAAGCAGCCATTCGCGCCACGTCGGGGCTTGCCGATGCCTGCGCCGGCCGCGCATCTCCATCGCTCACGGACAGCGCTCCCCGTTGGCCGCCCTAAGCGGACGGCTGCGAATTGAACTGGGTCTCGAGGCTGGCATAGATCTTGTGCATGTCGAACACCGCGCCCTCGAGGAAGGCCACGGCGTTGGACTCATCCCAAACGCCGCCACCGTCCTCGTGCACCCAGATGTAGTGGCCGGCGGCGTGTCGGAGCCGGTAGTTGACGTTCCAGTTCTGCCTCAACTCGAGCCCCTTGACGACGGCCTCGTCGACGAGGAGCGAATCATCGGGATGGATGAGGGACGCGAACGAGCGCACCTGATTGCCAAGAATTTCTGCCGCCGGGATGCCAAAGCAGCGTTCGAAGCCGGAGGTCAGCTCGAGCATCGTGAACTCCTTGTCGGCCCGGCAGCGATACAGGAAGCCGTTCATCCGGCCAAGCACGCTTTCGAGGAACGGGGCTTCGACGTTCAGAGATAAGCTCATTCGCGTACTATCCCATGACTGATCAAAAGGGCGGCAAAGCGAATGTAAAACACCATCTTGGCTCAGCCCGTCAATGCGACGCGAAGGGTCTATGCCGGCGATCGGCGTCTGCCTCGGGAAGCCCGGCCCTTGCGCCCTCGTGAGGGATCGGCTCAATTGCCATCCGTGCAACGATTGAATCCCGGGAACTCCACATGAGCGGCCTTCTGGCACTCCTCGACGACGTGGTCGCGCTGACGAAGCTCGTGGCTGCAACGGTGGACGATGCGGCGGGACAGGCCGCGCAGGCGGGCGCAAAGGCCGCTGGCGTCGTCATCGACGATGCGGCAGTGACGCCCCGCTACGTCACGGGGCTCGCGGCCCAGCGCGAGCTGCCGATTGTCGGGCGCATCGCGCTCGGCTCGCTCAAGAACAAGCTTCTGTTCCTGCTGCCGGCGGCGCTCCTGCTCTCCCTCTTCCTTCCGCAGGCGATCACGCCGCTGCTGATGCTCGGAGGTCTCTATCTTGCCGCCGAGGGGTTTGAGAAGGTGCATCACATGATTTTTGGGCGGCAGCAGGCGACGCCGCTCGCGATGGTCGCCGACCTCAACGCCAAGGCGCTTGAGGACAAGACCGTCTCCGGCGCCATTCGGACCGACTTCATTCTGTCGGCCGAGATCATGGCCATCGCGCTCTCGACCATCGACGCGCCCGACCTCGTGACGAAGGCCCTCGTGCTCGCCATGGTCGGCATTCTGATCACGGCGCTCGTCTATGGCGCGGTGGCGCTTATCGTGCGCGCGGACGATGTCGGATTCGCGCTTGCTCAGCGGCCGGGCGCATTCTCACGCAGCATCGGGCGGGCGCTGGTCAAGGGCATGCCGCCCTTTCTCGAGGTCCTGAGCTTCGTCGGCATGCTGGCTATGCTTTGGGTCGGCGGCGGCATCCTCGTGCACGGTCTCGCCGAGCTCGGCTTCGACCAGCCCCACCACCTCATCGAGAGCGTGGCTGAAGCCGTGCGCGCCGCCGCGCCGGCGGCAGGCGATGCGATCGCCTGGCTCGTCTCGGCGGCCGGCTCGGCCTTGGTGGGTGTCGCGGCGGGCGCGGTGGTGACGCTGCTCGTCACCCTTGTCACGCTCCCCTTTGCCAAAGCGAAAGCGCCCTGATCCCGACCGTTTGCCGATCGCTCGTGCCAGAGGCCAGATTGCGCCGGGTATGTTGACGAGCGAAAGCTGACGGATCGCTTTTCTCTAGACCCCTGAGAAGTTGAGGGCGACGGAGCAGCCGGAGGCGACCGCGAGGACGGCCGGGATGCTCCAGTGCCGTCCAAGCAGCAGGTATCCCGACAGCGCCGCCAGCACAATGACGCGCCAATCGAGGGTGGCGAGCGTCGGCGTCCAGAGATGCAGCGGCCCGGCCTCGACGAGCGTTACCTCGGTGAAGAAAACGTGGAGCGCGAACCAGATCGCGAGGTTCAGGATCACGCCCACGACCGCGGCCGTGATGGCGGCGAGCGCGCCTTTCAAGCGCGGCTGGTGCGTGATCCATTCAATGTAGGGCGCCCCGGCGAAGATCCAGAGGAAGCAGGGCGCGAACGTCGCCCACAGCGCCACGAACGCGCCGAGAAGCCCCATGACGAGGGCTGGCTCCCCGCCATTGCGATAGGCGGAGAGATAGCCGACGAACTCGGTGACCAGGATGAGCGGACCTGGCGTGGTCTCAGCGAGGCCGAGGCCGTCCATCATTGCGCCCGCATCGAGCCAGCCGTAGTGACCCACCACGTCCTGGCCCATATAGGCGAGCACGGCGTAAGCCCCGCCGAAGGTCACGATCGCGAGCTTGGAGAAAAACAAGCTCATCTCTGTCAGCACGTGCCCGCCGCCGAAGATGAGGGCGAGAGCGACGAGCGGCACCGCCCAGATGGCGAGCCATACGGCCACGGTTTTTGCCGTCTCGCGAGGGGCGATCAGAGCGAGCTTGCTCGGATGCTCCCCGGTGTTGGCGGCGGCACGGAAGAAGCCCACCAGCGCGGCCACGGCGATGATCAGCGGAAACGGCAGGGCAACGAAGAAGATCGCGACGAACGACAGGGCCGCGATGGCCCAATGCTCCGGCAGCTTCAGCGCACGCCGCGAGATGCGCAGCAGCGCCTCGATGACGATGACAAGCACCGCCGCCTTGATACCGAAAAAGAGCGCAGAGACGAGCGGCACGTTGCCGAAAGCGGCGTAGATCATCGAGAGCGCGAGCACGACCAAGGCGCCCGGGAGCACGAACAGAAGACCGGCGGCGAGACCGCCCGCGAGCCCGTGAAGGCGCCAGCCCACATAGGTCGCGAGCTGCATGGCCTCGGGTCCGGGCAGCAGCATGCAGAAGCTCAAGGCGTTCAAGTAGTGTGGCTCGTCGACCCACTTCTTCTCGTCGACAACGATGCGATGCATGAGCGCGATCTGCGCCGTTGGACCGCCGAAGCTCAACACGCCGATGCGCGCCCAAGTGCGCAGCGCCTCTTGGAACGGAACTGGTGTGAGAGATTGCGTTGTGATCGCTTCGGACATGCTGCGCCCTCCGTAGCACGGATAAGGCGCGATGCTTGGGCATTTCTGCCTTAAAGGCGGGGAGACCGCGTCAATCCCCACAGCTCGGCAACAGAGCCACGGAGGCAACTTTTGTCAAGCAGCCGCCATGCTTGTGTGTCAGCGCCGCCACCACCAGGTGATCCAGCGCATCCAGGCGGTCCACGGCCAGAGAAAAGAACGCGCCGCCGCGTGCGCCTCCTCGATCGGGCTCACGGCCGGCGCCGCCCGCTTGACGAGCATCCAGCCAGCCAGGAAGCCGCCGACGTGCGCGAACCAAGCGATGCCGCCCGCGCCCGCTGGCATCGCGAGCGAGCCGGCAGCCTGGATCACCTGCGAGAGGAACCAGAGCCCGGCGAATGCCAGGGCCGGCATCATGAAGAACACCGGAACAACGACGATGGGCTGGAGCACGTTGACCCAGGCGTAAGGAAAGCGGCGGGCATAGGCCGCGATCACACCGGCGATGGCGCCCGAGGCTCCGAGCGCGGGCACGGGCGAGGAAAAATTGAAAATCACATGCACCGCTGCCGCCGCCACACCCGACGCGATGTAGAGCGCGAGATAGCGCCCCGACCCAAGCCGATCCTCCAGTGCGGGGCCGAACACCCACAGCGTCCAGAGATTGGACAGAATGTGGAGCACGCCGCCATGCAGGAACATGCTGGTCAGAAACGGCATCACCGAAAGGCTGGCGGGGATGAGCGCATAGCGGGCGAGGAAGGCCTCACTCTCGGCAGCAGGCAATGTCAACTGGTAGAGAAAGGCGGCGAGGCAAACCCCAATGATGGACCATGTCGCCCAGGGCCGCGCGCTGTAGGGGATGGTGTTGTGGGCCGGGATCATTCGTGCCTCGCATGCGTGATTGCCGGCAACCCTACACCTTGGTGGGCGGAGTGCTGGCGAAGGACTTGGCAAGCTCCTTCATCATGGCGCGCACATCCGGATGCTCGTTCCTGTCCCAGTCGGCCAGCATCTCCTCGAGATCCTGCTCGCGCCGTCGCAGCAAGCGCGTGTAGGCGGACTCCCCCTGCTCCGAAAGCTCGTAGAGACCGGCGGGCGTGCGCCCGGCCAAGCCGACCGCAACCAGACGCTCGAGCAGATCGGCACACTGAGCCTCCCCGATGGGGAGACGGCTCCGGATATCCTCCTGGCTTGCCCGCCCATAGTTCTCGCCGACCCGGGCGAGCATCCAAAGCTCGTCCGGCTCGAGTGCCAGCCCGAGGCGCGACGCCGAGCGCTGATAGACCTTCCAGCGGTTCTCGCGGGCTGTGACGCGCGTCACGATGCGCTTCAACTCCTCGAGCGAGGTGGCGTCGCGCGGCATCTCGAAGGCGTCGCTCAGAGGCTCGGGGGCGATGCTCGTGCGCAGCGGCACCTCGCGGATGGCGAAGGTGACGAGGAATGCAAAAAATGCGAGCGCGGCGGCCGTGTGGAACACGGGATGGAGCGCGGCGACGAACAAAGCCAGATATTGCGCCCGCGTCGGATCGGCCAGGGCAGCGATCTCGGCGGGGTCGAGCATGGCAGTGCCCGGCATCGCCGCGCGGACGCTGCTCTCGAGCGCGTAGGCGAAGATGCCGCCGAAGAGCGCTGCACCGACGGAGCCGCCGATCGAGCGGAAGAGCGTCGTGCCCGACGTGGCGACGCCGAGGCGCTCGTAGGGCACCGAGTTCTGAACTGCCATGACAAGAATTTGCATCACCATGCCGAGGCCGAGGCCGAGGAGCAGCATGTAGGCGGCGGCAAGCCGCGGCGGCGTCTCGACCTCGAGCGTGGAGAGGAGCATCAGCGCGCCGGCCATGAGACCCGTGCCGATGACGGGGAACATCTTGTAGCGGCCGGTGCGGCTGATGATCTGGCCGCTCGTGATCGAGCTTGCGAAGACGCCGAGCATCATGGGCGTCAAATGCAAGCCTGCGCTGGTGGGATCGAGACCCTTCACGACTTGCAGATAGACCGGCATCAGGGTGATGGACCCGAAGAGGGCCATGCCGACGATGAAGCCGACGGAGGTGCCGATGACGAAGGCCCGGTTTCCGAATAGGGAGAGCGGCAGCAGCGGGTCGGGCACCTCAGCCTCGACATAGATAAAGGCCGCTAGAGAGACGACGCCCGCTAGCGAGATGGCGAACAGGCTGACGGGGGCTTGCGCCCAGAGCGTGGAGCCGAGGCTGGTCACGAGGACGATCGCAGTCAACGCCAGCGCGAGCAGCGTCGCGCCTGCGTAGTCGATGTCGACGTGCCCCTTCTTCACGTGCGGACGGAACGTGCGGTTGATGACGACGAGCGCCAGGATGCCCAGCGGCAGGTTGATGAGGAAGATCCAGCGCCAGGAGAGATTGTCGACGATGAAGCCACCGATCAGGGGGCCGAGCACCGTCGAGAGGCCGAACACGCCGCCGAAGAAACCCTGGTAGCGGCCACGGTCGCGCGGGGGAACGATGTCACCGACGACGGCGATGGCGGTGACGATGAGGCCGCCGCCGCCGAGACCCTGCACCACACGGAAGGCGATCAGCTCCGGCAGATTCTGGGCCAGCCCGCAGAGCGCCGAGCCGACGAGGAAGATCGAGACCGCCGCCTGCAGCACGCTGCGCCGCCCAAACACGTCGCCGAGCTTGCCGTAGACTGGGACGACGACGGTCGTCGACAGCAGATAGGCCGTTACGATCCAGGACAAATGCGTGAGGCCGCCAATGTCGCCCACGATGGTCGGCAGGGCGGTCGAGACGATGGTCTGGTCGAGGGAGGCCAGGAGCAGCACCAGCACGAGGGCCGAGAAGATCGCAGTCAGCTCGCGCCCGGCGGGGCGGTCGCTCGCTGCATCGGTTGCGGCATCCTGCATGGGAGTGAAGCGCTCGCCGTGGGTTGATATCGAGCCTCTTATGGCATCGCGCTTCGGCGCGGTGAAGCCGGCATGCCACCTTGCCGATTCGCCAACTCGCCGAATCAGCGGCAACCGTGCCAACGTGTCTCATCGAGGACAAAGGCTGCACGGGAAACGACGCAATGCCCCTTCGCGAACCTATCCTGAGATGGGCCGCCGCGCTTCTCTGCGCCGCTGCCGCGATGCATGCTGTCCGTCCTGCGAACGCCTCGAGCGAGACGACCGTTCCCAAGGAAGCGCTCGCGGCTGCAAGGCCCGGCACGATTTTCAAGACCTGGCCGCTCGAGGGGGCCATGCCGGCCGGCTATGCGGGCGTGAAGATCCTTTACCGCTCGACGGACTTCGACGACGAGCCCGTTGCCGTCACCGGTGCCATCCTCTTTCCCGAGAGCGCTGCCGACACCGGTGGGCGAGAGGTCGTCGCCTGGGCGCATCCCACGGTCGGCGTCGTCCCGCAGTGCGCGCCGACGCTGGTCCCTGACTTCGCGAGCACGATCGAGGGCCTCGATGCCCTCGTCGCCAAGAGATACGTGATCGCGGCGACGGACTACACCGGTCTCGGCACCGGCACGCCGCCGCATCCCTACCTCGTCGGGGTAAGCGAGGCGCGCGCCGTCATCGATTCCGTGCGCGCGGCGCGGCAGCTCACGAGGGCACATGCCGGCGACAGGTTTGCGGTGTGGGGCCATTCGCAGGGCGGGCATGCGACGCTGTTCACGGGTGCGCTGGCCGGAGCCTATGCGCCGGAGCTCTCGCTCGTCGGCGTGGCAGCGGCGGCCCCCGTCACCGACATCGCGAAGATGTACCGCTCGACGCGCGACGACCTCGGCGGGCGGGCGCTCATCTCGATGATCATCCTCTCCTGGTCTCGCACTTTCGGCCCGAGCTCCGGCATCTCCATCCACGAGCTCGTGGACGAGAAGGAGAACGGCCGCTTCAATACACTGGCCAAGGACTGCCTGCAGACGGTGGCGGACTCGGACAAGTTCCTTCAGGACGGCATGGCGCTCTCTGCGCCGTTCCTCAAGGTCGATCCGCTCGCGTACGCGCCGCTCAGCTCGCGCATGGAGGAGAATACGCCGGGACAGCTGGCGCCAGGGGTGCCGGCGTTCATCGCGCAGGGGACCGACGACATCATCGTGCCGCCGAGCATCACGCGCGGGCACGTGGCGGCCCTGTGCCAAGGCGGCACGAGCGTGCGTTTCGACTTCGTCGCAGGTGCCGACCATTTCACCATCCCCGGCAAGAGCGCCGCCACGGCCGCCCAGTGGATCGCCGACCGCTTCGAGGGTCTTCCCGCGCCGAGCGATTGCGCGCTATTGCCGGGCGCCTCCGCTGCGGCGGCGGCCCGGTGACGCGACCGCAGCCAGCTCGCGGAGCGTGATGCGCTTGAAAGCCTCGACGACGCGGTCGCCCTCGGCGCGCGGCAGAGAGATCGCGAGCCGCATGGCCGCCTCGCCGAGATGCCAGACGAGAAAGGCCGACGCGGCGACCGCCTTCGCGTCCGCCCCCGGATGGACGCGCAGAATTGCCCTGGCGAGCAGCGTGCCGCAGGCCTTGCTCTCCTCGAGCTCGAGCGCCATCAGCTGCTTGTCCGCCTGCATCCCCGACCAGATGTCGCGCATCACGGGCTCTGCCAGAAAGTGCGCGTAATACTGGTCGACGAGGCTCGTGTAGGCCTCCTCGAGCCCGCGCGCGTCTTTGACGGCGGCGAACGCCGCGTCGATGCACCGGCGGCTTTCTGCATGGTAGCGCTCGGCCAGCGTGCGCACGACCGAGCCCTTGTCGGGGAAGTATTGATAGAGCGAGCCGATGGATATGCCGGCCGCGTCGGCGACCTCGCTCATCCTTACCTGGTCGGTGCCTTTCCGGGCGATCAGCTCGGAGGCGAAGGCGAGGATGCGGTCGAGCCGCTCGCGGCTGCGTTGCTGCGCGGGTGCGCGGCGGGGCGCAACGAGCGCAGCCTCCGGCCCGCCGCCCGCAGTCTCGGTCTCGCTTCTTTTACGTCCGGCCATTTCCGCTTGACACCTAAAATGTGAGTATCTATCACGTTATGTGCAAACGTGAGACTTGCTCATATTATTGCGTGGGAGCGAACATGGCAAACGGCATCCTGCTGCTGATCTTCGCCGGCGCCATCGGCAGCGGCGTCATCGCCGGCATCTTCTTCGCCTTTTCGACGTTCGTGATGACCGCGCTCGGCCGCATCCCTCCCGAGCAGGGCATCGCGGCCATGCAGTCGATCAACGTGGCGGTGCTCAATCCGCTCTTCTTCCTTGCATTCTTTGGCACGGGGCTCGTCTGCCTGGGACTTGTGGCCTCGCACCTCTGGTGGGGTGGGACCGGCGGCATGCTCGTTCTGCTCGGAAGCTTGATCTATCTCGCCGGCTCGATCGGCGTGACGATGGCCTGCAACGTGCCCTTGAACGACGCGCTCGCCGCCGCACAGCCGGATACGCCCGCGGCCGCGGCCCTGTGGGCGGGCTATTTAAAGGACTGGACGTGGTGGAACCATGTGCGCACCGCGGCCTCCCTCGCCTCGGCCATTCTGCTCACCGCCGCGCGGACGTAGCGGCAGCGGTGCGCCGGTCCTTGAACCAGAGGGCGAGGAGCACGAGCAAGGATCCGACGACGGCAGCGACTACGTCGCGCAACGACACGGTCACGCTGTCGAGATCGGGAAAGAGCCCCAAGAGGCGGAAGAGCAGGCCGCCGACGAGCGCTCCGGCGAGGCCAAGGCCCAGATTGTTCCAGAGCCCAAAGCCCTTCCTCTCGCCCTTGGCGAGCAACCCCACGAGGCTGCCGCCGAGGAGGCCGACGATGATCCAGACGATGACCTGACCGAATGAGAGTGACATGGCAATCTCCGCGCTGCGACCTTCCAGTCGCGCCCCTCAGATCCCTCCGTCTTGCGGACGAGCATGCCACTGGCGCGATGCCGGCGCCACTCGTCGCTAGGACGAGGTAAACAAAGGCGGGGCGTGCCTACGAGTTGGTGCGCCAATCCGCCAAACGCGGCCAGAGCATGTTGATGCAGAGGCCGGCCATGATGAGGGCCGCGGCGGCAAGCTTCCAGGCCTCGAGCGGCTCGCCGAGGAGAAGCGCGGAGGCGCCCATGCCGAACACCGGCACCAGGAGCGCCATCGGCGCGATGGTCGCCACCGGATAGCGCCCGAGCAGCCAGGCCCAGGCCGCGTAGCCGAACATGGTGTTGCCGATGCTTTGCCAAAGGACAGAGGCCCAGGCCGCCGCATTGGCGTTGGCAATCCCGTCGCGGATGGCGGGCCATCCCTCGAAGACGAGCGACAGCGCGAAGAGCGGCGACACGCAGAACATGCTGGCCCACACCACGTAGGCGAGCATGTGGACGTTCGGCGTCGCGCGGGCCACGATGTTGCTCGCGGCCCAGGAGAGAGCCGCAAGCAGCACGAGCGTGAGGCCGAGCGGCGTCGTGGTTGCATCGGTGTGCAGGAGGATCACGGCAATGCCGGCAACGGCGACGGCGAGCCCCGCCACTTGGTGCGGGCGGATGCGATCGCCGCTCACGACGCTCGCGATGGCGATGGTGAAAAAGACCTGGCTCTGCACGACGAGCGAGGCGAGCCCCGGCGTCACGTGCCCGTTCATGGCGATATAGAGGAGTCCGAACTGGCCGGCGCCGACAAGCAGGCCGTAGGCCGCGAGATTACGCCATGGCACGGCCGGGCGCGGCAGAAAGAGCACGGCCGGGAGCAGCGAGAACGTGAAACGCAGCGCCGCGAACAAGAGCGGCGGCAGATGATCGAGGCCCCAGCGGATGACGACGAAGTTCGATCCCCAGACCGCCGTCACGGCCACGGCGAGCAGCGCATGGCGGAGCGACAGGCTTTGAGATCGAATGGTCACACGTCTCGCTTCGATTGCGCCCGCCGCGCGTGGGCTGCACGGCCGTTGAGATCCCGCCCGTCGCACCGCTCACCGTACTCACCCCTCCCCACAACATGGGAGAAAGACAAGGCCGCGACTCTTGGCGGAGGAGCGGACCTACTCGTCGTCGCCGTCGTCGCCACCAACGTCGGCGGCGCCGCTCGCGGCCTCCTCGCGCTCGCGCTCACGCTCGCGCTCGCGGGCGGCTTCCCGCTCCTTCTCGCGCTCCTTCTGAGTCTCGCGATCCTTCAGGGCCTTGGCGAGGCGCATGTCGAGATAGCTGCCGACGACGCCCTCGAGCTCCTGCGTCTTGTCCTCGAAGAAGTGGTTGGCGCCGGGGATGATCTCGTGGTCGATCTTGATGCCGCGCTGCGTCTTGAGCTTGCCGGTGAGCTCGGCCACCGAGTTCGACGGCACGACGCGGTCCTTGTCGCCGTTGACCATCAGGCCCGACGAGGGACACGGGGCGAGAAACGAGAAGTCGTAGAGGTTCGAAGGGGGGGCGACGCAGATGAAGCCGTCGATCTCGGGCCGGCGCATGAGGAGCTGCATGGCGATCCAGGTGCCGAACGAGACGCCGGCGATCCAACAGTACTTCGCGTCCGGCTTGACCATCTGCAGCCAGTCGAGCGCGGAAGCCGCGTCGGCGAGCTCGCCTGGCCCGCCGTCCCAGAAGCCCTGGGACCGGCCAACGCCGCGGAAGTTGAAGCGCAGCACGGAGAAGCCCCGCTGCGCGAAGGTATAGTAGAGGCTGTAGACCACCTGGTTGTTCATCGTGCCTCCGAACTGGGGGTGCGGATGCAGGATGAGCGCGATGGGGCTGTCGTTTGCCGGCTCGTGATGGTAGCGGGCCTCGATACGGCCCGCAGGCCCATTGATGATCAGCTCGGGCATAGGTGCGGTTTGCTCGCTTCAGGTTTTTCTGCTGGTGGGACGGGCCTTTAGCTGGGCTCACGTCCGGTCCGGCGCGCCTTATCCAAAGTTCACGACTTCGTGGCGAAGAGAATGCTTGATTTCTGCGCTCGGAATTTTCATATTCGGTTTGAAGTTTAGAACGGTTCGAAAGAGATGGCCGGCTGGGCCGCTTTTCGGACAGTACTCACCCTTGTGGCGTCTCCTTAGCACACGTGGGGTGGTCAGTTGCAAGGGCTATGCGGGGCGCGCGCGGCTCGCAGTCAAGGTGGAGAACCCGATGGAACTCAATACCCGGGGCCGGTACGCGGTGATGGCGATGGCCGATCTCGCCAAATACGGCGCGGACGGCTCGGTGCCTCTTTCAACCATCGCGGCACGTCAGAAAATCTCCCTCGACTATCTCGAGCAGCTCTTTCTCAAGCTCCGCCGCGCCGGGCTCGTGGAGAGCACGCGAGGACGGCATGGCGGCTACAAGCTCGGGCGCGCAGCCAATGGCATCTTCGTCGCCGAGATCATGGCGGCGGTCGAGGAAGGCACCCGCATGACGCGCTGCCACGGTGAGGGCGCCGGTCCCTGCCTCGGCGATTCACGCTGCCTCACGCATGGTCTTTGGAGCGCGCTTAGCAGCCAGATCGAGACTTTTCTTTCGCGCGTGAGCCTCAAGGACGTCGTCGACGGCGCGCTGGCGACGCCGGGCGAGCGACCGGAGCCGGCTCTGGCCGCCGCGGCCAGCCTGGAGAATTCTGCATCGTGAGCGGTCGGCGCACATATCTCGACTACAACGCGTCGGCGCCCCTGCGGCAGGAAGCGCGCGTGGCGATGGTCGACGCGCTCGACCACTTCGGCAACGCCTCCTCGGTGCATGCGGAAGGGCGGAAGGCGCGCGCGCTGATCGACGCGGCCCGCGAGGAGGTGGCGACGCTCGTCAATGCGCGGCCCTCGGAGGTGGTGTTCACGAGCGGCGCGACGGAGGCCAATGCCTGGGCGCTGGCGGCGACCACGAGCGCGATCGCGCTTGCCGGCATCGAGCACGAGTCGGTCCGCGTGGCGGCACAGGCGGCCCAGGCTCGCGGCATAACGGTCGTCGAGCTGCCCGCGGGCTCCGACGGCTCGGTCGACTACGTCTCGGGGGGTCTTTCTCCCGGCGACGTGCTCGCGCTTCAGCTCGCCAACAACGAGACGGGGATCCTGCAGCCGGTGGCAAAAGCCGCGGCATGGGCTGCATCGCTCGGCCTCAGGCTCCACACCGACGCGGTGCAGGCCCCCGGGCGCATCGCCGTCGACTTCCAGTCGCTCGGCGCGGCGACCATGAGCCTCTCGGCGCACAAGATCGGCGGGCCCAAGGGCGTCGGTGCGCTGGTGATCCGTGATGCTGCTCCCATCGTGCCGCTGATCGGCGGAGCGCAAGAATTGAGACGGCGCGGCGGCACGGAGAACGTCGCGGCCATCGCCGGGTTCGGCGCGGCGGCCAGGGCGGCGCTCGCCGACCTCGAGGACACTGAACGCATGACGGCCCTGCGCGACACCATCGAGGCGGAGGTGCTCGCGGCCACGCCGGAAGCGACCATCATCGGCCACGACGTGCCGCGGCTTCCGAACACGTCGGCGATCGCGCTCCCGGGCATGCTCGCCGAGACGCTGGTGATCAAGCTCGACCTCAATGGCATCGCGGTGAGCGCCGGGGCGGCGTGCTCGTCGGGCAAGGTCGGACAGAGCAGCGTGCTCGCGGCCATGGGCGTGGCGCCCGAAGCGGCACGCAGCACGATCCGAGTGAGCATCGGGGTGGAGACGACGGAAGAGGACATCGCGGCCTTCATTGGAGCATGGCGACGCATACATCAGGGAACGCTGATCGCAGCGTAGACTTATCCGAGTTCGGTGAAGCGGCCGCGGCGGGCCGCAGGAAGCAGGTGACGGAATGGCAGCAGTTCAGGAGACGATCGATCAGGTCCGAAAGATCGACGTCGACCAGTACAAGTATGGGTTCGAGACCAAGATCGAGACCGTGAAGGCCCCGAAGGGCCTCAATGAGGACATCGTTCGCTTCATCTCGGAGAAGAAGAGCGAGCCGGCCTGGATGCTCGAGTGGCGGCTCGATGCCTACCGGCGCTGGCGCGGCATGACCGAGCCCACGTGGGCCAAGGTTAGCTACCCGAAGATCGATTTCGAGGACCTCTACTACTACGCGGCACCCAAGGGCACCGACGGGCCGAAGAGTCTCGATGAGGTCGACCCGGAGCTGTTGCGCACCTACGAGAAGCTCGGCATTCCCTTGAAGGAGCAGGCGGTGCTTGCCGGCGTCACGGGCGCGCGCGTGGCCGTCGACGCGGTGTTCGACAGCGTCTCGGTGGTGACCACGTTCAAGGACGAGCTGGCGAAAGCCGGCGTCATCTTCTGCTCGATCTCGGAGGCAGTCCGCACGCACCCCGAGCTCGTCAAGAGGTATCTCGGATCGGTGGTGCCGCAGGGCGACAATTTCTACGCGGCGCTGAACTCGGCGGTGTTCTCCGACGGCTCGTTCGTCTACGTGCCCGAGGGCGTGCGCTGCCCGATGGAGCTTTCCACCTACTTCCGCATCAACGAGAAGCAGACCGGCCAGTTCGAGCGCACGCTCATCATCGCCGAAAAGGGCGCGTACGTGTCCTACCTCGAGGGCTGCACGGCGCCGATGCGCGACGAGCACCAGCTGCACGCCGCGGTGGTCGAGCTGGTCGCGCTCGATGACGCCGAGATCAAGTACTCGACGGTGCAGAACTGGTACCCCGGCGACAAGGATGGACGCGGCGGCATCTATAACTTCGTGACCAAGCGCGGCGACTGCCGCGGCGACCGCTCGAAGATCTCGTGGACGCAGGTTGAGACCGGCTCGGCGATCACATGGAAGTACCCCTCGTGCATTCTGCGCGGAGCCGAGAGCCGCGGCGAGTTCTACTCGATCGCCGTCTCGAACGGGCGCCAGCAGGTGGACAGCGGCACCAAGATGATCCACTTGGGCCGCAACTCGTCGTCGCGCATCATCTCGAAGGGCATCGCGGCGGGCCATTCGCAGAATACCTACCGCGGGCTCGTCTCGGCGCACCGCAAGGCGACGGGCGCGCGCAACTTCACGAATTGCGACTCGCTTCTCATCGGCGACAAGTGCGGGGCGCACACCGTGCCCTACATCGAGGCGAAGAACGCGTCCGCCCACTTCGAGCATGAGGCGACGACGTCGAAGATCTCGGAGGACATGCTGTTCTACTGCATGCAGCGCGGGCTCTCGCAGGAGGAGGCGGTGGCGCTGGTCGTCAACGGCTTCGTGCGCGACGTGCTGCAGCAGCTCCCCATGGAGTTCATGGCCGAGACCCAGAAGCTCATCGGCGTCTCTCTAGAGGGCTCGGTCGGATGATGGCGGCAATGCACTCACCGTCATCCTCGGTCTGGTCCCGAGGACCTATATCATTGTTGGCTCCAGCGTCTGTGGTTGGCTGGATGGCCGGGACAAGCCCGACCATGACAAAGAGAGGGACGCAGATTTCACCGGGGCCTCATCGGAAGGATCGGTTGGGTAGACATGTTCATTGCGCCAGCCACATCCACGACGTTCCCCGCTGCTTTCCTCCAACAACGTATCGACATTCCTGCTGGACTGCGGAGTAGATGAAGTGCTTGAGATCAAAAACCTGCATGTGAAGCTCGAGGACGAGGACAAGGAGATCCTCAAGGGCCTCACGCTCACGGTGCCCAAGGGCGAGGTGCACGCCATCATGGGGCCGAACGGCTCCGGAAAGAGCACGCTCGCGCACGTGCTCGCGGGCCGCTCGGGCTACGAGGTCACCCAGGGCGAGCTCAACTGGAACGGCGAGAGCCTGATCGGCATGGAGCCCGACGAGCGCGCCGCCAAGGGCGTGTTCCTGGCCTTCCAGTATCCAATGGAGATACCGGGCGTTGCCGGCCTCACGTTCCTGCGCACGGCCGCCAACGCGGTACGCAAGAAGCGCGGCGAAGCGGAGCTCACGACGCCCGAGTTCCTGAAGCTCGTGCGCGAGAAGGCCGGGAAGCTCCACATCGACATGGAGATGTTGAAGCGGCCGGTGAACGTCGGCTTCTCGGGCGGCGAGAAGAAGCGCGCCGAGATCCTGCAGATGGCCGTGCTGGAGCCCACGCTCTGCGTGCTCGACGAGACGGACTCGGGCCTCGACATCGACGCGCTGCGCATCGTTGCCGACGGCGTCAACGCGCTGCGCGGGCCGGACCGGGCAATGCTCGTCATCACGCACTACCAGCGGCTCCTCAACTACATCGTGCCGGACCGCGTGCACGTGCTCGCCGACGGCAAGATCCAGACCTCGGGCGGCAAGGAGCTGGCGCTCGAGCTCGAGAAGTCCGGCTACGCGGGCTATCGCGGCAAGGCAGCGTGACGATGAGCAAGGCTCAGGCGATCGACACCAGGACGGCGGCAAGACCGATGACCGTGCAGATCATGAAGACGAAGGCCGAGACGGAGCTGGCCGACCAGCTCGCCGAGGCCGAGCGGCGGCTTCCCGGCGGAGACTGGCTGCGCCAATTGCGGCGTGCGGCCATCGGCGCTTTCACGGCCGAGGGCCTGCCGCACCGGCGCCTCGAGGAGTGGAAGTTCACCGACCTGCGGGCGCTGCTCCGCGAGGCGTTCCCGCTCGCCGCGGCCGATGCGCTCGAGACCAATGCGGCTGCACCCGGCGAGTCCGTCAAGGCCGCGCTCCCCGACGCCGACCTCTCCAAGAGCTATGCCCTGTTCGTCGACGGCAAGGGCGCGGCGGCCACAGGCATTCCGACGATCGCCAACGCGGACGTGCCGTTCCTTTCGGCGCTGATCGACCATCCGCCGACCTGGCTACAGGATGAGATAACGGACGCAGCGCGGCTTTCCGGCGACGGCGCGCTCGCGCTCAACACCGCGCTGTTCTCTGACGGCGCCGTGATCGACATCGCGGACGGCGCGGAGGTCGCAGACCCGATTGCACTGATCTTCACCGACGGGGCCGCCATGGCGCCGCGCGCCATCGTCTCCCGCAACGTCATCCGTGTCGGCAAGGGTGCCAAGGCGACGATCATCGAATGCCACGTGTGCTCCGAGGCGCCGCGGCAGTCGAACACGCTCACGCAGCTCGTCATCGAGGACGGCGCCGAGGTCACCCATATCAAGGTTGTCGCGACCACCGAAGGCTCGCTGCACCTCGGCCGGACTCTGGCAAGGCTCGGCGCCAAGGCGGCCTACAGGCCGTTCCAGATGACGGTCGGCAGCGGCGTCGTGCGCAACGACATCGGGGTGACGTTCCGCGGCCAGCATTCGACGTTTGATCTCGGAGCGGCTCTGGTGGCGGCGGGGCGGGGCCATGCGGACACGACGCTCGTGGTCGACCACGCCGTGCCCCACTGCACGAGCCGCGAGCTCGTGAAGTGCGTGCTCGCCGATCGGACGCGCGGCGTGTTTCAGGGCAAGGTCATCGTGCGGCCCGACGCCCAGAAGACCGACGGCAAGCAGATGGCGCAAGCGCTCATGCTGTCAGAGGACGCCGAGTTCGACAGCAAGCCCGAGCTCGAGATCTATGCCGACGACGTGGTCTGCGGTCATGGCTCGACCTCAGCCGAGCTCGACGAGGAGCTCGTGTTCTACCTCTGCTCGCGCGGCATTCCGGCAGACGAAGCGAAGGCGCTGCTGGTCGAAGCGTTCGTGGGAGAGGCCATCGACAAGGTCGAGGCGGCGGACATCAACGCGGCGCTGAAGGCGCTGGCCCGGAGCTGGCTCAATACGGCGGGACCGAGCAAAGCCGGGACTTGACGACGGGCGAGAGAGGCAGGCATGAGCACAGCAGTGCGCAAGCAATCGGACGACAAGCGGAGCGGGCAGCAGCCCGGCTTCGACGTCGAGCGTATCCGGACCGACTTCCCGATCCTCTATCGCGAGGTGTACGGCAAGCCGCTGATCTATCTCGACAACGGGGCCTCGGCCCAGAAGCCGCTGCCGGTGCTCGAGGCCATGGATCACGCCTACCGCTTCGAGTACGCGAACGTGCACCGCGGGCTGCACTACCTCTCCAACACGGCGACGCAGCGATTCGAGGAGGCGCGCGAGACCGTGCGACGCTTCCTCAATGCCCCCTCGTCAGACCAGATCATCTTCACCCGCAACGCGACGGAAGCCATCAACCTCGTCGCCACCTCATTCGGCAGCCTCGAGATCGGCGAGGGCGACGAGATCGTGCTCTCGATCATGGAGCACCACTCCAACATCGTGCCGTGGCACTTCCACCGCGAACGCAAAGGCGCCGTGCTCAAGTGGTCGCCGATCGCGGACAACGGCGAGTTCCTGCTCGACGAGTTCGAGCGGCTGTTGACGCCGCGCACCAAGATCGTCGCGCTGACGCATATGTCGAACGTGCTCGGCACTGTGGTTCCCATCAAGGAAGCGATCGCGCTCGCGCACGCGCGCGGCATTCCCGTTCTGGTCGACGGCAGCCAGGCGGCGGTGCATCTCCCGGTCGACGTGCAGGATCTCGACGCCGACTTCTACGTATTCACCGGGCACAAGACGTACGGCCCCTCCGGCATCGGCGTGCTCTACGGCAAGAAGCAGCACCTCGACATCATGCCGCCCTATCAGGGCGGCGGCGAGATGATCGAGGTGGTGGAGGTGGACCGGATCACCTACGGCAAGACGCCGCATAAATTCGAGGCCGGAACGCCGGCCATCGCCGAGGCGGTTGGATTGGGCGCGGCGCTTTCCTACATGATGCAGATCGGGCGCGATCGCATCCTCGCGCACGAGGCCGAGATCGGCGCCTATGCTCAGGAGCGATTGAGAGAGGTTCCCGGGCTGACGCTCTACGGCACGGCGCCGGGCAAGGGCGCGATCCACTCGTTCGGCATCGAGGGCCTGCACCCGCACGACATCTCGACCATCATCGACCGCTCAGGCATCGCGGTCCGCGCCGGGCACCACTGCGCGCAGCCGCTGATGGAGCGGCTCGGCGTCACGGCGACCTGCCGGGCCTCGCTCGCGATGTACAATACGAAGGCGGAGGTGGACGCGCTGGTCGCGGCCCTCATCCGGGCCAAGGAATTCTTCGCCTGAGCACGCTCCCGAGGTTAGCGCCCATGGAACTCGAAACCGCAGGAAAGCCCACCGAGCCCGAGGCGAAAGCCGTCGATGCTCCGGCTGAGGTCTCGGCGCTCCCGCAGGAGGAGCTCAACCGGCTCACTGGCGATATCGTGGCTGCACTCAAGACCGTCTACGATCCGGAGATCCCGGCAGACGTCTACGAGCTCGGCCTCATCTACAAGATCGACATCAACGACGCGCGCGAGGTGACCGTCGAGATGACGCTGACAGCGCCCGGCTGCCCCGTCGCGGGCGAGATGCCGAAGTGGGTGGAGGATGCGGTCAGCGCCGTGCCAGGGGTGAGCGGGACCACCGTGATCCTCACCTTCGATCCGCCCTGGGACCAGAGCCGCATGTCGGACGAGGCCCGGCTGGCCCTCAACATGTTCTGAACGCCTCGCAAAATAGGCTATTCAGCACTATATAATGAATATTCTTCCCGGCCTTGAACCAAGACAGAGACCCGATGACCGAGACCACTTCCCCGGCGCCGCGCCGGCCCCGACCCAAGGTGATGACGCTGACGCCGCGTGCCGCCGAGCGCGTGCGGGCCATCATGGCCGACAAGGGTCCCGGCGTCGCCGGACTCAAGATCGGCGTAAAGAAGGGCGGCTGCGCCGGCATGGAGTACACCATGAGCTGGGCCGAGAGCGTGGGCAAATTCGACGAAGTGGTGGAGCAGGACGGCGCGTGCGTGATCGTCGATCCGCAGGCGGTGCTCTACCTGCTCGGCACCGAGATGGACTACCAGGCCGACAAGCTCAAGGCGACGTTCGTGTTCAACAACCCGAACCAGACGGGCGCTTGCGGCTGCGGGGAGAGCGTCAACCTAGTGCCGGCGAAAGCCTGAGGCTCGGCAATCGACTGCACGTCGGCTCAACGCCATCCGCTCATGTCATCCTCGGGCTAGTCCCGAGGATCCAGCATTCCACAGGGGAAGCCTGGCGGGCGTAGCACCCGACGTCCCTTCGATCCCGCCGAAATCTGGATCCTCGGCATAAAGCCGAGGAACAGATGGCTGCGGTGGTTCCTGACCAATGCCTAGATCGCCACCTGGGTGCCAACCTCGACGACGCGGTCGGTCGGGATCTGGAAGTAGGTGGTCGCGTCCTCGGCGGTGCGGGCGAGCCAGATGAAGAGCCGCTCCTGCCAGCGAGGCATCTCCGATTTCGAGGTCGTCCGCAACGAGCGCCGCGACAGGAAGAATGACGTCGCGCCGATGTCGACGTTCAAATCCTTGCGCCGCAAGCTCTCCAGGATCTTCGGGATGCTCGGCGTCTCCATGAAGCCGTAGGACGCAATGACCTTGATGAAGGTCTCGTTCGAGCGATCGATCTCGACGCGCTCGTGGCGCGGCACGCGCGGCGTGTCCTTGGTGCGGATCGACAGCACGAGGTTGCGCTCGTGGAGCACGCGGTTGTGCTTCAAATTGTGCATCAGCGCCGTCGGGGCCGCGTTGACGTCGGAGGAGAGGAAGACGGCAGTGCCCGGCACACGCGCCGGCGGCTTCGCCTCGAGCTTCCGCACCAGCCAGTCGAGATCCGCCTCGTTGCGGCGCGTAATCTTAGTCAGGATGCCGTAGCCCCTGACCCATGTGAACATGATGAGGCCGAGCAGGGCGGCGATGATGAGCGGCACCCAGGCCCCCTCGAAGAGCTTCAGTACGTTGGCCGCAAAGAACGTCTGCTCGATCAGGACCAGCGGGATCATGAGGACGGCAGCCCGCCAGACCGGCCACTTCCAGTACTTCCAGACGACGAAGAAGGCCATCAGGGTATCGATCACCATGGCGGCGGTGACGGAGATGCCATAGGCGGCGGCGAGGCTCGACGAGGAACGGAATGCGAGCACCGCCATGACGACGCCGGCCAGAAGCAGCCAGTTGACGCGTGGCAGGTAGATCTGGCCGGCCATGCTCTCGGACGTGTGCTTGATGGCGAAGCGCGGCAGGAGGCCGAGCTGGATGGCCTGGCGGGCGAGCGAGAAGGCGCCGGTGATGACGGCCTGGCTGGCGATGACGGTGGCGGCAGTCGCGAGGATGACCATCGGCACGAGCGCCCATTCAGGGTAAAGACGGTAGAAGGGGCTCTCGATGGCCTCGGGATCCCCGAGCACGAGCGCGCCCTGGCCCAGATAGTTCAGCATGAGCGATGGCAGCACGAAAGAGAGCCACGCCATCTGGATCGGCTTCCGGCCGAAGTGACCGAGGTCGGCGTAGAGCGCTTCGGCGCCAGTCACGGCGAGGAACACGAGACCGAGAACGGTCAGACCGAGCACGCCGTGGCTCACGAGGAACGCGAGCCCATAATACGGGTTGAGCGCCGCGATGATGATGGGATTCTCGGCGATGTGCAGAAGCCCACCAATGGCGAGCGCCAGAAACCAGATAACGGTTAGGGGCCCAAAGAACGTCGCAACGCGGGCGGTGCCATGCGACTGCACGGCGAAGAGGCCGATCAGCACCACGAGGGAGACTGGCAACACAAGGTGAGTAAATGCGGGCGAGACAAGCTTCAGGCCCTCGACCGCGGACAGCACGGAGATCGCCGGTGTGATGACGGCATCGCCGTAGAAGAACGACGCGCCGGCAACGCCGAGCGTGAAGATCAACGGGGAGCTGCGCTTGGCGACGGACTGGCCCAGCGCCATGAGCGCGAACATGCCGCCCTCGCCCTTGTTGTCCGCCCGCAGCAGCAGAAGCACGTATTTGAGCGTGACGATCAGCATCAGCGCCCAAAATATGAGCGAAAGCACGCCGAAGATGGCGGCCTGGCCAATGGGCTTGCCGTCGGCCGCCGCATGCACCGCCTCGCGAAACGCGTAGAGGGGGCTCGTGCCGATATCGCCATAGACCACGCCAATCGAGCCGATGACGAGCGTCCAGAACCGACTGTCGAGCGACGGCTCATGAGACTCGCCACCGCCATCAGCGGGCTTAGCACGTGCCACGATCAGGCCTTCCCTTACGACCGCCGCGTTGCAGCATTGTTTTCGCGGGCTTATACGCCTGTTCTCAAGGGCTCGAAAGCCGACAAATTGGGGGCTTGCGACGCGTTTGGTGCTTGACAGAACGGCAGAAACGGGCGCGCGACGGCATTACTTCCCGCGTTTCGGGGCCTGCTTTCGCGCCACCCGCTTCGGCTTCGCCGGCCAATTGTCACGAATCCAGCGGGCGAGGCCATCCTCGTCGATGTCGCCCGCGGCGAGGCCGAGGATGATGACGACCGCTTCGGCGTTGTCGGCGACGAAGTCGATGTCGTTGAGACGGCCGCCGTTGTACAGAATGTAAAACAGCGGTTCTAGGCCGTCCTTTCCATCCCTGCCAGCTCGTCGATCATGGCTTCGATGACCTTGAGACCCTTGGACCAGAAGGCCGGGTCGGACGCGTCGAGGCCGAAGGGCGCCAACAGCTCCGTATGGTGCTTGGAGCCGCCGGCCTTCAGCATGTCGAAGTACTTGCCGACGAACCCGGGGTGCGCCTCCTGATACAGCCCGTAGAGCGAGTTTACGAGGCAGTCGCCGAAGGCATAGGCGTAAACGTAGAAGGGCGAGTTGATGAAGTGCGGGACGTAGGTCCAGAAGACCTCGTAGCCGGGCTTGAGGTCGATGGCTGGGCCGAGACTCTCTCTCTGCACCTCGAGCCAGAACGCGTTCAATTGATCGCTCGTGAGCTCGCCTGAGCGCCTGGCCTCGTGCACCTTGCGCTCGAACGAGTAGAACGCGATCTGGCGCACGACCGTGTTCAGCATGTCCTCGACCTTGCCGGCGATCATCGCCTTCTTCTCGCGAGGGCTCTTGGTGCCGGCGAGGAGGGCGCGGAAGGTCAGCATCTCGCCGAAGACGGAGGCGGTCTCCGCGAGCGTCAGCGGCGTCGGCGCCAGCAGCGGGCCCTGGGCACGCGCCAACATCTGATGCACGCCGTGGCCGAGCTCGTGGGCGAGCGTCATGACATCGCGCGGCTTGCCCTGGTAGTTCATCAGAACGTAGGGGTGCACCGACGGCACGGTCGCGGCCGAGAAGGCGCCCTGGGCCTTACCTTCACGCAGCGGCGCGTCGATCCAGCGCTTGCTGAAGAACTCGCCTGCGACGCTCGCCATGTCGGGCGCGAAGGCGCCGTAGGCATCGAGCACGATCGTCTCGGCTTCCTTCCACGTGAAGATCTGCTCGGGCTTGTCGGGAAGCGGCGCGTTGCGGTCCCAGTGCGAGAGCTTCTCCATGCCGAGCCAGCGGGCCTTCATGGCGTAGTAGCGGTGGGAGAGGCGCGGATAGGCCTCGCGCACGCTCTCGACGAGCGCGTCGACGACCGGGGCCTCGACGCGGTTGGCGAGATGGCGGCTGTCGGCCACGTCCTTGAAGCCGCGCCAGCGGTCGGAGATCTCCTTGTCCTTGGCCAGAGTGTTTGTGATCAGCGTGAACAGACGGATGTTGTCCTTGAAGACCTTGGCGAGGGCGTCGGCGGCGGCCTTGCGGCGCGGCTCGGCGGCATCCGACAGCAGGTTCAGCGTTGCCTCGAGCGCGAGCGGGGCGGGCTCGCCTTCGACGGTGAAGCGCAGGCCCGTCATGGTCTCGGCGAAGAGGCGGTTGAAGGCGCCGCGGCCAGTCTGGCCCTTCTCGGTGAAGAGCTGCTCAAGCTTCTCATCGAGCTGGTAGGGCTTCTCGCGGCGCAGATCCTCGAGCCAGGGCTTAAAGCGTGCGAGCTGCGGGTGTGCGACGGCGCGCACAAGCTCCGCCTCGCCGATCTGGTTCAGCTCGAGCTCAAAGAAGATGAGATCGGTCGAGATCCTCGTGAGCTTCTCGGAGATGTCGCCGTAGAACTTGGCGCGGGTGGGATCGGCCTGGTTGGCCGCATAGAGCAGGCCCGCAAAGGAGCCGAGCTTGCCCATCAGGTCGGAGAGCTGCTCGTAGGCGGCGATGGCTTCGGCGAGCTTGGCGCCGTCGGACGCGAGCGCGACCACCTTGCCTTGATACCACTCTTTGATCCGCCTCGCCTCCGCTGCGGCGCGCTCGAGGTCGGCCGCGATCTCCGGCGCGTCAATGCCCTTGTAGAGGTCCGACAGGTCCCATTCGGGAACGGGGCCCAAGTCCGGTGGCTGCCCAGCCGCCGCGCCGTCCGGCAAGCGTGTCCAGCCCGAAACAGGATCGAGAGCAAGGGCGCGCGGCAACAGCGTCATCGGGGGTGCTCCAGCTTCTGGGGAAAGACATCCTTAATGTGCTGGGTCACGACGCGAAGTTCAAGCGTCTCAAGCTCCGGCCGCAGGTTACTCAGCTGGCAAGGAATTTTGCGATCGCAGGCAAAGAAGGGGAGAAAAAAGGTTCAAGGTGGGCTTGTGCGAAAGAGCTTGTTTACCGTTGTCGGGCAATCTCTGGATCAAGTCGATGTGCCGGCTGCGTAAAAGCCGGCGCCGTATCAGTTTCGTGTTGTGTACGAGTGCTTCATGGCCAAGCGTATTCTTGTCGTAGACGACGACCCTGCTCAGCGCCGCATCCTCGAAGAGACCGTCAAGCGATTCGGATTCGAGACGCGCTCTGCACATTCCGGCGAGCAGGCGCTCGAGGTGCTCGAAGGTTCCGACCGCGGCACCATCTCCCTCGTCCTGCTCGATCTCGTCATGCCCGGCCTCGACGGCATGGGCGTGCTCGAGCGCCTCAAAGGAAAAGACTCGCCGCCCATCATCGTGCTGACCGCCAACGGGTCGGTCGACGCGGCGATCGGCGCTATACGCCTCGGCGCCGTCGACTTCGTCATCAAGCCCGCCTCGCCCGAGCGGCTCGAGGTCTCGATGCGCAGCGCGATGAAGATCGAAGCGCTCGAGGACGAGATCACGCGCATCAAGAAGAAGGTCGACGGAACGCTCACGTTCGACGACCTCATCATCCGCGGCGAGGGCATGCAGCGCGTGATCGCGCTCGGCAAGCGTGCGGCGGCCTCGACCATTCCTGTCCTCATCGAGGGCGAGAGCGGCGTCGGCAAGGAGCTCATCGCGCGCGCCATCCAGGGCGAGAGCGATCGGGCCGGGCGCCCGTTCGTCACCGTCAACTGCGGCGCCATCCCCGACAATCTCGTCGAGAGCATCCTGTTCGGACATGAAAAGGGTGCCTTCACCGGTGCCGTCGACCGGCGCGTCGGCAAATTTCAGGAGGCCGACGGCGGCACGCTCTTCCTCGACGAGGTCGGCGAGCTGCCGCTGGAAGCCCAGGTGAAGCTGCTCCGCGCTTTGCAGGAAGGCGAGATCGACCCCGTCGGCGCGAAGAAGCCGATCAAGGTCAACTTCCGCCTTATCTCGGCGACGAACCGCGACATGATCCAGCTCGTCAAAGAGGGCAAGTTCCGCGAGGATCTCTATTACCGGCTGAACGTGTTCCCGATCTGGGTGCCGCCGCTGCGCGATCGCTCGGGCGACATCCCCGAGCTCGCCCAGCATTTCCTGGCGCGCTTCGCCGCCGAGGAAGGCAAGCGCATCTCCGCGATCGAGGACCGGACGATGCGGATGCTTTCGACCTACACCTGGCCCGGCAACGTGCGCCAGCTCGAGAACGCCATCTTCCGCGCGGTGGTGCTGGCCGACGGACCAGAGCTCTCGGTCGCCGAGTTCCCGCAAATCGCAAGCCAGGTCGACGGCTACGAGGCTCACATCCCACCCGCTCCGTCGGGCCTGCAGAAGCCCCAGGCCTACACGGGTCCGGCGCTGCTCGGCGCGGAGGACACGGTTCCGCAGACCGTTGAGGTCAGGCCCGGCGAAGGTCCCTCGGCGCTCGGCATTCCGGCGGTGACGGAGAGCGGCGAGATCCGCGCGCTCGAGGACATCGAAGCCGACATGATCCGCCTCGCGCTCGGCCGCTATCGCGGCCACATGACGGAGGTGGCCAAGCGCCTCAAGATCGGGCGCTCGACGCTTTACCGGAAAATGCAGGAATACGGCCTCGAGCCGCGTGTGAACTGATCCGCACTCCTCCGCTCGAGACCGCGCCCGTTGGCCTTGGCCCGCGGGCGCGACTGCTTTCGTTGGTCGATCCGGCGCTTGAGCAGATCGGCCGCGCGCGGAGCGTTAACGGCCAAGATCACAATTCCACAACAGTGAAGCGGCAATGTTCTCAAGGGCGCTCGAGGGCGCCCTCCTCAGCGCTTTTCAAGGTCCTTGGCGTCGGCTAGCGTCGAAGCAAACAATGGGCGTAATACCTAGGGGAATTCCAATGCGATGCCGGCTTTGGGCCTTCGTGGCTCCCACCCTCTTTTGCGTCGGAGCTACGGCGATCGTTGCGCCGGCGGCGCTCGCCGAGCCCGAGGCTGGGTCGGCCCCACCCGCGGCGACCGTTGCACCGGCCGCAGCGGCCACGGCTGCTCCGGCCGCTCCCTCGCCAGCAGCAACGGCACCCGCGGCCGCTCCGGCCCAGGCCGCGGCACCGCCGCAAGGCGCCGATCCCGACTATCGTCCCGACACGCCGCCTGAGTTCGCAACGCCCGCTCCGGTGACCCCTCCGGCCGCGCCTGCCGCCCAGCCAGCCGCGACGGCGCCAGATGCCGCGGCACCGCCTGCCAAGCCGCAACTCGGCGCACTCGTGCGCCAGCAGCTTGCTGCACTGCCCGCGACCGCCAGCGACGCCGAGAAGCAGGATGCGGCAGCCCTCAGCGCGTTCTACACGGTGCGCGGGGATGCTCCGCTCTGGATCACCGACGGTGCGCTCAACGCCCATGCACAAGCTCTCATCGCCGAGATCCGCAAAGCCGACGACTGGGGCCTCGATGCCTCGGTGTTCGTGCTTCCGACGGCCACGGGTGCGCTCAGCGAGGCGCAGGCCGCCGAGGCGGAGCGGCAGCTCTCGATCGCGGCGCTGCTCTATGCCCGCGACGCGCGCGGCGGCCGCATCACCGATCCCTCGAAGGAGCTTTCGTCCTATCTCGACCGCAAGCCGCAACTGCTCGATCCCGCGACCGTGCTCGCGCAGCTCGCAGCGTCCGACGCGCCCGATGCCACGTTGCGCGGCTTCCATCCGCAGCATCCGCAGTTCGAGAAGCTGCGCCAGAAATACCTCGCGATGAAGAAGCAGGCTGCTGAGGCGGCGGCCAACATCGTGATCATTCCGAAAGGTCCGGCCCTCACGCCGGGGCAGAAGAATCCCAACGTGGTGCTGCTGCGCAAGCGGCTCAACGTGGCCCTCCCCGCCGGCATCGCCGGGGCGCCCGCCGACGAGACGCTCTACGACCCGGCGCTGGCCGAGGCCGTCAAGGCGTTCCAGAAGGAAAAAGGGCTGCGGCCCGACGGCATCGTCGGCAACATCTCGCGCACGGCCTTGAACGACATCGACCTGCCGAGCCCCGAGAAGATCCGCGCCAACATGGAGCTGTGGCGCTGGATGCCGACCGACCTCGGCCCCTACTACGTCTGGGTCAACCTGCCCGAGTTCATGGTGCGCGTGTTCAAGGACGGGCAGTTGATCCACGAGGAGCGGATCGTCAGCGGCCTCGTCGACAAGCAGACTCCGGTGTTCTCGGCCGAGATGGAGCTCGTCACGCTGCATCCGCGCTGGAACGTGCCGGATTCGATCAAGGTGAAGGAGCTCTATCCCAGCCTTGCACGCGGCGGCACCTACTTCGAGAAGCAGAACCTCAAGCTTTCGCAGAACGGACGGCCGATCGATCCTTACAGCGTCGACTGGAGCTCGGCCGACATCCGCAAATTCGACGTGCAGCAGCCGCCGGGCGGCAGCAACGTGCTCGGCGTCGTCAAGTTCTCGTTTCCCAACAAGCACACCGTCTACATGCACGACACGCCGAGCAAATCGCTTTTCGATCAGGCGAGCCGGCCGTTCAGCCACGGCTGCATGCGCGTGCGCAATCCGGTGCGCCTCGCGGAGATCATTCTCGGCAACGACAAGGGCTGGACGGCGCAGCAGGTGGACGACATCGTCAACGGCCCGGCAGTGGAGAACCCGATCCCGCTCGACCACAAGGTGCCGGTGCACATCGGCTACTTCACGGAGTGGATCGACGATGCCGGCGAGGAGCACCGCTTCAAGGACGTCTACGGGCACGAGGAGCGCGTGATGCTGGCTCTCGAGGGCCGCTTCAACGAGATCGTGGTCGGCCCCGATCACCTGGCGCCTGTGAAGTACGATCAGGAGCGCTACGCCTCCGGCGGCAACCCGCTCGAGACCTTCATGAACAATCTCTTCGGCGGGTTCTAGAGCAGCCTCCAGGGCCGTCGCTCACCGCGTGCCTCAAGATGACGCGTGGCGAGCGACTGCCTTAATGCTGTCCCTCAATTTTTGTGCGCCGACGCCCTGTTTGCCCCCGTCTTGCCCAGGGCGAGCCTTCTAATGTGCGCAATCGAAAGTTACGTACCGTTAATCAACGGGGACGTAATTCTTAGGGCGCGCGCGCCATTGGACGGGGAGGTACATTTGGGAGCCCGGGCGGGACGATCACCCTGCCGTTTCGTTTACCAAGCCGCGGTGATCCTCGCTGCGCTTGGTGCCGCGTCCCTGTCCGCCGCCGCGGGCGAGGACCGCACGATCTCCTTCTATCACATCCACACCCAGGAGACGCTGACCGTCACCTACAAGAAGGACGGCAAGTTCGTTCCCGAGGCGCTCGAGAAGATCAACTGGATCATGCGAGACTGGCGCAAGAACAAAGCCATCGCCATCGATCCGAACACCATCGACATCATCTGGGAGATGCACGAGGAGCTCGGCTCGCGCGAGCCCGTGCACATCATTTGCGGCTATCGCTCGCGCGAGACCAATGAGATGCTGCGGCGGACCGTCGGCGGCCAGGCGAGCCAGAGCCAGCATATCACGGGCAAGGCCGTCGACCTCACGTTCCCCGACGTGCCGCTGCGTCGGCTGCGCTACTCGGCGATGATCCGCGAGCGCGGCGGCGTCGGCTACTACCCGACCTCGGGCATTCCCTTCGTCCATGTCGATACCTCGAACGTGCGCCACTGGCCGCGCATGCCGCGCAACGAGCTCGCGCTGTTGTTCCCCGCGGGCCATTCGAAATACGAGCCCTCGGATGGACGCCCCATCACGCCTGCCGACGTGCAGCGCGCGCGCGCCGGCAACAAGGACCTCGTGCAGGAAGTGGCCGCCTTCTACGCGCTGCGTGATGCGCCCAAGGCGCCTGTCCAGGTTGCAGAGGCCAATATCGAGGTGCCGCTGCCGATCCCGCCTCAGCCGACGCCGGCGGCGCGCCCCGTCTCCTTCAAAGAGCGCATGGGCGTTGGGGCGCCGCTGCCCCCTCCTGAAGTCACGACGCCGGAGGCCATGCCGTCGTTGGTCGCCTCGGCGTCACGCGATGCGGTACCGGTCGTGATGCCTGCACTCGTCAGCACGCCGAAGCTGGTCGACAGACCTTCGAAATTCGTTGCCAAGCTGCCCGACGCAGACCGCGCGCGGCTCGACAAGCTGGTCGCGCTCGCCGCGCTCGACGAGCGGTCTGTGGCGCCCGCTGCCCAGCCTGCCGCCCTCATCACCGGCTCGACGCCGCAACCTGCGCGGACAATGACACTCAAGGCTTCGATGACGCCCGAGTGGCCGTTGGGGAAGAGCAAGCCGTTGACGGCGGCCCCGCCGACCGAGGCGGCCATGCCCGCCCCGCATCCGCTCGGCAGCGAGACCGCAGATTGGAGAAGCGGCTGGGCCTCGGCACCCGAGTTCGACGAGGATCATCCGGACGACCTCGCCTATGCCCCGTTCCCGCTCGGCCCGTTCCTCACCGAAACCGAATCGTTCGACGATCCCGCGCTCGCCGTGCTCGTGCACCCCGATGCGTCGAAGACGCTCGAGGTACTCGACGACGAGGGCTCCGCGCCGCCCCTGAGCTACGGCGCCGGAGACCTCAAGACGGCTATGACGTGGGCTCAGGAGTTCAGCGGGGAGGCAATCAACATCGGCGCGATGCAGGCGCCGGCCAGAGAGGCTGCGCCGCCCCAGCTTTTTGCGCGCGCCGTCAAGACTGAGCAGCGCTAGCCGCCTTGCGCCACTTCTGATTCAAGCCCCGCGCCGCGGCCAGCGGTCCGTCGGTCCACGCCTTCCCGACGAGGCGACCCAGCTCCTCGAAGTCGGCCGTGCGCGGCGATGTCGAGCGCCACACGAGGCCGATCGTGCGGTTGGGCTCGGGATCGACGAAGCGCACGAGCGTGATGTCGCGCCCGCGCTCCTCGATCTCCAAGCACATCTCTGGAAGCAGCGTGATGCCGTAGCCCGCCGACACCAGCTCGACGATGGTGGCGAGGCTGGAGGCGCCGAACGTATTCAGCGTGTCGACCTGCTGCAGGTTGCAGTAGGTGAGCGCCTGGTCGCGCAGGCAGTGGCCTTCCTCGAGGAGCAGCAGGCGCTCATGCTCAATCAGCTCGCGCGTGGCACGCACGCGTCCCGAGAGCTTGCGCTCCTTCGGCACTGCGAGCAGAAACTTGTCCTCGAACAGCACGCGGTTGGTGAGATCGGGGTTCTTCAGCGGCAGCGCGAGCAGGAGCACGTCGAGCTTGCCCTCGAGCAGCTCCTCGGTCAGCGGCTGCGTCTGCGTCTCGCGCACGTGCAGCTCGAGATCCGGATAGGCGCCGCGCAGAAGCGGCAAGAGCGGCGGCAGAAGGTAGGGCGCGACAGAGGGAATGACGCCGAGACGCAGGGTGCCCGCGAGCACGCGGTTGGCGTGCTGGGCGTAGGCTACGAGATCACGAACGTCGCCGAGAATGCGCGTGCTGCGCGCAGCGATCTCCTTGCCCTTGTCAGTGAGCTGGACGCCCGAGCGCGTACGCTCGACGAGCACGAGGCCGAGACTCTGCTCGAACTCGTGGATCTGCATGGAGAGCGCGGGCTGCGTCACCGAGCAGGCGTCGGCGGCGCGGCCGAAATGCAGCTCCCGCGCCAGCGCATCGAAATAGCGCAGTTGCTTCAGCGTGACGTGTGCCATCAGCGAGCCTGATCAAGGGGGAAACAAATAACGATTAGCCCTTATCCTGCTCGAGGTCTATCCATGTGCCGTACAAACGATCGTGATCAGTTGATCGTTGTCAGTAATTCTCATACGGCAGGTGGAGCTTCGGCTTCTTCCCGTCGTTAGCGTCTCGGGCCGTGCGCCGAAGCGGTCCGAGACGTTTTTCATTTGTCGCCATCCTGCGCGCCGCTACTCGGCAGCGATCATGCGATCGACAGCGGCTTCCGCGTCCGGGGATAGCGCGCCGTCCAGCATGCCAAGAGCATGCAGATAGACCTCGAGAACGCTCTCCTCCTCTTGGCGCTCCTGCTGGCTCTTCTTGCGCAGGCTGATGACCTTACGCAGAATTTTCACGTCGAAGCCCAGGCCCTTTGCCTCGAGGTACTTGTCCTTGATATCGTTGCCGAGCGCCTTCTTCTCCTCCTCGAGACGCTCGATGCTCTCGATCATCTGCCGAAGCTGCTTCTGTGCCGAAGCCTGGAGCGTCGTCATGCTGCCCTCATTCGCAACCATTGAAGAAAGCCCCGCACCTGCGGAGCCGGCGTTGAGGGGACGCTAGAGGGCCGTTCCGGCAGGGGCAAGGCGCACGGCTCGCTCATCCAGAGGAAAATTCCTGTGGATCATCGGGTTATGAGCCCCCGCCAGCGGCATGCGGGTTGCTCTTGGCGAACGCCGCCTTGGCCTCGGGGCTCGCGTCCGTCTGGTATCTCGCCTGCCACTCCTTGTAGGGCATGCCGTAGATCCACTCGCGCGCCTCATCCTTCGAGAGCACGACGCCGCGCTCGGCCGCCGCGTCCTGAACCCAGTTCGAGAGGCAGTTGCGACAGAAGCCCGCGAGATTCATGAGGTCGATGTTCTGAACGTCGGTGCGCGCCCGCAGGTGAGCGACGAGACGGCGAAATGCCGCCGCCTCGAGCTCCGTGGTGGTCGCGTCGGGAATCTTGCTCGTCATTTTCTTGTCCTTCAGAAAGTGTGGGACCCGAAGTGGCGCTCGACCCTCAAGTCGGAACCGGCGGGCGCGCTTGCAAGGATGCCGCGGACCGCAGTCTCCAGCCGGGCGGCCCATAGCTCCTGGCCCACCTCGGTCTCGATCAAGTCCTGGCGGATCTCGACAATGGCATGAGGCAGGCCGCGCTCAGTGCCATGCCGCCACATGGTGTCGCCCTTGAGCCGGCCTGTGTAGGGCTCGTTGTCGCCCACCACCACGCCCGTCTCCCGCGCCAGCGCCGCCATCAACGGCACGGCGAGGCGTGGATCCTTGTCCCAGAGGACGGCTGCATGCCATGGGCGCGGCACACCCTTCCAGGCAGGAGTGAAGCTGTGCACGGACAATAGCAGCGGCACGACGCCTGCCTCTCGCGCGCGATCGAGAAGATCGGTGATCGCTGCGTGATAGGGCAAGTAGTAGCGCTCGATACGGCGGTCCCGCTCGGCGGGGTCGAGCACGCGGTTGCCCGGGATAATGGTGCCGTCCGAAAGGCGCATGATCAGCGTCGGATCGTCCTCGCCGCGGTTGCAGTCGATCAGCAATCGGGAGTAGCGGGTGAGGACAGCCGGCACGCCAAGCCTGCCGGCGAGGCGCTCCGTCACGGAGCGGGCGCCGATATCGTAGGCGATGTGCCTCCGAAACTCGTCAGGGTTAAGCCCGAGCGATCCGTAGCCCTCGGGAAGGGCATTCTCGGCGTGATCGCAAAGGAGGATGATGCCGGGGGCAAGAGCCCCCGCGAGGCGCACGTGGGCCTCGCCGGAGACGGCGGCGACGGTGGGGGCGGGCTCGGAGGCGGGTTGGCGAAGCATCTTCGTTCTTATAGCGTGAACCTGCACACCTTGAAAAAGGCCGTCGCGTTCCGTGGCCAGGGGCATCCCTCCGGCCCTGCGGGACCGGCGACCCAAAAGCTGCCGCTTTCATTGCCAACGGTTCGCCGTCCCCGTGAGCCGCGGTCGTATCGAGGCCCTCGTCCGGGACTGCCATCCTTGAGACCATGAACCCGAAAGCCCCAAAAATCGCGATTGCGGCTGTCCTCGCCGCTGCCGGTAGCGCTCATCCCGCCTTGGCCGACCTCAAGCTCTGCAACGCCACGCAGAGCCGAATCGGGGTCTCGATCGGCTATCAGGACCCGCAGGGATGGGCCACGGAAGGCTGGTGGAACATCGCGTCGCAGTCATGCGAAACGCTCTTGAAAGGAGCGGTGCCCTCCCGGTTTATCTACGTCCACGCAATCGATTACGACCGTGGCGGGGAATGGACGGGCACCAACTTCATGTGCACCGCCGACAAATCGTTTGCCATCCGGGGGGTTCAGGATTGCCCGAAACGCGGATATAAGCGCACGGGTTTTTTTGAGGTCGACACCGGAGAGGCACAAGAGTGGACGGTCCGCCTCACCGATCCAGACGATAAGGGGACATCGGACAAATGAGGCGCCATCGGCGGGTCAAGATCGTCGCGACGCTCGGACCCGCGTCGTCGCAGCCAGAGGTGATGGAAAAGCTGTTCCTCGCCGGTGCCGACGTGTTCCGCATCAACATGAGCCATTCGAGCGCGGATACCGCCCGCTCGCTCGCGCGCAGCGTGCGCGACATCAGCGCCAAACACCGCTGCTCGATCGGCATTCTCGCGGACCTGCAGGGCCCCAAGTTCCGGCTTGGCGAGTTCGCCGACGGACGCGTCATGGTGAAGAACGGCGAGTTCTTCCGCTTCGACCAGACGGGAGTGCCCGGCACCTCGCAGCGCGTCAGCCTGCCGCATCCTCCCATCTTCGAGGCCGTCGCGCCGGGGCACATGCTGCTGATCGACGACGGCAAGCTCAGGATGCGCGTGGTCGAGCGCAACGGATCTAGCATCGTTGCCGAGGTTGTGACGGGCGGCGTGCTCTCGAGCCGCAAGGGCCTTAGCCTGCCAGACACGCTTCTCGCCGTGAGCGCGCTCACCGACAAGGACCGCGCCGATCTCGACCACGCGCTGGCGCTCGGCGCCGACTGGATCGCGCTTTCCTTCGTGCAGCGCGCGGAGGACATCATCGAGGCGAAGCGCATCATCGACGGGCGGGCTGCGGTACTGGCCAAGATCGAGAAGCCCTCGGCCATCGACGATCTCGACGACATCATCGCGGCCGGCGACGCGTTCATGGTCGCGCGCGGCGATCTCGGCGTCGAGCTTCCGGTCGAGCGGGTTCCCGGGTTGCAGAAGCAGATCACGCGCAAAGCGCGCGCGGCCGGCAAGCCGATCGTCATCGCGACGCAGATGCTCGAGAGCATGACGTCGTCGCCGATGCCGACCCGCGCCGAGGTCTCCGACGTCGCCACCGCGGTGTTCGACGGCGCCGACGCCATCATGCTGTCGGGTGAATCCGCCGTTGGCCAGTTTCCGGTCGAGACCATCCAGATGATGGACCGCATCGCGCGCGAAGTGGAGACGGATCCAAGCTACGACGCCTTCGTGCACGCGATCGAGTTTCCGCCGCTGCCGACCGGCGCCGATGCCATCGCCGCGGCCGCTCATGCGATCTCGGGCACGCTCAAGGTTGCTGCCATCCTCTGCTACACGGCGACCGGCTCGACGGCGCTCAGGGTGGCGCGCGAGCGTCCCAACCTCCCCGTCATTGGCCTCACGCCGATCAGCCGCACGGCACAGCGGCTCGCGCTCGTGTGGGGCATCGAGACGGTTCTGACCAGCGACCCGGAGGATCTCGCCGACATGGTGCGCAAGGCAACGCGCATTGCCTTCGAGGGTGGCTTCGTGAAAGCGGGCCAGGGTGTCGTCATCACGTGCGGCGTGCCGCTCGGCTCGCCCGGCGCGACCAACATGATCCGGCTCGCCTTCGTCGACGAGCACGGGCTGCCGGACGGCCATAGTCCCGACTATGTGCCTGTGGGCGGCAAGGTCCCTGTAGAGCGGCGCACGCCGCCCAAGGTCGCGCCGTAGCGCTCCTCAGATGCCCTGGCCGTCGACCTCGGTCTTGAGCTCGTCGCGCGCGGTGCGGGCGCCGGCAACGTTGGGGTTCACCTTGAGCAGGGCCTCGTAGGCCTCGAGCGCGGCCTTCTTCTCCCCGACCTGGCGCAGGAGGTTTGCCAGGCCCTCGAGCGCCTTGTAGTGGCGGGGCTCCAGGGCAAGCACGCGGCGAATGTCGCCCAGCGCGCGCGTCACATCATCCTCGAGGTAGTAGAGATACGCCCGGCGGTTCCAGGCCTCGGCGTAGTCGGGTTGCAACTCGACCGCCGCGTCCAGAAGCTTCATTGCGAGAGACTTGTTCTGCGCATCGATGGCGGCAGAGGCGCGGGCCAGGAGGAGATCGGCGGTGGCGCTGCCCGAGTGCAGCCAGAGCTGCTCGATGGCCTCGGCGATGGGGGCGGCTGCATTCTCGTCGGAGGCAACGGCGAGGCGAGCGTAGAGCTCGTCGAGCAGCTTCGCGCGCTCATCGGCAGAATCCGCGTTCGGCGCTGCCTTGGATTCGGGGCCCTTGGCGCCTGGACCTTTGGCGTCGGGCGTGGCCTTTTCCGGGGGCGGTGCGGCCGGAGGAGGGACGCCTGCCGGGCGGTCGTTCGCCTCGGCAAAGGCCGGTAAGCCAGCAAGCAGCGCGAGCAGGGCGAAAGCCGCCGCGCCAGGTCCGGTTTTTTGGTTTGATCTCATAGGTCAAAGATAGGAAGCGGGGACGCGCCCGTCAAAGGGCATGATTGCGGCAGTCCCCACGAGCGAAAACGCCCGGCCACGAGCGTGGCGGGCGTCTCTCTCCATGACGTCTAATTGACGCCGAATTCGCGTGCGGAATCAGCCCTGGCGCGCCTTGAAGCGGCGTTGGGTCTTGTTGATCACGTAGACGCGGCCCTTGCGGCGTACGAGGCGGTTGTCGCGATGGCGCGAGCGAAGGGACTTGAGCGAGTTTCTAACTTTCATTGTCGTGCACCGGTTAGGGCAAGGGGGACGGTGGGCACTCGAGGGATCCGACCTCTGACCCTTACCATGTCAAAAGCAAGTTCAAGCGCCCGTTTAAGGGACATCCGGAGGAAAAACAAGCGTTAAAGGTGCAAGTTGCTGCGCTGAACACGCGCAGAACGCGCAACGAACATGCAGTAAACATCAGAATGACTGCCACACGGTTGACACGGCTGGCGAAGCTCAGTTGTGCAACCGGCTTCACGCGAACACCGCGCGCTCCGGGTGCGCCACCTTCACCCTCTTCCGGCGCTGGCTGCATGCTGCACTACGCCACAACAAGCGCGGACGATCGCGACGAGAGCTTCAAGTGCACGTGATCAAGGCCTAGCAGCCTGCTCACTGAGCTGAGGGGCGGGCATGTCGTGATTTTGCACTGTCGAGCAACCTGCGAAAACGAACGTTGCAGCCGTAAAGAAGAATATTGTCAGTCGCTTCATTTAGTTCTCCCTGCTTCGGATTGCGCTCAAAAGACCTGGCCTCGCGCTTCGACGAGATGCAGAGGTTGAGGAGCCGTCAAATTCTCCTTGCCGCTGCGATGTACCGGAATCTGGATCACGAAGGTCGCGCCTGCTCCGAGCGTATCTTCCACACAGACAAATCCGGCATGAGCATCGACGACGCGACGCACGATATCGAGACCGAGGCCTGCTCCACATCCGCGATCACGGTTGCCCTGCCAAAATCGACGGAAAACGGCTTCTCGCTCTGTGCTCGATATTCCGGGGCCGTAGTCGCGGACACTCACGCGACCGCTCGTTTCGACAGTGATTTCGACCGCGGTGCCGGGTGGCGTATGGCGCAATGCATTCTCGGCAAGGTTGCGCACCGCGCAAAAGATCCAATCAGCTGAGCCGCCGATGACGACGGGTGCCGGCGCTATGACCTCTATGGATTTGCCGCTGTTCACCGCGAGAGGACCGAGCTGGTGTGCCACCGCAACGGCGACGCTGGTCAATTCCGCCGTGTCTCCCTCTTCGAGGATGATTGCATCGAGGCGAGCCGAATCCAGCAGCTGATTGACCAAACGCTCCAGAGCCCCGATCTCAAGACGCAGTTTGACGATGTCGCCGCTTTCTGGCAGGAGCGCGGCATGCGCTTTCAGCACAGCGACTGGCGTTCTTAGTTCATGCGCAGCATCAGCGATGAACGTTTTCTGCGATTCGTACCCTGCCTCGAGACGATCGAAGGCCAGATTCACGGCCCGGACAAGCGCATGAACCTCTTGCGGAAGTCCACCCTCAGGCAGTCGCGACGAAACAGCGTGCGGTCCAATGGCATTTGCCCGCTTGGCTGCAACGCGCAGGGGCCGCAAGCCGACTCTGACTACTATGAGATTGACTGCCAGCAGTCCTCCGAGAATGGGGAGCCAGATCCAGCCGACGTCTTCTATGAACTCTTCCAGAACGGAATCGAAAGCGAGCTCTCCCGAGGGCACAGCCACCTGGATGAATACTGGCCGATCTCCGAAGGAACTCTTTAGCGTGTAGCCGTAGAGCATCCTGCCGTCGTGATCGTTGTCCGAAAGAAAGAAATCTCGGTGCTTGGCTTCGTCAAGCGGCGCCAGGGGCTCAGTCACTCCGGGCGAGCCGGCGATCAAAACACCATTGTCGCTAACGATCGCGTACTTGCCACGCCCGTTCTGGAAATTGTCGGCGAGGAAATCGGGGAAGTTCAATTTTTTGCCCTCAGCCGTGCGCGAAAGAAGCTTCCCCATGACATTTGCGTCGTTTTGTAATGTCCGGTCGCGGAACGCGCTGGTCGTCGTAACGAAGCGATCGAAGATGAAGTATCCGGTGCCGATCGCACCCACGCAGGAGACGCCGATGAAGCCGAGGATGAGGCGCCACCAGACCGATTGCGGCACTAAACCTTTGCGCATTCAGAGCTCGTGGGTTTGACGGAGAGGATGTAGCCAACCCCTCGCAGTGTGTGAATCGACACTTCCGATCCGCACTCGACGATTCTCTTCCGTAAACGATGGATCACGACTTCAATGGCATTCGACGAAAGTTCTTCGCCGTGGCCGTAGGCGGCCTCTTCAATTGCAGCTTTTGAGACTACGCGACCGCTTCTCCGCAACAATAATTCCAGGACGGACGCTTCGCGGCGACCGATCTCGACGTTTGCACCCGCGACGGAGAGCGCCCGGGAACCGGTATCGAAAGAAATGTCGCCTTCAGTGAGAACGGCAGAAAGCGCCTCACCAGGCCGGCGTAGCAGAGCGCGCAATCGAGCAACCAGCTCATCGACCTCGAAGGGCTTGCGCAGATAGTCGTCAGCCCCCGCATTCAAGCCGGCAACGACATCCTTCAGTGCCTCACGCGCTGTGAGAACGAGCACCGGCGCTTTGCAATTCGAGCGCCGCATCTGCTTCAGCCAGACAAGTCCATCTATGTCCGGAAGTCCGAGGTCGAGAATGACAGTGTCGTAGTAGGTCGTCGCGATGGCGGCGGAGGCATCGCTGCCATTGGTGGCCACGTCAATCGCAAAGCCAGCCCGGCGGAGCGCAGTGGCAACGTATTCGGATAATCTATCATTGTCCTCAATCACCAGAAGCCGCATGCCATCCCCCCGAATCCGGCAACCGCTCTCTGCTGAGGTAGAGCGACACTTGTTCGTTATTGAGGCTTATGGTGGGCGTAGGTATGGAATTCAGCTTACAGGAAGCTTACTGGGCGACCTATCTTTGATCCAAGTCACTCAAGCCCGAGTCACTCGGGCTCAGTATATCGAGACAACCGAATATTCCGCACTCGGCATACAGCCCGCTTTTTCCTGGGCTCGAATTCGATTCGAAAAAATCGACGGTTTCGACACGCAACGTTTCCGAGCAGCTTCTGCGGCAATAGACCCAAGCTCCTCCAGGAAGCTGAACTTGCAAGCCCAATGCACCGGCGTGCACTCTGCCTGATATCATCCCGTGACCGAAACGGCTTTCTGCCTCGACGATGCCCCCTTCGTCACTCCGGGCCACACCGGTCAGGACGGCCTGCATCGCCACCGCGCAGAGCAGGCTCAAGGGAAGAGCAGCATACTTGGTCCCAAGGTCGCGCATTCGAGTTGATCCATCCCTCACGAACAGCCCTTAGCATGCTGCGGAATGCGTGGGGGCACGTGCGGAAAAACATTCACGATGCGTTGCTCGCACACCCTTCGGCACCTGCCTGCGATCGGACCGCTTTTGTGACGATGTTGAGGCTGTAATGCCTCGGTAAGACGAGCCCCCCTTACTCCCGCCCAGAGCAGTTTCGCGGGGGGAAGGGCAATGAACATGCTTGCAGTCAGCGAGTCCGAGCCACGTCGGCAAGAAATCGAAGCGTTTATTCGAGACCGGTATCGGGACGCCTACGGCGCTGAACTTGAATCGCTGCCATCGAAGCTTGTTGCGGCCAGGGACCGTGGCCGAATTGCATGCGCCGCAGGGTTGCGGACCGCAACCGACGGCTTCTTCTGCGAAGTGTACTTCGATGTCCCAGCCGAGCAACTCATCGGCTCGAGGATAGGGCGTTCAGCGCCGCGTTCTCGACTTCTCGAAGTTACGTCGCTCTGCAGCACGTCGCCGCTACTCTCGATCAGCTTCCTGCGAGCGGTTGCTCGTTACGGCGTCGACAACGGCTTCGAATGGTCAATTTTCGTCGCCACGGCGCGGCTTCGCCGCCTGTTGAGTTTGCTCGAGTTCGAACCGCTGGAGCTAGCTCCGGCAAGCGCTGATCGCATACCCAATCGCGCAATCTGGGGAAGCTACTACGAGACGGCGCCCGTCGTCATGGCGGTGCATCGAACTGCCCTGTCGAAGTTCGGTTGGTCTACGCCGAGCCTTCAATCCCCGGCAGAGTGCCTCTCCCGCGGCTGTGCTCTGTACAGAAGCCTCGCTGAGCTCGGCAGGAAGGCCGGTTCTGAGAGGCAAGCAGCATGAGCGCGCCTACCAAGGGGCTTGAAGCCGCGCTCGCCACTCATGCAGCGCAGCGCCCAAATGCGCTCGCGATCAGCGATGAAAGAGTAAGGCTGACTTGGCGCGAGGTAAATGAGCGCGTCAAATCGCTCGCAAATCAATTGCCGGAAGGCCCACTCGGTCTCTGCGGCGACAACAGCTGCGCATGGGTGCTGACATACATCGCGGCTCTGCTGTCGCGCCGCACCGTCGTGCCAATGCCGTCCTTCTTTTCAGCGCCGCAACGAGAGCACATAACACGCGCCGCCTCTTTGACGGCGATCGTGACGACGGCGAACTCTTGGAACGGGGATAAGGGTCAGCCGATCTTCGAAATCCGCAGACTCGAGACCGACGGCAACGATCACCGCGATCGGTCCGGCCCTCGTCACCGCCAAACGATGGATGCCGTCGTAGTCTTCACGTCCGGAAGTACAGGGCAACCCAAGGGCGTCCGCCTGACATTGGCAAGCCTGTTGGCAACCGCTGATGGTTTGGTTCAGGCTCTAAAGATCACCGAGAAGGACAGCTACCTTTCTGTTCTGCCGCTTCCGATGTTGCTCGAGCAGGTCTGCGCAGTTCTGGTTCCGCTCCTGACGGGAGCCCACACTACGTTCAATGCCCGCATCCCGTCGCACGTCGTGATTGGCCGACCCTTCGATCTGATTGACGACATCGCCATGGAACGTCCCAGCATTCTGGTGCTCGTTCCCCAGCTCCTTTCGCTTCTCGTCGATCAGGTGAAGCGCAACGGGGATCGCAAACTCATCAGCAGTCTTCGCTACATCGCAGTTGGCGGCGCTGCGGTTGGCTCCGCAGCTGTGGGTGAAGCTCGCAGTGCTGGTCTGCCGGTGTTCGAGGGATATGGATTGACCGAATGCTCCTCGGTCGTTGCGCTCAATACGCCTGAGCATGACTTCCGCGGCTCCGTCGGAAGGCCGATTGCAGGGCAACACGTCAGAATAGTCGATGGCGAAATCTGTGTTTCCGGCTCCTCCGTCATGGCGGGCTATCTGGGCAGCCAGGATTTCAGCGAGAAGTATTGGCGGACGGGAGATGTCGGTGAAGTTCGGGCAGACGGGGCGCTGGTCGTCCACGGACGCAAGGACAACCTGATCGTCTGTTCAAACGGTCGCAACGTCAGCCCCGAATGGATCGAGGCCTCGATTGTAGGGACGCATCTCGTTCGGAACGCGGTCGTCGTTCCCGCTGCGGGCAACGCTGGGCTGACTGCGGTGTTGGTCGCGGACTGGCACCCAGAGCTTCAAAGGAAAAACATCGAGACCATTTTCGCGAAACTCCACCAGATCCTTCCTACCTACGCTCTGCCTCACAAGTTCTGTGTCATCTCAACCGGTGAGGCAGAGTCACTCAATCTCTATCGCATGGGAAAGCCGGACCGTCGCGTTGCGATGTCTCGTGCGGCACACGATTCAATAAGCATCAAAAGGGAATGGGAATATGAAGCCATATGATCGATTAGTTACGGCTACACGTGCAGAACGAGAAACCTTTATGCGCTTGCCGCTCGTCGAACACGCCGTTTCCCGCGGCGCATCGCAGGCAACCTACGTAGCATTCCTCACCGAAGCATATCATCACGTCAAACATACGTTTCCGCTACTAGCGCTGTCCGCGTCGATCACGAAAGATGGCATGCTTCGCGCCGCGCTTGCCGAATACATGAAGGAAGAATTCGGCCATGAGAACTGGATCCTGGAAGACATCCAGCGCATGGGCGGCGATGCAGCTGCAGTTGCTGCGTCCAAACCGCAGTTTGCCTGCAGGGTCATGATCGCGCACGTGTACTATTCCGTGCAGTGGGAAAGCCCGTATGCCGTTCTCGGCATGGTACACGTGCTCGAGGGGCTATCCGTGCTTCTTGCGGACAAGCTGGCGAGAGCGCTGAAGCAGCGCTTCGGGAGCTCTTCGGACGACGGCTTTTCCTATCTCCGAACACACGGCGCGCTGGACGTCGAACACACGGAGATGTTCGAGAGGCTCATGAACGACCTGAAAGATCCCGCGGTGGTCGATCTCGTTATCGAGCACACCCGTATGATGTATCGCCTCTATGGCGCTATCTTCGAGGATCTTGCCGCGCTCGAGCTGCCGAGGGCCGCATGAAGAGTGCATTACGCAGGGTCGTGATTACGGGCGCAGGATCAGGCATCGGGCGGGCGCTTGCGATCGAAGCCTCGCGGCGAGGCATGCGTGTCGTCATGTGCGGCCGCCGCGAAGAGCCGCTCATTGGCACTCGCGCGCTCCTCGCTCGGCCAGAAGAGCACCTGATTGTCGCGTGCGATGTGCTCGATGCCACACAGCGTTCGCATCTCACTTCTGAGGTGGACCGGCAATGGGGCGGCGTTGACATGTTGATCAACAATGCGGGCATAATAGCCTTTGGGCCTCTCAGCTGCGCCGACCCCCGCGAGCTGGAAAACCTCATCGCCACCAATCTCACGGCGCCGATCTGTCTCGTCCGTGATTTTCTGCCTCTGCTCAAACGAGGTGTGGATCCGCAGATTGCCAACATGGGGTCGCTTCTCGGCAGCATTCCCTATCCCTTGTTCGCGGCATATTCGGCGAGCAAGTCCGGTCTTCATGGGTTCTCCGTTGCGCTGCGTCGTGAGCTGGCCCCCTTGGGCATTTCAGTAAGTCACATTGCCCCTCGCGGGACAAAGACCACGGCCGCGAGCGCCTTCGAGAGCTACGCCAAACCCCTCGAGATGCGGTTCGATCATCCTGAGGCGGTGGCGTTGTCGGTCTTCGATGGCCTCGCAAAGCGGAAAAGCACGATCTGCCCTCGCGGCGCCGAGCAGTGGTTCATTGCCGCACAAGCCATTGCGCCGGGATTGGTCGATCATGCCATCGCAAAACAGCTGGGCCGGGCAGAGGCCAAAGGGCTTCCTATCCATTGACACGTCGAAAGGAAAAAACCGTGAAATCAAAAACGTGCTTTGCCACACTTGTCGCCCTGGCGACGCTTCTGTTCGCGCCATCGCTCGCTTCGGCTGACAATTCGCTGCAATCCGACATCAATACACTGGCCGAACATTGGGCTACGGCGAAATACCTCTCGCAGGGCGACAAGTCCTCGGAGATGACCGCGATCTCAAATGAAGCAGAAAACCTTGTAAAAAAGTATCCCAACAACGTGCAACCGATGATTTGGCTGGGCATCATCACCAGCGAGCGGGCATCGCTCTCTTGGGGAATCGACGCCTTGAACCTGGCGACGCGAGCCCGCGATATTCTTGCGCGTGCGGAGCAAACCGATCCGAAGGCGCTTGATGCCGGTGCTCCCACTAGCCTCGGCGTCCTCTATTACCGGGTGCCGGGATTCCCTCTGGGATGGGGCGACACGAGCAAGGCACGCAAGTTGTTGCAAGAAGCTGTTGCGAACGCCCCGAACGGACGCGACGCCCACTATTTCTACGCTGATTTTCTCTATGAGCAGGGCGAGTACCAAGAAGCGAAGAAAGTGCTCGCGGAGGCAATGAGTTTGCCAGCTCACCCCGAACGTCCCGTATGGGACAAGTATTTCCCGCTGGTGATGCGCAGCCTGATGGACAAGATTCGCGACAAGCTGTGACACAGGATGCTCGGTTGCAACACGAACGCCGGGGCCTCTGGCATCGGATCGGCTCGCAGCTCGCGTCGCCTCGCGGGCTGACGGGCCGTGCCTTGGCACATGTCATGGACCACGCAAACGCGGTCCCGCTCGCGGAAGCCATAGAGGTTGTGAAAGCTCTTCAGCCGAACGATATCCTGGAAATCGGCTTTGGCTCGGGACGAGGGATCGTTGGTCTGCTTAGGGCGTGTCCGGAAAGCAGACTATGCGGCGTCGACGGATCCGCCGATATGGTCGCTCGGGCGTCAGCGCGCCTTGCTCGTGCAGCACCACCAGCCAGCAAAGTGCAGCTCGTGAGAGCACGCGCAGATGCTCTCCCGTGGGGCGCTGAAACCTTTGACTGTGCCCTGGCAGTGAACGTTGCCTACTTTTTCGGCCGCGCTGGTGATGAAATGGCGGAAATATTCCGAGTCCTGCGTCCCGGGGGCCATCTTGTGGTCTACGTAACCCGAAGCGATGCTATGGCGCGATGGCCTTTTGCCTCACGCGAGACACATCGCCATTTCGACAATGGCGAACTGAGAGCCTTGTTTGACGACGCGGGATTTGGCGGAATAACTATTCGAGCCGTACCTTTGCCGCTCGCCATTACGGGTTTGATCGGATTAGGCATCAAGCCGACGGCGGCGCCGGTCCCTGCAGAAAAGCAATTTTGCGACAGACAGGCTTAATGTCATTACAGCAACCGACAGCGCTCTCAAGCCACGCCTGAGAGCGCCATCCGGACACCGACCTCAGTCCTCGCCGCCCTTCTGCAATGTGGTGATTGCAGCTTGCGCAGGACCAGAAACACGCATCTTTGCAGAGCTCACCGCGTCGTCGGCATCGCCGTCGTTAGCTTTTGGCGTGGCGGAGGCCACCTTGTCGTCACTGTCCGAATCCTTTGCTCGCGAGAGCGCCTGCGCGTTCTGTGCTTGGACAGCCGGAGAAATCGAACGTATGAGACTTACGGACATATCTTGGCTCCTAATGATGAAGTATTGATCGCATTGATTGTAAATTGATCCGATTACAGGCGACTTACGAGCCATCTGGTCCGCGATATCTCTCGTGGCGAGAAATGTGCACGCCCAGCAGCAGGCGACTCATGCAACTCGTGGAGACGCGCCTCAATCTCCTTGGACGATGCGGCAGATGGCTGCGCTCGAGGATCGGAGCGCGCTTTGTTTACGGCCGCTATTGTGAGTTCCCGGATGCGCTCGGCTCGGTCAACGCGCTCACGCGCACGCGCCTCCTCGGCCCTTGGATGCGACACACCATTGTCCCACCACGACGAGCCGAAATCATACCTACAGAGGGGCGGTGAAAAACATAGCGATTTCAGGGGAACGGATGGTGGGCACTAGAGGGATCGAACCTCTGACCCCTACCATGTCAAGGTAGTGCTCTACCGCTGAGCTAAGTGCCCATCCGAGCCAGAAAAGCCGTTCGTGAGCGCATCCCTATACTGGCATTGCCTAGCGGTGGCAAGCCGGAAACCAAATCTCCTCCGAGCCCCGGAAAAAGCTCCGGTTCAGGCGGCGAGAAGGCGCTCGACCTCGCGCACGAGGTCCTTGAGATGGAAGGGCTTCGAGAGCACGCGGGCCTCTTTCGGCGCGGTCACCTCGTTGTTGAGGATGACCGCGGCGAAGCCCGTGATGAACATGATCTTGAGCTCGGGATCGATCTCGGCAGCGCGACGGGCGAGCTCAATGCCATCCATCCGCGGCATGACGATGTCGGTCAGCAGCAGGGTGAAGGGCTCCTGCTTCAGACGCTCGTAGGCGTCCTCGCCGTTGGCGAAAGCGGTCACCTCATAGCCGGCCTTGCCGAGCGCGCGCTCGAGAAAGCCGCGCATAGAGTCGTCGTCCTCTGCCAGCAGAATGCGGTAAATCGGGGCGCGGGAAGGCTTGGCCGTCATACTGATCTTTACCCGAAAGCTTCACTCGTCTTGGTGAACGTCAGCGGTGGACTCTGACGCCAGTTTGGTAAACGTAGCGTGAAATCTTGGCACAGGCGGGAACGAACTCCCCCTTGTCCCCTTTCCCGAGCAAGAGACGGGCCAGGATCAGCGGACGCTGCCATCTTAGCGCAACTTTATACAATAGGGGTGCGGAAAGCCGAAGCCGTCGTGGACAGCCCAGCGCGCGGTTGGCACACTGCCACGGATGCGCCGCTGCGCTCGTATCGTCTCGAAGAGCGCGAGGATTTGGGCAGCGTGCTTCTTGGCAAAGCTTTCCGCCATTCAGGGTTGTTGACCAGGATCAGATGACCGCGACGCCGCCTTCCCCGATCAGCGCCGAGTTCGAGCCGCCGTTCTCGATCCTCACGCCCGAGGTGCAGACCGCGCCCTTCGTCCTCTGCTCGCCGCATTCGGGCCGGGTCTACCCGCGCCACTTCCTCGCCCAATCCCGTCTCGACCCGCTCACGCTCAGACGGTCGGAGGACTGCTTCGTCGACGAGCTGTTCCAGGGGGCGGCTGAGCTCGGCGTGCCGCTTATCGCCGCGCGTTTCCCGCGCGCCTATCTCGACGTCAACCGCGAGCCCTACGAGCTCGACCCCGAGCTCTTCGACGATCCGCTACCGGATTACGCCAACACGCAGTCCGTGAGGGTGGTCGGGGGTCTCGGAACGATCGCGCGCATCGTTGCTGACGGCGAGGAGATCTATCGCTCGCGGATGGCCGTCGACCATGCGCTCGAGCGTATAGAGAGGCTCTATTTCCCGTTCCACGAGGCGCTCGGCGCACTCATCGACAAGACCCGGGAGCAGTTCGGATACGCGATCCTCATCGATTGCCATTCGATGCCGTCGGCGCTGATGGCGCAGAGCAGCGGCCCACGGCCCGACTTCGTAATCGGCGACCGCTTCGGCGCAGCCTGCGATCCGCGGCTCACGCGCTTCCTCAAGGACGCGCTTTCGGGCGAAGGCTACGATGTGCACCTCAACCGCCCCTACGCCGGCGGCTACATCACCGAGCACTACGGGCGTCCTTATCGCGGCGTGCAGGCGGTGCAGATCGAAATCAACCGCGCGCTCTACCTCGACGAGCTGGCGTTCAAGCCGTCAGGCGGGTTCCATCGCCTGCGGCTCGATCTCACGCGGCTCGCCGGACTCCTGTTCTCGGCGGTGCCTATGCTGCTCGAGCAGCGCGCCGCAGCAGCGGAGTAGGCGCCGGGGTGCGGCGCGGTTTATTCCCGGCCCATTTTATTCCGACACTTTTTGGAGTGCGGCTTGCGCCCTCTGAATTTCTAGGGCCAAAGAAAAAAGGGCCGTCCGATGGACGGCCCAAGTCTAGGGAGGAAACGCCCAAGGAGGGCTCGTGAACATCCGAGGATGGCGCAGGCCAATGCCGGTCGCTCACCGTTCAAATTTATGCTGCAGCGCGACAAGGCGCAAGTGCCTTTCAGTGGAATTTATTGCATCGCGCTCATACGCGCCCCTTTAGCCACACCTAAAACCGAGCAGCAGCGGGCTGTGGAGCGGGAAGCTCGCGAGGCGAATTTTTGTGATGTTTCTGTGCACTACAGCGCCGCACGATCGCGCGGACAAGAAAAAAGGGCCGTCCAGGAGTGGACGGCCCAAGTCTAGGGAGGAAACGCCCAAGGAGGGCTACGACACCGCGAGCAGAGCTCGGCGATGACGCACCGCAAAATATCCTTAGGGTGAAGACGAAAGAAAAGTGCAAATTTTGCAGAGCTGCCATTACCGGCGCGAGGAGCAACGAGGCGGCGCCAAGCCAAAGGTAGCGGCTGCCAAGCCTTTGCGAACTCTTTGGGAGTGTTGGGCCAAAAAGAGGCCGTTCGTGCGAGCGAACGGCCCAAGTCTAGGGAGGAAACGCCCGTATTGGGCTGCGGTGGCGAAGAAGTGGTCCTTCGAGACCGCAGATTTTGTATGCGCCTGTTCGCGCCAGCCGGCAACTTGACGCAACATCTGTGTCAATGTTTGCTGTGAGCATGGTGCCCCCCAGCAACACAAGCTTATTGTCGAGCGCTTTCTACTGTTCGGCAGTGTATTCGAATGGCAAATCTCGGGACGACTGGTCCTCTTCGTTATCCCGTTGCGCCGCATCAACTCAACTGCCGGAAATCGAACGTGAGTTTCCCCTCCGCTTCCCAAATCAAGGGCCTGCTTGCCGTTGCCCACGACTTGGCAGATCAGTCCGCCACGGTGATCCTGCGCCAGTTCCGCAAGCCCATGGATGTCGTCAACAAGGCGGGCAACGCCGCCTTCGATCCCGTCACAAAAGCCGACAAAGCGGCGGAGCGCACCATTGCGCGCGTGATTCGGAGCTGTCTGCCCGAGCACGGCATCCTCGGCGAGGAATTCGGCCAGGAGCGCCCCGACTCGCCCTTCCAATGGGTGATCGACCCGATTGACGGGACGCGGAGCTTCATCACCGGCACGCCGATGTGGGGAACGCTGATCGGCCTCCTGCACCAGGGCGCACCCGTTCTCGGGATCATGAACCAGCCGTTCACCCGCGAGCGCTTCTGGGCTGACGCGACCACGACCCGGGCGCGTGATGCCTCCGGCAAGACCCGGCGCCTCGCAACGCGCCGCTGCCCGCGGGTCGCGGACGCGCTGATGATGACGACCACGCCCGACATCTTCTCGGCCACGGCCGAGCGCGAGGGCTTCGCGCGCGTGCGCCGCGAGGTGCGCATGACGCGCTTCGGCGGCGACTGCTACGCCTATTGCCTGCTTGCGTCCGGCTTCGTCGATCTCGTGATCGAGGCTAACCTCCAGACCTACGACGTGGTGGCGCTGATCCCGATCGTCGAACGGGCCGGCGGGCGCATGACCACCTGGGACGGTAAGCCCGCGACCTCCGGCGGGCGCATCATCGCCTCGGGCGATCCTGCGCTGCACGAGCAGGCGCTGAAGCTCCTCAACAGATAAGTTCAGTGTCGCCGTTTAGGCGGCAGCCTCGTCGATGCCGAGGTAGGCGTCGAAGGCGGCCCAGAAACGCAAGCGGATGTTGTCGGCCTCCTGCAGGATCTCGTGCCTGGCTGTCGGAAGCAGAACGTGCGTGCCGACTTTCAATCTCACAGCGAAGTCCTCGATCGCCTTCGACGAGACGATCTCGTCCTTGCCGGCGACGAACACCATCATCGGCACGCGCACCTCGGCGGCAAATTGCTCCGCTCCGACCAGCTCCATTGAGCGGTAGGCGGCGCGCAGCCAGCCGACCGTGGGGGAGCCCAGGGCGAGGGCCGGGTTCGCATCGAGCACGGACTTGTTACGATACCAGCGCTCGCGGTCGGAGGTGAGCGGGTTGCCCTCGAAAGCGCCGAGCTCCGGCACCGCATCCGAGCCGCCTTTGACGTAGCTGCGGGACAGCCCCAGGAGGCAGCCGCCCTCGGCGTAGGTGCGCGCGATCCATCCGGGATAGCCGACCTTGGCATCGGCGAAAGCGATCATCGGCGCGCAAACGATCATGCGCTCGAACCAAGAACCCGGCCGGGCGGCGTTGCGCAAGAGAATGTTGCCGCCCATGGAGTGGGCCAGCGCCATGAAGGGCGGCGGACAATCGGGCAGCACGATCTCCTTCATAAAGAAGGCGAGATCGTCGTCGTACTGGCTGAAGGAGCGGATGTGACCCTTGCGCGGGTTGGCGAGGGGACGCGAAGAGCCGCCCTGCCCGCGCCAGTCCAAGGTGGCGACGGCGAAGCCGCGGCGGCGCAGATCGGCCACGACCTCGAAGTACTTCTCGACGAACTCGCCACGGCCGCCGAACAGACATACGGTGCCGCGGCGGGGGCCTCGGGTGGCGTCCCAGCGCACAAAGCGCAGCGTGGCCCCGTCCCGGGTCTTGAGCTCGCCCGGCACGGCGCCGCCCGGCACCGGATTCTTCGCGAGCGCTACGAGCTTGATCATTCCGTCCCCGCTTGCCGTTTCGCCGGGTGCCAGCCCAAATCAGTCGCGGGGACGATAGCACGAGGCGCGCGGCGGCGAGAGGCCGGCGCGCGCCCGTTGCGGGCGTCAAGGGGCGAGCGGATCAGTAGTAGCGCGAATAGTGCGGGCGGTGCCAGGGGCGCTCCCAGGGCCGCGGAGCATAGGCGCCGAAGCTCCTGAGATAAAACGGCTCGGCGTTCACGACCTCGCCCGAGCATTTCTCGACGCGGAGCAGGAAGACGCGGCCGGTGTCGATCCGGCGCGCCCTCAGCGCCACCACAGGGCCCGAGGCATCGAAGACGCGGAAATCCACCCAGCCGTCATTGCGCAAGTGGCGGCGCACCTCCCATTTGTCGGCGCAGGCATAGCGGTCCTGGCCGCGGTAGCCATAGTGCGGGGGCGCCACCGGCACAGGGTAGCCATCCTTGATCGAGCCCGGGCGGTCGGGTCCGGGATAGCGCTCGTCGTAACGTTCCTCGGGGGGCACGTCTTCATCATAGTCGCGCTCAGAATAGCGGCGCTCGGCGTATCCGCCCTCGTCGTAGGGCGGTTGGTAGCCCTCTCCGTAGAGGTCGGCGGCACGACCCGGGGAGGGAGCGGCAATCAACAAGGCGGTGAAGACGGTCGCCGCAACGATCTCTGCTCGCATGGCTTGTCTCCGTGGCTGCGTGGGGCGCCATCCAGAGTCAGCCCCGCAACATGAACGGCAGATGAAGGGCCACGCCTTTTTCGTTGCGCTGGCAAAGCTTGGAGGATCTCTGTGTCTATTTGCGCACGATCAAACGAGCCCCTTGAAGGCGCGGCCAGCGCTTCTACATCATGGGTGACGCACGCCCACAGAGGGTGCGTCGAACACAAGCAGCGGTCCGGCCCATTCGGGCGGATCCCGTCAGTCGCTTCTCATGGAGGACTTAAGTCATGCGACATTTCGATTTGACCCCGCTCTATCGCTCGACCGTCGGCTTCGACCGGCTGGCCCAGCTTCTCGACAGCGTCACCGGAGAGGTCGACGCGCCCTTCCCGCCCTACAACATCGAGCGCCTAGGCGAGAACGACTACCGCATTACCATGGCGGTGGCCGGTTTCGGCTCCGACGACATTAAGGTGGACGTGAAGGAAGGCACCCTCTCGGTGCGCGGCGAGAAGAAGGCCGAGGCGAGCGAGGGCGAAGGACGCTTCCTGCACCGTGGCATCGCCGCGCGCAGCTTCGAGCGCCGTTTCCAGCTCGCCGATCACGTCGAGGTGAAGGGTGCCGACCTCAAGGATGGCCTGCTTCACGTGGACCTCGTGCGCAATATCCCCGAGCGCATGCGTCCGCGGTCGATCCCCATCGGCACCGGCACCCCGAAGCAGATCGAGACCGCCGCCTAACGCTCGTCTCGACCCCGTGCATGATCGAGCGGCGGCCCGCGTGGCCGCCGCTTATTCTTTGGGCATCTCGAAAGCGCCGGCCATCCCACCAGCCGGTATTCGCCCTTGTGTCGCAGGGCAAAATCTGCAAAATTCAGTCAAAAGGTCAGCACTCCTGTCCTTTATGAGCGGCGGGTTTTCGTCTTGCCCAGGCGGCTATTGCCCGCAGGGCAATGATTTTCTGGCAGGAGCGCGCAGAAGGGTGGGGCGCCGCCTAGCCCTGCGGGGCCGGCGCTTGGCGGAGGTTAGGGTGGTGGCGACGCTGTCAGTTCAGAGGAGAGGGAGCGCCCGTGCCGCTGCTCCGACCACTCGCCGCGGAACTGGCGATGGTGCCCATGAGCCCGCTCCGACAATCCGCCGAAAGCGGCGCTGACGCGCGGGCCAGCTACTCGGCGTCACCCGAGCGCGATACCATTTTTCGTCCCCACTTCGTCTTTTGCCTTTGAGCACCAAAGGACCAGGCCAATGACCAGCGACACGCCAGAGCATGGCAGCTTCGAGCGCCCCGAGGCGCAAGGTCTGTTCGATCCCTCCTTCGAGCGCGACGCCTGCGGCGTCGGGTTCATGGCCAACCTCAAGGGCGAGAAGTCGCATCGCGTGATCGCCGACGCGCTCAAGATGCTTTGCAATCTCGAGCACCGCGGCGCCGTGGGCGCCGATCCCCTCGCGGGCGACGGCGCCGGCATCCTTATCCAGATCCCGCATGCCTTCTTCAGCGACGCCTGCGCCAAGCTCGGCTTCAAGCTGCCCGAGCCCACGCACTATGCGGTCGGCAACCTGTTCATGCCGCAGGATGAGCGCCTCGTCGCCCACTGCCAGCGAGTGTGGGGGCGCATCCTCAAGGAAGAGGGCTTCGATCTCATCGGCTGGCGCGACGTGCCGGTCGACAACTCGTGCCTTTCCGAGCTGGTACGCGCGACCGAGCCTGGGCACCGGCAAGTGTTCATCGCTCGCCCCAAGGGCATGAGCGAGAGCGAATTCGAGCGGCGCCTCTATCTCGTGCGCAAGATCGTCTCGAACGCGATCCACGAGGCCTACAAGGGCCGCGACATCGGCCACTATACGGTGAGCCTCTCGTGCCGGACGGTGGTCTACAAAGGCATGTTCCTGTCCTATCAGGTGGAGGCCTACTACAAGGATCTCACCGACGAGCGCGTGGTCTCCGCGATGGCGCTCGTGCACCAGCGCTTCTCGACCAACACGTTTCCGTCGTGGAAGCTCGCGCACCCCTACCGCATGGTCGCCCACAACGGCGAGATCAATACGCTGCGCGGCAATGTCAACTGGATGGCCGCGCGCGAGGCGTCCGTCTCCTCGCCGCTGTTCGGCGACGACATCAGCAAGCTTTGGCCGATCTCCTACGAGGGCCAGTCGGACACGGCCTGCTTCGACAACGCGCTCGAGTTCCTAGTGCAGGGCGGCTACAGCCTCGCCCACGCGGCGATGATGCTCATTCCCGAGGCGTGGGCAGGCAATCCGCAGATGGATGCCAAGCGGCGCGCCTTCTACGAGTATCACGCCTGCCTCATGGAGCCCTGGGACGGCCCAGCAGCCATGGCCTTCACGGACGGCCGGCAGATCGGCGCCACGCTCGACCGGAACGGCCTCAGGCCGGCACGATACGTGGTGACCAAGGACAACATGGTGGTCATGAGCTCGGAGGCCGGCGTGCTGCCGATCCCCGAGGAGATGATCGTCAAGAAGTGGCGGTTGCAGCCCGGCAAGATGCTACTCATCGACCTCGAGAAGGGGCGCATCGTCTCGGACGAGGAGCTCAAGGCCGAGATCAGCGCCAAGAACCCCTACGAGAGCTGGGTCAAGCGCACGCAGATCATGGTCTCCGACCTGCCGCTCTCGACCAAGAAGGCCGAGCCGCGCCGCAACAACGTCTCGCTGCTCGATCTGCAGCAGACCTTCGGCTACACGCAGGAGAGCCTCAAGTTCCTGCTGACGCCGATGGGCGCCAAGGGCGAGGAGGCGATCGGCTCCATGGGCAACGACACGCCAATCTCGGCGCTGTCGTCCAAGGCCAAGCTGCTGCACACCTACTTCAAGCAGAACTTCGCGCAGGTGACGAACCCGCCGATCGATTCGATCCGCGAGGAGCTGGTGATGAGCCTCGTCTCGTTCATCGGCCCGCGCCCGAACATTCTCGACCTCGAGGGCACGTCGAAGGTGAAGAGGCTCGAGGTGCATCAGCCGATCCTCGCCAACGAGGACCTCGAGCGCATCCGCCAGATCGGCGAGGTGCGCGACAATCACTTCGCCTCGATCACGATCGACATCACCTATCCGGTCGAGTACGGCCCCGCCGGCATGGCGCCCGCGGTCGACGTCGTGTGTGCGGAGGCCGAGGAGGCCGTGCGCTCCAACGAGTACAACATTATCATCCTGTCCGACCGGCGAACGGGGCCGGACCGGGTGCCGATCCCCTCGCTGCTCGCAACGTCGGCCGTGCACCATCACCTGATCCGGCAGGGCCTCAGGACGTCGGTCGGCCTCGTGGTCGAGACCGGCGAGGCGCACGAGGTGCATCAATTCTGCACGCTCGCCGGCTACGGCGCCGAGGCGATCAACCCTTACCTCGCGTTCGACACGCTCGAGGGCATGGCGCCGCAGCTCGGCGCCAACCTCACGGCGGAGGACGTGAAGAAGAAGTACATTAAGTCCATCGGCAAGGCGCTGCTCAAGGTCATGGCCAAGATGGGCATCTCGACCTACCAGTCGTACTGCGGAGCGCAGATCTTCGACGCGGTGGGCCTGCGCTCGGCCTTCGTGCGCAAGTACTTCACCGGCACGCACACGCAGGTCGAGGGCGTGGGACTGCGCGAGATCGCACGCGAGACCTTCGACCGGCACGCGGCCGCGTTCGGCAACGCGCCTGTGCTCGCCAACGCGCTCGAGGTGGGCGGCGATTATGCCTACCGCGTCCGCGGGGAGGCGCACGTCTGGCGGCCTAACGTGGTCGCTGATCTGCAGCATGCCGTGCGCTCGACGGAAAACGCCGACGCGATGGCGGGCAAGATCCCGCAGAAGTACCGCGACTACGCGCGGGCAATCGACGAGCAGTCGGAGCAGCTTCTCACGCTGCGCGGCATGTTCCGCATCCGCTCGGCGGAGAGCATGGGCAAGAAGCCCGTGCCGCTCGAGGAGGTGGAGCCCGCCACCGCGATCGTGAAGCGCTTCGCGACCGGCGCGATGAGCTTCGGCTCCATCAGCCGCGAAGCCCACACCACGCTCGCCATCGCCATGAACCGCATCGGCGGCAAGTCCAACACGGGCGAGGGCGGCGAGGAGCCGGACCGGTTCAAGCCGCTGCCCAACGGCGATTCCATGCGCTCGGCGATCAAGCAGGTGGCCTCTGGCCGCTTCGGCGTCACCACCGAGTACCTCGTCAACTCGGACATGATGCAGATCAAGATGGCGCAGGGCGCCAAGCCCGGCGAGGGCGGCCAGCTGCCCGGACACAAGGTGGATGCCACCATCGCCAAGGTGCGCCATTCGACGCCGGGCGTCGGCCTCATCTCGCCGCCGCCGCATCATGACATCTACTCGATCGAGGATCTGGCCCAGCTCATCTTCGACCTCAAGAACACGAATCCGGCCGGCAAGGTGTCGGTGAAGCTGGTGTCGGAGGTCGGCGTCGGCACGGTGGCTGCCGGCGTCGCGAAAGCGCGCGCGGACCACGTCACCATCTCGGGCTTCGAGGGCGGCACCGGTGCCTCTCCCCTCACCTCGCTCAAACACGCGGGCAGCCCGTGGGAGATCGGGCTTGCGGAGACGCACCAGACGCTGGTCATCAACCGGCTGCGCGGCCGCATCGCCGTGCAGGTGGACGGCGGCCTGCGCACGGGGCGCGACGTCATCGTCGGCGCCCTGCTCGGCGCGGACGAGTTCGGCTTCGCCACCGCGCCGCTGATCGCGGCCGGCTGCATCATGATGCGCAAGTGCCACCTCAACACCTGCCCGGTCGGCGTGGCGACGCAGGACCCGGTGCTGCGCGCAAAGTTCCACGGAAAGCCCGAGCACGTCATCAACTACTTCTTCTTCGTCGCCGAGGAGGTGCGCGAGCTGATGGCGGCGATGGGCTGCCGCAAGCTCGACGAGCTGATCGGGCAGACCGACTGGCTCAACAAGGACCGCGCCATCGACCACTGGAAGGCACGCGGGCTCGACTTCACGCGCATCTTCCACAAGCCGCATGCGCCCAAGGGCGTCGCGATCTACAATTGCGAAGCCCAGGACCACGGCCTCGACAAGGTGCTCGACAACGCGCTGATCAAGGCGGCGCTGCCGGCGCTCGACGCCAAGAAGCCGGTCAAGGCCGAGTTCAAGATCAAGAACACCGACCGCACCGCCGGCACCATGCTCGCGGGCGAGATCGCCAAGCGCTACGGGCATGCCGGCCTGCCGGAGGACACGATCTGGCTTACGCTCAAGGGCACCGCCGGGCAGAGCTTCGGCGCCTGGGCCTCGCGCGGGCTCACGCTCGACCTCGTGGGCGAAGGCAACGACTACGTCGGCAAGGGCCTCTCGGGCGGTAAGATCATCGTGCGGCCGGACCCGGCCTCGGGCATCGTGCCGGAGGACAGCATTATCGTCGGCAATACGGTGCTCTACGGCGCCATCACGGGCGAGTGCTATTTCCGCGGCATCGCGGGTGAGCGCTTCGCCGTCAGGAACTCGGGCGCGACCGCCGTGGTCGAGGGCACGGGCGATCACGGCTGCGAGTACATGACGGGCGGTTGCGTGGTGGTGCTCGGGCCGACGGGGCGCAACTTTGCGGCCGGCATGTCGGGCGGCATCGCCTATGTGCTCGACCCGGACGGCGACCTCGGGACGCGCCTCAACAAGGAGATGGTCGAGATCGAGGAGATCGCGCTCGACCAGGCTCTCCTCGACAAGCTCGCCAAGAGCAACGGCGAAAGCGCGAACAAGCCGCTCTCAGATCTCATGCTCGATATGCGCGAGCAGGACCTCGAGCGCCTGCATGCGCTCATCGTCCGGCACGCGCACTACACGAACTCGACCAAGGCGCAGACGATCCTGGCCGACTGGGCGAAGGCGGCGCCGAAGTTCAAGAAGGTGATGCCGACCGAGTACAAGCGGGCGCTGGCCGAGCTCGCCAAGGCGCGCGAGCAGGCGGGCGCAGTGCGCGCGCAGGCCTAAGAGAAAGAAGAGACGACATGGGCAAGCCGACAGGATTTCTCGAGTTCGAGCGCGCGGACCGCACGTACGAGCCCGTCGACGTGCGCGTGAAGCACTGGCACGAGTTCGTGGTGCCACTCGCCGAGAAGGACGTGCGCACGCAGGCTTCCCGCTGCATGGACTGCGGCATTCCCTATTGCCACAACGGCTGCCCGATCAACAACCAGATCCCGGACTGGAACGACCTCGTCTACACGGGCGACTGGAAGACGGCGACCGAGAACCTGCACTCCACCAACAACTTCCCCGAGGTCACGGGCCGCGTCTGCCCTGCGCCCTGCGAAGCCTCCTGCACGCTCAACATCGACGACGTCCCGGTCACCATCAAGTCGATCGAGTACACCATCGCCGAGCGCGCCTTCGAGCAGGGCTGGGTGACGCCGCAGCCGGCCGAAGCCAAGACCGGGAAGTCGGTCGCCGTGGTCGGCTCGGGCCCGGCGGGGCTTGCGGCCGCCCAACAGCTCGCGCGTGCGGGTCACGAGGTGCACGTCTACGAGAAAAACGCGCGGCCGGGCGGGCTTCTCGTCTACGGCATTCCCGACTTCAAGATGGAGAAGCACCTGATCGCGCGGCGCCAGAAGCAGATGGAGGCCGAGGGCGTCGTCTTCCACTGCAACGTCACCGTGGGCAAGGACGTCTCCGCTCGCGATCTCGAGGAGAAGCACGACGCCCTCCTGCTCGCCATGGGCTCGGAGACGCCGTTCGACTTCTTCGCCTCGGCGCCCGGGCGCGATCTCGACGGCATCCACTACGCCATGGACTTCCTCTCGCAGCAGAACCGGCGCGTCGCCGGCGAGGCGCAGCTTCCCGGCACGAAGGAGATCTCGGCCAAGGACAAGCACGTCATCGTCATCGGCGGCGGCGACACCGGCTCGGACTGCATCGGCACGTCGATCCGCCAGGGCGCGAAATCCGTGACCCAGCTCGAGATCATGCCGAAGCCGCCGGTGAAGGAGAACAAGGACCTGTCGTGGCCAAACTGGCCCTTGAAGCTGCGCGTCTCATCCTCGCAGGCCGAGGGTGCCGTTGTCGAATACTCGGTCTCGACCACGGGCTTCGCCGGCGAAGGCGGCAAGGTCAGGAATCTGCGCTATACGCAGGTCGACGGCAAAATGCAGCCGGTGCCCGGCACGGAGGCAACGCTCGACGCCGACCTCGTTCTCTTCGCCATGGGCTTCTCGGGACCTGCGGACAACGGCCTGCTCTCGGGCCTGGATCTGGCTCCCGTCGCGCGCGGCCGTTTCAAGGGCCTCGACGCCAACGAGCGCGACTACAAGCTGCCGGGCGGCGGAAAGGTCTTCGCGGCTGGCGACGTGCGGCGCGGCCAGTCGCTGGTCGTGTGGGCGATCCGCGAGGGGCGCCAGGCCGCCAGCTCAATCGACAAGTTCCTCATGGGGAAGACGACGCTGCCGCGGTGAGGCGCTATTCTGGGCGTAGACGGCGGCGCCAATAGTCCGGTCTGCGCCTCAGATGCATTCTAGCGTAGTTGGTCGCGACTTCGCCGCGGACGCGATAGATCAGCCCGTACTCAAACCTTCTCAAGTCATAGCACTGATCGGGCGTTCCTCCGCTTTCGGCGATCGCGTCCGCCGGGCTTCATGGTAGGCTTCGCGAGGCTCGGCCGGATTCCTCGTATCAACTCCCTCAGTCCCCTTGATCCGGCTCAAGGCCGTCCCCAGGTCAAAAGCTAGGGGATGAGACTAACCGATCTGAAACGTTTCGGGGAATGATATGGACACTCCGCTTGAGATCTCGTTCAAGGGGCTCGACAAGAGCACCGCCATCGAAGCCAAGATTGCGGAGCGCGCCGCCAAGCTCGAGAAGCACTTCGACCGCATGACGCATTGCCGGGTCGTGGTGTCGGCGCCGCACAAGCATTCGCACAAGGGCAAGACCTACGAGATCAAGATCGACATCGGCATCCCGGGCTCGGCGCCGCTCATCGTGACGCACGAATCTGCCGTCGGGCAGGCGCACGAGGATCTCAAGATCGCGCTGCGCGACGCTTTCGATTCCGCGGACCGGCACCTCGTCGATCTCGTCGAGAAGATGAACGGCGCGGCCCGCGCCGAGCGCGGACGCCGGCGGCCAGCACGCAACACGAGCTCCGATTAGCACGCTCTAGTCGCGGTCGCGCTTGCGCCGCTCGGCAGACGCGGAGCTCTTCTGCGCCGCGTTGCCGGTAGCGCCGGTTTCCAGCGTTGGATCAGGCTCCGGCAGATAGGCCGCCTCTGGCGGCGGCGCCGGGCGGGGCCACGAGATGTCGTCCGCGCGGCCCGGCCTCGGCGGCAGCCGCTCGCCCTTGAAAAGCACGCGGAAATAGGGCGACTGCGACTGCGAGAGGCGTCGGCGGCCGCCCGAGGCGCCCGTGGTGGTCGCCAGCGCCACCGTGCTCATCACCGTGAGCCCACCCGAGATCTGATCGATCACGGCCTCGCCCAGCTGGGATGGACGGTCGGGATTCTCGCGCCGCGTGACGAGCGCTACGACGGAAGCCGGGATCGCGGGACGCACGATGTCCATGGCCACCACCTCCTCGCGGCCATCCGCGCTCAGGATGCGCAGGTTGACCTTGCCGTTGTCGGCCTTCTGGTCGCCGGCACCGTCGGGCACCGGCGGAGCCACCGCCTTCGCCGGCACCTGCGCACCCTTGGCCGCGGAGGTGCCGGCTCCCGGCTCTTCGAGCTTGACCTTGTCGGGATTGATCTTGGCCTGCTCGGCCTCGGCGCCGAGCAGCGGAATGGAGCGATCGGCCTTGGCCTGCGTCAGATCGCGGCGCAACTCGCGGTCGACGAAGTAGGCGAGCTTGCGATTGCCTTCCCATGTGAAATAGACGCCGTCGCCCGAGCGCAGGAGGCGGATCTTGCCGGTGACGTCGGGCCCGTAGGGGCTGTAGCCGCCGTTCTCGTCTGCGAAGCCCGCGTAGGTGTCGACGTACTTGGCGCCATTCAGGTAGACGCGCTCGCGCAGGATGTTGTTCATCATCTGCACGTCCTCGTTGGCGTCGTAGCGCCGGACGTTCGGCAAGCCGATCCAGTAGACGGCGATGTTGCGCTTTTTCAGAAGTTTCAGGAGGCGGTCGCTGCGCGCCGCGTACTCGCTCTTCCAAGCGTCTGTGCCGACCATGAGGCGCGAGCCGCTCGTCGCATCGCGCACGGAGACGCGGTCCCAGGCGCCCATCATGACGATCGCAATCTGCGCGGGCTCGGCCTTGAGCTCTTCGTCGAGCTCGGTGAGCTTGATGTGAAAATCCGGCCGCATCAGACCGTTCACGGCGAGGGGCTTGCTCGCGATGACGACGCGCTGATCCTTCTGGAAAATGTCCTGCGCGCCGGCCAGCAGGCCTTCGGCGAGATCGTCGCCGATCATGATGATGTTGTAGGTGTCGCTCGGCGGGAAGGGCGTGATGAAGCTCGTACCGGAGGTCTCGTCCTGCGCAGCGGCCGGCAGGACCGCGGCGAGGAAGCCGGCGGCCAGGACGGCGAGCAGCAGCATGAAACGGCGCGCGTGCATCACTTCCGATGTTCTCTCCGGGCCGCGGTGCATGGCCGTACCTAGCGCGCTCCACCCCGAAAATCTAGACGATCGACCAGGATTTAAGCTTGAAACACGGGCCTGGCTTTCGTGGCCTTAGCGCATGGCGCTCTGGCGCATGTGAGCCAGAACGGCGTCCGAGGGCCAGCAATCGACCTTGAGCTTGTTAGCGCGCTCGTAGAGCCCGATCACCTTGCGGGTGTTCGAGCCCACCTTGCCATCTATCTTCTCGACCTCGTAGCCCAGTCCCTTCAAGCGCTCCTGGATCTCCTCGATCACCGCCGTCTTCTGCGGGCCGGTGCCGCCGAACGGCCTCTTGAAGTCGCCGCCGCCCGCGATGCGATCCGCGAGATTGCCGACGAAGACCGCATAGAGGTCCGACGTGTTGTAGCGGCGGATGACCTTGTAGTTCTCGAAGACCAAGAACGACGGGCCGTACCCCCCGGCCGGGCTCATCAGATAGGCGACGGTCGAGAGCTCGGTGTCGGTCCAGGGCTTGCCGTCGGCGCGCTTCAATCCGAGCTTCACCCACTCGGATACGGGGCGCTCCTGCGTGGGCCCCTCGTAGGCGCAATCGGCCGCGGGCGTGAGACCCACCTCATGCCCCCAAACCTGGCCGCGCACCCAGCCCTTGCCCGCGAGCTGGCGCGCGGCGGAGGCCAGGGCATCGGGGACCGAGTTCCAAATGTCGGCCTTGCCGTCGCCGTTCAAATCGTGGGCGTGCTTGAAGTACTCGCTCGGCATGAACTGCGTGAGGCCCATGGCGCCGGCCCACGAGGAGCGCATGAGCTTGCGCGGAACTCCCTCCTGCAGCATGCGCAGCGCCGCGATCAGCTCGGTGCGGAACAAATCCTTGCGCCGGCCAACATAGGCCTCGGTGGCGAGCACGGTGATCGCGTCGTAGGGGTCCTTTTGCGTGCCGTAGGAGGTCTCGCGGCCCCAGATAGCAAGCACGGAATAGCGGTCGACGCCGATGTCGTGCTCGATCTTCTCGAGGGTCTGCCTGTGCTTGGCGAGGAGCGCCTTGCCGTCGGTCGCCAGGCGCGAAAGGTAGGCCTTGTCGAGGTACTCGGCGGGCGAACGCGTGAACTCGGCCTGGCCACGGGCATCGTTGGAGGCGCGGCTCGGCAGATCGAGGTCGGGGAGCGAAAGATCGGGCGTGAAGCCCTGAAAGGCTTTGTCGAAGGTCGCCCGCGAGACGCCGACTGCCTCGGCCTCGGGCCACAGCCGCTGGAGCCAGTCCTTGACGGTCTCGGTGGTCTCGGCGCGGACCGCCAGCACAGACGAGGCGAGCGCCAGGCTTACGAGCAGCGCACGGATACGCAGGTCAGACCACCTCATTCTCGATACGTCCCGCTCGACAATCCTGCCTGCTCAACCACCTTTCCGTGTCTGCGATTCGGGGCTTTTTTGCGACCCTCTGCAACTCCTTAACGGCTTTTTCGAAATCGCCACGGGCGGCCTGCCGCCGCACGTCGCGCCCCCTCGTCAGAACCCGCAGGCGGGGCTAAGAGTTGTGCGGCCGGATCCGCGCAAAATCCCTCCCGCAGATGCCTCCCACCCCTCCGGAGCTTCGATGTCCAAAACCCAACGCATTCGCAAGGCCGTATTTCCCGTTGCCGGTCTCGGCACACGTTTTTTGCCCGCGACCAAGGCCGTTCCGAAGGAGATGCTGACTGTCGTCGACCGGCCCGTGATCCAGCACGTGGTCAACGAGGCCAAGGCAGCCGGGATCGAGCACTTCGTCTTTGTCACCGGCCGCGGCAAAGCCACCATAGAGGATCATTTCGATCACCAGTTCGAGCTCGAGGCGACGCTCGCATCCAAGAAGAAGACCCGCGAGCTCGAGGCACTTCTTGCCGAGCTACCCGGAGCGGGGCAGACGAGCTTCACGCGACAGCAGGCGCCGCTCGGCCTCGGGCACGCGGTGTGGTGCGCGCGTGACATCGTCGGCAACGAGCCCTTCGCGCTCTTGCTCCCCGACATGCTTCACCACGGCAAGACGCCCTGCCTCGCGGAGATGATCGCAGCATTCGACAAAGTCGGCGGCAGCCACGTGGCGGTGGCGCCGGTGCCGGAGGACCAGACGCACCAGTACGGCATCGTGGGCGTTGAGGACCGGCAGGCGAAGGTGTCGCGCATCACGCAGATGGTCGAGAAGCCGCCCAAGGGCACGGCGCCGTCCAACCTCCACATCACCGGCCGCTACATCCTCGAACCCGAGATCTTCGGCTTGCTTGAGCGGCAGGCGCCCGGCGCCGGCGGCGAGATCCAGTTGACCGACGCCATGATCGCTCTCGCGAACGACAAGGCGCATCCTTTCCACGCGGTGCGCTTCGACGGCACGATCTACGACACCGGCTCCAAGATCGGGTTCCTGCTTGCGAACATCGCCTATGGGCTCGAGCGGGACGACCTCGGGCCGCAGCTCAGAGCCGCGATCAAGGATCTCCTCTAGAGGCAGCCGCAAGGGGCAGTGGCTAGGCCGGGCCCTGTGCTCTTAACGTAAATCCGCACGGGGAAGCACCACGCCGCGTCCGATGCGTTTAGGGCACGATGTTGCCGGTTTCCGGTGGCATGGGGTTCAGCTATGTTTCGCGACGCCTGACATCCCGCCGGGCCGGAGTTCTCTGAATGGCACGCAAGCGATCCGACGCAGCATCAGCCCCTTTGCACAAGACGCTGACGGCGCCCGGCCTTTTCCTCGTGCGCATGCTCGTTTTCCTGACGCTTGTGGCATTCATCGCCGCCATCCTTCACGAGCAGCTCCAGACCTCGCTCATGACGAATCCGGCCCTGAACGGACTCATCCTCGGCGTGCTGGCAATCGGCATCATCTATTCCTTCCGTCAGGTGATGCGCCTCTATCCCGAGATCCGCTTCGTCAACGCCTTCCGCATCTCGGATCCGGGGCTCGCCAGCTCTTACCAGCCGGTCCTCCTCGCTCCCATGGCGACGATGCTGCGTGATCGCACAGGAGCGCTCTCGCTCTCAACCGTCTCAATGCGGACCATTATGGACAGCATCGGCTCGCGCCTGGACGAGGCTCGCGACACCGGGCGGTACATGGTGGGCCTCCTTGTCTTCCTTGGCCTGCTCGGCACGTTCTGGGGCCTGCTCGAGACCATCTCGTCGGTCGGCCGCGCGATCGGCGCGCTCGACACCTCAGGCAACCAGACGGTGGCCGTGTTCGACGAGCTCAAGGCCGGACTGGCGGCGCCGCTCAAGGGCATGGGGACGGCGTTCTCATCCTCGCTGCTCGGCCTCTCGGGCTCGCTCGTGCTCGGCTTCCTCGAGCTACAGGCGAGCCACGCCCACAACCGGTTCTACAACGAGCTCGAGGAATGGCTCTCGGGCATCACAGAGCTCACGCCGGGCTCGTCGTCCGCCACCGAGCAGGTGAGCCGGCAGCTGATGTCGGCCGTGTTCGAGATGCAGCGGGCCGTCGAGGAGCTTTCCAATCGCCTCAAGGGGGGCGGAACGTTCGGATCGGGCGCCGGCGGGGGCGGCCTCGGCAGCGGCGACGAGCCCGTGCGCGACCTCGCGCGCGGCGTCAACCAGCTCGTGACGCAAATGCGCGCCGAGCAAAAAGTCGTGCGCGAATGGGTCGACGAGCAGGCTTCGCAGCAGGCCGACGTGACCAACGTGCTGCGCGACCTCGCGAGCAGCATGCTCAAGAAGGGCAGCTGAGATGCCGAGAGGACGCGCGCGGCGCGGCGGCGAGTACGGCGAGTTTTGGCCGGGCTATGTGGATGTGCTCTCCACGCTCCTGCTCGTCGTCACGTTCCTGATGTCGATCTTCATGATCTCGCAGTACTTCGCCACTCAAGAGGCGAGCGGCAAGGACACTGCGCTATTGCGCCTCAACCGGCAGATCGCCGAGCTCACGAACCTCCTCTCGCTCGAGAAGGGCAAGTCGCGCTCGGCCGAGGACGAGCTCTCGTCGCTACAGGCCACGCTCGACAGCCTCAAGGAGGAGCACGCGAAGCTTTCTGGCTTTGCGCTCTCGGGCGACGAGAAGGCCAAGGCCGCCGAGGGCAAGATCAGCTCGCTCACCGCCGATCTCGACGCGCAGAAGGCCATCTCCAACGAGGCGCTCGCCAAGGTCGATCTGCTGAACCAGCAGATGCTGGCGCTGAGACGCCAGATCGCGGCGCTCAACGAGGCGCTCGAAGCCTCGGAGAGGAAGGACGCGGCGAGCCAGGATCGCATCAAGGACCTCGGCCAGCGGCTCAACGCGGCGCTGGCGCGGCAGGTGCAGGAGCTGCAGCGCTACCGCTCGGACTTCTTCGGGCGACTACGCGAGCTGCTCAAGAACCGCAAGGACATCCGCGTGGTCGGCGACCGCTTCGTGTTCGAATCGGAGGTGCTGTTCCCGTCGGGGCAGGCGACGCTGACGCCCGAGGGCGGCGGCGCCATGGACCAGCTCGCGCTCGCGATCGTCGACCTTGCCAAGAGCATTCCGCCCGAGATCGACTGGGCGCTGCAGGTGAACGGCCATACCGATATCCGGCCGATCGCAAGCTCAACCTTTCCCTCCAACTGGGAGCTGTCGACGGCGCGCGCCGTCTCGGTGGTGAAGTACCTGATCGCGCGTGGCGTGCCCGCCAACCACCTCGTCGCAGCCGGTTACGGCGAGTTCGAGCCGATCGCCTCGGGCGTCGACGAGGACAGCCTGCGCCAAAACCGTCGAATCGAGCTCAAGCTGACCAACCGGTAGGGCGGCAGGCGGCCGCTTACTGGCCGGAGCTCGGGCGCGCGGCGGACACCGGCGGGTAGTCCGCCGACGAGGCGCCGAAAAGCTCGGCGGGAAGCTTGTATTGCTGGCGCCACCAGTCCCACGCCACGTCGGTCGGCCCGATGGCGTACTCGACAAGCGTCCAGCCGTTAGCGCCGTCCTGAAGCAGAAAAAGGTTGTGCTCTGGGTCGAACATGCCTTGTGCGTAGTCCTCGGCGAATCTGGTGCGCCGCCAGTCGATGGGCGCGCCGCCGGGCCGCTGCACCTTGACGTCGCCATAGGCCCACTTGTCTGCGACGTTGAGGATCGTGACGACGAACTCGACAGGGCCGCCGATGTCGCGCTCGAACGCCGGGCGCGCTGCGTCGAGGATGCTCTTGCGGAGATCCGAGCCCTTCTCCGGGCTATACAGGTCGATGGCGCGGGCTCCGCCGGAAAGCCCAAGGCCCAATCCGATCAAGGCTAGGATGAAACAGGTGGCGGCGCGCATGCCGTTGTTCCTCGTGCATTGGTGCGCGCTCATAGCATCCTGGCGCGCCAAGCGTCGAGCTGGCGAGTTGGTAAAACCCTGAATCATGCAGGGAGGCGTGGGCGGCGGGTCGCCGTCGCGTGCGTCGCCTGCCCGAAGAGGGCGGCGTCAAAAGCTTGAGGCAATCTCTACTCAGATACCGAGGGACGGTGGCGCGCGCCGCATGCCGATGATTTTCGGCGATCCCCTTGAAATGAATCTCATAATTGCCGGGAATACATTTACCCGGTCAAACTCGTGCTACGGCATAACGCGGCGAAAAGGTTTTCAGCCGAGCCGGCTTCTGCCGACAAACTCGCCCCGGGTTCAGATCAGATCTTGGCGACCCGGCCCGCAGGGCGGCACGACCAGCGCTTGGCGAACCATTTCGGATGGCCCTCGGCCCACTTGGCAATCTCGGCCTGGCTCATCATCATGCACTGCATTGGAGTCACCGTCTCAGCCATATAGGTGAGGGAGACATCCTTGCAGCGCTCGGGATTGTCGGTGAGGCAGACGGAGACGATCAGCTCTAGCATTGCAAACCTCAAGGAACGAGCTATCCGCTTTTGGCGGCCTGAACCCTCGAGGCGTCGTCCCTTTTTTCTTTTCTTATTGATGCAAAGGTAGGCGTCGAATCACACGTGCACAAGAAACAATGCTAAGCAGAAAGTGCTAATATTTTGCGCTGCGGCATCTCCGCATCAACGACGGCAGCCGGCTATTAACTCATAAAATCCGCGAAAAACCGGGTGATCCGCGCTGACCTTGCGGCGTGCGATAAAGAATTCCGTCAGCTCATTTTTTGATCATGGGGCGACTTGTCTCATCAGAGGCACGACGTAAGGACGTGCTGGACAAGGTCGTGAGGAAGTCCACAAGCGCCTGTTTTTCTTCAGAAGTCAGCTTGAGATCGGCAACGATCGTGGGCGCCAGCGATGGCCTGTGGACAAGGCCGCCCGCATAGTGATCGACCACATCGGCGAGCGTCGCGAGAGAGCCGTCGTGCATATAGGGCGCCGTATGCACGGCCTCTCGCAGCGACGGAGTCTTGAACTCGGGCAGACCTTGCGAGCCCGGCGCGAGGGCGCCGCGGCCCAGATCCCTGCTCGGGAGGCCGATATCGTGAAAGCTGTCATCGGTGAAACGCCAGCCGCCATGACAGGAGACGCAGCCTCCCTTGCCGACGAAGATGTCGAATCCCTGACGCTCCTTGTCGCTCAGAGCCGCATCATCGCCCTCGACCCACGCGTCGAAGCGCGTCTTGGGCGAAACGAGCGTCCGCTCGTAGGCAGCGAGCGCGGCGAGGATATCGGCCTCGCTCACAGCGGGAGAAGTAGGAAACGCCACGGCAAAGCGGGCGCGCATCGTCGCATCGGACGCAAGGCTTTCCTCGATGGTGTGAAAGTTGGCGTCGAGCTCGTCGCGGGCCAGGATTGGGGAGCGCGCCTGATCGGACAGCGTCGCGGCGCGACCGTCCCAGAAAAACGAGGTGGCCCAGGCCAGGTTGTAGAGCGTGGGCACGTTGCGGGGGAGCGTGGCGCCACCGGGGCCGACACCGGTCTTGCGCCCGTCCGTGAAGGCGCGGGATGGATCGTGGCACGTCGCGCACGAGGCCCGCCCGCCGCCCGAGAGGCGGACGTCGCGGAACAGGTCGTGTCCGAGGCCGGCTTTCGCCGCCTCGGCATCGTCCTCCGTCTTTGTCTCGGGACGGGCAAATATCGCGCGCCAGACGGCCTCGCGCGGCGGAGGCACAGCGTCGCCCCTATCCTGTGCGTCAACCGACACGCTCGATGCCAGAACCGCAGCCAACGCCACGGCCAAAGCCGCCCTCACCCGTTTCCGCATCGCTTTGCTCATCTCCGCTATTATAGCCGTGCGATCAGTTGTTTGCGGTGCGTCAAACGCCGCAACCGCGATGGCCGGGGCGACAAAGCGTTGCCCTCGCAGCACGCCGCGAAGCGGGAACGACTCACCCGCCGTTCTTGGCCTTGACCCTGGAGGCGACGTCTTCCATCCAAAGGGGGACCAAATGTTAACGGCGCGTCACGGGAATGCCCCGAAGCTCGCCGATAAGAGGTTCGAGCCGGCGGCACGCGTTCTGCCCGCCGTGTTTTGGGGGAAACTTATGGCAATCAGTGGCAACGATGCACACTCGGTGCAGGGGGCGCCTTTGCGGCCCGTGACGCTCGCGTGGGTGCTGAAGCGGTCTCTGGTCGGCATTGCCATTCTCCTGGTCGCCATGGGCGGCTTGGCGTGGCTGACCTATGCCTCGATCGATCCCGCTCTCGATTCCGACTTGGAGCCGAAGTCGGCCAAATCGCACCACAGCGTCACCACACCGAACGCGGCGATCGACCTCTAGGCCATTGTTTACATTCTGGTGAGCGTGTTGCGCGTCCTCTGCGGACTGCATTAGCATGCCTGTGCCCGCTCTCTGACGCGGGCTCGGCTGCCTTTTCAGGGTTCGGCGGATGTCCGCATACGATCTCCTTCTCATCGTGCTGGTTGCCGTGGCTGCCTTCGGCGCGGGCTATCAGATCGGCCGTTTCAAGGCCCTGACGGAGGGGCCCGGCAGCGGGAGCGGCCGCCGTGCCGACGACGGGCCGCTCACCGGACCGAGCTTCGATGGGTCACCGGCGGCTCCGCAGCGCCCACGGAGCGCCCCGCCCCCGGCCACGGCCGGCGGATCCTCCGACAGCGATGCGCCTCCCGCGCCCTCGGAAAGCACGCCGATGCGGCGATCCACCAAGCCGCCGCCTGCTGCGGCTGGGCTCATGGGCAAAGGGTCGCTGGGGAAAGACAGCGAAGAGTCAAAATAAGACCCTATTGCTTGGCGAGCGTGATGCTCCTGCCACGCCCCGTGCGCGTTCTTGCAACAGGCCCTCCCAATGCGTCTCGCTATGCTGGCCCGCAACGCGGGCCTTTACTCGCACAAGCGCCTGGTCGAGGCCGCCCTGGCGCGAGGGCACACCCTCGACGTGATCAACACGCTGCACGTGCATATGAACGTCACGTCGAACCGGCCCATGCTTCGCTATGGCGGGAAGGCGCTTCCCCTCTATGACGCGGTGATCCCGCGTATCGGTGCCTCGATCACGCACTACGGGCTTGCCGTGCTGCGCCAATTCGAGATGCAGGGCGTATTTCCCTTGAACGAGAGCGTCGCCATCGGGCGGGCGCGCGACAAACTCAGGGCGCTGCAGCTTCTCGCCCGCGCCGGCATCGGGCTCCCGGTGACCGCCTTCGCCCACGGCCCGCGCAAGGCCGAGGAGGTCATCAACGAGGTCGGCGGCGCGCCGGTCGTCATCAAGCTCGTCGAGGGCACGCAGGGCCTCGGCGTGATCCTCGCGGAAACCGCGGCCTCCGCGAAATCGACGATCGAGGCCTTCAGCGCGGCAAGCGTCAACATCCTGGTGCAGGAATACATCGCGGAGGCCGAAGGCAGCGACGTGCGCGCTCTGGTCGTCGGGGGACGGGTGGTGGCAGCCATGCGCCGTGTCGGCAAGGTCGGCGAATTTCGCTCGAACCTGCACCGGGGCGGGGCGGCCGAGGAGGCCCACATCAGCGAAGATGAGCGCGCGACGGCGGCGCGGGCAGCGGCGGTGCTCGGCCTCAATGTTGCCGGCGTCGACATGCTGCGCTCGAAGCGCGGCCCGGTGGTGCTCGAGGTCAACTCCTCGCCCGGCCTCAAGGGCATCGAGCGGGCCACCAATGTCGACGTTGCACGTGAAATCATCGCCTTCATCGAGACCGCGGCACATCATGGCGGAACCGAGACCAGGGGCAGCCGCGGCTGATGGTAAACGTCGGCGCGCGCTTGATCGACGCGCCAAAGCTCGCTTATCCTGACATGATGAGGTGTCGTCCGGGAATCGGCGGCGAGGATCGGTCGGGATGACGGAACAGCAAAAGCACTTTCCGGAATTCTACGTCACTACGCCGCAGCCCTGCCCGTACCTGCCGGGGCGCCTCGAGCGCAAGCTCTTCACGCACCTCACGCACGACAAACCTCTCGCGCTGGTCGACAACCTGCTCAAGGGCGGCTTCCGCCGCAGCCAGAACATCGCCTACATGCCCTACTGCGAGGGCTGCCACGCCTGCGTCTCGGTGCGCATCGTGGTCGACGAGTTCACGCCGGGGCGCACCATGCGCCGCACGCTCGAGAAAAACCGGGATCTCGCGAGCCGGCGAGTGGCACCGGTTCCGACCTCCGAGCAGTACAGCCTCTTCCGCAGCTATATCGATGCGCGTCATTCCGACGGCGGCATGGCCGATATGACGGTGCTCGATTATGCGATGATGGTGGAGGACAGCGTCGTGCGCACCTTCCTCACCGAGTATCGCGCCAAGCCCGAGAACGCGCTCGACAGCCCCATGGAGAGCTGGCCGCTCGCCGGAGTCGCGCTCTGCGACCGGCTCTCGGACGGCATCTCGATGGTTTACAGCTTCTACGAGCCGCTCGAGGACGAGCGCAGTCTCGGCACCTACATGATCCTCGAGCACATCGAGCATGCGCGCCGGCTCGGGCTGCCCTACCTCTACCTTGGCTACTGGATCGATGGCTCGCGCAAGATGAGCTACAAGACGCGCTATCAGCCGCAGGAGCGGCTCGGACCCAACGGCTGGGTGCGCGCGGAGGAGAAGGCGTAACTCGGAACGTCGAAGTGCGTCTATGTCATCCTGGAAAGGCGATGGCGGTCGCGCCAAGCCCTTTCCGGTAGTTCGGGGCCACTACGCAGACGCTGCAGCGTGCTGCCCTAGGTCCCGGCTCTCGCGCTGTCGCGCTTGCCCGGAATGACCACTGCAATTGCCGAAGAGGCTACTTCGCGAGCTCGTCCTCGAGCTTCTTCGACATGTAGGACCACTTGGCGACCTGGGTGTCGATCAGCAGGCGCATGAGGTCGCGCAGGCTCGTCAGCATGGCGCAATCGGGCACCTTGGCGCTGGCACCCTCCTGGCCCATGGACGAGATGGAGGCCAACAGCTCGTTCGACTTGTTCTCGAAGACCTGGATCTGATCGTCCTTCACGAAGGGCGCAGCCTCCTTCATGAACTGATCGTTGTCCCAGCGCCGCTTGTCCTTGAGCTGACGCAGCTTATCCTGGAACTCGGGACGGCTCTTGTTGTTGAGGTCGCGCAGCGCGCCCGCCGCCTCGTCCACGACACTCTCGAACTCGGCCTTGGCGCAGGACGCCGTCTCCTGGGCCGAGGCACGCGGCATCGGTCCCGACGCCGCGAGCACGGCGACTGCCGCCAGCATTAGCCTGCCCTTCCCCACGCGCCGTTCCCGTCTGTCGCTCCGCCCCGCTCCCACTCCTAAAGGGACGGCGCGCCCGAAGCAAGGCAGCGACCGGCGGGAGCAGAGCAAGCTCCGGATTTCTCAGCGGAAGGCGGGGCCGAACCGGTTCGAGCGCGGGAAACCCTTGGGCACGATGCGGCCGGCTTGGGCCCGGCTTCCGACCCACTCCGAAAGCTCCGACCACGGAAGCGTAAAGGTGCGGCCGGCGGCGTCGAGCCAGGTCAGGCCCTCCTTCTTCCAGAACACGCGGGCGTCGATCATGGCGCCGTCCTTCATGCGCTGCAGGATCGTGCCCTTCCCGCGCGTCATCTCGTTCACCTCGTCGAGCGGGAAGATGACCATCTTGCGGTTCTCGCCGACGGTCGCAACGTAGTCGCCGTCGACCGGCACGCAAACGCGCGCCTCCTCGTCAGTTGCGACGTTCAGAATCTGCTTGCCTTTGCGGGTCGCCGCGACGACCTCGTCCTCGGGAACGACGAAGCCGTAGCCCGCGGTGCTCGCCACCAGGAGCTTGCGGCCGGGCTCGTGGACGAAGCACTCCGCGAAGTCCTGGTTCTCCTCGAGGTCGACCATGAGGCGCACGGGCTCGCCGTGGCCGCGCCCGCCTGGCAGCTCGCTCGCCTCGAGCGTGAAGAAGCGGCCGTTGGTGGCGAGCAGGATCAGCTTGTCGGTCGTCTGCGCCTTGACGGCGCGCTTCAGGCCATCACCCTGCTTGAAATCGAGCTTTGAAAGGTCATCCTGATGACCCTTCAAGGCGCGGATCCAGCCCTTGTCGGAGAGGATAATCGTAATCGGCTCCTTCTCGACGAGCGCGGCCTCAAGGTCGACGTCGATCTCGGGCGCGTCGCCGAACGAGGTGCGGCGGCGGCCGAGCTCCGTCTTCTTCGAGTAGCGCTCGCGGGTGGCCTTGACCTCGTCCGAGATGCGCTCCCACTGGAGCTCGTCCGACTTCAGGAGCTGCTTCAGCTCGCGCCGCTCCTTCGAAAGCTTGTCGTGCTCGGCCCTGATCTCGACCTCTTCGAGCTTCGACAGCGATTTCAGGCGCAAGTTCAGGATGGCGTCGGCCTGGACCTCGGTCAGCTCGAAGCGCTCGATCAGCTTGGCCTTGGGATCGTCCTCGAAGCGGACGATGCGGATCACCTCGTCGATGTTGAGGTAGGCGATGAGGTAGCCGTCGAGCACCTCCAAGCGGTGCTCAATCTTCTTCAGTCGGTACTCGGAGCGGCGCACGAGCACTTCGATGCGATGCTCGAGCCACTGGCGCAGCACGTCGCGCAGCGAGAGCACGTTCGGGATCTGGCCGGCGGAGAGCACGTTCATGTTGAGACCGAAGCGGATCTCGAGCTCGGTCAGCCGGAACAGGCTCTCCATCAGCAGCGTCGGATCGACGGCGCGGCTCTTGGGCTCGAGGATCAGGCGGATCTCCTCGGCGGATTCGTCGCGCACATCGCCGAGGAGAGGCAGCTTCTTCTCGGTCAGGAGCTCGGCCACCTTCTCGACCAGCTTTGCCTTCTGCACCTGATAGGGGATCTCGGTGACGACGATCTGGTAGCCGCCGCGGCCGGTCTCCTCCTTCTCCCACTTGGCGCGCAGGCGGAAGCCGCCGCGCCCGGTCTTGTAGGCCTCGAGGATCTGCTCGCGCGGCTCGACGAGCACGCCGCCGGTCGGGAAATCCGGGCCCGGCACCATCTCGACCAGCTTCTCGACCGTCGCGTTCGGGTGCTTGATCAAGTGCAGGAGCGCGGCGCAGAGCTCGTCGACGTTGTGCGGGGGGATGTTGGTCGCCATGCCGACGGCGATGCCGGCCGAGCCATTGGCGAGCAAATTCGGGAAGGCGGCCGGGAGCACGGACGGCTCCTGCTCGCGCCCGTCATAGTTGGGCCGGAAGGCGACCGTGTCCTCATCGATGCCCTCGAGCAGATCGGCGGCAACGGGCGTGAGACGCGCCTCCGTGTAGCGGTCTGCCGCCGGGTTGTCGCCGTCGATGTTGCCGAAGTTGCCCTGGCCGTCGACGAGCGGGTAGCGGACCGAGAAGTCCTGCGCCAGGCGGGCCAGCGCGTCATAGATCGCCTGGTTGCCGTGGGGGTGATAGTTGCCCATGGTCTCGCCGACGATCTTGGCGCACTTCCGGTAGCCCTTGTCGGGGTCGAGGCCGAGCTCGCGCATGGCATAGAGGATGCGCCGGTGCACGGGCTTCAAGCCGTCGCGCACGTCGGGGAGCGCCCGGTTCATGATCGTGGAGAGGGCGTAGTTCAGGTAGCGCTCCTCGAGCGCATCCTTGAGCGTCACGGGCTCGATCGGGCCTGAGCCCGGCAGAATCGGTTTGTCTGTCATAGCCGTTGGTTACTTCCCACATCTGCTGCCCTCAAGTGCAGCGGGGTCACAGGTTGCAGCATCCACAATTGTCTCTCCACTACCCGTGTGCTACCGATTGTTGAAACTTTCAACAATCGGCACGCGCCCGGCATGGCGCGCGCTTGGAGGTGCCATGGGCACGATGAATTTCTCGATCCCCGACGACTTGAAGGAGCGTTTCAACGCCGTCTTCAAGGACGCCAACAAGAGCGCGATCATCGCCCAGCTCATGGAGCGGGCCATCGAGAACGAGGAGCGGCGTCAGCGCGGCGAGACGTTGACCCCGGAACAGCGGCAGCGGCGCTTCGACAAGGCGTTGCAGCGGTTGAGCGAAGCGCGCCGGTTTGGCCGTACCTATTCCGATGAGGAGATCCGCAAGCTGCGCGACGACGGCCGGTCGTGAAGCTTGTTATCGATGCCAGCGTCGCTCTCAAGTGGTTTCTCAGTCCAATCAGTGAGCCCGACGCCGAACGTGCCACCGCGCTGCTCCATGTGGCTCGCGGCGGCTCGGTCGAGCTTTTCGCTCCTCCGCACTGGATATCCGAGGTTCTTGCCGTCATGGCGCGTCAGGAGCCAGAACGGCTTTCGGACACTTGGGAAATTCTGTTCTCACTCGAAGTCGAGAGCGACACGAACCGGAGCACCTATTTCCACGCTGCCAAGCTCAGTGTGCTCCTCAACCACCATCTGTTCGACACCCTCTATCATGCCGTCGCGATCGAGACCGGGGCGACACTGGTGACCGCGGACGCCCGCTATTTCGCGAAAGCCGCGCCGCTCGGCGCAATCCAGATGCTCGGGTCGTGGACGGGGTGACGACTTTCATGAGACAGCCCTAAGGTCTCCGCCTTGCCTTTGCCGCCGTCTGCGGCGACGTTCTGCACATATCGCGATCCGCTTGAGACCATGCCCGCGCTCCTCCCAGACACACCGACCGTCGAAGCCACCATCGTCGATCTGACGAACGCCTACCGGGCGCGCCAGAAGCTCTCGGCGCTCTCGCCCAACGCCACGCTCACCAAGGCGGCGCGGGCGTATGCCGCCTATCTCGCCAAGAGCGGGCAGTTCTCGCACACGGCGGACGGGCGCGAGGCGGGCGACCGCGTCGCGGCAGCCGGCTACACGTGGTGCCAGGTGGGCGAGAACCTCGCGCTCCACATCGACAGCCGGGGCTTCGAATCGAAGGCATTGGCCGAGAAATCCGTTACGGGCTGGATCAACTCGCCCGGGCACCGCGCCAACATGGTGGCGCCCTACGTCACCGAGATCGGGGTCGGCGTCGCGAGCGCCCCGGGCAAGGACCCGAAGTTCATCTCGGTGCAGCTCTTCGCACGGCCGAAGTCGCTCCAGTACGAGTTCCAGGTCTCCAACACGTCGCAGGCCGCCGTCAGCTACTCGTTCGGCGGCGAGACGCACGAGGTGAAGCCGCACTTCGCCGTGACGCACACCGCCTGCGCGCCGAGCGAGATCTCGTTCGACAGCTACGGCGGCGACGCCAAGCTCGCGATGCGCTACCAGGCCTCGGACGGGCTTCTCTACACGCTGAAGCCGGACGCGGCCCGCGGCGTCCGCATCGACGTCACGCCGCTCGAGAGAACGCGATAGGGCGGGTAGGCGGCGAACGCCGCCGGGAGGCACGCGGCGCGTTTCGCTCCAAGTCCGAAAGTTGCCGCGAGCGTGCTGTCGTCCAATGTCGGCGAACGGCCATGTGCGGTCGTCGAAGAGTGAAGTGCCGGAAGTTCGCTTCGCAGCGGGAGGCGCCAGCCTTCCCGAAGAGATGCGATATCCGCGTCACCTAGGACGAACATCGAGCCCTGTAAATGAACTGCAATCGACAGCTGTAGCAACCAGATGAAGCGGTGCCGTCGCAAGCGCGTGAGACGACTGCTCGTATGCTTTTGCTCTGGACGTTGGTAGTCTGAATAATTACTGAATGTGCAAGCAATCGCAGGGCAAGGCGGCGCCAATATGAATGCCTCTCTCCATTCCTTCGCCCGAAGCTGCACCGTTGCCGTCATGGGCCTCTTGTTGGTGCCACCCTGCATAGACGGACTAGTGGATTCATCCTATCAGGCAGCCTTCGCGCAAGCACCAAATTCCGCCGAGACCGAGGCATTCGAGGCCGCGAAAGACCTCGGCACAGTAGAGGCGTGGGATGCATTCTTGTCCCACTATCCGACCGGCTTTCACGCTGACCTCGCGCGCGCCTATGTGAAGCAGCTGACAGCCAAGGCGTCGGCACCGGCGCCAACCGCTACAGCCGAGAGCCCTGCCTACGAGCAGACGTGCGAGGGGCAGGAGGGGCTGAGGTCGCGAGAGTCGCGAGAGCCCGCGAAACTTCGCTTCATCAATGAGTCTGGCGCGACTCTCATTCTGCAATGGATCGACTTCAAAGGTGCTCTCAAGGAGTACGCAACTCTCCAGCCGGGAGCTGACGTCACCCAGGAGACGTTCATTACGCACCCCTGGATCGTGGCATATCAAGAGGGGAGCTGTCGTCAAATCTTCTTGCCGGCGCCTGGCGTTTCCGTCGCACGGCTCCTGCCTGAAGACCAGTTGCCGAGGAAGGCTTCGCGCGCGGAAGAGGCCGGCGACCACGGGCCCACACCCGAGAAGACGTGCAAGGACATCGGCAAGGACTACAATGGCAGCGAGTGCGTTCCGCGCAAGAAGAAGTCCGCACAGCCGTCGAATGCGACCATCGAGCGCCGCGCCAAGGCGGCGTGCGTCGATATCGGGATGATCTACCTCAACGGCAAATGCGCGCCAAAGACGAAGGCAGAGCGCAATAGCGGCGCGAAAAACAAGAGCAAGGCCTGCCCGGCGGGAATGTACCGCAATCCCTATGGCCAGTGCCAGCGGAACGAGACGGGCGGGTGATCAAACAGGAAGGGCTGAGTGTGCTTAGGGGTCAAAAACGGAACTTCGCTACCGATCCCAGCCGTTTCCGCCCTGATCCGAGACCGCACCATCATCGCTACGCCACGCCGAGCCGCGCGACGTTAGCGAGCATACGTGTGCGGGCGTCGGGCATGTCCTCGCCGCGGGGGCGGAAGACGCGCGTCTCCAGGAAATGGCCGGTCAGCGCGAAGCCCTTCCCGACGTCGCCCGGCGCGAGCGCCGCTTGCCTGCCGGGCAGCAGAAACTGCGGAAGCGCTAGCAGCTTGTCGCGATAGGGCTCGCCCGCGGACGCGGAGACGGCGCGGCCGGTCTTGGGCGAGACGTAGATGAGGTCGTCGTTGCCGCCGGTCGCCGCGCACTGCGTGAGATCGAGGCCGAAGCCCAGCTCGTCGAGCAGCGCCAGCTCCCAGCGGACGAGAAGAGCGGGCCAGACGCTCGAGTCATCGAGATAGGCCAGCACAAACTGCGTCACCTCGTAGAGGTTCGGATGCGGGTCGCGCTCGGGCACCAGGCGGGCCAGCGCGCAGAGCGAGGTGAGCGCCGCAAGCGCCGCGGGATCCTCCATGGCGGCGGCGGCGTGACCGCGGATCAGCTCGACACTCATGTTGCCGAGGTGATCGGCGAGGCGCGCCTTCCAGGTGGCATCGACGTGATTGCCGATCTGGAGCACCGGGCGCGCCTTGCGCGAGCGCCCACCATGCACGAGGCCGAGGTGGCGGCCATGCAGACGCGTCAGCACCTCGACCACGGCCGCCGTCTCGCCATGGGGGCGGACGGAGAGGATCACACCTTCATCGGACCAGTTCATGTGGGGAGATTGGACGACGCACCCTTACGCCGAGCTAGCATTTGAATGTCCATTCCCGGTCCATGCCGCCCGAGGCGTCGGGCAGACGACCATAGGAGGGTCCGACGTCGGCAAGGGGGGCACCCATCCTGGCACCGAACAGGCGATTGTCCGCCTCGCGGAGCCGGCGGCTCACCTCCCGGCCCATGTTCATCTGAATGAGCGCGAACTGTTTGAGATCCTGGGCGTACACCTTGTAGAGGTTGGCGGCCGAGATGCGGATCGCGACACAGTCCTCGACGGCACGGACGGAGGCGCTGCGGGGACAATGGTCCATCACGGCCATCTCCCCGAAGCAGTCGCCTTGCTCCAACTTGTGGAGCAGGTAGTCCTGTCCGCGCCATGATTTCAGAACGGCGGCTTTGCCCGTCTCAAGGACGAACATCGAATCGCCCTGGTCGAGCTCGCGGAAAAAGAACTCGTTGGCCGGGACCCTGTCGATCGGACACGACGCGAGCAGGAACTCGACCACCTCCGTGCGGATTCCACCAAAGATGGGCATTCGCTGTAGGAGCTCGATGCGTGCTTCTTGCATGGCGCTCTCCAGGCTGGATCTTGATCTGCCGCGCCTCATCTTAGCAGGCCGGCGCCGCTGACCTCAAACCCCCATGCGCTTCCGGCGGAGCTCGCGACGAGCGGGGGCCTGGTCGATGGTGCAGGGCAGGCCTCGCGCCAGGCACTCGTAGCCGCCGGCCTTGCCCGGCAGGCATTCGAGGAACTTGTCGCCGGCGAGGCGCCAGCTCGTGAAGCCCTGGCCGTGCTTTGCCGCCTCGGACTTCCAGGCGTCGAGCGCCGCCTTGCGCGTCGCCAGCTCTGTCTCGCCGCGCACCGGCCCGCTCGACACCATCGCCTCGCAGGAGCGTACGGCGGCAGACGCCGGGGCTGCAAGGCCAAGCGCCAGGGCGAAGGCCGCAACGCCGCTCCGGCGCGGGGACATCGCTAATCCTCCGGGAACTCGAGGCCCATCTCGCGATAGCGTTCGGGGTCGCGGTCCCAGCCCTCGCGCACCTTGACGAAGAGGAAGAGGTGCACCGGCTGCTCGATGATGCCGGCAAGCTCCGCGCGCGAGGCGGACGAGATCTTCTTCACGGTCTGGCCGCCCTTGCCGAGCACGATGCTCTTCTGGCTGTCGCGCTCGACGAAAATGGTCTGCTCGACGCGCACCGAGCCGTCGCGCAGCGACTTCCACGAGGTGGTCTCGACGGTCATCTGGTAGGGCAGCTCATCGTGCAGGAGATCGTAAATCTTCTCGCGCGTGATCTCGGCGGCGAGCTGGCGGACAGGGATGTCGGAAAGCTCGTCCTCCGGATAGAGCCAGGGCCCCTCCGGCACGCGGCGGGCGAGAAAGCGCCTGAGCTCGGGTATTCCGTCGCCGCTCAGAGCCGCGATCATGAACACATCGTCGAACGGAAGGCGCTTGGCCAGATCCTCAGCCAGGGCGAGCAGGCGGCCCTTATCGTCGACGCGGTCGACCTTGTTCAGGACGAGCACAGGCTTCCTGGCCGTGCCCTTGAGCTTGTCCAAGAGACGCTCGAGGTCCTCGTCGACCCCCTTGGCGGCGTCGACCAGCACCAGCACGTCGTCGGCATCGGCGGCGCCAGACCAGGCGCTCGCCACCATCGCCTTGTCGAGACGGCGCTTGGGGGCAAAGATGCCTGGCGTGTCGATCAGGACGAGCTGGCTCGCCCCCTCGATGGCGATGCCGCGCACCTGGATGCGCGTGGTCTGCACCTTGCGCGAGACGATCGTCACCTTCGCGCCGACGAGCGCATTGACCAGCGTCGACTTGCCGGCATTGGGCGCGCCGATGATGGCGATGATGCCGCAGCGGCGTGGAGCCTCCGGCGTCCCGACTTTGGGTGCGTCAGCCAAGATGGCGCTTCTCCAGAACCCCCTCCTGCTCGAGGAGGGCAGTGGCGGCGGCCTGCTCGGCCGCCCGTTTCGAATGACCCTGGCCGCGAGCCGGCGTGCGGCCTTTGATGCGGACCTCGGCAGTGAAGCGGGGCGCGTGATCCGGCCCCGTGCGCTCGATCTCGACGTAGTTCGGGAGCTGCAGGCCCTGGCCCTGGGCCCATTCCTGCAGCGCCGATTTGGGATCGGCCGGGGGATGCGTCGGGGCGTCCTCCTCGCTGGCCCAGAGCTTCCTCACCACGTCGCGCGCCTTGTCGAAACCCGCCTCGAGGAAGATGGCGCCGAGCACTGCCTCGACGGCGTCCGCCAAGATGGTCGCCTTGAGGCGCCCGCCGCTGCCCGCCTCGCTGTCGGACAGCATCAGGAAGTCGCCGAGGCCGAGCTCGCGGCCGACCTTGGCGCAGGTCTCGCCGCGCACGAGGCGATTGAGGTGACGCGCCAGCTCGCCCTCGGTCGCGTTCGGGTAGTTCTCCTCCAGCATCTCGACGATGGCGAGGCCCAGAACGCGGTCGCCGACGAACTCGAGCCGCTCGTTGTCCTCACGCACCTTCTTCGAGCCACGCAGGCTTGCATGCGTCAGAGCCCGGGCGAGCAGCGCTTCCTTCTTGAAGCGGTAGCCGAGCTTCTTCTCAAGGTCCTTGTATTTGCGCGCCTTGAACATGGGGCGGGTGTCCGGTCTCGGCTCCCCATCGTGCTCAGCGTACGAAATTAAAGAACCGGCTCCACCGGATGTCGAACGGCCACGTCCAGGGCGTGAGCCAGCGCATGCGGTCGGGCTCGTCGACGGCGGCGGAGAAGAAGATGATCTCGGCGCGACCGATCAGGTTGTCGAAGGGTACGAAGCCCACGGTGGCGCGGCTGTCGGAGGAGTTGTCGCGGTTGTCGCCCATCATGAAGTAATGACCGGGCGGAACCTTGTAGGCCGGGGTGTTGTCGTAGTCGCCATCCGGCTCGAGATCGAGCACCGTGTACTTCAAGCCCTCTGGCAAGGTCTCCTCGTAGCGCTTGTAGGTCACGCGCCGGCAGTGGCGGAAGTAGGGGTCACACTCGATGTTCGAGAAGTCGTCCACGTAGCGCTTGGGCACGGCCTGGCCGTTGATGTTCAACACCCCGTCCTTCATCTGGATCTCGTCGCCCGGCAGTCCGATGACGCGCTTAATGTAGTCGATCGATTCATCCTGCGGCAGACGGAAGACGACGACGTCGCCGCGCTTGGGCTCGGAAGCCAGGATGCGGCCGGAGAAGAGGTTCGGGCTGAAGGGGAACGAGAAGCGGCTGTAGCCATAGGAGAGCTTCGAGACGAAGAGATAATCGCCGATGAGCAGGGTCGACTTCATCGACCCCGACGGGATGTTGAAGGGCTGGAAGAAGAACACCCGGACGACCATCGCGATGGCGAGCGCCTGCACGACGATCTTGGCGGTCTCGTACCAGCTCGACCCCGCGGTCACCTTGGAATTCGTTTCCAGGGTCATCTCCTGCTCCTTGGGCCCGCTCGACTACCGAGGGGCGACCTCAAACCCGCAGGCTATAGCCATTAAGCGGGCAGCGTGCAAATCGGGCTGCGGCGCCTCGCCGCCTACCGCGCCGCGGCCGTCCGCCCCCGCGACCATGCTTTTTGTCGCTCCGAACATCTGCTCAAAATCCGGGCCTTTTAGCCAGACGGGGCAAAAACTCGTTCACGCCGCTGGCGGGGCGGCACGGTGGAACCTCCCGAGGGCGGATTAATGACGTTCCGGCGGAAAAAAGCCTGCTGCGCCCGTCGGCTCCGGGGTCAGGCGCTCACCCGGTCGGCAACCTTAAGGCGGGCCTCATCCATCAGGGCGCGCATGCGACGGATCGCGCCGTTAAGCCCTCCGAAGATCGCTTCGCCGATCAGGAAGTGGCCGATGTTGAGCTCCACAACCTCGGGCAGACGCGCAAGCGGGGCCACGGTATTGAAGGTGAGCCCGTGGCCGGCATGCACCTCGAGGCCGGCCGCTGCGGCCGCACGGGCCGCCTTGGTCAGGCGCTCGATCTCGCGCGCCACGCCCTTGGCGTCGTCATCGGCCGAGCGCTCGCAATATGAGCCAGTGTGCAGCTCGACAATATCGGCGCCGAGGGCCGCGGAGGCGTCGATGGCCTTGAGGTCCGGCTCGATGAAGAGCGAGACACGAATTCCCGCCTGCTTCAGCTCGCTCACGACGGGGGCGAGATTTCGGCTCTGACCGACAACGTCGAGGCCCCCCTCGGTGGTGCGCTCCTCGCGGCTCTCGGGCACGAGACAGCAAGCGTTGGGCAGGTGGCGTAGCGCAATCCTCAGCATCTCGGCGGTGGCAGCCATCTCGAGGTTCAAAGGCCGCGTCAGCTCGGACTTGAGGCGCGCGATATCGGCATCGGAAATGTGGCGTCGGTCCTCGCGGAGGTGGGCGGTGATGCCGTCGGCCCCCGCCTCGACGGCGATGTGGGCGGCGCGCAGCGGATCGGGGTGGCGCCCGCCGCGAGCGTTGCGGATGGTGGCGACGTGATCGATATTCACGCCGAGCCTCAAATGGCTCTGCGGGGTCCGCGTCATAGCCTCAAGTCTCCAGTCGAGTCCCCTTGGCCGGGCCTCTCATTCAAACACACGTTCGACCTTGCTGACCACCGTTTTTGCCTTGAGCCCGTTAATGATCTGGTTCAGGTGCGCCAGGTCCCAGACCTCGAGGGCGATGCGCAGCTCGGTGAAGTCCGAGGCGCTGCGGATCATCTTCAGATTGTCGATATTGCCGCCGGATTGCCCGATCACGTCGGCGACCTGAGCCAGCGTGCCGGGCTGGTTCGGCGCGGTGACGCTGATGAGCGCCGGGAAGCGCTGCGGATTCTCCGGGTCGATGTCCCAGGCCACATCGATCCAGCGCTCGTGCTCGTACTCCTTGAGGCGCGGCGAATGGATCTGGAACACGCGGATGCCCTCGCCAGGCTGCAGCACGCCGATGATGCGGTCGCCGGGAACGGCGCCGCCCGCCTCGAACATCACTGGCATGTCATTCTTCACGCCCCGGATCGGAATGCCGCGCACGGGGGCGGAGGTGCCGGGCTCCGGAGTGCCGAGGCGAAGCTTGCTCGTGGCCGCACGCGTGAGCCGCAGCCAGGCCTTCGAGCTCTTGGCAGATGCATCCTCCACCTTGGCCCCGGTGTCCGCGGTCGCCGCCACCTCGGGCACCATGGCGCGCAGCACGGTTTCGCTCTTCATCTCGTTGCGAGCCACGGCAGCAAGAACGTCCTCGACACTCTTCTGGCCGAGGCGCGGCAGCGCCTTCTTCAGAAGCTCCTCCGTGTAGCTTTCGCCGATGCGCTCGAAGGCCGCGATCAGAAGCCTGCGGCCGAGCTCGGCGTACTGGCGACGAATGGCGTCGCGCGCGGCGCGGCGGATGGCCGAGCGGGCGCGTCCGGTGACGACGAGGCTCTCCCAGGCCGCGGGCGGGGTGTGGGTCTTCGATGTCTGGATCTCGACCTCGTCGCCATTGCGGAGCCGGGTGTCGATCGGCACGTGACGGCCGTTGACATAAGCGCCCACCGCCGCATTGCCGACGTCGGTGTGGACGGCATAGGCAAAGTCGAGCGGAGTAGCCCCCCTCGGCAGCGCGATCAGGCGGCCCTTCGGCGAGAAACAGAACACCTGGTCCTGGAACAGCTCGAGCTTGGTGTGTTCGAGGAACTCCTCCGAGTTCGATCCCTCGAGCAGCGTCTCGACCAGACGGCGCAGCCAATGGTAGGGGCCGCTGTCCTTGTCGTAGATGCTCTTGACGTTGCCGTTGAGCCTGGGGCTGTCCTTATAGATAGCGTGGGCGGCGACGCCGTACTCCGCCACCTCGTGCATAGGGCGGGTGCGGATCTGAAGCTCGACGCGCTGATGGCGCGGGCCGACCACGGTGGTGTGGATCGACTGGTAGTTGTTCTGCTTCGGCGTCGAGATGTAGTCCTTGAAGCGGCCTGGCACCGTGCGCCATGTGGTGTGAGCAACGCCGAGCACGCGGTAGCAGTCGTCGATGCTCTCAACAACCAGGCGGAACGCGTAAATGTCCGAGAGCTGCTCGAGGCTGATCTGCTTGTTCGCCATCTTGCTCCAGACGGAGTAGGGCTTCTTCTCGCGCCCCGAGACCTCCGCCTTGATGCCGACCTCGGCCAGCTTCTGCGACAGGGCATTGGCAATGTCCTCGACCAGACCCTCGTTCTTCTCGCGCAGCTCCGTCAGCTTCTCGGTGACCGTCTTATAGGCCTCCGGGTTGAGCCAACGGAAAGCGTGCTCCTCGAGCTCCTCGCGCAGGGCCTGCATGCCCATGCGGCCAGCGAGCGGGGCGTAGATCTCGAGCGTCTCCTCGGAATTGCGCTTGCGGCTCTCGGGCTTCATGTGCTCGAGCGTGCGCATGTTGTGGAGCCGGTCGGCGAGCTTGACGAGCAGCACCCGGATGTCGCTCGAGATGGCGATCAGGAGCTTCCTGAAGTTCTCCGCCTGCTCGGCCTGCTTGGACACGAGGTCGAGGCGCTTGATCTTGGTGAGACCATCGACGAGCGCGCCGATCTCGGGCCCAAAAAGCTGGTCGATCTCGGCGCGGGTGGTATCGGTGTCCTCGATAACGTCGTGCAGCAGCGCGGTCGCGATGGTCGCATCGTCGAGCTTGAGGTCGGTCAGGATCGCCGCGACCTCGAGGGGATGGGAGAAGTAGGGGGCACCGGACGCGCGCTTCTGGGCGCCGTGCGCACGCATGGAATAGACGTAGGCGCGGTTAAGGAGCGCCTCGTCGGCTTCTGGATCATATTTCTGTACACGCTCGACGAGCTCGTACTGACGCATCATGAGAGGCGCACTCTCCCGGCGCCCTTATACGCCGCCGAGCCCTCCGGCGACGCCCAAGCGCCCTTTTCGAGGCAGAGCGTAATTCAAACGGCCTCCCGACGCACTGGCCGGAAATGCCTGCACGGAAGCTTGCCGAAACTCCGCAGCCGGGCTGTCCTGGAAATGCTGGCGCTACGGACCGACTGATGCAACCGCAGACTAGCGCCCGCGGTCGCGCGGCCCGCCGCCGCCGTTCGAGGACGGCTCGGAGGGCGTCATGCTCTCGAGACCGCGCAGCAGCTGCTCCTCGGTCAGCACGTCCACCTGGGTGTCGGCCGACTGATCGTCGCGGCCCAGGATCGGGCTGCGGCGCTCCTGCGGCAGCGAGGGCGCGGCGGCAGCCTCCGGCTCATCGACCTCGACATTCTTCTGGATCGAGTGGATCAGGCTCTCGCGCATATCCTCTGGCGGAATGGTGCGCTCGGCAATCTCGCGGAGCGCGATCACCGGATTCTTGTCGTTGTCGGGATCGATCGTGATCGCGCTGCCATTGGCGATCGACCGCGCCCGGTGCGCGGCCAGCAGCACGAGCTCAAAGCGATTCGGTACCTTGTCGACGCAATCCTCGACTGTGACGCGTGCCATTCGCTAGCACCCCTCTCTCGTCATCTGATTGATGCGGATATAAGCCACTAAGGCCGCCGTCCGGCTGGCGGACGCGGCTCTCCTCAAACCTTAGTCGCATGGAACGAGCCTGCAATCAAGCGGATGAGCCGGTCACGCATTCTCGTGCCGCCTCGCCCACCCCTGGGCGGAGATTACGGCGACGTCGGAGTAGTTCACACTAACCCCCCAAATTTTGTTGCGATTTCTACCTAGGAGTGTTGCACCCTCATCAGTATATAGTTACCCTAATTGTATGTGTTCATTGGGTGGGCTGGAACACTTTCACGTAACGCTTTATGTAGTTTGCGGTATGCTCCGATCATGTTGTAGACTCTAGGGAACGTATCGTCCGCGCACCCGGACCTCTTGGGACCGTGAGGCGGTTGCAACAATCTCAGAAACCGACGGCGCGCGATTCATTTTTGATGTATTGCCGCAAACGGCTTTGTTTAAGGATCGATGCCCAATGCACTTCTACCAGGGTGAGAAAATCGCTCTTTTCATCGATGGCGCGAACCTCTACGCCACCTCGAAGGCGCTCGGCTTCGATGTCGACTACAAGCGCCTCCTTGCCATGTTCCGGCAGAAGGCCCACCTGGTGCGGGCGCTCTATTACACGGCGCTGTCCGAGGACCAGGAATACTCGTCGATCCGGCCCTTGATCGACTGGCTCGACTACAACGGCTTCACGATGGTGACGAAGCCGACCAAAGAATTCACGGACGCCTCCGGCCGGCGCAAGGTCAAGGGCAACATGGACATCGAGCTCGCGGTCGACGCCATGCGTCTCGCAGATTCGCTCGACCATATCGTGCTTTTCTCGGGCGACGGCGACTTCCGCGGACTCGTCGCGGCGCTGCAGCAGAAGGGAAAGCGCGTCAGCGTCGTCTCTACGCTGCAGACCCAGCCAGCCATGGTGGCCGACGAGTTGCGGCGTCAGGCCGACCAGTTCATCGACCTCGCCGACCTCGAGCAGATCATCGGGCGCGACGCCTCGGCTCGCGTCGCCCGTGAGCCGCGCGAAGGCCGCGGTGCGGGCCGCGGGCGCGCGGGCGCCCCGCCGGCAGAGACGTCGCACAACTACGACAGCGATGACCTCTCGCAGGAGGCCTGAGGTGTGGCGGCGCCCGCTCGGCGCCTCCCTAGCCGGCCTCTGACGGGTGGCCCGGACGATGGGCCCTGCTCTGCCCCCTTCCTTCGCGCCTGAGGCGCCGCGGAACTGCCCGCGGTGCCCCCGCCTGGTCGCCTTTCGCCAAGTGTCCGCCGATGCCGAGCCCTCGTGGTTCAACGGCGCCGTTCCCTCATTCGGCGACAGCCGGGCCCGCCTGCTCGTGGTGGGGCTCGCGCCGGGCCTGCGCGGGGCCAACCGCACGGGCCGCCCCTTCACCGGCGACCACGCGGGCGAGTTGCTCTACTCGAGCCTTCTTGCCTTCGGCTTTGCACAGGGCACCTATGGCGCGCGCCCCGACGACGGGCTCAAGCTCGTCGACTGCATGATCACAAATGCCGTGCGCTGCGTGCCGCCCGAGAACAAGCCGCTGCCCTCCGAGATCGCGGAATGCCGCGGATTCCTGGTGGCTCGGCTTGCAGCTCTGCCGCGGCTTCGGGTGCTGCTCGCGCTCGGCCGCGTGGCCCACGACCAGACGCTGGCCGCGCTCGGTTTGCGCAAGGCCGCGTTTCCCTTCAAGCACGCGGCGCGTCACGAGGTCGGCCCCGGCCTCACAATGGTCGACAGCCTTCACTGCTCACGGCTCAACACCAACACCGGCCGGCTCACGACCGAGATGTTCCACGCGGTCGTCGCTGATGCCCGCAGCCTCGTCGACGGCCAACCCCAGTAACCGGCGCGACAGGGTTTGACGGGCCGCAATCCCATCTCAAAGTTTTGATGCGAGATGTTGGCGAAAGCGCCCGGATTTAGGCTTCAATGGCCTCGCCCGGGCGCCTATTATTCCCGACGCCTAGTCGCGCGAGGAGATCTGTGCATGGCGCCCGTGAAAAAAGGCACGCTCGAGATCGCGCCCGAGAAGGTGGCTCACGTCATCATCAAGGGGCGCGAGTACGACGCCAAGGTCGGTGCCTGGAACGACTCGCCGGAGGAAGGCGACGCCGACGAGGATCCGAGCGCCATCCTCGAGGACTTCGCCAACGATCCGACCAGGGCTGAGCTCGCGGGCTTCATCGACGCCTTGAACGACGACGAGCAGGCTCACCTGGTGGCGCTGGCGTGGATTGGGCGCGGCACGTTCGAGCCAGAGGAGCTCGACGAGGCGGTCGAGACCGCGCGTGCGGAAGCCACCAGCACCACGGCCCGGTATCTGCTCGGCCTGCCGCTGCTCGCCGACTATCTCGAGGAAGGGCTCGAGAAGCTCGGCTTCGAGGTCGGCGACGTGGAAAGCGATGTGCTCTAGGCAGGCAGTAGGCAAACGCTTCGCCCGATCGAGCAATCACGGCCTCACTCGGAGCGTGAGAAGAAGATCCTCGGCGTGCGTGTGCGGGGGATGCACCGGGTAAACCACGCGCTCGAGGCGGCCATCGCGGACGATGAGAGTTAGGCGCTTCAGATAGGTGACGCCCCCGGTCTCGAACGAAGGCAGCCTGAGTGCGGTCCTGAGCTTGCCAGCTGCGTCGGACGCAAGCGGGAACGGAAGGCGCGTCCGCCTCGCGAACTCCTGCTGATCGGCCGTCGTCTGGCCGCTGAGGCCAAGCACCGCGAAGCCGGCGCCACCAAATGCCTCGTAGGTGTCGCGAAAGCCCTCAGCCTCGGGCGTTGAGCCGTGCGCGCCCTCGATGTCGTCCCAGTGCGGCGGGTTGGGATGCCCAGGGCGTCCCGTCCAAGGATAGACGAACACCACCCAGCCACCCTCCAGCCGCGCGAGGCTCACCTCGTCCCTCTGCGTGGTGGGAAGTGTCACATCAGGCATCGCAACGCCCGCGATAAGATGGCGTGCCGCGCCGTCGTCGTGCGGCGCCGGATAGGGCCAGGTATCCGTCATCGCGGGTTGGCCCGGAGCCAGGCGAGCACGTCGCCCGCATTCCGATCGGGCGGGAACACGGGGTAGAACACACACGTGACGATGCCATCGTCGATGATCATGGCGAGGCGCTTGATCATCAACTTGCCGTCGACGACCAAGGTCGGCAGCGTCATGCCATTCGCCAGGCCGAGATCGGCGTCCGACAGAAGCGGGAACGGCAAATGCAAGCGCTCGACCGTCGCCCGCTGCTGGTCGAGGGTCTGGGTCGAGAGGCCGAATACGGCATCGGCGCCTGCGGCCCTGAGCTCGTCGTGGAGATCTCGGAAGGCGCAGGTGTGCGGCGTGCAGCCCCGCGCGCCCGGAATGGCGTCCCAGCCGTCGGGCAGCGCCACTCCGGGCGTGCCGGTCATGGGGTAGATGAAGAGCACCGTGCGACCGTGCAGCCAGGCGAGCGAGACGGTGCCGCCCGCGGTCGACGGCAGCGGCACGTCGGCAACCCGGGCGCCTGCCAAATGGCGGGTGGCCCCATCGTCCTCCGGCACCGGCAGAGTGGACCAATCGATCGCGAAAAAGCTCGGACCCGTTGCCATCAGCCCTTCTCGCGCATGATGCGCGCCTTCTGGCGGTCCCAGTCGCGCTTGGCGGAACTCTCGCGCTTGTCGTGCAGCTTCTTGCCCTCGGCGAGCGCGAGCTTGAGCTTGGCGCGGCCCTTGGCGTTGAAGTAAAGCTCGAGCGGCACGATGGTCATGCCCTTGCGCTCGACGGCCTGGAACAGCTTCGCGAGCTCGCTCTTGTGGAGGAGCAGGCGGCGCTTGCGCCTCGGCTCGTGCTGGAGGAAGCGGCCGGCCTTCTGGTACTCGGGGATGTAAGCGTTGATCAGGCAGAAGCTGCCGTCGTCCTCGAACGAGGCATAGCTCTCCACGATGTTGGCCTGGCCCGTGCGCAGGCTCTTCACCTCGGTGCCCTTGAGCTCGATGCCCGCCTCGTAATCGTCGGTGATGAAATACTCGTGGCGGGCCTTCCGGTTCTCAGCAACGAGCCGGCGGCCGTCGTCCTTCTTGGCCGACATGGCTCTCTCGTCCTTTGGCCTACTCGGCGGCTGCGGCCTGAAGCAGCCCGACCTTCGCCAGCACGGCGTCGATGGCCTTCCTTGAGCCGTCCGTGATCGCAACCAGCGGCAGGCGCATCTCGGCCGAGCAGATGCCGAGGCGAGAGGCCGCATACTTCACCGGGCCCGGATTGGTCTCGATGAAGAGCACGTCGTGCAGCGGCGTCAGGCGGTCCTGAATGGCGAGCGCGGCCGCGAAGTCGCCCTTCATGCAGGCGTTCTGGAACTCGGCGCACTGGCGCGGGGCGACGTTCGAGGCGACCGAGATGCACCCGTGTCCGCCGTGGGCCATGAAGCCGAGCGCGGTCGCATCCTCGCCGGAGAGCTGGATGAACTCCGGCCCCATGGCCGCGCGCTGCTGGGAGACGCGTGCGAGGTTGGCGGTCGCGTCCTTCACACCGACGATGTGGGTAAGCTCGAAGAGGCGCGCCATGGTCGCAACCGACATCTCGACGTTGGTGCGGCCAGGAATGTTGTAGATAAGGATCGGGATGCCGACTGCGTCGTTGATGGCCTTGAAGTGCTGGTAGAGCCCTTCCTGATTCGGCTTGTTGTAATAGGGGTTTACGATAAGAAGACCATCGGCGCCGGCCTTCTCGGCGTGGACCGACAGCTCGATCGCCTCGTGGGTCGAGTTCGAGCCGGTGCCGGCGATCACGGGCACGCGCCCGCGGGCGGTCTCGATCGTGATCTCGATGACGCGCTTGTGCTCGTCGTAATCCAGCGTCGGGCTCTCGCCCGTGGTGCCGGTCGGCACCAGGCCATGCGTCCCTTCGGCAATTTGCCACTCGACGAAGCGGCGCAGAGCCTCCTCGTCGACAAGACCATTCTTAAACGGCGTTACGAGCGCCGTGATGGAGCCTTTGAACATGAGCTCTCATAGTCCTTCAAATGCGGATGGCGGCGCCGCACGTGCCGTCAACACAGTTCCGCCGCTGTGCTCCGGCCATTCTCGGGGGCGGGGGCACCTTGAATGCACGCGTTCGAGTTTGTACCCTCGCGAAAAATCGCCCGTCTCGACTACGGCCACATGCGGCTCAGATGGGGGGACATTAGGCGCTCGAGCGGCGGCCTGCAAGACGACGCGGTTGGGGGCAGTGAACCCGGCAGTGCAAGCGTGAGGGCCGGCCGGCCAGGACCGGCAATGAGGTCTTTTCCCTTCTGGATTCAAGCACGCCAGCCGTGCGACGAGACAAGGATGAGCGTCTTGGGACACTGCTCCACCTGGTCATGCCTGACCCGTGCCGGACGAACCGGCGGGGCGTTCCTGGCCCTTTTGGCGCTCGGGGCCGGGCCGCTTCTGGCGGAGCCGGACAAGGCCTCCAAGAAGGCGGCCGCCAAGACGGAGAGCGCGGCCGCGGCGCATCCCCCGATGCCGAAGCCCGCCAATCCATCGAAAGACGAGCTCGACCACATCGCCAGGCTCGACGCCGCTATCGCTCCGCTCAAGGACTACCCCGTGAGCGCGGAGGATGGCCAACATCTCAAGGACGCGTTCAAGGCAATTTCGACAGGCGACCTCGACAAGGCCTCAGCGGAGCAGGCGCAGATCTCCGACCCGATCGGGCGCAAGCTGGTCGACTGGTTCCGGCTCAAGAAGGGCAACGGCACGCCGGCGGAGTACAGGGCCTTCCTCGACGCCAACGCCGGGTGGGGCGATCGTTCGGGGATGCAGCAGAAGTTCGAGGAGGCGCTCTTTACGCAGGGCGGCAGCTCGACCGACATCAAATCCTATTTTGCGAAGCGCAAGCCCATGAGCGGCGTCGGCTATGCGGCACTGGCCTCGGCCTATCTGGCCGAAGGCAACGAGGACGAGGCGCGCAGGCTCGCGGCCCATGCTTGGCGCGAGGAAATGATCCCGGCGAACCTCGAGGCCGGCTTCCTCGGCCGCTTCGGCACGCTGCTCACGGTCGCCGACCACAAGTGGCGGCTCGACCGGCTCCTGCTCGACGACATCCGCTGGGACGACGAGAAGGCTGCGCGTGCGGCACTCGTTCGCCGCGTCCTCCCGCTGCTGCCGGCGGCCGAGCAGAAAAAAGCCGAGGCGCGGATCGCGGTGTTCCTAGGAACCAAGAACGCGCGCAAGCAGATCGACTCTCTGCCCGCGGAAAAGGCGCCGGACTGGGGCCTCGCCTACCATCGCGTCCAGGCGCTGCGGCGCGCCGGCAAGTCGGAGGAGGCCTCGAAGATCCTGCTCGGGGCGCCGACCGAGGAGGCGCTCACGGTCTCGCCCGACGCCTGGTGGGTGGAGCGACGTGCCAATGCCTACGACGCGCTCGAGCACAACAAGCCGAAGCTCGCCTACGATCTCGTGAGCGAAGCCGGCCCGCTCTCGGTCAACCCGCTCAAGGAGCAGACCTTCATGGCGGGCTGGCTGGCGTTGCGCTACCTCAAGAAGCCGGACCTCGCGCTCAAGCATTTCCAGGCCTTGCGCCGCGCAGCCGACGGCCCCTTGAGCCGCGCCAAGGCGTCCTACTGGCTCGGGCGCACGGCCGAGGCCATGAACGACAAGGAGGGCGCCGAGAAATATTACCGCGAGGCGCTGGCCGATCCCGACACCTTCCACGGGCTCCTTGCGCGCCAGAAGCTCGAGCCCGGGCGGCTCGCCATCAACACCGCGCCGCCGATCGTGCCCGACGCCGAGCAGGTGCAGAAGTTCATCAGTCTCGATGCGACCAAGGCCGCGGTCATCGCCAAGAAGGCCGGCCTCGACGTCTCCATCATGCGCAGCTTCCTCGTTCAGCTCCGGTTCGCGCTCACGACGGAAGCGGACAACGTGCTGATCGCGCATCTCGCCGAGGCCTTGGGCGACACGCAGTCGGCGGTGCGGACGGCCAAGTTCGCGATCGCGAAGGGCTACAACCTCTACTACTACGCCTACCCCGTGCACCCCTTCCCCGCCTACTCGCCGCTTCGGAAGCCGCCCGAGACGGCCTTCCTGCTCGGTATCGCGCGCCAGGAGACCGAGTTCAACACGCTGATCGTCTCCGGCGCCGGCGCCAAGGGCCTGCTGCAGGTGATGACTGTCACCGCGAAGCACGTCTGCCACGACTACAAGATCAAGTGCGACATCGGCCGGCTGCTCTCCGACCCCTCGTACAACGCCATGCTCGCCTCAGCCTACATCGGCGACCGGATGGACGAGTTCCAGGGCTCCTATGTGCTCACGATCGCCGGCTACAATGCCGGCCCGGGGCGCGCCAGGCAGTGGATCCGCGAGTTCGGCGATCCACGCGACCCCAAGGTCGATCCCATCGACTGGATCGAGCGCATCCCCATCCAAGAAACCCGTGAATACGTCGGCAAGGTTCTTGCAAACATCCAGATCTACCGGGCAAGACTTGGAGAGGAGCAGGCAGCTCTGCGCCTCGAGGAGGACCTCAACCGGGCCCGGCTCGCGGCGCGCCAGCAGGACAAGGGCGTGGCGAACACGGACGGATAGAAGTGTAACGTCAGTGTGCTCTTTGCGGCTGGGCGGCCGCGGCGAGCACCGTCGGCGGGGTCAGTATCATGCAAAGCGCGTATCATCCCTTTCGCGAGATTTTCTTCACGGCGCGGGACGGGCTCAGACTCCACGGCCGGCATTATCCGGCTGCCTATTATGACGGCATCGTGCGCAATCCCGTGCTCTGTCTCCCGGGGCTTACGCGCAACGGCCGCGACTTCCATGCCATCGCGCTCGCGCTCTCGCAGCGACCGGATGGGCCGCGTGACGTCTACACCATCGACTACCGCGGGCGCGGCTACTCGGAGGCCGACCCGGACTGGCACAACTACACCGTGCCGATCGAGGCGCAAGACGTCCTCGACTTCATGACGCTGACCGGAATCCCGGGGGCGTCGATTATCGGCACCTCACGCGGCGGTCTGATCGCCATGGTGATGGCCGCGCTCCAGCCGCGGTTCCTGGGGCCGGTGGTGCTGAACGACATCGGGCCGATCATCGATCAGAAGGGGCTGAGCCGCATCTCTGCCTACGTGGGGCGCATCCCCCTACCCGGCACCTGGGCCGAGGCCGGGCAGCTCGTCGCCGACATGAGCCGGCGGGCTTTTCCCAACATGACAGCCGAAGAGTGCGTCGAGGTCGCCAAGCAGTGGTTCAACGAGCGCAAGGGGCGGCCGGCGCCGGGCTACGATCCCGCGCTCGCCAACGCGCTCTCGGTGCTCGACGGGCCGATGCCGGCGCTGTGGCCGCAGTTCGAGGCGCTGAAACGGGTGCCAGTGCTTGTCCTGCGCGGCGAGACGTCCGACATCCTCTCGGCGCAGACGGTCGAGGAGATGCGGCGGCGGCACCCCGCTCTGGCCTCGGTGACGGTCAAGGCCGAGGGGCACGCGCCGCTCTTGCGCGATCAAGAGACGATCGATGCAGTGGCCGGCTTCCTGGCCGCGACGGAGGCTTACGAGCAACAGCGCGCCCCGCGGCTCGCCTACGGCTGAGGCGGATCGGCCGCCGCCGTCCGTTTGCGGAACAGGCCAGTCACGAGGCTCACGAGCCATAGTGTGACGAGCGCCAGCGGCGCACCAAACAGCGCGCCCAAAGCGCTGTTGACGCCTGCCCAATTGGCAAGGCCGGATCGGGTGGCGGTGCCGCGCGCCCAGTCGTCCAGCGCCATCTGCGCTGCTGCCTTGGCCTCGGCGCCATCGGCATCCTCGACGGCCTCCGCGCGGGCATTGAACTCCTCGATCGCCGCCTCGCCCGCGTCGGAGATCGGCGCCCATGTCCTGTAGAAGGCTGCCGGGGCGACCTGGATGCCCGCATCGTAGTAGAGCGTCACGCCGGCACCCACGAGCATGGCGGCGATGGCTCCGGCGGCGGTCGTGCGGTGCCAGGCAAGACCCGCGGCCAGGACAGGAAACAGGGCCGCGGCCGCAAGCGAGATCGAGGCAATGACAATGGTTGTCATAGCGTCGGGCTGGAATGCCGCAAGAGCTGCCGCGGCGGCACCCGTCGCGACTGCAAGCGCCGCACCGCGCAATCTCCTCGCCTCGCCTGCGAGCGACGCGAGGCTCCGGATCAGCGCCGCCGCCACGACCAGAGCCGCGGCGAGACCACCGGCCGCCAGCAAAGCCACGACCCAGGCGGGGCCGCCCGACATGCCAGGAAGAGCCAGCAGGAGGCCCAGCGGCTCAAGCACGAGCGAGGCCTGGGTCAGAGTGCCAGTGGTGTTCCCGGCGGCGGCTGCGGCGGCGGGCAAGGCGCTCGCTACGTAGGCATGCCACAGGTCGCCGGCCGATGCATTGGCGGGAACCGCCTTGGCGGTCTCGATCAAGGCCGATCTGGTCGCGTCGTCGAGGGCATACCAGCGCTGCTCCATCGCGAGAGAGCGGTTGGCCAGCCGATCGGCAATTGCCGTGGGCTCGCTGGCGCCATCGCTCACGGCCTTCGCCACCTCGCCGAGCATGGCGGACGAGGTGCCGTGGATGTGCGCGAGATCATACGAGAGAGGCGCCTCGAGCCACGCCGGCAATTCGGCGAGCGGAGTGGACTTCTCGATGGCCGCGTAGACCTCGAGCTTGGCATAGGCGGCCAGCGCGGGAATCGAGATCAGGACCGTCATGAGGAAGAACGCGGCCCAGGCGCCGGCAAAGCGAGCGCCGCCGGCGCCTCCCGGCAGGGCGAGGCTTGCGAGCAGCGGCGGGAACACGGACGTGCCGAGCGCAAGCGTCACAACGAGCGCGATGTCGTTCATCGGCGTCAGACGCAGGAACGGTGTCACGTGTGCGGCGAAAGTGTCGAAATCGACAAGTCCGCTCTCGACGAGCTTCTCCTCGAGCTGCGCTATCGAGGGCAGCACTCCGCCGTATCCAAGCTGGGGCACCACGAAGCCGTGCGCCTTCCCGGCCATGAGAGCGAGCGGGACGATCAGCGCGGCGGCGAGAAGCGCGAAGGCTGCGACGGCGAGCCAGGCCAATCCGCGCTCGCCACCAGCGAGGGCCGCGAGAACGGCGATGCCGAGGCCGGCGGCGACGGCCGGCACGTAGGGTATGCCGAGAAGGCTCTCCGCCAGCGTACCGACAAGCGCCAGCTCGCCGGTCAGCACCGGCAGGAGAACGAGCCATATGACAAATCCCGCCACGACGGCGGTTGCCACACCGAAGCGGCGGCCCAGCGCCGCGGTGATGGTGACGGCGCCGAGCCCCGCCATGCGCGGCGCAACCGCGCCTCCCGCCAACACCACGCCGGCCAAGAGGCCGAGGCCATAGGCGAGGTGATCGAAGCCCGCTGCATAGACGAGGCCGGGCAGCACGAGAAGCAGAGACGCGGGAACGGCCAGCGCCGCGCCCGAAAGTCCGGCGAAGACCGGCAACGCACCGGGCCTCGTCCGAGGCAGTGCGGCCGTCTCACTCATGACCGGTGTGCTCCCTGTCGATCGCGTTCTGGCGGCCGGCCCAAACGAAGGCGAGCATGACAAGCGCCAGCAGCGCACCCTGGGCTGCCATGTAGTAGCCGAGCGGGAAGCCCGCCAAACGGACCAGGTTCAAGGCTCCTGCGGCGAAGGGCACGCCGATCGAAAGAGCCGCAATTGCGAGCACGGCCGCCGCCGTCACGCGCGCCGTCTTGAGCCATCGGTACTTCACGGGATCGCGCGCGAGGACCTTGCGCGACAAACCGGAGGCGGCGAGGAGAAGACCGGCTGCGAGAAGGAGCCCGATACCGTCGTAGCCGATCAGCGGAAAGAGATCGGGCATCGACAGCCCGAGCGCCCCGCCGCGGCCGACGAGGACCGCCGCAGCGGCCAGCATGAGACCCAGTCCGAGCGCGATCTCAATCACCGTTCACTCCCTCAAGAACGCGCGCGCAATCTAGAGCATCCTCCGACCGGGGCAACGATCATGCGCCGGACTGGCGAGGTCCCAGGCGATCCTGGCACAGGACACTCGGAAGATTGCGTCTTGACGATGATGGTGCACGAGATGCAGCCGGCAGGCGCGGCCACAAAGCAATTTCGGAGCGGCGCCATGCGCCACTCCGAAATCGGTCTCCCTAGACTTGGGCTCTTATTCTGATTTTATCGGTGTGCACGCGGCCCAACGCCGCACCCGATCGTGCGCACAATGATTGCCCCGACACCGGGTGTCAAGAACCTCATCTCAAGCAACAGGTTTCTCCACGCGCGTAATGCGCTCGATGAGGCTAGCACGGCGCTCGGGTTTCACGCCGGCCTCACCATTGCCCGAAGACGTGACGGGCTGCGCGCTGTTCTGCTCTGCTAAAGAGTGGGCGCCGTTGGCCGCGGCCTGGGCTCCGTCCAAGGCGCGCAGAAAGCCGCTGACCCGGGCCTGATCCCCAGGCTCTCGCCGCGCCTCACCCACGGCGGGACTGCCCGCTGGACGCGGGGGACGCGGGGCGCTGATGCGCTCGACGAGCGGCGCCTTGTTGAGGCGGCCCGTGGTCGTCTCCCGGCGCGCGCCGGACGCAGGCAACGTGCCTGCGCCAAGGCGGCGCATCTCGTCCATGAAATGGGCGGCCTGGCGCGCGAGCTTCTCGTTCGCGGCCGCAATCTCCGCGCGCAGGCGCTGGATGGTGCCGTTCTGCTCGTCGGCCTGGGCCTGGAGCGAGCTTACGCGCGCGCGCATGGCCAGCTTGCTCTCCTTGACGGCGCGGTCGTCGGCATCCTCGGCCTCGTAGGCCTTAAGCGCAGCCTTCAACCGCGCGATCTCGGTCACCTGGTCCTCGTTCGAGCTCTTCAGCGATCTAATCTCGCTTTCGAGCGCCGCCTGGCCGGCATGACCGGCCTCCGCCATGCCGCGCGCCGACCTCAGCGCGTTCTCGGCCTCGATCAGATCCTTGCGCAGGCGATTGATCTCGGCCGAGGTATCGATGGCCGGGGGGCCTGCCGTGTCCGAAGGGCTCGGAGCTGCCGGCGGGGCCGGCGGCGTAGTCGCCATGCCGGCGATCTGATCGGGGCGGGAGCCGGCCTTGGCCAGAACGCCCTGCAGACGGCTGATGATGGTCGACTGGTCTCGCGTCTTCGTGCGCAGCGCCTCGATCTCGGAGCGCAACGCCACCTCGCCGTCGAAGCGGGGATCGACAAGCGTCTCGCGATTCCTCGCGGCGCGCGCGGCCAGCGTGGCGTTCAAGCGGTGAATCTCGTCGCGCTGCTGGGCGTTGATCTGCGTCGCCTCCTCCAGTGCCTGGACCTGACGGCGTGACGATTGCGACAGGCTCGAGATCTCGGAATCGCGCTGGTGAAGCAGCTTCTTCGCCTCGCCGAGCCGGAACTCGACCTTCGGCATGCGCTCGGCAATGGTCTGCTCCAGCACGCGGCGGGCGTTCTCATGCTCCTCGAGCGCAGTCGCGAGGCGCTGCAACTGGCCTTCGAGCGCACTGATGCCGGCATCGCGCCGGTTGATCTCGACGCGCTGCTTGGCGGCGGCGTAGCTCGCCTTTTCGAGCCTCTGCTCGAGCTTGTGAATGGTGAGGGCGTACTTGGCGCGCAGGCGGTCCTTGTCGGCCGCGATCTCGGAAGACGAGAGCGGCATGGTGGCGCGCAAGGCGTCGGTCGCGAGGCGCGCAGAGCGACGGCCGTAGAACGGGGCAAGCAGGAACCCGATGAGGCCCGCCGTGAAGAACCCAAGCGCCACCAGCATGGCGGACTGGATGGTGATCACCGGCTCATCCCCCGGGTCACTCCTCTCTCGTTTCGTCCTTGCGTCCCAGCTTGCTCCGGCCGGCCCCGGCGGTCAGAGCGCGAGGGGCCCCTCAGCGCCGTCACGGGGGACTTAAGCTGCGCCCCCGCTCCGGTGCAAGGGGCTTGCCCCGGAGCGGTAGACACGTGGTGCCCTTATAGAGGATTCCACGTGGGCGTGCGGGTATACTTGAGATACCCCACGTTGGCGCCGAGGCGGAGGCCGACGCCCGAGCGGATCAGCGCCAACTTGACATCGCCGTAAGTCTGGAATTGCACGCTGACGCCGCCCACCAGGTAGGCCGCGCCCTGCACGCCGCCAAATCTGTTATAGATCTCCGAGGGATCGCGCAGGTTATACACAAGGACCATGGTCTTGGAGCCCTCTGCGCCAGCGTCGTAGCCGAGCGTGGGACCCTGCCAGAAGACCTTATGGTCGCCGGCGTCCTTCGTGTAGAGCGTGCCCTCGCCGTAGCGCAACCCGAGCACGAAGGCGCCGCCCGCATCCTCGCCCAGGATATAGCCGTTGGGACGGCCCTCGCTCTTGAACGCGTACTCGACCGCGCTGGCGAGGCCCTGGCTGATGGCACCGAAGAACTTGTGACCCTCGGAGATGATCTCGCCCTGCTCGTAGTAGCCGCCCTCGCGCGGCGGCGGACCGTCACGGTACGGCGGCGGCGCACTGCCCTCGGCGGGCGGCGGGGCGTAGGGTGCGCCATAGCCTGCCCCTCCTCCGCCGCCGGCCGGCTCGCCCGGCTCTGTGAAGCTGTCGTTGCGCGCATGCGTCTGAGGCGGGACGTAGGCGTCGCCGCTCGAGCCGCCCGGTGAATAGGCGTCGCCTTGGCCGGCGGCATAGCCGCCACCCGAATAGCCACCCCCGCTTGGGGAGTACGCGTCGTTCCGGTTGGCCGCATATCCGCTGCCGCTCGGCGCATAGGCATCGTTGCGTTCGGACGCATAGCCGCCGCTCTGCTGCGGGTAACCCTCAGTGCCGGCCGCATAGCCATTGTCGCTGCCCGTCGCCGCGTAGCCTTGGCCTTGACCATAGGTATCGCGCGGCGGGGCATAGGTGTTGGCGCTCTCGCCTGCAGAATAGGCACTGGCGCCGGATTGCCCGTAGCCGCCGCGCGAGCCATAGGTCTGATCGTTCGGGCTGGAGCCGCGGCTGCCGCTCTCTTGCGTGCGATAGCTGCGGACGTCGTAGTCGCCGGGGCCGTTTGCGTCGATCCCGCTGCCATAGCTCTGACTGCCATAGCCTTGGCCACCGCCGTCCTGCGGAGCGTTCCACGGCAGACTTTCTTGGCCGATCGCAGCTGCAAACAAGAGCGGCAGCGCCGCGCCGGCAAGCGTAAGCAGGCGCAGGAGGCGGGAGGCGGTCATGGGATTGCGATGTCCTTAGAGTCACCCGAGAGATGCGGGTCTCGCGAGATGCAACGATGCGCTCGGGGCGTGCTCCGCTGCGCAACCGAACCCTGCGCAATCCTTCTTCGAAAGTGTTACGAAAGTGTGGCCGCGCGCGGCCCGCGCGATGGCGCAAAGCGCTCATTCTCCAGTCAAATGGCCGACATGATTCCCGAATCTCGCGCTGTGAATATTTATGCGCGCCGTGGGCTCACCGGCGCTCCGCCCCAGGCTGCGAAGTGCGGATTGAAGTAGTCGTCGGCGGCCTTGCCGTAGACCAGAGGCCCGCCGTCAAGCATGGCGACCGTGCCGCCTGCCGCCTCGAGGATCGCCTGGCCAGCGGCTGTGTCCCACTCCTTGGTCGGCCCCAGCCGGGCGTAGAGATCGGCGCGCCCCTCGGCGATGCGGCAGAACTTCAGCGAGGACCCGACCCGGATGGCCTCCGACACGTCATAGCGCGCGAGAAACGCCTCGGTCCCGGGCGCGGGATGCGATCGGCTCACGAGAGCGGTCAGCGCGCTGGCATCGGGCAAGCGGGTTTTGATCCCGGCCAGCTCGGCGTCGTGGAGCGATGCCCTGGAACTCTGCACTGGAATGTGCGCCTTGACGGCGCGGCGCGCGCCCAGCGTGACAAAAAGCTCCCCCAGCGCCGGCGCATAGATCATGCCGAATACCGGGCGAAGAGCCGCGACGAGGCCGATGTTGATCGTGAACTCGCCGCAGCGGTCGACGTACTCGCGCGTGCCGTCGAGAGGATCGACGAGGAAGAACGTGGCGCCGGGCGACACCTGGTGGCCCGCGGCGGCGCTTTCCTCGGCCACCACCGGGACGCCGGGGGCGGCGTGGCCGAGGCCTTCGAGGATCAATGCCTCGGCCTCGCGATCGGCCACCGTTACGGGAGACGCGTCGGCCTTCGCCTCGACCGCTACGCCCGCACCCAGGTGGCGCATCTGGAGCGCACCTGCCGCCAACACGCAGGGCAACAGCGCCTCGGCAAGGCCAGCGAAATCTTGAAGCTCAGTCATTCTGCTCAGTCGTTGCGTGCATGACCACTCGTGGTCCCGCTCCTCTTGCGACGAGCCTCAATTCAGCCGTGGCCGTCAAGACTCATTCGGCGGGAAAAAAAATGGCACTCTCGTGGGGCAAGCCCCCCAGCCTTTGCAGATGACCGGAGCGCGTGTATCAGAGGACTATGTGTTTTCGAGCCTGACAGGCACGTTTCGAGACGGCGCGCTCCCCTTTTGATTGCGTGGGCTCGACCGGAGACCGGGCGCTCCCAAGCGCCGCCGGCGCCGCGTGACGAGTGCCCTGTCAGCTCTCCCAGAGGGCAATCCCCATGACCGACGCCAGCCAGCGCGCCCATCCCACCGATCTCGAGCTCGCGGCCTTGATCTCGAGCAAGATTTGTCACGACGTAATCGGTCCCGTCGGTGCCATCTACAACGGCCTCGAGATTTTGAACGAGGACGACGACGCGGAGGCCAAGACCTACGCGCTCTCCGTGATCCGCAACGTGACCGAGCAGGCTTCTGCGCGCCTGCAGTTCGCACGCTTCGCCTTCGGCGCCGCGGGCTCGGCCGGCTCGCTTATCGATCTCGGCACCGCCGAGCAGATCTCGCGCGGCTTCATCGGACAGGGCAAGCACAAGCTGCATTGGCAGGGCCTCCACGGCCACATGGCCAAGGACAAGGTGAAGCTCCTGCTCAACCTCGTTGCCGTCGCTGTGACGGCGCTGCCGCGCGGGGGCGACATCGAGGTCATCATGTCGGGCACGACGGAACGTCCAAACTTCGTGCTGCGCTGCCGGGGCACTGGCGCGCGGCCGCCGCAGCACTTGGGCGAGTTCATTTCGGGCGAAGGGCTGCCGGCGCTCGATGCCATGACGATCCAGGCCTATTACACGTGGCGCCTCGCCGGCAGCGCCGGCATGACACTTTCGATCATCAAGGACGGCGCCGACGTCTTGCTCTCGGCCCTCGCCTGATGCGGCGGCGCACATCCTTTTCAACTCAAAGTTAACCGCTTCTGACGCATTTATAAGTTGTGTGTCGGCGCCACGTTTCGCCGTGCTCCCGCAACGCCCGTCGCGCGTACGTCCCGCTCGCAACACCTGGAGCTCGACCGTCATGAAGCGGTGCCTGGTTGCCGACAAATCGGAAATCATTCGCAGGGTCGCTCGACACTATCTCGAGAAAGAGCAGTTCGAGGTCATAGAGGCCGATTCGGCGGAGGTTGCGCTTGCGCTCTGCCGCGAGAAGCCGGTCGACGTGATCATCCTTGATTGGCGGCTCCCCGGAAAGACCACCGTCGAGTTCCTTTCGACACTGAGGTTCTCGGGAACGGGCCGCCGCCCGCTCATCGTGTACGCGACGACCGAGAACGATCCCGCGGACATTTCGAGGATTTTCACGGCCGGCGCCAGCGCCTACATTTTGAAGCCGTTCGACAAGACCTCGTTCGCGGAAATGCTGACCACCACCGGCCTCGCTGCCGCCTAACGGCTGACCGAGCGCCGGACTCGCCTCTCCTTGCAGCACTTGCTAAGCGTCGCACTCCTCGGATTGCGATCGGGCCACCCTTTGCTGCGCGTCGAACACCTCAGGATCGGACACCTTCCACCGCTCTCTTTCGAGGTCGCTGCGGGGGAGTGCCTCGCCATCGAGGGCCCGTCCGGCTCGGGCAAGACGCGCATCCTGCGTGCACTCGCCGATCTCGATCCGGTCGAGGGGCAGATCTTCCTCGACGGGGTGGGTTGGCGGGAGATGCCCGCGATGCGCTGGCGCAAGGCTGTTCGCTATTGCTCGGCCGAGCCCGGATGGTGGGCGGACACGCCGCGCGGCACATTCCCCAGCGCGGCGTTGGGAGAGGCACGCTCGGGGCGCCTGCTCGCGGCGCTCGGCCTCGACGTTGCCGCGCTCGACCGGCCGGTAAGCCAGCTCTCGACAGGAGAACGGCAGCGGATCGCACTCGTTCGCGCCCTCGCCGACGAGCCCAAGGTGCTGCTGCTCGACGAGCCGACGGGCGCGCTCGACGTGACCTCTTCGGCACTCGTCGAGGAGCTCATCAGGTTTCAATTGCTCGCGGGCCGAAGCGTGCTGCTCGCGAGCCACGACGCCGCGCTCACAAACCGGCTCGCGCACGCGCGCCTCGAGCTGTTCAGGGCGGATCGTGGCGCGAGCCCTGCGAGGATTGCCAGATGAGCTATGTGCCGCTCACGTTCTTTGATCTCGTGCTCGCGGCGACGCTGCTTGTCGCGAACGGTCTCCTTTCCTTTGCGTTCCGGCTCGGCCTCGAACGCACTATCGCCATCTCGGCGGCGCGCATGGTGGTACAGCTCGCGGCGGTGGCGCTGGCATTGAAGTTCATCTTCAAGCTCGACTCGCCGGTGTGGACGCTGCTGCTCGCACTCTTCATGACCGCGGCGGCGGCCTATGAAGTGACGTCGCGGCAGGAGCGGCGTGTCGAGGGCCTGCCTTTCATCGGGCTCGGCGCCGGCGCTCCTTTCATCGCGAGCCTCGTGGCCACGATGTTCGCAACGCTCGCGGTGATCGGACCGGACCCCTGGTACGCGCCGCGCTACGTGCTGCCGATCTTCGGCATGATGCTCGGCAACGCGCTCTCGGGGACCAGCCTGGTGCTCGATGCGGTGACGTCGGGGGCGCAGCGCGAGCGGTCGGCAATCGAGGCGCGGCTCGCGCTCGGGGCACCTCGCTTCGAGGCGCTCGAGCCGGTGCTCCGGCGCGCACTGACCACTGGGCTCATGCCCATCCTGACGGCGATGGCGGCGACCGGTGTGGTGTCGCTGCCCGGCATGATGACGGGCCAGATCCTTGCCGGAATCGATCCGGTGTCGGCCGCCAAGTACCAGGTGATGATCCTGTTCCTGATCGCGGGCTCGACGGGGCTTGCGGTGGTCGCGACGGGGCTTGGCGCGGTGCTGCTCATCACCGACGAGCGCCAGCGGCTAAGGCTCGATCGGCTGACGGTCAAGACATCCTCTGGCTGAAGCAAAACGTGCCGAGCGAGGGGCCCGGCACGTTCATATCTCAAAGGTTGGAGAGCCTTGCGATCAGGGCGTCGGCTGCACCGGCGCGACTGACGCGGGCGCACTCGCTGGCGTGCTCGCGGCCGCGCTGGCAGCCGGTTCAGAGGTGGCCACAGGCGGCGTCGGAATGGCGGAGGCGCTGGCAGCGGCCTGCGCCTGCAGACGCTGCTGCTCGGCCACGGCTGCCGCGGCACGCTCGGCCGCATCAGCCGCACGCTCGGCAGCGGCAGCGGCCCGCTCGGCCGCGGCCGCAGCAGCCGTGGCCGCAGCTGCGCTCGCCTCATTGGCCTCGTTGGTTACGGGGGCGCTGTTCGAGGCCGCCGGTGCCTCGGCCTTCGCCGGCATTGCCGCACTTGCAGCCGCAGCAGCTGCTGCGGCAGGTGCCGTCGGAATGGTGCCGGTCTCGACCTGCTGCTTGGCCTCCTCAGTGGCCTTCGCCTCGGCGGCAGCCTTGGCGTCGGCAGCGGCGCGAGCCTCGGCCGCGGCCTTGGCCTCCTCGGCCTTCTTCTCAGCAGCCTTGCGCTCGGCGGCCTTCTTCTCCTCGGCGGCCTTTGCCTCGGCGGTCTTCTCGGTCGGAGCGCCGCCTGCCTCAGCAGCATCCTCTTTCTTGGCTGGCGTCGACTTGGCTTTCGCGTCCTGCTTCGGCGTGTCCCCGCCCCAGCAGACGGTCGCCGACGCGGTGCAGGTGTGCTCGTCGACCACGATCAGGTTCAGGAAGAGCTCGCAAGAGACATCCTTCTTGCCGACCGTGAACTTCTCGATCCCCTGCTCGGCGGCCCAGCTCGCGATGTGCTTATCGAGCAAGTCCTGGGCGTCCTTGGTGGGCCCATCCTTGCCGTAGTCGTTCACCGTGAACCCCATGCGCTTGCAGCCCGCGAGCGCGGGATGGGCGAGGGCGAAAACAGCACCCGTGAGGGTGGCAGCGAGGGCGAACCTGGACACGAAACCCATCAAGTTTCTCCGTGACGGCCGAAGCGCGTTTTTGTGTTAAGCGCTGCTATAGCGGGACTAGGACACCATGCCTAGAGCGCTTGGCAAGATTATGCAGAGCTTTGGCACTAGAGCAAAAAACGCCACGGGCGCCAGCGGGCTCCCCCCGCCTGGTAAATTCGGCCGCGAATTCAGGCAAAAGGAGGGCAGACCGGGAGCGAATGCGACAACGCCGCGCCATCGGTATGGCGCGGCGTTGTCAACTTGTTTCCTGCTCCGGCTGGCAGATCTGGCCCAGGTCGAGCCAGAGCGTACGACCTTCAGAGCTTACAGATGGTGGACGAGCCGTGGCACGTCCAGCCGAAAGAGCCCGACTGCTTGCAGCTGTAGGAGCGTGGACCAAACGAGTAGCCGGGGGTATTGCCGGACGCCATCCAAGCGGCCCAGGCACCCCAGTCAACGGCCTGCAGGAGCGCCTCGTCGACCTGGAACTTCGCATCCGCCTGGCTCCCGGCCTCGCCAATGGCACCCTTTCGGACGCACGATTTGGCATCGGCCGACGTGGCCGAGACCGCAAGGCCCGCGACCGCCACGACCGCGATCACCGAACGCACAGCATTGAGCATGGATCTTCTCCCCTCGATTAGGAACCGGCAGTTTCTGAGTGTTGCAGAACCACCAGGAGTCTGCCGCAGTTGGCCAGATCCGCCCATCGATCATTCACAGAAAAACGCGCCCTAAGGCGCGTTTTTCAGAAGCTCGTTGCCGGGCGACAACGGGCGCTCAGTTGGCCTGCTGCAGGTTCACGGCCTTGGGGCCTTTGCCGCGTTTGTCGGGCTCGGTATCGAAAGAAAGACGCGTGCCTTCCGAGAGATGGCCGATGCCCGAGTTCTCGATCGCCGTCACGTGAACAAACACATCCTTGCCGCCGTCGTCCGGTGTGATGAAGCCGTAGCCCTTCTGGTCGTTGTAGAATTTCACTGTCCCGATCTGCCGCATTTCGAGCACTCCACGAACCCCGCCCTTGCAAAAGACCAATAGCGTCGCGAGTGCGGGATCGCTCGCGCGCATGCGGCCGTCATCACGTTCGATGTCTGGAGATGAGCCGTGCGTTCGAGAGAGCCATGCGTGACAGTTCAGCTCGAAAATTCAGATATCTCGCCAGCCTACCCGCGGGCCGCAATGGTCCAAAGTATTCCGAAAAGGAGCTTCACACGCAAGCTTCATCGCGCCCCGAGGGGCACGCTCCTTCGCGCTTCACGATGTTGTGACGCGCTCTCCACTGATCCAGGTCATGCGGAACTCGGCGCCCTTGGCGCGGGCGAGCGTGCCAACGAGGAACGGAAGCAGGCGCTCGAGCTTCGCCTCGAGCGTGAAGGGCGGGTTCAGGATGACGAGCCCGGTGCCCGACAGCTCATTCTCGACACGCGGCGGCTTGATATAGAGCTCGACCGAGAGAAGCTTCGGAATGCGGAGCTCAGCCGCGTCGCGGCGGAAGGCGGCGGATGCGCGCTCACCCTTGATCGGATACCAGAGGATCACGGTGCCTGTGGCGAAGCGGCGGTGGGCCTCCTCGAGCGCCCCGATCAGGCGGCGGAACTCGCCCGGCTCCTCGAACGGCGGATCGATGAGCACGACGCCGCGCCGCTCCTTGGGCGGCAGCAGGGCCTTGAGCGCCATCCAGCCGTCGAGCGCTAGCACCTTGGTGGCAGGATCCCCCTCGAACAGCGCCTTCAGGCGCTCGCAATCCTCGGGGTGGGCCTCGTTCACGACCAGGCGGTCTCCGCGGCGCAAAAGGCGGCGCGCGAGCAGCGGGCTTCCAGGGTAGACCGCGAGCGCGTGGCCCTCGTTCTCCCGGCGCACGACTGCAAGGTAGGGCGCGAGCGTCTCCGCCACGTCGGGCGGGAGCTCGGCGGCGAGCATGCGGCCGACGCCGTCCTGCCACTCGCCGGTCTTTTGCGCCTCCTCGCTCTTGAGGTCGTAGAGGCCGATGCCGGCGTGCGTGTCGATGACCCGGAACGGAGCCGGCTTCTGCTTCAGGTGCTCGAGCACGAGGGCGAGCACCGCGTGCTTCAGAACGTCAGCGAAATTTCCGGCGTGGTAGGCGTGGCGGTAGTTCATCTGCAGCAGAGCACGGTGCGCGGGCGTTGCAACGAAACGGGGACGGAGCCGGCCGTTGCCGATCCCATCCCCGCTCCCACATATAAAGAATGGCGCGCGGCTTGTCCCGTCCGTCCTTGCCTCAACCCTTCAAGGTGCCGAACTGCTGGGGAACGGCGGGCGGGGCCTGTTGGGAGGAGCCGAAACCCGAGGGCTCGCGCTGCGGCGTCGCGCGCTCTAGCTGGGGGGCGATCTCAGCCGGATTCAGAACGCGGCGAGAGCGCCCGTCGAAGGCTGCGCCCTGCTCGATGGACAGCAGATGGCTGTGAATGTCGCCCTCAACCTCAGCTCCGGAGTGGAGCACGACGTGCGTTCCCATGATAGCGCCGTTGACACGGCCGAAGACGTCCACGGTCTCGGCGGCGATGGAGCCCTCGATGATCGCTTCCTTGCCGACCTCGAGCTGGCGGCTGTGCAGGTCGGCCTGGATGTTGCCCAGGACCTTGAGCGAGCCCTTGCAGCGGATGGTAATCGTCTGCCCCTCGATGGAGAGGTCGTTGCCGATGACGGACTGGGTTCCGACAGTGGAAGCTGCGGCAACCGCCTGAAGATGCTGCTTCTCGATGCCTGGCCCCCTGTCCATGCGGCGCATCTGCGGTGCGACGGCCTCCATCGGAGCGGGCGACGCAGACGGAACCGCCGGCACGGGCTCTGGCTTGCGACTGAAAACCATGATCACTCTCCCAACGCTACTATGACCCGCACACGCGTGATCGATGGGCCGTGAGTTCGTCGAATTGATGTCACAGCTTCTACTCACGCGGAGAAATTTCGACGTACGCGAGGCCGCTTGCGATGACGACCGACGACGACACCGCAGCCCAGCGAGACGCCATGGTGGCCGACATCGAGCGGCTCGCGGGAAGCCTTCTCGCCGAGGGCGGCCACGGTGCAATCTCGTCCCGCGTGCTGGAAGCCATGCGCGGCGTGCCGCGCCACGTGTTCGTGCCTGAGCGTGAGAAGGAATTATCCTATCTAGATCAGCCGCTTCCGATAGGCTACAGACAAACTATCTCGCAACCCTTCATCGTCGCGCTGATGACAGAGCTGCTCGCCGTCGAGCCCGATCACAAGGTGCTCGAGGTCGGCACCGGGTCCGGCTACCAGGCCGCTGTGCTGGCCAAGCTCGCAAAGGCAGTGTTCACGATCGAGATCTCGGAGCCACTCGCCGAGCGGGCTGCGGCCGCGTTCGCCGAGCTCGGTCTCGCCAACATCGTGACGCGCGTGGGCGACGGATGGGGCGGGTGGCCGGAGGAGGCGCCGTTCGATGGTATCATCGTCACTGCTGCTCCTGACCACATTCCAGCCCAGCTTGTCCAGCAATTGAAGCCCGGCGGTCGCCTCGTCATCCCGGTCGGCGGAAAGAAGCAGACGCTTCTCGTGGTCGAGCGGGCAATCGACGGAGCGACGAGCTTGAGGGAGGTCATACCCGTGTGCTTTGTTCCGCTGACACGATCGGGCGCTGCGTCCGAGTGACAGCGACGGGCCGCCGGGGTGGGAGGGCGTGTGACGGGCTACATATCTCCAGTCACGCGCAGGGGCTTTGATGAGACCGATGATTCGGACGGGTAAGGTCCGACGCGATCATGGTCTGGGAGAAGAGGCATGGACGACCTCGACCGCTTCGAGCAGGGGACGCACACCTTCAGCGGCACGGTTAGGGTGTGGGCGGCAACCACCGCAGAGCTGATCACGGACAGCGGTCTCGTGCTGTTCCTCGATACCCAAGGGCAGCCACCCGTGGCACCCGGCACGCGAGTGACTGTCGTCACACGCAAGTACCGGCCCTGCCACCTCGTCACGCAAGTGGCGGCCAGGTAGAGCGGGATCAGATCGCCACGACGAAGCTGTCGACGACGCGCTTTTTGCCGGCGTGATCAAACTCGATCGTGAGCTTGTTACCGTCGACCTCGGTCACGGTGCCGGGGCCGAACTTCTGATGGCGCACGCGGGCGCCAACCGCGTAGCCCGCTCCGCTCGCAGTCGATGAGGCAATGATCTGGCCTTCGATGACGACGGGAGCACGGAGCGGACGCATCTCGGACTGGCGCTTCCGATCAGAATCGCGCGACCAGTTGGCCTCGTGCGATTGCGCGCGCTTCCAGCCCGGCGTGTCGTAGCCCGCCTGAAAATGGGAGGGCGCCTCCTCGAAACGGCTTTTGCCGTAGGGGTTGCGGCCGAAGCCGCCGCGGTCGAACGGATTGGCGAAGTTCTGGTAGGCGCCGCCGAACGGGCTCTTGCTCTCTAGAACTTCCGTGTTCTCCTCCGGCAGGTCGTCGACGAAACGGGACGGGATCGCCGACTGGTAGAGACCGCGGTTGCGCCGGTTCTGGGCGAATGAAACCTTGCCCAGGCGCTTGGCGCGCGTGATGCCGACGTAGGCCAGACGTCGCTCCTCCTCGAGCCCGGCCTCGCCGCTCTCGTCGAGCGAGCGCTGGTGCGGAAAAAGGCCTTCCTCCCAGCCCGGCAGAAACACCGTGTCGAACTCGAGGCCCTTGGCGGCGTGCAACGTCATGAGGCTGACGCGGTCGCCGTCGTCGCCCTGCTCAGCATCCATGACGAGGGAGACGTGCTCGAGAAAGCCTTCGAGCGTCTCGAACTCATGCATGAAGCGCACAAGCTCCTTCAGGTTCTCGAGCCGGGACTGGGCCTGCGGGCTCTTGTCGGCCTGCCAGTGCGCCGTGTAGCCGCTCTCGTCGAGGATCAACTCGGCGAGCTCGGTGTGCCGGATGGTGTCCACCAAGCTGCGCCACCGCTCGAACAGACTCAGGAGATCGCCGAGAGATTTCCGCGCCTTACCGCCAAGCTCCTCGGTCTCGATGATCTCGCGGGCGGCGCGGTAGAGGGGCACGCCGCGGGCACGGGCCAGCCCGTGGATGCGCTCGAGACTGGTGTCGCCGAGGCCTCGCTTCGGCACGTTGACGATGCGCTCGAACTTCAAGTCGTTCGCCGGATTGTGCGTCACCTCGAGGTAGGCGAGCGCATCCTTCACCTCGGCGCGCTCGTAGAAGCGCGGGCCGCCGATGACACGATAGGGCACGCCCGTGGTCACGAAGCGATCCTCGAACGCACGCATCTGGAACGAGGCGCGGACCAAAATGGCGATCTCGTTCAGGCGGTGGCCCTCAGAACGCAGCTCCTCGATGTCGCGGACAATGGCGCGGGCCTCCTCCTCGTCGTCCCAGACGCCCATCACCGTGAGCTTGGCGCCGGCCTCGCCGTCGGTGAAGAGCGTCTTGCCGAGGCGGCCCTTGTTGCGCGCGATGAGGCCCGAGGCGGCAGCCAGGATGTGCCCAGTCGAGCGGTAGTTGCGCTCGAGGCGAATGATGCGAGCGCCGGGGAAATCCTTCTCGAAGCGCAAAATATTGTCCACCTCGGCGCCGCGCCAGCCGTAGATCGACTGATCGTCGTCGCCGACGCAGCAGATGTTGGGCGAGCCTTGCGCGAGAAGCCGCAGCCACAGGTACTGGGCCACGTTGGTGTCCTGGTACTCATCGACCAGGATGTAGCGGAAGCGGCGGTGGTAATCGGCGAGGACGTCAGGGTGCTCCGTGAAGAGACGCAGCGTCTCGAGCAGCAGGTCGCCGAAATCGGCCGCGTTGAGCTCCTTCAGGCGCCTCTGATAGGCGGCATAGAGCTGGCCGCCCTTGCCGGCGAAGGCAAAGCTTTCTCCTGCCGGCACTTTCGCAGGCGTGAGCCCGCGGTTCTTCCAGCCGTCGATCAGACCCGCGAGCTGGCGGGCGGGCCAGCGGTCCTTGTCCAGGCCCTCGGCCTCGATGACCTGCTTCATGAGGCGGATCTGGTCGTCCGCATCGAGGATCGTGAAGCCGGACTTCAAGTCCACGAGCTCGGCGTGACGGCGCAGGATCTTGACGCCAATGGAGTGGAACGTGCCGAGCCAGGGCATGGCCTCGACAGCGCCGCCGACGTGCACGCCGATGCGCTCCTTCATCTCGCGCGCGGCCTTGTTGGTGAAGGTGACGGCGAGGATCTGATGCCCGAGCGCGCGGCCGGTGGCCAGGATGTGGGCGATGCGAGTGGTCAGGACCCGCGTCTTGCCGGTGCCGGCGCCGGCGAGGACGAGCACCGGCCCCTCCAACGCCTCGACGGCGGCGCGCTGCTCGGCATTGAGGCCGGTGAGATAGGGCGGCTCGCCCGAGCCCATGCGCGCGCGCTCGGAGATCGAGCGGCGAGGGGCGGAGGAAGCCGGCGCCGCATCATCGCTTCGCGGTGCGGGAACGCCCGCGGCCGGCGGCAGATCGAACGGCGGCATGTCGCCCTCGTCCCCGTCGGTCGGGGGCGCGGCGCGCCTCATGTGCTTCTCGGTGTGCGGCATGGACTCGCTTTATAGCACGCCGGGCAGGGCATCAATCGGGCGCAGAAAACCACCCACATGCCAAAACGATAGGTCTTTCGTGGAGTTCCGGGACCGGGAAAACCTTGCCTCCACAGGAAAAAGCCCCATTTGGGGGTCACACTTGTCATCTCTCTTGGGCTATGGTGGGCGCGTGGCCGGCTGCCATTGCCCGGTGGCGGCATTTGGCGTTCCAGCCCCGCCCCCGGCGGGCAGGATTTCGTGCAATACAGCGGGGGCCCAGGCAACGAGCGCTGGCCCCTTGGGCCCGGTTCCGGCCGGGTGGGATGTGCCTCAACAGATGCGACGAGAATGAACAACGCCCTACTCTATTTCGGCGGCATTCTAATCACGGCGCTCGCGGTCCTGTTCGCGGTTCCGCATTTCATCGACTGGAACAGCTACCGGGGCGTGTTCGAGGAGGAAGCCACCCGCATTCTCGGCCGCGAGGTGCGCGTCGGTGGCGGCGTCAACGTGCGGCTCCTGCCCTCGCCGTTCATCCGCTTCGAGAAGCTGCGCATCTCGGACGCGGGCGAGGATGGCGGCAACTCGATCATCAGGGTCGAAAGCTTCACGATGTGGCTGTCGGTGCCTCCGCTGCTGCGGGGCGTGCTCGAGGCCAATCGCGTGGAGCTGCGCAAGCCCGTCATTCACCTCGCGATCAACAGCGAGGGCAGTGGAAACTGGCGTTCGCTCGCGCTCTCCCCCGGCTCGACATCTTTCGTGCCCCAGGATGTGGCTCTGCAGTCGGTCAAAATCAGCGACGGCGCGGTGGTGCTCAGCACTGCAGCGCACGGTGAGCTCGCGCGTTTCGACCAGATCGACGGCGAGCTCAGCGCCGACGCTCTCGAAGGGCCGTTCAAGTTCAAGGGAGAGATGGGGTGGAACGGAACCCCGCGCCAGGTCAAGATCGCGACTGCAAAGCGCGATACCAACGGCGACCTGCGCTTCAAGGCAGCGGTGGACGTCGCCGACAGCCAGAACTCCTATGTCCTCGACGGCAAGATCACGGATCTCGCGGGTACGCCCAAGCTCGAGGGCGACCTCATCGCCAAGCTGCGCGTCGGCGCGCACGCGCCGGGAAGCCACGCCGAGGCTCCGGCTCTTTACAAGACGGCCGGGGCGGCGACAGACGCGGAACCGGCACCGGCGGCAGTGCCGTCGAAGAGTCCGCTCGTTCCCGACGAGGGCGACCCCTTCGCGGCCGAGAAGCCGGCGCAGCAAGCCTCGCCTCCCCCCGCAAAGCAGCCGGCTCCGGAAGCGGGTGCCTCGGCCGCCGCAGGCGGAGCGCCGGGCTTCGAGCTCAGGGCCAAGGTTAAGGGCGACACGTCCGGAATCGCGCTTGGCGACGTTGCGGTCACGCTCGAGGCGAGCGGAGCGCCGCAGCTCATCACCGGAAGCGCCAAGATGGACTGGTCCGACAAGATGCGCTTCGACGTCGCGCTCTCGTCGCGCTGGCTGGACCTCGACAAGCTCTCCCCCGGCGGTGTTGCGGCCGGCATCCCGCTCGAGGCAGCGCGCGGCTATTTCGAGGCGCTGGCGGCGGCGCTCCCGAGCGAGGCCGATACCAACGCGCGGCTCGAGTTCGACCAGCTCACACTCGGCGGAGAGCCGATCAGCAACGTGCGGCTCGCGGCCTCACGCTCGGGCGGCCCCCTCGAGCTCAAGGGCGTGCAGGCGGACCTGCCGGGCGGCACAAGGCTGCAGCTCGACGGCGTGCTCGAGCAGGAGGGCAATGGGCCCAGGCTCGACGGCACACTGTTCGTCGCGGGCAAGAGCCTGATGCGCTTCATGGGCTGGGGGCTCGGCAGAACAGACCTCGCGCGCGACCGAACGGACGGCCCGTTCGCGCTCGACGGCCACTTCGCACTCGGCAACGGCACCATCGCGCTTTCCAAAGCGGCTTTCGAGGTCGCAGGCACTCCGCTTACGGGCGAGCTCAAGCTCGATCTCGGCAAGGAGAAGCGTATCGCGCTCGCGGTCGAGGGCGCGCGGATCGACGCGGCTCAGGTCGGCTCGGGCGTCGGCCTCACGACGCTACACGCTCTTCTGTTCGGCAATGAGCCGGGCTCGGCTACGGTCGTCGGCGCCACTCCGCCGGACACCGATCTCTCGCTGAGACTCAAGGTGGCGGAGCTCGTCGATGGCGCCCGTGTGCTGCGCGACGTCGACGCAGACATCACGCTCGAGCACGGCACGCTCTCCATTCCCGGCCTCAAGTTCTCGACGCCGGATGGGCTCTATGTGGAAGCCGAAGGACGTGCCAAGGATGTGTCGGCGCGACCGCAGGGCACGATACGCGGTCTCGTCTCAGCCCCGAGCCCGGAGGCGGCGCGCACGCTTCTTGCCCTTTTGGACACTGCGCCCGACGCCAAGCTCAATCGCTTGGCGGGGCTTGCGCCCTTCCGGGTCGCGGGCACGCTCAATCTCACGGGCGGCACGACCAACGCGGCCGCGCTCACTCTCGACGGCACTGCCGCGGGAGGCCGCGTGACGGCATCGCTTCGCCTCGACGGCGGAGGCTCGGCCTGGCGCACATCGCCTTTCGACCTCGAGGTGAGGCTCGACACCACGGACGTGGCGCCAAACGTCGGTGCCCTTTTCGACACGCGGCGCGCAAGGGCATCTCCACAAGCGCCGAAGCCCGGCCATGCCGTCGTCAAGATGGCCGGCATCCCGGTAGCCGGGCTCGTATCGATTGCGGACGTCACCGCGGACGGCTACGCGCTCGGCTATCGCGGCCGCGTCACGGTCGACGACGGCGGCGACGCGCGGGCTGCGGGCGAGGTGAAGGTCAGGTTTGCCGATGCGGCGGACGGGCTGGCGCTCGCAGGCCTCTCGCTCCCCCCCGGTCCGGGCCCCGTGCCGCTCGACGGCACGATCACCGTGAGCCTCGACAAGGCGGGCGTGCGTCTCGACAGCGAGCGCCTCGCCATCGGCGAGAGCACTCTCAATGGCCACGTGGCGCTCGCGTCCACGGCGCCAGGCAAGCAATCGATCGACGCCGACATCCGCGCCGACAAGGCCACGGTCGCAGCCGTGCTCGCGCCAATCCTGGGTGCGAGCGAGGCAGCCTTGGCCGCCGCGCCTCCAGGCGTTCCCGTGCCGAGACCGGCGGAGCGCAACCCCGGCGTCGTGGCCGCCGCGGCAGCCGAGCCGGGCGCGCCGATCTGGCCCGAGCAGGCGTTCGATCTCACACTCCTCGACCGGCTACAGGGCAAGGTGGAGGTCGCGGTCGGTGCGCTCAGCATCGAGCCCGGCCTTGCACTCGGCAACGCGAAGATCTCGGCTGAGCTCGCACCCGGCGCCATCACCGTCCGGCATTTCGACGGAGATGCCGTCGGCGGCCGCATGACCTCGCACCTCGACCTCGCGCGGGCTCCGGCGGGCGTGGGGCTCACCGGCGGGCTGCGTATCGACATCTCGTCGAAGAAGCCGGCACCCACCGATTCCGCGCCCGCTCCGGGCGACGTCGCCTCCTTCGGCGTCGACTTCACCAGCCGGGCGCTGAGCCCGGCTGCCCTGATCACCGGGTTGACCGGCAAAGGCGAGCTCACGGTCGGGGACGCTACTCTCACGGGCAACTCGCCGGCCGCCGTCTCGGGCGTCGTGCGCGCGGCGCTCACCGGCCAAGGGCCAAACGGCGGGCAGGCCCTCGCCGACGCCGTCAAGGCTGCGCTGAAGCAGGGCAACGTTCGGCTCGGCAAGCTCACGATTCCGGCCGAGCTCAGCGACGGCGCCCTGAAGCTCGACAGGGTGAGGGTGGAGATGGCGGAGGGACGCTCGTCCTTCACGACCGCGGTCGAGCTCGAGACCATGCGTATCGACAGCGAATGGCAGATCGAGCCCAAGCTCGACAGCGCGCTCTCGAACAACCCGACGCGCGCCTTGCTGCCGCCGGTGACGGTGGTCTACACCGGCAAGCTCGCCAGCCTCGCGACGCTCGAGCCCACGGTGTCGGCCAGCGCGCTCGAGCGCGAGCTCGTGGTGCGCAAGATGGAGCTCGACGTCGGCGAGCTCGAGCGGCTGCGCAAGCAGGACCAGGAGCGGGCGCGCGAGGACGCAGAGCGGCGCAAAGCGCTCGAGGCCGATCAGCCGACGCCGTCGCCGCCGGTTCCCTCTCCGCCGCCCCCCGAGGCTCAGGCGCCCGCGCCCATCGATGGCTCGTCCGGGCAGGAGGCGGTACCGGGAGGATGGGACACGTCCGCGTCTACTCCGGGCCTGCTCCCCAATGGTCAGCCCAATCTCGCGGCGGACGGACAGGCGATACCCCCCGAGGTCGCGCCGTCGCCGGCGGCAACGCGGCCTGCGCGGCGCAAGCGCCCCTCAGACGAGGAATGGCGACCATTCCAGACGCCGTATTGACCTGCCTCGTTGATGCCCGGGCGGTCAGTCGCGATTGCCGCCGTCGTAGCTCACGGCGGCGCCGACGGCGCGGTAGTAGTCCAGGATCCAGATGCGGACGGCGCTGGAGAGACCGGCTTCACCGCGGCCCTCGTCGATGCGGGCGATGAGGGAGGCGAGCGAGACGCGCTCGCGGGCGGCGGCCTCCTTCAGGGCCTCCCAGAACTCGGCCTCGAGCGAGATGGACGTGCGATGGCCGCGGATGGCAAACGAGCGCTTGACCGGTCGGGTCATGAGGCTTCCGAGCCGCCGCCGTCGTCCTCGCCATCCGGCTCGCGTCGGTGTGCATCAAGACGCCTCACGCCGACGTCCCTCTCTGTATCCATCCGCTCGCGCTCGGCTTTGGTGCGGCCGAACTTGACGCGGTTCTCCTCGGCGCGCTTCTCCTTGGCGACCTTGTCGCGCTGCTTGCGGGCCTTGCGGAGATTGACGATCTCGGCGGACATGGCGGACTCAGATCCCAGTGAACAGAATGTCGATGGCTGCGGTTATCCGATCCCATTGCTCGCCGAGATTCGTAACACGTTCCGTCAGCGCTTGGCGCGGGATCGATGCCAGGTCCGGTGTAATAAGAGCATACGTCTCACCTTCGATCTCGAACTCGGGATAGAGGTGGGAGCCTGAAGGACGAAGATCGCGTGTCAGCGCAGCCACGATGACCGAGTCTGCCTCGGACACCACGTCGGCCTGCAGAACAAGCAGCAACGGCATCGCTTTGCGGCTCCGCGGCGTCGGATTGCGATAGACGTCGTACTGGGGCATCAGAAGCACTGGGAGAAGTACTGGGGCATCAGAATTTCCGCCAGTCGTCGCTCAGCAATCCATGCTTCTTCATGAAGCGGTTGTGGCGTTGAATGGCGTCGCGGTTTTCCTTGCGCCACTTTTCATCTCGATGCTGTTTCAGCTCCCTTTCGAGGGCACGCTCGAGCAATGCGGACATGTTCGTGCCGGCCTCCTTCGCCAATGCGACGAGCTCAGCATCGATCGAAAGGTTGACGGCGCGCTTCCTGCGCGGCCGCTCCTGCATAAGGCCTCCATGCGCATTTCCGATGCGCATTCTAGACGAAGGAACCGCGGCGGTCAAAACGAGGCCACGCGCCCTTACTCCGGCCCGACCATCTTCTCCGGCCGCACAATCTCGTCGAACTCCCTGTCGGTGACGTAGCCGCCACCCACGGCCTCCTCGCGCAGCGTCGTGCCCTTCTTGTGCGCGGTCTTGGCGATTTTCGCGGCGTTGTCGTAGCCGATCTTCGGCGCGAGCGCGGTGACGAGCATCAGCGAGCGCTCGAGGCCGGCCTTGATGTTGTCCTCGCGCGGCTCGATGCCCACGACGCAGTTGTCGGTGAAGGACTTGGCGGCGTCCGCCATCAGGCGCACCGACTGCAGGAAGTTGTAGGCCATCACCGGATTGTAGACGTTGAGCTCGAAGTGGCCCTGGCTGCCTGCGAACGAAAGGGCTGCGTTGTTGCCGAAGATCTGCACGCAAACCTGGGTCAGGGCCTCGCACTGAGTCGGGTTGACCTTGCCCGGCATGATGGAGGAGCCAGGCTCGTTCTCGGGTAGCGACAGCTCGCCGAGGCCCGAGCGGGGACCCGAGCCCAAGAGGCGAATGTCGTTTGCGATCTTGAACAGCGAGGCCGCGACCGTGTTGATGGCGCCGTGCGAGAACACCATGGCGTCATGGGCGGCGAGCGCCTCGAACTTGTTCGGCGCGGAGGTGAACCTCATCTGCGTGATGGCCGCGATGCGCTCGGCGACCATCTCGGCGAAACCCTTGGGCGCATTCAAGCCCGTGCCGACGGCGGTGCCGCCCTGGGCGAGTTGCATGAGCGCGGGCAGCGTCTGCTCGATGCGGTGGATGCCATTCTCGACCTGCTGGGCGTAGCCCGAGAACTCCTGGCCGAGCGTCAGCGGTGTGGCGTCCTGGGTGTGCGTGCGGCCGATCTTTATGATGTTGGCCCATGAACGCGCCTTGTCGCTCAGCGCATTGTGCAGGACTCGCAGTGCCGGCAGCAGTCGGTGGTGAATCTCCTCGGCACAGGCAATGTGCATGGCTGTCGGATAGGTGTCGTTCGACGACTGCGCCATGTTGACGTGGTCGTTCGGATGCACCGGCTTCTTCGAGCCCATGACGCCGCCGAGCATCTCGATGGCGCGGTTCGAGATCACCTCGTTGGCGTTCATGTTCGATTGGGTGCCCGAGCCCGTCTGCCAGACGGCGAGCGGGAAATGCTCGTCGAGCTTGCCCTCGATCACCTCCTGGGCGGCTTTCACGACGGTCTCGCCGATCCTCGCGTCGAGCTTGCCGAGCGCCATGTTGGTCTCGGCGGCGGCGCGCTTCACGATGCCAAGCGCGCGGACCACCGCGGCCGGCTGCTTCTCCCAGCCGATTTTGAAGTTGCCGAGGCTCCGCTGCGCCTGCGCGCCCCAATACTTGTCGGCCGGCACCTCGATCTCGCCGAAAGTATCGCTCTCGATGCGTACGGCGGGCTTCGCTGGCGCTGGCGTCTCGGGCATGGCGGGCTCCGTTCTCAAACGATGCTCAAGGGGGTGGCCATAGCACGAGCCCGGCACAGGCACCAAGCCATGGGCCCCCGCTCACGGCCACGCGCCGCGTTCCATTGATCCTCGCCCGCCGATTTGCTGCTACACCCGAAAATGACGCCGTTCCCACTCGAAATCTTGCAGCCTCGTTCCCAGAATTTTTACTCAGAGCACCCACAATATCAGGTCCGTGGTTTCTGTTCGGCGTGGGACCCGATGCCAGCATACGTCAATCCCTTCATGCCGGGGCGCTCCCGACGTGCCACGGCCTTTGCGCTTTGGCTTGCGATCGTAACGGCTTTCGTCGCGGCCGCGCTTCTGATCGGCCGAAATCAGGTGGAGAGCGCGCTTGTCGAACTGGCGAGGAGCGAACTCGCTCACCTCGACAAGCTCGACGCCGATCTCACGTCGGCCTTTGATGCGCTCGCGCAGGAGGTCACGGCTCAGCCTTGCACGACGAGCTTCATGCAGCAGGTCCGGCGGATCGCCTTCAGGCCCGACGGTCTCAACGAGTTCATGTATGCACCCAGGGGCATGGTGATCTGCTCAACCAGCATCACCCCGTCGCAGCCGGCGCTGCCCCTCGGACCGGCAGACATCAAAGGGACAGAGGGCAATCCCTCGTATTGGATCAACAAGCGGCTCGATTCAGTCGGGCTTCCCGGCGTGAGGGGCAGCGTCGCCCTGAAAGACCCGTTCGCGATCGTCATTCCGGCGCCTCCGCTCCGCGCGGGTAGCTCGACTTGGGCGCGGAGAGAGATCGTTTTCAGGGCGCCTGGCGACAAAGTCTGGCATCTCGCCGGCTCGAGCGGACTTTATCAAGCCGCTCAAGCCAACGCGGGCGGACAGAATGCGTTCACCGTTCTCGACGAGGTCCAGTGCGGCAGGGACCACCCCTACTGCGTCGCCTCCGAAGCGGATCTCCTCGACCTTTTGGCCGGATGGTGGAGCGAGCTCTCGATTGCTCTCGGCCTCATCGCAATCTATTCGGTGTGGCCTGCCTCCGCCCTGCACCGCGCTCTCGAGCGGTACTGGTCGCTCGACCGGCGCTTTCGCCGCAACCTCAACGCGGGCTCGGTGCTCTGCATGTACCAGCCGATATTGGACTTGCGCACCGGCACGATCTCCGGCGTGGAGGTGCTGGCACGGTGGCGCGACGTCGACGGCACGATGGTCGCCCCGGACAAATTCATAGATCTCGTCGTCAAGCACGGGCAAACGCTCGCCTTCACAAAGATGGTGGCCGACCGCGCTTTCAAGGAGCTTACGACCACGCTCCCCGCGGGAACACGGCTACAAATCAACTTCAATATCTTTCCGAAAGATCTGGACAGCGAGGCGCTGCTCGAGATTTACGGGAACTTCGAGCACGCGCGCGAGAGGTTCGCTGTCGCGCTCGAAATCGTCGAGAGCGATCGGTTGGACGCCGATACGGCGGGACGCGAGATCGAGGCGCTGGCGCGGGCCGGCATCCCGATCTACATCGACGACTTCGGCAGCGGTTACTCGAGCATCCATCGCGTCGCCTCCTTGGCCATCCACGGCGTGAAGCTCGACCGCTCCTTCGCGATGGCGCCGAGCGAGAGCATGATGTCGCGCATGCTGGTGCATGCCGTCGAGTTTCTAGGCTCGTGCGGGCGGGAGATCGTGGTCGAAGGGGTGGAGACGCAGGAGCGGCTCGATGTCATCAGGGACACCGGACTCGTCGCGTTCGCACAGGGTTATCTGATCTCGCGGCCACTCTCGATCGACCGGCTCGCGGAATTTCTCGAGGATCGGACTGGGGCCCTAGCTGAGGCCAAGCGCGCCGCATAAGGGGCGCAGGCCCGCTCTTAGCGCTCAAGCTATTTCTTGCGGAACTTGTCGAGGCTCACGATCTCGGCGCCTGAGGGCTTCATGGGCGTCACGACCTCGGCGCCGGAGTCAGGCTCGCCCTCGGTCGCAGCCGGCGCCTTGGCTTCGCCACCCGGCGACGGGCTTTCGGCCGAAGGCGGCGTCGAGGCCACGGGCTCCGGTGACTTGACGCCGCCTGCTGCGGCTTCGACGGCCTGCGGCTTTCGCGCGGTGCGGGTGGTCTTGCGCGTCGGGCTCGTGCGCGTGGTGCCGGCGCGCGTCGTCATGCTCTCGAACGTTGCGTTGGCCGATTGCGTGCGGCCCTCGGGGCCGGCGTTCGGATCCTCGAACTGGAGGCCGAAGCGCACCGACGGGTCGAAGAAGACCTTGATGGCCGCGAACGGGACGACAAGCCGCTCGGGGATGCCATCGAACGTGAGCTTCACCTCGAAGCGCTCCTCGCTCACGGCGAGATCCCAGAAGCGGTGCTGGAGCACGATCGTCATCTCGCGCGGGTATTTCTCCTTGAGCCGCTTCGAGAGCGACACGCCGGGCGATTCGGTGTCGAATGAGATGTAGAAGTGGTGATCGCCGGTGAGCCCCGACTTGGCCGTGCGCAGCAGGACTTTGCGGACGACGCCGCGCATAGCCTCCTGTGCGAGGCCCTCATAGTCGATCGTCGACTCACCCGTCATGCCGTGCCGCTTTGTCCCCGATCGCGCCGCAACTCCCCCAGCGGTGCCGAGAAGTGGAGGGCTTCTGTTGCCCGGTGCCCTCCAGACCGCGCCTTGCTCGGCTAGGAGCGAGGACTTTCAGTTCAGGCTATCGCGCCGCATTACGCAGCGAGAGCAGCCTCAGCATAGTTGTCATTGGCAACTATTCTGAATGACCCGATGACGGCGGTATCATGCCGGGCAAAAGCTAAACCCTTTACACCCTCGTCGATCCTAGTTCGCCCCCATCAGCAACGCACTCACTCTTCGAAGCGCCGGCTTCAGTGCGCTGGTGGTGGAGGCGCCGGGTACTGCCCCCGGGTCCGAACGGCTTATTACGGTCGCGTTTATCGCCATAGCCGGACGAATCCGGCGTCACAAATATATGCTGGGAGGATAGGAATTGAAAGTACCTCTGCCCGCGGCGCGCCTGCGGCACGGGACCGTGTCCCCAAGTCAGAAAATCGGCCAACGGCCCTCACACGCAAGGACTTTCCCCGTATGACCGACACTCGACCCGCGCCGGCGCTCCAGGCCTACCGTGCCGAGACGCCGTGGGGACCGCTTTCCGCCGCTCTGGTTACCCTTTTCGCCGGGCTTGTGCTTCCGACGCTCGTGGGCGTCATCGGCATGACGATGGCGGGCGACCTCGGGACGGCAGACCTGCCGCCGCTCTCCTCGCCTTCGGTTCTCGCCCAGATGATCGTCGGCCAGCTCCTGTCGCTCGGCGTGATCTGGCTCGCCGCCGGATACAAGGGCGCCCGTGGGGCGGTGCTGCGGCTCACCCCACCCAAGCCCGGCTGGGGTCTCTCGGCGGGCCTCGGCCTTCTGCTCGCCGCCATCACGAGCCCGCTCGAGATCCTGTTCTACCGGCTTGCCGGGCTCAATCTCTTCACCGACGCGCAGTGGCTGATCGAAGGCCTGCGCTCGCCACTCTGGTGGGGCGCCGTGCTCGCCGCCGTCGTGATGGCGCCGCTGTGGGAGGAGGTGACGTTCCGCGGGTTCCTCCTCTCGGCGCTGGCCAAGACCAGGCTCGGGTACTGGCCCTCCGCGCTCCTCTCCACCGCTTGCTGGACAGCGCTGCACATGGGCTATTCCTGGCCGGGGCTGGCCTCGGTGTTCATGGCCGGCATCGGGCTCTCGGCCATCATGTGGATAACAGGGTCGCTGCGCGCGGTCGTGGTGGCGCACGCCGTGTTGAACACCATCGCGCTCCTGACGGGGTATCTTTTCGCGCCGGTTGGTTAGGCCAACTCGAATCGCTATCTTAGGCCCATGCAGCAGTACCTTGATCTCCTGCGCCGCGTTCGGACCGAGGGCGCTCGCAAGACCGACCGCACGGGAACCGGCACGCTGTCAGTGTTCGGCCACCAGATGCGCTTCGATCTCGAGGACGGCTTTCCATTGGTCACGACCAAGAAGCTGCACGTGAAGTCGATCATCCACGAGCTCATCTGGTTCCTCGCGGGCGACACCAATGTCGGCTACCTCACGGCCAACGGCGTCCGGATCTGGGACGAGTGGGCGCGGCCGGACGGCAGCCTCGGCCCCATCTACGGCAAGCAGTGGCGGAGCTGGTCGGCGCCGGACGGCCGGGTGATCGACCAGATCTCGGAGGCGGTTTCTCTCATAACATCCAATCCGGATAGCCGGCGCATCATCGTCACGGCGTGGAACCCGGCCGACCTTACCGACATGGCGCTCGCGCCCTGCCACTGCCTGTTCCAGTTCTACGTGGCGGACGGACGGCTCTCCTGCCAGCTCTACCAGCGCTCGGCCGACGTGTTCCTCGGCGTGCCATTCAACATCGCGAGCTATGCGCTCTTGACCATGATGATGGCGCAGGTGACGGGGCTAAAGCCCGGCGAGTTCGTGCACACGTTCGGGGATGCACACCTCTACGTGAACCATCTCGAGCAGGCGGACCTGCAGCTCTCCCGCGCGCCAAGGGCGCTGCCCAGGATGGCCATCAATCCGGACGTGCGCTCCCTCCTCGCCTTCCGTTACGAGGACTTCGCGCTCGAGGGCTACGACCCTCATCCGCACATCGCGGCGCCGGTGGCGGTTTAGATGCGTTTCGCAATGGAAGCGACGTAGCTCATGAACATCTCGCTCGTCGTCGCCGTGGCCGAGAACGGCGTCATCGGAAACATAGGCCAGCTGCCGTGGCGGCTCTCGTCCGACCTCAAGCGGTTCCGTGCCCTCACCCTCGGCAAGCCGGTGATCATGGGCCGCAAGACGTTCCAATCACTCAAGAAGCCCCTCGACGGGCGCGACAACATCGTGCTCTCGCAGGACCCGTACTACGCTCCGGATGGAGCGACGGTTGCTGAGACCTTCGCCGACGCGCTCATCCTCGCCCGCACGCTGGCGCTCACGCGGGGCGCCGACGAGATCATGGTTATCGGGGGCGCCGAGGTCTTTCGGGCTGCCCTTCCCCAGGCCACCCGCCTCTATTGGACCGAGATCCATGCCAGGCCTAACGGCGACGTCTCGTTTCCCGACTTCGAGGCCGCCGCGTGGCACGAGGTCTCGCAGGAGCCACTGCCGCAGGGCCCCAAGGACGACGTGACGGCGACGTTCAAGGTCTTGGAACGCCAAGAAAAGCACCCCTGAGGTATTTTGTGTCTCTGCGCGACGCCTTGACGGGGCTCCTGTGCCAACCAAATTGACGGCGGCGGGTTTGCGCAACCGGGGGTCCTCCCCTATAAGCAAAGCGCGATTTTCCTCCGGGACTTATGGGAATGATGCCCTCGGCCGCGCCGAGGCCTCCCACCACCCGCCGGTCCCGGCCATCTTCCACAATCGAAGGGCGCATGACACATGCCTTGGAGCAATCAGAGCGGCGGCGGCGGAAGCGGCGGCTGGAAGGGCGGCAGCGGAGGCGGCGGCGGGCCCTGGGGCCAGGGGCCGGGCTCGCAACCCCCTGATCTCGAGGAGATGCTGAAGCGCAGCCAGGACCGCATGAAGCAGGTCATGCACGGCGGCGGCGTTCCCGGCCCGCTCCTGTTCCTTGCCGCGGCGGTCGCGGCGGCGGTCATTGCCTGGTACGCCTTCTTCTTCCGCGTCAACCCGGACGAGCTCGGCGTCGTCATGCGCTTCGGCGAGTTCGTGCGCCAGGAGCCGCCGGGCCTCCATTTCCGGCTGCCCTATCCGATCGAGGAGGTCACGCTGCCCAAGGTCACGCGGCAGAACATCATCGAGGTCGGCATGCGCTCCGCCTCCTACGACCGCGGTTTCGGCAGCTCGGGGGTGCAGGACGTAAAGGAAGAGAGCCTGATGCTGACCGGCGACGAGAATACGGTCGACATCGACTTCGTCGTCTACTGGCGCATCAAGGACGCGGCCAAGTATCTCTTCAACATCCAGAACCCCGACGTCACGGTGAAGGACGTGGCCGAGAGCGCCATGCGCGAGGTGGTCGGCCAATCCGACATCCAGCCTCTGCTCACCCAGGCGCGGCAGAAGACCGAAAACGCCGTGTTCAAGCTGATGCAGGATACGCTCGATACCTACGGCGCCGGTATTCAGATCGACCAGGTGACGCTGCAGAAGGTCGATCCGCCCTCCGAGGTGATCGACGCTTTCCGCGACGTGCAGGCCGCCCGCGCCGACAAGGAGCGGCTCCAGAACGAGGCCTTCGCGTACGCCAACAAGGCCGTGCCGGAGGCAAAGGGCGAGGCCGAGCGCATCCTCCAGGCCGCCGAGGGCTACAAGCAGCAGACGGTAGCAGAGGCACAGGGCCAGACGGCCCGCTTCCTCAAGGTCTATGACGAGTACAAGAAGGCTCCCGAGGTGACGCGCAAACGCCTCTTCCTCGAGACCATGGAGCGCGTCTACTCGGGCACCGACAAGGTGATCATCGACAGCAGCTCGGGCCAGGGCGTCGTGCCCTACCTGCCGCTCGACCAGCTGCAGCGCCGGCGCTCGACCACCACCACCGAGGGGGGGAACTGATCATGCGTGCATTTCTCGCAACCCTCGTCATCCTGATCGCCATCGCGGGGGCCGGCGTCTATGCCTCGGCCTTCATCGTGCACCAGAACGAGCAGGCGCTCGTGCTCGAGTTCGGCAAGCCCAAGCGCGTCGTGCAGAAGCCCGGCCTCAACTGGAAGCTGCCGCTCGTGGAGACCGTCGACATCTTCGACAAGCGCATCCTTGATCTCGATACGACGACGCAGGAGGTCACTGCCTCCGATCAGAAGCGTCTCCTCGTCGACGCGTTCGCGCGCTACAAGATCATCGACCCGCTCAAGTTCTATCAGACGCTGCGCGACGAGTCGCAGGTGCGCTCGCGGCTGGGCCCGATCGTCGAGTCCGCCATGCGGCGCGCCCTCGGCGGAGCGACGTTCCAGGACCTCGTCCGCGACAAGCGCGAGGCGCTCATGAAGCAGATCGCGACCAACGTGAACGAGGAGGGACGCGACTTCGGCCTCGAGGTGGTCGACGTGCGCATCAAGCGCGCAGACCTGCCGGACCAGAACCTCAAGAGCGTGTTCGACCGCATGCGGGCCGAGCGCCAGCGCGAGGCCGCAGAGTTCCGCGCGCAGGGCGCAGGCGAGTCCAACCGCATCAAGGCGACGGCCGACCGCGAGGTCACGGTGATCAAGGCGGAAGCCACCCGCAAGGGTGAGGAGCTTAGGGGCACGGGTGATGCCGAGCGCAACCGCATCTTCGCCGACGCGTTCGGCAGGGACCCGGACTTCTTCGCCTTCTACCGGTCGATGCAGGCGTACGAGCAGGGCTTCAAGCCCGGCGACACGCGCCTCGTCCTCTCGCCCAACTCGGACTTCTTCAAGTACTTCGACAACCCGTCCGGCGCACCGATACCGCCCAAGCAGCCTTAACAAATGACCGATCTCGTCGTCGCATTGGGCCTGGTGCTGGTGATCGAGGGCCTGCTCTGGGCCCTCTCGCCGGATCTCGGGCGCTTTCTCCTGGCCACCGCCGCCTCGACACCCGAGGACCAGCTCCGCAAGGCCGGCTGGGTGGCGGTGGCGCTCGGTGCGCTCATCGTCTGGGCCATCAGGGGCTAGGTTTTCCGGCCGGCTCAGAGCGGTGGCGCGTTGACAGCCCCAATTCGATCTCACACTTTGAGGCCCATGGCGCGCCGGGCCTCGAGGCCGGCCAACAAGGAGCTCCCGATGATCTCGACCCCACGGCTTGGCGCGGCGACGGCATTCGGCGGTCCTCGCGCGGCAGCGTTCATCATGCTTGCGCTTGCGGGAACCGCGGTCGGCGCAGGGAGCGCGGGAGCTCAGCAGTACGGGCCGCAGTCGGTCGCGCCTATCGCCGAGAAACTGATCGACGCCGTGGTCAACATCTCGACCACGCAGATTGCCAAGGGGCCAGAGGGCGTGCCGCTTCCGAAGGTCCCCAAGGGCTCGCCGTTCGAGGATTTCTTCGAGGACTTCTTTAACAAGAAGAACGGCCGGGTGCTGCCGCAGGAGCGCAAGGTCTCCTCGCTCGGCTCCGGCTTCGTGATCGACGGCACCGAGGGCCTCGTCGTCACCAACAACCACGTCATCGAGGGCGCCGACGAGATCGTGGTCAACTTCCACGACGGCTCGAAGCTCAAGGTCGACAAGGTGATCGGCCGCGACACCAAGACCGACCTCGCGCTCCTCAAGGTCACGCCGAAGAAGCCGCTGGTCGGCGTCGGCTTCGGCTCCTCCGCGGATCTCAAGGTCGGCGACTGGGTGATGGCCATCGGCAACCCGTTCGGGCTCGGCGGCACGGTGACCGTCGGCATCATCTCGGCGAAGCAGCGCGACATCAACGCCGGCCCCTACGACGATTTCCTGCAGACGGACGCCGCCATCAACAAGGGCAACTCGGGCGGGCCCCTGTTCAACATGGCGGGGCAGGTCGTCGGCGTGAACACGGCCATCATCTCGCCGACCGGCGGCTCGATCGGCATCGGCTTCGCCGTGCCCGCCGATACGGTGACGACCGTCATCTCGCAGCTCAAGGAGTATGGCCAGGTCAAGCGCGGCTGGCTCGGCGTCAAGATCCAGTCGATCAGCGACGACATCGGCGAAAGCCTCGGCGTGCCGGAGAACACGGGTGCGCTGGTCGCGGGAGTGACGCCGGACAGCCCGGCGGCCAAGGCCGGGGTGGAAGCCGGCGACGTGATCCTCAAGTTCGACGGCAAGGACGTGACCACCATGCGCGGCCTGCCGAAGCTCGTCGCCCAGGCTCCGATCGGCAAAACGGTCGACATCGAAGTGCAGCGCCAGGGCGAGAAGAAGACGCTCTCGGTTACGGTCGGAATGCTCGACGACGAGGAGGACAAGCCAGAGCCCGCGCCCGAGGAGAAGAAGCAGGAGGAGCCGGCGCCGTCCACGGCCGTGCTCGGCCTCACGCTCACGCCCTTGACCGACGACATGCGCCAGCGCTTCGGCTTCGATGCCAAGATCAAGGGCGTGATCGTCATGGAGATCGACCCCGCGAGCCCGGCCGCATCGAAAAACATCAAGCCGGGCGACGTGATCACGGAGGCTCAGCAGGAGCCCATCGCAGTGCCCGGCGACCTCGAGAAGGCGGTCGACAAGGTGAAGAAGACCGGCGGCAAGAGCGTGCTGCTCCTGGTCGAGGATTCGAAGGGCGATACCCGCTTCGTCGCCATCCCGTTCTGACGCAGCGCCCGGAGGGATCTTGGCCGACGATCGCCACTCACTCTTCGACACCATTGCCGACAGCCTGGCGCCTGTGCATCGCGATGGCCACAAGTTCATCGCCATCGGGCTCGCGGTCACGCTGGTGCTGCTCTGGATCCTGCCGACGCTCGGCTGGCTCGCCGCGCTCGTCACGGCCTGGATCATCTACTTCTTCCGCGATCCGGATCGGGTGAGCCCGCTGCGCGACGGTCTCGTTATCGCGCCGGCGGACGGCAAGGTCTCGCTGATCGAGAAAATCAAGCCACCGGCCGAGCTCGGGCTCGGGGAGGAGGAGCGGGTGCGCATCTCGATCTTCCTCTCGGTTTTCGACGTGCACATCCAGCGCGCGCCGCTTGCCGGACGCATCGTGCGCTCGATCTACGTTCCAGGCGCCTTCCTCAACGCGGCGCTCGACAAGGCGTCCGAGGAGAACGAGCGGCGCTCGATCGTGATCGAGACGGCGGCGGGGGTGAAGGTCGCGGTGGTGCAAATCGCCGGCCTGGTCGCGCGAAGGATCGTGACATTTGCCGGCGAAGGGGACAGTCTGGGGGTGGGCGAGCGCTTCGGGCTCATCCGCTTCGGCTCGCGCGTGGACACCTATCTGCCGGTCGGGGCGTTCCCGGCCGTTGCCGTCGGCCAGCGCGCCGTCGGCGGAGAGACCGTGCTCTCGGACGTCAAATCGACGGAGCCGGAGCGGGAAGCACGCCGGCATTAGTTTTTTGAGACCTTTGATTCACGCTTCGAACCGGTAGGGCCCGAAGCGATCATGGTCTCGGGACATGGAGGGTGCGATGGACCCGATCATTCCGAAGCTCATGAAGCATACCCGCCGGCGGCGGCGCAGGCGCATGTTCAGCCACGAGCGCATCCCCGTGCGCATGATGGTGCCGAACTTCTTCACGCTGCTCGGCCTGTGCGCGGGGCTCACCGCTATTCGCATGTCGATCGAGGGGCGCTACGAGTTTGCGCTGGCGGCGATCGTGTTCGCAGCCCTGCTCGACGGCATCGACGGGCGCATCGCGCGGCTGCTCAAGGCCTCGTCGCGCTTCGGCGCGGAGCTCGACAGCCTCGCCGACTTCGTCAACTTCGGCGTGGCGCCGGCCATCATGATCTTCACCTGGGGGCTCGGCGATCACAAGAGCCTCGGCTGGATCGCGGTCATGATGTTCGCGCTGGCCTCGGCCTTGAGGCTCGCGCGCTTCAACGCGACCCTCGACGACGAGCGGCCCAAGTGGCAATCGGATTTCTTCATGGGCGTGCCGACGCCCGCTGCCGCGATCGTCGTGCTGCTGCCGATCTATCTCGAGCACCTCGGAATCGATCTTCGCCAGTCGCAGGTGACGCTCAACCTGGTGCTCGCCTACACGATCGTGATCGGGCTCATGATGGTGACCATCATCCCTACCTACTCGGGCAAGCTGCTCGGAGAGCGCATCGGCCGCGACTGGGTGATGCCGATCTTCGTGCTGGTGATGAGCGCCGTCGCCTGCCTCGTCACCTACCCCTACCCGACGCTCGCCATTGCTTCCGTCGTCTACCTTGCAGCCGTTCCCTACACCTGGCAGCGCTACCGCAAGCTCGAGCAACTCAACACCGCTCCCGGCACGGCTGTCGTCGCCCCCGCCGCCGAGCCCTTCCCCAGGACCGCGCCGGACAATCAACGCCCGACCTCCGCCGAGCGGCCGAGCCTCGGCGACGGCCCGTGCGTCATCGAGATCCGCCCTGGCGAGCAGAAGCGGTAGTCTGTCCGGCTGTGCCGTGGCGCCGCTGCACCGCCCGATCGGGCGGTTTGGGTGCTGACGGATTCTACGCCGGGACAGCCCAGGTGTTTTCCCCTACATTCCCGCTCGCTGGGACCATCGATCTGGGGGTATTGCGTCATGGCCGAAGCCGCATCCAAGCCGACCAAGCCTTGGCAGAAGCGTTTCGACTACATTCTCGGACGCAACACGCTGATCGGCGTCGCCTCGCTGATGCTGCTTCTGCTCTCGGGCTATGCCACCTGGCACGGCATGCGCGACTTCATCGTCGGCGTGGCGCAGACGCCCACCGAGCCCGGCTCGATGTCGATCCCCAACGACGTGCTCGTGATCGGCGTCGTGGTGGCGCTCACCTTCCTGATGTGGCTCGCACTGCGCGAGACGTTCGGCGCCGGCCGCGACTGGAGCGACCGCATCATCATGTTCGTGCTCTACGTCTTCCTCGCGCTCTGGTCGATCGGCTTCGGCTACGGCTTCTGGTGGAGCCTGATCTCAGGCGGGGAGGCGACGCGCGTCGGGCTCTCCGGTCTGCAGGAGGATGCCCGCGACGCCTCGGCCGTAGTGGCGGCGCGGCTCGACGCGGTGCGCTCGCAGCTCGACAACGTCGTCTCCTGGTCCGAGAGCCAGATGGCGCGCGAGGAGAGCAGCGGCGGAAGCTGCGGCACATCCTCGGGCGCGGGGCGCGGGCCGCTTTACAACGCGCGGCGCGGGGTGAGGGACTCGGTCGCGACCCTGCGCGACGGCATGGTCAAATCCTGGCTCGAGCCGGTGCAGGCGGAGGTCGAGCAGCTGCGCCAGAGCGCGCAGTCGCTGGCCGGCACCAGCGTCGAGGAGCGGCAGCGCAACTTCGAGACGATGGCGTCGGGCATCCGCGGAGCGGCCCGCAACATCGCCGCGCGCTCGAACGAGCTCGGCAAATCGACGGCGGCGGAGATGCGGGCCCTGGCCGAGACCGTATCGGTGGCGCCGGGCCAGCCGGGGTTCTCCTGCTACGATCCGACACTTGCGCAAAGGCTCAACCAGGCTGCCGACCAGGCCAACCAGCCGGCCGACGTGAAGCTCCGCGACGCGGCCTTCAGCGAGGGGCCGGCCGGCGTCGCCAACGCGGTCAAGAACCTCTGGAAGAACATCGGCGCCTACTCCTATAGCCTCGTGCACTTCATCCTCACGCTGGGATCGGACCCCGGCACGCAGACCCAGGGGGGCGACCCGATCACGGGGCGCGACCTCATCGCGCTGCTCGCCTCGATCGGCGTCGACTTCGGCCTGCTCGTGCTCGCCATCCTCAACCCGCCGGCACGGCGCCCGGAGTGGGCCGGCGACAAGCGGCGCGCCATCCAGGCCGCCATCGCGACCGCCATCGCACGCGCGCCGGACGCCGACATCGAATGGGTGCGGCGCCACTTCATCTATCACAAGACCCACTCCTATCTCGTAATCCCGAACCTCTACAGCTGCGACTCCGAGAAGGAGGGAGCGCGGGCGCTGGCCATGAACCAGCTCGCGGGCGTGCTCGACGATCTCGATCTTGTCGAGTGGCCCAAGTCAGGCTTCTGGAGGCTCACCAAGAGCGAGCTCGAAAAGCTCAAGGACGAGGAGGCGCTCGCGAGCGACACGGATCTGACCAAGATCCGGCAGGACTGGCTCGAGAAGCACGGCAAGACCAACGGTCCCGACGCCGAAGCCCGCGACAAGGCGGTGCGCGATGCGGCGCCCTTGCGCAACCACGGCCTCTTCTCCAAAGCCGAGCGGGCGCTCACCATCGCCGGGTGGAGTGAGGCCGCGCGGCGCGACGTGGAGGTGTTCCGTCTGGTCGATGTCGAAGGTTTGACGCCTATCCTCGACGTGCTCAACGACGGCAGCACAGGAACGGCGGACGGCTCCAAGAAGGAGCCCGAAGAGGCAAAGGCCTAGGCTAGCGCGGGATGGTGGGCTTCAGGAGACGCTCGCGCAGGGCCATGCGGGCGCTCTGGGCAGCGGACTCGCTTGGCACATCGGCGCGCGGCGCCGCGGGTGCGGCAGGCTGGGCCGGAGTTGCGGCAAGAGGCCGGCGGATCTGCGGCTCGCGCGGCGGCAAACGCGAGGATGCGAGCGGCGAACCGTTCGCGTCTACCTGGATACCCGCTCCACGGACAACGGCCTCGGGCACATGGCGCTCGGGGCTATAGGGGGCCGTGGCCTGCCGCTCGAAGCCCGAGTGCACAGTCTCGGCACCCCGCTCCACCTCGCTCCGCTCGTACGGAGCGCGCTCTGCGAGCGGATCCGGACGGCGCTGAACTGCAGGGGCGGGCGCAGGCTGGAAGCTCACGGCCTCGGCGAACATGTGGGCTTGCGTGGTGGTGTCGATCTGGCCAGTGACGCCGGCGGCGCGCCAGCGCTCGACAACCGCGTCGAGGAAGCCCTCGTCGCCGACCGACTCCCGCCAGCGCTCCGAGAAGCGCGCCGTCGTCGAGCGCGGCAACGCCTCTGCCGGCAGCTCGTCGAACTTGATGCGCACCGGAATCGGCACGCCGTCGCCGAAGGCGATGGCCTCGCGGTGACCGAGCGCCGGCAGGAACTCGATGAGCCCGGTGCCGGTATCAGCCACGGCGGCGCCGACGATGGCCTGGTCGCGCTCATTGGACATGCGGAGAGCAAACAGAGTGTTGCACTGGGACAGAATGGTCGGATCGATCTCGGCGGGGCGCTGCGTCACGATGCAGAGGGAGGCGCCGTACTTGCGACCTTCCTTGGCGATCTTGGCGAGAGCGCGCTTGCACGGCTCGAAACCCATCTGCGGGTTCAAGGGCACGTAGCGGTGCGCCTCCTCGCAGACGACTGTCACCGGGATCCTGCCCTCGCCCCAGAGCGCGAAATCGAAGGCCATGCGGCAGAGCACGGAGACGACGACATTGACGACCTCGGGGGGCAGCCCGGTCAGCTCCATGATGGTGATCGGCTTGCCGTTGACCGGCACGCGGAAAACGCGCGACAGCACCTGCGCCATGCCGTCGTAGACGGTGACCGAGCCGAACATGAAGGCGTAGCGGCCGTCCTGCGAGAAAGTCTCGATGCGTGTCTTGAGCTGCCGATAGGGGGCGAGATCCTTGCGGTTCTCGAGCTTGCCCATGCGCTCGTCGATGAGGTTGGTGAGGTCCGAGATGCGGTAGGGAACGGGCGTATCGACGGTGAAGCGGGAGCTGTCGAGGCTGCCCTTGCGAAGCTTCTGGGCATTGTCGTTCGTGCGGCCCGCGGCGTAGCGGCTCTTCGCCAGCGGGATAAGATCCTGAAGGATCTCGATCTCGGCCTTGTGGTCGCTATCGCCGACCAGCACCTCGACCGCCTCCTCGAAGTTCAGTAGCCAGAGCGGAAGCTGAAGCGTGCGCGGGGAGATCACCTCAGCGCGCTCGCCGAATGCGGTGGCGTACTCGTTATGGGGATCGAGCAGAACAATGTGCGCGTTGGGACTCTTCTCGAGGATGGCGCGCAGAATGAGGGCAGTCGAGCACGACTTGCCGGTGCCAGTGGTGCCGAGGACGGCGAAGTGCTTGCCGAGCAGCTCGTCGACGCGGATCATGGCCGGGATCGAGCTGTCCTGGCGGATCGAGCCAACGCGCACGGCGCACAGATCGGAGCCTGTGTAGGTGAGCTGGAGCTCGAGCTTGGTCGCAAAGCGTACGCGGTCGCCGAGCGTCGGATAGGTGGTGGTGCCGCGATTGAAGTTCGTCGGGCGACCGTCGGGGCCTTTGGTCAGCTCGCCGACGAGGCCGAGCTCGGCGATGCGGATTTCCTGCTCGCTGCCCTGGGCCGGAACCGGGACGTTCAGCGCCGAGACGGTGGCGAGCACAATGGCGTTCGCGGTGTCGATCGCCAGCAGCGTTCCCATCTCTGGCCGCTCCGCCTTGCTGCGCGGATCGTTCTCGGGGCTGACGTCGAGCAGCACGATGGCCCTGGCCCCCGTGACGGACGCGATGCGGCCGATCGAGCGTGGCTGGAAGTGGTGCTGAGGCTGTGGGGCTGCTGCCGCCTGCTGCATGGACTTGCTCGAAACTCTTTCTAGGCGCTAGCACCGCTGCCGAACACCGCGTCACGGCCGCCGATCGGGGAGACCTGGTTGGCGGGCGGCAACGTGACGGTGACGTCCGTGCCGGTGCCTTTGACGCTGGTGATCTGCAGCTGGCCGCCGTGAAGCTCGGCAAGCGCCTTGGCAATCGAAAGCCCGAGCCCTGCGCCCTCGCGCAGCCGCGTCCTCGCGGAATCGACCTGACCGAAAGGCTCGATGGCGACCTTGATCTCCTCGGGCGTCATGCCGATGCCGGTATCGCGCACGACGACCTTGACGCCGCCGTTGCCAAGCCCCAACGCCTCGATGGTGACAGTGCCGCCCCTCGGCGTGAACTTTATGGCGTTGGTGAGGAGGTTGTGGAGGATCTGGGTGAGCTTCACGTCGTCGCCCCGCACAGGCGGGATGGCGAAGGAGATGCGCTCGACGAGCTCGAGACCTGCAGCCTCCGCCTCGGGACGGACCTCGTCGACGCAATCCTGAACGACGGCGGTCATGTCGACCTCGACCGAGTCGAGGGCGTAGGTGCCGCTCCGCATCTTCGAGATGTCGAGGATGTCGTTGATGACGGCCAGGAGGTGCCCGGCGGCATCGTGGATGAGCCCCGCGTACTGCAGGATGTCCTCGTCCTTGAGCTTGCTCGTCGCATGGCCTTTGAGCAGCTTCGAGAAGCCCAGCACCGTGTTCAGCGGCGTGCGCAGCTCGTGGCTCATGTTGGAGATGAACTCGGACTTGACGCGGTTGGCGAGCTCGGCCTCGACGCGGGCCTTGCGCTCGGCCGCACGCGTGCGCTGGCGAAGCACCGCCTCGCCGACCAGAGAGGAGTACTCGTTCAACAAAGAATTAGATCTACTTTTACCAAACCCGCCGGTCAGCATGTGGATGCAACGCCAAAACTTCTGATCGTGCCCTTTACGCTAGTATCCATTGGATAAGACCCAGTTAATCGGGCCATTTTCAAGGGGCCATCGCAAGGCGGGCTGCGCTCGCCCAACGGCTTGGCCGTTGTCATCGGACATCCGTTGGGCTTTGATAGAAGGCGGGGACAAGGGGAGAAAACCAATGGATCGTCGCGAGTTCCTGATCTCGACCAGCGGTGTTGCCGCCGCTGCCGCCTCAGCCACCGCAACCGCGGCCGCAGAGCCGGCCACCGAAGTGGCCCATCCCCATGTCCACGCTACCCGCACCTTGCGCCTCGCGATGCCGTGGGCCGACAACGGCCAGGGACCAGGCGACAGCGCCCGGCGCGTCGCGCTCCGGCTCGGGAGCCTGCTCGGCGGGCAGGTGGAGGTCGCCGTGTCCGCCAGCGGGGTCCAGGCCGATGCGGATCTCCTGCACGGCTCGGCGCACGACTTCGCTGGGCTTCACCCCGCCTTTGCCTACTTCGCGGGCCTCCCGGGAAACACCGGTCTCAGCGCTCAGGATTTCTCGCACTGGCTGATCGTCGGCGGAGGGCAGATGCTCTGGGACGATCTCGCCCGCACCCACGATTTCAAGCCGCTCCTTGCCGGGCACTCGGGCGAGGCGCCGCCGCTCTGGTCGCGCGAGCCCGTGACCGGTCTACTCGACTTTGCCGGCCGGCAGATTTACGCGCCGGGTCTCGGGGCCGATGCAGCACGGGGGCTTGGCGCCGAGCCACAGCAGGCTGCCGTTCAAACCCTTGCGGAGACCCTGCGTGGTGGTTCGCTCGACCTCGCGGAAGCGGGCGGCCTTCTCACCAGCCTCGCCACCGGCATGGGCCGCGCCACGCGCCATGCCACCGGACAGGGCCTCAACGGCTACGGCACGGCCTATGCGCTCACCTTCCGCCTCCCGACCTGGGAGCGCTTCTCGCCGGCCGAGCAGGCCATGATCAGCGCTGCCGCGGCTGAGGAGTTCCAGGTCTCGCTGGCAGAAGCCCGCGCGCATGAACGCATTGCCCGCCGCACTCTCGAATCCGGTTTCGGCGTGCGCTTTGCCCCCTGGCCCTCCGATGTGGCGGACGCCCTCGACCGGGTTGCAGAGGCGACAGTTGCGCACCTTGCTGGGCGGGACGCCATCGCCGCGCGGATCGATCACAGCTACATGGCGTTCCGCGCCGCCCTGTCGGGCCTAGGGCAGCCCCCGCGTGGGGCGGCAAGCGCCGCTATTTCTTGACGAGCGCGTCGCGGATCTCACGCAGATAGATCTCGGACGGCGTCGGCCCCGGATCCTCCACGACGGTCGGCTTCTTGAACTGGTTGATCGCGCGGATCAGAAGGAAGATCGCGAGCGCAGTGATCAGGAATTTCAGGACCGCATTGAGAAAAAGGCCGTATTTGATCGGCACGCCGTCGCCGGTGGGCGTCGGCAGCGTGATTGCGAGCGAGGAGAAATCGATCCCGGCCAGAAGGTAGCCGATCGGCGGCATGACGATGTTCTCGACCAGGGTGGTCACGATGGGCGAGAAGGCGGCGCCGATGATCACGCCCACGGCGAGGTCGATCACGTTGCCTCGCATTGCAAATTCCTTGAATTCGGACAGTATCTTCATCATCGCTCGCATTCCCTTTGCTGCCGAAGTGGGGACGTCGTTTGAGTCCCCTACTCATGCTAGGAGAGGCGGAGGGTCGAGCAAACTGGCAATTCGACCAAGCTCAGTCGAGGGTGTGGAGACTAGTCAGCAGGCGTCATTCGCCTCATTGGGACCACAAGTGGGCCGCACCTCTCGGCAGCGATCCGAAGGGTCGGCAAATCAGACAGGGAGCCTCGACGGGGATGATCGAGCGGCGAGAGCGAAAGCCTTACTGGCGGCACACGAAATGGCAGATGCTGGCCAGCCTGCTGCCGTTCCTTTCCGTGATGCTCGTGCTGCCGCTCTACGCGGACCGGCTCAACGCGTCGAAATTCATGGGCTTTCCTCTCGGCTATTTTCTTTCCCTGCACGGGCTCGTGCTGATCGCGGTGATCACCGTCGCGAGCTTCGTCAACCGGCAGGATGCCATCGATCACTGGCACGGGGCGCATGAGGATTCGTAACCGTCGTTCCCGCCACACTCGGACACGGAGCTAGCCTCGATGCCGTTCCAGCATCGCACCGGCTACGTCAACCCGAGGCTCGGCACCTATTTCGGGATCTTCATGAGCGCATTCGTCGCGCTCACGCTGATGACGCTGATCCTCGAGGGGCTCGGCGTCGACAACGACGCGCTTCGGCTCGGCATGATGTTCGGACCGCTCTTCCTCTATGCCGTCGTCGGGCTTTCGGCCTATGCGCGCGAGCCGATCGACTATTTCGCGGCCGGGCGGCGGGTTCCCGCCTTCTATACCGGGCTCGTGCTCGCGCAGACGGCGCTCGGGGCCACCGGGCTCGTGGCCGTGACGGGCGCCTTCTTCCTCATCGGCTTCGACGCCCTCTGCATCGTCATCGGCGGGCTCGCGGGCTTCGTCGTGATGGCGGTGATGCTCGCTCCCTTCTTCCGCAAGTTCGGCGCTTTCACAGTGCCGAGCTACCTCGGGCGCCGCTTCGAGAGCCGCACGCTGCGGCTGGTGACCGGCGCCGTGCTCTCGGTGCCGATGCTGCTCATGCTCGCGGCCGAGCTCAGGATCGGTGCGCACGCCGCCTCCTGGCTCTATCCGGCGCCGACCACGCTGCTCGTGCTGCTGCTTGTCGTCGCGGTGACGGTGACGCTCGGCGCCGGCGGCATGCGCTCGCTCGCGTGGTCGAGCGTCGCGCAGAGCATCGCCGCCCTGATCGCGCTGCTGGTGCCGGTGGCAATCGTGGCCGTGATCGTGACCAACCTGCCGCTGCCGGTGCTCTCGAGCGGGCCAATTCTGCGGCTCGTCGGGCGCGCGGAGGCGGCGCAAGGGCTTCCCATCATCCTGCCGCCGGCGCTCGCCTTCGACATGCCGGGCGAAGGCCTGGCGCCGATCGCCAAGCGCTACTCGGACGCCTTCGGCAGCGTGGGGCCGCTCGCATTCATCATCGTCACGCTGTCAATGCTCTCGGGCATCGCAAGCGCGCCGTGGCTCCTGCCGCGCGTGGCTGGAACGCCGGGCGTCTACGAGACCCGCAAATCGCTCGGCTGGGCGACGCTGTTGTTCGGCATCTCCATGCTGACGATCTCGTCGGTCGCGATCTTCATGCGCGACTACCTGACCGACCTCGTCACGGTGGTCGGGCCGGTGCGATTTCCGGCTTGGTTCGACGAGCTGCGCGCGCAGGGCATCCTCGCGGTCGCGGGAGATGGACGGCCGACGCTCTCGAGCTTCAGCGTGAGCCGCGACGACGTGCTCTTCAGCCTGCCGGTCGCGGCCGAGATGCCCGCGGCGATCACGTATCTCGCCGCAGGAGGCGCCGTTGCGGCGGCGCTCGCGACCGCAGGCGCCGTCGCCGTCGCCCTCGGCAACATCCTCTGCGAGGACATCGTCTACGGCCTCACCTGGTCGCCGCCCTCTCCAGGGCAGCGGCTCATCGTCTCGCGCGTCGCACTCGGGGCGGCAACGGCGCTCGGCGGGCTCATCGCGCTCGCGGCTCCGACCGACCCCTTGAAGCTGCTGCTCTGGGCCATCGCGCTCACGGGGGCCTCGGCGTTCCCCGTGCTGGTGCTCTCGATCTGGTGGAAGCGGCTCAACGAGTTCGGCGCGGTCGCGGGCATTGCCACGGGGTTCACGGTGACCGTGCTCTCGATCATCGCCGGCGAGGCGGGGCTCACGGGCACGGACGGCGCGCTGGCGGCCGCCATCGGGCTTCCGGCGGGCGCGGTGGCGACCATAGCGGTCGCGCTGGCGACTGCAGCCCCCTCGCGCAGCACACTCGAGCTCGTGCGCGACATCCGCGTGCCTGGCGGCGAGATCCTCTACGATCGCGAGATGCGTTATCAGCGCCGCCAGAAGGCGCAGCGCGGCTAGGCGCCCGGCGCGTGCCTCGGCCATCACCCTGAAAGGCTCGCATGTCCGCTCGAGACAGGCTCACGCTCTATCCTCCGCGCGACATCCATCGCGAAGGCATGCTCGACACCGGCGACGGTCAGGAGATCTACTTCTCGGAGTGCGGCAATCCCAAAGGCGTCCCGGTGCTGATCGTGCACGGCGGGCCCGGAGGCGGCACCAACCCGACCATGCGTCGCTTCCACGATCCCGAGCACTACCGCATCGTGCTGCTCGACCAGCGCGGCTGCGGCCGCTCGACGCCCAACGCGGCGCTCGAGAACAACACGACGTGGCATCTCGTGGCCGACATGGAGCGGGTTCGCGAGCATCTCGGTATCGCGCGGTGGCATCTCTTCGGCGGATCGTGGGGATCGACGCTCGCGCTCGCCTATGCCGAGACGCACCCCGAACGCGTCGCCGCGCTCGTGCTACGTGGCATCTTCCTCCTGCGTAAGAGCGAGCTCGCCTGGTTCTATCAGGACGGATGCAAGGCTCTCTTCCCGGAGGCCTGGGAGGCGTTCGAACGCGTCATTCCGCCTGTCGAGCGCGGCGACATGATCGGCGCCTACCACAAGCGCCTCACCCATGCCGACCCCAGGGTGCGGCTCGAAGCGGCGGAGGCGTGGAGCGTGTGGGAGGGGACGACCCTCTCGCTCATCGAGGATCCGGCGCGCGTCCGCTCGTTCGCCAATCCGGCCTACGCGCTCGCCTTCGCACGCATCGAATGCCACTACTTCTTCAACGGCGGCTTCTTCAAGCGCGACGGGGCGCTGCTCGAGGAAGCGCACAGGCTGCTCGGCATCCCCGGCGTGATCGTGCACGGCCGCTACGACGTGGTGACGCCCGTGCGCAGCGCCTGGGACCTCAAGAAAGTGTGGGGCGGCGCCGAGTTGCGTATCGTCCCCGACGCGGGGCATGCCATGACCGAGCCCGGGATCATCCACGAGCTCGTGCTCGCGACCCGAAAATTCCGCGATCTCGCGTGAGCGCAAGCGCTCCTCGGCCGGACGTTCGCCATGTCTCGCGATGGCGCTGGCACCTGCGGCAAGAGGGCGGGTAAAGTAAACGTAGAGCCTCCACCCCCTTCTCCGAAACCAACAAGGCATGCCCGAGGTCCGCTCGAAGATCGCCATCGCCGACAAGAACCCCGTGGTGCGCACGGGGCTCATCGACATCATCCGGCGCGATGGCCGCTTCGAGGTCACGGCTGCGGTGGCAACGGGAGCTGCATTCCTCGCGCTGATCGACGATGGGGCATTCGACATGGCCATCCTCGGCTGGCAGTTCCCGGACATGACGGGCGGCGACGTGCTCGCCGCGCTCAAGCTCCGCGCGCCCCGAATCCGTCCCATCATCTACACGGGCGAGCCCGGCCTCGACGTGCTGCGGCGCACCATCAAGGCGGGCGCCTGGGGCTTCATGTCGAAGAGCGATGAGCCCGAGGTGCTGCTCGAGACGATCTCATCGGTCTCGCACGGGCGCGTCTCGTTTCCCTACGTCGACATGGAGGCCGGCAACGATCCGCTCTCGGTTCTGACGACTCGCGAGCGGGAGCTTCTCGGCGCGCTCGCCGACGGCTGGTCCAACCTGCAAATCGCCGCTCGAATCGGCATTTCGCGCAACACGGTGAAATACCACCTCAAGAATCTCTACGACAAGCTCAACGTCAACAATCGGGCCATGGCGGTGGCGCTCTACATGACGCACCAGAATGCGCGCGACCCGCGCTAAAACTTCAGATACTAAGCCGCAGGGTGGGTAGGCCCAAAACTACCCAAGTGGGCAATTCCCACACCGCGGTCGCCCGCGCATAAGCCTACCCAAGAGATGTTGGACCGTCGCCCCCGGGGTGTTGCGCGCGTCTTCGCACCTGATACGAGTGACCGCACGCGGACATTCGGCGGCACACGCGAAACGCACACCGGGGGACAATCAACGACGGACGGCAAACTCGAGGGACCACTCTCTCAGGGATCCCGCACTTTGTTCCACGCCGCTCCAGTTTCGGCTGACGCTTCGCAGCCAAGACGCTAAGGTTGGGCAAAAAACGAAGCTAGAAGTGAACCGGAGGACACGCACATGACTTCGATGGTGAAGCCGCACCTTTTCATTCCCGGCCCGACCAACATTCCGGAAGCCGTCCGCATGGCCATGAACCTCCCCATGGAGGACATGCGCAGCCCCGAATTTCCGAAATTCACGCTGCCGATCTTCGAGGACCTGAAAAAGGTCTTCAAGATGAAGGACGGGCGCGTGTTCATCTTCCCGTCCTCCGGCACCGGCGCCTGGGAATCGGCCATCACCAACACGCTCGCCGTCGGCGACAAGGTACTGATGAGCCGCTTCGGCCAGTTCTCGCTGCTCTGGGTCGACATGGCCGAGCGCCTTGGCCTCAAGGTAGAGCTCTGTGACGAGGAGTGGGGCACGGGCGTTCCGCTCGAGAAGTACGCCGACATTCTCGCCAAGGACAAGGCGCACGAGATCAAGGCCGTGTTCGCCACGCACAACGAGACGGCGACCGGCGTTTCGTCGGACATCGCGGGCGTGCGCAAGGCGCTCGATGCCGTCAAGCACCCGGCTCTGCTGTTCGTCGACGGCGTGTCGTCGGTCGGATCGCTCGACATGCGCATGGGCGAGTGGGGCGTGGACGCCTGCGTCTCGGGCTCGCAGAAGGGCTTCATGCTGCCGACCGGACTGGGCATCCTCGCCGTCAGCCAGAAGGCGCTCGACGCCAACAAGAGCCTCAACGGCCGCATGAACCGCTGCTTCTTCTCCTGGGAAGACATGATCAAGACCAACGATCTCGGCTACTTCCCCTACACGCCGGCGACGCAGCTCATCCGCGGGCTTCGTGCCTCGCTCGACCTCATCTTCGCCGAGGGTCTCGACAACGTCATCGCGCGCCACACGCGTCTCGCCTCCGGCGTTCGCGCAGCCGTCGATGCATGGGGCCTCAAGCTGTGCGCCAAGGAGCCCAAGTGGCATTCCGACACGGTGTCGGCGATCCTGGTGCCGGAGGGCATCGACGCCAACAACGTGCTCAAGACCGCCTTCTACCGCTACAACACCTCGCTCGGCACCGGCCTCAACAAGGTTGCCGGCAAGGTGTTCCGCATCGGCCACCTCGGCGCGCTCGACGAGGGCATGATCGGCGGCGTGCTGTTCAACGTCGAGATGGCGCTCAAGGATTGCGGCGTGCCGATCAAGTTCGGCTCGGGCACCGGCGCGGCGGCCGAGTATTTCAGCAGGACCGCGACCAAGCCCGCGCTCCAGAAGGCTGCTTGATCTCAAAAGGCGGCGTCGTAAGGCGCCGCCTTTTCTCTCGCACTGCCAATCAATTCGGGTGCCCGCGGCCGCGACTGGTTACGGACAGAAGCCCGAAGTGTTCCAAGAAACGCCCCCAGCGCACAAGGAAATGCCCTCATGAGCTACACTCTCTATCCGATCCGCAAGCAGCGCCTGCAGCGCTCGTATCTCGCCGTTCCGGGCTCGAACCCGACGATGATCGAGCGCGCCTTCAAGAGCGCCGCCGACTATGTCTTCCTCGACTGCGAGGACGCCGTGGCGCCGCCCGAGAAGGAGCAGGCGCGCAAGAACATCATCCAGGCCCTCAACGACCTAGACTGGAAGGGCATCGGCAAGAGCGTGTCGGTGCGCATCAACGGCCTCGATACCCACTACTGCTACCGTGACGTCGTCGACATCGTCGAGCAGGCGGGCGCCAAGCTCGACACCATCCTGATCCCCAAGGTCGGCACGCCGGCCGACGTGTACGCAATCGAGAGCTTCACGAGCCAGATCGAGGTGGCGAAGAGCCTGCCGCACAAGATCGGAATGGAGGCCTTGATCGAGACGCCGCTCGGGATGGCCAACGTCGAAGCCATCGCCTCGGCCAACAGCCGCCTCGAATCCATGCACTTCGGCGTCGCCGACTACTCGGCCTTCAACAAGGCGCGCACCGTCGTCATCGGCGGCCTCAACCCCGACTATCCGGGCGACCAGTGGCATTTCCCGCTGTCGCGCATGACTGTCGCCTGCCGGGCCTTCGGCCTCAGGCCGATCGACGGCCCGTTCGGCGGCATCGACGATCCCGAGGGCTTCAAGGCCGCCTGCCGCCGCGGCGCGGCGCTCGGCATGGAAGGCAAGTGGGCGATCCATCCCTCGCAGATCGAGCTCGCCAACGAGATCTACTCGCCGACGGCCAAGGAAGTGGAGCGTGCCGAGCGCATCCTGGTCGCGCTCAAGGAAGCTCAAGCGCAGGGCAAGGGTGCCGCTTCGCTCGACGGCAAGATGATCGATGCTGCCTCGGAGAAGATGGCCAACCACATCCTGGCCACCGCGGCCGCGATCAAGGCCGGCGAAGCCGCACGCGCAGGAAAATAAGAAACGGCAATCCCCCAAGGAGACGGACATGGACATCCACGAATATCAGGCGAAGGAGCTTCTCTCGAAGTTCAACGTGCCGATCCCGCGCGGCGGGTTGGCCTATAGCCCCGAGCAGGCCGTCTATCGCGCGAGCGAGATCGGCGGCTCGCGGTGGGTCGTCAAGGCGCAGATCCACTCGGGCGCACGCGGCAAAGCCGGCGGCATCAAGATCTGCAAGAACGACACCGAGATCGAGCAGGCAGCCGAATCACTGCTCGGCAAGAAGCTCGTCACGATCCAGACGGGCGCCGCCGGCAAGCTGGTCTCGCGCCTCTACATCGAGGAGGCAACCGACATCGACAAGGAGATCTATCTCTCCTTCGTCATGGACCGCGGGGCCGAGCGCATCGTCGTCGTCTCGTCGGCGGCGGGCGGCATGGATATCGAGGAGATCTCTCACAAGCAGCCCGACACGATCATCAAGGTCGTCGTCGACCCGGCCGTCGGCATGCAGGCATTCCAGGCCCGCGAGGTCGCCTTCGGCCTCGGCGTCGATCCCGACATCGTGGCGAAGCTCGAGCGCGTGATCCTCGGGTGCTACCGCGCCTTCCGCGATCTCGATTCGAACATGCTCGAGATCAACCCGCTCGTGATCACCAAGCAGAAGACCGTCGTCGCACTCGACGCCAAGATGAGCTTCGACGAGAACGCCCTCTTCCGGCGCCCGCAGATCGCGGAGCTGCGCGACAAGAGCCAGGAGGACCCGCGCGAGACCTATGCCAACGACCGCGGGCTCTCGTATGTCGGCCTCGACGGCGACATCGGCTGCATCGTGAACGGCGCAGGCCTCGCCATGGCCACTCTCGACATGATCAAGCTCGCGGGCGGCGAGCCGGCGAACTTCCTCGACATCGGCGGAGGCGCCTCGCCCGAGCGTGTAACGAAGTCGTTCAAGGCGGTGCTGCGCGACAAGAACGTCAAGGCGATCCTCGTCAACGTGTTCGCCGGCATCAACCGCTGCGACTGGGTAGCGAAGGGCGTGGTCGACGCGATCCGCGAGCTCGAGATCAAGATCCCGATCGTGGTCCGCCTCGCCGGCACTAACGTTGAGGAGGGCCGCAAGATCATCGATCAATCGGGCCTCACCATGATCAGCGCCGACACGCTCGCAGAAGCCGCGCAGAAGGCCGTCGCCTCTGCCAAGCAGGCCGCGTAAGGGAGGACAAAAAAAAATGGCTATCTTCATCAATGAGAATACGCCGATCCTCGTGCAAGGCTTCACCGGCCGCATCGGCACGTTCCACGCGCAGGAGATGATCGACTACGGCACCAATGTGGTCGGCGGCGTGACGCCCGGCAAGGGCGGCACCACCCATCTCGGCCGCCCCGTGTTCAACACCATGAAGGGCGCGGTCGACGAAACCAAGGCCGAGGCCTCGATCGTGTTCGTGCCCCCGCCGTTCGCTGCGGACGCGATCATGGAAGCGGCTGACGCCGGCATCAAGTACTGCGTGTGCATCACGGATGGCATCCCGACGCAGGACATGATCCGGGTGAAGCGCTACATGCGCCGCTACAAGAAGGAGGCCCGCATGGTTCTCACCGGGCCCAACTGCGCCGGCACCATCTCGCCCGGCAAGGCCATGCTCGGCATCATGCCCGGCCACATCTACGCACCCGGCCGCGTCGGCATCGTGGGCCGCTCCGGCACGCTCGGCTACGAGGCCGCCTCGCAGCTCAAGGCGCTCGGAATCGGCGTCTCGACCTCGGTCGGCATCGGCGGCGACCCCGTCAACGGCTCCTCGTTCAAGGACGTGCTCGAGCACTTCGCCAGGGATCCCGAGACCGAGGCGGTCATGTTGATCGGCGAGATCGGCGGTCCGCAGGAGGCGGAAGCGGGGCAGTATATCCGCGACCACTTCAACAAGCCGGTCGTCGCTTACATCGCCGGCCTCTCGGCACCGAAGGGCCGCCGCATGGGCCATGCCGGCGCCATCGTCTCGGCGTTCGGCGAGTCGGCCTCCGAGAAGGTCGATATCCTGAAGGGCTGCGGCGTCGTCATCGCGCCGACACCGTCGGAGATGGGGTCCACCGTGCAAAAGGTGCTCTCGTCCCGCAAGGCCGCGTAGAAGGGACCTATGATTCACGCTTCGGGCTGATAGGGTCCGAAGCGATCCTGGTCTAGCAGTCAGGGCCGGCCCGGTTCCCGATGGCCGGGCTGGCCCCGAAGACCCGGCAGCCCCGTGCTGCCGGGACCCTCTCTACCCAGGGCCTCACGACCGCGGCCCCGTTGCCGCCGGGGTGGCCGAGGAGAAAGATCGAGACATGTCGAACATGCCCGCCCCCCGCGTATCCTCCACGCTTGACGAAGTCGTGCTGCGCGACGAGCTCAAGGCGCTGCGCTTGCAGATCCCCGACAAGCCCTGGCTGAACCCCGTCTCCAACCTCGCGTTCTACATGTCGCGGCGGCTCGAGAACGGGGAGGTGAGCTTCGCCGACGTCAAGGCGCTCGCCACGCGGCTCATGGACAGCGCCTGCGTGCATCGCGCGCTGCTGCTCAGAGAGCAGATCGGCTACGAAACCGAGCTCGCGACGCGGCGCGAGTTCTCCGAGTTCATCGCGCGTCAGATCGCCGAAATCAATCCGGACGACTTCGAGGCCTTCAAGGCGCGCTTCTCGCGGCCGCGCAACGGCATCGTATTCACGGCGCACCCGACGTTCGGGCTGTCGGAGGCGCTGTCGGACCGGATGGCCGAGATCGCCATGGCTGGAGCCGCCGACGGAACGCCGATCGGCCTGCCGCACCGGCCGGACCCCAGCCTCACGCTCGAGTACGAGCACCGACGCGTGCAGAGCGCGATCAAGAACCTTCGCGACGCCTACGCCGATCTCCTGTCGGACTTCTTCTCCGTCGCACACTCGACGTTCGGGAGTCGCGCGTTCAAGTCGGAGCCGCAGCTCGCGACGTTCGCCTCCTGGGTCGGCTACGACCTCGACGGGCGCACGGACATCAAGTGGACGTTCTCGTTCCTCGTACGCCTCAAGGAGAAGTCCGCCGCTCTCTCCGATATCCGCGAGCGTTTCCTGGCGCTGCGCCCGCTGCTCGGCGAGACCAGCGAGATCTCCCGCCTCGTGCGGCAGGTCACCGGCAAGCTCGATCTCGCCGTCGCGGCGGTGAACGAGCACATCAAGGCCCTCGGCGCCGTCGGCAAGGACGGCTTCACGCTCGCGCAGGCGGCCAACGTTATCACCCAGCCCGAGGGTCACAACCTCGTCAGCGCCGACCAGGTTCTCACTCTTTTCGACCAGATCGTCGATCAGACCGAGGACAAGAGAGGCAAAATCGCGGTTGCCTCGCTCGCGGGCCTGTTGCGGGCAACCGGGCTCGGCATGTCGCACATCCACGTGCGCGTCAACGCCGTCCAGATCAACAACGCGTTCCGCGCCTTCGTGCACGAGAGCTGGACGCGCGATCTCACCGAGCGCCAGGCGCAGGCGCGCATCGTGGAGATGATCCGCACGGTGAAGCCCGAAACCGTCAACTTCGAGACGCTCGATCTCGAGAATGCCACGGCCATCCGCCAGTTCGCGCTCGCCGCGCAAATCGCCAAGCACGTCGACCGAGATACGCCGATCCGCTACCTCATCGCGGAGTGCGAGAGCCCGGCCACCATCCTGATCGCGGTCTATTTCGCCAAGCTCTTCGGCGTGTCGGAGATCGTCGACATCTCGCCGCTGTTCGAGACGCCGGCGGCGCTCGAGACGGGTCCGCGCCTCGTCGAGAGGCTGCTCGCGGAGGAAGCCTACCGCGACTACGTCAAGAGGCGCGGGCGGATCGCGGTGCAGACCGGCTACTCAGACGCGGGCCGCTTCATCGGCCAGATCGCCGCCGGCCTTGCCCACGAGCGCCTTCACCACGGCCTCGCCGAGGTGGTGCGCAAGGCGAAGCTTCCGGATGTCGAGACGCTCGTCTTCTCCACGCACGGCGAGAGCATGGGCCGCGGCGCGCATCCAGGGCCGCTGCGTCGGCGCCTGCGCTACGTGATGCCGGGAGAGTCGCGCTGGCGCTTCTTCCGCAGCGGGCTGCCGCTCAAGCACGAGACGAGCTTCCAGGGCGGAGACGGCTACCTTTTCTACGCGAACAAGCTCTTCGCGGAGCGCGCGCTCGCCACCATCATCATGAGCGGCAAGGACCCGGGCGAGGGCGAGGATCCGTTCTACACGGACACCAACCTCGCGCTCGACTTCCAGCTCAGGCTGCGCGACTACCAGCAGGATCTGTTCGCGCATCCCGGCTATCGCGCCCTGCTCGGCGCGCTCGGCGCCAACCTCCTGTTCAAGACCGGCTCGCGGCCGGTGAAGCGGCAGGGCGACCACCACTCGGACCGTGGCGACCCGGCACGCATGCGCGCGATTCCGAATAACGCCATCCTGCAGCAATTCGGCTATGTGGCGAACGTGGTCGCCGGACTCGGCGCGGCGGTCGGCAGCGAGCGCGAGCGCTTCGTCGACATGGCAAAGAGGTCGCAGCGCCTTCGCCCGCTGATCGAGATGATCGGACGCGCCAAGCAGCTCTCCAGCCTCAACGCGGTCGGCGCCATCGCCAGCGTGTTCGATGCGGGATTCTGGGCGCAGCGGGCCTCGTGGGCGCGGGAGCCGCACCTCGACGGAGCTTTCAAGCTGCTCGCGGCGCGCCTTCTCGACGACGATCGTGCCGAGAAGATCAAGGGACTGGCGCATTTCCTGCGGCTCGACGCCATCGAGCTGCACGGCATCCTGGAGGAGATCGGCATCGACGCCGGCAAAATTCCGGACGACCACCGCCTGGAGCTCGACCTTCTGCAGGCGATCCGGCTTGCGCTGATCATGCGCATCTTCATCCTCACGGCGCAGCTGCCGCGCTTCACGCCAACCAACGAGGTCACGCACGATCAGATCGTGCGCCAGGCGCTCTCGCTCGAGATCCCCGAAGTGCTCGCGGTTGTGCGGCAGGCGTTTCCGCGCCGGGCGGCGGACGCTCATGACGATGCCGCGTTCAACGAGAAGGCGACCTACCTGCCCAAGGGCATCGACGACTACGGCCGCATCGAGACCGAGATCCTCGAGCCGATGGAGGCGGCCTACGAGCTCGTGCGCGAGATCGGCACCGGCATTTCCCACCACTGGGGCGCGTTCGGATGAGGAACAAGCGGGAAGCGGAGGCAACGGCTCACAGCATGCCGAGCCAGCGGGGAAACGCGAGAGAGAGATCGGGCCAGTAGGTGACGAGGAGAAGGAAGCCGATCATCGTCGTAAGCCACGGCACGACCGCGCGCGACATGGCGGTGAGGCCGAGCTTCGAGATGCCGCTCGCCACGTAGAGGTTGAGGCCGACCGGCGGCGTCAACATGCCGATCTCCATGTTGACGACGATGATGATGCCGAAGTGAACCGGATCGATGCCGAGCTTGGCGGCGACCGGAAACAGGATCGGCGCGACGACGAGGGTGACGGATGCCGGCTCCATGGCGCAGCCCGCCAGCATCAGGAGCAAGTTCACCACCAGCAGGAACTCGATCTTGCCGAAACCCTGGGCGATGATCCAGTCGGCGATCGCCTGAGGAATCTGCTCGTGGGTCAGCAGGAACGTGAATAGCACCGCGTTGGTGATGATGTAGAGCAGCATGGCGCTCATGGCTGCGGAGGCGAGCAGCACGCGAGGCACGTCCTTCAGCGCCAGGTCGCGATACACATAGACGGCGACGACGAAGGCATAGACCGCGCTCACGGCTGCGGCCTCGGTCGCCGTGAACACGCCCCCGTAGATGCCGCCCATGATGATGACGACCAGCGCCAGGCCCCAGAAGCAGTCCAGGAACGCGGCGAGCGCCTCGCTCCAAGGCTGGCGGGTGCCCTTCGGAAACCCCCGTTTCCAGGCGATCGCCACCGTCGTCGCCCCGAGAAGCGCGGCCAGCAGGAACCCCGGCACCACGCCGGCCATGAAGAGGTCGTCCACCGAAGGCGCGGCGACGCGCTGACCGTCCGGCCCCTTGACGATCATGCCGGCGGTCGCGACCGAGTAGAGCACCATCACGATCGACGGCGGGATCAGGATGCCGAGGGCGCCGGACGATGCGACGACACCGGCGGCGAAGTCTTTCGGGTAGCCCCGCGCGCTCATAGCCGGAATCATGATCGAGCCGATGGCGACGACGGTTGCCGGCGAGGAGCCCGAGACCGCGGCAAAGATGGCGCAGGCAACGACAGCAGCGAGACCCAGCCCGCCCGGCCAGTGGCCGACCATGGCGGTCGCGAAGCGGATCATGCGGCGCGCCACGCCGCCGTGCGTCAGGAAATTGCCGGCGAGGATGAAGAACGGCACGCACATCATCTCGAAGCTCTCGATGCCGGTGAAGAGCTTCAGGGCCACAGCGTCGAGCGGCACGCTGGTCAGGGCGAACAGCGTCGTCAGCACGGTGAGACCGAGCGCGATCGAGACGGGCACGCCTGCGAGCAGCACCGCGAGAAGAAGGATGAAGATAATGGCGGCGGTCACGGGCGCTGCCCTCCGCCTTCCGCCTGGTCCAACCCGTCGACATGGCCTGCGTCATGGGCCGGGCGCTCGCCAGTTTGCCAGAAGTGCCACGCGACCTCGAGGAAGCGGAAGCACATGAGAAAGGAGCCCAGCGGCACGGCGAGGTAGACGACCCACATCGGAAGCTCGAGCACCGCCGAGGTTTGTCCGGTCGCGGCGATGTGGCTGACGAGATTGGCGCCAAGGACGCCGACAATGCCAGTGAAGAGAGCGCCAGCGAGGAGCGCGGCCAGGATGAGGGCGGTCTTCCAAGGGCCGGTCAGGCGCTCGACGAGGAGGTCGACGCTGACGTGGATGCCGGTGCGGACGCCGTAGGCGGCGCCGAACTTCGCCATCCAGATCACCATGAAAATGCAGAGCTCCTGCGCCCACGTAAGGCGCAGAGAGGCGATGGCGAAGAAGAGATGCTTGGCCGCGGCGGCGAGTCCCGACAGGTCCTCGGCGCGGGCCCAGCGGAAGACGTGGGCGACGCCGGAGAGACTGTAGCGCTGGACAACAGCGACGAAAATCAGGAGCGTCGCGGCGGCGATGAGCGTCGCGATAATCGTCTCCTCGATGCGGTCGAGGCTACGCAGGTATTTTGGCCGCTCCCGAGCCATCGCTTCCTCGCGCGGCTCTCTCGTGCGGCCGCGTTTCCCACTTCCGCTATGACATGGACGGATTGTCCCGTCACGAACGAAACGATTGCCGGGTGCACCCACATCGGGAGAATTGCGACCTACTGGGTCCTGCGACCGGTCGCGGCGTAGATGCGGGCAATGAGATCGCGGCCGACGCGGTCGGCCATCTCCTCATGCACAGGCTCAAGGGCGGCAATCCACGCGGCGCGCTCGTCTGGCGTCGGCTCATGGAAGGTCGTCTTGCCGGAAGCCCGCATCTCAACGAGAGCGTGCTCGTTCTCCTCGAGCGCAAGCCTATTGGCGAGCGGCGTGGTCTCGGAGATGGCGCGCTCGAGCGCGGCGCGGATGTCCGGCGGCAGGCCCGCCCAGAACTTCGCATTCGAGATCACCGCGTAGCCGAGGTAACCATGGTAGGTGAGAGTCGCGTATTTCTGCACCTCGAACATTTTCTGGTTGTACATGTTCGCGGGCGTGTTCTCGGTGCCGTCGACGACGCCCGACGAGAGGGCCTGGTAGGCTTCCGAGAACGCCAGCACCTGCGGCAGGCCGCCCAGCGCCCACATCTGGGACTCGATCACCTTCGAGGCCTGGATGCGCATCTTGAGGCCCAGGACGTCATCGGGCCCGAGCAGGGGGTTGTTGGCTGAGAGAATCTTGAAGCCGTTGTTCCAGTAGGCGAGCCCGACGAGGCCCTTCGTCTCGAGCGAGGCGAGCAGGTCGCGACCGATGTCACCCTCGGTGACGGCCCTGAGATCGTCGTAGCCGCGGAAGATGTAGGGCAGGTCGAACACCTCGAAGGCCTTGATGCCGAGCGGCCCGAACTTCGAAAGCGAGGGCGCCAGCATCTGGACGGCGCCGAGCTGGAGCGCCTCCAGCTCCTCCTTGTCCTTGTAGAGCTGCGAGTTCGGGTAGAGCTCGATGCGGACGCGGCCGCCCGTGTACTCCTCAGCGAGCTTCTTGAAGTGCTCGGCGGCCTGGCTCTTGTGAGCCTGAGGCGCCGCGACATGGCTGAACTTAATGATGATAGGGGCCGCGGGCGTGGGCGCGTCCGCTGCGACCAGGGGCGATCCGGCGAGGCCGAGCAGAGCCACAATTAGACACAGTGCGCGCATGGCGGCGTTTCCCTGTTCCGTGTCGCCTCGCCTCTGCGTCGCCGGGAGAAGGCGCCAGTGTCAAGCGCCCCGTACTCCGCCTGATCGAATCACAGCCGCGCATTGCCCTCTGCGTTCGATCCAGGAGCGAGGAACCTTAGCTCTGAACAATTGTTATTTACCACGGTTGCGGGGGCGACGATGACCAATCAGAGCGACGCGGAACGGTGGAGGGCCCACGCAGCCGATGCGCTGGCCGCGGCCGCGCGCATGACCGATCCCGAGGCCCGCCGGGGCGTCTGCGAAATCGCCATCGGGTATTGGCTGTTGGCCCAGCGCGCGGACCGGCGTGAGGCCTTAGCTGCTTCCGAGCCCCTCCCCCGAACCTCTTACGATCCTCGATCTCTCACGGTCATTTGCCGCGCCTTCGGCGATGCTTGGGTGACGATCGCGGCGCAAATCGGTGACGAGCCCAGCGATGTGCTGCAGGCGGCCCAGTCCGATCTCGCAAACATCCTGCTCTCGCTCGCCGGCGAGGAAGCGAGCGATGCTGATGCGCTGCGCGAAGCGGCCCTGCAGGCTTTCGCACTGCGGCATGCCTAGCCGAGGTCAGGTCGGTCTAGGCTCGTGACCGCCGGCGGGCCGCGCGAGCCTCCTCACGATGCTGCCGCCGCTGCTCCTTCTGCCAGGCCCTGGTCACGGCGCGCGCGATCCTGAAAACGCGCCGGGCGCGGCGGCGATCCTCGTGGGAGAGGCAGAGACAGCAGCCGCAAATCTCGGGATTGCGGGCCACACGGAGCAAGAGCTCCTGACGCCGCGTGGGCACAGGCGAAAGGAGCGCGTCGGACATTGGCCGCCTCGTTTGAAAGTGCATTCATGAGACCGTCGATGCACGGTCACGGTCTAGGATCGCAGGGCGTCGGCGGTGAGGGCAAACACCTCGCCTTCGCTTTGCTCCGTATCCAACCATATAAACTCGAGATCGGGATAATCGGTTTCGAGCGTTTCGCGACCGAAGCCGACCTCGACCACGAGGACCCCCGCGGGGGTGAGATGCGCGGGAGCCTCCTTAAGGAGGCGCCGGACGATGTCCAGGCCGTCCGGGCCGCCGAGGTGGGCCAGCTCAGGCTCGGCCTTGAACTCGGGAGGGAAGGCCGAAACCGCATCCGCCGTCACGTAGGGAGGGTTGGCGATGATCAGGTCGTAGGCCTCGCCGCCGAGCTCCGCGAAAAGATCGGACCGGTGGAGGGCGACGCGACCGCCGAGGCCGTAGTCGGCAACGTTGCGGGCAGCGACCTCGAGTGCATCCGCCGAGATGTCGGCGGCATCCACGGCCGCGTTGGTGAACGCGAGGGCCGCCAGCACGGCGAGGCAGCCCGAGCCGGTGCAGAGGTCGAGCACGCGGGAGATCTCGTCCGGGTCGGGCACGACGGCGGACAGACTGCCCTCGACGAGTAGCTCGCCGATATAGGAACGCGGCACGATCACCCGCTCGTCGACAAAAAAGCTGTGACCCTTGATCCAGGCCTCGTTAACCAGGTAGGGAGCTGGCTTTCTTGTCGCGATGCGTCGCTCGATGACGGCCGCGATCTGGTGGCGCTCGATGGCCGTCAGTCGCGCGTCGAGCCAGGGCTCGAGGGTGTCGACCGGCAGATTGAGGGTCTTCAGAATGAGGAAAGCTGCCTCGTCCAAAGCCGTCGCCGTGCCGTGGCCGAAGGCGAGCCGAGCCTCTCCGAAGCGGCTCGTTGCATAGCGCAGCCAGTCCCGCACGGTTCTCAAGTCGTCCAGTGCCGTATCCATCGTTTTCTTGGCCATGGCTCCTCAGCGACCTTGCGAGCGGGTTCGTCCGGCTTGCGTATCGGAGGAGGAGGTTTCTGCCAACTCCATGCTCAGAAGTTGCCCCGCCAATTGCCCGGAGTTTGCGCCACGAGACATTCCGCATGTGCGAAGCAGAACGCGGCATCGCGTCATGGTGTCCTTAATCTACGAAGCGCTTGGCGAAGCCCGTGCAAATCGCCAATATCGCGACCCAGCACAGGCCTCGCGGCAATGAGGCCCGGAAAAAATGTTTACTCGGAGGGGACACCCGTGACGGTGAAATCAGATATCGAGATCGCACGCGAAGGCAAGATGAAGCCGATCACCGAGGTGGCGGCCAAGCTTGGCATTCCGGCGGACAGCATCGTCCCCTTCGGCTCGACCAAGGCCAAAGTCTCCTTCGATTTCATCAACTCGCTCTCGGGCCGCCCCGATGGCAAGCTGATCCTCGTCACGGCCATCAGCCCGACGCCAGCCGGCGAGGGCAAGACGACCACCACAGTCGGCCTTTCCGACGGCCTTAACCGTATCGGCAAGAAAGCCGTGTGCTGTCTGCGCGAGCCGTCGCTCGGGCCCTGCTTCGGCGTCAAGGGCGGCGCGGCCGGCGGCGGCTATGCCCAGGTCGTGCCCATGGAGGACATCAACCTCCACTTCACTGGCGATTTCCACGCCATCACGAGCGCCCACAACCTGCTTTCGGCGCTGATCGACAACCATCTCTACTGGGGCAATGCCACCGGTCTCGACAGCCGCCGCATCGAGTGGCGCCGGGTGCTCGACATGAACGACCGGGCGCTGCGCTCGATCGTGAACTCGCTCGGTGGCGTCTCCAACGGCTACCCGCGCGAGGACGGCTTCGACATCACGGTCGCGTCCGAGGTGATGGCCATCCTCTGCCTCGCTTCCGACCTCAAGGACCTCGAGACGCGGCTCGGCAACATCGTGATCGGCTACACGCGCGACAAGAAGCCGGTGCGCGCCCGCGACGTGAAAGGCGATGGCGCCATGACGGTGCTGCTCAAGGACGCTCTACAGCCGAATCTCGTGCAGACGCTCGAGAACAACCCGGCCTTCATCCACGGCGGGCCGTTCGCCAATATCGCGCATGGCTGCAACTCGGTGCTCGCGACCAAGACCGGCCTCAAGGTCGCAGACTACGTGGTCACGGAGGCAGGCTTCGGCGCAGACCTCGGGGCCGAGAAGTTCTTCGACATCAAGTGCCGCAAGGCCGGGCTCAAGCCGGCTGCGGCCGTTATCGTCGCGACCGTGCGCGCGCTCAAGATGCACGGCGGCGTTGCCAAGGAGGACCTCAAGGGCGAAAACGTCGTCGCCGTCGCCAAGGGCTGCGAGAACCTCAAGCGCCACATCGAGAACGTGAACAAATTCGGCGTGCCGGCGGCGGTCGCCGTCAACCGCTTCATCACAGATACCGATGCCGAGATCCAAGAGGTGATGCGCGCCGCCGAGAGCGTGGGCACGCGCGCCTTCATGTGCACGCACTGGGCCGACGGCGGGCGCGGCACCGAGGCGCTCGCCCATCACGTGGTCGAGGTCGCGAGCTCCGGCAAGGCGGACTTCAAGCCGCTCTATCCGGACTCGCTGCCGCTGCGCGACAAGGTCAAGACGATCGCCACCGAAATCTACCGGGCAGCCGACATCTCGTGCGATTCCTCGGTTGAGACCCGCTTCAAGGAGCTCGAGGCCATGGGCTTCGGCCATCTGCCGGTGTGCATGGCGAAGACGCAGTACTCGTTCTCGACCGATCCCTCGAAGCGCGGAGCGCCTACCGGGCACATTGTGCCAGTGCGCGAGCTCAGGCTCTCGGCGGGCGCAGAGTTCGTCGTCGTCATCACCGGCGAGATCATGACCATGCCCGGCCTGCCCAAGGTGCCGTCGGCGGATTCGATCCGCTTGAATGCGCAGGGGCAGATCGAAGGGCTGTTCTAAGAGTGAGACTCGAAGCGTGAGACAAAGGGCAGCCGGCAGGGACATCTCCCTGCCTGTTGCCTCAATTCAGCCGGACGTGCCTGCGGACTGCGGCGGGGGTTCCAAAGGTGCCGCAGCCTGCTCTCCCGGCGGGGGCGACGTTGGCGCCGGAGACGGCCGTTTGCGTGCGGCGCGGAGCGCGCGGATCTGTGCCTCGCGTCTCGGGTTCCTCACGAACACCAGATAGGCATGGAGGCCGATGCCGGCGCCCCAGCCGAGCAGCACCCACTGCACCCAGAAGATGTTGCTGCTCGTCAGGTTGACGATGGCGAGGGCCGTGATCACGGCAAGGAAAATCATGAAGTGCGTGTAGAAGCCGTTGATGGCTTTGTCCTGCGCGCTCTGACCTTCAATGTCGTGCTGATGCTCGAAGAGGTCATCCATTGTGAGCCTCCAGTGTCCTGTTCCCAAATCCAAGGAGATCAATCTACACGCATCCTGGCCGCGTGCGATGTTTCAAAGAGAACACCTGGCAGTTATGCAGCGCAGTTATGCGACGAGGTCAAGCGGTGCCGTGGCTGGTTTCATATTTTCATAACCTTGTGCCACAAGGCGGCCCTCGGCGGCATCGGCAACCATGACAATGCGCGTAGTCGGATTCAAGACAGGAGGGGCCAACCAGGAGAAATCGGGCTCCAGGCTCGGCATGATGCAGTGCATCATGCACGCTCGCTCGCCACTTTGCATGCCGCGCGAACGGCCCCGCCAGCCCGGCGCCTGCCAATGATTGGCGGCGACGTTGGGGCCAGCATGCACGCGCGCCTCGGTCTCGGTACGCTCGATGACGACGGTCTCGTCGGCCCTTATGCCCGCCAACGAGAAAATGGCCGGCGTCGAGATGGGTTCCCCGGTGAGCCGCTCGCGGGCCTCGGCGAAGGTGCGGGCCGTCTCGAACACCGAGCGCAAGAGGTGGGCGGGGGTCGGGTGCGGCATGGACCAGACGCGCTTGCGGCTCACCGCCCAGTCAAGCACGTAAAAGCCGATCGCCTTGCGCATGGGCGCCTGATTGAGAGCCGCCGCAAAGCGGCCAGGCGCCATCGCCGTGAGGACACCCGTGTAGCCGGGCCAGGTCAAAGTGACAAAGCGACCGGCGGGCGCCTTTACGCGTGCGGCAAGGCAGTGGCGGCCGAGGCCCGGCGTGCGCCAGTCGAGCACGCGCACGAGGCGCGCGCTGCGATGGCCCGGCGCGGGCGCGACACGGCAGGTGCAGGCCCATTCGTAGCTCACGGACAAAAAATAGGCACCGGGGCGAGCGAGGCGCGCGGCTATGGCGTCAATCTCACCGAGATGGGCGTTGCCCCACTTGGCAAGCCAGCGGCGCGACACCTTGTCGAGCTGGCGCAGCGCGGCGGAGGGGACCGGCCCGGTTGCGAGATCGAGCAGAGCGTGCGCCGCCACCTCGTGCGCTACGAGCGTCTCCATGGCGAAATCCGGACCCGTATCCTGGACCGGGATCGGCGCAAGCGTGCGCTCGTGAAGCGTGGCGGACAGCATGGATTGCGGCCTCCAGCCGCGTGCTCCACACCAGGCGGAGGCCCCGCTAGACGTAGGCTCAAATGACGCCGCGTCAAGGCGCGTTTGAGAAGGGGGACAAGGCTCACAGGAAGTGAGCCTTGTCCAAGACCATCTTCGGACCCGACGCTATCGGATCGGAAGCTCCGGGTCTTCCGTGAGACCACTTTTTACGCTTCGAACTCGCAGGGCCCGAAGCGCTCATGGTTCAGATGCTCAGGCAGGGCTAGGAACCCCCGATGGGGCACCCGGCGAGCGCTCCGGCACGCGCGGCAGCAGGGCCGGCGCGTCCACCTTCGGACGGCGGACGCGGAACCAGGCCGCATAGAGCGCCGGCAGGAACAGGAGCGTCAGGATCGTCGCCACCAGAAGCCCGCCCATCATGGTAATCGCCATCGGCCCCCAGAAAACGGAGCGCGAGAGCGGGATCATGGCCAGGATGGCTGCCAACGCAGTCAGCACCAGCGGCCGCGAGCGGCGCACGGTCGATTCGATGATCGCGTCCCAGCGCGAGAGGCCGGAGGCGACGTCGGCATCGATCTGATCGACCAGGATCACGGTATTGCGCATGATCATGCCGGCGAGCGCGATGAGGCCGAGCAAAGCGTTGAAGCCGAAGGAAGCATCGAAGGCGAGCAGCGAGAAGCTCGCGCCGATGAGGCCCAGTGGCGCCGTCGAGAACACCAGGAACAGCGTCGAGAAGCTCTGGAGCTGCACCATCAGGATGGTCAGCATGGCCAGGAACATGAGCGGGAAGATCTTGAATAGTGCCGCGTTCGCCTTTGCGCTCTCCTCGACTGCGCCGCCGATCTCGATGCGCATGCCGGGCGGCAGGGTGGCCTCGATCTCCCCGATGGCAGGCATGAGCTCGGCCGTCACGTCCGGCGCCTGAAGGCCCGGCGCGATGTCGGAGCGCACGGTCAGAACGACATCGCGGTTGCGACGCCACAGGATCGGCTCCTCGAACTCGTAGTGCACCTTGGCCACCTGCGAGACGGGGACGGCCACGCCTGAGCGCGTCGGGATGGTGAGGTCCTCGAACGCGTCCAGCTTCAGGCGCTCCTCGGGGATTGCGCGCGCCACAACGGGCACGAGCTCGATGCCTTCCTTGTACTCGGTCACCGTGTAGCCCGTGAGCAGCGTCGCAAGCGTCTCAGAGATGTCCTGCGGCGTGAGGCCCAGCGAGCGAGCGCGATCCTGATCGACCTCGAGGCGGATCGACTTCTTCTGCTCGTTCCAGTCGAACTGCACGTCGCGGGTGTGGGGGTTGGCACGCATGACGTCGCGCACCTTCTCGGCCACGCCGCGCACGCTGTCGCTATCCGAACCCAGCACGCGGAACTGCACGGGAAAGCCCACGGGCGGGCCGAAGTTCAGCCGGTCGATCCTGAGGCGGGCCTCGGGAATGACGTTCTCGGCGACGAGCCCTTCGAGACGCGCCTTGAGCCGCTCGCGTGCGTCTGCGCCCTTCGTCATCATGACGATCAGGGCGAAGCTCTCGTTGGGCAGCACCGGGTTCAGGGCGAGGAAGAAGCGCGGCGAACCCTCGCCGACGTAGGTCGTGTAGTACTCGAGGTCGGGGTCGCCCTTGATGAGCGCCTCAGCCTTCTTGGCCGCGGCCTCGGTGACACCGATCGAGGTGCCCTCGGGCATGCGAATCTCGATGAACAGCTCCGGGCGCGAGGAAGTCGGGAAGAACTGCTGCTGCACTTGGGTGAAGGCGGCGATGGAGGCCCCGAATGCGCCAAGCGTCAGCACGATAACCACCCAGCGGAAACGCACGGACCAACCGACCGCGCGGCGCAGCGCCCGATACATGCGCGTATCGTAAATGTCGTGCGCGGCGGCGTGGTTGGTGAAGCTCGGCAGCAGCTTGACGCCGATATAGGGTGTGAAGATCACGGCCACGACCCACGACACCACAAGGGCGAGACCGACGATCCAGAAGATGTTGCCGGCATACTCGCCCGCCGTCGAGCGCGCGATGCCGACCGGCAGGAAACCCGCCGTGGTCACCAGGGTGCCGGTGAGCATCGGAAAAGCAGTCGAATCCCAGGCGAAGGCGGCGGCGCGGACGCGGCTCCAGCCCTGCTCCATTTTCACGACCATCATCTCGACGGCGATGATCGCGTCATCGACCAGGAGGCCGAGGGCGATGATAAGGGAGCCCAGCGTGATGCGATCCAGGTTCAAGCCGGCGACATTCATGACGAGGAGCACGACCGCCAGCACGAGCGGCACCGATGTCGCGACCACGAGGCCCGATCTGAAGCCCAGCGAGAGGAAGCTCACGACGAGCACGATGGCGAGCGCCTCGACGAAGGAGCGCAGGAACTCGCTCACGGACTCCTCGACGACGTGCGGCTGGTCGGTGATCTGGTCGATCTCAACACCGGTCGGAATGCGCGCCCGCACGTCGGTGATGGCATCCTTCAGGCGCTCGCCGAGCTCAAGCACGTTGGCGCCCTTCGACATGGCGACGACCACGCCCACGGCCTCGCTGCCGTTCTGGCGCACGATGCTCGACGGCGGATCCTCATAACCGCGCTTCACGGTGGCGATGTCGCCGAGCCGGAATGTCGTCCCGCCGGCCTCGATCGGCACTTCCGCGATCGCGGCCTCGCCCTTGAAGGCGCCGGTGACGCGCACGTCGATGCGATCGGCGGTGGTCTCAATAGTTCCGGACGGCGCCACCGCGTTCTGGCGAGCCACGCTCTCGAAGATCGCCCGGGGCGTGATGCCCAGGGTCGCGAGCTTCCGGTGGCTGAACTCGATGAAGATGCGCTGCTCGCGCACGCCCACGATGTCGACCTTGGCGACGCCTTCCGTACGCAAGAGACGCTGGCGCACGATCTCGGCATAGTCCTTGAGCTTGGCGAGCGAGACGTCGTTCCCCGACAGCATATAGATCGCGGAGTAAACGTCGCCATACTCGTCGTTGAAGAAGGGCCCCTGAACGCCCTGGGGCAGCGTGGGCTTGCTGTCGTCGAGCTTCTTCCTCACCTGATACCAGGCGTCCTCGACCTCCTTCGCGCGGGCGGTGTCCTTGAGCTGCACCTGGATGACGGTCACGCCGGGGCGCGTGTAGGTCTTGACGTAGTCGAAAAGCTCGAGCTCCTGCAGCCGCTTCTCGAGCTTGTCGGCGACCTGATCCTGCATCTCCTCGGCGGTCGCGCCGGGCCAGGCCGCGCTGATCACCATGGTCTTGATGGCGAACGAAGGGTCCTCGGCGCGGCCGAGGCTCAGGTAGCTCATGAGGCCGGCAGCCGAGAAGACGATGATCAGGAACAGCACCATCGCGGGGTGGGCCACGGCCCAGGCAGAGAGATTGCCACGCGAGACAGGGTGCTCGGCATCGTCCGCGTGCCCGGCATTTTGGGGGGCGCTCATTGCACGAGCTCCACAATGCGAACCGCAACGCCGGCGTCAAGCTTGTGCACGCCTGCCGCGACCACCTTCTGGCCCGACGAAAGGCCGCCGGTGACGACCGCCGACGTCTCGGTCCAGGCGCCGACTTGGACGCTCGTCTTCACGATGCGCCCGTGGGCCTCGTCGATAAGCCAAACCGATGGTGCACCGTCGTCCTTGAACACGGCCGCAAGCGGCAGCTTGGCGGTGAGCCCCGCGCCTCCCGAGGCGAGGTGAACCGTCGCCGTCTTGCCGAGCGCGATGGCGGCGTCGGGATCGGCGAGCGCATAGCGGGCCTGATACGTGCGCGTCGCCGGGTCCGCCTGCGGCGAGACCTCGCGCAGCTTGGCGCCATAGGTGCGTCCGCCGTCGGCCCAGAGCGTCACGGTGGCGCTCGCGCCGCGGTCGCCATCGATCCGGCTCTCGGGGATCGAGACCACGGCCTCGAGCTCGTCGAGGCGGGCAACGCGGGCGATCAATTGTCCGGCGCCCACGACCTGGCCGACCTCGACGGGAAGCGCCGTGACGACGCCCGCCTCAGTCGCGACGAGGTCGGCGTAGCCGAGCTGGTTGCGGGCGAGCTCGAGCGTGCGCACCGCGCGCTCGACCCGGCCGCGCGCCTCGTCGGCCGCCGCCTTCTTCTGGTCGTAGCTCGCGTCGCTGACCCAGGTCTTCTTGTTGAGCTCCTGGTAGCGGGTCTCGTCGGCCTCCGCCTGCTTCAGGCTGCTCTCGGCCGCCTTGAGCTCGGCCTCGGCGGATTCGAGCGAGAGCCTGTAATCGGTGGCGTCGAGGCGCGCGAGCGTCATGCCAGGGGCGACGCGATCGCCGACGTTGACGAGGCGCTGCACGATCTTGCCGGCGACGCGGAAGCCGAGGTCGCTCTCGTATCGCGCCTTGATGGTGCCGGTGTAGGAGCGCGTGTCGGTTGCAGGCGCGAGCTCGACGACCGCGGCACGAACGGGCTGTGGCGCGGCGACGTAGGGCGCGCCTTCGCTCTTGCAGCCCGAAAGACCGGCCGCCAGGAGCAGGAACGCACCGCCCGCCAGTGCGGCCCGGCCATGTGCCAAGTGCTTCTTAGTGCCTATTGCCAGTTCCGATGCTCGACGCATGATCGCGCTCCATTAGCGAAGGATACCGCTTGAATGTTAGTGTGGCTAACTTAAGTGAGAGGCACTAACTTGGCAAGCGAAAATCAGCCTTGAGAGCGAAAAAGTTATTCATGCTAACTTAAGTTAGAACTGCTAACTTATTGAGTCGACAGCGTAAGATCCGGGAGGAAAAAACCTGTGGTCCAGGCACAAAAACAAAGCCCGGCGCGCGCGCGGAAGCGCTTCCATCACGGCGATCTGCGCGAGGCCTTGATCGCGGCCACGCGCGCGCTCCTGATCGAGCAAGGCCCCGATGGCTTCACGCTGGCGGACGCCTGCCGGCGCGCCGGCGTCACCACGGCGGCGCCCTACAAGCATTTCCGCGACAAGCAGGAGATCCTCGAGGAGATCGTCACACGCGGTTTCGAGGAGCTGACGGCGGCGAACGCGAAGGCGGTGGCCGCGGGCGGCCCAGGCACGATCGCCGGCATCACCGCAATGGGAATCTCTTATCTCAACTTCGCAACCTCTGAGCCGGCGATCTTCCGTCTGATGTTCGGGCACAAGTCGCGCAAGGCCGAGCACGTCGACGAGAGCGGCAACCGGTGCCTCAAGAACCTCATCGACGAGGTCGCCGCCTACGGCCGCACTCACGGGCACACGGCAGATGCGGAGGCGATCGCGCTTCGACTCTGGACGTTCGTCCACGGCGCGTCATCATTGGAGCTCGACGGCGACTACGAGCGCGTGGCGCCGGGGCTCGACGTGCGCGCCCTCATCGCGGATGTGACGCCGCGCCTGCTCGGCGCCACCGAGAAGCGCAGGACACGCTGAAGCGCGTCACGGCGCCCAATAGCGGGCCTCCAGGAGGTCGACCTCGCGGACCAGCTTGCGCACGAGATCGTCGGAGAGCGCGCGGGGGGGAGCTGCCGAGCCGATAGAACTCGGCGCGCCCGGCGCGGACGCCTTCGATCCTGAGCTTACCTGGCCAGCACTCCGCTCACCCCGACGGCGAGCAGCCGCTGCTTGCGCGATTTTCGCGCATCCCGTGCGGCCGCGCCGGCCTGCTGCGACGAATCGCTCCGCCCGTCACAAAATTGCTCGGAATCAGCTAGTTGGTGCGTTCTACTCGACACAGCCGCAAGGACACTCGATGATGCCAGCACACTGCAGCCCCAGAACTACTCTTGCGCTTGCCATCGCCGTTGGCCTCCTTGGCTTGGCACCTGATGGCGCGTACGCGAAGAAGCCCGGGGCCACGTACTGCTACAAGGATGTCTGCCACCGCGTGAAGACGGTCTCGGAGACGGAGGCGCTCATCGGCTCCGAGGAGGTGGTGACAGCGTCCTATTACGACGACTGCACGTTGGACCACAACAATCCGTGCAAGCCGCTCTCGTCCGGAGAGGAGATGCGGGCCGATCTCCCCGATAATGCGGCGAGCCCGGTCTATCCGAACGGAACGTGGCTCGTCGTCAACAATCCCAAGACCAATGCCACTGTGCTGCTCCGCGTGAACAACTCGGGGCCCTATGCCAAGGGGCGGACGCTCGACGTCTCGCGCGCCGCCGCCGAGCAGCTTGGATTCGTCCGCGACGGCACGGCCAAGCTCAAGGTGACCGTGATCCGGAGCCCCCAGGGGTAGCCGAGCCCTGCCGATCATCGACATCGCTCTTGCGGAAGGCGTGCCGGGCCTGATTAGTATGCGCCCGCATCAGAGCGCGCCCAAGAGGCGCTTTTTCGCAAGGGGAGTGTCATGGACATCTGGTTCCGCACGGGCGAGGCGACGGTTCTGGCCGCCGAGGGGCAGGCGACGGACGCCATGCCCGAGGTCGTCATCGGCTCGGTCAAGGGCCCGGTCGGCACGGCCTTCGCCACCATGATGGGGCAGTCGGTCGGCCACACACGCTTCTTCGTGATCCGCAACCTCAATCAGATGGTGCGACCCGCGACGATGATGACGACCAAGGTCACCATCTCGGGCGCGGCCTACATTGAGCTCTTCGGCGGCGTCGTGCAGGCGGCGATCGGGGACGCCATCGTCGACTGCCTCAAGGAGGACGTGCTGCCGCGCAAGCACGCGGACGACATCTGCATCATCATCACCGTGTGGCTCGACCCGCGCTGCGCCGAGGATCCAAACCTCGACAAGAAGGATCTCTATCGCACGAACTACGAGGCGACGAAGCTCGCCATCGGGCGCGCCATGCGCGGCGAGCCCACCGTCGAGGAGCTGATCGACAACCGCGACAAGATCCGGCACTACGCCCTCGAAGGCGTGCTCGACTAGAGACGGCCGCCTAGCGCACCCTCGGGCCAGGCTCGCGCGCAGCCGTCCACGGCGACCTTGCCGTAGCCCCGGTGGCGGATGGTCTTGCGAACCTTCACCGCCGGGCTTTCCGAGGCACGCCCGACCTCGAGGGTCAATCAGCTTGTCGTCCTCGGCGAGCGGCTGCGATTTCATCGCTTGGTGCGCCTGCCTCCTCTGGCGCTTTCAACAGCGCATCGCCATTTCAAGCGAGACGGGGCTTCACCCCCGTCCATCGCAGGGCGGCCAGCTTGAGTGCTTTCGATGCGCGCTGGCTCTAGCGTCGCCCGTTGCGGGCAAATTGAGGAAGATGCTTTGGGTTGGTCAATCAAGCTCTTTGACGTGGGTGGCACCGCGGTCCGGGTGCATCTCACCTTTTTCCTTTTGCTGGCCTGGATCGGCGCCTTGCACTGGTCCGAGGGCGGCGCGCCGGCCGCCGTCTCGGGCATCCTCTTCATCATCCTCTTGTTCGCCTGCGTTTTGCTGCACGAGTTCGGCCACATCCTCATGGCGCGGCGCTTCGGCATCCGCACGCCCGACGTCACGCTGCTGCCTATCGGTGGCGTCGCCTCCCTGGAGCGCATGCCAGAGAAACCGGGCCAGGAGATTGCCGTCGCGCTGGCCGGGCCGGCCGTGAACCTCGTCATCGCTGCCCTACTCATCCTTCTCGGCGCGCGCGTCGGCATGGCGGACGTGTCGCAGCTCGACGCGGCGGAGCCGAGCCTCGTCTCCCGGCTGGCGACCGTGAACATCGCGCTCTTCGCCTTCAACCTGATCCCGGCGTTCCCGATGGACGGCGGGCGCGTGCTACGGGCGCTGCTTGCCATCCCGCTCGGCTTCACCGGGGCGACGCGCGTCGCGGCCCTCATCGGCCAGGGGCTCGCGTTCCTGTTCGTGCTGGTCGGCCTCATGGGAAGCCCGCTGCTCGCTCTCGTCGGCGTGTTCATCTTCTTCGCGGCGAGCGGGGAAGCAGGCTATGTGCAGGCCCGCGAATACACGCGGGGCTATCTCGTCTCGCAGGCCATGATCACGTCGTATGAGGCGCTGTCACCGCTTGCGACCGCGGCCGATGCGGCGCGGCTTCTGCTCTCCACCACGCAGCAGGAGTTTCCTGTGGTCGACGGCGGCGGCATTCTGCGCGGCGTGCTGACCCGCGAAGCGCTCATCCAGGGCCTCAGCGCCACTGGGGATGCAACGCCCGTCGTCGACCTCATGGAGCGGGACGTGCGCACCGTACCGGAAGGGGGCAGCCTCGACGCGGTGTTCGGCCAGCTGATCAGCGGCACGGTGCGCTTCGTGGGCGTGGTGGACGCCAGCCAGCGGCTCAAGGGCTACATCACCCGCGAGAACCTCGCCGAGCTCGTCATGATCCAGTCGTCTCGCCAGACACGCCGGGGCGCTGCGCGCGCTTAGCGGGCGGCCGCGCTCAGGATCGCCAAGGCCGCCGCGACAGAGTGTGCTCGCTCAGCGCCGCGTTCACATCGGTGGTCGTCACGGGCTTCGCGTCGGAGAATGTCTTGGGCTTGGCATCGCCCCTGATCGCGGGTCTCGATTCGGCCTCTTACTCGCACGGCACCGGCATGGTCTGGCCGATGGCGGGGAAATACTTGACGCAGCCGGCGCTGACGTCGTTCTCGAGGGACGCGGTCTCGATGGGCTTCGTGGTCTCGACCGCTGCGTCTGCAGTCTCGGTTTTCGCGGGCTCGACCTTGGTCGGCTCCGGCTTAGCAGGCTCGACGCGGGCAACCTCGGTCTTGTTCCTCTGCGCGCGCTCAGCCTTGGCGATGCGCTTCTCGGAAAGCCCGAGCTTGGCGACCTTTTGGCTCGGAGCAACGCGCTTCCTCTCGTAGCTCTTGCCGAGATAGGACTTTCCCGGCGAGGGTGTGCTCACGACCTCGGGGACGTATTCGCAGGAAATGCAGGCCTGGGCCGCCGTTCCGAACAGCGCCGGTGCCAGAAGTGCCGTGGCGATCGCGAGAATGGTCCGGGTCATGGCTCTCTCCGCAAGCTTGTGTGTACCCCTGTTGAGCCCCAACATGCGACACGCGGCGCAAGGTTGCTGTTCCGACCGGAACAGGCCGATTTTTTGCCGGAAGGATGAGCGGCGCCCACGGAGCTTGGCCCAACAGATTGACTTTCAAAGGGATGTCGACGATAAGGGCGCAAGCTTGGCTGGGCGTGTGCTTGGCCGGCTAAAGAGCGCTGCTCGAGGCTCCGGTTGTCCTTTGTGACAACCCATTGAAAGATCGCATTAAATTGCGACGCCACAGGGCGCGGACCAGACCCAAAGCGCTGGAACAGCGCGGAAAGAGGCCATCCATGTACGCTGTCATCAAGACAGGCGGCAAACAGTATCGTGTCGCCAAGGACGACGTTCTGACCGTCGAGAAGCTCGATGGGGACGCCGGCAAAAAAATAGAATTCACCGAGGTTCTTCTGATTGGCAGCGGCGCGGACCTGAAGGTCGGCGCGTCTGCCCTCTCGGGCGCCAAGGTCGTTGCGGAGGTCGTCGAGCAGACGCGCGGACCGAAGCTCATCGCTTTCAAAAAGCGCCGCCGCAAGAACTCGCGTCGCAAGCGCGGGCACCGGCAGGATCTGACCACCGTCCGCATCACGGGCATCTCGGGCTGAAGCTTGTGGAGCGCTTCCTAGCTGCTCCCTGAAGAAGGATTTCTCCCCATGGCACAAAAGAAAGCCGGCGGCTCAACGAAGAACGGCCGCGATTCACATTCGAAGCGCCTCGGCATCAAGAGGTACGGCGGCGAGCACGTCATTCCCGGGAACATCCTCTGCCGCCAGCGCGGCACGCAGTGGCATCCGGGCTCGGGCGTTGGCATCGGCACCGATCACACCATCTTCGCCGTCGAGGAAGGCACGGTCAAATTCGAGACCAAGGGCAACGGCCGCACCTACATCTCCGTGCTGCCGGCTAAGGTCGAGGCGGCCGAATAAAGCCGCAAGGCCAAGCCACAATCCGAGGGGGGATGGGTGCCATCCCCCCTTTTTCTTTATAGTGTCCGTGCGTCCCATGCTGAAAGCTGCCGAACCTCGACCCTCCATGTCCAAGCCGATCAAGACCCGCCGGCTCGTGCTGCGCGAGCTCAAGGACAGCGACGTGCCCGAGATCGCGCGGCTCTCCGGCGACTGGGACATCGCGCGCATGACGGCGCGCATCCCGTTCCCCTACTCGGAAGCGCTCGCGCGCGAATGGATGAGCACGATCGCCGAGGACGAGTTCGTGCGCGTGATCATGCACGAAGGCGCCCTCGTCGGCTGCTGCGGCTACATTCTGCTCGAGGACAGCACGGCCGAGATCGGCTACTGGGTCGGCAAGCCCTGGTGGGGACGCGGGTTCGCGACCGAGGCGGCATCAGCGCTCGTACATCATTGCTTCACTAGAGCGAGCCTCAAGAAGCTCACCTGCTGCCACTTCGTCGACAACCCGGCCTCGGCGCGGGTGATTGCCAAGCTCGGCTTCAAAGCAACCGATTCGTGCTTGGCCTGGTGCGATGCGCGCAACGAGGACGTGGCCACGCAGAACTACGAGCTCGACCGGCCGCTCTCGATGATGTTCTGGAGGCGCGCGGGATGAAGTTCCTGGATCTCGCCAAGATCTACGTCAAGGCCGGCGACGGCGGCGACGGCTGCATCGGCTTCCGGCGCGAGAAATTCATCGAGTTCGGCGGCCCCGACGGCGGCGACGGCGGCAGAGGCGGCGACGCGGTAATCCTCTGCGTCGAAAACCTCAACACGCTCATCGACTACCGTTACCAGCAGCATTTCAAGGCAGAGCGTGGCGTCAACGGCGCAGGCAAGAACCGCGCGGGCGCAAACGGCAGCGACTGCATTATCAAGGTGCCGCCGGGCACGGTGGTGCTAGCCGAGGATCAGGAGACGGTGCTCGCCGAGATGACGGAGCCGGGCCAGTCGTTCGTCGTCGCGCGCGGCGGCAACGGCGGCTTTGGCAACGCTCACTTCAAGAGCGCAACCAACCAGGCGCCGCGGCACGCGAACCCCGGACTTCAGGGCGAAGAGCTCACGATCTGGCTGCGGCTCAAGCTCATCGCGGATGCGGGACTTGTCGGCCTCCCAAATGCGGGCAAGTCCACGTTCCTCGCCGCGGTCTCGGCTGCAAAACCCAAGATCGCCGACTACCCGTTCACGACGCTGCATCCGAACCTCGGCGTCGTGCGCGCGGGCGACGCGGACTTCGTGCTTGCCGACATCCCGGGCCTCATCGAGGGTGCGCACGAGGGCGCCGGCCTCGGCACGCGCTTCCTCGGCCACGTCGAGCGGACGAAAGTCCTGCTGCATCTCGTCGACGCGACGCAGGAGGACGTGGCGGAGGCCTACCGGACGGTGCGCCGTGAGCTCAAGGCCTACGGCGGCGACCTCGACAAGAAGAAGGAGATCGTCGCGCTCTCGAAGTGCGACGCGCTCGACGAGGCGACGATCGCGGAGCGCGCAAGCGCACTGCAGAAGGCCGCGCGCAAGAAGCCGATCGTGCTCTCGGCGGTTGCTGGCCTCGGGGTCAAAGATGCCCTGTTCGCGCTCGGTCGCGAGATCCGTCGCGCGCGCGCTCAGGAGGCCGAGGACGGTGCGCCCGCGCCTGCGCCGTGGCGGCCCTGACGGAGAGCAACCTCAGGGTTGCCCATGCGATAGGCAGCAGGCCCGCAAATTTCGGCACAAGCAGAGATAATTCGATAACCGATGCACTGTAACCTATTGAAGTCGAACTCCTCATACTTCACACCTTAACCGTTGCAGAGGGCACGTTGTTGCCCCGGGGCACGGTATCGAAGCCACAACTAGGGGGACTTACTGTGTTTGTTCACCGGATTTCTCGGGCTGCCGTCTTTACGGTTGCATTCGCATTGGCCGCGGGCACCGTCGTGACGGTTGCCGAGGCCGCCAAGAGCAAGCGTCGCGAGGAGGCTGCGAAAGAGCAGCCCAAGCCGCTCACGGCCGACGGCCCGCTGCTCACGCTCATCTCGCTCAACCAGCAGAGATTGTTCGTCTACGACGCCAATGGCTTCGTGACGACGAGCCGCGTCTCGACCGGGATGGCCGGCTACGACACGCCGAAGGGCATCTACAGCATCCTCGAGAAGAATGAGGTGCACGCCTCCAATATCTACGAGGGCGCGTCGATGCCGTTCATGCAGCGCCTGCTGATGACGGGCATCGCCATGCACGCTGGCGTGGTACCGGGCTATCCGGCCTCGCACGGATGCATTCGGCTTCCGCACGACTTCGCCCGCAAGTTCTTCGGCATCACCGATCTCGGCCAGCGCGTCGTGGTGACGCCCGACGTGCAGGCGCCGGTCGACATCGAGCATCCGCTGCTGTTCGCCGCGCTGCCCTCGGTCGCGAGCAACGAAACGACGGGCAACTCTGCGATCCGGCTTGGCCAGAACATCGCCGGCTCGCTGGTCGGTCTCACGTACGCCCAGGCGGCTGTCGATCCCACGGGCCGCACGGTCGAAAGCGCCGCGCAGGACCGTATCGCGGAGCGCGAGCGCCTGGTGCAGGCCGTTACCGCCGCCGGTGAGCGGCGCAAGTCCGCCGACGGCGGTGTCGACCAGGCCAACAAGGCCGTGATCGCGGCTCGCGATGCGGCAAAGGCCGCACGCGCCAAGGCTGCCAACCTGCAGCGCGCCGCCAACAAGGCCGACGACAAGAAGGACGGCTTGGCGAAAACGCTGAAATCGATCCTGGCCAAGATCTCGAAAGAGGGCTCGAAGATGCGGGCCGACAAGCTCGAGGATCTCCGGTCCCAGGAGGCTGCCGAGCGCGCCAACATCGCGCCGGTCACCGAAGAAGCTGAGAAGGCCGATGCCGCGGCCAAGGCTGCCGCGGCAGACGCGAAGGCCGCCGATAAGGTCGTCGCCGACGCGCTCCAGGCCGTCAAGGACGCCAAGGCCGAGATCAAGGCCTCAGCCGACGCCGAGAAGGTCGCCAAGGATGCCGTGGTGCTCTTCGACCGCCAGCAGGCCAACTTCTCCCTCCCGGTGTCGGTGCTCATCAGCTCGAAGACCGGATTGATCTCGGTACGGCAGGGCTTCGAGCGCGTGTTCGAGGCGAAGGTCGACATCGAGAACCCGAGCGTGCCGCTCGACAGCTACGTGTTCACGGCAGTGGCCTGGAAGGACGCGACCAAGACCGACCTCAAGTGGACCGCGACCAACGTCGTCGAGTACTCGAGCACAAGCAGCATCTCGGGCGTTGACGGCGAGCTCGATTCGCCCAAGAAAAAGAAGAAGGGCGAGGTGCGCGAGGAGGTGAGGCTCCCGCCCGTGAGCGATGCCGGCAAGGCCGCACGCACGCTCGACCGCATCAAGATCCCGAAGGACGTGCAGGATCGCCTTGCGGAGGTGGTGAAGCCGGGCTCGACGCTGATCGTCTCGAGCTACGACATGGCCCGCAGCGAGACGCGCTATAGCGGAACCGACTTCGTGGTGCAGATGCCCGAGGTCGTCGCCAAGATCTCGCGGCCGAAGCCCAAGATCAGGCAGGACGACTTCGACGACGACGATGACGGCTACTTCTTCTTCGGCGGCTCGCCGAAGGCCCCGACCTATGGGAAGAAGAAGTCCAACGGCCCCAAGTCCTTCTTCTGGTAGGCGCCGCGACCGATACGACCATGAGCCCCGGCCCGCAGGCCGGGGCTTTTCATTTCCGGGTCAGGCAACGGTGGTGGGGCGGCCGCGCAGAAGCACGGCGAGCACCAGCCCGGCCACGAAGCCGCCAACGTGCGCCATGTAGGCGACGCCGCCGGTGTCGCCGGTCTGGGCCGTGTCGGTCGTGATGGCGCCGACGCCGCTCACGAGCTGGAGCACGATCCAGAGACCGAGCACGATGAAGGCCGGCATGGCCACCACCTGACGGCCGAGGAGCACATCGACCCGCGCCTTGGGGAACATAAGAATGTAGGCGCCGAGAACGCCGGCGATGGCACCGGAAGCGCCGACATTCGGGATCGCGGACGCCGGGTTCACGGCGTACTGCGCGAACGAGGCTGCAAGCCCGCATACGAGGTAGAAGATCAGGTAGGGGATGTGGCCGAAGCGATCCTCGACGTTGTCGCCGAAGATCCAGAGGTAGAGCATGTTGCCGCCGAGGTGCAGCCAGCCGCCGTGCATGAACATGGCGGAGACGAGGGTCGGCGCGGCGCCGGCAGGGCTCTCAGAGAAGCGCGCGGGGATGAAGGCCCATTCCTGGATGAAGGCATCGCCAGCCTGCAGCTCCAGGAAGAATACGAGCACATTGATGGCAATGAGCACAATGCTCACTACCGGGAGCGCCCGGCGCCCGCTGTTGTCATCGCCGATCGGAAACATGGTCCCCCGCTCGCTTGCCTCGTAGCTCCATTCTACCGGAGAGACTTTGGGTGTCTACGCTCAGGCAAATGCGAGATGGGAGGCCGGTTGGTCCAAGAAGCCGAGCCTCACGGCCTCGGTCATGGTGCCGAGGTGGTTGGCGTCGAGGTAGGTCACCTCGGCTGTGGGCTGGACGCGGTGCACGGCCTCAACCAGACCCTCGCGGCGCGCCTTCGGCAGAACCTCGTCGCGAAGGCCGATGACGAAGCGGCTGCCCGGCGCCAGGCTCGCCAGGTTGTCAATCACATGGTAGCCCACGAACGCGCGTGTGAAGTCGGCGAGGCGATAGCCCTTGCGTTCCGCCCTCTCGCGGATGTGGCGCGATGCCGGACTCTCCCACAACGTCAAGTCGCCGCGGTCGGCCGACGCAATTGAGCAGAGGCGCGCTCCGAGCCGGCTCGCGAGATGCGTTGCCGGCGCATTGCCGATGCTCAATCCCACGACAAGAAGCTGCTGCGGCGAGAGCCGCGCGCGATCGACGACACGCGTGGCATCGTCGACCACCGCGTGCAGAGCCCTGATGCAGAGCTCGGGCTCGGAGCTCACGATGGCTCTCGGCATCTCGTAGCAGGCGAGAAAGCGGTCCGGAACGAGGCGCGTCGCCTTGGCGAGCCTGTACGGCATGCGCCATGGCAGACAAATGATCGACGTGGCGCGCGGATCGCCGTCGATGCGGCGGAACGCGGTCGAGACGTCGTCGTCCGGAGCTTCACCCGAACGCGGCTGCAACAGAACTGGTCCGAAGGCGGTAAGCATGGTGGGCAAACGCCCGGGATTGAGCCAGGTTCCACGTCAGCCCTGCGGCACAAACTTCTCAGGACTCAACGACTTCGAGCACCCCCGGGAGCGTCGAGATGCGGCCCATGGTCTTGGCAGAGAGGTCGAACTTGCCCTTTGGGGCAATGGGGACGGGCCGCTCGTAGCCGCGCACGTGCATCTCGAGCTTGAGCTCGGCCCTCCCCGGCGTCAGCAGCTTCTTCAGCTGCTCTATCGCCGCCGGATTCTTTGCCACCACGTCGCCGTCGAGCAGCACCTGCACCGTGCGTGGGATCAGGGCCGCCACCTCCTCGAGGGAGCGCACCTCCTGCACGCGCAACTTCAGGGCATCTCCGTCACGCTCGCCCTCGACGTTGAGGAGGACGGCGGTGCCCGGCTCCAGCAGCTCGCGCGCCTTGGCCAGCGTGTCCGAGAAAATGACGGCCTCGAACTGTCCACTGGTGTCGGAGAACAGGGCGAAGGCGAACTTGTTGCCCTTCTGGCTCCGGCGCTCGCGGGCCGCAATGACGATGCCGGCGAGCACGCCTGCCGTCACGCCGCGCAAGCTCGCCGCCTCGAAGTCGAAGTAGCGCATGGCGTTGTTCCTCGCGAGCGCCTTCTCGTACTGATCAAGCGGGTGGCCTGAGAGGAAGAACCCGACGGCCTCGAACTCCTTCTGCAGCTTCTCCATCGGCGTCCAGGCTTCGGCGGGCTTGAGCTTCAGGACGACGGGCGCGGCATTGAGCTCCATGCCGCCGAGCAGGTTGATCTGGCCGGTCTGCTCGTCGTCGGCCTTGAGCCCCGCCTCACGCATCATCTGGTCGGCGTTGGCATGGACCAGCGCGCGGTTCCGTTCGAAGGCGTCGAAAGCGCCGGCCGCGGCGAGCGTCTCGAGCGCGCGCTTGTTCACGGCCTTGGTATTGAGCCGCGCCGAGAAGTCAGCGAGGGACTTGTAAGGGCCTTTGCTGCGACGGCTGTCGACAATGGTCTCGACCGCAGAGGCGCCGATGTTCTTCAAGGCGGCGAGCGCATAGCGGATGGCCCCGCGCTCCTCGCTCCGCTTGGGCGGCTCGGCCAAAAACTCGACGTCGGAGGCGTTGACGCAAGGGGGCAGCACGCGGATGCCGCTCTTTCTCGCCTCGGCAGCGAACATGGCGAGCTTGTCGGTGTTGCCGGAATCGAGCGTCATGGAGGCGGCCAGGAACTCCTCGCGGAAGTTCGCCTTCATGTAGGCCGTGTGATAGCTCACGAGTGCGTAGGCGGCGGCGTGAGACTTGTTGAAGCCGTAGCCCGCGAACTTGTCGACCAGCTCGAAAATGTAGGCCGCGTCCTCCTTCTTGACGCCGTTCCTCAGCGCTCCTTCGACGAAGCCCGCCTGCTGGCGCGCCATCTCGGCCTTGTCCTTCTTGCCCATGGCGCGGCGCAGGTTGTCGGCTTGGCCGAGCGAGTAGCCAGCCATCACCTGCGCGATCTGCATCACCTGCTCTTGGTAGATGATGACGCCGTAGGTCTCCTGCAAAATGCCTTCCAGCATGTCGTGCAGGCAGTCGACCGGCTCCTCGCCGTGCTTGCGGTTGATGTAGGTCGGGATGTTGTCCATGGGGCCGGGGCGGTAGAGCGCCACCATGGCGATGATGTCCTCGAAGCGGTCGGGCTTCAAGCGCTTCAAGCTCTCGCGCATGCCGGTGCTTTCGAGCTGAAACACGCCGGCCGTGTCGGCCTTGGCGAGAAGCTCGTAGGAGGGCTTGTCGTCGAGAGGCAGCTTCAAGAGATCGATCTCGATGCCGCGGCCACGCCGCACCATCTCGACCGCCTTCTGGAGCACGGTCAGCGTCTTCAAGCCAAGAAAGTCGAACTTTACGAGGCCGGCCGCCTCGACCATCTTCCAGTTGAACTGGGTGACGATCATGCCGGATTTGGGATCCCGGTAGAGCGGCACCAGCTCGTCGAGCGGGCGGTCGCCGATCACCATGCCGGCGGCGTGCGTCGAGGCGTGGCGGTAGAGGCCTTCGAGCTTCTGGGCGATCTCGAGCAGGCGGGCGACGAGCGGATCGGCGTCGCGCTCCTCCTGAAGCTTGGGCTCGCCCTCGATGGCCTCCGGCAGCGTGACCGGGTTCGCGGGGTTGTTGGGGACGAGCTTGCAGAGGCGATCGACCTGGCCGTAGGGCATCTGCAGCACGCGGCCGACGTCGCGCAGCACGGCGCGGGCCTGCAGCTTGCCGTGGGTGATGATCTGTGCGACGCGGTCCTTGCCGTACTTCGCCTGCACGTAGCGGATCACCTCGTCGCGCCGGTCCTGGCAGAAGTCGATGTCGAAGTCCGGCATCGACTTGCGCTCGGGATTGAGAAAGCGCTCGAAGATGAGACCGAAGCGGAGCGGATCGAGGTCGGTGATGGTGAGGGCCCAGGCCACGAGCGAGCCTGCGCCGGAGCCACGGCCGGGACCTACAGGGATGCCGTGCGCCTTCGACCACTTGATGAAGTCAGAGACGATCAAGAAGTAGCCCGGAAACTTCATGCGGGCGATGATCTCGAGCTCGTAGGCGAGGCGCTTCCAGTAGTCCTCCTCGGCGAAGCCCTCGGCGGGCTTCTGCATGGCGAGGCGTGCGCGCAGACCCTCCTCTGCCTGCCGCTTGAGCTCGGCCTCCTCGGCGGCGGACTGGTCCCTGTCCGGCGCATCCTCGGCCGAGACGAAGCGCGGAAGAATGGGCGCGCGACCGAGCGGGCGATAGGCGCAGCGCTGTGCGATCTCGATGGTGCTCCCGAGCGCCTCGGGAAGATCGGCGAACAGGGCCGCCATCTCCGCCTCGGTCTTGAAGCAGTGATCGCGGGTGACGCGGCGCCGGTTGTCCTCGGACACCATGCGGCCCTCGGCGATGCAGAGCAGAGCGTCGTGGGCCTCGAAATCCTCGGGGCTCGCGAAATAGACCTCGTTGGTCGCCACGAGCGGAATGCCGAGCTCGTATGCCATTGCGATGAGCTGCGGCTCGACCTCCTCCTCCTTCTTGAGGCCGTGGCGCTGCAGCTCGACGTAGAGCGCGCCGTTGAAAATGCGCTGCAGGCGCTTCAGGCGCTCGCGGGCGAGATCGGCCTGGCCCTCGGCCAGCGCGCGGTCGATAGGGCCGTCCGGCCCGCCGGTCATGGCGATGAGGCCCGCGTGATGGTCCTCGAACGCCTCGATCTTGACGTGGGTCGGGTCGGTGGACTCGGGCAGCAGGAACGCCTGGCTTGCGAGCTTGATCAGGTTGGCGTAGCCGGCCGGGCTCGCGGCCAGCAGCGCCACCGGTCCCGCGGGGTGCACGGGCGGCTGGTTTTGCCCTGTGCGCAGCGCGCCGTTGGTGCCACCCGACCCCTCGACGTCGCGGAAATCGGTGGCGACCGTCATGCCGACGATGGGCTGGATGCCCGCACCCGCGAGCTTCTCCGAGAACTCGAGCGCGCCGAAGAGGTTGTTGGTATCGGTCAAGCCGATGGCTGGCATGCCCGCCTTCTCGGCGAGCTTGGCGATCTTGCCGATCGGCAGCGCGCCCTCGAGCAGCGAGTAGGACGAGTGCACCTTCAGGTGGACGTATTTCGGGAATGGGGATTGCACCGTCGCCCTCTCACTCCGTCATGGGGTGGCTTACGCCGGCAACCTAAGCCGATTCGTGGTCATAGCGGCTCGAGTTGCATGGCGTAGCCATCCACAGGCAAAGTGGCAACGGTGATTCAAAGCGATCCTTGCCAGGTCCCGGCGAGGCGGCTACCGCTGGGCCCAGATGTCGAACGCTTTCACAAACATTTGGCGGCTCGCCCGGGCGGGCATCGTTCTCGCCCAGCACGGGGTGCGCTTCGTGCCGAAGGGCCAGCCGGTGCCGCTGGCGCTCCGGCTCGCGCGGCTCGCAGCGCTGCCCATCGCGCTGGCCGCGGCGCCCTTCAACGTGGGGAAGCCCAAGGAGCGGCGCATCTCGTCTGCGCTGGCGGCGCTCGGACCTTCCTATATCAAGCTCGGCCAGTTCCTCGCCACCCGAGCCGACGTGATCGGGCCGGAGCTCGCGGGCGACCTCGGCCACCTCCAGGACCGGCTGCCGCCCTTCTCCATGGCGGAAGCCCGCCGCGCCGTCGAGGAGGCCCTCGGCGGCAAGCTCGAGGACCACTTTGTCGAGTTCGGACCGCCGGTCGCGGCCGCCTCCATCGCTCAGGTGCACAGGGCCGTCACCCTCGAGAAGGGCGAGCGCCGCGAGGTGGCGGTCAAGATCCTGCGGCCGGGCGTCGAGAAGCGATTCAAGCGCGACCTCGACAGCTACTTCTTCGCCGCGCGCCTCATCGAGCGGATGCACGAGCCCTCGCGCCGCCTGCAGCCCGTCGCCGTGGTCGAGAACCTGGCGCGTACGACCGAGCTCGAGATGGATCTCCGGCTCGAGGCCGCCGCCATCTCCGAGATGGGCGAGAACCTCCAGCCCGAGGAGCGCTTCCGTGTGCCCGCGGTCGACTGGAAGCGCACGGCGCGGCGCGTGCTCACGACCGACTGGATCCAGGGCGTCCCGATCTCCGATCGCGCCAAGCTCCTGGCCCAGGGGCACGACCTCAAGGCGCTCGGCCTCGTCGTGCTCCGGAGCTTCCTCACGCACGCCATGCGCGACGGCTTCTTCCATGCCGACATGCACCAGGGCAACCTGTTCGTCGACGATGCGGGCCGCGTGGTCGCAGTCGACTTCGGCATCATGGGGCGGCTCGGGCACAAGGAGCGGCGCTTCCTTGCAGAGATTTTGCACGGGCTCATCACGCGCGACTACCGGCGCGCGGCGGAGGTGCATTTCTGGGCGGGCTATGTGCCGCCCCACCACCCGGTCGAGGTGTTCGCGCAGGCCTTGCGCGCCATCGGCGAGCCGATTCACGGACGCACGGCCGACGAGATCTCAATGGCGGATCTGCTCGGCCAGCTCTTCGCCTACACCGAGGTGTTCGACATGCAGACGCGGCCGGAGCTGATCCTGCTGCAGAAAAGCATGGTGATCGTCGAGGGCGTGGCGCGCAGCCTCGATCCCTCGCTCAACATGTGGGTGGCGGCGGAGCCGGTGGCGAAAGAGTGGGTCGAGGCCAACTACGGCGCGCGCGGGGCGCTGCGCAAGGCCGGCGAGGGGGCGACGACGCTCGGGCGCATCCTGGCCGAGGTGCCCGACATGCTGGCGGAAGCAGAGCGTGCTGCGACGGGCCTTGCGCTCATGGCGCGCGAGGGGCTGCGGCTCGATCCGGCGACCGTCGAGAGCCTGGCGGAGGCGACCCATCGCAAGGGACGCCTTGCGAGCCTCGCCACCTGGATCGGCGCGCTGAGCCTCGCCGCGCTGGCCGCAAAGTACATCGGCTGGATGTAAATAGAAAAGGCGGCGGGCCTGGGGCCGCCGCCTTTGAATGGGGTGCGAGGAGAGCGCCTTACTTCTGGCCCGGCTCCTCCTCCTTCTTCTTGCAGTCGAAGTCGAGCTTGACCCAGGGCGTGTCGAGCTTGCACTTGCCGTCCTTCATTTGAAAGACGTCGCCAAACTTGTCGCCGAGGCCGTTCAGGTCGACCCCGCCCTTCTCGTTCTCGGCCACGTCCTTCTCGTCTGCCGGGGCAGACGCCTCGGGAGCCGACTTCTCGGACGGAGACGTCTCGGGTGCCGCGGCCTGCTTGCCGCTGTCGGACGGGGTGCTCTCGGGAGCCGGAGCCGCAGCAGTCTGCTCGCTGTTGCAACGGACGAGGTTGTCGGGAGCCTTGGTCCAGATCATGGTCTTGGACAGGAACTTCATACCGGCGTAGCCCATCACCTGGAGCGTGCCGTCCTTCAGAGGCGTAACCTCGACGTTGTAGTTCTTCTTCTTCTCGGGGCTGTAGATCCAGGCGTCATCGCCACCCCATACGCCGCCACCCTCGGAGACGAGAGCGCCGATGATCTGGCGGCCGCAGCCCTTGGTGTCGCTGGTGTCCTTGACCCACACGACATGGCCGCACATCTTCGAGCCGCACGGCTTGATCTCGATGGCGCCACGGCCGGTGTCGTTCATCCAGACGCCCTGGGGATCGGTACCTGCGAGTGCGGGGGTCGCGAGAAGTGCAGCCGCGAGCGCCACGGAGCGAAGGATCGTTCTCTCGATCGGCATGGAAGCCTCCTCAAAAATCCAAACGGGGTTAAACAGTTGCCCGGGAAGATTGGTTCCGCCCCGGCCGCGAGCCCGCTTCGGGCTTAAGAATGGTATAGGCCGAAGCCCCCGATCACCGCTGTTCCCGGGGGCACAAGGTCCGTCCGTGCCGGGACTATAGCGCGCGCGGATCTATTTCGACCAGTAGTCCCGCATCAAGCACCACTACTCGGTCCATGCGTCGGGCAAGATCCAGGTTATGCGTTGCAATCAAGGCGGCCACGCCCTCGGCCCGGAACAGACCGATCAGCTCTTGGAAGACGAGCTCAGAGGTGCGGGGATCGAGGTTGCCGGTCGGCTCATCGGCCAGGATCAGGCGGGGACGATTGGCGAGCGCCCGGCAGATGGCCGTTCGCTGCTGCTCGCCGCCCGAAAGCTCGGCCGGACGGTGGTCGAATCGCTCGGCCAGCCCCAGCGAGGATAAGAGCTCGCGGGCGCGCGCCTCGCCCTCGCGCCGCGAGCGGCCGAGGATCATCTGGGGGATGGCGACGTTCTCCAGCGCCGAGAACTCCGGCAGAAGCTGGTGGAACTGATAGATGAAGCCCATCTCGGCGCGGCGGATCAGGGTGCGCTGCCGGTCGTCCAAGGCGCCGCAGTCGCGCCCGGCTATGATCACGCGGCCCGAATCCGCGGTCTCGAGCAGGCCCGCGATGTGGAGCAAGGTGGACTTCCCCGAGCCCGAGGGGCCGACTAGGGCCACGCATTGGCCAGGCGTCACGTCGAGCGAGGCGCCAGCGAGCACGTGGATCTCGCGCGTGCCCTGGTAGAAGGTGCGCGTCAAACCGTCGAGCGTCAGGACGGGGGCGTACTGGTTCATCGGCGCATGCCCCGTGCTCTACTCGTAACGCAGCGCTTCGACGGGATCCATGCGCGAGGCCCGCCAGGACGGATAGAGCGTCGCCAGCACCGAAAGCACCAGCGCCATGATCACGATCGACGACGCCTCGACGGGGTTCATCTCGGCCGGCATGCGCGTCAGATAGTAGACGTTGGGGTCGAAAACCCGGGTGCCGGACACCCAGGAGATGAACTGGCGGATGTTCTCGATGTACTTGCAGATGAGGAGCGCGAGGCCGAGGCCCGCGAAAGTTCCGACGACGCCGATCGAGGCTCCCGTGATCAGGAACACGCGCATGACGGCGCCCTTTGAGGCACCCATTGTGCGCAGGATGGCGATGTCGCGGCCCTTGTCCTTCACCAACATCATGAGGCCCGAGATGATGTTCAGGGTGGCGACAAGGATGATCAGCGAGAGAATGAAGAACATCACGTTGCGCTCGACCTCGAGCACGGTGAAGAAAGTCTCATTGCGCTGGCGCCAGTCGGTGACGTTGACGGTTGGGCCGGCGACGCCGCGGATCTCGGCGGCGGCCGCGTCGACGGCCTCGGGATTCTTCAGAACCACCTCCAGGATATCGACCTCGCCTGGCTTCGAGAAATAGCGCTGCGCCTCGGTCAGCGGCATGAAGATCACCGTCTTGTCGTACTCGGCCATGCCGAGCTCGAAAATGGCGGCGATGGGATAGGTCTTGGAGCGCGGCGCGGTACCGAACGGCGTCGCAGCCCCGCGCGGCGAGATGATCGTGATGGTGTCGCCGATATTGACGCGCAGCATGTTGGCGAGGCGCATGCCGATCGCGAGCCCGCCGGAGCTGTCGAAGCCTTCGAGCGAGCCGAAGCGGATGTTGTCGGCGACGAGCGGGAGGGACTTGAGATCGGCCTCGCCGACGCCGCGCACGGCTCCGCCCAGGGCCTGCACCGCGGACGAGACCATCACCTGCCCCTCGATCAGCGGAATGGCGCGCTCGACGGCCGACGCCTTCGCGACCGCTTCGGTAACGGCCGCATAGTCGTGGAACGGCTCGCCGATCTTGTAGACGACGACATGGCCGTTGAGGCCCAGGATCTTGGCGAAAAGGTCCTTGCGGAAGCCGTTCATGACAGCCATGACGACGATCAGCGTCATGACGCCCAGCATGATGCCGAGAAACGAGACCACGGCCGTGACAGAGATGAAGCCTTCCTTACGTCGCGCCCGGAGATAGCGGGAGGCGAGCATCCACTCGAACGGCGCGAAGGGCCTGGTTTCGACCGTGTCTGCCATTCGGCCCCGTCCCTCTTGTTGTTGATCTTGCCTCAGGCAAGCACACGCTGGTCGAGCACGAGCTTGACGGCGCGCTCGAGCCCCGCCTCGATGGGCAAGGTCTCGCGCTCCCCGGTCTTGCGCTCCTTGAGCTCAATCTCGCCGGCCTTGACGCCCTTGGGGCCGACGATGAGCTGATAGGGGACGCCGATCAGATCCATGGTGGCAAACTTGGCGCCAGCACGCTCGTCGGTATCGTCATAGAGCACGTCGATGCCTGCAGCCTCGAGCTTCGACTTCAGGCTTCGCGCGGCGGCGTCCGTGTCCTTGTCGCCGGCTTTGAGGTTCACCACCGCCACCTCGAAGGGCGCGACAGGGACCGGCCAAACGATACCCGCCTCGTCGTGGCTCGCCTCGATGATGGCGCCGACCAGGCGCGATACGCCGATACCGTAGGACCCCATCTCGAGCGCCACCTGCTGACCGTCGGGGCCCTGAACGCGGCAACCCATGGCCTCCGAATATTTGGTGCCGAAGTAGAAAATATGACCGACCTCGATGCCGCGGGCCGAGACGCGCTTGTCGGCCGGCACCTCCTTCTCGAAGCGCGCAGGGTCGTGCTTCTCGTCGGTCGCAGCATAGAGCGACGTCCAGCGCTTGAAGATGGGGGTCAGGTCACCGTCGAAATCGGTGTCGGCCGGGGGCACCGGGCCCTCGACCAGGTCCTTGTGGCAGAAAACCTGACTCTCGCCGGTGTCGGCCAGGATGACAAACTCATGGCTCAAGTCGCCGCCGATGGGGCCCGTGTCTGCCTGCATCGGCACTGCGCGGAGGCCTAGACGGGGGAAGGTGCGCAGATAGGAGACGAACACGCGCCGATACATGGCGCGGGCGGCGTCCTTCGTGAGGTCGAAGGAGTAGGCGTCCTTCATCAGAAACTCTCGGCCGCGCATGACACCGAAGCGCGGGCGGATCTCGTCGCGGAACTTCCACTGAATGTTGTAGAGGTTCTTCGGCAAGTCCTTGTAGCTCTTGATGCTGTCGCGGAAGATGGAGGTGATCACCTCCTCAGCCGTCGGCCCGAACAGGATGTCGCGCTCGTGACGATCCTTGATGCGCAGCATCTCCTTGCCGTAGGCCTCGTAGCGCCCGCTCTCGCGCCAAAGGTCGGCCGACTGGATGGTCGGCATCAGAAGCTCGACGGCGCCGGACCGGTTCTGCTCCTCGCGGACGATCGCCTCGATCTTTCTCAAAACGCGCAGGCCGAGAGGCAGCCAGACGTAGATGCCGGCCGCGGACTGGCGGATCATGCCGGCGCGCAGCATGAGCTGGTGAGAGACGATCTCCGCCTCCTTAGGGGTCTCGCGCAGCACGGGCAGGAAGAAGCGGGATAGATCCATGGGGCCTGTCTTGATGTTGCGGCGCAACGACATCCGGAGGGCAGGCGCGGTGCTCGTCAGGCCGGCCGGCGGGCCCGGACGGGCCCTGGAGGCCGTGAATAGCCAGCTTTCCGGCCAAGAGCAATCTAGCTTCGTTCACGGGCTCTGGGATTGTGCGAGCGCCATGAATCCGTCATCCCGCTGCCACCCTGAGCAGTGTGCTGCACACCCAATGAGCACATGCGATTTTTTCTCTCAGGACCCGTGACATAGCGCCGCCACTCAGCTATGGTGCGCCCGTTCAGTGACAGGGGCGAGGCCAATGATCCAGATGGCTCGGGGCCCAGGTCTAGGGAGAGAACGACCGTCTAGCCAGGAGCAAACATCCGGGGTCTGACGGCCAAAAATCGACGGTGCAAAGCACCGCCACCTTGAGTGCTATGAGTCGGCAAGAGCAAGGCCTGGGCCTTGCTCTTTGCGTTTGGGGCACCTCCGTCCGCCGCGCCCATCCATGGGCGGGGACTTCGCGGCGGGGGTCAATGCGGGTCGCCGCCGATCGGCTCGCTCATTCCGGGCGGGATGCGCAAGCCCAGCCAGTCGTTATCGAGGGCCGCCCACACGAAGAGGAAGCAGATGGTCGCGACCACCGTATTGATCGCCACCGTTCGCAGGAGGCGCGGGGCCACAGGCGCGCTCTCCGGTGTGCCAGCGACCACCTCGCCGGCCTCGCCCTGGGTTCTGACGCCCCAGGGCAGCACGGCGAACAACGTCATCCACCAAATCATGATGTAGAGGGCGATGCCGAGCGACAGGCTCATGGCGCGCTCCTTAGCATTTGCTTGCGACCGACGATGCACATTCGGGACTGTCGTCCCGACCGATCGTGATCGCGTGAGCTCGACCGATGATTCTCGCTCTGGACTGATGGGGAGCGATCATGGCCGCTAGACCTGCTCGAGCTCTGTCAGAGTTCCACAGAAATCCTTGGGATGCAGGAACAGAACCGGCTTGCCATGGGCGCCGATCTTGGGATTGCCGTCGCCGAGGACGCGGGCGCCCTGCGCCTTCAGCTTGTCGCGCGCCGCCAGAATGTCGTCGACCTCGTAGCAGACATGATGGATGCCGCCATCGGGGTTCTTCTCGAGGAACTTGGCGATCGGCGAACCCTCGCCGAGCGGCTCCAAAAACTCGATCTTGGTGTTCGGCAGCGTGACGAACACGACGGTGACGCCATGCTCCGGCTGGGCCGTCGGGTCGGTGACGACGGCGCCGAGCGCGTTCTTGTAGACGGCCGTTGCGGCCGACAGATCCTTCACGGCGATGGCAACGTGATTCAAGCGTCCAATCATCTGTGCTTCCTCGATCGTTCCCAGCATCGGTGCCAAAGGCCGCCGAGCCTCAGCTCTTCCCTTCGATCACGCTGACCAGGACCTTGACAATAGGCTTCTTGCCCCAGGCGCCGGCGACCTCGCCGCGGACGGCCCGGCGGACGGCCTCGGTGACCATCTCAATGTCGCGGCGGCGGTCGCGAGGAATGCTTTTCAACGTGCCCTCGACGGCGCCGAGCACGAGCTCGAACATCGGCTCGCCCTCGTCGTCCTCCTGGGGGATGCCGTCGAGCGCCACCAAGGGGTCGCTCACGACCTCGCCGCGCCGCGTGAGGACAAGAGCCACGATAATGATGCCAACGTGGGCAAGCTTGCGGCGCTCGCGCACCGGGCCCTCCTCCGAGGGCACGATCAGGTTGCCGTCACGGAAAAGGCGGCCGACGGGGGCGTCATCCACGATGCGGACCGGGCCGGGAGCCAGGCGCACCATCTCACCATTGTAGGCGACCTGCACCTCGCCGACGCCGGCTTCGCGGGCCAGATCGGCATGAGCCTTCAGGTGGCGGGCCTCGCCGTGCATGGGCACGGCGATTTTGGGCCGGGTCCAGGCGTAGAGCTGACGCAGCTCACCACGGCGGGGATGGCCGGTGACGTGCACGAGCTCCTCGGCGTCGGTGATCACGTCGATGCCCATGCGCACGAGGTTGTTTTGAATCCAGCCGACAGCCTTCTCGTTGCCCGGGATGGTGCGCGAGGAGAAGATCGCGAGGTCGCCTTTGTCGAGCGAGATGTCGGGATGCTCGTTGTCGGCGATGCGGGCCATGGCGGCGCGCGGCTCGCCCTGGCTGCCGGTAACGAGGCAGACGACCTCCGAGCGCTTGTAGTCGCCGACGCGCTGCTGATCCACATAGCGGAAGCCCTGCGGAAGATAGCCGGTGTCGATCGCCACCTCGATCACGCGGTGGAGCGCGCGCCCGGCGATGACGAGCTCGCGGCCGGCCGCGCGGGCGGCATCTGCCACCGCCTTCACGCGCGCGACGTTCGAGGCGAAGGTGGTGACGGCGACGCGGTGGGGCGCGGCCTTGACGATCTTGGCAAGCGTCTTCGCGACGTCGCGCTCGGAAGGAGATTGGCCGTCGCGCATGGCGTTGGTCGAGTCGCATACGAGCGCGAGCACGCCCTCGTCGCCGAGGGCAGCAAGGCGGCTCTCGTCAGGCGGCTTGCCGATGATGGGCGTCTGGTCGAGCTTCCAGTCGCCGGTGTGGACGACGAGGCCGAGCGGCGTCCTGATGGCAAGCGCGCTGCTCTCGGGGATCGAGTGCGCCATCTCGATCAATTCGATGTCGAATGGGCCCACCTCGAAGCGGCCGTTGAGCGGCACCTCGCGGATCGGGATGTCGAGCTTGCCGCCGTACTCGGCGAGCTTGGTCTTCAGCATGCCGGCCGTGAACGGCGTTGCGTAGACCGGAACGCCGAGGCGCGGCCAGAGGTCGATCACCGCGCCGATATGGTCCTCGTGCGCGTGCGTGATGACGATGCCGGCGAGGGCGGTCCTCTCCTCCTCGATGAAGCGCAGGTCCGGAAAGATGACATCGACGCCGGGGTCGTCCTCACCCTCGGGGAAGGTGATGCCGAGGTCCACCATCAGCCACTTGCGGGCATCCGGGGGCCCAAGCCCATAGAGATAGGCGTTCATGCCGATCTCGCCGAGCCCGCCCAGCGCGAGAAAAACCAGCTCGTCCTCTGCTCCGGATCGCTTCCGCTTCGTCTGCTGCTCAGCCATCGGCGATCTTGCGCCCTTTTCGTTGGTCGTGTTTCTCAGCGCGCAAGCGAGACGTCTCCGAAGGTAAAGCGGCGCGACCCGCCGCCGGTCAGCTCCAGGACCAAGGCGCCGTCATCGTCAATGCCGGAGAACGCGCCCGTTACCGTCTCTGCGCCGGTGTTGATGCTCATCCGTTCCCCTATAGGATGGGCGCGGATTAGCCAAGCCTCCCTTATGGCCGAAAATCCCCGGCCCTCGGCCCAGACGGCCAGCCAATGGCCCATTGCTGCGGCAATATGGGCCAGCAGGGCCTCGGGCGAAGGCGCCGCCCCATGCGCCGCGAGGCAGGTGACCGGGCGGGCAAGAACCTCGGGCCGCGTGACGAGATTGACGCCGATGCCGATCACGGCCGCGAGGCCGGCTGAGACAGCGCTGCTTTCGATCAGGATGCCGCCGGCCTTCTCCGCGCCGATGTAGACGTCATTGGGCCATTTTAGCCTGAGGCCCTCAGGCGGAGGCGCCATGGCCGCGCCTATGGCGTCGAAAACCGCGACGCCGGCGACCAGCGAGAGCTGGTAGGCCTTGGGGGATGCTGGCGACAGCACTGTGAGGAGGCTTGCCTGGAGGTTTCCGGGCTCGGAGACCCAGCTCCGCCCGGCGCGCCCGCGACCGGCGGTCTGCACGACGGCGAGTATCCAGAGCGGGCCGGTCTCACCCGCTGCGGCGAGCCGCATGGCCTCGGCATTGGTGGAATCGAGTGTGGTGTGATGCTGGACACGCGGAGGCGACTGGGGCGTCATCCCGCCTCTATAACCCAGCTCGCGCGTTTTGATGAGCGCGAAGCTTGCGGGGCGCGGCTAGAGTTGCAGCGATTTGGCGGCGGCGGCGGCGGCCTCGACCAGCGGGCCCGGGTAGACGGCATAGAAGACGACGAACAAGCCTGCGGCGATCATGACGAGGCGCGTCCAGGGCTCGGCCGGAGCAAAGCGCGGCTTGGCCGGGTCGAAGAACATGACCTTTACGATGCGCAGGTAATAGAACGCGCCGACTACGCTCGAGAGCACGCCGATGATGGCGAGCGGATAGAGCTCGGCCTTCACGGCGGCGGCAAACACGTAAAACTTTGCGAAGAAGCCGGCGAGCGGCGGCACGCCTGCAAGCGAGAAGAAGAGCATGGCCAGCACGAAGGCCATGGGCAGGTTTGTCTCGGCGAGGCCGGCGAGCTCGGCGATGTCCTCGACGGGGCCCTCCTCGCGGCGCATGGCGAGAATGCAGGCGAAAGAGCCGAGCGTCATCACGAGATAGATCGAGAGATAGACGAGCAGGCCCTGGATGCCAGCCTCCGTGCCGGCGGCGAGGCCGACGAGCGCGAAGCCCACGTGCCCGATCGAGGAATAGGCCATCAGGCGTTTGATGTTGGTCTGCCCGATGGCAGCGAATGCGCCGAGCAGCATGGAGGCGATGGCGAGGAACACGATGATCTTCTGCCACTGCACGACCATGCCGCCGAATGCATCGAAGAGGACGCGGGCGAGAAGCGCCAACGCGGCGAGCTTCGGTGCCGCGGCAAAGAAGGCCGTCACCGGCGTCGGCGCGCCTTCATAGACGTCGGGCGTCCACATGTGGAAGGGCACGGCCGAGATCTTGAAAGCGATGCCGACCAGCAGGAACACGAGCCCGACAACGAGGCCGAGGCTCGAGGCTGCACCGGGAGCCGACGCGGCCGCAGCGAGGCCGGAGAACGACGTGGTGCCGGAGAACCCATAGAGCAGCGAGGCGCCGTAGAGCAGCATGCCGGATGAGAGCGCGCCGAGGACGAAATACTTCATGCCGGCCTCGCTCGAACGGACATCGTCGCGGCGCACGGCGGCCAGCACGTAGAGCGCGAGGCTCTGGAGCTCGAGGCCAAGATAGAGCGCGATCAAATCTCCGGCCGAGATCATCATCATCATGCCGACGGTGGCGAGGAGGACCAGCACCGGCACCTCGTACTTGTCGACGCCCGCGCGGCGCATGAAATCGAACGAGAGCAGGATGGCGACGGCGGAGCCGGCGAGCACCAGGAGCTTCACGAAGCGGGCGAAGCCGTCGGCCACGAAGGAGCCACCGAATGCCGTCTCGCCGCCAGCGCCGTAAACCACGGCGTAGGCCGCGGCGGCGAGGACTGCAATGGCAAGCCAGCCGGCGACGCTCGCGCGCTGCGGGCCGTCGGCACTGAAAGCGCCGATCAGAAGAAGCACCATGGCGCCCACAGCGACGATGCCCTCGGGCAGTGCTGCAGAATAGCTCGCGAGCTCGGACATCGGCCGAAATCTCCTAAGGAGTGGCGGCGGCCGTGTTGCCGTTCGTCTCGATCGCCGAGACGAGGGATTTCACGGACACGGCAGTCACGTCGAGAATGGGGGCCGGGTAGAACCCGAACAGGATGGTCAGGATCACGAGGGGCGCGAGCACCGCGATCTCGCGCGGGGAGACGTCCGCGAGGCTCTTGAGCGAGGCCTTCTCGAGCGGCCCGAAGACCACCCGGCGGTAGAGCCAGAGGGCATAGGCGGCCGAGAGGATTACGCCGGTGGTGGCGAGGAAGGCGACCCAGGTGTTGACGCCGAAGGAGGCGAGCAGCGTCAGGAACTCGCCGACGAAGCCCGAGGTGCCGGGCAGACCTACGTTGCCGAGCGTGAAGACCATGAAGATAGCGGCGTAGACAGGCATACGCTCGACGATGCCGCCATAGGCCGCGATCTCGCGCGTGTGCAGGCGGTCGTAGACAACGCCGACGCAGAGGAACAGCGCCGAAGAGATGAGCCCGTGCGAGAGCATCTGGAAGATGGCGCCGTCGATGCCCTGCTGCGTGAAGGTGAAGATGCCCATGGTAACAAAGCCCATGTGGGCGACCGACGAATAGGCGATCAGCTTCTTCATGTCCTCCTGCACGAGCGCGATCAGCGCCGTCGCAATGATTGCGACGACGGAGAGTGCGAACACGAGAGGCGCGAGCTCGGCGCTCGCCTGCGGGAACATGGGGAGCGAGAAGCGCAGGAAGCCGTAGCCGCCCATCTTCAGGAGGACGCCGGCGAGGATGACGGATCCAGCCGTGGGCGCCTCGACGTGGGCGTCCGGCAACCAGGTGTGCACCGGCCACATCGGCATCTTGACCGCGAACGAGGCGAAGAATGCGAGCCACAGCCAGAACTGCATCTCTGGCGGGAACTTCGTGGTCAGCAAGGTTGGGATATCGGTGGTACCGGCGTGCCAGTACATTGCCATCATGGCGAGCAGCATCAGCACGGAGCCCAGGAAGGTGTAGAGAAAGAACTTGAAGCTCGCGTAGACGCGACGGGGGCCGCCCCAGATGCCGATAATGAGGAACATCGGGATCAGGCCGCCCTCGAAGAAGAGGTAGAAAAGCACGAGATCGAGCGCGCAGAAGACGCCGATCATGAGCGACTCGAGCACGAGGAAGGCGATCATGTACTCCTTGACGCGGCTCTTCACGGACTCCCAGGAGGCCAGGATGCAGAGCGGCATCAGGAACGTGGTCAGGATCACGAACAGCATCGAGATGCCGTCGACGCCCATCTTGTACTTGATGGGGCCAAGCCACTCCGCCTCCTCGACGAACTGGAAGCTCGACGTGGTGAGGTCGAAGTTCTTCCAGATCAGAAGCGATACGGCGAAGGTGATCACCGTGGTCCAGAGCGCAGTGTAGCGGATGTTGCCCACCGCCTCACGCGACAGAAGCGCGATGAAAAGCGCGCCGAGCAGGGGCAGCGCTGTCACGAGCGACAGGATCGGCGTGCCGCCAATGTTCATGGGTGTGCTCCGCCGGACAGCATGAAGTAGGTCAGCAGCGCCGCGACGCCGATCAGCATGGCGAAGGCATAGTGATAGACATAGCCGGTCTGCAGCTTCACGACGCGGCCGGTACCCCAGAGCACGCCCTTGGCCGTGCCGTCGATGGTGCCGTCGATGACGGACCCATCCACGCCCTTCCAGAGCAGGCGGCCGATGGCGAAGGCCGGGCGGACGAAGACGGCGTTGTAGAGCTCGTCGATGTACCACTTGTTCAAGAGGAACAAGTAGACCGGGCGGAAGGCGGCGGCGGTCGCGGCCGGCAGGCTCGGCACCAGGACGTAGTAGAGCACCGCGAGGCCGAGCCCCAAGAGCATGGCCACGGTCGGCATCAGAGGCACCCACTCCGGTACCTCGTGCATGTGGTGGCGGATCTCCTTCTCCGGCGCCTCGAACAGAGCCCCGCGCCAGAAGTCGGCATAGCCCTCGCCGATGAACCAGTGCTGGAAGACGATGCCGGCCAGGATCGCGCCCGCGGCCAGCACGAAGAGCGGGATGAGCATCACGAGCGGGCTCTCGTGCGCATGGTCATAGGTGTGATGGTCGGCGCGCGTCTCGCCATGGAAGGTGAGGAAGATCAAGCGCCAGGAGTAGAACGACGTCATGAAGGCGGCGATGACGAGCACCCAGAACGCGTAGTCGCTCGGCGTGTGGCCGGCGTAAGCCGCCTCGATGATGGCGTCCTTCGAGTGGAAGCCGGCGAAGCCGCCGAGGTGCGGGATGCCGACGCCGGTCAAGGCCAGCGTGCCGATCAGCATCATGACCCACGTGACGGGCAGCTTCTTGGCGAGCCCGCCCATCCTCCGCATGTCCTGCTCGTGGTGCATGCCGTGGATCACGGAGCCGGCGCCGAGGAACAAAAGCGCCTTGAAGGCCGCGTGCGTAAAGAGGTGGAAGATGCCCGCCGAGTAGGCCCCGACGCCGCAGGCAACGAACATGTAACCGAGCTGCGAGCACGTGGAGTAGGCGATGACGCGCTTGATGTCGTTCTGGACGAGCCCCACGGTGGCGGCGAAGAAGGCCGTGAGGGCGCCGATGAAGGTGACGACCGAGAGCGCATCGGGCGCGAGCTCGAACAGCGGCGAAAGGCGGGCCACCATGAACACACCGGCGGTCACCATGGTGGCGGCGTGGATCAGCGCCGAGACCGGAGTGGGGCCCTCCATGGCGTCCGGAAGCCAGGTGTGCAACAGGAACTGGGCCGACTTGCCCATCGCGCCCATGAACAGCAAGAGGCAGATCAGCGTCATGGTGTCGAGGTCATAGCCGAGGAACGAATAGGTCTTGCCGACCGCTCCGGGTGCGGCCGCGAAGATGGCGTCGAAGCTGATCGACTGGAACACCGCGAAGAGACCGAACATGCCGAGCGCGAAGCCGAAGTCGCCCACGCGGTTGACAACGAAGGCCTTAATGGCAGCGGCGTTGGCTTCCGGCTTCTTGTACCAGAAGCCGATCAGGAGATAGGAGGCGAGGCCCACGCCCTCCCACCCGAAGAACATCTGCAGAAGGTTGTCGCTCGTGACGAGCGCCAGCATGGCAAAGGTGAAGAGCGAGAGGTAGGCGAAGAAGCGCGGGCGGCTGTCGTCCTCGTGCATGTACCCGATCGAGTAGAGATGCACGAGGGAGGATACCGTCGTCACCACGACCAGCATAACGGCCGTCAGGGTGTCGATGCGCAGAGCCCAGGCGGTATCCAGCTCGCCCGACGTAATCCAGCGGAACAGCGGCACGTGCGCCGTCTCGCCGCCGAAGCCGACGTGGAAGAAGGTGATCCAGGAGAGCACCGCCGCCGTCATCAGGAAGGCGGTGGTGACGATCTCCGAGGGGCGCGGTCCGATCACGCGGCCAAAGAGGCCTGCGATGATCGCGCCGGCGAGCGGCAGGAAGACGATGGCGGTGTAGATCATCGCCTAGCCCTTCATCATGTTGATGTCCTCGACCGCAATCGAGCCGCGGTTGCGGAAGTAGACGACGACGATGGCGAGGCCGATGGCGGCCTCGGCGGCAGCAACGGTCAGCACGAACAGCGCGAACACCTGACCAACGAGATCGCCGCGGAAATGCGAGAAGGCGACGAGGTTGATGTTGACGGCCAAGAGCATCAGCTCAACCGACATCAGAATGACGATCACGTTCTTGCGGTTGAGGAAGATGCCGAACATGCCGAGCGTGAAGAGGCAGGCGGCAACTGTGAGATAATGTTCGATGCTGATCGTCACGGCTTCCCCCTCGTCATCAAGCGCCGCGCGAGAATGGATCCGGCGGCGCCAACGTAGCCGACAAGCAAGAGGCCTCCGGCCGCCGTGGCGATGACGCCCTCCATGTAATAGTCGTTCCCGGAAAACGTGAAGGGGCTGAGACGGGTCGTGACAACCCCGCCGGCCGCGAGACACAGGAGCAGGATCCAGAGCCAGAAGCGATGCCAGAGCCGCTCCTCAACGAGAGCGATGCCCGCTCCCAATGCCATGATGAGCGCCCAGGCGGCATAGCGGAACAGCTGCTCGGAAAGGGACGCGTCGCCGATCATCGGGACGCTCCCTTCGCGGGCGGAAGCACCGCGCCACCTGCCGGCACCTTGACGAGCTCGACCGCCTTGGCAGGCCGGCGCCCGACCTGGGCCGCGATCGACTGGCGCTTGACGCCTCCCTTGTGACGCAGCGTCAGCACGATGGCGCCGATCATGGCGACGAGCAGCACCAGGCCCGCGCCCTGAAAGTAATAGATGTATTTCGTATAGAGGATCTGGCCGAGGGCCGCCGTATTGGAGATGTCCTGCGGTATCGGCGCAGCGGCCGTCGCGGCCGGCAGGGTGCCGAAGCCCTTGGCGAGAAACAGCGCCAGCAGCTCGGCCAGCACCAAACCGCCGACGAAAACGCCCATTGGCGCGTTCTTGATGAAGCCCGCGCGCAGCTCGGCGAAGTCGACGTCAAGCATCATGACGACGAAAAGGAACAGCACCGCCACCGCGCCGACGTAGACGATGACGAGCAGCATGGCGATGAACTCGGCGCCGAGCAGCACGAAAAGGCCCGCCGCGTTGAAAAACGTGAGGATCAGGAACAGCACGGCGTGAACCGGGTTCTTGGCGACGATGACCGCCGCCCCCGAGGCGACCGCCAGGACCGCGAACAGATAGAAGAAGATCGCTGTGAGCGCCATCAGCGGTACCTGGCGTCGAGCGCGATGTTCTTCGCGATCTCACGCTCCCAGCGGTCTCCGTTCGCGAGCAGGCGCTCCTTCGAGTAGTAGAGCTCCTCGCGGGTCTCGGTCGCGAACTCGAAATTCGGACCCTCGACGATGGCATCCACCGGGCAGGCCTCCTGGCAGAGTCCGCAGTAGATGCACTTCACCATGTCGATGTCGTAGCGGGTGGTGCGGCGGGTGCCGTCGTTCCTGCGCGGGCCGGCCTCGATGGTGATCGCCTGCGCCGGGCAGATGGCCTCGCACAGCTTGCAGGCGATGCAGCGCTCCTCGCCGTTGGGGTATCGGCGCAAGGCGTGCTCGCCGCGGAAGCGAGGCGAAAGCGGGCCCTTCTCGAAGGGGTAGTTCAGCGTCCTCTTCGGCGTGAAGAAGTAGCGCATGGCGAGGAAGAACGCGGAGACGAACTCCGCGAGGAACAGCGATTTGACGGCCTGGGCTGCGCGCATGGGTCAGGCTCCTCCCGATCTCATATACTGCAGCACGCCGGCGACGACGACGACCATCAGGAGCGACAGCGGCAGGAACACCTTCCAGCCTAGGCGCATCAGCTGATCGTAGCGATAGCGCGGCACAATGGCCTTGGCCATGGCGAACATGAAGAACATGAAGACGACCTTGGCCGCGAACCAGAAGATGCCCGGCACCATGTTCAGGGGCCAGACGTCCAGCGGCGGCAGCCAGCCGCCCAAGAAGAGGATGGTCGCCAGGGCGCACATCGTGGTGATCGCCACGTACTCGCCCAGCATGAAGAGGAGGTAGGGCGTGGAGGAGTACTCGACCATGAAGCCGGCGACGAGCTCGCTCTCGGCCTCGACCAGGTCGAAGGGCGGACGGTTGGTCTCGGCCAGCGACGAGATGAAGAAGATGACGAACATCGGCAGGAGCGGCAGCCAGTACCAGTCGAGCAGCGAGGCCGGGAGGCCGAACGAGGCGCCCACGCCGCTCTTCTGAGCATTGACGATCGCTGCCAGATTGAGGGAGCCGACCAGCAGCAGCACCGTGATGATCACGAAGCCGAGCGACACCTCGTAGGAGATCATCTGCGCGGCCGAGCGGAGGCTGCCCATGAAGGGATACTTCGAGTTCGAGGCCCAGCCGCCCATGATGATGCCGTAGACGCCGAGCGAGGAGATGGCGAGCAGATAGAGGATGCCGACATTCAAATCGGAGATGACCCAGGTGCCCCAGCCGTCCTGGTTCAGGGGAATGACGGCCCAGGCGGCGAGCGAGAAGGTGGCGGTTGCGAGCGGCGCAAGGAGGAAGACGCCCTTGTCGGCGCCGGCCGGGATCACCGGCTCCTTCAATGCGAATTTCAGGAGGTCGGCGAAGGACTGCAGGAGGCCGAAGGGGCCGACCACGTTTGGCCCGCGGCGGAGCTGCACGGCAGCCCATACCTTGCGGTCCATGAGCAGGAGAAAGGCGATGCACACCAGCAGTCCCGCCAGCACCAGCGCAGAAAGGCCCACCGTGATGGCGAGCCAGAGCCCGTAGTCCCAGAGCATCTTGATGGTCTCGTCGGACATGCTTTGCCCCGTCACTCCGCCGCAGTGGGAGCCGCCTGCTTGGCGGCCGCCTTCTTCAGCGCGCTCATCTCGGCCATGACCGCAGACGCGCGCGCGATGGGATTGGTCAGATAGAAGTCTCTGATGGGCGACCGGAATGCGTCGTCGCCCGGCGCGCCCTTCTCGCGGGCGAGCGCGGCGACCGCCTCGGCGGACGCGGGCACGACGGCGTCGAGGCGGGCGAGAACCGGCGCCTCCTTATACATGGCGGCCCGCAGCGCCGGCAGCGTGTCGTAAGGCAGAGTATGGCCGACGAGCGGGGAGAGCGCGCGCAGGATGGTCCAGTCCTCCTTGGCGTCACCCGGCGGGAAGGCGGCGCGCGCCGTCATCTGCACACGGCCTTCGGTGCTGGCGTAGGTCGCGCTTTTCTCGGAGTAGGCCGAGCCTGGGAAGATCACGTCGGCGCGGTGGGCGCCGGCATCGCCATGGCTACCCTGGTAGACGACGAACGCCGAGCCCAAGCGGCTCAGGTCGATGTCGTCGGCACCGAGGAGATAGAGGAGATCGAGCTGGCCGCTGCCGGCGGCAGCGACAAAGCTCTCGACGCCGGCCGAGGCCGCCTGGGGTACGAAGCCAAGATCGAGGCCGGCGACGCGGGATGCCGCGACATGTAAAACGTTGAAGGCGTTCCAGGCCGCATCCTTGCCTTCCATGGCGGCGACGGCGATGCGCGCGGCGGTCGCCAGCACGGCGCGGCCGTCATGGCGCGCGATGGCCCCCGCGCCGACGATCACCATCGGGGCCTTGGCGTCCTTCAGGCGTGCGACGAAGGGATGCTTGCCGTCCGCCACGTCGGCCAGAGTCCGGCCGCCGGCGCCGAGGTAATCGTAGCTATAGCCGAGGTCCGCCTGCTCGCCGATGACGCCGACGGCCAGTCCGCCGTGGCGCCAGCGCTTCCTGATGCGTGCGTTCAGCACCGCCGCCTCGAGGCGCGGGTTCGTGCCGATGAGCAGAATGGCGTCCGCTCGCTCGATGCCCTCGATCGCGGAGTTGAAGACATAGCCGGCGCGGCCGGTCGCGGGATCGATCTTGGCGCCGTCCTCGCGGCAATCGACATTGCCGGATCCCAAACGCGCGAAAAGATCCTTGAGCGCGAACATCTCCTCGGCGCCGGCGAGGCTGCCGGCGACGGCGGCCATGCGGTCCGGCTGAGTCGCCTTGAGCTTGGAAGCGACGGCGGCTAGCGCCTCATTCCAGGTCGCGGGCTCGAGGCGGCCATTCCTGCGGATGTAGGGCTGGTCGAGCCGCTGGGTGCGCAACCCGTCTGCCACGTGACGCGTCTTGTCGGAGATCCACTCCTCGTTCACGGCGTCGTTGTTGCGCGGCAGGATGCGCATCACCTCGCGGCCGCGGGTGTCGAGCCGGATGGCGGAGCCGACCGCGTCCATGACGTCGATGCTCTCGGTCTTGCGCATCTCCCAGGGGCGCGCGTTGTGGGCCCACGGCCGGTGCGTCAGCGCGCCAACCGGGCAGATATCGTTGACGTTGGCCGAGAGCTCCGAAAGGATGCCGCGCTCGAGGTAGGTCGTGATCTCCATGTCCTCGCCGCGACCGATGGCGCCGAGCTCCTCGACGCCCGCGATCTCGGTCATGAAGCGCACGCAGCGGGTGCACTGGATGCACCGGTTCATGGCCGTTTTGATGAGCGGGCCGAGATACTTCTCCTCGACAGCCCGCTTGTTCTCGGTGAAGCGCGAGCCGCCGGCGCCGTAGGCCATGGCCTGGTCCTGCAGGTCGCACTCGCCGCCCTGGTCGCAGATCGGACAGTCGAGCGGGTGATTGATGAGCAGGAACTCCATCACGCCCTCGCGCGCCTTTTTCACGCTCGCGCTCTGGGTGGAGATCTGCTTCGGCGAATTGTCCTTGTTGGGCGGGAGGTCGTTCACGCCCATGGCGCAGGAGGCGACGGGCTTGGGACTGCCCTGCACCTCGACCAGGCACATGCGGCAGTTGCCGGCGATCGAAAGGCGCTCGTGGTAGCAGAAGCGCGGGATCTCGGCGCCCGCCTGCTCGCAGGCCTGGAGCAGCGTGATGCCGTCCTCAACCGTGATCGCCTTGCCGTCGATGATGAGGTCTTTCGGCATGCTCTAGCGCCCTCGATCGCAGCTCCCATCCCCTTTATGGGGAGGGGTCAGGGGTAGGGGGAGGTGGAGGAACGACACGGATCGCTTGCTCGCTGCAATCATTGCGCCGCCTCTTTGTGGGCTGCGTGGTAGGCGTCGATGCGGGCCTCGATCTCGGGGCGGAAGTGACGGATCAGGCCCTGCACGGGCCAGGCCGCCGCATCGCCCAGAGCACAGATCGTGTGGCCCTCGATCTGCTTCGAGACGTCGAACAGCTTGTCGATCTCGCTCTTCTGGGCCTCGCCCCGCGCCATGCGATCCAGGACGCGCCACATCCAGCCGGTGCCCTCGCGGCAGGGCGTGCACTGGCCGCAGCTCTCGTGCTTGTAGAAATAGGCGATGCGGGCGATGGCCTTGACGACGTCGGCCGACTTGTCGAGCACGATGATCGCCGCCGTGCCGAGGCCGGACTTGAGCTTCGACAGGCTGTCGAAGTCCATGGTGAGGGTCTCGCAGAGGTCAGCCGGGATCAGCGGCATGGATGAGCCGCCAGGGATGACAGCGAGGAGGTTGCTCCAGCCGCCGCGCACTCCGCCGCAATGCTCCTCGATGAGCTGGCGAAGCGGAATGCCCATCTCCTCCTCGACGACGCAGGGCCGGTTCACGTGGCCCGAGATCTGGAAGAGCTTGGTGCCGGTGTTGTTCGGCAGACCCAGCCCGGCGAACCATTGGCCGCCGCGCTTCAGGATGTCGGGCACCACGGCGATGCTCTCGACATTGTTCACGGTGGTCGGCGCGCCGTAGAGGCCGACGTTGGCCGGGAACGGGGGCTTCAAGCGCGGCTGGCCCTTCTTGCCCTCAAGGCTCTCCAGCAGCGCCGTCTCCTCGCCGCAGATGTAGGCGCCGGCGCCGTGGTGGACGAAGAAGTCGAAGTCCCAACCGTGAATGTTGTTCTTGCCGATGAGCCGCGCGGCGTAGGCCTCGTCGATGGCCGCCTGCAGGCGCTCGCGCTCGCGGATGAACTCGCCGCGGACATAGATATAGCTCGTGTGGGCGCGCATGGCGAAGGAGGCGAGCAGCGCGCCCTCGACCAGGAGGTGGGGATCATTGCGCATGATCTCGCGGTCCTTGCACGAGCCAGGCTCGCTCTCGTCAGCGTTGATGACGAGGTAGGAGGGCCGGGCGTCGGCCTTCGGCATGAAGCTCCACTTGAGGCCGGTGGGGAAGCCGGCGCCGCCGCGACCCCGGAGACCCGAGGTCTTCATCTCGGAGATGATCCAGTCGTGGCCCTTGTCGATGAAGAACTTGGTGCCGTCCCAAGAGCCGCGCGCCATAGCGCCCTTGAGCCCCGAGTCCTGGAACCCGTAAATGTTCTTGAAGATGCGGTCCTTGTCCTCGAGCAGCATCGACGGCTATCCCTTGGTTTTCTCGGCCGGATCGGATGCGGCCGCCTGGGCACCCGCACCCTCGAGCTCGGGGAAGCGCTTGCGCCAGGCATGCACGCTCGCGCTCTCGTAGATCGCGGGATCGGTCAGCGTGGTCGGCCCGCCCTCGGGCGAGGAGGTCTTGCGTCCGATCTGCGAGCCGACCCTCGGCGCGGAGCCGCGAGCGAACCCGGCCAGGACCTTGTCGAAGCTCTCCGCCGTAAGGTCCTCATAGGTGTCCTTGCCGACCTGGACCACCGGGGCATTGGCGCAGCAGCCGATGCACTCGACCTCCTCCCAGGAGAACTGACCGTCCTGCGACAGCTCGTGGGGATGCTCGGCGATGCGGCTCTTGCAGATGCCGATCAGCGCCTCGGCCCCGCGCAGCATGCAGGGCGTGGTGCCGCAAACCTGAACGTGGGCCTTGGCGCCAACCGGCGACAGCTGGAACATCGTATAGAAGGTCGCGATCTCGTAGGCGCGGATGTGGGCCATGCCCAGCATGTCGGACACGTAGCGCAGCGCCGGCTCGGGCAACCAGCCCACCTGCTCCTGGGCGCGCCACAGAAGCGGAATGATGGCCGACGCCTCCTTGCCTTGCGGATATTTGGCGATGGTCGCCTTGGCCCAGGCGAGATTCTCGGGCGTGAAAGAGAAGGTGTGCGGCTGGTCGGGATGGAGGCGACGGACGGCCATGCACGGCTCCCCAATGCGGATCTTCCGCGGGGTTTCTTAAGGCTCGCAAGGGGACCCGGCTTGCCGCCCGATCGCCCGTGCCCCGGCACGCGCCGCCCCGCGTTAGTGTTAAGGCATCCACTACGGCTATCGCAGCGCCAAAGCAAGCGCCGACGCTGTCCCAGCCTCTCAACGGGTTGAGATTTTTCAACTTGTGGACTGAGGAGAACGCCGATGCCGTTTGTCGGATTTCGCGCTGCAAAAGGCTCAGGCGGTGGCGCTCGCGGCCCAGGCGAGAATCAGGAGCACGGTGGCAACGGGCGCAAGGATCAGCGAAATCTGCGAGCCGACGCGCAGAAAGCCAGTCCAGAAAACGGCGAGCAGCGCGCCGAACACGGCGATGATCCAGCCGCCGGCGTCGATGCCGCGCTCGGCCGCGAACGTGAGCGCGACGGAGATGGCGGCGAGACCCAACAGGATCGGGATCACCGGAAAATCGATCTGAAGCGCGCCCATGGGCCAGTTCTGACGGCGTGCGACGAAGCCGTAGGTCACGAGCGACAGGCCCCAGCCCAGCGCGGCGACCGCCAAAAGAAACAGATTGTCGACCATTGACTGCCACCTTCCCCCAAGACGCGCATCCGATAGTGCCAGCATTATCGGATGTTTGCCAGCGCGGGTTGCGAGAGTAGCTAACTTGGCTGGCGAGGTGCGCCGGCGTGCCACAAGGAGCAAGTCCGGGCAAGCCTCTAGCAATGCTTGCCTCCCCCCTCCCGAGCCGCCATATTCAGAGCGGAGGCTGGCGGCGGACGAGTACGTCGCCAACCGGGTCAGGTCCGGAAGGAAGCAGCCCTAACGACAGGTGCACGGGTCGTTCGTCAGCCTCTCCATATCGCTCACGCCCGCAAAGCCGGCTCCGCGGCAGGAGCGCCGGGTCGCATCCAAGGCGAAGCTTGGCTCCGCCAAGACGCTCCCCGGCCCTTCGGGCCGAAAGTGATGCCACCTTTCCCCAACGTTGAGCGCAGAGGCGGGGCGGATGGCCAAGAAGAAATCAGAGGGTGTCGAGACGGGAAGTGGTGCGCCGAGCGTGCCGGCGAAGCCCTATGTCGTGCTGGCCAGGAAATACCGGCCGCAGACGTTCGACGACCTGATCGGCCAAGAGGCCATGGTGCAGACCTTGCGCAACGCGTTCGCGCTCGGCCGCATCGCCCATGGCTATATGCTGACCGGCGTGCGCGGTGTCGGCAAGACGACGACAGCCCGCATCCTTGCGCGCGCGCTCAATTACGAGACCGAGACGGTCCACACGCCGACCATCGACATGCCCGGGCTCGGCCGGCACTGCCTCGAGATCATGGAGAGCCGCCACCCCGACGTGATCGAGATGGACGCGGCCTCCAACACCGGCGTCGACAACATCCGCGAGATCATCGAAAGCGCGCGCTACAAGCCCATGCTGGCGCGCACCAAGGTGTTCATCATCGATGAGGTGCACATGCTCTCCAAGGGCGCGTTCAACGCGCTCCTCAAGACATTGGAAGAGCCGCCGGGGCACGTGAAGTTCATCTTCGCGACGACGGAGGTGCGCAAGGTGCCGGTGACGGTGCTGTCGCGCTGCCAGCGCTTCGACCTGCGCCGCGTCGACGTTCCGCGGCTCACCCAGCACCTCAAGGGCATCGTCGGCAACGAGGGCGCCAGCGCCGACGATGACGCTCTGGCGCTGATCGCACGGGCCGCCGAGGGCTCGGTGCGCGACGCGCTCTCGATCCTCGACCAGGCGATCTCGACCTCGCTCGGGACCAGCGGTGGCGTCACGGCCGCATCGGTGCGCGCCATGCTCGGGCTCGCCGACCGCGGACGCATCTTCGATCTCCTCGACGATCTCGTCACCGGCAACACGGCCGCTGCGCTCAGGGCGCTCGACACGCTGCATCACGACGGTGCCGACGCCGTCGAGGTTCTGACGGACCTCGCCGAGGCGGTTCACATCACGGCCCGCGTCAAGGCGGTGGGTCAGGAGGCCGCTGGCGAAGGCCTCTCGGCGGAGGAGAAGCGGCGGGCGTCCACGCTCGGCGGGCGGCTCTCGATGGCACTCCTGGCACGCGCCTGGCAGATGCTCCTCAAGGGCATCGAGGAGGCCGGCAAGGCGCCGAACCCGCTTGCCGCGGCGGAGATGGTGCTGATCCGCATCGCGCATACCGCCGACCTGCCGCCGCCCGACGAGATCATCCGTGCGTTCGGGGGCGCAGCCTCGGCGCCGAAGCGCACCGACCGGCCGGCCGTGGGCGAGACGGCGGGCGCCACGGCCTCGGCAAGCACCCCGCCGCCGACGGCACTGGCCCACTCCGACAATCTCGCCATCGAGGGCGAGGAAGCCGGTGAGGAGCGCTTCGACGAGATCCCGGCCGATTACTCGGACTTCGCCGACGGCGACCACGACGGCGCTGCCCCGCCAGCCGCGGCACCGGCACCGCGCCAGGTCGCGTCCTTCGCCGACGTGGTGTCGCTTGCGGGGGAAAGGCGGGACGCCAAGCTCAGGATCGCGCTCGAGGACCACGTGAGCCTCGTGCGCTTCGACGGCAGCGCTGGCACCATCGACCTCTTTCTCCTGCCAGGCGCCTCGCCCGATCTCGGCAATGAGCTGCGCGAGAAGCTCAACAAGTGGACCGGGCGGCGCTGGATCGTCGCTCTCTCGAAGACGGCCGGCGCGGCGCCGATCGGACAAGTGCGGCGCGAGCGGGAGGCGGCCGAGATCGCCGCCTTGAAGCGTCATCCGGCGGTCGCCGCCGTGCTCGACGCCTTTCCCGATGCCGAGATCACCGCCGTACGACGGGTCGCGGGCGAGCGGGACGAAGACAGTGCGACGGGCTGAAGTGAGGCGATAGGGAACAGGTAGTGGCCAATCGGAAGGCGCACCATTGCCTGTTGCCCAATCCCGAATGCCTAAGCGAAAGGAGAAGCGATGAAAGACCTGATGGGCATGATGAAGCAGGTCAAGGACATGCAGGAGCGCATGCAGCGCCTGCAGGAGGAGCTTGCTGCAATCGAGGTCGAGGGCGCGGCCGGCGGCGGGCTCGTCACCGTCACGCTCACCGGGAAGGGCGACATGAAGCGCGTTCGCATCGACCCCTCGCTCATGAAGCCGGACGAGGCGGAGATCGTGGAGGACCTCATCGTCGCCGCCACCGCAGACGCCAAGGGCAAGGTCGAGGCGCGCCTGCAGGAGAAGATGAGCGAGGTGACGGGCGGGCTGCCGCTGCCTCCGGGCATGAAGCTTTTTTGACGGGCGGGTGCCGGCGCCGAGACGTGCGCCAAAAATTATTTGCCCTTCCGGCCCCTTGGGGCCCTTCGGACAGTTGAAATCCGAGGGCTTGTGCCCTAATTGCGGGCGCTTGCTCTCAGTCTCTAGAGAGTCTGAATCACGCTTCCGACGCGGGCAAGAGGCTCGCGTCTCCAACGATCAGGCTCACTGTGCAGATCGCCGGCGAGCTCTTTGGTCTGGGCCCTCATCAAGAAAGGGAGCTTTGCCTTGGACAGCGTTCTCATCATCGGTGCCGGTGCGGCCGGCTCGGTCACGGCGCAGAAGTGCGCCATGAACCGCGACGTCTTCAGACATGTGCACCTCGCCTCGCGCCGGCTGGCCTCCTGTGAGGCCGTGGCCAAGCGCTGCGTCACGCCGATCGAGATCAGCCAGGTCGACGCCGACAACGTCGAGGAGACGGCGGCGCTCATCACAAAGGTCAAGCCCGACCTCGTGATCAACATGGCGCTCCCCTACCAGGATCTGCCCATCATGGACGCATGCCTCAAGACCGGCGTGCACTACATGGATACGGCCAACTACGAGCCGCGCGACGTCGCCAAGTTCGAATACTCCTGGCAATGGAAGTATCAGGACCGCTTCAAGGACAAGGGGCTGATGGCGGTGCTCGGCTGCGGCTTCGACCCCGGCCAGTCGAACATCTACTGCGCCTATGCGCAGGAGCACCTGTTCGACGAGATCGACACGATCGACATCATCGACTGCAACGACGGCAGCCACGGCAAGTCGTTCGCCACCAACTTCAACCCGGAGATCAACCTCCGCGAGGTGACGCAGCGCGGCAAGTACTGGAAGGGCGGCAAGTGGATCGAGATCGATCCGCTGACGATCTCCTGCATGATCGACTATCCCGAGGTCGGCCCGCGGAAGAGCTACCTCATCTACCACGAGGAGGAGGAGAGCCTTGTCGAGAACATCCGCGGCCTGAAGCAGATCCGCTTCTGGATGACGTTCTCCGACAACTACATCAAGCACCTCGACGTGCTGCAGAGCGTGGGCATGACGCGCATCGACCCCGTCATGTACAAGGGCCATCCGGTGATCCCGATGGAGTTCCTGAAGGAGCTCCTGCCGCCGCCGTCGTCGCTCGGCGAGAACTACACCGGGCGCACGTCGATCGGCTGCATCATCGACGGCAAAAAGGACGGCAAGCGCAAGACCGTGCTCATCTACAATGTCTGCGACCACGCTCAGTGCTACAAGGAGACCGGAGCGCAGGCGGTCTCCTACACCACGGGCGTGCCGCCGGTCGTCGGAGCCATCATGATGTTCAAGGGGCACTGGACCGGCAAGGGCGTGTACAACGTCGAGCAGCTTCCCTCGAAGCCGTTCATGGACGAGATTGGCAAACAGGGCCTGCCCTGGCATATCAAGGACATTACGCCGGCCGACCAGGCCGAGCTGTTCGCGGTCAAAACCTGATCGCCACTCCCTAGATTGGCGAATGGGCGGCCTTGGCCGCCCATTTTTTTTGCACCTCGCGAGCATTGCGACTTGCTTCGGCAAGGCAGATAAATCTCGGCGCCGTGGAATAAAATTTCGCTCCCGCGCAGCTGCTTTCGCGCCAATTGTGGCGCCTCCCTCCTCAATTGAATCACACGAATCTCTCACCGTTCACGTCGTTATTCGATACATGTCACCGATGGGGGGACTCGATGGCTCATCTCTCTCAGAAGCTCGCGGAGATGCACCGCCGGCTCAGCGAGGCGGCACAGGAGGAGCAGCAGCTCATCCTGCGGCTCAATGCGGCGCTCAACCATGTCGACGAGGCGCTGCTCACCGAAATCCGCCACGTCACCGCTCAGCACGAGGCGCGGCGCGGCGTCATCATGAACGAGTTGCAGCTGCTGGCGACACGCATCTGCTCATTCCCGGCCGTGACCAGCGAGCCCGCTCCCGCAGCGCTCGAGGAGGACCCGCGCAACGTCACCTCCAACAGCCGGCTGGCGCGGCCGGTGACCCACTCGCCGGGCGACTGGCGCATGGCGGCGCAGAACGTCGAGGACGACGACCTCGACTTCTTCACCGACGGCCCGCCGAACTGAGGCCTCGCTTAATCTCCGAGAGGCAAGAGCGCGTCAGCGCACTGCCGCGGCGATACGATCCTCCGGTGCCGGACGCTTGCATCTGGCAGTCGTCATCCAGCGATGCCATATAGCGCGCTCAACTTTTCCTCTCCCCTGCCTCGCCAGGGGAGAGGAAGCGAGCCTGTGGTGGCGCCATGATCCCGAAACTTCCCTCCGACATTCACACCCCCGCCTACGTCCTCGACGTCGCGGCGCTGAAGCGCAACCTCGCGACGGCCGAGCGCATCAAGCGCGAGACCGGCGCCAAGATCCTGCTCGCCACCAAGGCCTGGGCCATGCCGGCGGCGTTCCCGCTGTTGCGCGACATCCTCGACGGCACGACGGCGTCGGGCGAGTACGAAGCGCGCATGGGGCGAGAGGAGTTCGGTCGCGAGGTGCACGTCTATGCGCCGGCCTATGCTCCGGGCGAGGTCGAGCGCCTGACGCGGATCGCCGACCACATCTACTTCAATTCGCCGGAGCAGATCACGCGCGGGCTGCCGCTCGCAAAGGCGGCCGGCCGTGCGGTCGGCATCCGCATCAACCCCGGCTACTCGAACGCGACGCTCGGTGGATCGCTGTACGACCCGTGCGCGCCCTACTCGCGCTTCGGCACGACGGCGAGCGAGATCGACCAATTGCCCTGGGGCGAGATCGACATCTTCCATGCGCACGCGCTTTGTGAATCGCTCGCCGACGGCTCGGCCGGGCTCATCGCGCACGTGGCCAAGAGCTTCGCGCCCCAACTGCGGCGGGTGAAGGCCGTCAACTTCGGTGGCGGGCACTTCATCAACCGGCCGGGCTACGACGTCGACACGCTGATCGCAGCGCTGCGGGCCTTCAAGGCCGAGTTCGACCTCGAGGTCTATCTCGAGCCCGGCGCGGGCCTCGTGGTCAACACCGGCTACCTGGTCGCCTCCGTGATCGGCATGCACCGCAACGACAAGGAGATCGCCATCCTCGACGCGTCGGCCTCGACGCACATGCCCGATGTGCTCGAGGTGCCCTACACGCCGCCGGTGCTTGGCGGCAAAGCGCCGGGCGAGCTCGCGTACACCTACATCCTCGGCGGCAAGACCTGCATGACCGGCGACATCATCGGCGAGTACTCCTTCGATGCGCCGCTCGCCGCAGGCTCGCGCGTGATCTTCGGCGACATGATGCAGTACTCGTTCGTGAAGAACACGACCTTCAACGGCACGCCGCTGCCGGACCTCGCCATGCTGCACGAGGACGGGCGCTACGAGATCGTGCGCAGCTTCGGCTACGAGGAGTTCCGGCGCCGGCTGGGGTAGGGTGCACCGCACAATCGCGCAGACGTGATCGGAGATGGATGCTCCCGGTGCTGATCGGTGGCCGGGAGGAGCGTATAGTCGCCTGCGCAAGGCTACTCGTGAACCATCTCCGAAGACGGGAGGTCTCGATGATTGCGCCAAGTCCCAACGCCGATGCCGACTATCTCGAGCACGTCGCGTTCTACCACAGCTTCCTCAGGTTCGTGATCGGCTGCATCAGCGCCATTGCTGTGCTGCTGATCCTGATGGCCTATTTTCTGACGTAGCGCCGCCACGTCGTCAGCTTGTCTCGTACTCTCGGACGCCGCGCACCGCGCGGCGTCGCAGGTGGGGATGTGCGCAAGGAGAGCGATGGAAAGCGCTCACTTCGAAGACCGATCGCACCGCAATGCTTCCAAGTGCTCAGCGTAGGCATCCAAGAAGTGCTTGCGGGAACCAGTCCTTCTCTCGTCGACGAGCTGTCGTGCATTCTGCGCGACAGCCTGCTCGGACGAGGTCTCAGCAAAAATGGTCATGCCGTAAATGGTCATAGAACTCCCCCTCACAATTACTCTACGGGCAGGATTAGGGCGGGGGACGGGACCAGGCCAGTGGCGGTTGGGCCTAATCCACTGGGCGGACTTGACCGGGGAAATGGGAGGCCATGGCGCTTGACTGTGCCCTGATCACCACGCCGCCGGAGCACATTGCCAGCATGCTCCGGCTCGCGCGGCAGGCAGCCTGCGCTAGCCCCTTCAAACGAGGACAAAGCCTAGCGCTGTGTGCGGCAGCTCTGCAGGCAGCGGGTGAGCTCCGAGCCGCAGCTCGGGCTATCCTTGGTCGCGCGGCGGCAGGCGTTCTCCTGCGCGTAGCAGCGCGGCGCGCAGTCATTGGCACTGGTGGCGGTGGCGAGCGACACGAGGCACAGAGCGGTGGCGATCGCGTATCGAATGCAGCTTGTCATGGATCGACCCTCCCTGCTGGCTTTGACGTCCATACCGACCCCGCGCCGGCTCAATCGTGGTTTACGCCCGGGACGATGAACGTCACCTGAACCAGCCGTCAAGCGTATCGGGTCAATAGGGTTGCCGGAGCATCGATCTCATCCGACAAAGAGTCCCGCCATTCGATTTGTCGAGCCGGCTCAAGCATCCGATCCGCCAGAACCGAAGCGGGTGGATGAGACCAATGCTTCGCGCTTCGGCGGGCCGAAACGATCATGGCCTAGAACGCGAACTCCTCGAAGATGTGGTCGATGCGGCCGCGCCAGGGGCCTTCGAAGCGCTCGATCAGCTCGTCGGCGACCGTGCGGCCGGTGGCGACCAGGCCCTCGAGCGGAGCGAGGTAGACTGTCTCGTCCTGGCTTCGGACGTTGATGCGGCGGCGCTTTCTCAAGCCCAGCCGTGAGATGCGGAGCGCCGTGCGCGCGATCTCCTGGACGGTGGTGTCGCGGAAGGGTGTCTGCAGGGCGGAGCGCGGCACCCGCTCCCTGAGCTCCTGGCGCTCCTCCGCGGTCCACGACCGCACGAGATCCCAGGCGGCGTCGAGGGCGGTCTCGTCGTAGAGGATGCCGACCCAGAATGCGGACAGCGCGCAGATTCGCCGCCAGCGTCCGCCGTCGGCGCCGCGCATCTCGAGAAAGCGCTTCATGCGCACCTCGGGGAACAGAGTCGTCAGGTGATCGGACCAGTCGTCGAGCGTCGGCAGCTCGCCGGGCATGGCCGCAAGCTTGCCTTCCATGAAATCGCGGAACGAGGCGCCGGCGACGTCGATATAGCGTCCGTGCCGGTAGACGAAGTACATCGGCACATCGAGCGCATAGTCGACATAGCGCTCGTAGCCCATGCCGTCCTCAAACACGAACGGTAGCATGCCGGTGCGGCGCGGGTCGGTCTCGCGCCACACCTCGCTGCGGAGCGACTTAAAGCCGTTGATGCGGCCCTCCTCAAACGGAGAGGACGCGAACATCGCCGTCGCAATCGGCTGCAGGGCGAGGCTCACGCGCAGCTTCTTCACCATGTCGGCCTCGCTTGCGAAGTCGAGGTTCACCTGCACAGTGGCGGTGCGATACATCATGTCGAGGCCGCGCCTACCCACTTGCGGCATGTAGCGCGTCATCACCGCGTAGCGTTGCTTCGGCATGTGCGGCGTCTCGGCGAGAGTCCACTTGGGGGAGAAACCGACGCCGAGGAAGCCGATGCCGAGATCCTCGCCCACGTCGAGCACCTCGTGCAGGTGCTGCTGGGTCTCCTCGGCGGTCTCGTGCAGCGTCTCGAGCGGGGCGCCGGAAAGCTCGAACTGGCCGCCGGGCTCGAGGCTGATGTTGCCGCCGACCTCGCCTTGGGGCCGCTTCAGCGCGATGATGTGCTCGCCCTCGGTGATCGGCTCCCAGTCGTAGCGCGCGATCATGTGCTCCATCAGAGCACGGATGCCGCGCTCGCCACCGTAGGGCACGGGGCCAAGCGTATCGGTGTGGAAGACGAACTTCTCGTGCTCGGTGCCGATGCGCCAATCCGCCTTTGGCTTCTCGCCGGCCGCGATCCAGCCCACGAGATCGTCGCGCGAGCGCACGGGCAGGCTTGGCGAACCTTCCTGGCGGGTCGACATTCTGATGGGCCTCTGGGTCTTTGAAGGAAGGGCGCCCCTAGCGCGTGGCACGAGTTATGGCGACGGGCGGGCGGCTTAACAAGGGCCGACCTTAGTCCCTGCGGCCGATCGGCACCGCAGCCTCAGCGTTAATTGGCTAGCGGATGGTCGGCGGGGGCAGGCAAAAGCGCACCCGGTCGAGGTCGTCAGGTATGGTTTCCGACCTCAGACAGGCCTCGAGCCTGCGGATCATGATCGAGCCGTGGTTGTCGCGGAGGCAGTCCACGAACAGTCGGACACCCGCAGCCGCGCAGTTGCCGACCTCGGCCATGATGTACTCGGGATCGTCGGTATCCGGCTTGCGCGGACGCGAGAGGTCGATGTAGGGCTCGACGATGATGCCGCCTCGGCGGCCGTGGCCTGATCCATCGCCTGGTCTATTGCCGCCGGGTCGGTCCCAACCGCGGCCAGGATCGGCCGACGCGCCGGCGGCCGACAGCAGCACAAGAGCCGCCATCGCCAGTCTCAACGTGCCTGTGACCAGCCACCGCGGCATGCCCGCTCCGTCCTTGGCCGCCTCGCCATACGAGATGCATCACCAAGCCATGGCTACCAGGGCCGGGCAGGCTTCGCATCAGCCACGGATGATAGGGTTGCAACCGTAAACGAATCGCTGTTGCGGAGATTGCGCCATGAAGAACGAGGCGCTCCTAGCCGGGGGCATCCTGGTCGTTGCTGTGGTGGCCGCCTCGTTCACGCTCGACGGCGAGCGGGTGCCGGTCCAGAAGCTGGCGGGAGGCTCTGAAGCTTGCATCTATCATGCTGGCCCGAAGGATGCCGATCTCATCAACGAGGGCTCGGACGCCGGTCAGAGGATCTTGAGGTCGATCCTCGACCTCGACCACAAATGCGAGTACGTCACGCTGGCGCTGCCGGACGGGAGCAGGCAGATCATGAAGCTCGGCAAGGAGGGGCGCGCGCCGGGCGCAGCTGCTCCTCCAAGCATCACGACGTTTCCGTAGCGGGCAGGGCCGAGAGGAGCTCGCGCGCTTTCGCGCAATCGGCCTTCATCTGCGCGACGAGGGCCTCGGCGCTGTCGAACTTGCGGTCGCCCCGGATCATGTCGATGAAGATCACCTCGATCTCGCGGCCGTAGATATCGCCGTCAAAATCGAACAGGAACACCTCGAGCACGGGCTTGCCGTTGTCGAAGGTCGGGCGGGTGCCGAGATAAGCGGCGCCGTCGAGCATGCGCCCGTCGAGCCCCACCCGCACCGCGTAGATGCCGTGCCCAAGCGACGTGCCTCGCGGCAACGCGATGTTGGCGGTCGGAAATCCGAGTCCGGTGCCGCGCTTGGCGCCGCCGATAACGGGGCCTTTGACGCTCCAGCGTCGGCCGAGCGCGGCGGCTGCGGCGCGAACGTCGCCCTCGGCGAGCAGAAGGCGAATGCCGGTCGAGGAGAACGGCTCGCCGCGGTCGGCAACGGGCTCGACGACGGTGACGCCGAAGCCCTTGGCGGCGCCCGCAGCCCGCATCGTCTCGGCCGATCCCGACCGGTTGCGCCCAAAGAAGAAATGGTAGCCGACGACCACGTGCCGAACGGCGAGCGCACCGACCAGCACGTCGTCGATGAACCGCTCGGCATCGAGCCGCGCGAGATCGGCGTTGAACTCGAGAACAATGGCGAGGTCGAGCCCCAGGCTGCGAAAAACCGCAAGCTTTTGCTCGAGCGGCATCAGGCGGAAGTGGTGGTCGCCCGGAGCAAAGAACTCGCGCGGATGAGGCTCGAAGACGACCACGCCCGCGGGACATCCGAGGCGCGCGGCCGCTTCTTTTGCGCGCGCGAGCAGGACCTGATGGCCGCGATGGATGCCATCGAAATTGCCCAGCGCCAGCGCTGCGCCCTTGGCGTCAACGGGGACGTGGCCATAGCCATGGACGACGCGCATCGCGGGGCTCCCTCGCCGCCGAGCCGAGGTCAGGCCGGCCGGCCCGGCACCATCAGAACGGCCTCGCCGGAGAGCACGGGCTTGCCGGCGACCGTGCACACCGTCTCGAAGCGTGCGCGCTTCTTCTCGGGTAGGAGCTCGACGATCCTCACGGTCGTGACGACGGTGTCGCCGATCTTCACCGGGCCCTTGAAGGCCAGCGTCTGGGAGATGTAGATCGAGCCCGGTCCCGGCAGCTTCATGCCGAACACGGCCGAGATGTAGGCCGCCGACAGCATGCCGTGGGCGATGCGCTCCTTGAACATCGTGGTTGCGGCGTACGCGGCATCGAGATGGACCGGATTGCGGTCGCCGGAGACATTCGCGAACGCCACGATGTCGGCTTCGCTCACCGCATTCGAGAGCGAGGCCTCCTGGCCGACCGCCAAATCCTCGAAGTAGGTGATGCTGTTGGTTGTCATGTTTTTTCCCGCCGGTCCAACTTGGAGCGCGCGAGAGCCCTGCCCTCACCCGCAAACGGGGCGGACACTAGCGGGCGGCCGCGCCCTGCGCAACACGACGGAGGCCTGCCAAAACCGCCTGGAGTCCGGGCTTTGCGGGGTTGCAGGCGAGCACGAGATCGCGTTATAAGGCCTCATCCCCAAATCTTCCTTCAGTTAATGGCTTTTGCGGACGAGCCCCGCGGAAGCCCGGAGAAGAGCCGCTATGAGCGACCGCAAACCCCTGATGCCCAAGGCCACCGCCGTGTGGCTCGTCGAAAACACCTCCCTCTCGTTCGAGCAGATCGCCGAGTTCTGCGGGTTGCATGTGCTCGAGGTGAAAGGCATCGCCGACGGGGACGTGGCGCAGGGCATCAAGGGCCTCGATCCCGTGACCTCGAACCAGCTCACGCGCGAGGAGATCGAGACCGCGGAGAAGGATCCCGGCCATCCGCTCAAGATCGCCGAGCCCAAGGTCGTGATGCCGGAGGCCGCCTCCAAGCGCGGGCCGCGCTATACGCCGGTCTCCCGCCGCCACGACCGGCCGAACGCCGTGCTCTGGCTGCTGCGCAACCATCCCGAGCTCAAGACCAGCCAGCTCATGCGCCTCGTCGGCACCACGAAGCCCACCATCGCGCAGATCAAGGACCGCACGCACTGGAACTCGCCGAACCTCGTGCCGCAGGACCCGGTGACGCTCGGCCTCTGCTCGCAGACCGACCTCGACGGCGAGGTGAAGAAGGCCGCGCGGCGCATCGAGCGCGAGCGGCGCGAGGCGCAGAAGGAGGCCATCAAGGCCGGCACGCTGCTGCCGACCGAAGAGACGACGGCAGCACCCGAGGAGGAGGGCTTCCGCCCGACCGCCGAGATCGTGCAGCCGAAGGAGGCCGACGCAGCACGCGAGGAGACTCCCGCCGAGGAGGAAGCGCGCGTGTTCGCCAAGCTCAAGGAGCTCAAGGCCGATCCCGAGGACGAGTCCGGCGGCGAGGACGACACGGGCGAGTGATCGCCCGCATCATGCTCGGCATGAGGCCGGGGATGATGCTTGCCGGACAGGGCTCAGCTCAAGCCCGCCCACCACGAGAGCAACGTGTCGGTGACGAGGGCGAGGAAGATCGCTGCGCCGACGTCGCGGTTGGCGCGAAAGCGGCGCAGGCAGTTGCCAGGATCAGACGTATTGAGCGTCGTCACCTGCCAGGCCATCTGAAGGCCCACAAGCGCCACGCCGAAGAAGAAGATCAGATGCGTGCCGGCCAGGAAGCCGGCGGCGATCCAGAGCATGAGCGCGGCGGCGTAGAAAGCGCCGACCCAGAACGCCGAGTCGTTGCCGAAGGTCAGCGCCGTCGACTTCAAGCCCAGCATCAGGTCGTCCTCGGTATCCTGATGCGCGTAGATGGTGTCGTAGCCGATGGTCCAGAGCACTGAACCCGCGTAGAGGAGCAGCGGCGGTAGCGCGAGCGAGCCCTTGACCGCAGACCAGCCCATGAGCGCCCCCCAGTTGAAGGCGAGGCCCAGCACGGCCTGCGGCCAATACGTGAAGCGCTTCATGAACGGATAAACTGCGACGAGGCCGAGCGAGCAGATGCCGAGCGCGATCGTGAAAAAGTTGAACCAGACCAGCACCAGGAAACCCACGAGCAACAGCGCGACGACGAACGCCAGTGCCGCCTCCGGCGTGACCTGGCCCGACGGGATCGGGCGGCTCGCCGTGCGCTGGACGCGGGCGTCGTAATCGCGGTCGACGTAGTCGTTGTAGGCACAGCCGGCCCCGCGCATGACCACGGCGCCGACGGCAAACAACACGAGCATCCAGAGATCCGGGTAGGGGCGGCCATTCGAGACCGCGGCCAGTGTCAGGGACCACCAGCACGGGAATAGCAAAAGCCACGTGCCGATCGGACGGTCCGCGCGCGCGAGCCGTAGAAAGGGACGCCAGGCGGCCGGCGCATAGCGGTCCACCCAGTTGCCGCGCGGGGCATCGGAGACGCCAGGCCGATCGGGCTCGGCCGGCGGATCCGTGTCTGGACTGGTGGCGTGGACGGTCATGGCACTCCTTCCCGGTGTCGGGGCGGACGTTAATGGGCGCTGTTGCCGGCTGCAACCGGCGCGATCGCGCAGGGAAAGGACCTCCGGGCGGTTGGAGCGGACGCCGCATTCGGATATGGAGGCCCTATGGCCGTTCATGATTTCACCTCCCAGCGCCTGTTCGTCGACGCGCCGCTCGCTGCCGGCGCGCGCGTCGTCTGCACGCCGGAGCAGGCCAACTACCTGCGGGCCGTGCTCCGGCTCGGGGCCGGCGACGCCATCCTCGTCTTCAACGGCCGCGACGGCGAGTGGCGGGCGCGGCTCGCCGAAGCCAGCAAGCGCTGCACCGCGCTCGAGGCCGAAAACCTGGTACGTGCGCAGGAGGGCGGGCCGGACATCCACTACCTCTTCGCGCCCCTGAAGCGCGCACGCCTCGACTACATGGTGCAGAAGGCAACCGAGATGGGCGTGGCGAAACTCGTGCCCGTGCTCACGCGGCATACGATCGCCGAGCGCGTGAACCTCGAGCGCATGCACGCGAACGCCATCGAGGCCGCCGAGCAGTGCGGCATCCTGCGCGTGCCGGAGATCGCGGAGCCAGAGAAGCTCGCCACCGTTCTCGCCACCTGGGAACCAGCGCGGCCGGTCATATTTTGCGACGAGGCGGCGGAGCAGAGAAGCGCACTTGCGGCGCTCTCGGCCGTCGCGCCGGGGCCGGTCGGCGTGCTGGTCGGGCCCGAGGGCGGATTTTCGCCCGATGAGCGCGACATGATCCGCGCGCATCCTGCCGCCCGCGCCATCTCGCTCGGACCGCGCATCATGCGGGCGGACACGGCGGCCATCGCCGCGCTCGCCCTCGTCAACGCCACGCTCGGCGACTGGCGGTAGACACAAACATCACCGGGAGGCCTGCCTCATGCTCACGCTCTATCACAACCCGCAATCGCGATCGACCACGGTGCACTACATGCTGCATGAGCTCGGGGAGCCGTTCGAGATTGTTCCAATCGACCTGAGAGCGGGTGAGCACAAGAGGCCCGAGTTCCTCAAGATCAATCCGATGGGCAAGCTGCCGGTGCTGCGCGATGGCGAGACCATCGTGACAGAAACGCCGGCGATCCTGCTTTACCTCGCCGACAAATATCCGAGGGCGGGCCTCGCGCCGGCAATCGACGACCCCGCCCGAGGTCCCTTCCTGCGCTGGCTCTTCTTCTATGGGAGCTGCTTCGAGCCGGCCATGATGGATGTTTCCCTGAAGCGGGAGTCGCCGTCGAGCATGGCCGGTTGGGGGAAACCCCAGGACGTGCTGGATGCTCTTTCGGCCGGCCTCAAGCCAGGGCCATGGCTTCTGGGCAACCGCTTCTCGGCCGCCGATGTCATGGTCGGCTCGGGGGTTGCGTTCATGCTGGCGTTCAAGGTGCTGCCCGAGCGGCCGGAGTTTGTGGAGTACGCGGCGCGACTCGAGGCCAGGCCGGCGCGCGCGGCCGCCAAAGCCGCGGATGCGGAGCGAATGGCCGCGGCGGGCTGAGCAGGGCCGGCTCCGGCCGGCCCTTTGCTTCCGGCGGTCCGGGTTGCTAGAACCCATCCAAACTCAGAACGCGTCGGCATTGCGACGAGCGAAAGACGAGCACGATGGCCAAGGGCAACGGCGTGGCGGAGACTGAGGCGAAGGGCGAGGCTGCCGCGGGCGGCCGCGACTGGAGCCAGACGCTCAACCTGCCACAGACCGACTTTCCGATGCGGGCGGGTCTGCCGGAGCTCGAGCCCAAGATCCTCAAGCGCTGGAAGGATCGCGACCTCTACGGCGAGCTCAGGCAGCGCTCCAAAGGCCGGCCCAAGTTCGTGCTTCACGACGGGCCGCCCTACGCCAACGGCAACATCCACATCGGGCACGCGCTAAACAAGATCCTCAAGGATCTGGTGGTGAAGAGCCAGCAGATGCTCGGGCACGATTGCAACTACGTGCCGGGGTGGGACTGCCACGGGTTGCCGATCGAATGGAAGATCGAGGAGCAGTATCGCGCCAAGGGGCAGGAGAAGCCGAACTTCTCGGACCCCGTCGCGATCAACGCCTTCCGCGACGAGTGCCGGCGCTTCGCCGAGAAGTGGGTGGACGTGCAGCGCGGCGAGTTCGAGCGGCTCGGCGTGATCGGCGATTGGGCGCACCCGTATCTGACGATGAGCTATGCCGCGGAGGCGACGATCGCGCGCGAGCTCATGCGCTTCGCAGCCAATGGCCTGCTCTATCGCGGCTCGAAGCCCGTGATGTGGAGCGTCGTCGAAAAGACGGCGCTCGCGGAGGCCGAGGTCGAGTACCAGGACTATCAGAGCGACGCGGTGTGGGTGAAGTTTCCGGTATTGCGAGTAGGTACCTCAAGCCGAAGCCATTCGGCCGAAGATCATGATACTCTATTCAAAACTTTGTCTGATGCTTCTGTGGTCATCTGGACAACAACTCCGTGGACCATCCCAGGCAATCGAGCGGTTAGCTTCTCGTCGAAGATCGACTACGGTCTATATCAGGTCACAGCTGCGCCAGAAGGAAATTGGGCCAAAAACGGGGATAAGCTGATCCTTGCGGACAAGCTCGCGGCGGACGTGATGAAGGCATCGAAGGTTGAAGCCTTTGAACGCCGGGGCACAGTAAGCGCCAATATTCTTGATCGCCTTGCTGTGGCTCACCCTCTTCGCGGCCTTGGCTACGAGTTCGATGTCCCCCTGCTCGACGGCGATCACGTGACCGATGATGCGGGCACAGGCTTCGTGCATACGGCGCCGGGGCATGGCGCGGACGACTACAATATTTGGACCAGCAAGCAGCAGCTTTTGCGCCTGGGCGGCATCGACACGACCATCCCGTTCACGGTCGATGCGGACGGCGTGCTGACCAAGGAGGCGCCGGGCTTCAGCGGCAAGCGCGTGCTGAAGGAGAACGGCGACAAGGGCGATGCCAACGACGCCGTAATCAAGGCGCTTTCCGAGGCCGGCAACATCATCGCGCGCGGGCGCCTCAAGCATCAATATCCGCACTCGTGGCGCTCGAAGAAGCCCGTCATCTTCCGCAATACGCCGCAGTGGTTCATCGCCATGGACACGCCATTCGGCGGCGACAATCGCACGCTGCGCGCGGTTGCGCTCGAGGAGATCGCCAACACGGAGTGGGTGCCGGAGACGGGCGAGAACCGCATCAACGGCATGATCGCAAATCGCCCCGATTGGGTGGTGTCGCGCCAGCGCGCGTGGGGCGTGCCGATCACCGTGTTCGTCTGCAAGGCGGACCACGGGACCTTCAAGGAAGGCGACATTCTCCGTGACGAGGCAGTGAATGCCGCCATCGCCGAGGCCTTCGAGAAAGAGGGCGCGGATGCCTGGTTCGCGGCGGGCGCGGCCCTGCGCTTCCTCGCGCCCAAGTACGATCCCGCCAAGTGGGAGCAGGTGCGCGACGTGCTCGACGTCTGGTTCGACTCGGGCTCGACGCATGCGTTCGTGCTCGACGATCCGAAGCAATTTCCCGGCCTCGCGGGCATCCGACGGGTGCACGACGGCGGCGCCGACAGAGTGATGTACCTCGAAGGCTCCGACCAGCATCGCGGCTGGTTCCACTCGTCTCTGCTCGAGAGCTGCGGCACGCGCGGGCGCGCGCCCTACGATGTCGTGCTGACGCACGGCTTCATCCTCGACGAGAAGGGCGACGAGAAAATGAGCAAGTCCAAGGGCAACGTGCTCTCGCCCCAGGAGGTCATGAAGACCTCGGGCGCGGACATCCTGCGCCTCTGGGTCGCGTCCGCCGACACCACCAACGACATCCGGTTCGGCCCTGCCATCGTGCAGTCGGCGGCGGAGGCGTACCGCAAGCTCAGGAACACGCTGCGCTGGATGCTCGGCGCGCTGCACTACTTCTCGCCCGAGCTGCAGGTGCCGCGGGCGGAGCTGCCGGAGCTCGAGCGGCTGATGCTGCATCGCCTGACCGAGCTCGACAACGAGATCCGCAAGGCCTACGCGGCCTACGACTATCGCGGCGTGGTGGCGGCGCTCTCGCCGTTCATGAACACCGACCTCTCGGCGCTCTACTTCGACATTCGCAAGGACACGCTCTACTGCGAGCCCTACTCGAGCGTGAAACGGCGGGCGTGCCTCACCGTGATCGACCAGATCTTCGGCTGCGTGACGTCATGGCTGGCGCCGATCCTTTCGTTCACGACGGAGGAGGCCTGGATCCACCGCTACGGCGCCGAGGGGAGCGTGCATCTCGGCCTGTTCCCGGAGCTGCCGGAAGCCTGGCGCGACGACGCGCTCGCCGCCAAATGGGAGAAAGTCAGGAACGTGCGCCGCGTGGTCACCGGCGCGCTCGAGCTCGAGCGGGCCGCGAAGCGCATCGGCTCGAGCCTCGAGGCCGCACCGGAGATCTACGTCACCGATGCCGCCACCCTCGAGGCGATCGAAGGCATCGACCTCGCCGAGATCTCGATCACGAGCGGCGCGACGCTGGTGCGCAAGGTGGCGCCCAATGCGGCCTTCACGCTCCCCGACGTGCCGGGCGTCGGCGTCGTGCCGGCGCTCGCCAAAGGCAAGAAGTGCGCGCGCTCCTGGCGTATCACCGAGGACGTGGGATCGGACCCAGACTACCCGGACCTGTCTGCCCGCGATGCCGCCGCCGTGCGCGAGATCGATTCCAGGGCGACCGCATGATGGGCAAAGCCGGCCTCTCGCCCTGGCTCTGGGGCCCATGGTCCCGCCTCGGCCTCTGGGTCGCGGTCGCAACGTTCGCCGTCGATCAGGCCAACAAATGGTGGACCCTTTACGTCTACGACCTGCCCTCGAAGGGCCGGGTCGAGGTGCTGCCTTTTTTCGATCTCGTGTTCGTGAAGAACACCGGCATCAGCTACTCGCTGTTCGACGGCTCCAGCACGGCCTGGCAGATCGTTCTTGCTTTGTTTTCGGTGGTGGCCTCGGGCGGGCTCTGGGTGTGGCTCGCGCGCGGCGGAGCGGGGCGGCTGATGGCGTGGGCCCTCGGCCTCATCATCGGCGGGGCCCTCGCCAACGGGCTCGATCGGCTGCTGATCGGCGGGGTTGCGGACTTCTTCTCCCTGCACGCATTCGGCTTCTACTGGTACATCTTCAACATCGCGGACGTGGCCATTGTTGCCGGGGTGGCGGGGCTCCTGTATGAGTCTGTCGTTGGGAGTCGCAAAGACGCCGCAAACCCGATGTAGCCGAAAGTGTTAGCCGCACGGGTAACGAGACGGCACGAGGGGCTAGAGCAATGCGGGCAACCAGACTGCGCGCCACGACACCGTCGGCAAGCCGGGCCAAGACACGCGTGCTCCGCGCCGCCATACTTCCCATGCTCCTCGCCGTCGCCGGCTGTGCCCCCGACGAGGTCGAGCTCAACGGCAGCCTGTTCAATGCTGTCGGCCTCAACCAGAAAGCAAAGACCACCGAGCCGAAGCTCGCCGAGCGCCAGCCGCTCGTCCTGCCGCCTAACCTCAATCGCGTGCCAGAGCCGGGCCGTCCGCCCGAGGCCGCCGCGGCAGACGTTGCCGCATTGAATGACCCCGACAAGATCAAGAAGACCAGCCAGGCCGAGCTCGAGCGGCAGCAGGCGGAGTACTGCAAGGTCCACTACGAGTACGCGAAGGCCCATGGCGACGAGACGGGCGCCGACCTCGCCACCGGGCCGCTCGGTCTCTGCAAGGGCTCGGTCCTGACCTCGCTCACGAACTGGACCAAGGGCGACAAGAGCGACGAGGACGAGGACGCTCAGTAGCGCTCTGCACGGGCGCAGCCTGAACCTCTCCAGCGCCGAGCAGGCGATGTTATTCCCTCTATATTTGAGTTAGTTATTTGCTCGGGGTGCGCGTATGATCACCTCGACATGAACGTGTTGTCATTTGACATCGGCCCCCGCAAACCCGAGTTCTTTGCCATCGCTCCGCCCTCCGGATCGGCACCCGGACGGCCGGCATTTTCCCCGATCTCTCGCCACCGAGGATCATATGATGCATCCACCGGGCGCTCTGCGCCTTCTTTCCTGGGTCATTCTCATCATGCTCGCCATCGCGCCATCCACGATCGAAGCCCACGCCCAGCCTGAGACCAGCGAGTTCAAGCTCTCGAACGGCATGGACGTGGTGGTGATCCCCGATCACCGCGCTCCGGTCGTCACGCACATGGTCTGGTACAAGGTCGGTGCCGCCGACGAGCCCAAGGGCGTCTCGGGCATCGCGCACTTCCTCGAGCATCTGATGTTCAAGTCGACGGACAAGATCCCGCTCGGCGAGTTCTCGAAGATCGTCGCCCGTTTGGGCGGGCAGGACAACGCTTTCACCGGCCACGACGTCACCAGCTACTTCCAGCGCATCGCCAAAGAGCGGCTCGAGACCGTCATGGAGATGGAGGCCGACCGCATGGTGAACCTGCGCCTCACCGAGAAGGAGGTTCTGACCGAGCGCGACGTCATCCTCGAGGAGCGGCGCTCGCGCATCGAGAACAACCCGTCCGCGATCATGGACGAGCAGATGAACGCGGCTCTCTACTACTCGCACCCCTACGGCATTCCGGTGATCGGCTGGGAGCACGAGATGGCGAAGCTCTCGCCCGAGGACGCGATGACCTTCTACAAGCACTACTACGCGCCGAACAACGCCATCCTGGTGGTGGCAGGTGACGTGACGGCCGATCAGGTCAAGGCGCTCGCCGAGAAGACCTACGGCCAGGTGCCAGCCAACCCGGCGGTGCCGGCCGTGCGCAACCGGCCGCAGGATCCGCCGGCGCGCGCCGCACGCCGCGTCGAGTACTCGGACCCCCGCGCGGGCAAGGCCTCGTTCCACCGCGATTATACCGTGCCGAGCTACACCACGGCCAAGCCCGGCGAGGCCGAGGCCCTAGATCTCCTCATGAAAATCGCCGTCGACGGCGCCACCAGCCGGCTCTACAAAAAGCTCGTCGTCGACGAGAAGATCGCCTCCTCGGCCGGCGGCAGCTACTCGGGTGCTGGCCTCGACGGCGGCACGCTCGGCGTCTATGCGATCTCGTCCAACGGCGGCGACCTCGCCAAGATCGAGGAGTCGGTCGACGCGGTGCTGGCAGACGTGCGCGCCAATGGCGTCACCGAGCAGGAGCTCAAGCGCGCCAAGTCGTCCTACATCGCCGACTACATCTACGAGAACGACGACCAGGCCTCGCTCGCGCGGCGCTACGGCTGGGGCCTCGCCATTGGCCGCAGCGTGCAGCAGATCGAGGGCTGGCCGGATGCGATCTCGAAGGTCACGGCCGAGGACGTGAAGCGCGTCGCCGGGCAGTATCTCGACATCAAGCGCTCGGTGACCGGCTACCTCAGGCCCTCGGACGACGCGGGAGCGCGTGCCGAGCAGGCCGCCCCGAAGAGCCGCTCTTAACGCCGTCAAGCAAGGACAGCTCAATGGACCTCACCCGCCGCCCGATCGCGCGTCCTGCCCGCATCGATTTCGCGATTTTGCTCTCGGTCCTCGCTCTCGCCCTTCTTACCACTCTCACGAGGCCCGCCAGCGCCATGGAAATCAAAGTCGTGAAGAGCCCGGGCGGCATCAGCGCCTGGCTCGTCGAAGCCCATAACAATCCGCTGCTCGCGCTCAAGTTCTCGTTCGAGGGCGGCAACTCGCAAGACCCCGCGGGCAAGGACGGGGTCGCGAACTTCGTCACCGCGATGCTCGACGAGGGCGCTGGCGACATCCCGTCCTCCGAGTACCAGGAGCGCATGGAGACCATCGCCATGCGCATGAGCTACGAGGACAGCCGCGACGCATTCTACGGCAACTTCGAGACGCTGACGCAGAACCGCGACGAGGCGGTGCAGCTGCTCAAGCTCGCGCTCACCAAGCCGCGCTTCGATGCCGACGCGGTCGAGCGCATCAGGAGCCAGCTGCTCGCCAATCTCGTCTACTCGGACCGGGACCCGGAAAAGGTCGCGGCGAAGGAGTGGTTCAAGGTGGCCTTCGAGGGCCATTCCTACGGGCGTCCGTCGCAAGGCACCGAGCAGACCGTCTCCGCCATCACGCGCGACGACCTCGAGGCCTACCGCAAGCGCACCTTTGCCAAGAGCAACCTCAAAGTCGTCGCCGTCGGCGACATCACGCCCGAGGAGCTCGGCAAGCTGCTCGACGAGGTGTTCGGCGATCTCCCCGAGAAGGCCGAGCTGCTGCCCGTTGCCATGGCGAAGCCCATTACCGGCGGCAAGGAGAGCTGGGTCCAGATGGACGTGCCGCAGTCGGTCGCCATGTTCGGCTTCGGCGCCATGCAGCGCAAGGACCCGGACTTCATGACCGCGTTCGTGCTGAACCAGCTGATCGGCGGCGGCGGCTTCGCCTCCCGGCTGATGGAAGAGGTGCGCGAGAAGCGCGGCCTCGCCTACTCGGTCTACAGCTACATCCAGCCCTTCAAGCACACGTCCGTCTTCACGGGCGGCGTCGCGACGCGCGCGGATGCCATCACGCAGTCGATCGACCTCATCAAGAAGGAGCTGTCGCACGTCGCCGAGGAAGGACCGACGCCCGACGAGTGGGAGAACGCCAAGAAGTACCTGATCGGCTCCTATGCGCTGCGCTTCGACACCAACTCGAAGATCGCGAGCCAGCTGCTCGGGCTGCTCGAGGACGATTTCGGACCCGACTACGTCGAGAAGCGCAACACCATGATCGCGGCGCTCACCCTCGACGATGCCAAGCGCGTCGCCAAACGCCTTCTCGACACCAAGGACCTCATCGTGACCATCGTGGGCCAGCCGGCCACTGCGACCGCAGACCAAAAAGGCTAACCTGCCAAAGTCCTTGCCCACCCAGCGCGGCGGACGTGCCATAGTTCGGACGGAGCCGCTCTGGGTCTCGACGAGACCGATGGGTTACGCTTTGGGCTGACGGGTTGCGAAGCGACAGGGTCTAGGCTCACGTGACGGTAGAGACGCATGAGCAGCAGTGAGCCCATTTCACCCCTGTGGAGCCCGAGCCCGGAGAGAGTTGCTTCTGCGCAGGTCACCGCCTTTCGCAACGAGGCCAACCGCCGCCACGGCTTGGCGCTCAAGGATTATGCCGATCTCCACGCGTGGTCGGTCGCCGAGGCGCCGGCCTTCTGGACTCTGGTGTGGGATTTCGGCGGGGTGGTCGGCGACAAGGGGGCACGGCTCATTGCCGACCCCGGCCGCATGCCGGGAGCACGCTTTTTTCCCGATGCTCAGCTGAATTTCGCCGAGAACCTGCTGCGCCGGGCCGGCAACGGCGAGGCGATCGTCTTCCACGGCGAGAGCGGCGTCGAGCTGCGGCTGACGTGGGGGGAATTGCGCGCCCTGGTCTCCCGCCTGCAGCAGGCGATGCAGGCCGCGGGCGTCGGCATCGGCGACCGGGTGGCGGCCATGATGCCGAACCGCCCCGAAACCATCGCGCTCATGCTGGCCGCAACCTCGATCGGCGCCATCTTCTCCTCCTGCTCGCCGGATTTCGGCGAGCGCGGCGTGCTCGACCGCTTCGGGCAGATCGAGCCCAAGCTCTTCTTCGCGATCGACGGCTATTGGTATTCGGGCAAGCGCTTCGACAATCGCGAGAAGATCGGCAAGGTCGCCGCCGAGCTCGGCACCACCTGCCGCACAATCATCGTTCCCTACCTCGGCGAGGCGGACGCGATCGCGGCCGGAATTCCCGGAGCACAATCGCTCGCAGCGTTCATCGAGCCATACACGGCGGCGCCGATCACTTTCCGTCGCCTGCCCTTCGACCACCCGATCTACATCCTCTATTCGTCGGGCACGACGGGAGTGCCCAAGTGCATCGTGCACGGCGCCGGCGGCACGTTGCTCCAGCACATCAAGGAGCACCGCCTCCACTCGGATGTCCGCCCGGGCGACCGGATCTTCTATTTCACCACCTGCGGCTGGATGATGTGGAACTGGCTGGCCTCGGGCCTCGCCAGCGAGTCCACTCTGCTTCTCTTCGACGGCGCGCCCTTCCACCCGCAGCCGACGGCGCTTTTCGACCTCATCGCGCGCGAAAAGGCGGCGCTGTTCGGCACCTCAGCGAAGTACATCGACGCCGCGCAGAAGGCTGGCCTGCGGCCGCGCGACAGCCACGACCTTTCCGCACTGAGGCTCATGACGTCGACAGGCTCGCCGCTCGCGCCCGAGGGCTTCCGATTCGTCTACGAGGCGATCAAGCCAGATCTCCATCTCGCCTCGATCTCGGGCGGCACGGACATCGTCTCCTGCTTCGTGCTCGGCGATCCCACAAGCCCGGTCTGGCTCGGCGAGATCCAGGCCCCGGGGCTCGGCATGGCCGTCGACGTCTGGAACGACGATGGCCAGCCCGTGCGGGGGGAGAAGGGCGAGCTCGTCTGCACCGCACCCTTCCCCTCCATGCCCATCGGATTCTGGAACGATTCCGACGGCAAGAAGTATCGCGCTGCCTATTTCAACCGCTTCGACAACGTCTGGCATCACGGCGACTTCGCCGAATGGACCAAGCACGGCGGCCTCATCATCCACGGCCGCTCGGATGCGACGCTCAATCCCGGCGGCGTGCGCATCGGAACGGCCGAGATCTATGCTCAAGTCGAGAAAGTGCCAGAGGTGCTGGAATCGATCGCCATCGGGCAGGATTTCGACAACGATGTGCGCATCATCCTTTTCGTGCGCCTGCGGGAGGGCGTTGCGCTCGACGAGGCGCTGGCGGAGCGCATCCGGCGCCAGATCCGGACCGGGGCCTCGCCGCGCCACGTGCCGGCCAAGATCCTCGCGGTCGCCGATATCCCCCGCACGCGCTCGGGCAAGATCACCGAGCTCGCCGTGCGCGACATCGTCGCCGGGCGTGCCGTGAAGAATCAGGAGGCGCTGGCCAATCCCGAGGCGCTGCAGCTGTTCAAAGACCTTCCGGAGCTCAGGACCTAGCGTTCCCGTTGGCGCGAACGCGGCTTGGCTCGGGACATAAAAGGGATTAGAGCATCCTCCGATCCGACAGAGTCGGATCGGATGCTCAAGGTTTTTGACGAGACCAATGATTCACGCTTCAGACTGGTAGGGTCCGAAGCGATCATGGTCTTGGTGGTCGCAGAAACCAATGCGCCCTTCGCCCGTTATCCAGGACGCCATGACCGCACCCGCCTCGACCACCCTTCCCTATCGCCAGTCCATCGCCGGCTGCCTCTCAGGCGCGATAGGCGAGCATGGGCTTGGCGAGGCCGACCTCATGCGCTGGCTCGCCAAGCTCGAGCCGGCCCTGCACGCCTTGAAAGACGACTACGCGACCGGGAGGCTGCCGCTGCTCAAGGTCCCGGAGGAGACGGCCGACCTCGAGGCTGCGGAAACCGCCTTCGAGACGCTGATTGACGGCGCCGAGACGGTAGTCTTCTTCGGCACGGGTGGCTCTGGCCTCGGCGGGCAGACGCTCGCCCAGCTCGGCGGCTGGAACCTCCCCGGCGTCTCCTGCGCGCCGCGCGGCTCGCGTCCACGCACGCGCTTCTACGACAATCTCGATGCCGTGACGCTCTCGGGCGGCCTCTCGGACCTCGACTTTGCAAAAACGCGCTTCGTCGTCACCTCGAAATCCGGCGGCACCACCGAGACGCTGGTGCAGCTTGCGGCCACGCTCTCGGCCATCAAGGCCGCGGGGCAGGAGAGCCTCATCCCCAAGCTCTTCCTCGGCATCACGGAGCCCGACAAGCCCGACAAGGCGAACGGGCTCAGGGCCCTGCTCGCGAGCCTCGGCGTGCCCATGCTCGAGCACCATACCGGCATCGGCGGCCGCTTCTCCTGCCTGACCAACGTCGGCCTCTTGCCGGCGATCGCGCGCGGGCTCGACGCGCGGAAGATCCGCGCCGGAGCGCGGCAGGTGGTCGAGAGCCTGCTCTCGTCTCCCTTCCCGGCGGCGTTTGCGCCGGCCATCGGGGCAGCGACGGCCGTGGCGCTGTCCAAGGAGCGGGGCATCCGCACGCTCGTGATGATGCCCTATGCCGACCGCCTTGGGCGCTTCTCGGAATGGTACGTCCAGCTCTGGGCCGAGAGCCTCGGCAAGAATGGCGAGGGCACCAGCCCGATCCCTGCGCTCGGCCCCGTAGACCAGCACAGCCAGCTTCAGCTGTTCATGGACGGGCCGCGCGAGATCTTCGTGACGCTCGTGCGCACGGCGTGTGCCGGCGAAGGCCCGGTGATCGAAGGCGAGATCGCCCGCGCCGCGGGGCAGCCGTTCCTCGCGGGGAAGACCATCGGCGACGTGGTGGATGCGCAGTCGCACGCGATCGCGGAGGCCCTAGGGCAGGCAGGCCGGCCGGTGCGCACGTTCGACATCGACCGGCTCGACGAGCGGTCGATGGGCGCGCTGCTCATGCACTTCATGCTCGAGACAATCCTTGCCGGACGTCTGCTCGACATCGATCCCTTCGACCAGCCGGCCGTCGAGCTCGCCAAGGTGCTGACGCGCGAGCGGCTGGCGCGCTGATCAGCCTTTGCGGTTCTCGATCGAGAAGCGGATCAGGTCCGACGTGCGCGGCAGGTCAAGCTTCTCCTTGATGCGCCCGCAGGAGTTGGCGACGGTCTTGTAGGCGATGCCAATGGCGTCGGCTATGCCCTGCAGGCTCTTGCCCTCGCCCAGCATGCGGAGGATCTCGATCTCGCGGTTGGTGAGCTTGCGCATCGGATCATCAGCCCGCACGCTGCTCATCGCCAGCTCGCCAGCCATTGTGCTGTCCAGATAGTGATCCCCCTCCGCCACGCGCAGGACGGCCGTCGTCAGCTCCTCGGCGCCGGCGCTCTTCGAGACGTAGCCGTACGCGCCCGCGTTGAGCGCGCGATGCGCGTAGATCGGCTCGGCATGCATGCTGAACATGAGCACGCGTGCGCCCGGGCTCTCGATACGAATCCGCCGCAGAAGCTCGAGCCCGCTCGCGCCCTCGAGGTTGATGTCGAGGATGATGACGTCGGGCGCCTCCTTGCGCGTGGCAGCGAGTGCCTCGTGGGCGGTGCCAGCCTCTATCAGCGTCGCCTGCGGGATGCCCGAGAGCAGCCGCGTCACTCCCTGGCGGACGACGGCGTGATCGTCGACGACAAGTATCTTCATGAGGTCTCCTGCGAACCGGTGGGCTCGTCGAGTGCGGCGTCGGCGGCTAGAGCCGGCAACCGGACCTTCACCTCCACGCCTGCCCGATCGTCCCTGTTCCTTATATCAACTGTGCCGTCGAGCGCGCCCACGCGCTCGCGCATGGCGATGAGCCCAAAGCCGCTGCCCGTGCTCGCGGGCCTGAGCCCGCCGCCGTCGTCGCGGACCTTTACCTCGATGACGTCACCCTCGCTCAGCGCCACGGCCACGTCGATCGTTGTCGGCTTGCCGTGCTTCAGAGCATTGCTCAAGGCCTCGCGGACGATGCCGTGAATGACGGTGTCGAGCTTCTGGCCAAGAACGCGGTCGGTCACGTCGACCTTGAAGGTCACTTCGGGATTGCGGAGCTGCCAGGAGGTCACCAGGCTGTCGATCGCGTTGGCGAGGCCGAGCTCAAGGTGCACGACGGGGCGAAGCCGGCCCAGGATCGACTTCACGTGCTTCTTCATGTGGGCAACGGCCTCGCGGATGGCATCCGCGCGCGAGGCGAGCTGAGCCTGCTCGGGTGCGCTCGCCATGCGCCGGATGGTCGAGGCGTCTACGTCGACCGAGAACAGGAACGGGCTCACCTCGTCGTGGAGATCGCGGGCGAGGTCGGACCGCTCCTCGTCCTGGACGGTCGCGAGCTGGTCGGCGAGCTGGCGGTTCCGCACCTCCATCTGGCCGAGGCGGGCCGCCATCTCGTTGAAGCCGACGCAGAGCTGCGCGAGCTCGGTCGGGCCCTTCTCGGGCACGCGGACGCCGTAGTCGCCCCCGCCGAGACGGGCGAAGGCCGCGGAGATGACCGGCAACGGCTCGAGCGCGCGGCCGAGGACAAGGTACACGAGGGCAGCAAGCAGACCGCAGAATACGGTGAGGATCGTGAACTTGAGGAGCAGCTCGTCCCAGACCTCGCCCACCTCGCCGCGCTGCTCGGTCGAGAGCTCGAAGGCGCCGTAGGATGTGAGCCTCTCGGGCAGCTCAATGCGGACCACCTGCTGCGGCTGGGCGATCAGCTCGTAGAACCATTCCGGCAGCTCGTCGACGGGGGCAACGAGGCTCGAAATGCCAGGGCCGGTGTGGCCCGGCTCGATATAGGCTGCCTTGACGTGGCGGTTGCCGTCGAAAACGTGCACGAGGCGGACTAACTCGAGGCGCGGATCGGCGTCGTGGGCGATCTCCTGAATGGCCTTGCGGACGGTCTTCTCGGCGATGGCGATGGCGGAGCCGACCTCGGTCTCGACCTTGCTCGCCGCTTGCCAATAGGTGAGCACGCCGCTGATGACGAGCGTCACCGCGAGCACGAGCGAAATCGCGCGCACGAGGGTGGCCCTCAAGGACAGGGATTTGCGCGAGCTGGCAAAGCGTCTCAGTCGGAGGATCTCCATTACCGACAAGGCGTGAGCAGGACCCACTGGGCAGCGCCTCACATGTAACATAGTTACACTTTTATCGTATAGAATGCCCGATCGCGCAAGGCGCGGCGCCGCAATCGCCCGGGTCGGTTACCAACCCGTCCTAAGCTCGAACCTGGTCGCCTGTTCATCCGGACTCGTCGTTTTTCTTGGATTTTCCAGTGGTGCGCCTTCCACTGAGCGGATCGGGCCCTCCTGCAACAGGTGGGCATCGATTTGCGCCGCGTCAGGCAGCTGTCAGGATTCCTGACTACCTGACTTCGATGCCTTGCGAGCGGCGCGCCCTCTTGGGGTGCCAGCTTGCGGGCGCTTGGGCTTCCGGGGGGGCACATGATACATGGCTGGAAAGCCAGCCCATTTCGATGCACGGCATGCGCGCTGTCGCTCATAGGGCTTGCCAGTGGGGCGTTGGCCGACGAGCCGCTCACCGGCTTGCCGGATGCCTCGTTAGCGACCAGCTTACCGCGGCAGCTCGCCGATCTGGACGGCCGGTCGTATCTAGCTCGCCGCGGCTTGACCTATGTGGTGAATTACTCCGGCGAAGTCTTCGGCATCGCATCGGGCGGCCTAGAGCAAACCGCGACCTATGACGGAGTTCTGGCCCTGACGGCGGACCTCGATCTCGAAAGGCTCCTCGGCTGGTCGGGCGCCTCATTGCACGCAAGCGGCTTTCAGATCCACGGACGCGGCCCCACCGACTTTGTGGGCAACGAGTTCACGATCAGCAACATCGAGGCCCTTCCGTCGACCCGGCTCTACGAGCTTTGGCTCGAGCAAGGCATATTCGCGGATCGCGTCAAAATCCGCTTCGGCCAACTGGTGGCGGACGGCGACCTTGCTGTCGCCGACACCGCCGCTCAGTTTCTCAATGGCACGTTCGGCTGGCCCGGAATATTCGGCTCGGACATGCCGGCGGGCGGACCGGCCTATCCCTTGGCCGCTCCGGGAGTGCGTGTCGGTGTGTCCGCGACGCGCGAGCTCACGTTCGTCACGGCAATCTACAACGGAAGCCCGGCAGACCCCGACGCTGAGGATCCAGAGGCGAGCAATCGAGACGGTCTCGAGTTTCGCTTGCGCGATCCGCCACTGGTCATGAGCGAGGCGCAATACTCGTTCGGCCAAGACAGCGGCTTGGCAGGCAAGGTCAAGCTGGGCGGATGGTACAATTTCGGCCACTTCGCGAGCCTGAAGACGGGTGCGGCGGTTCGCGGGGACTACGGCATCTATGCGGTCATGGACCAGCGGCTCTACGCCCTCCCTGGAAGTGACGATAAAGGTGTTTCTGGTTTTGCGCGTATCTCAGTCAGTCCCGAGCAGCAAAACCTGTTCGACTTCTATTTCGACGCGGGGCTGACGGTCAGCGGATTCTCGACGGCGAGACCCGACGATACGGCGGGTGTGGCATTCGGCTTTGGCAACGCCTCGGGAGCGGCGAGCCGCGCGGATCGCGATGCTGGTCTCTCAGTCGCCCGCGACTACGAAGCGGTACTGGAGCTCGACTACCAAGCCGTCATCGCGCCAGGCTGGACCGTCGTTCCGGATTTCCAGTACGTGATTCATCCGGGTGCCCACGTTCCAAATCCCCAATCGGCCACCGAGCCCATCAAGGACGCGGTGGTTCTGGGTCTGCGCACGTCGCTTAACTATTGAGAGGGTCGTCGTCTCGATCCACGCCGCGCCGGGCGCAGTTGCCCGTTACGCCACGCCAGCGGCACCCGGCGCTGCGTCGATTCCGAGCCGCGCCTTACCCTTCGATGCATGAAATGGAGCGGGCGAAGGGAATCGAACCCTCGACATGCAGCTTGGGAAGCTGCCGTTCTACCACTGAACTACACCCGCGATGTCTAAGCCCCATCAATGGGTTGCACGGCGCGCCTGCGCTTTGCCCCGGACGGGCTCGACGGCAAAGGTTCTAGAGGGTTTGGGCCTGCTTCTCAAGCGTCCGCTTCGAAGCCGCCCGTCATCCCTGGAAGGATCGCAATCGCCTTCGGCCGCACTATCTACCTGTCTCTTGCACGGCGATGCTATTGCGGGCATGAGACCGCTGCCGCGACGGGCGGCCGAGAGACAGGACGACCATGAGCGAGACGACGATCAGAGTTCCGCCCGAGTGGGCGCCGCAGACCGCCATCTGGACAGCGTGGCCGGCCGCGGCCTCCGAGTGGAACGGCGACCTCGCCGCGCCGCGGCGTGACGTGGCGGCCCTCGTGCAAGCGCTCGCCGAGAGCAACAAGGTGCAGCTGCTAGTCAACGGCGACGAGGCGGCCACCTCTGCGCTCGCGGCGGTGGGGGACGCGGCGGAGCTCGTCTCAGCCAAGTACGGCGACATCTGGCTGCGCGACACCGGCCCCATCTTCGCGCACAAGGGTAACGAGCGCGTGGCGCTGCGCTTCAACACCAACAGCTGGGGCGGCAAGTTCGACCTGCCCGATGATGCGACGGTCGGCGACCACGTGGCCGAGCTTGCGGGCACGCCCATTCTCCGCTTCGAATTCGTGCTCGAGGGCGGGGCCGTGGACCACGACGGCGAGGGCACCGTTCTCGCCACCAAGCAAACGCTGCTCAACCCCAACCGCAATGGCTGGACGGCTCAGCAGGCCGAGATCGCTCTCGCCGGCTTCGGCACCAAGAAGGTGATCTGGGTCGACGAAGGGCTCGCAGGCGATCACACCGACGGGCATATCGACAACATCGCGCGCTTCGTCGCGCCGGGGCGCGTCGTTTGCCAGGCGCCGGCCGATGCCAACGATCCCAACGCCGCCATCCTGGACTCGATCGCGCGGGCGCTCGAAGCAGCGACCGATGCCGCAGGGCGCAAGCTCGAGGTGATCCGCATCCCGGGCGCGGGACTCTACCGCAATGCGGCCGGCGGCATCTCGCCCGCCTCGCACATGAATTTCATCGTCGCCAACGCCGTGGTCGTGGTGCCGGTCTACGGCACACCGACACAGGAGAAGGCGCTGGCCGCCCTCCAGGCCGTGTTCCCCGACCGCAAGGTGGTGGGCGTGCCGTCGCGCGGGCTCTTGGGCTCGGGCGACGCCGGCGGCGGCTCCTTCCATTGCATCACGCAGCAGGAACCCCTCTGATGAGACAGCGCAGCATCACGGTCGCGGGCATCCAGACCTCCTACGGCGCGGACATGGCCGCCAACATCGCGAAGACGGAAGGCTTCGTGCGGGAAGCCGCACGCCGCGGCGCGGACGTCGTGCTGCCGTCAGAGCTGTTGCAGGGCATCTATTTCTGCACAAAGCAGGACCCAAAGTGGTTCGAGACCGCGTTTTCCGTGGACGAGCATCCGTGCGTTCTGGCGCTCGCGAAGCTCGCGGGAGAGCTCAGCGTCGTGATCCCGATCTCGTTCTTCGAGAAGGAAGGACCGCGCTACTACAACAGCGTCGCCATCGCAGACGCGGACGGCGCGATCCTCGGCGTCTACCGGAAGAGCCATATCCCCGACGGACCCGGCTACCAGGAGAAGTACTACTTCCGCCCTGGCGACACCGGCTTCAAGATCTGGAAGACAAAGCGCGGCACCATCGGCGTCGGCATCTGCTGGGACCAGTGGTATCCGGAGACGGCAAGGGCGATGGCAGTCGCGGGCGCCGAGGTGCTGTTCTATCCGACCGCCATCGGGTCCGAACCCTACGATGCGGCGCTCGACACGCATCGCCAGTGGCAGCGGGCGATGCAGGGACACGCCGTCTCCAACGCGATCCCGATCGTGGCGGCGAACCGCATCGGCGTCGAGAACAACGACGGCGTGCTGCAGGCCTTCTACGGGCACTCGTTCATCACCGACCACACGGGCGAGCTGGTCGACAGCTTCGGGCGGGAGGACGAGGGCGTGCTCGTCCAGACCTTCGATCTGTCGCTGATCGAGAGCTATCGGGCCGACTGGGGCTTCTTCCGCGACCGGCGCACCGATCTCTATGCGGAGAGCATTATCTAGCGCCTTTTCCTGCCGCCTCTTAGCCCCTCCCGGCGCTTGCCTCTGCCCGCGCGGTGCGTGATATAGGCACGTTCGCAGGTGGCATTGGGAGAGCGGCTATGACATCGGCCCGCGTGCTCGGCTTGGCAATCGGTGCGCTGGTGGCGTACGAAACTCTCGGCGCCGCCCTCGCCGAGCCGGAGGGCGCCGCGCTCACCGAAAAGGTAAATGCCTACGTCGACTGCATCAACCGGCTGTCGGAGCGATCCTACGAGTCACGCTCGCGCTACTTCGAATGGGTCGACGCGAAGAAGGGCCCAACAGGCAAAGAGCGGATCATCTACGGCACCTACACCATCTACGACACGTCCGACTGCAAGGCGAAAGTCGACAAGGCCAACGCTCTCGAGCCTCACGACAGCGACCTCGAGGCCGCGGCGTCGGCCTACGTCGAGGCTGTGGTGGCACTCGAGCCGTTGCTGAAAGAGGCCGACGACTACTACGAGCAGGAGGACTACAAGGACGACAAGATGGCCAAGGGCAAGGCCCTGCATCCGCGCCTGGTTGCCGCCTGGACCGCGTTCGCAAGTGCCGACGAGAAGCTTCGCAACGGCATCGACGTGCTCCAGGACAAGGAGGCCGAGGCGAAGCTCGCCGAGATCGAGCGCAGCGAGGGGCGCAAGGATCGCTACCACGTGCAGGCTCTCATGATGCAGGCGAAGCGCCTCATGCGCGTGCAGAGCGCCACCGAGCCCGATCTCGCCAAGATCACCGAGGCGCTCGGAAGCTATGATGCCATCGCCAAGGCGACAGAAACCTATGCCGGCGCCAATCCGGGCACAATCGGGTCGAGCTTCATCGGCGATGCCAAGGAGTTCCTGGTGACGGCCAAGCAGCTGATGCGCCGCGTGCGGGACAAGGTGCCCTACAGCACCGGGGACCGGATGATGCTCGACTCGGGTGGTGGCGGCTGGATGGTCGAAGGGTCGCCGGCTCGGCTCTTGCGCGACTACAACGAGCTCGTTGATAGCTACAATCGCGGCGCGAATTTCTAAACGGCCGCCTGCTAGGCAACCGCGGCATCGCGCAGCCGCTCGCGGCGCTCGCTTGGCGCCAGAAGCTTGGCCAGGCTCAGCACGGACACGGGCCGCGAGAACAGATAGCCCTGGAGATTGTGGCAACCGATGCGGGTCAGAATGGCCTGCTGCTCGGGGGTCTCGACGCCCTCGGCCGTCACCGAGATCCCGACGGCATGCGCCATCGTGGTAATGGCCTGCACGATGGAGCAGGAGGCCGACTGCTCGTCGAGATGCTGCACGAACGAGCGATCGATCTTGAGCCGGTCCACCTCGAGCTTGATCAAATAGCTGAGGGACGAGTAGCCGGTGCCGAAGTCGTCGAGAGCGATGCGGACGCCGGCGTGCCTCAAAGTTTTGAGCACGTTGCTCGATGTGCCCGAGCTTTCGAGAAGAACGCTCTCTGTGATTTCGATCTCGAGGCGTCCAGGCGGAAGGCCCGTCTCTGCCAGAACCTCGAGCACGCGGCTCGCGAACTCGGGCTGCAGCACCTGACAAGGTGAGGCATTAACGGCGATCATGGGGATGCTCCACTCCACGGCCGCCTTGCATGCCTCACGGAGAGCCCACTCGCCCAGCCGCTCGATCAGCCCGCACTCCTCTGCGAGAGCGATGAAGGTCGGCGGCGGGACAAGCCCGAGCCGCGGATGATGCCACCGGAGCAGGGCTTCGACGCCGGTGATCTCCAGGTGCTCGGCCGAGTAGACCGGCTGATAGACGACCTCGAGCTCGCGCCCGGCATCGAGGGCATGACGCAAGTCGACCTCGAGCGCGTGGCGCTCGCATAGCGTCGCGCTCATCTCCTCGGTGAAGAACCGGAAGCAGTTCCTCCCCGTCTTCTTTGCCTGGTAGAGGGCGATGTCGGCCTTGCGCGCTAGCTCGCTGCCGTCGACGCCGAAGTCCGGCGAAATGGCGACACCGATGCTGATCCCGACGGCCGCATGGCTGCCCAGCACCTCGAACGGCCTCGCAGCGGCCGACATGATCGCGCAGCAGAAATCCTTGACCTCCTGTCGAGAGTCGGGGTCGGGCCTTATGATCGCAAACTCGTCGCCGCCCATCCGGGCCAACACGTCGCTTGGGCGCAGCAGCGCGCGGAGCCGTGCGGCCAACTCCTTGATAAGCACGTCTCCTGCCGCATGACCCAGCGTGTCGTTGACCTGCTTGAAGCGATCGAGATCGAGGAACATGAGGGCGGTGCGCCCGCCGGTGCGGAGCTGTTCGACCAACACGCGCGGAAGCTCGGTGTTGAAACACGCCCTGTTCGGCAAGCCCGTCAGCGCGTCGTGGTTGGCCGCGTAGTCGCTCTGCTCCTTGGCGAGCTCGATTGCCCTTTTCTGCTCCGAGAGCGCCTCGTTGACCGCCTGGAGCTCATGGAGGAGCTCGATATTGCGATCCTCGATGACCTTGCGATCTCTAATGTCGAAGACGAAGCCCTCAAGATAGAGCAGCTCGCCTCTCTCACCGAGAACGCCGCCACCGATCTCACGCACCCACACCGCATTGCCGCAAGGCTGCACCATGCGATAGTCGACGTGCCAGTTGCGGTTGTCAGCGAGCCCGGCGTCGACCTCCGCATAGACCGTGGGCAAGTCGTCCGGGTGGATGAGGGAGGTGTACTCCCTCACCTTGTTGTTCGTCAGGTCGTCGGTCGGATAGCCGGTGAGCGAGAGAAAGCCCTCGCTGATGTAGAGCATCGTGTATGTCGCGTCGTTCCGGCACCGATAGAGGAAGCCGTCCATGCGGCCGGTGATGCTGAGGAGCGCGTCCAAACGCTCGTCGATGGGCGCTCCGTGCCTCCCGGCCCGTGCCGGAGATTTATCGTGGTGCACCACACGCCCACTCCCAACCTACGCCACCCATGCTGATCCACATCAGCACGTGTAGGGGTCAGAGCATAATGAACGGAGGTTATAGTTGGCTTGCTCGCCGCGGTGAATTTTCAATGAAAACTCTGCATCTTCCAATACTTGCTTGCGCTCTCAGCCCATTTCCCGGGCGGACGCCCTCACCCCGTGCCGCTATCGCTTTGGAAGCAGCTCGGGGCGGTACTCGAAGTGCATGGTGTCGAAGTGATACCACTTGCCGCCCCAGATGAACCCATTGCGCTCAAAGATCTCGACGATCTCGTAGGGTATGCGGCTCCAGACAGGGCCCCGGCTCTTTGCGTCCTTCTTGGGCCACCGCCAATAGTCCGAATGCGCCGTGCTGATGTCGATGGCGGCGCCATAAGCGTGCACGCTCTTCAGATTTGAACCGGCGATGTTGCGGCAGTTGTAGACGCCAGCGGACGGGATCAGGAACTCCTTATAGTCCTTGTGCGTCTCGAGAAGCTTGTCCAGCTCGTCGGAGACCTTCTCAAGCTTCTTGTTGACCTCATTGACACTCGTGACGGAAAGCTTTCCACCGCCGTGCTTCGGCAGCCAAGCGACGGGAACAAGACGCTTCGTCACCTCGCCCTTGACGCAATCGCCGTACATCCGCTCGAAGAAGGCCTCGTTCCGGAAACGGCCGGGATCGAAATTCTCTTTTGGGTCCTCGGTAACAGGCCCCAGCGGATAGTCATCGTGAAATTGGTCCTTGATGTCGGGGTTGGTCATCAAGGCGTCGAACTCTTTGGGAGGGTGGCCGTCGTCGAAGACCATTGGGTCGCCGCCCTGCTTCCAGACGAGCATCTTGCCCTCGACGCGGTCGAGGTGATCCGGATAGGCGGCGATCAGGCGAGCCGCCTTGGCGGCAAGATCATCGACCGGCGAAAGCTTCTCCGCCGCCGCCGGCTCATTGCCGGCTCGCTCATCGGCTCGCGACAGACCCATGTGCCCGCCGAGCCCGGTCGCAATCGCTGCGGCCAACGCGGCTACCACCCGTGCAACCGCGTCCCTGGCACGTACCATGCGAACCTCTCTCCTCGATCGTTGGGGCATCAGCAGTCAGGGCTCGAGCTTCGACGGCATCCCAAGGCCTGCTCGCGTTTTGTCAGCAGGTCGATATTCTCCTGCGTCACCTTTAACTGGTGCTTGTCGACAAAATCGTTGATGGCACGGCGTGCGGCGCTCCCGCGCGCTTGCGTTGGGCTCGGGCGAAATTTGCCCTGCCGACCTTCTCACATCCTACCAAAGGGATGTGACGCTGCATGGCATGTCATCGTCGTGTGGTCGGCGATTTTCGAGATGTTGAGGAGGGACGCGCAGCGATTTCACGGCGTTTCCTCGGACGAGCCGGCTGATGGCCGGCAGCCAGCTCGCGTTTCATGTTTTTCCCTCCTGCCTCATCTCTGGGAGAGCGAGGCGGCGTGCGTGCGTAGTGTCTTGCTTGCCTCAAACCTTCGCGACGTCGGATTGATCAGGTCCGACATCCCTCGGCTCAGGCCGGTGGAGCGGCAACGTGGTCGGCGCCGTTGGCGACGGGGATTGCCTCTGGTGCGACGGCGACCTCGGCAGCTGCTTCCTCGACAACGGCCTCCTCGGCCGGCGCCTCGGGTGCCGCCTCGACGGGTGCAGCTTCCTCGGCAAGAGCCTCGGGAGCCGTAGCCTCGGCAGCGGATGCTTCCTCGGCCGGTGCAGCCTCGACAGGAGTGGCCTCTTCGGGAGCGGCGGGAGCCTCCTCAGCCGGAGCTTCGGGTGCTGCGGCCTCGGCCGGCGGTGCCTCCTCGGCAGGCTCGGCCTCGGCGGGTGCCGCTTCCTCGGCCACGGCGTCCGCAGCGGGTGCTGCCTCCTCCACGGCCGTCTCGGCGGGCACCTCCTCAGACGCAGGAGCGGCCTCGGCGACGGCGGGCTCTGCGGCAACCTCGACCGGCTCCTCGGCGACAGCCTCGGGCTCGGCAGCAGCCTCCACAACCGGCTCCTCGACCGGTGCAGCCTCGACCGCCTCCTCGGCGGACACAGCTACCGTCTCCTCCGCCACCGGCTCGGGAACGGGCTCGGCGACGGCCTCGGGGGCAAGTACCGGCTCGGCCAAAGCCGTTCCGCACGCGGCAATCGCGTCACGGGGCGGCTCTGCCTCGGGCGCAGCCTCGACAACGATGGCGGCGACCGGGGCAGCAGGCGTCAGCGGAACTCCCTCTATAAACTCACTCATTTGTCTTGCGACCAGGACGATGTTGTCGGCCTTGCAGCCGATCTCCATCGCCATCCGCAAGCAGGCAAAGCGCTGCTCTTGGAGGTTCATGAGAACTCCATTTTTGGGGTTTGCGATGTCAGTGGCGTTGCTCGGTGCGATTCAAGCAACAGAAGCATAGTACTGCTTCGTTCAACTTGAGGCTACACCTGAAACACTTCCGGACTACAATATTTTCAAGTAAAACCAGCGCGATAACGCATCTCTCGAATCGGACGGCTCGCGCTTGCGTTATCTCTCTATGCTAAAGTTGTTTATGAGCTTCGGACTCTGTTTGACCCTGTCTTCGCACGCGTTGGCAGCCAACGTCCGCCCACGGCTTTTCGGGGCTCACTTTTCCGGCTCCTCGATCCTCAAGGGCGGCGCATGGCTGCTTCGACGATCCGGCATCTCGCGGGCGGCCGCGGCGCGTGCTAGAGCGTGGCCAGCTTTCCCCAGCCCTCAGCCAACGCAGCCTCATGTCGCTACCCGTCTCGACCCTTTCCGATGCCGCCAAGGTCCGCCCTGAATGGGCGCGGGCGCAGCGGATCGTGGTCAAGATCGGCTCGGCGCTCCTGGCCGAGCGCGAGACCGGCCGCCTCAAGGCGGACTGGCTCGCCTCGCTGATCGAGGACGTGGCCGAGCTCGCCCGCGCCGGCAAGGACGTGGTGCTGGTCTCGTCCGGCTCGATCGCGCTCGGGCGCCACAAGCTCCGCCTGCCCAAGGGGGCGCTCGAGCTCGAGCAGTCGCAGGCGGCGGCCGCAGTCGGCCAAATCGGGCTCGCCCACGCCTACCAGGAGCTCGCCGCCAAGTCGGGCCTGACGGTCGCGCAGATCCTGCTCACACTCGGCGATACGGAGGAGCGGCGGCGCTACCTCAACGCCCGCCACACGATAGAGACCCTGCTGCGGCTCAAGGCCATCCCCGTCGTCAACGAGAACGACACCGTGGCCACGGCCGAGATCAAGTACGGCGACAACGACCGGCTGTCGGCGCGAGTCGCCAGCATGGTGTCGGCCGACTGCCTGGTGCTGCTCTCCGATATCGACGGGCTCTACACGGCGCCGCCCGGCGGCAGCCCGGACGCCAAGCACATCCCAATCGTCACCGAGATCACTGCCGACATCGAGGCCATGGCGGGCGACGCCGGCACCGAGCTCTCCAAGGGCGGCATGAAAACAAAGATCGAGGCCGGCAAAATCGCGCTCGGCGCGGGTACCAACATGGTGATCGCGACCGGCAAAGTGCAGCATCCGCTGCGCGCCATCAGCGAGGGCGCGACGGTCACCTGGTTCCTTGCGAAGCAGGACCCGGTGACGGCCAAGAAGCGCTGGATCGCCGGACAGCTCGAAGCCAGGGGCACACTGCATGTCGATGCCGGCGCCGAGAAGGCGCTGGTCTCGGGCAAAAGCCTGCTCGCCGCCGGCGTGAAGCGCGTCGAGGGCGACTTCGGCCGTGGCGACGCCGTGATCATCCGGTCACCGGATGGGCGCGAGCTCGGACGCGGCCTCTCCTCCTACGCGCGGGGTGACGCCGAGCGCATCCTCGGGCGCAAATCCTCCGAGATTGCTGATATCTTGGGCTACGAAGGCGGGCCGGAGCTGATCCACCGCGACGACATGGCCCTCACCCTCAACCGCAAATAACCGCCGGACGACCGAGATACCCCCGACCGCCATGCAGAAAGCCACCACAGACGGGTCCGTTGCCGAGCTCATGCGCAGCATCGGCCTGGGCGCGCGCGAGGCCGCCCAGGCGCTCGCTCTCGCCCCGCGGCAGGCCAAGGACGCGGCTCTCGCTCAGGCGGCCAAGGCGATCCGGCGCGACGCAGAGAAGATCCTCTCCGCCAATACGAAGGACGTGTCCGCGGCCGAGAGCTCGGGGCGGCCGAAGTCGTTCCTCGACCGGCTCCTCCTCAACACGGGGCGGATCGAGGCCATGGCCAAGGGGCTCGAGGAGATCGCAAGTCTCGCCGACCCCATCGGCACGGTGCTCGCAGACTGGACACGGCCGAACGGACTGCGCATCCAGCGCGTGCGAGTGCCGATCGGCGTGATCGGCATCATCTACGAGAGCCGCCCGAACGTGACGGCGGACGCGGGTGCGCTCTGCCTCAAATCCGGCAATGCTGCAATCCTGCGCGGCGGCTCGGAGAGCCATCACACGAGCCTCGCCATCCACGCGTGCCTGGTCGAAGGCCTCGTCGCGGCCGGGCTGCCGGCGCATTCGATCCAGTACGTGGCGACCACAGAGCGCGAGGCCGTGGGCCTCATGCTCAAGGGCCTCGGCGGCGCCATCGACGTCATCGTGCCGCGCGGAGGCCGGAGCCTCGTCGAGCGCGTGCAGGACGAGGCGCGGGTGCCAGTGTTCGCGCATCTCGAGGGCATCTGCCACACGTACGTCGACCAGGCGGCGGACCTCGATATGGCGCGGTCGGTGCTCATCAACGCCAAGATGCGCCGCACGGGCGTGTGCGGCTCGACCGAGTGCCTGCTGATCGACAGCGCCGCACCGGCCGCCGTTCTGCCGACGCTCGTCACGTCGCTGCTCGATGCCGGTTGCGAGGTGCGCGGCGACGCCATGGCGCTGGCGGCGGATACCCGCGTCAAGGCTGCAGAGCCCGGCGACTACGGCCACGAGTTCCTCGACGCGATCATCGCAGTCAAGGTGGTCGACGGCGTCGACGGCGCCATCGCCCACATCCGCCGCTATGGCTCCCAGCACACGGACGCGATCATCACTAGGGACGAAGCGACCGCGCAGCGATTCCTCGCCGAGGTGGACAGCGCCATCGTGCTCTGGAACGCCTCGACCCAGTTCGCGGACGGCGGCGAGTTCGGCTTCGGCGCGGAGATCGGCATCGCCACCGGCAAGCTGCACGCCCGCGGCCCCGTGGGCGTCGAGCAGCTCACGAGCTTCAAGTACGTCGTGCGCGGCAGCGGCCAGATCCGCCCCGGGTGATGCCGTAGAATTTTGGCCGGTCGAGCGCCCGCTACGCCATATGATGCATGGCGAAGCCGTTGGCGGCGATGACGTGATCCAGCGTCTTCTCGAGCACGTCGAGCTTGAAGGGCTTCACGAGATAGCCGTTCGCGCCCGCAACTTTGGCGGCGAGTATGTTCTCGGGCTTCGATTCCGCGGTGACGAGGATGAAGGCGATGTTCTGCGTCTCGGGGTTGGCGCGCACGTGCTTCAAGAGCTCGAAGCCGCTCAATCCGTCCATGTTCCAGTCGGACAGGATGATGTCATAGCGCTTGCCTTTGATCTTCTCGAGTGCGCCGATCCCGTTCGCGGCCTCGTCCACGCGCGCATAGCCGAGCTGGATCAATAGACGGCGGATGATCTTGAGCATCACCTGCCGATCCTCCACGATCAGCAGCTCAAGGTCTTCGCGTGCGGTCATGGGTGGCCCTGCTCCCGGGTGAGAACTCGGTAACCATCATTCCCCGAGAGCCGTTACCAAATCGTATGCAATCGGAGGATCCGACGCCGCGTTGCATGTCCAATGGCTTCATCGATCGGGGCCTTCACGCTTCGGACTGGTGGGGTCAACCGATCGTGGTCTCCTGGTCTCAGTCCGACTTCGCGGAGCTTTCCGCCTCGCGGGCGATGGCGGCGGCGTCGCGCAGCTCTGCGTACTCGAGCGCGGCGTTGTCGACGTAGGCCTTCTCCTTGGTCGCCGGCGCGTACTTCGGACCCAACGCTATGAGCGTCGACGGGCCACCTTCAGGCGCGGTGAAGAAGCCGTGCAGCACGACCCCCTTCTCGCGGTACTCTGGATCGGCCAGCATCAGCTCGTGCAGGCGCTTCAGGTTGTAGTGAGGTACCGACGCCATGAGGTGGTGCGGAAGGTGGTAGTCCATGCCCCAGGGGAACACCGAGTAGCGCACGAGCGGGCCCACCAGGAACACGCGCGTGTTGGTATAGCGGCCGCGGTCGGCATTACCGTGCTGCACCCACTGGCGGAGCATCATGAAGAGCGGGAACGAGGTGAAGAGCGGCACCACCCAGTAAAGCGTGTAGTACTTCCAGGCGGGCGTGATGCCAGTGACCTGGAGGGCGGTCAGGACACCGTAGAGGATGAAGAAGTAGACGATGCGGCTGATCATCGTCGCGCGGTGCGAGATGACCGGCGCGAGACGCGTCTGGGTGAAACTCTTCTCGGGCGTCAGCAGGAGGAAGGCGAGCGAGGCCACGAACGAAGCTATGAGGACAACCACGCCAGCCGTGTCGAAGCCGAAGCGGAGGAGCTCGGCAGTTGCGACGGCGGTTCCGACCGCAAAGAGGATGCCTACACGCAGCGGCCACTTCGATCCTTCGTTCTCGTGGTCCACGTAGGCGTGCCTGTCAAATCCGACCGCCGAGTACTTGGCTCGATAGACCGTGAAGAGCAGAAGCTTCACCGGTGAAAGGCGCTTGAGGAAGCTCCACAGAAGCTCGATCGGCGGCACCGGGAAGTCGAGCCAGTGTCCGCTCTCCTTCAACTGGGCGATGTCGGGATCGCGCTCGGGATCATTGACGAACTGGTGGTGGGCCAGGTGGTGAATGCGAAACTGGTAGGTCGACGTGTAGATCGGAAAGGCGGCAAGCCAATCGGAGGCGAGCTCGTTCAGCGTGCGGTTCTTGAAGAGAAGGAAGTGCGTGCCCTCATGGATGGCGCCGCCGAACTGATGCTGAGCGGCGCCGAGGACGAGCACCGCCATAGCGTTTACGAGCCAGCCCCAGCCCCAATGCGCTCCAAGCTCCGCGAGCTTCGCGTTGCCCCAGACGGCGAGCGCAATGGTGCCGGCGATCACAATGTAAATTTGGGCGAGGTGAAGCCAGTTCGTGACGTTGTCACGTGCCTTCAAATTGCGAACAGCCTCGGCGTCGAGGGCGGGCTCGCCGGTGCCGGGGCGCGCGCGTTGCCGCGCCGGAGCTTCGTCTTGCCGTGCAAGGGGGACGGCCGCCCCATTCGCTGCGAAGCTCAAAGAACCCCCTGAACGGTAAGTAGCTTTCCCATACGCCCGTTTAACTACCGAGGTATCTAGTTCACACGACTCGGGTTTCGTGGCAAGTCTGTGCCAAACGTTGCTGCGTTGCAGTACCCTACGTAACTGCCAGCGCTTGTCAAAGGCCTTAGTCGAACAAACCGAACGATCCCAAGGGGCTCGACCGCCTTCTTAAGGCGCTGCGGGCGCAGCGATCCGGAATCAGAGTGGAGCAGCACCGTGACATCAGTCGAAGACACTAGCGCTAAGCCCTCTGAACCGACGCATATTTTCGAGCCAACACCGCGCGATCCGGCCTCACGCATGAAGCGGATACTGCGGTACACGGGTGTCAACCTTGTCACGGTGACGCTCGATTACGCCGTCTTCCTCACGCTCACCCACTTCACGGGCGCCCCAGCCACCTCAAGCGTCATTGCGTACATGATCGCGTTGGTGTGGAACTACGATCTCTCCAAGAGATTCGTGTTCGGCTCCGACGGCCAGCACAAGAGCCAGCATCGCCTGTTCATAGAGTTCGCGCTGACGGGACTGCTCGGCCTCGTCCTCACGTGGGCCATCACCGGCCTCGGCGTTCACCAACTCGGGTGGAAGCCCGTCAAGGCGAAGACCATTGCCGTGCTGATATGCTTTGTAGCGCTGTATATCGTGCGCAGCCGGCTCGTGTTCACGCCGCGCGTCGAGTAGGCCGGGCGCGGCCGCCTCGCCGCCGGCACATCGCCGAAAGCAAGGCGCCTCGTCAAAATGCTAAGCTATCTCAAGGCTCAAAGCTTCGGCTCGATCAACGTGCGGGCGCCGCTCTCGGCGCCTGGGCAGCGCATCGGGCTGATGGGCGGCTCCTTCAATCCGCCGCACCGGGCCCACCTCGCCATCTCGGAAGGCGCGCTGAAAAGGCTCGGGCTCGACCAGGTCTGGTGGCTGGTGTCGCCCGGCAACCCCCTTAAGAGTCACGCCGATCTCGCCCCGCTCGACCAACGTCTGGCGCAATGCCGCGCGCTCGCCACCGATCCCCGCATCAAGATCACCGCGCTCGAGGCCGACCTCGGCAGCCCGTTCACGGCGGTGACGGTGGCGTTCCTCACCCGGCGCTTTCCGGCGGTCTCCTTCGTCTGGATCATGGGCGGGGACAACCTCGCCGGCTTCCATCGATGGCGTCACTGGCGTGACATCGCATTCAGCGTGCCGATGGCAGTCGCGGACCGGCCGGGATGGCGGGAACGGGCGCTCGCCTCGCCCGTTGCCCGGACGCTCGCCCGCTACCGCGTCGACGAGCGTCAAGCTGCCAAGCTGGCCCGGATGCCGCCCCCGGCCTGGACCTACCTCAGCCTCCGGCTGCTTCCCGATTCGTCGACGGCACTGCGCACTGGACAGGGTTAAGGGTCGGTTTTGCAACGCACAAGCGCCGCAACTCCTGGGAAACCTCGGTGCGACACTTGCGACAAGTGGGCCTTGCTGGCGGCTCTGCGGGGCAGTATCTTCCTCGTGCGGCGGCGTGATGAGGCGCTGCCGTGGCACCGCGATCCCGGCCAAGACTTACGCCCGTGCCGGGGGGGTCCAAAGGGCCCTTCGGTGTCCGTTGTACCTGTTGGCCTTAACCATGGACGGCCTTCCTGGTGCTTCAACGGAAAGGAAATTCCGCAAAAGATGCGAACCGCCATTGAGGGCGCCCGCAAGGGTGCGCCTCCTGCCGAGCTCGTGCGCGAGCGTGCCAGCTCGGAAACTCTGCTTGCACAGATCAAGCATTGGCTCGACGAGGCCAAAGCCGAGAACATCGTCTCGATCGATCTCAACGGCAAGTCGTCGATCGGCGACTTCATGGTGATCGCGACCGGGCGCTCGGACCGCCACGTGGGCGCCATCGCCGATCAGATCCGCAAGAACCTCAAGGACGGCGGGCTGGGTGGCGTCCGGGTCGAGGGTCTTGAGACCTGCGACTGGGTGCTCATCGATGCGGGAGACATCCTCGTGCACGTCTTCCGCGGCGAGGTCCGCGACTTCTATAACCTCGAGAAGATGTGGTCGGCCACGCGGCCGGGTGATCACACCTCGCATTGAGGCCGCGTCGCGGTCAGCGGTAGGCGCCCGCGTGAGGGCGCTGCCCGGCGGCACCCGGGTTGGTGCTTTTTAGTGCATACGCTCCTGCCTCTGGAGCGAGGTTCCCATGCGTCTCGCCATCATCGCCGTCGGCCGTCTCAAGGACGGCCCGGAGCGTGAGCTTTTCCAGCGCTACGGCAAGCGGCTCGACGACACCGGCCGAGCGGTCGCCCTCGGCCCGCTGAAGCTCGCTGAGATCGCCGAGGGGCGGGGCCAGAGTGCCGCCCAACGCCAGAAGGACGAGGCACAAAGGCTGCTCGCAAGCAGCGACGGGCAGGACCTCAAGATTGCCCTCGACGAGCACGGCAAATCCTTCACGAGCGAAGCCTTCGCCCGCTACCTCGGTGCCCGGCGCGACGAAGGGGTCAGGGGACTTGCCTTTCTGATCGGCGGGCCGGACGGCCACGGCGAGGCCGCGCTGTCGGCCGCAGGGCTCAAGCTCTCGCTCGGGGCCATGACGATGCCCCACGGGCTCGCCCGGATCGTGCTCGCCGAGCAACTCTACCGGGCAGCGACCATCCTGTCCGGTCATCCTTACCATCGCGCGTGATCGTCCGCCGTCAAAATACTGAACTAAGTGCCCGCTAGACAGGCCCCCTGCCGAGCGTCCTAGCTGCGCGCTTCCCAGCACAGGGAACCCGCTCTAGTGTCCCGGCACCCGCGGATTGGCGTCAGGTATCGGGATCGGGGAGGCGAAATATGTCGGCTCAGGATATGGCGGCGCGGATGCCGCAGCTTTCCGAGGCCACGCCCGTAGAAAAGGCCGCCACCGGCAAGGCGAGCGCTGCTACGTCGGCACCCGCGCTCGACGTCGTCCAGCCCGATGCCACGCGTCCGCGCGAGCGGTTCATACCCGTCACCACCAATGCCCTCATCGACCGGCTGACGGTGCCGCAGACCTGGGCCCCCGGCGAAGCGCGTCGCGCGCGCCGTTTCTTCCGCTACCTCGAATACTGGCGGCGCCAGCAGCACGGAGTGGCTCTCACCAATCTGCTGCAGGCCTACGAGACCTTCAGCCCCGACAGCGACCTGCTCGTCACGCGCACCTATACGCCCGACGAGCGCGCCACCCTGCAGAAGCGGGTCGTGAAGGAGGTGGAATCGATCCTGGTCCAGGCCAACTACGTGCGCATCGATCCCAGCGACGTGGCGATGATCCTCACCAAGGAATCGCACTACGGGCTCGACCTGCACGTGGACTTCACGGCGTTCGAGGAGATTCTCGTCTACTATCGTGGCGCCTCCAGCCGGCGCGACCAGAGGCGCCTCCTGCGCAAGTTCATGCGCAAGGAGGAGTTCGATGTGCCGATCTTCCAGCGTCTCTTCCTGCTGTTCAAGCTCAAGCCCTTCGATACGCGGGTGCTCGAGATCATGAAGGAGCAGCGGGTTCCGCGCCGGGAGGCGGAGAGGACCGTCAAGAGCCTGCGCGCCATGATCCCGTCCGCTGTCAGCGAGGACAACATCTATATCAAGCTCTTCAAGAACATCCCGAGGAGCGACGTCGAGATGGTGTTCCCCAACACGCGGGTGAAGTTCCGCCTGTGGGACAAGCTGCGCCTGGGCGTGACGGGCGGCGCAGGCCTCGGCATGGGCGCTTTCGGAGCGGCCGGCAAGATTGCGGTCGCGGCTACCAACCCGATCGTGGCGGTGGGTGCCGTGGTGGGCCTCGGGGGCATCGCCTTCCGCCAGGCCGTGAACTTTCTCAACCAGAAGCAACGCTACATGGTGGTGATGGCGCAAAACCTTTACTTCCACTCCATGGCGGACAACCGAGGCGTGCTCATCAAGCTTGCGGACCGCGCGGCCGAGGAGGACGTGAAGGAGGAGATGCTGCTCTATAGCGTGCTGGCCAAGGAGAAGGCCAAGCGCTCCGATCTGACGGCCATCGACGCGGCGATCGAGCAGTATCTCGCGGCGAGCTTCAGCGTGAACGTCGACTTCGACCTCGAGGACGCGCTTGGACGGCTCATCGCCGACGGTATCGTCTCCGAGAGCGCGGACGGCACGCTCGTCACGCTGTCCCCGGCGGAGGCGGCCGAACACCTCGATGCGCGGTGGGACGTTTTCCTCGACAACCTCCCGGATCCCGAGATCGCAGAGGGTCGAGAGGTCGAATCCACGGCAGCGGCGGCACCGGCCGAGATCGTCACCGAGCCTGCCCCTCAAGAGGCTGACGTTCTGCCGTGACCCGCGCTATGGTGCGGCTCCACCGTGACCGAGCTATGGTGCGGCTCCGCCGTGACCGCGCTATGGTGCGGCTCCGCCGTGACCGCTCTATGGTGCGGCTCCGCCGCAACGTGCGTTATGGTGCCAGCGCGCCGGTCGCGAGCCTGCTCCCCCGGCCTATCAGCTTTTTCGTCAGACCATGGATCGATGACCCCTCACAAGCTCTTTGCCGAGGTGACCGAGCGTTCGCTCGCACACCGCATCGCGGGTGCGCTGCAGGACCTGCTCGAACCCCCGCCGGATGCCCTGTCGATCTTCGAGGAGCGAAGCGAGGATGGGAAGCTTCTGTGGCGGGTCGAGGCCTATTTCGCGGATGATCGCGCGCCTGCCGAGGTGCAGCAGACGCTTTCAGACCTCATTGGCGAGCCGATTCCGGACTTTCGGGCGGCGGAGGTGCCGAACCTCAATTGGGTGGCGCTTTCGCAGGCCGCGCTGCCGCCTGTCGTCGCCCATCGCTTCATCGTCCACGGCAGCCATGACCGGGGCCGCGTGCCCCAGGGCCCGAACGCGATCCTGATCGACGCGGGCGAGGCCTTCGGCACCGCGCACCACGCAACCACCTACGGCTGCCTCAAGGCGATCGACCGGCTCGCGCGGCAGGGATCGTTTGGGCGCATCCTGGATCTCGGCTGCGGGTCGGGCATCCTCGCCATTGCAGCGGCGCGCTGCTGGCCCGACGCCACTGTCTTCGGCGTCGACATCGATGCGCAATCGATCGCCGTGGCCAGGGGGAACGCGCGGGCGAACGGCGAAGGGGGACGGCTCACGCTGCGGGCCGGCAATGGTCTGCGCGAGCCCGTCATCCGCCGCGCTGCGCCCTATGACCTCATCATCGCCAATATCCTGGCCGGCCCGCTGATCAGCCTCGCGCGCGAGGTCCGCCACGCCGCCGCGCCCGGCGCGACCATCGTTCTCTCGGGTCTGCTCGTGCGCGAGGCGGAGCAAGTGATCGCGGCCTATCTCGCCCAGCGTTTTGCCCTCCGCACCCATCGGCGCTACGAGGGCTGGTCGACACTCGTCCTCGTCAAACGCAGTTGAAGAGGCCTCGCATGTTCCAGACATTCAGCACGCCATCCGATGCCAAGGCCGTCCCGGACCGCCTCAAGGAGCTCAGGGCCTTGCTTCTAGACGCCGGCCTCGCCGCCCTCCTGCTGCCGCGCGGAGACGAGCACCAAGGCGAGTACGTGGCGCCCTCGTCCGAGCGCCTCAAGTGGCTCACCGGATTCTCGGGAAGCGCGGGAATGGCGGCAATCACCAAACGGCACGCAGGCCTCTTCGTCGACGGGCGCTACACGGTGCAAGTGCGTGCCGAGTGCTCGAGCTCGCTGTTCGAGTTTCCGGGGCTCGCGCGGACGGGGCTCGCTTCCTGGCTGATCGCCAAGCTCAAGAGCGGCGACGTCGTCGGTTTCGACCCCTGGCTGCACGCGGCCTCCGAGGTCGAGCGGCTCGGCGAGGCTCTGAAACCCTCGGGCATCCTGTTGAAGCCCACCCCGCGCAACCTCGTCGACAAGGCCTGGGGCAAGGAGCGGCCGGCGTCGCCAACGGCCCCGGTCGCAACGCATCCCGTGAAATTTGCCGGACGCACGGCCGAGAACAAGATTTCAGCCGTGCAAAGGGCGCTGAAAGAGGCGGGTCACGACGCCGTAATCCTCACGCAGCCCGATTCCATTTGCTGGCTCTTCAATATTCGCGGGCATGACGTGGCGCACAATCCGGTTGTGCTGTCCTTCGCTGTTGTTCCGGCGCAGGGAAAACCCGAGCTTTTCGTCGCGGCGGCGAAACTTTCGCGCGAGGTGCGGGCCTATCTCGACGGCTTCACCAAGATTGCGCCGCCCGAGGCGCTCAAGACCCGCGTTCAGGAGCTGCGCAAGGCCGGCCGCCGCGTGCGGATCGATTTCGACCGGGCCGCGTGGTGGCTCGCGCGCGCTCTCGGCAAAAGCGCGGTGCGCGGCAGCGACCCCATCGTGCCGCTCAAGGCCATCAAGAACGCGACAGAGATCAAGGGCGCCCGTGTTGCTCATGCGCGTGACGGCGCGGCCGTCGCGCGCTTCCTCGCCTGGCTCGACGAGGCCATCAGGAGGGGCAGCGTGGACGAAATCACGGCCGTGCGCGAGCTCGAGCAAGCTCGTGCCGCGAGCCAGGCGCTGAAGGAGATCTCGTTCGACACGATCTCCGGCAGCGGTCCGAACGGCGCCATCGTGCACTACCGCGTGACGGAGGCGACCAACCGCACACTGAGGCCGGGCGAGCTGTTCCTCTTAGATTCCGGCGCGCAGTACCTCGAGGGCACGACCGACATCACGCGCACGGTCGCGATCGGCACACCATCCGAGGAGATGCGCGAGCGGTTCACGCTGGTGCTCAAGGGGCACATCGCGATCGCGACGGCGCGTTTCCCCAAGGGGACGCGCGGCGCCGAGCTCGACCCTTTGGCGCGCCACGCGCTCTGGCAGCGCGGCCTCGATTTCGACCATGGCACCGGGCACGGCGTCGGCAGCTATCTCTCGGTGCACGAGGGCCCGCAGTCGATCTCGCGCGCCGGTGGCGCCGTCATCGAGCCTGGCATGATCATCTCGAACGAGCCCGGTTATTACAAAGAGGGCGCCTACGGCATCCGCATCGAAAATCTCTTGCTTGCCCTCGAGCCCGAGATTCCAGAGGGCGGCGACCGCGAGACGATGGGGTTCGAGACGCTGACGCTCGTGCCTATCGACCGGCGCCTCATTGCCAAGGAGCTGCTGACGCCGGAAGAGGTGCGCTGGCTCGACAGCTATCACGCGCAGGTGGGCGCCGTGGTCGGACCGCAGCTCGACGGCGCGACGCGGGGCTGGCTCGAGCAGGCGACCCGGCCGATCTGATGACGGCCCATTCTGGCATTTAATGGTACCATTTCTCTGTGATTGCATCGTCATTCCCGGTCATTCTCCGAGTCCATTGCGCAACAGAAGCCAAAATCGAAACGCCCTCAATTGCTTTTCTCCATTTTTCTCAACGCATCGGGCGGTTTTTCTATTATGATTTATCTGTTGTGATTCGGACCGTGCCGCGGCCCAGCGCTGCACTGTCCGCTCACAAACCCTTCGTGTCCGGCTCCATGCCCCGGCGCCTCCGCGCCGGCAGATGGAGTGCGGACATCGTGACCCGGGAGCGTCCCATGACTGCGAGCAGACCCCTGCCCGCTGCCAACCTCATGCCGCTTATGCGCTACCGCGACCTCGCGGATGCGATGGGATGGCTCGAGCAGGCGTTCGGTTTCGAGAAGCAGATCGCCGTAGCCGACACGAGCGGCGAGGTCATCTATGGCCAGATGACCTACGGCAACGGCCTCCTGATGCTCGGTGCGGTGCGCGACACCGACCTCGACAAGCTCATGCGCCAGCCAGACGAGCTCGGCGGCATCGAAACGCAGAGCTGCTACATCGTCATCGACGATGCGGACGCGCACTACGCGCGGGCGCGAGAGGCCGGCGCCGAGATCGTGCTCGAGCTCAAGAGCGATGGCCTCGGGCGGCGCGGCTACTCCTGCCGCGATCCGCAGGGGCATATCTGGAACTTCGGCACCTACGACCCGGGTCGCGGTCTCGGCAGCGCTGAGCCCGCGCCCGTGGCGGCCAAGCCGGCATCGCCGCCGATGCCTTCGCGCCGGTCGCGCCTGATGATCGCAGGCGCTGCTCTCGTCTGCGCCATCGGCGCGGTCGTGGGCTGGACGTTCCGCGGCGAGATCAAGGCCGACTTCCAGGAGCGCCTTGCGCGTATCGCCAACGAGCGCGCAGCGAGCGAGACAGCGCGCGCTTACGGCGAGCTCGTCAAGGTGCGCAGCGAGAAGCGCGAGTCTGATCAGGAGCTCGCTGCCGAGCGAGCACGGCGCGCTGCGGCGGAGGCCGATGCCCAGAAGGCCGCTCAAGCTCTTGCCGAAGCCCAGAAGGCGCATGCCACCGCCGAGGTGAATGCCCAGACGACCGCAAGCGCGCTTGCGGAGGCGGAGAAGGCCCGGGCCGCGGCCGAGGCCGAGGCTGCCGCTCTGCGCGAGGCCCTTCAGCGCGGACAGGAGGCTGCTGCCGCCGTCGAGGCCAAGCGCATCAGCGAGGAGAAGCTGGCTGCCGGCGTGGAGCAGCGGCAGAGCCCGCCCGCTCAGCCGGCTACATCTGCCCCCGAAACAGGGGACATCCCGTCTCCCCCGCAGGACATTGAGACCTCGGCCACTGGTGCTCCGGCGGCCACGCCCTCCTCCGCCGCCCCACTCAAGCTACCGGCAGCAGACGGCGACAGCACCGACAAGAGCACGAAAAACCCCAAGAGCATGAAGACGTCCTCGGCCGGGACCTCAACCCGGGTCCGCCGGACCGTTCGGCAGTCGTCGCGCATCAATCCAACCTACGTTGTCGAGCTGGGCGACGTGCCGTGGCCATACAGCACCTGGTATCGCAGATAAATATCTGATTTATATCAAAAAACTTCCTGCGGCGAGCCACGGCTCGTCCTCAAGCAAACCTTCCGCCCACGCCCCTGTTCCCTTTGGAACAGCAAGGCCGTACGATCTCGTGTCAAGTGCGGGCACGATCGGTCGCGGAAGGCGGCGTCACATGGGCGCACTCTCCGTCGCCGCACCTCGAGCGTGGACTTTCCGCGATTTCGGGGAAAACACGCGTCGTGCATCAACGGAGAAAGAGAGAAGGGGCGCCGTCATGTCTTCCAAGATTACTGCATTGGTTCTGGGTCTCCTGGCGGTCGCCGCCAGCGGTCCCGTCGCGCTCGCCGCGACGACGGACACTATCGAGAAGGCCGGCGGCGAGGTCGTCGCCACGCAGGCCAAGCACGACGACAAGGTCGCCAAGAGCGACGACTCGAGCAAGGTTGCCGCGGCCGACTCCAAGGTCGAGAAGCAGGTGAATGCCGAGACCACGGACAAGCCCGCTCCCAAGAAGGCACGGCGCGCAAAGATCGCTCAGAAGGAGCTGTCCGCCAAGAAGCAGCTGCAGCAGCCCAAGAAGGACGGTTACGAATCCGACCGTGACCGCGGCCTCGACATCGCGCACGAGTATGCGCCGAAGACCATCGACAAGGTCCGCAAGGATCACGGCTGGAGCAAGGGCGACAGCTCGACGCCGGGCACCGGCGAGAGCAAGGGCGGCTGGCAGAAGTACGTCGACAAATATTACAAGGGCCGTTGATTCCGCGGCCGGCGCCGAACTCGCGGGGGAGCAGAGATGCTCCCCCAATTTGCTTTTCTCTAGAGCATGTCCCGATCCGAAAAAATCGGATCAGATGCTTTAGATGTTTGATGAGGCCGATGATTCACGCTTCGGACTGATAGGGTCCAAGGCGATCATGGTCTCTTTGATGAGACCGATGATTCACGCTTCGGACTGATAGGGTCCGAAGCGATCATGGTCTAGCCCTTGATGAGGGCCAGCCACTCGTCCTCTGTCAGGACAGTGACGCCCAGTACCTGCGCATTGGTGAGCTTCGAGCCGGCGTCGGCGCCCGCGATGACGTAGTCTGTCTTCTTCGACACTGAGCCCGCGACCTTGGCGCCGAGCCGCTCGGCCTGCGCCTTGGCCTCGCTGCGTCCCATGCGCTCGAGCGTGCCCGTGAAGACCACAGTCTTGCCGGTGACGGGGGAGACGACGTCGGCCGGGCGCTCAAAGGGCGTCACCGTCACGTGCTGCAATAGCTCGCCGACGGCCTCGATGTTGTGCGGCTCCGAGAAGAAGTCAACGAGCGCGTCGACCACGGTCTCGCCGATGCCCTCGATGTTGTCGATCTCTGCGTAGGCCTCTCCCCTACCGTCCTCTTCGACGGCGGCATCCACTGCGGCGCGGAAAACCTCGTAGGAGCGGTAGGCCTTGGCGAGGTCCTTGGCCGTGGTCTCGCCCACGTGGCGGATGCCGAGCGCGAACAGGAAGCGGTCGAGGCCAATTGTCCGACGGGCATCGATGGCGCGGAACAGCTTCTCGACCGATTTCTCCCCCATGCCCTTGCGCTTCTGTAACGGGGCGTCGCTCCGGGCGTTCCTCGCCTCGAGGGTGAAGATGTCGCCCGGAGTGCGGATCAGCCCCTCCTCGAAGAAGAGCTCGATCTTCTCCTCCCCGAGGCCCTCGATGTCGAAAGCAAGGCGCGAGACGAAATGCTTCAGGCGCTCCTTGGCCTGGGCCGGACAGATGAGACCGCCGGTGCAGCGGCGCACGACGCCTCCCGTATCCGGATCGCTATCCGCCTCGCGCACGGCGTGGCTGCCGCAGACGGGGCAGACGTGGGGAAACTCGTAGGGCTTGGCGCCCTTTGGCCGCTTCTCCTCGATGATGCGCACGACTTGGGGGATAACGTCGCCCGCGCGCTGGACGACGACGGTGTCGCCGATGCGGATGTCCTTCCGCGCGATCTCGTCCTCGTTGTGCAGCGTGGCGTTGGTGACGACGACGCCGCCGACCGTCACCGGCTCGAGCCTCGCGACCGGCGTCAGCGATCCCGTGCGACCAACCTGGATGTCGATCGCCCGCAGCACGGTGGTTGCCTGCTCGGCCGGGAACTTGTGGGCCACGGCCCAGCGGGGAGAGCGCGAGACGAAGCCGAGGCGCGCCTGCAGGTCGAGGCGGTCCACCTTGTAGACGACACCGTCAATATCATAGCCGAGCTTGGAGCGGCGCAGGCCGATGCGCTGATAGAACGCCAGCATCTCCTCGGCCGTGTCACAGAGCGTCATCTCCGGATTGACCGGCAGCCCCCAATGCGCGAAGGCCTCGACCATGCCCGTTTGCGTGTCCGCCGGCATGTCCGACATCTCGCCCCAGGCGTAGGCAAAGAAGCGGAGCGGACGGCTGGCCGTGATCGTCGAATCGAGCTGGCGCAGCGAGCCCGCTGCAGCGTTTCGGGGATTTGCAAACACCTTGCCGCCGCTCTCGGCCTGCGCGGCGTTGAGCTCTGCGAAGTCCGCGTGGCCGAGGTAGATCTCGCCGCGCACCTCGACGATATCCGGCAACTTGCGACCGTGGAGGATTTTCGGGATCTCTCTGATGGTCCTCACGTTTGCGGTGACGTTCTCACCCTCGGCGCCATCGCCGCGCGTGGCCGCCTCGACGAGCTCGCCGGCCTCGTAGCGGATCGAGATCGAGAGCCCGTCGATCTTTGGCTCGGCCGTGAAGGACAGCGGGTCGTCGGCCTTCAGCGACAGGAAACGGCGCACGCGCACAACGAACTCGGTCACGTCCTCGTCGGCGAAGGCATTGCCGAGTGAAAGCATGGGCACGCGGTGGCGGACCTTGCCGAAACCATCTGACGGGGCGGCACCGACCCGGCGGGCGGGGCTATCTCCGCGAACGAGCCCGGGGAAGCGCGCCTCTATGGCATCGTTGCGCCGGCGCAGCGCATCGTAGTCGGCATCCGAGATCTCGGGGGCGTCGGACTGGTAATAGAGGCGGTCGTGATGGGCGATCTCGCCGGCGAGCCGCGCAAGCTCAGCTTCGGCGTCCTTCTCGGAAAGTTCCTCCGGCGGAAGCTCGGAGAGAATCTTCTTTTTCGCAGCGGCTTTCTTCTTTGCCATGGGGAACAGGCTCATAGGGGCGGCGGCTCATGGCGTTGCAGCGAGCCGGCGTGACATTCCGAGCATGAATAGACGAGCCGGGCAGGCGTGCAAACCCGCCATCGGCGACATGCTTGCTTGAGATGAGACGGAAACTCCGGCGGCGGTCAGCCCGGGCCGCCGAGCGAGAGCTTCGGGACCGCGTTCCAGGCCTTGGTGATCCACGACTCGCTATCCTGGGACGGGGCGAGGCCGTCCGACTTCAACAGCGCGTAGGCGTCGCGGTACCACTTCGATTCGGGGAAGTTGTGCCCAAGCACTGCTACCGCCGTCTGCGCCTCATTGGTGACGCCAAGCGCCATGTAGCACTCGGTGAGACGCATCAGCGCCTCCTCGACGTGACGCGTCGTCTGATGGTCCGTGACTACTGTCTTGAAGCGGTTGATGGCCGCCACGTAGTTCTTCTGGTTCATATAGAAACGGCCAACCTGCATCTCGGAGGCGGCGAGCGTGTCCTGCGCCAGGCGGATGCGGTTATCGGCGTCCTGAGCGTAAGTGCTGTCGGGATAGCGGGACTTGAGGATCTGAAGCTGCTCCAGCGCCTTCTTGGTGGCAGTCTGATCGCGATCCGCGGGATTCATGTCGTCGAAGTAGGCCGACGCGATGATGTGGTGGGCGAGCGGAGCGTCCTTGGTGCCCGGATGCATGACGGCGTAGCGCTCGGCCGATGCGATGGCCTCGGGCGCCTTGCCGGCCTTGTAATAGGCGTAGGCGGCAAGCACGATGGCTCGGCGCGCCTCCGGCGAATAGGGATGCGAGCGATCCAGATCCTCGAACTTCTTCGCCGCGTCCTCGAACTTGCCCTTGCTCATGAGGGCGTCCGCGTCGGCGTACATCTTTTCGGGTGGATCGGTGTTGAGGATCGAGACGGTGTCGGAGGAGGCGCAGCCCGTGAGCAGAGCCGGCGCGGTGCCCATGGCGCACCACACGAGAATCGCGGCCCATCGCGGCGTCGTGCGCATCAACTGCTCTACTCCCCAGGCCCCAAATCGTCTTTTCGCTGGAGCTGCCGAAACCGAGACGGCCGCTCAAAATCTCCCTAGCATATTTCGGAGACGGCCAGAAGTGGTGCCGCCGTCCGCAACCCCAAGCTCTGACGCTAGCTTTACAATGTGGTTGATCTTAGGCCCAGGGCTTGAAACTGGCGATCGACCGAAGGCCGAAGACTCCCTCGGATCAGGAACTTAGAGATAGCCGACGCGATCCATTGCGGTCGGCTTGTTTGCGCTCTCGACTGAGCCTGGCAAAGCCGGAAAATGCTTTCTGGCGAAGGATCGGGGCGATCACTCGCCGGCGGCAGCCACAGCGGCCGAGCGGTCGAAGGACACGGAGCGCGTCTCGCGGGCGCGGGGCGCCTGCACGATGGCCCAGGCCGAGCTGTCCTCGAGAAGCTTCTGGAGCACCAGGGAGTTCAGCCGGTGACCGCCCTTCACGGAGCGGTACGCGCCGAGGATGGGATAGCCCGAGAGGCTGAGATCGCCGACCGCGTCCAGCATCTTGTGGCGGACAAACTCCATTGGGAACCGCAGCCCTTCGCGGTTCATGATGCGGTCGTCGCCGATGGCGACGGTGTTGGTGAGGTTGGCGCCGAGGGCGAGGCCGGCCTTCCAGAGGCGCTCGACGTCGCTCATGAAGCCGAAGGTCCGTGCGGCCGCGAGCTCGTTGCGGAACACGCCGGGGCTCATCTCGAGCTCAAGGCGCTGGCAGCCGATGACCGGCGTGTTGAAGCTGATCTCGACATCGAGGCGGAAGCCCGCGTGCGGCTGAAGCTCGCCCCAGCAATCGCCCTCCTCGACGCGGACGGGCTTCAGAACCTTGAGGTAGCGGCGAGGAGCCGAAAGCTCGCGGATGCCGACCGCGTCGATGGCCTCGACGAACGGGGCCGCCGAGCCGTCCATGATCGGCACTTCCTTGCTGTCGATCTCGATGAGGCAGTTGTCGATCTGGAGGCCGCGCAGCGCGGCGAGGAGATGCTCGACGGTGGAGACGGTGATGCCGGCGTCGTTGCCGATGACGGTGCAGAGGGTAAGGTTCTTGACGTTGCAGACCTTGGCGGGAATGTCGGCCGTGACCCGGCCGCGCTTGGTGACGATAAATCGGAGCCCAGTGTCAGCCTCCGCCGGATGCAGGATTACCGAAACTGGCGCTCCGCTGTGCACCCCCGTGCCGTGAACCTCTATTTCCTGAGCAATCGTCGTCTGTCGCGCGCCAATGAATCGATTAGACATTCTGCGCCGTCCCTCGATGCCTTTCCCGGCATGACCCCGAGCATGTCGGAGACCTGCCACCCCCGGCCGACGTTCGCCCAGCAACCGACCTCTCATTGCCCCCCCGAATTTCACCACCCGACTTGCTCTTTATGGCAATCTCTGTCGGTGGTTGGGCTATGCGGTGTAGCGCGAACCGGTCGTCATTAAGAAACGATAGTCCCCGTCCCGCTGTGGCACAAATCACGCTTTCTTACGCCATGTTACGATCCAAATGTTTGTGCCGGCAGAGGCGCATCCACGCTTGACAGGACTCGCTTCCTACTTCCGGCGCTCCTTGAAAAATACCGGCAACTCAACATCTTGCTGCTCACGCTCGTAGGGCGCGGCGGCTTGCGCATAGGGGTCGTAAGCGGCGCCATCATCAGCAGATGCCGGATGGTTCTCGTCCTCCGGCGCGTAGCCCGACCCAGAATCGTGCTGGCGTGTGACCGAATCAGTCGACCCGCGCATGCGGCCCGTGATCCGCTCGAAAAGACCCAGCCTGCGGCGCGGCTCCTGCGCCGGCTGCCAGGCGGGCTGCTCGGGCTGTTGATGATGATATTGATCCCGCTCCTGTGGCGCCGGCTTAGGATGGCGGTAGGCGCGATGAGGGGTCCGGTAGTCTTGGCCGGGCTCAGGCGCGCGGCGCTGCTCGGCTCGGCGCACCTCTGCGGGCGGCTGGGGCGCAAACTGACCGGCTTGCTGCGCGGGATAGCTTGGCGACGGCAGCGGGGGCGGAGCGTGCGAGGAGGCAAGCTGCGGCGGGCCGTCCTCGATGGTCACGTTGCCGGGACCGCGCCAAGGCTCGCCTGCCCGGGCTCGCGTCGGGGGAGGCTCTCCACGGGCGGCTGCGTAGGGCTGCCTCTGCACGCCGAACGTCTGCGCGGGGGGCTGCGCATGCTGGAGCGCCTCGGTGAGCCGACGCTGCAGCTCTTGCGGTCCCGCGCCGCGAAGCTCCCGCGGCGGCAACGGCGGAGGCGCGGCGACCGCCCCCGGCCGATGGCCGCGAATCCAATTCTCCGGGGGGGCAGGGGGAGCGCGCTCAGCCTCGCCTGCGCGCGCCATGCCGGAGGCGACGATCGAGACACGGACCTTGTCGCCGAGGGTCGGGTCGTAGGTCGCGCCGACAATGATGTTGGCGTCGGGATCGACCTCCTGACGCACGCGGCTCGCGGCCTCGTCTACCTCGTAGAGCGTGAGTGAAGGGCCACCGGTGATCGAGAGCAAAAGTCCCTTTGCCCCCTTGAGCGAGACATCGTCGAGCAGCGGGTTTGAGATCGCCTCCTCCGCGGCCATGGTGGCGCGGCGCTCGCCGGTGGCCTCGCCGGTGCCCATCATGGCCGAGCCCATGCCCGTCATGACGGTGCGCACGTCGGCGAAGTCGAGGTTGATCAGACCCTCTTTGACGATGAGATCGACGATGCAGGCGACACCGGAATAGAGCACCTGGTCGGCCATGACGAAGGCCTCGGAGAAGGTGGTCTTCTCGCTCGCGATGCGGAACAGGTTCTGGTTTGGAATGACGATCAAGGTGTCGACATGCTGACGAAGCTCGGCGACGCCGACCTCGGCGATGCGCATGCGACGCGCGCCCTCGAACAGGAACGGCTTGGTGACGACGCCCACCGTCAAGATGCCAAGCTCCTTGGCCGCGCGAGCAATGACGGAGGCGGCGCCGGTGCCCGTGCCGCCGCCCATGCCGGCGGCGATGAACACCATGTGCGAATTCCTGATGGTGGCGCGGATGTCCTCGATGGCCTCCTCGGCCGCGGCCTCTCCGATCTCGGGGCGAGAGCCCGCGCCGAGACCCTCGGTGAGCGTAGCGCCGAGCTGCAGGCGATGCTCTGTGCTCGACGCGGCAAGCGCCTGGGCGTCCGTGTTGGCGACGATGAACTCGACGCCGACCAGACCCGAGGCGATCATGTTGTTCACGGCATTGCAGCCGGCGCCGCCCACCCCGATGACCGTCAACCTCGGCCGAACGTCCGACAGCTTCGCCATTTGACCCTTGATGGTCATCAACCCCTCGTTCCCTCGAGGAGGGCCAGCGGGACGCGGCTCTCCGGCATTCCAAACTCGGCCCGGCCCCGGTCCCCCTGGCCGGATTGCCGAGCTAGAAGCCTTCCCGCAACCACGATCCGACGCGCTTCAGGTAGCTGCCGGGACTGGGGTCGCGGTCCCGGTACGTCGACCGGCCCGCATGCTCCGGCTGTTCCGCGAGCAGCAGACCGACAACGGTCGAGAACGCCGAACTCGATAGGGCTGGCGCGAGGCCCGGAAGGGCCTGCGGCGGGGCCACGCGCACGGGACGCCCCAATTCTCCAGCCATGAACTCGGCTAGACCGGTGAGCTGGCTCGTGCCTCCGGTGAGGACAAGACAGCGGCCGGCATACGCACCGAGCTCCGAGCTCTCCAAGCGCTGGCGCACGTGATCGGCAATGGCCTTCACACGCGGCCGCAGAACCCCAGCGAGCCCTGCCCTCGTCATCTGGTACACGGTGCCCTCCTCGTCCCCGGCTGCCGGGTAGGAGATGACGTCGTGCTCGTCGGACGGAGCGGTAACCACTGTGCCATAAAGCGCTTTGATTCGCTCGGCTTCAGCAAGAGGCGTATGCAACGCGCGGGCGACATCGAACGTGATCTGCGCGCCGCCGATCGGGGCCGCGTCGGCGTGGATGAAGCGGTCCTCGGCGAACATGGCCATGGTCGTCGTTCCGGCGCCGATGTCGACGGCGGTGACACCCAGCCGGCGCTCGTCAGCGGTGGTGACGGCGAGCGCGCTCGCGAACGGCGCCGGGGAGAGGCCCGACGCCTTGAGGTAGCAGCGCCCCACCACCATCAACAGGTTACGCAGCGGCGCCTCGTCGGCACTCACGGCGTGAATGTCGAGGGCGATCTCGCGGGCCGCCATACCGCGCGGATCGCGGGAGCCCGGCGCGCCGTCGATGTGCAGCGCCACCTCGTTCATGTGGACCAGCGTGCGCTGGTTGCGCTCGACGTAGGCCTGGCCCGCATCGAGCAGGCGGGCGATGTCCTCGTCTCCGACGAGGCCGGTCTCGATGACCGCCTTGGCCGAGAAGTTGTGCGACGCAAGTCGGCCGCAGGAGACGGACACGCGTACCTCCTCGAGCACGATGTCCGCCATGCGCTCGGCCTGGGCAAGGGCGGCACGGGCGGACTGCTCGGCACGGTCGAGGTCGATGATGACGCCGCCCTTCACGCCCTGGGCGCGCTGGAGGCCAAAGCCCAGGATGCGCGGAGGCTCGGCGCCCTCGGGATCCAGGGATGCGATCAGGCACGCGATCTTGCTCGTGCCGATGTCGAGCACACCCGCGACGTGCTTCGGATGGTTGCTCCTCCTCGCCCGCTCTCTCATTTTGCTCCTCCCCTGCTCAGGAGCCGGTGCCCGGCTGAGCCGAAGCCTCGGCGGGGGGCGCGTCACGGCGCACGGCCACGCGGCCCGGCGCGCGCATGTCGACGATCGTGTTGTCTTGGGCGAGAAGGTCCCTCATCTCAGCCTCGCGTGAGAGGCGATCGAGAATGCGCGCCTCGCCGTCGGCCGGAAGCTTTACGGTGACTGCGCCCTTGAGCTTCAGGTTCCAGCGGCGCTCGGAGACACGCTCGGCCTCCTCAAGGCGCTTGCCGATCTCGGGAAAGCGCGCGACGAGATCGAAGATCTCGGCCGCCTTGTCGGCAGCGCCCTCGCCGGCGACGCGCGGCAGATTGGGCAGCGTCTCGCCGCTCACGGCCGCGAGCACGCGTCCGGTCTTGTCGATGACGTATCGGCGCTCCCCGCGCGTCCAGAGCGCGAAGGGCTTCCGCTCGGTCACGCGGATCTCGAGCTGGCCCGGATAGACTCGGGTGATCTCGGCGGTGTCGATCCAGGGCAGGCGCTCGATGCGCGCCTTGACGGCCGCCGTGTCGAGTGCGGCGAAAGAGCGGACGTTGGCGAGGTCCAAGGCGTCGAAGATGTCGCGGTCGAAGCTGAAGCGGTGGCCCCGGAGCGTCACCTGGTCGATGCCGAAGCCCATCACGCGGGCAAGACGGTCGACCTCCGGCAGGTGCCCATCGGCGATCTGGCGGCCCTCGATTGCGGCGCCGACCGCGAGACCCGCTATGAGGGCGCCAGCGAGCAGCCGCACGAAGCGGCCGGTGCCGCGCCTCGGCGCCCGGGCCGTGGCCGGGACAGGCTCGAACTCATGATACTGGCCGTTGTCGAGGTCGGGAAGGTCATGGCCGGGGGACTGCAGGGCGCCGAGCGCCTGCATTCGGGATCTCAATCGCTGCCCTACCTCGAACAACTCGCGTCCTCAACGATCCATCTCGTGAGCTGGCCGAAGGACCAGCCCGCGTGCGCGGCAAGCTCCGGCACCAGGGAGGTGCCGGTCATGCCGGGCTGCGTATTGACCTCGAGGCAAATCACCTCGCCCGTTCCCCCGGGCGTATCGTCCCAACGGAAATCCGCACGCGATACGCCGCGGCAGCCGAGCGAAACATGAGCCGCCAGCGTGTATTTCCGGATCAACTGGTAAACATCCGGTAAAATATCTGCCGGAAGCTCGTGCTTGGAGCCGCCAGGGGCGTATTTCGCCTCGAAATCGTAGAAGGCGAGGCCCTTCAGCGGCAGGATCTCGATCACATCGGTCACGAAGGCGCCGATCACGGCGCACGTGAGCTCCCGGCCCGCCACGTAGCGCTCGACCATGACGACCTGGTCCTCCGGGCCGCCTTCGAGGATCAGCTTGGCGTGGCCGTTGCTGCCCGGCAGGACGATGACGACGCCGACGCTCGAGCCCTCGTCGACGGGCTTCACCACGTAGGGCGGCGGAATGACATGGCTCGCCGCCGCCTCACGGCGCGTGACGAGGCGCGCCTCCGCGACGGGAACGCCCGCGGGCTTCATGACGGCCTTGGCGCGCTCCTTGTGCATGGCGAGCGCGGACGAGAGCACGCCCGAGTGCGTGTAAGGGATGCCCATGGTCTCGAGGATGCCCTGAATGCAGCCGTCCTCGCCGTAGCGGCCGTGGAGCGCGTTGAAGCAGGCGTCGGGGCGCACCTCCTCGAGGCGGCGGGCGACATCGCGGCCGACGTCGACCGGCGTCACGCGATAGCCCTCGCCGCGGAGCGCCTCGGCGCAGGCCGCGCCGGAGCGCAGGCTCACCTCGCGCTCGGCCGACAGGCCTCCCATCAGCACGGCGACATGCTCGCGCGTGCGTTTCGGGGCTTCCCCCAGTCCGCTCATGATGCCTCGATCTCCGCCAGCGCCTCGCCCACGGCATGGCCGGCGCGGGGCTGCCCCAATCTGATGATCTCCCACTCGAGCGTGACGCCGGACCTCGCCTTGACGCGCGCGCGCACGGTTTCGCCCAGGCGCTCGACGTCCTCGCCGCTTGCGCCCGCGTCGTTGATCAGGAAGTTGCAGTGCATCTCGGAGACCTTGGCGCCGCCGACGCGGAGGCCGCGGCAACCGGCCTCGTCGACGAGCTTCCAGGCACTGTGCCCGGGAGGGTTCTTGAAGGTGGAGCCGCCGGTGCGCTCCTTGATGGGCTGGTTTTTCTCGCGGTAGTCCGCGACCTCCTCCATGGCGCGCAGGATCTCGGCGGGATCGCCGGGGCGACCTTCGAACAGGGCTTCGGTGAAGATCCAGTCAGCAGGAACGCCGCAGTGGCGATAGGTGAAGTGCATGCTCGCGCTCGAGAGGACGTGGATCCTGCCCTCGGCATCGACGGCGCGGGCCTCGAAAAGCACGTCCTTGGTCTCGGCGCCGTGGGCGCCGGCATTCATGCGCAGGGCGCCGCCGATGGAGCCGGGGATGCCACGGTAGAAGGCGAGACCGGCGATGCCGGCGTCGGCCGCGGCGCGAGCGACTTTCACGTCGGGCACCACGGCACCGACGCGGAGACGATGGCCGGGCTCCACCTTGATCTCGCCGAAGCCGCGGCCGAGGCGAATGACAACGCCTTCGACGCCGCCGTCGCGCACGAGCAGATTCGAGCCCAAGCCGATCACAAAGACCGGGAGCTCAGCGGGCTTCCTCGCAATGAAGTAGGCGAGGTCCGCTTCGTCGGCCGGGTTGTAGAGAACCTGAGCGGGACCGCCGACGCGGAACCACGTAATGTCGGCAAGCGAGGCGTTGGCAGCGAGCCGCCCACGCAGCTCCGGCATCCGCTCGCGCAACGCACTCGTGAGGTCCGGGAAGGTCATGCGCGCCAAGACGGCGTGAGGCCGCTTCCGGTATCAATCCGGGCGAGCGGGCGAACGCGAGCGAAGACCCGGGACCCAGCGCAACAAGCGTCAAAGACGCAATCTACTGCAATAGGGCCTTTCGCTAAGTCCCGGCTTGGCGCTCGGCCCGCGCCTCGCTTGGGCGGGATGACAGGGCCCGGGATCACAGCGCGGTTCCCGCGCGGCGGGGCTCGGCGGCGGCCAGCCACTCGGGAAGCGCGTGCGCCCACTCGGTCGAGTTGCCGGCACCGAGGCAAATCACCATGTCGCCCGTGCGGCCATGGCGTCGGATCAGGCCAACGAGATCGCGAGGGTCCTCCACCGTCGAGACGGACGTGTGCCCCGCGGCGCGGATGCCCTCTGCAAGAGCGGCCTGGTCGATACCCTCGATCGGCGGCTCGCCTGCGCTGTAGAGCGGCGCCACGACGACACTGTCGGCGGCGCGGAAGCAGGCCGAGAACTCGCGGAAGAGATCGCGCACGCGCGTATAGCGATGCGGCTCGACGACGGCGATGACGCGGCCGCGGGCGCCGGCACGGGCGGCCTCCAGCACGGCCGAGATCTCGGCCGGGTGGTGCCCGTAGTCGTCGAAGATCTGGATCCCGTTCCAGGTGCCAGTCATCTGGAAGCGGCGCTTCACGCCCGAGAAGCCCTCGAGGCCGGCGCGGATGACGTCGTCAGAGAGCCCGGCCTCGGAGGCGACGGCGACGGCGGCGAGCGCGTTCAGCGCGTTGTGGTGGCCGGGGATCGGAATGCTCCAGCCGCGGATCGGGCGCGGCCCGCCCTTCACGCGTGCACCGAGATCGGCGTCGATGAGCGTCGAGCGGCCGTCGTTGCGAATGCCCCGGAGAATGAGGTCCGCGTCCTTGTGGGTGCCGTAGGTCAGGAGACGGCGGCCGTCGCGCCGGAGATCGAGGCGGTCCACCATGGCGTGGACGACGGGATGATCGATGCAGGTCACCGCGAGCCCGTAGAAGGGGATGTTGCGGTAGAAGGCCTCGTACTCGCGATGCATGTTCTCGACGGTCTTGAAGTGGTCGAGGTGCTCGGGATCGATGTTGGTGACGACGCCGATCTCGGTCGGAAGCCGCGTGAAGGTGCCGTCGCTCTCGTCGGCCTCGACGATCATCCACGGTCCATTGCCGAGGCGCGCGTTCGAGCCCCACGCGTTGATGATGCCGCCGGTGATGACGGTCGGATCCAGCCCCGCGCTCTCGAAAATGGTGCTGATAAGCGAGGTCGTGGTCGTCTTGCCGTGGGTGCCGGTGACAGAGACAGTAGCGTAGAGGCGCATCAGCTCGGCCAGGATCTCGGCGCGGCGGATGATGGGGAGGCCCTTGGCGCGGGCCGCCTCGAGCTCAGGGTTGCTCGGCTTGACGGCCGTCGAGATGACGACCAAGCGGGCGCCGACAAGGTTCACGGCGTCATGGCCCACGAACACGCGCACGCCCTTGGCGCGGAGGCGGCGCACGTTGGCCGACTCCTTCTGGTCGCTGCCCTGGACGCTGTAGCCCTTGGCGAGCAGGATCTCGGCGATGGCGCTCATGCCGATGCCACCGATGCCGATGATGTGGAAGGGCCCGATGTCGCTGGGCAGTTGCATGCGGTCCGTGTCCTCGTGTCGCTCCGGTCTGGCAAGACCAATGATCCGCGTCCGGAACCGATAAGGCCCAACGGGATCATGAATGGTCTCTTCAGGCCTTACCCTACCCAGCCCCGCCTGCGCCACCCTTGTGACGCTTTGCGCCCGACGTTTCGCGCCATCATGCCGCGCCGCGGCCCGCCTGCTCCTCGACCAGATCGGCGAGTAGCTTGACGGATTGCGGCTGTCCCTCTCCCTTCGCCCTGGCTGCCGCATTGATGAGCGTCTCGGGAGCAGCCGCGAGACTCACGATCTCGGATGCAAGGCGGAATGGCGTCAAATCGCTCTGCTCGATACACCAACTGCCCCCCGATTCGGCAAGGCTGGTGGCGTTCTCGAGCTGATCACTGTCGAGAGAATGCGGCAAAGGTACGAGGATCGAGGGCCGGCCAATGACGGCGAGCTCGGCCACGGTCGAGGCACCGGCGCGGGCGAGGACCAGGTGGCTCGCGGCCATGATTTCCGGCAAGCTCTTGAAGAACGGAGCAATCTCGGCTTGGACTCCCAAGGCTTTGAGTGTCTCCGTAAGCTGATCGACATCCTCCGGGCGAGCCTGCTGAACGAGGCGCAACCTCAGGCGCGTGGCGCCAGGAAGCTGCCTCAGCGCGGGGCCGATGACCTCCGAGAAGAAGCGGGCGCCCTGACTGCCGCCGAAGACGAGCAGGTGCAGCGGTCCGCCGGCGACGAGCGGGGGATAGGGCGTGGCGGAGGCCGCGATAACGGCATCGCGCACGGGATTGCCCGTCACGCGGGCCTTGGCCGCGAGCGCTCCGTCGAGCAGCTTCGTCCTACGGAAGGAGGCGGCGATGGCGGCGGCGCCGGGCGCAAGCAGACGGTTGGCGCGACCAAGCACGGCGTTCTGCTCGTGGATGATCGAGGGAATGCCGAGCAGACGCGCTGCGGTGAGCGGCGGAATAGTCGGATAGCCGCCGAAGCCAACCACCGCCGCCGGCTTGATCTCCTTCAGGAGGCGACGAGCGAGGCGGGTGCCGTTTAGCAGCGTCAAGCCTGTTTTCGCCAATGCCACCGGAGACTTCTTGCTGCCGGGCGTCGCCGAGGGGATCTGATGGACAGCGCGCGCGGGAAAACCGGTGCCGTAGCGGTCGCCACGCATGTCGGTCGCAAGATCGACCGTGTAGCCGCGGCGGCCGAGCTCCTCGGCCAGCGCGAAAGCCGGAAAGAGGTGGCCACCAGTGCCGCCGGCAGCCAACATCACGGGTCGGGATGTACGCGTCACTTCTGCAGCTCTTCTGTGGTTTCGAGACTAGGCAGGCTCGGCATCAGCGGCGGCTTTCTCAAGCGGTGGGCGCCCGGACGGTGCCGCGTCAGCGCGAGCAGCATGCCGAGCGTCAACGATACCGCCAGCATGGACGAGCCACCGGACGAGAGGAAGGGGAGCGTCATGCCCTTGGCCGGCAGGAGGCCGACATTGACGCCCATATTGATCAGGGCCTGGAAGCCGAACATCAGGGAAAGCCCGATGATGCCCAAACGGGCGGAAGCGTCGGGCTCGTCGAGCGCGTGGCGCAATGCGCGGAGCACGACGAAGGCGAACAGCGCGAGCAGCACCAGGCAAGCAAGCGCACCGTACTCCTCGGCAACCACGGCAAAGATGTAGTCGGTATGCGCGTCCGGGAGCGAGGTCTTGATGGTGCCCTCGCCCGGACCGCGCCCAAAGAAGCCGCCCTCGACAAAGGAGCGGATGGCGCGATCGCCCTGGCTGAAGTCTCCGGTGGGCGGGCTCAGAAAATTGTCGATACGGAAGGCGACGTGGGGAAAGACGAGGTAGGCGCCGTAGAGTCCGGCCGCGCCCGCGGCGGCGAAAAGCAGCGCACCGAAAAGGGGAAGGCCGGAGACAAAGATCATGGCGATCCACACTGCCGTCACCAGCATGGTTTGGCCGACGTCAGGCTGGATGACGAGGAGGCCCGCGAACAGGGCGAAGAGCGCGATTGCAATGGAGAGCGCTGGCATGTCCGGGCGTCGGCGCGCTTCAGCCAGAAGCCAGGCAGAGACGACCACAAATGCGGGCTTGGCGAACTCCGAGGGCTGCACCGAGCGACCCTCGATCGAGAGCCAGCGGCGGGCGCCGTTGATCTCCTCGCCGATAAAGTACACCGCAACGAGCCCAACGAGCGCGAGCGCGAGCACAAGGAAGGCGAGCCGGCGCACGGCGGCCGGCGTGAACAGAGAGACCACGAGCATGATCAGCAGGCCAAGCGCGGAGAAGGCGACGTGGCGCTCGACGAAGTAGTAGGCGTGGAGCCCTTTCTTCAACGCGACGGCAGGGCTCGCGGCGATGGACAGCACGAGGCCGGCGGCGACGATGGCGAGAACCGCGTAGAGCAGCACGTGATCGACGGTGAACCACCATTCAGAAAGCCGGCTGCGGTCCGCGCGCGAGAACCTCATGGGGCGCCTCTGGCCGCAGCCTTGAGGGTGACGCCCGGCATTGCCCCGACGAGCGTGCGGAAGTGGTCGCCGCGCTGCTCGAAATTCCTGTACTGATCGTAGGAGGCACAGGCGGGCGAGAGCAGCACGATGCGCTCGAGATCGCTCGCTGATCGCGCATCGGCGGCGGCCTGGGCGAGCGCGACATCGAGCGTGCCGCAACGCTCGAACGGCACTTTGCCCTCGAGCGTCGCCGCGAATGCGTCGCTGGCCTCGCCGATGAGATAGGCCCTGGCGACGCGCGGGAAGAAGCGCTCGAGCGTTGTGATGCCGCCGTCCTTGGCCTTGCCACCGAGGATCCAGTAGATGGCGCGCGGGAAGGACGCCAGCGCCTTCTCCGTGCTGTCGGCGTTGGTGGCCTTGCTGTCGTTGATGAAGACGACGGGGCCCGCTGCGCCGATTTCCTCCATGCGGTGGGGGAGGCCGGGAAAGCTGCGCAGTGCGCGGGCGATGTCCTCCGGGCGCCAGAGATTGGCCGGGCGGCCCATCGCCGCGAGCCGGTCGTTGAGCGCGCGCAGGGCCGAAAGCGCGGCCAGCGCGTTCTGCATGTTGTGGTCGCCGCGCAGCGAGCGGATGCCTTCGAGCGAGGCCAGGCGGGAGAAGGGCTCGGCCGAGAAAATCTCCGGCCCGTTGGCGAAGAAGGTGGCGGGGGGCACTGCCGTGCTCCGCTCGACGGCGAAGGGATAGAGCGCGCCGGTCGCGGCACGGCGGGCGGCGATGGCGCGCGTGAACTCGTCCTCGACGCCGATGGCGGCCGCATCGGCTTTGGCGACGAGGCGCTCCTTCACCTCAGCGTAGTGCTCGACGGAGCCGTGACGGTCGATGTGGTCGGGCGTGACATTGAGGAGGATGGCGACAGTCGGCCTGGCGCCGGGAGTGAGATCGATCTGGAAGCTCGACAGCTCGAGCACATGGACGCGGCCTTCGGCCGGGGGCTCGAGAGTGAGCACGGCGCGGCCGATATTGCCGCCCATCTGCACGTCACAGCCGAGCTCGCTCAAGATATGGGCGATGAGCGCCGTGGTGGTTGACTTGCCATTGGTGCCAGTGATGGCGACGACGGGGGACGAGGGCGCGATCGCCGCACGCTCGCGGAAGAAGAGCTCGACATCGCCGATGACCTCGACGCCGGCGGCGTGCGCCTTCTCGACCGTCCAGTGCGGCTCGGGGTGGGTCAGCGGCACGCCCGGCGCCAGCAGAAGAGCCGCGAAGCCGGACCAGTCGGCGCTGGCGAGATCGACGACGGGGCAGCCGGTCTGCTCGGCTGCCTTGCGGCTGGGCTCGCTGTCGTCCCAGGCGGCGACGCGGGCGCCGCCATCCTCGAGCGCACGCACGGTGGCCAGACCCGAGGCACCGAGCCCGAAGACCGCGACCCTGCTCCCGGCGAAGGTCGAAGCGCGAATCATGGACGTAAAGCTAAGACCATTTCGTCTTCCGTTGAATCGGTCCGCAATCCCCTCCTCCTTATGGGGAGGGATTAGGGGGTCAGCGGAGCTTCAGAGTGGCTAGGCCGATCAGGGCCAGGATAACGGCAATGATCCAGAAGCGGACGACGACGGTGCTCTCCTGCCAACCCTTCTGCTCGTAGTGGTGGTGGAGCGGGGCCATTCGGAAGACACGCCTGCCGGTGAGCTTGAACGATGTCACCTGGATGATGACGGACAGGGTCTCGAGCACGAACAGGCCGCCGACGATGGCGAGCACCAACTCGTGCTTGGTGGCGACGGCGATGGTGCCGAGCGCGCCGCCCAGCGCTAACGACCCGGTATCGCCCATGAAGATCATGGCGGGGGGCGCGTTGAACCACAGGAAGCCCAGGCCCGCGCCGATCAGCGCGCCGCAGATGACCGCAAGCTCGCCGGTGCCGGCGACGTGGTGGATCTGCAGGTAGCCTGCGAACTTCACGTTGCCGATCAGGTAGGAGATCAGGCCAAAGGTGGCGGCGGCGATCATGACCGGCACGATGGCGAGGCCGTCGAGCCCATCGGTCAGGTTCACGGCGTTGCCGGCGCCGGCAATGACCACCATGCCGACGATGATGAACGCCATGCCGAAATCGATAAGTGCCGTCTTGAAGAACGGCAGCGCGAGCTTGCCGGCGAGCTCCTCGGTGGCTAGCTCCATGATGAAGTAGGCGGCGAGCCCGGCGACGATGAGCTCGAGGCCGAGGCGGGCCCAGCCTCCGAAGCCCGTCGGCTTCTGCTTCGTCACCTTGAGGTAGTCGTCGTAGAAGCCGATGCCGCCGTAAGCGAGCGTGACGGCGAGCACGATCCATACATAGGCGTTCTCGAGGTCGGACCAGAGGAGGGTCGCGACGGTGACGCTGGCCAGGATCATGAGGCCGCCCATGGTGGGCGTGCCCTTTTTCGAGAAATGCGACTTGGGGCCGTCCTCACGGATGGGCTGGCCCTTGCCCTGCTTCAAGCGCAGGAGGTCGATGATGCCGGGACCGAACAGCATCACGAAGAGCAGCGCCGTGAAGATCGCTCCGCCGGTACGGAAGGTGATGTAGCGAAAGACGTTCAGAATGCCGATCTGATCGGAGAAGCTCACGAGCTCGTACAGCATCTTTCCCCCTTCACGATCCGGACGCGCGCTCTGGCACGCCGAACGTCTTGCGCAATGCCTCGGCGACCGGTCCCATCCGGATGCCGTTCGATCCTTTGACCATGATGACGTCGCCGGGCTCGATGCGCGCGATCAGGAGCTTCTCGAGCTCGTCCGACCGGCTAGTCCAGGCGCCGCGTTTGGCGGGCGGCAGGGCCTCGTAGAGATGCGCCATATTCGGTCCACAGGCAAAGACCAGATCGATGCCCGCGGCGTCAACTGCTTCCTTGAGGCCGACATGGAGCGTCTCGGCGTCCGGCCCGAGCTCCAGCATGTCGCCCATGACGGCGATGCGGCGGCGAAACGCCTCGCGAGGTATGGTGCCGATGACGGCCAAAGCTGCCCGCATGGAGGCCGGATTCGCGTTGTAGCTCTCATCGATCAGTAGCATGGGGCCGTTGCTCGCCCCGAGCAGGGTGCGTGCGCCGCGGCCGGGCGGCGGCGGTAATCCCGACAGCGCCTCCAAGGCATGGGCAATGTCGGCCCCAGCGGCCTCTACGGCGGCAGCCACGGCGAGCGCATTGCGGGCGATGTGAAGGCCCGGCACGGCGACACGGTAGCAAATGCTGCGGCCGGCGACCTCGATCCCGATCGCCGTGCCCTCGGCGGAGAGCTCGAGCGACGTGGGCCGCAGGTCGGCGCGGGGGTCCTGGCCGAAGGAAACGATGCGGGCCCCCGCTGCCTCGGCCGCGCGCCGCAGGATCTCGAAATAAGCATTGTCGCGGTTGATGATGGCAGTGCCGCCCGGCTCGAGGCCGGAGAAGATCTCGGCCTTGGCCTCGGCGATCGCCTCGACGCTTGGAAACGAGGCGAGGTGCACGGGCTCGACCGTGGTGACAATGGCGATGTGGGGACGGACCATCTTGACGAGCGGGGTGATCTCGCCCGCGTGGTTCATGCCGATCTCGAAGACGCCGAAGCGCGTCCCGGCCGGCATGCGCGCGAGCGTCAGCGGCACGCCCCAGTGGTTGTTGAACGACTTGTCGGCCGCATGCGTGGCCCCCTCGCGCGCGAGGCAGGCGCGCAGCATCTCCTTGGTGCCGGTCTTGCCGGCGCTGCCGGTGACGGCGATAACGCGGGCGCCGTCAGCCAAACGTCCACGCGAGGCGCGGCCGATCGCTTCCAGCCCGCGCAATGTGTCGGCGACGCGGATCAGTGGTCCGTCGCCAGGAGCCGCCTCGTAGCCGTCGGAGACCAGGGCCGCGGAGGCGCCGGCGGCGAACGCCTTGCCGACGAACTCGTGGCCGTCGCGCTGATCCTTCAAAGCCACGAAGGCTTCGCCAGGCCCAATCGTGCGGGTGTCGATGGAGAAGCCGGTGACGGGGGCGCCGGTCGTCCGCTCGGGCTTGCCGCCGCAGGCGCGGACGAGGTCGTCGAACGTCCAAAGGGAGGCGGACATCAGCTCAAGCGACGCCTTTTGTCGTTGCGGTTGGGGGCAACCGTATCAGAGGTTTTGGAGGGCTGCACGGAGGCAGTCGTGGTCGGAGAATGGGATCACCGTGTTGCCGACTATCTGGCCGGTTTCATGGCCTTTTCCGGCGACCAAGACTACGTCTCCGGGTTGCATCATGGCGGCTGCCGTGCGGATCGCCTCGCCGCGGTCGCCCACCTCCCGCGCCCCCGGTGCGCCGGCCAGGATCTCGGAGCGGATGGCGGCGGGAACCTCGGTGCGGGGATTGTCGTCGGTCACGATGGTGACGTCCGCCTTCTCGGCGGAGATGGCGCCCATGATCGGGCGCTTGCCGCGATCGCGGTCGCCGCCGCAGCCGAACACGCAGATAAGCCTGCCGGTGACGAAGGGCCGCACGCCGTCCAATGCAGCGATGAGCGCCTCGGGCTTATGGGCGTAGTCGACGACGGCGAGGCCGCCGTTCCTCTCGCCCACGATCTCGAGGCGGCCCTTGACGCCCGCGAGCCCGGCGATGGCGGGGACGACGACATCCGGGCTCTCTCCCGCCGCCAGGACGAGGCCGAGCGCCACCATCGCGTTGGCGGCCTGATACGTGCCGATGAGGGGCAGGCGCACGTCGTAGGTCTTGCCGGCGTAGACAATCGTGAGCTTCTGCATGAAGCCGTCGCGCTCGATGCGCGCGAGGCGCACAGTCTCGCCAGCCGCGCCGACCGTCATGATGCGGAGGCCACGGCGCTTCGCGGCCGCGATCACCTCCCGGGCGCGGTCGCCGTCGGCATTGATCACTGCCGGTTGCCCCGGAGCGAGCAGCTCCTCGAAGAGGCGGAGCTTGGCGGCGAGATAGGCCTCCGTGGTCGGGTGGTAGTCGAGGTGATCGCGGCCGAGATTGGTGAAGGCGGCGGCGGAGAGCCGCACGCCGTCGAGGCGGTACTGGTCGAGCCCATGCGAGGAGGCCTCGAATGCGAGGTGCGTGATGCCCTCGCAGGCGAGCTCGGCCAAGGTCTCGTGGAGCGTAACCGGATCGGGCGTGGTCAGCGATCCGTAGACGGCGCCATCCGGCTTCACGATGCCGATGGTGCCGAGAGACGCGGCCTGCCGGCCGGCTGCCGCAAAGAGCTGGCGCGTGAACTCGGCGACCGAGGTCTTGCCGCTGGTGCCGGTGACGGCAACGGCGGTTGCCGGCTGGCGGCCATAAAACTTGGCGGCGATGAGCGCCAGCGCGCGGCGCGGCTCGCGGGCACGCAGGATCGTGACGGACATGCCATCGGGAATCGCTGCCGTCTCGCCGACGAGGACGGCGACGGCACCCTTGGCGACCGCGTCGGCGATGAAGCGGGCGCCATCGGCTTTGGTGCCGGCCAGCGCCGCGAACAGCGCGCCGGGCGCGGCCTTGCGGCTGTCCGCGGTCACGGACTCGACTTCGATCCCCTCGGCGCCCGCGGGAAGGACCGCGATCTCGTTGTTCGGAATGAGTTCTGAGAGCTTCATGGCACCCCGGCCGGGCGAAGGCCCAGGACGCTTCTATGGCGTGGGTCGCGTGCCGTCAAACGGCGCCGCTCTGAACTTTTCAGACGCGCCGAAGATGATTGTCGAACTCGGTGCCAGTGAACGTGAACTCGGCGGGCGCTCCGTCCCCTTGCTCAATGCGGACCCGTCCCTTGCCGGAGCTCATGGCAAACGTGCGGTCCCCGGAAGCCGTGATTCCGCAGCCGTCCTCGATCTCGACCTCGTGGACGATGCCGCCCGTCTCCGTGTCCACGTAGACGACCTTGCCGGCACGCGGCGCGGAGGCGGCGAGGAAGCGTCCGTCGGCGCTCGTTGCCACCGAGCCGATATACCCCTTGAGCGCGACGCCGAGCGGGGCCGCGGGCTCGATGATCTTGATCGACCTGTCGATGCCCGCGCAGCCGATGAGCTCGGGGCTGTCCTCGAGCCCGCCTTGCCACTGGCCGCCGAACCAGACGTTGCCGCGCGCGTCCGCTGCAAGATGGCGCAGCGAAAGCATATTGATCTCGGGCGGCAGGGCCTGCTTGGCCTTGAGCTCTCCGCTCTCGACATCGACGAAGGCGATGGTCGGCTGCATGCCGGCGAGGTCAACGCTCTCGCGCCCCGTGGCGGGGTCCGAGCCGAAGCCGCCGTTGGCGACAGCGAGCGTCTTGCCGTCCGAGAGCAGGATCGCCTCGTGCGGGCCGATGCCGTAGGACGGCAGCTCGCCCACGCGACGGAACGTTGCCGTGTCGTAGATGCCGACGACGCCGTCGCCGGTGTCGATGTTGTGCTCGCTCGTGAAGATCAGGCGGCCGTCGCGCGAGAAGGCGCCGTGACCATAGAAATGGCGGCCCTCCTCGGGTGCGAACACGATGGGCTCTGCCTGGCCGTCGAGAGCGAAGGCGACGGCGAAGAAGCCCGGGCGGCGGGCAAAGGCGACGGCGCGGCGGTGCACGCGGTCGATGGCGATGTCGTGGCCGCGGGCGTTCAGTGGAACATGGCGGAGGATGCGGCCGTCACCGCCGAGGAGCAGCACGGCATAGCTGCCGTCCGGCTGGTGGCAAGCGGTGGCGTACATCGCGGTCTCGGCGTTGGCGCCGGCGGCGGCCAGCGTGCTTCTCGCGGCGGCGAGCGTCACGAGAGACCCGGCCAGGAAGCGGCGCCTGTCAATCGCCATCGAGCTCGTTGAACCCCAGGGTAATGTCCGCATTGGGTGCCAGCTCCTTGATGACGATCTGGCGGATCCCGGAAAGATCGAACTTCATCTTGCGCAAGGCGCGCACGTGCGTCTCCGACCCCGGCTCGCTCGCGCGCTGCTGGTCGAGCTGGTCGGCGTCGGCCGCGAGGCTCTCCCAGGCGTTGGGCAGGAACTTGGCCATCCACGGCTTGTCGGCTGGGACGAAGGCGGCGATGCCGGTGGCGTCGAACAGCCCCTTGAGAGAGACCAGCGCGGCGCGCAGCGCATCGCCCGTGAAGCCCGACCTCTCGAAGGGCAGACGCGCATGCTTCGGGGGCGTAGCCGTGAAGCCCTGGAGATCGGGGATCACGAAACGGTTGGAGGCGACGTCGAGACCGGTGGCGAGGGCCTTCACCACATCGCGCGCCGTCTCAGACGCGTCCTTGTAGAGCACGTTGTCGGAGCCGGGCGTCAGCATCTTGAGGCGGAAGCCGCCCTCGGCCAGCCAACCGTCCTCGATATCATGCGCGATCGCATCGAGATTGGTGGCGATCGACTTGGCGTAGTCGCAGCGGAAGCGCGCCGCCTCGTCGGAGCCGGTGGCGAGCGGCTGCTTGTCGTCGAAGAGAAGGATCTCGAGCGCCGTCAGGCCCTGCACGGCGACGCTCTGCCTTTCGATGCCGTCCGGAGTGAGAACCGTCGGCTTGCGCTCGGCAAGCAGGCCGCTCAGCTGGCGAGACGTGGTTGCGCGCGGGTCGGGCCAGAAAAGTACGCGCTCGAGCCGATGGGCCTGCGACACCGGGCCGAAGCGCACGAAGTCGATGGCGGACCAGGCGCGGACCACGTCCCCGAAGCTCGCGGCAGCGGCCTTGCGTGCGGCTTCGGTGGCGTTGCTGCCGCACACAGCGCCGACGTCGGCGGCGAGCGCCTTGGTCGTCTTCGACAGCGCGGCGAGGCGGGGGAGGATGAAGCCGTCGATGGCGTCCTGCACCATCGTCGCGTGGCTCTTGCGAATGGGCAGAGCCTCGCTGCGGCCGGCCGTCGCGGCGCCGATTGCGGCTACAGCGAGGGCGAGCGCCGTGATCGATCTTGCGAACGATCTCTCAGATCTCGGGAGGATCACGCGGGACGTCCTTCGGGGCGGGCTTTTGGTCGTTGTCTTACGCGCAGCCTCGCCAAAACGGAAGCGGAGAGGAAGCTCAATCCCTACAGTCCGACAGCACGTCGCCGGACGCCGGCTGCTTGCTGTCGCCCCTGCGCATCGACTGGAGCCGCATCAGGCGCTCCCTCGTCGACAGGCTGCGATACGGGCAGACGAGGCCGCGACGCTCGAGCTCCTCGAGCTTGGTGTAGATCACCTCGACCGCAAGCGGCGCGCAGCCGCAACACTGCATGCGCTTTTCGAGGTGGCGGTAGACAACGCCAGGGGTGGGGATCGGCGCTTCCGGCTGATTGAGGATGTCGAGCAAGGCAAGCTCGAGATCGTGGTCGGAGACGCGGGCGCAGGAGCAGATGATCATGTGTTGCTCTCCGCGCTCACTGTCTCGCGGCCGCGTGATCGCCGGGCGCGTAGGCCGCAGCATTCACGATCAGGCCCGGAGGGAGAACCTGGTCCAGCCCGCGCATGGTGACGGCGAAGCTCTCAGCGTGGTGCACCACCTCGTCGATGAGCGAGCTCTCGATCAGCGCGAAGGCGCATGCGCGCATGGCGGGGCAAGTGTTGTGCTGACACGCGGCGATCATCGACAGGGCGAGGCACTCGTCGCGGCAGAAGCCGGCGCAATCGCCGTCACACACCTCGATCTCGCGGCGGGCGGCGGCGCTCACGGCGCGCACCCAGGCCGACAACTCTGACACGGCTGTACGGGCGGCGTTCGCGCCAAGTGCCTCGGCGTAGATCTGCCAGGCGTCCTCCCAGCGGTCGATGTCGCCGGACTTGTAGCCGGAGACCCAGTAGCGGAAGCCGAGGCCGATCAGGCGCTCCGCGCCGGCGCCGGCGACGACCGGGCGGCTCGGCGCTGCCGGCATCGGAAGCGGAATCACGTTAGCGCGCCGCATGCGGGACCTCCCCCGATACGGGACGCATCGATAGCTTGATACGGATCGAGCGCGTCGTGCCGACCGACGCCCGGCGCGCACACGCCATGCGCGCCACCCCAAGGGGGTGAGAGGGAAATTTCATTGCCCAGCCTTCCTATTGTCGAGGTTCAAGGCCCCGAAAAGGATGTCGTGAAACACGCCTCGCAATGCGAGGTCGCGCACTCAGGCAACGCCTTTCGCTGAAATGAGTCAAGGGTACAGTTGACACACTAGTCCGTTGGAATCATTCAAAAGATTGTTTTGAAGAGTTCCAAAATCCAGATTTATTAGTGATTTCAGCCCGCCCCGGTGTGCTGGCGGCGAACGCTGCCCGGAATGGCAGCCGCCTTGGTGCGGCGCGCCGGCTTCTGCTTCCCGCGGGCCAAGGGAGACTCCTTGCGCTGGACCTTGATCATCTGCTCGAGCGTGTGCTCATCGAGCACGCTGATGAACGCGTCGAGCGCGTCGTCGAAGAGCTGGTCGAGCGCGGCGAGCTGGCTCTGCGCGCTGCCGCTCTCGGCCGCCTCGCTCTCGATCTCGAGACGCATCGTTTCCATGGCCCGCACCACGTCGCCAATGCGGATGGCGGCGGCGGGGCGAGCGAGGCGCACGCCGCCGTGACGCCCGCGCACGGCGCTGATGAAGCCCGCACGCGAGAGAAGGTGCACGATCTTGAAGGTGTTCTGGAGCGTAATGTCGCGCCGCTCGGAGATCTCGGCCACCTTGACGAGATTGCCGCCGGCCACTGCGCAATCAAGCAGGATGCGAATGGCGTAATTCGTTGTCTTGCTGAGGCGCATTTTTATCCAGTTTCCATCCAGATCGTCTCGACGGCGCCGGCAGGACCCGTGCGCCTGCACCGCTGGTAGTTTAGATCAATCCTAAACTAGTCGTCGAGAGAAGCAAAGCGGAGGTCGTTGCATAAAATCAGACGGAGACCCCGCCTACGGGCTTTCGCGAATTCTTGACTAATCTCGTCAATAAGTCTAGACGGGACGCGCGCGTTCACCTTCCCCATTTGCATGGAGAGCCTCTTGCCCCGGCTATCGCCCGTCTCGGCCGCCGCCTGCGCCGCCTTCTCGGTCTTCTGCCTCAACCCGCTGCCGGCCCTGGCCGCTGCCTCGCCCAAGGACGTCATCACCAACTATGCGAACATCGCGGAAGCGGGCTACGGCGACAGCCTTGCCGGCGCCAAAGCGCTGCAGGCGGCCGTCGACACGTTCCTCAAGAGCCCGACGGAAGACACGCTGGCCGCCGCGCGCAAAGCTTGGGTCGCCGCGCGCACGCCCTACATGCAGACGGAGGCGTTCCGCTTCGGAAATCCGATCGTCGACGACTGGGAGGGCAAGGTGAACTCCTGGCCTCTCGACGAGGGTCTCATCGACTACGTCGCGGACGCCTACGGTACAGAGAGCCCGGAGAACGAGGCCTACGCGGCGAACGTGATCGCCAACTCAACGCTCAAGATCGCCGGCAAGACCATCGATGCCTCGAAGATCTCGCCCAAGCTCCTGCGCGATTCCTTGCACGAAGCCGGCGGCGTCGAAGCCAATGTCGCGACCGGCTACCACGCCATCGAGTTCCTGCTGTGGGGCCAGGACCTCAATGGTACGGGGCCGGGCGCCGGCAAGCGACCCGCCACCGACTATGATCTCAAGGCCTGCACCAACGGCCACTGCGACCGGCGCGGCGACTATCTCAAGGTCGCGACCGACATGCTGGTCGAGGATCTCGACTGGATGGCCAAGCAGTGGGGCAAGGACGGCGACGCTCGCAAGGCGGTGCTCGCCGACGACGCCAAGGGCCTCACCGCCATCTTTACCGGCCTCGGCAGCCTCTCTTACGGAGAGCTCGCCGGCGAGCGCATGAAGCTCGGCCTCATGATCCACGACCCCGAGGAGGAGCACGACTGCTTCTCGGACAATACGTTCAACTCGCACCACGACGACGCGCTCGGCATCCGCAACGTCTACCTCGGTAGATACAAGCGCACTGACGGTTCCGTCGTCTCAGGCCCCTCCGTCTCCGATCTCGTGAAGGAGAGGAGCGCGGACGTCGATGCCCGCGTCAGGACGGCGCTCGACACGACGCTAGCCAAGATGGATGCGCTGGTGCAACGCGGGAATACCGTGGAGGCCTACGACCAGATGATCGGCCCCGACAATGCCGAGGGCAACGCCGTGGTGCAGGCCGCTGTCGATGCGCTCGTCGCCCAGGCCAAGGAGCTCGAGCGCGCCATCGCCGCCCTCGACCTCAAGGACATAAAGTTCGAGGGGTCCGACAGCCTCGACGATCCGTCAAAGGTCGAAGGCGCGAAATAGTGTGGCAGCAGGTCGACGCGTTGGGGCAAATCAGCCATATTTAACAGGGGCTAGCTATTCTTGACTTTAAAAGAATGGATTAAGGGTGTTAAATTCCCCAGTCGCATGGGGATGCATCTGAGGGGGACGACTTTATGAAGCGGGTTTTAGGCGTAGCCGTAACGACGGCTATGGTTGCTGTGGCTTTTTGGGCTCCACCCGCCCCAGCCGCCGATCTCGGCGGCGACTGCTGCGCGGACCTCGAGGAGCGCATCGCCGAGCTCGAGGCCACCACCGCCAGAAAGGGCAACCGCAAGGTTTCGCTCGCCGTTGCCGGTCAGGTCAACAAGGCCATCCTTGTCTGGGACGACGGCTTCGAGAGCAACACCTACGTCGTCGGCAACAAGAACGACCAGACCAATGTCTCCTTCACAGGCGATGCGCAGATCGCGCCTGGCTGGAAGGCCGGCTACGAGCTCGTGATCCGCTTTCTCGACACGCTGTCGGATGCCGTGGATCAGTCGACCGACAACGGCGACGGCTTCTTCCTGTGGCAGTCGCACTGGTTCATCGAGAGCGAGAAGTACGGCAAGGTGTCGGTCGGCCTCGCCTCGCGCGTGACTGACACGGCGCCGGAAACGGATCTCTCCGAGGCCGGACTCGCGGGCTACGCAGGCGTGCAGGATATCGGTGGCGGCTTCGCACTCCGCCTCACGGACGGCACGCTGGCCTCCGCCGCCTGGGGCAACGTCTATAATCACTTCAACGGCGATACGGCGAATGTCGTACGCTATGACACGCCGGAGATCGCGGGCTTCGTAGCCTCGGCCTCGTGGGGCGAGGACGACGTGTGGGACATCGGGCTGCGCTATGCCGGCGAGGGCCACGGCCTCACCTATGAAGGTGCCATCGCCTACACCGAGCTCACCGACGGCGCCGACCCCGTGATCGGCAACGCTCTCGGCCTCGACCAGAACACGCTGGTCGGCTCGGTCTCGATGCTGCACAACGCCACCGGCCTCAACGTCACCTTGTCCGCCGGCCGGCGCGAGTGGCAGGACGCCTTCGTAGATCTCGATGGCGTCGCGCGCACGCCCGAGGATACGCGCTTCATCTACACGAAGATTGGCTGGCTCGCGCAGCTCAACCCGCTCGGGCAGACTGCCTTCTACGGCGAGTACGGCTGGTTCAAGGACTTCATCACCGTGACCGACAATGCGGCGCTGCTCGGCGAGCTCAACCCGGCCGCGGCACGCATCGCCGGCAACGAGGCTCAAGTGTGGGGTGTCGGCGTCGTCCAGCACATCGAGTCCGCCGAGATGCAGGTCTATCTCGGCTACCGCCACCATACGGCCGAGTTCGATCTCGTTGACGGCGCCGGAGCAGCGGTTGCCGCAACGGGCGTCGAGGACTTCGACACCGTCATCGCCGGCTCGAAGATCGCGTTCTGATCGGCCGCGAACGAGGCATTCGGGGCGTGCGAGTTTGGGGGACTGGATTGGGGGCTGCCGGGGACCTCTCCGGCAGCTCCTCTGTCTGGAGCCTGAGACTGTTCAGCATGTCAGTTGTAAGAGCCGCCACACTTCCCGCGATCGCCTTTGCGCTGCTGGTCCCGCTGGCGGCGGGTTTTCTTCTGATCGATGCGGCGGGCGGCGCGGCGGGGCCCGCGTCAGGCCAGCACGACACGCTCGAGCCCGGCGAGGAGCTGCCGGGGGGGAGCGCCACCAGCCGCGAGAGCGTCACCAACCGCGACGCGTTCTCGCATTTCTCCCATGGCATCGGCTTCGAGGGCGAAGAGCGCTTCAACATCGGCAACGCCATCTTTCGCAAGCTCTGGGTGGCGGCACCCTCATCGACGACGGCGTCCGACGGTCTCGGCCCGCTTTACAATGCGCGCGGCTGCCAGAACTGCCATTTGAAGGACGGGCGTGGCCACCCGCCCGCTGCTCACTGGCCAGACGAGGACGCGATCTCGCTGTTCCTGCGCCTCTCGATCCCGCCCGAGACGGAGGAGCAGAAGCGGCAAGTCGCCGAGCATCGCATGGGCTCCATCCCGGACCCCGTGTATGGCGGGCAGCTGCAGAACATCGCCATCCAGGGCCATGACGGCGAAGGCCACATGCGCATCGACTACGCCGACGTGCCCATCGCGCTGGCGGGCGGACAGACGGTGACGCTGCGGAAGCCTGCGTACTCGATCGTGGAGCTCGGCTACGGCCCGATGCACCCCAAGGTGATGCTCTCCCCGCGGGTGGCGCCGCCGATGATCGGCCTCGGCCTCATCGAGGCCATCCCGGAGGCGGCCATCCGCGCCATCGCCGATCCGGACGACGCCAACACGGACGGCATCTCGGGGCGGACCAACGAGGTGTGGTCGACGATCGACAACCGCGTCGTGCTCGGCCGCTTCGGCTGGAAGGCCGGAACGCCGAGCATCCGCGAGCAGAGCGCCGCCGCCGCGGCTGGCGACATCGGGCTTTCGAACCCTCTCATCAAGACGCCGTCCGGCGATTGCACGGCGGCGCAGACGCGATGTCTCAATGCGCCGAACGGCAACAGCGAGCGGCAGGCGAACCTCGAGCTCGGCAGCGAGTTTTTGGATCTCGTGACCTTCTACTCGCAGAATCTCGCGGTGCCCGCGAGGCGCGGGGCTGCCGACGCGACCGTGCTCCGCGGCAAGGCTCTCTTTTACCGGAGCGGATGCGCGGGCTGCCACGTGCCCAGCTTCACCACGGGGGCGGCGCCGGGCCAGCCGCAGCTCAGCAGCCAGAAGATCTGGCCCTACAGCGACTTTCTCCTGCACGACATGGGCGAAGGCCTTGCCGATGGACGACCCGAGTTCGGCGCCGACGGGCGGGAATGGCGCACGGCGCCCCTTTGGGGCGTCGGCCTCACGCAGATCGTGAACGGCCACACCTTTTTCCTGCACGACGGGCGCGCGCGCTCGATCGAGGAGGCCATTCTCTGGCACGGCGGAGAGGCGCTATCGTCGCGCGACGCCTATGCCGCGCTCGGCTCCGCGGAGCGGGAGGCGCTGGTCCGGTTCGTCAACTCGCTTTGAGGCTCGCCAGCTCTCGCCCAAATGAGTGGCCGGCAGCCGGTCAATCCCACCAGGCCTTTTTCTGTGCCTGATATTTGCGGTCGCGCTTGCGTCCATAGAGAGGCTGCGGAGGCGGGGGCGGATCAAAGAAGCTGAAGAAGCCGCCCGTGTCCCAAGTCTTTGCCGGGGGAGCAACGATCGTGGGCTTGCGCGTGATGAAGCCGCCCTGGGGCTGGTTGCTCAGCACCGCAACGAACTCGGTGCGATAGTTGGTCTCGCGGCTCAAGGGCTCGTCCGAGACGACGATCGAGGATCGCGGCAGCGCCGTCGGCGCAATGCGATCAAGCACGTCTTGCGGGATGGTGACGCGGTCGAGCGCATCCTTGGCATCGTCGGCCTCATCGATCGAGACGACGCTCCAGCGCAGGCCCGTGTCGTTGCTCGCCATGGCCGTAAAAATATGAGTGCCGAGGGGCCTGTCGGGGTCGCGGATCGCGACCGGAGCCTCGATGGTGGTATCGAACACCTCGCCCCCATCCGGCCACGGCTTGTGCGTGTTGCGCCTGACGTAGACCATCTGCTTGGCACGGCTGATGTAGATCGAGACCGGCTCGAGCGCGAGCTTGGCGTCGTTGGCTGCCTTGGCGGTGTCGGTTTTCCTGGTCGCGGCCTCTTTGGCGGCCTCGGCTGCTTTGGCCGCGGCGTCGATCCTCGCAGTCGCATCGGGCTTGGCGGCGTCGAGCTTCGCGGCCGCGTCCGCCACCCTGGCGGCGGCCTTCGCCCTCTGCTCCTCAGCACGCGCCTTGGCCTTGTCCGACTTTGCGGAGGCGATCGCCTTCTCGGCGTCGGCGAGGTCCTCTTCGGCCGAAGCCTTGAGCCGCTCCAGCTTGCGCAGTGCCTCCTTGGACGGCGCCGCCTCGCGCGCTGCCTTCGAGGACGCCTTCTTCGTCTCATCGGCGGCCTTTACGGCCTCTGCTGCCTCGCGAGCGAGCGTCTCGGCCCGCATAGGAGCGGCAGCGACGGCCTCCGCGCTCGGCGTCAGCAGAGCAGGGTGCGAAAAATCGACGGGCGCTGCGTCGTTCGGTGAGATGATCACCCGCATGCCGATGCGCGTCTTGTCGAACAGCCTCTCCGCAAAGTCGTAGGGCATGCGGACGCAGCCATGCGAGGCGGCGTAGCCCGGCAGCGGACCGCCGTGCAGCGCGATGCCGTTCCAGGTGAGACGCTGCATGTGCGGCATCGAGGCATCGTCGTAGAGGCTCGAGTGGTGATCCAAGTCCTTCTCGAGCACCGCGAATACGCCGGCCGGCGTTTCGCGACCTTTGGTGCCTGTCGACACCGGTGCGCTCAGGATCCAGCCTTCGGCGTCGTAGAAGGTGACCTGCTGGGATTTGATCGACACGATCGCCATGATCGGCTCGCCGGCCTCTCGCGGGGCCTCGGCCTCGCGGGCCTGCTTGGCGCCGACCGCGGCGGAAAGTGCCGTCAGGGCCGCCAAGGCAGCAATGGTCGCGAGAACGGGACGTCTCAAACGCTGAACTGGTGATTGGGTCATCATAGATCGCTCTGCCGTTCCAGGCGCCCCCTGGGCTTGATGCCAGTCCGTGCACACCTCAATCAAGTGTCAAATCGCACCATCTGCGTCCGTTGGCCGGACGCGGCTTGCGATGTGCTCTCGGGGACACTCAGCTCTTCTGCGGGAAGCAATACGGCGATTTTACCGACAGAATGGTTAATCGATGCTCAGCAGCCGACCGAAATCGGCACGGAGCAGCATTTGAATGCTGTCACTTTGCGGCGCACACCGTTCCAGCGTCACGGCAATCGGGGCGTGTTGCCTCTCGTCGCTGGAGCGAGCCGGGCTCACATGCCCAGAGGTCTCCAGCCATAGAGCCAATCGTAGCGGCTCATGAACTGCTCGGGACGGCCGTAAGCGAGGGCCAGGTTGCGCGCGGCCGCGAGAGCTCCGCCCAAGTGATAGATCTGTCCGTTCATGCGCGAGGCGCTGGCGACGCGGCGGGCTCGGCGCGTGCGGGCGGCGGCATAGGCAGCGAGCGCCTTCGGCACGTCGTGCGCGCTCGCCGCCAGCTCGTGAGCGAGCACGGCCGCATCCTCGAGCGCCATCACGCCACCCTGAGCCAGAAACGGGAGCACGGGATGAGCGGCGTCGCCAAGCAGGGCCATGCGGCCTCGCGCCATGCACGGCCAGCGCGGCAAGGCCTGCAGCGGCCAACGGCGCCAGCCCTCCGCCGCATGAAGAAGATCACGAAGGGGTGACGGGAAATTGGCTACGCGAGCCTCGACCCAGCCCCTCTCGCATGGCGCGCTCCAGCCCTCGCCAGAATCCTCGCCGTCGAACACGGCGACGATAGCGAGCTCGCGCCCTGCGCACACCGGATAATGCACGACATGGACCCGGGGGCCGAGCCAGACGAACACCTCGTTCGCACCGAGCGCTTGCGGCGCCCGCTGCATCGGCACCACTGCACGCAGGGCCGTCTTGCCTGTGAAGCGGGGAGCCGCGCCGCCGAAGGCTCGCGATCTCAACTCCGACCACACCCCGTCGGCCGCGATCAGCGCGTCGGCATGGAGCGTCTCGCCGCCGGCGGCGACGGCCACGCGGGGCCCCTCCTTCTCGTAGGCAGAGGTGACCGCGGTGCCGGTGCGCACGGTGATCAGGGGGCTCTCTCCGGCTGCTGCCACTAGGGCCGCGTGCAGATCGCGGCGGTGCGCCACCCAATAGGGGGCGCCGTGACGCGCCGCGATCCAGGGACCGAGCGGAAAGGTTGCAAGGCCGCGGCCCGTTGCCGCGTCGCGAATGCGGAGGGCCTCCGGCGCGGTGACATGGGGCGCGAGGCGCTCGGCCACGCCGAGCCCGGCCAGGATGCGCGTGCCGTTGGGGCCGATCTGGATGCCGGCGCCATCGCTGCTGAACGTTGCGCGCCGCTCTAGCACCACGGTCGCGATGCCGCGCCGCGCAAGTGCGAGCGCCGCCGCGAGCCCCCCGATGCCGCCGCCGGCTATCAGGATCTCGGGGGATGAGTACGGGGCGGTCATGGCTGCCGCCGTTTCATGGGAACAAGGCTCGGAGGCTCAGGCGGCGGCCTCGCCCGCGAGCGTCACGAGGCAATCCTTGGGATCGCTCTCGTCCTCGGCAAGGCGGGGGTCGTGGACATACAGGGTCGAGCAGTAGGGGCAGAGGATCTGGCTGTCGGCCCCCATGTCGAGGAAGACGTGGGGATGGTCAAAGGGCGGACGGGCGCCCATGCACTGCAGCTCCTTCACACCGACGAAGATCTTCTCGGCACCGACATCGTTGGCGAAGTGCGGCGTCACGCTATGGGCCATGGGCGCGTCGTCCTCCATCCTCATCGTTTCGCGCCAGACCATAGCGGTGCGGCGCCCGAAATGGTAGGGGACCGCGACTAGCAAACCAGGGGGCCCCGCCCATGCAGACGTTCAGCTCGGACGGCGTCTCGCTCGCCTACGTCGACGAGGCTCCGGCGGACGGCGCAACAAGACCCGACCCCGTGCTGCTCATCCATGGATTTGCCTCCAACGTTCCCACCAACTGGATCAACCCGGGCTGGGTGCAAGAGCTGAAGAGCCAGGGATACCGCGTGGCCGCCTTCGACAACCGCGGCCATGGGCAGAGCGCGAAGCTCTACGCGCTCGAGGACTACGGGGCGCCGCTGATGGCAGAGGATGCGCGCCGGCTGCTCGACCACCTCGGCATCGCGCGGGCGCACGTGATGGGCTACTCGATGGGCGCGCGCATCGCCGCGTTCCTGGCGCTGGCCCACCCCGATCGGGTGAAGAGCCTCGTGTTCGGCGGGCTCGGCATCAACATGGTGCGGGGCATGGCGGGCACGGGGCCGATCGCGCACGCGCTGGAAGCCCCCAGCATCGACGACGTGAAGAACCAGGCGGCGCGCACCTTCCGCGCCTTCGCCGAGCAGACGAAAAGCGATCTCAAGGCGCTCGCGGCCTGCATCCGAAGTGCGCGGGCGCCGATCACGGCGGAGGCGCTCGGGACGCTCCGCTGCCCGGTGCTGGTCGCGGTCGGCGAGGACGATGTGGTGGGCGGGCCGGCGCCGGATCTCGCCGCGCTCATTCCCGGAGCGCAGGCCTTCGTCATTCCCGGGCGCGACCACAACAAGGCCGTCGGCGACCGGTCGTACAAGGCGGAGGTCGGGAGATTTCTGGCGGAGGTGGAGAGGCAGTAGGCAGCAGGCAGCAGGCAGCAGGCAGCAGGCAGCAGGCAGCAGGCAGCAGGCAGCAGGCAGCTCGCGCGATTCGTCTCAGATTATCGGGATCTAGACGTCACAAGGCCCCGGCATGACAGAGGCTGCTCGTCGAGGGAACATCGTGGGGGATGCCGAGCGAGCACCTGTGTCGACGGGCCGGGGCCTCGACGCACGCAAAGGATTACGACGCCTTACGCAGTACGCTCTCCCGGTTGGCTCGTATCCTGACGCATCCTCTGAGAGGGAGAGATGGGCCGTCAGATCCTTGCCTGCGTCCAACAATCCGGGCGAGATGGAGTGTAGCAAGCACTCGAAGCGATTGGTGCACGGATTCTCTAGAGGACCTGCCATTTCTGTGGATAAGGCGCCGGAAATCCGCCGCGGTGGCGCCGCATGTCCGCCGCGCAACAGGCCGCAAACAGCCTGAAAACTCTGCGAGAAGCGTTGCGGGGAAGATGGGGCATTTACCGTTCGTTAGTCCTAACGATTCTAGTGTCCCACCGTCATGCGTTTCGTTCGCGTACTCGCCGTTCTGCCGGTGATCGTGCCGGCGCTGTTGTCCGGGTGCAGCTCGGGCGGACCCGATTTCGTGGCCAAGTACGAGCCCTGGCGCGCGAAGGAGGAGGACGCCTGCCTTGCCTCCGGCGTGCTCGCGCATACCCAATTCATCAGCTCCCGATCTGCCCTCGGCGGCCCGAGCTACTGCGGCACGGAGCGGCCGTTCGAGCTCGCCGCCGTCAACGACGGCCAGGTCCAGCTCAAGCCGCATGCACTCTTGCGCTGCCCCATGATCCCGCAAATCGAGCGGTGGGTGCGGGAGACTGTGGCGCCGGCCGCCCGCTACTACTACGGCGCCTCCCTCTCCGAGCTCACGATCGCGGCCTCCTACTCCTGCCGGCCGATGAACAACGTCTCGGGCGCGCGGCTCTCCGAGCATGGCTACGCCAACGCCATGGACGTCTCGGGCTTCGTGCTCGACAACGGCACCAAGATCATGGTCAAGAGCGGCTGGAACGGCGAGGTGCGCGAGCAGGCGTTCCTGCGCGAGGTGCACCGCGGCGCCTGCCGCGAGTTCATGACCGTGCTCGGCCCCAACTACGACAGCAACCACCGCGACCACTTCCACGTGGACCTCGCCCGGCATGGGCTTGGCGGGCTCAAGGGAATTTGCAAGTAGCAGTGGGGGTTCGACCGCACGTCGCCGCTGTGTCCGCACCCGGAAATCGTCAAGGTCGCCGCGACTTCCAAAGGCGAAGTGTCGCTATCGATGCCTGGGTATAGCCGGGAGGATCGGTGTCGCCACCAAGGGCGGCTCTGCTTGTGATCGTGTTGGTCGTCAATAGTCCGCCGACATACGGCGAAGGCAACCCGCTGAGCTCGAGCTGACAGCGCACCGGAAAGAGACCGGGTTCTGGAAAATTGATCTTCATTGCGAGACACTCGCCGTTGCCGTGAAACGACAACGCGCCCAACTTGATTTCAGCGTAGAAATGTTGCCGCGGGGGCTCGGCGGTGGCGCCAAAGCAGCCGCGCAGCTCGGCAACTCGCCTGGTCTTGGTCTCGATAACCCGGCCGTCTTCGGGCCGCATGCCCAGGCTCCAGAACGAGTAGAACCGCTCGGCGTCTTCTGCGAGAGGCTCGAATCTCGTTTTTGCCGAAGAACACCAGCCCTCGGCAGGCTGATGCGGTTCCCGGATGCTGCGAAGAACATGAATGTCCTCCAGCCCGGCGCCCGGTTCGGTCGCGGCTGACGGGGGTGTGCCGATGACCGACCCCATCACAATGCCCGCGATCGCCGCGGCGACAATCGATATACGCATCATGTGGTTTCGGTCTTGCGACCGCCCGGACCCAGAATGAAGAACCAATGGCAAAACAGGCCAACGCCCCAGCCGAGCACGACCCATTGAACCCAATAAGGCGCGCCGGTGAAATAATTGACGATCACAAGCACTATGATGGTCGCGATGAAGGTGATCGCATGAATGAGAAAGCCTAGTCGCCTCTGGGCGCGGGTGCCTTTGTGCACAGTGCTCTCCATCGTTCATTGAGTGGGTCTGGCAGGGTCGGATCTTCAGGCCGCCTGATCGAACTGCAATGAGGACTTCATCATTTGGGGCCTCGCGGCAACCAGCCGATGCCGCGCGCGTGCAGGCTGTGGATGTAGAGGCGGTCCGCCGTCTCGGTGACGCCGGTGGTCTCGGGATAGGCGCCGCTCGGATCCTGCAGATCGGCGCTGACGTGGCCGTCCTCGTCGATGGCGAAGACGTGTCCGTATGACTCGCCGAGCGGGATCAGCGACCGCGGCAGGCGGAGCAATATCTTTCGCATGAACGGCTTATCGGCAAGATTGTCCTTCGCCGGATTGCGCGGCTTGAACAGCCCGACCCAGATGCGGCCATCGCGGCCGCGCATCAGGTTGTCCGGATAGCCCGGCAGATTGTCGAGCAGGATGCGGGCCTCCGGCGAGCCGCTTTGCACATTGACGTCGTGGGCGTCGCCATCGATCTTCCACAGGCGATAGCGGCCGGTCTCGTTGACGAACAAGGTGCGGCCGTCAGCGCCGAGTGCAATGCCATTGGCGAAGGACAGGCCGTGGGCGACGATGCGCGTTTTCGCCGTCGTCGGATCGAAGGCGAGCACACGACCGGTGGCAGACTGCTCAAGGACATCGAGCACGCTGGCCTCGTACGTGCCGCCCCATTGCGCGGGCAAGAAGCGCGTCGACGATTGCGTGAAGTAGATCGTCCCGCTTGGGGCGACGACGACGGCATTGGCGTAGCCTATCGGATCGGATGGATCGACGCGATCGGTCAGCAGCGTGACGCGGCCGTCCGGCCCGATGGCGAGCAATCCTTTCATGGCATCCGCGGCGATGATGCGGCCCTGCGCGTCGAAGTCGAAGCCCAGCACGCGGCCGCCGGTGCTGCCGAATATCTCTTGCTTGCTGCCGTCTGGCTCCATTCGGACCAGGTTGCCGCTCAGCATCGCGACATACAGTTTGCCATCGCGGCCGATGGCGATGTGTTCCGGTCCCGTCTCCGTCCCGGTATCGATCAGACGCAGGTTCGCCAGGCGCGTGTTCGGCGCAAACGCGCCGGTAAAGCCGGGCGGCGGTTGTGCCTGCCATGCGACGGGGTCGGCGGGGATCGGCCAAAAGCAGAAATAGGCTACGATGCCGATCAGCAGAAGCCCGGCAACGCCAGCGCTGTTTCGAGAGAATAAATGCCTTGGTTTCATGGCTCTTTCCTCTGCAGGAGGACGCGTTGCCTGTCTTTCAAGATCTTGCTGAAGTTGTAGGTTCGCGTCAGCGGACCGCCAACTCTTGCGGGCGATCCAGTGTGTTCGCGCGCCTTCGTCTGCGGCGCCGACTAACCAGAAACTGCGCGCCGATACTGACCCGGCGTAACGCCGACACGGCGCTGAAACACCGTCGTCAAATGGGCCTGGCTGGAGAAGCCGCAGGTGGCGGCGATCAAGGCGATGCCAACGTCGCCGTGGCCGAGCATCGTGGCGGCGCGCCGAATGCGACGTGACAGCACGTAGGCATGCGGGCTTACGCCGGTCGTTTCCTTGAAGCAGCGGGCAAAGTGATAGACGCTCATGGCGGCGACGGTTGACAGCGATGCGAGATCGAGATCGTCGCCGACATGCGATTCAATGTAGTCGATGACGCGCGCAATGCGGTGGGCGGGAATCTTTCCGAACGCCGTGCGCGCCGGCTTCGCGCCTTGGCGCGCGAGGTCCCGCAGCAATGTTTCGGCGAGGATGAGCGCCCAGCTGTCGAGAACGAGATGGTTCGCGTCGTCGAACTCGAGGCGCTGTCCGATGGCGTGCGCAGTGCGGCAAAGCCGCCCCTCACGAATGGCGCACGGCGTCCGCAGCGCAGAGTGGCGGAGCTCCCTTTCGAAAAGGCTGTCGCTGACATCACCGAGCAGCCTGAACGGGACATAGAGTTGAATGAAGCTCGCCGGTCCGTCAAAGCGCCAGCGCGCGCCTTCGAACGGCATCATGGCGATGCCACCACAAACGGTAGGTGTCTTCGCGTTGTCGCGCCAAACCCGCCCACCGGTGTTCAGTGCGATGCCGACGAAATCCAGTTCACTCAGTTGCACTGTCTCGTCGACGTTGCACTGCCAGAAGGTAGCCTTCAGCGTCGAAGCTGCGCCGAGCCCGACATGGCGTGTTGGGGCGATGATGTCGCTCTCGACGTAGCGCGGCACGGCATCCGAAATAGCCGATTTGCAGAACGCGAGGCCATGCTCGGCTCCATTTCTGTCATCGGGAGACAATCCGAAGTCATCCATCGCTTACCGAGTGGCGTCTTGAATCCGCGGGGTGGAGCATGGTCGAACTTCCAAGACGACCATTCCGGTGTGGCGCGGCCAACTCCGCATGGCTGATTGTCAGTATGCTACATAAAATCCGCCCGATGGCAATGGTGGTCATCGCTCTAATGGCCGCCACCAGCGCCGCGCCGCGCGGGGCCGCCTAGGGTCTCGGGGCGCTCGTAGGTGCACTTGGACGGCGCGCGCACCTTCCACACGAGGCCGGACGGCGGATACTCGACCGTCACCTTGGCGTCGAGCGAGCGCTCCACCATGGCCACCATGATCGTATAACCGAAGCCGCGATGCTCGGGCGCCGCCGCCACGGCTGGCCCGCCCTTCTCCTCCCACCGCATGACGAACTCGCGACCTTCCTCCCCGTCCTCGATCTTCCAGGTGATGTCGACCCGCCCATCCGCACCCGACAAGGCGCCGTATTTGCTGGCATTGGTGGCCAGCTCGTGCAGCGCCATGCCGATCGCTTGCGCGGCCGGCGGCTGCAAGCGTACCGGCGGACCCAGCAAGCCGATGCGGGTGTCGATCAGCTCGCGAAACGGCGAGAGCTGGGAGCGCACGAGATCGGCGACGCGCACGCCCTGCCAGTTGCTCTCGATCAGGAGGTCCTGGCTCGCGGCGAGGCCGACGACGCGCTGCGAAAAGCGGCGGACGAAGGTCTCGGGGTCCGCATCCGGCATCTGCCGGGCGATAGCCTGCACCACCGCCAGCATGTTCTTCGAACGGTGATTGACCTCGCGCATCAGGAGCAGGATCTGCTGCTCGGCCTGATCCCTGAGCTCGGCCGCCTCGACGAGCGCGGTGCCAATGGCGTTGGCCTCGGCGACAGCGGTCGGCTTGAAGGTTACGGCCCGCCCCTCGCCCAAGGCCTTGGCCGCGCTCTCGGCGAGAGCCAGCGGACGCGCGATCACATGCGCCATGCCGACGGCGCCCGCGAGGCCGGCGCACGTGAAGGCCGCGACGATCAGGACGTAGCTCAGGAGCGCATCGCGGGCTGCGGCGTCGACGCGCGAGGAGGGCACGGAGACATAGACCTTCCAATCGGACACCCGCGACGGCGCTGCCGCCCATAGAACCCGCTCGCCCTCGACATCGTTGCCGTCGAGCTCGGAGGTGCCTCCGCCGCCGACCGAGAGCGCCGTGAACGGCTTGCCGACGACATCGCCGTGGCGGCGCGTGCGCGCAATGACGATGCCCTTGCGATCGGTGATCGTCGCATTCCAGTCGGGGGGGAGCTGTTGGCGATCGAGCAGCTCCTTGATCAGGTCCGGATCGAGCGAGAGCGACAGCACGTAGCGGATGCCGGTGCCGCGGATGACGGGGACGCTCACTCCCATCACGGCCTTTTTTGCCACGTCGCCGATGACGACGTCGGACACGTAAGGAGTCTTGGTCTCGAACATCGGCTGATCGAAGCCGCCGCTCCGGGGCAATGGCGCGCCAAAGTCAAGGCGCGTGTTGAAGAGCTGCTGGCCGGTCGCGGCATCGCGCAGAAACGCAAACAGCTTGCGCGACCTCAGTGCCGCCACGGCCTGGCCATAGACGGTCTCGACATCGTCCTTCACGAGGGCCGGCGTGGTGGCCAGCGTCTCCAGGCTCGCGATGTAGCCGTTGAGGGTCTGGTCGAGGTCGGCCGCGATGCGCTCGGCGGTTCGGCTCGCATCGGCGTGAAGCTCAGCCCGTTTGGTCGCGGAAAGGCTCGTCGCCTCGACCGCGAGAAGCCCAAGCAGGGGAACGGCGAGGACGACGATCGAAAGAGCGAGCAGAAGAGAAAGAGGCCACGGCGGGCGGAGGAACTGCGGAAGCTTCATTCCGGGCATACCATCCGATCAAAGGAATAGTGCTCCCTACCATCGCTTCCGCCGCAATCAAAGAGTTCAAAAAAAGGCAAGCCCTGCCGCGCTTTCGACAAATTGGCGCCGTGCGGCAAGTTCAACTCTGCCGCCGCTCATGCTCATACTCGTGCGGCGTCCGCCGTCGCCTCGATGCCTGCGCGCACGGCGGCCTCGCTCAGCGCCGGCGAGCAGAGCTCGATGAAGCGATAGGCATAGCCGCGCAGATAGGCGCCGCGGCGCACGCCGATGCGCGCGACGTTGACGTCGAACAAATGGTTGGCATCGAGCAAGCGCAACTGCGGATCGCGAGCGGCTTCGAATGCCATCGACGCCACGATGCCGACGCCGAGCCCCAGCTCGACGTAGGCCTTGATGACGTCGGCGTCGAGCGCGGAGAGTACGATGTCCGGGGAGATGGCCGCGTCCGAGAACGCCTTATCCACCTTTGAGCGGCCGGTGAAGCCCTCGCTATAGGTGATGATGGGCCATTCGGCCAGCGCTTCCAGCGTGAGGCCGCCCTCCGCCTCGAGCGCGTGACCCGCCTTGACGATGACGCCGTGATGCCACGTGTAATAAGGAAACGACGCGAGGTCAGGCAAGGTCTGCAGGCCCTCGGTCGCGATGCCTATGTCGGCGCTGCCGTCGGCCAGCATGCGCGCGATCTCGGTCGGGCTCGCCTGATGCAGCACGAGATGCACGTGCGGAAACTCGTTGCGGAACTTGGCGACTACCGGCGGCAGCGCATAGCGGGCCTGGGTGTGGGTGGTCGCAACGTCGAGCTGGCCGCGATCGCGGTTGGCGAACTGCTCGCCGAGCTTCTTGATGTTCTGGGTATCGAGAAGAATGCGCTCGACGATGGCGACGAGCTCGCGCCCGGGCTCGGTCATGCCGAGCAGGCGCTTGCCGCGGCGCACGAACAGCTCGACGCCGAGCTCGTCCTCCAGATCCTTGATGTGCTTCGAGACGCCAGATTGCGACGTATAGAGCGCGTTGGCGACGTCGGTAAGGTTGAAGTTGCGCTTGACCGTCTCGCGGATGATGCGCAGCTGCTGGAAGTTCATTGTGGTGCTCACGGGTTGGGACGCGGAAGGCCCGATCGCTCGCGGCGATCGAGAGAGGTGCTACGGACGGAGCGCTCAGGCTACGCTCTAGGCGGGACAACAACAACAAGCGCGGGGGCTGCGTCCCCGCGCCATTCCCGGCACCTTGACGGCCGATCTTCCCAGTCCGTGGCTCATCAGCCGTCCCCGAACAGGCTGAGGCGCTTGCTCTTGATGCGCACGCGCTCGCCGGTCGAGAGCCCGAGCGCGGCAAGCTCCTCGGGCGCGACCTCGACCTCGAAATAGTCGGTCTTGCCCTGGCGCGCGTCACCATTGGCGACGAGCTCGACGCGGGTGAACGCGCCGTTGCTCAGTATCCGGTTGACCTTGGCGGCGACGCCGACGCCGTCGCCGGACTTGACGATCTCGGTGTCATGGGGGCGGGCAAAGGCGACCACGGGTGCACCTTCGCGCAGGTCCGTGCCGGTCGCCGCTGGCAAGGGAAGCAAATCCTCGCCCACGCGCACAAATGCGCCTTCGACGCGGCCACGGAACTCGTTGACGTTGCCGATGAAGCCGTATGCGAACGACGTGGCCGGCTCGTTGTAGATCTGGCGCGGGCTGCCAATCTGCTCGATGCGGCCCTTGTTCATGAGAACGATACGATCGGAGACCTCGAGCGCCTCCTCCTGGTCGTGGGTGACGAACACCGAGGAGATGTGCAGCTCGTCATGCAGGCGGCGGAGCCAGCGGCGCAGCTCCTTTCTCACCTTGGCATCGAGGGCACCGAATGGCTCGTCGAGCAGTAGCACCTGCGGCTCGACGGCAAGCGCGCGGGCCAGCGCGATGCGCTGGCGCTGGCCGCCGGAGAGCTGGGAGGGAAAGCGATCGGCCAGCCAGTCGAGCTGCACCAGCTCGAGAAGGCGATGGACGCGCGCGCGGATCTCTTTGTCGGCCGGGCGCTCGTGGCGCTTCTTCACGCGCAGGCCGAAGGCCACGTTCTCGAACACCGACATGTGGCGGAAGAGGGCGTAGTGCTGAAAGACGAAGCCCACGTGGCGATCGCGCACGTGCTTGTTCGAGGCGTCCTGGCCCGAGAGCAGAATGGTGCCCTCGTCCGCCGTCTCGAGGCCCGCGATGATGCGCAGAAGCGTGGTCTTGCCGCAGCCCGAGGGACCGAGAAGCGCGATCAGCTCGCCGCGCGGCAGATCGAGATTGATCTTGTCCAGCGCCCTGAAGGACCCGAAGGACTTAGTAATATTGCGGACCTCGATGCTCATGCCGTCGTCTCCTCGGGGCTCGAGCGAACCGCCCGCCACTCAATGTAGGTCTTGATCGCGAGAGTGACCAGGGCCAAGAGGGCCAAGAGCGACGCGACGGCGAAGGCCGCCGCGAACTGGTACTCATTGTAAAGGATCTCGACGTGCAGCGGCATGGTGTTGGTGGCACCGCGAATGTGGCCCGATACCACCGACACGGCGCCGAACTCACCCATGGCGCGCGCGTTGGACAGGATCACGCCGTAGAGCAGGGCCCACTTGATGTTCGGCAGCGTGACGCGCCAGAACGTCTGCAAGCCCGAGGCGCCAAGCGTGATGGCCGCCTCCTCCTCGTCGCGTCCCTGGGCCTGCATGAGCGGGATCAGCTCGCGGGCAACGAACGGGAAGGTGACGAATATGGTCGCGAGCACAATGCCTGGCACGGCGAAGATGATCCGTATGTCGTGTGCCTGGAGCCAGGGCCCGATCCAACCCTGGGCGCCGAAGATCAGAACATAGATCAGGCCGGCGACGACGGGCGATACCGAGAACGGCAGATCGATGAAGGTGATGAGCAGGTGCTTGCCGGGAAACTCGAACTTCGAGATTGCCCAGGCGGCGGCAATGCCGAACACGAGATTCAACGGAACGGAGATGGCGGCCGCGAGCAGCGTCAGGCGGATGGCGGACGCGGCATCGGGCTCGACCAGCGCGGCGAAGTAGGCCTCCCAGCCCTTGCGGAAGGCTTCCACGAACACGGTGAGCAGGGGCAGGATGAGAAAGAGCACGAAGTAGGTGAGCCCGAGCGTCAGGATGACATACTTCACCCACGGCCTATCGCGCGTCGCGACGTTGGCCTCGAAGCGCGTGGCCGAGCCCGAGTGGGGCGCGAGGCGTGCTGCTGCTGCGACACCACCGGCCATCAGCGTTCCCTCCCCGAGCGGCGCGCCGTCCATGCCTGCAGGCCATTGATAATCAGGAGCAGCGCGAAGGAGATGATCAGCATCACGGACGCGACGGCGGTCGCGCCGTGGTAGTCGTATTGCTCGAGCTTGGTGATGATCATGAGCGGCGTGATCTCCGACACCATGGGAATGTTGCCGGCGATGAAGATGACCGAGCCGTACTCGCCGACCGCGCGGGCAAAGGCGAGTGCGAAACCCGTGAGAAGCGCCGGCAACAGGGTCGGAAAGACGACACGGATGAACGTCTGCAGGCGGCTGGCACCGAGGCTCGCCGCTGCTTCCTCGAACTCTGAATCGAGATCTTCGAGAATGGGCTGCACGGTGCGCACGATGAACGGAAGGCCGATGAAGACCAGGGCGACCAGCACGCCCAATGGCGTAAAGGCGACATGAATTCCGAGCGGCTCGAGCACGCTGCCGAGCCAGCCGTTCTTGGCGTAAAGGGCGGTGAGCGAAATGCCAGCGACCGCCGTGGGCAGCGCGAAGGGCAGGTCGATCAGCGCGTCGACCAGCTTCTTGCCGGGAAACGTGTAGCGAACGAGGCTCCAGGCGAGCATCAGCCCGAACACCACGTTGATGGCGGCGGCGAGAAGCGAAGCGCCGAAGCTCAGCTGATATGAGGCGACGACGCGCGGCGCGGTGACAGCCTGCCAGTAGTGCTCCCAACCCATGCCGCCTGCCTTGAAGAAGACGGCCGAGAGCGGGATCAGGACAATGAGCGACAAATAGGCAAGCGTGAACCCGAGCGACAACCCGAATCCCGGGAGAACCCGATTGGTGCGCGCGGAAGCCATCGGATGCGGGCCCCCGTGCGTCAGTGCGCAATCGTCAAGGCGACGATCACAGAGACGGAGCACAACAGTGCAGTCCAGGAGACCAGCTTAGGTAAATAGATCGTTATCGAAGGCACGACGCAGCTCCCCGGGAATGAATTTGGACGCTATGGGCAGTTCCTTAGATGCAGAACCAATAAGAACTGCGTTGCTTATTCCGTTTCGTGCTAAGCGCGTCAGCTGGCTGGAGACGCCACGACCAGATAGGCCGTAACCTCGCTCGACCCCTTGTTTTCATAGGCAAATGCCGAGGACGCCTCAAAGGCGATGGCATCGCCTTGCTCGAGATCGATGCGGGGCTCGTTACCGATGGCCACGGTCAAGACCCCTACGGCGACCACGAGGTTGTGGCGCGTGCCGGCGGGGGCAGCCTCAAACTGCTCGCGGTGTCGGGGAGCGATGCGCAGCTCGAAAAACTCGGGTGCCCTGGTGCGACCGGCAGGCGACAGGATGCGGCGAAAGAACAGACCGCTGCTCGCGACCAACACCTGGGCACGGTCGCGGCTCAGTACGACGGTGGCGGGCTCCTGATGGGTGTCGACAAGGGTCGTGACAGGAACACCGAACGCATCGGCGACACGCCACAGCAGACTCACGGTCGGCACGCTCTTTCCGGTCTCGATCTGCCCCAGCATGGCGCGACTTACGCCCGAGAGCTCGGCCAGGCGCTCCAGCGAGAAGCCGTGCGATTTGCGCAGGCGGCGCAGGTTCGTGCCAATGATGGCGGGCACGTCACGGACCAGAGCCGGCGATGCCGCGGCGCCCTCCGGCCCCTCGAGATCATCGCTGGGTTCTGCTTTCGACATAGATGACGCTGCCGCTACTATCGTTTTCATGAGCGCCAATGTAGCGGCGAGAGCGCCCCGAACGAACCAAGAAGAAATGATGTCGATATAACGGTTAGTGCGAAGCCGGCGCTCAGCTCCTGGCAAACTGAACTCACGCGCCGGCAAGCAAAAAAACGAAAGGGCCGCCGGTGTTGCGGCGGCCCTTCCTTCGCTGATACCCGGGAGAAGATCGGGATCAGATCTCGTTTCGTGATGCGGCAGATCAGAAGTTGATCTTGGCGCCGGTGATCACCACGTCGAAGTCGTCGAGCTCGCTCTTCACGCCGCCCTTCACGATGTCGCCCTCGTAGTGGCGGTAGACGACGTAGAGCGTGGTCTCGGCATTCTCGAGGTTCTGCGCCACGCCAGCAGCCCAGAGATCGACATCCGAGGAGTCGGCGCCCTTGGACTTGCCAACATCATCCTGACGATACTCGCCGAAGATGTTGGTCTTGCCGAGTGCAAAGAACTTCTTCTCGATACCGCCCTGGATGTACCAGCTGTCCGACCGGTCGTCGGCGACCACGCCGGGGAGGAGATCCAGCTCGTTGCTGCCGTAGCCTCCGTAGACGTAGAGGCCGGTCGGGGTGTGCTGGACCAAGCCAGCGATGCCCCACCACGACACGTCGCCGGTGGTGACGCCGGCAATGACGCCGCCGTTGGTGCCAGGATCGGTGCTCTCGCCGTAGCCGACCGCGCCGTTTATCTTGAAGTCGCCGTGCTCGCCGCGATAGTTGAGGGCGATATCCCACTGATCGTCCTCGCCCCAGGCCGCCGAAGCGACGAAGCCAGCAATGGTGGGGCTGTCGTAGCGAACCACGTTGCGGAGGCCAACCTGGCCAGGCGAGGAGTTGTTAAAGCCGCCCAGAATGTCGGTCCACTTGGTGGAGCCGACGAAGGCGCCGCCGACGCGGATCTTGAAGGCGCCGATAGCGACGCCCGCGGCCTCATAGTCCGACACGTTACGGGTGAGCAGCGTATCGACGTTGTCGAGCAGGTGGTAGGTCGCGGGATCGAACTTGCCGACCGTTACCTTGCCGAGCTCCTTGCTCTTCACGAACCAGGCCGACTTGCGCAGCGTGATAGCGGTCACGCCGTCGGATTCCTGAGAGAAGCTCTTCGAGCCGGCACCGTTGACGCCGACCTCAATGATGTAGCCCGCGGACCAGCCGTCGACGATCTTGGCGTCGCCGTTGAAACGGAAGCGATCCTGCTCGAGCTCGTTGGTGCCGACGTACTGGTTCGATTCTGTGCCATCGTCCCAGAAGAACACGGCCTCGTTGACCCAGCCCGACACCGTCAGGCTCACCTTGCGGTTGCCCTTGCGTGCGGTGGTCGCCTCGAGCTCAGCGATGCGCTCCTCGAGGTCGGCGCAGCAATCACCCCCGAGATCCGCCGCGCGAACCGGCCCCGCTGCCCCCATCAGGAGAAGCGTCGCCGTCAACGCCCCAATCTTGCCCCAACCCCCAGTCATCTCAATCTCCGCTATGTTGGACGCTATTCTGCTGTACAACTCTGATATGTCTTGATTTTCTCTTACTTGCCGGGTGTCGCGCAAGGTTGTTGAAGTCTCCCTTGCGCCCTTTCACCTCCCCTGTTGCTCCTTTGCCTCAACTTGCTGTTGGAGCACGCGGATTTTCTAAAATACTGCTCCAACTCGTGCCACTTTCCGGGAATGCTTAGCTGCCTTCTCGATAAAGCGCACCCGCCCGCCCCTTCAGCCGAGAGCCGCCGACTCCCGATTTCCGCCGTCGCCGCCACGGCCGGGCCGACGAATCGCCCCTCCCTCGACATCGCCATCTGGGGTTGCAGGCCGCTGCAATGCCTGAACCATGGCGGCGCCCTGCGGCCAGGGCCCGTAGCCAGACTCAACATTGATGTGTCCGGCAGGGCCGAGGTTGACGAGATCGGCCCCCCAGCGGGCGGCGAGCCATTGGGCGCGCCCGAACGAGAGCCACTGATCGTTGGTGCTGGCGACGATTGCGCACGGAAAGCCGAGGCGCTCCGAGGGCAGAAGCTCCGTGACGCCGAACTTGTCGGGATCGGCAGGGGCGACAAGGAGGGCGCCGGCGATGCGGTGGCGGTGATCGTCCGCCGCCTGGACGGCCGCGAGCACGCCGAAGCTGTGGGCGGCGATGACAATCGGGCCAGGGTTGCGGGAGATCTCACGGCGCACGCGCCCCGCCCATTCGGCAAGGTTCGCGCGCTTCCAGTCGCGCTGGATGACACGCACGGCGCCGGGGATTTGCTGCTCGAGCCAGGTCTGCCAGTGGGCGGGGCCGCTGGAATAGAGTCCGGGCACGATGAGTGTCGTGGTCATGGAAGCCTGTCCTTCAAAGGGTAGCGATGCAGTCGGACGTGGAGCTCAAGCACGCGGCGAGCGTCAACACCGGGCCGAAGCACGCTCCGGACAGCAGATGCGAGGGCCGGCCGCCAAGTGCGCGCCTAGGGCCACGACCGCAGTTCGCCCGTCAAAGCTCAATGTCATGGTCTTCAACATGGGCGCAGAGTGCTCGATGGGCGCGCCTGCGCCAAAGCGGTGATCGAAGGAGTGTGCTGCCTGGTCGGCCAAGACGGATCCGCCGCTCTCGCTTAGAAAGTCTCCCGGAGGGAAGAGGCGCGGGAGCGGCAGGATCCGATTCAGCCGGCGCTTCGGACCCGAGGGTCCGAAGCGATGGTGGGTCTAGCTTCAGCTCTTCGAGCCCGGCGTGTAGATCTGGTCGAACAGGGCGCCGTCCTTGAAGTGGGTCTCAGTCGCCTTCGACCAGCCGCCAAAGACATCGTCGATCGTGAACAGCTTCACCTCGCCGAACTGCGACTTGTACTTATCGGAAACCTTGGCATCGCGCGGACGGTAGAAGTTCTGAGCAGCGATCTCCTGGCCCTCTGGCGAGTAGAGATACTTGAGATACTCCTCGGCCACCTTGCGGGTGCCGTGCTTGTCGACGTTCTTGTCGACGACCGCGACCGACGGCTCGGCGAGGATCGAGATCGAGGGCGTCACGATCTCGAACTTGTCGGCTCCGAGCTCCTTCACGGAGAGGTAGGCCTCGTTCTCCCAGGCGATCAGCACGTCGCCGATGCCGCGCTCGACGAAGGTCGTCGTCGAGCCGCGAGCGCCCGAGTCCAATACCTTGGTGTTCTTGTAGATCTTAGTCACGAGGTCCTTGGCCTCGGCGTCGGTGCCGCCCTTCTTCAGGACAGAGCCCCAGGCCGCGAGGTAGTTCCAGCGGGCGCCGCCCGAGGTCTTCGGGTTGGGCGTGATCACCTCGACGCCGTCCTTGGCGAGATCGGTCCAGTCCTTGATGCCCTTTGGGTTGCCCTTGCGAACGAGGAAAACGATCGTCGACGTGTAGGGCGCGGAATTGTCCGGCAGGCGCTTCGCCCAATCTGCGGCCACGAGCTCGCCATTCTTCACGAGCTGGTTGACGTCGCCAGCGAGCGCGAGCGTCACGACGTCGGCCTCGAGACCGTCGATCACGGCGCGGGCCTGCTTGCCGGATCCGCCGTGCGACTGCTTGAAGGTTACCTCCTCGCCGGTGGTGTCCTTCCAGTGCTTGGCGAAGGCGACGTTATAGGCCTGGTATAGCTCGCGGGTCGGATCGTAAGAGACGTTCAGAATCTCGACGGCGGATGCGGCGGCCGACACGCCGATGAGGCTGGCCGATAGACCGAGCGCGAGCGCGGTCCGGCGAGAAATGCGCGAAATGGACATTGGGTGTGTTCCTCTACAGTAGGCTTAACTGGGCCAAGCTTTAGGCGTGGGGGTCGTCCGGGCGAACCAAGAAGAAGTGATGAGCTTATGAATAGCGGTCATCAACTCAGGTCTGCCCCGTAGCCTTAGTATGGCGCCGGGAGCTACCGGCGCAGCTCTGCCTGACGCACCTCGAGATCGCTGAGCTCGGGCCGTGCGCGCCCGCGCGTGATGTCATCCCGGCGTGGGCCGGGTATGACATCGTGATCGCGGCAAGTGCGTGCCGGCGGGGCTCAGGCGTCGGCGGGGATTTTGCGAGGGCTGCCCGGCGCGGTCAGGATCACGCCCACTGCGATTGCGGCTACCATCGCGGCGACGAAGATCACCGTGCCCGAGGCACCGACGGTAAGGGACACGAGAGCAGGACCAGGGCAAAACCCGGCCAGCCCCCAACCGATGCCGAACACGGCGGCGCCTGCCACGAGACGCCGATCGATCGGGGTGTCGGAGGGCGGCACATGGAACGCCACGTCCGCGATGGGGCGGGCGCGGCGGCGCACGAGCCAGAAGCCCGGCGCGGCAACCGCGATGGCTCCACCCATGACGAACGCGAGACTCGGGTCCCAGGCTCCGGCCACGTCTAGGAAGTTCTGCACCTTGGCCGGATCGGCCATGCCGGAAAGAATGAGCCCGAGGCCGAACAGCAGCCCCGCCGCGAGCGAACCGATCACGCCCATGGCCAGCCTCCCACCACATGGCGCACCGCGAACACGGTGGCCGCGGCCGTTGCCATGAACACGCCCGTCGCCACGACGGAGCGACGCGACAGCCGTGAAAGCCCGCAGACGCCGTGGCCGCTGGTGCAGCCGCGCGCTGCAAAGGCGCCGCCGCCCACCAAGAGGCCCGCCACGACATTGAGGCTGACGCTATCGTCCACCGTCTGGCTCACCGCGACTCCGGTCAGCAGCGTCCAGACCGATGCGCTGAGCAGCAGCCCGGCAACGAAGGCCAATGCCTCGAGCGGCGCGCTTTCATCGTAGGGCGGCAGCAGCCGGCGCACGATGCCGCTTATGCCTGCGATGCGGCCGGTTACAAGAAGGAGCAGCACGGCGGAGGCGCCGATCAGCGCACCTCCGGCGAACGAGGCCCAGGGCGTGAACTCGGTCGTGACCATCTCGGCAACATCCTCTCTCGGGCGGTCGTTATCAAACCATACCCCGACGATGCCGCCTCGTCACTTGAGCGAAGCCACTCGAGAGGAGTCACTTGAGTGGGGCCGGGCCCTCGCCGAACTTGTACTTGAAGCCGACCGTCGCCTCGTATTGGTGCATGCTGATCTCGAGTGTGTGGGCGGGATTGCCGAAGCCCGGCAGCTCGCCTCCCGAGACCGAGCTCTCCGGCGCGTAGAGGCCCGCAAGCTCGACCGACCAGGCGTTGCCGAGCTGATATTCAAAGCCCCCCGTAATGTGATGCTGCACCACCGCCGGGGCCAGAATGTTGAACTGCACGTCGCGCGACGAGATCGGATTGGTTGCGTAGGAGTATCCGGCGCGCAGCGTCAGCGCCGGCGACTGGCGCCACTCGACGCCGAGCTTCACGACGTCGACGTCGTCCCAGCCGAAGCCGGGGCCGTTGTCAGAGCCCAACGGATTGCCGAGCAGGAGATTGGTCGACGGGTTGGCGATGGAGGCGATGGAGCCGAACCAGATGTGGCGATAGTCGGCGAGCACCGTGATGTTGGGCGTCACGTCCACGGCGATGCCGGCCTGGATGCTGGCCGGGATGTCGAAGTCGCCCTGCTCGGCAAAGAGCCCCCGGTACTTCTTGAACTCCTCGGTCCAGATGCGCGTATTGCCCGCCGCGCCGAGGCGAACGCTCGGTGCAACAGCCCACTCGATGCCGCCGCGCAGGCCGACGCCCCAGGCGATCTCTTGGCCGTTGTTGGTCAGATTGGCGGGATCGCTCGAGGCCGGCGCGAAGGCGCCGAGGCCCTTGAGCTTGATCTGCTGGCGAGCGGCAATGGGCGCGATGCCGACCGACAGGCCGGGCGCGATCGTCTTCGCCGCGCTGATCGAGATCAGCGCCTGCTGCAGATCGACGCCGAGGCGGCCGAAGCCGAAGACGCCGGAGCCCGGAGAGAACGCGCCGCCGGCCACATTCGGGTAGTTCGTGTTCATGCCGCCCGAGCCGTAGACCGAGAAGCCGATCACATCAATGAACGGATTGGGCGCCAGGCGATAGCTGGTCGCGAGATTGGGAACGGCGAAGAGATTGCTCGAGCTCTCGATCTCGCCCGAGGGCGTGAAGCCTGGCGCCGGCCCGCCCTCGACCTCGCGATGGGGGCTGAACGCGGAGACCGCAAAGGTCGTCTCGTTGTCCACGTGCACGAGGCCTGCCGGATTGAGCGCCGTCGCCGTCGAATCGCGGCTGTCGGCGACGCCTGCGCCGCCGAGCGCCTTCTGGCGTGCGCCATAGCCGTGCTGGAAATAGCCTTCCGTCGCTTGAGCTGTGGTCGACACGAGGCCCGTGAGCGCCAGGAGCGCCGCCCCGCGACGCGCTGCGATGAGTGAACGCGACATGATGATCCCCCGATCCCCAATTGCCCTGGGATCGAGGCTAGAGAGCGGGGGGCTGCAAACGAACGAAGAAGATCAGACAAGAATATAAGGGCGTGGCGGATTTCCGCTTTGTTGGAATGTGCAAAAGCGAAACGGCCCCGAGGCAGCCGGCGACAGGGACGCCGGGCCTCGGAGCCGCTTCGAGAAATGCGACCTCGATCAGGGCGCGAGAAAGAGGTCGCTCGTGAAGTAGCGCTCGGCCGAGGACGGCGCGAAGGTCAAGATGGTCTTCCCGGCATACTCGGGGCGCTTCGCCAGCGCGATCGCGGCGGCGAGATTGGCACCCGTCGAGATGCCACCGGGAATGCCCTCGATCCGGGCGAGCCTGCGCGACGTCTCGAAGGCCGCGTCGTTCGATACCGTCAGCACCTCGTCGATAACATGCGTGTCGAGCACGGCCGGCACGAAGCCCGCTCCGATGCCCTGGATCTTGTGCGGGCCCTTTTGGCCGCCGGAGAGAACCGGGCTCGCCTCGGGCTCGACGGCGAAGATCTTCAAGGTCGGAATGCGCGGCTTCAGCACGTGGCCGACGCCAGTGATGGTGCCGCCGGTGCCAACGCCGGCCACGATCGCATCGACCTTGCCGCCGGTGTCCTTCCAGATCTCCTCGGCCGTGGTGCGCTCGTGCACCAGCGGGTTCGCGGGGTTCTCGAACTGGCCAGGGATGACCGCATTGGGCAGGCTCTCGGCGAGCTCCTTGGCGCGCGCGATGGCGCCGCCCATTCCGTTCGCCGCCGGCGTGAGCTCGAGCCTGGCGCCGAGGTGCGCCAGGATCTTGCGGCGCTCGAGCGACATCGATTCCGGCATGGTGAGGATCAGCTCGTAGCCGCGGGCGGCGGCGACAAAGGCCAAAGCGATGCCGGTGTTGCCCGAAGTCGGCTCGATCAGAACGGTCTTGCCCGGCTCGATCTTGCCCTGAGCCTCGAGGCTATCGATCAGCGAGACGCCGATGCGGTCCTTGACGGAGGACAGCGGGTTGAAGAACTCGAGCTTGAGAAGAATGCGGGCGGGGATGTTGTCCTCTGCCACGAAGCGGTTCAGCGCCACGACCGGCGTATGGCCGATCGTCTCGGCGATGTTCTCGTAAACGCGCCCGCGGCCCCACGAGGTGGTGGCGGCGAGCGTCTTGATGTTGAGGATCTCGTTCATGGACGGCGCTCTCCATATCCTGGACCGGCTCAATGGCGGACACTAGGCGCGCCGGCGATGGCGTCAAACAAACAAAAAGCGAATTACTTATTCTAGGATCGCAATTCAGTTTGCCGGGCGACAGGCGAGGAAATCATGCGGCTGCTCATCGCTGGCTGGCAGGGCCAAATCGCGCACGCGCTCGTCGACATCGCGCCCGGGCGGCGCGACGTGACGGCGTTCGCCGTCGGACGGCCGGCGCTCGACATCTGCGAGATCACGAGCGTGGAGAGGGCCCTCGGCGATATCCGCCCCGACATCGTCATCAATACGGCCGCCTACACGGCGGTCGACACCGCCGAGAGCGAGCCAGAGCGGGCGTTCCGTCTCAACCGCGATGGCGCGCGCCTGCTCGCAACGGCTGCGGCGCGGCGCGGCGTTCCCATCCTCCACATCTCGACCGACTACGTGTTCGACGGCAGCAAGGGCACGCCGTACGTCGAGAGCGATCTGCCGTCACCGGCGACGGCTTACGGCCGCTCGAAGCTCGAGGGCGAGGCGGCCGTCATCGCTGCGAACCCGAAGCACATCATCCTGAGGACGGCCTGGGTGCACAGCCCGTTCGGGCGCAACTTCGTCAAGACCGTGCTCGGCCAAGCGCGCGAGACGGGGCACTTGCGCGTCGTTGCCGATCAGCGCGGCAGCCCCACCTATGCGCCGCATCTCGTGCAGGTCATGCTCGATATTGCGAACCGCGCGACGACGGGCGGCACCGACATTCCGTGGGGCATCTACCACGCCGCCGGCAGCGGCAGCGCCACCTGGCACGAGGTCGCGGGCGAGGTGCTCGACGCCGCGAAGGTGGCCGGCGTCAGCGCGAGGCTCGAGGCCATCGGCGCGGCGGACTTTCCGACCCGCGCGCCGAGGCCAGTCAACGCGGCGCTCGACTGCACGAAGCTCAACGAGACATTCGGTTTCGCGTTGCCGCCGTGGCAAGAGGGCGTGCGCGCGTGCGTCGCGCAGCTGCTTTCCTCGGCGTGAGCGGTGAACCGCGCTCTCGCGGGCGAGGTCCTGTCGTCGTAGCCTCTGAAGGCCCGTGACAAGCGGACTTCTGCTCCCGGCACAGGAGCGGGCTGCGAATGGCGTTTCGCTCAGGTCGGCTGAGGGCCAATAGGAGAAGTTATTGCGATTGCAGGTAGCGGATTCCAAAGGTAACCATCAGTCATGGCGGACCCTGTTTCAACCACTCTCTCTGTTCTTGCGCTGGTGGTCTCTGGTGTCACCGCTTGGATGAACCTGCTTCGAACGGGCGCGCTCCGAATGACGCGACCCACCTTTATTTCATTCAACTACGACAAGGTTGGCCCAAGTAGCCGTACGATAAAGCCGAAAATCTTTGTTCGTGGTTTGCTCTACAGCACTGGCGCGCGCGGGCGCGTTGTACAGAATATGTTTACTACATTAAGGGTAGGCGAGTCGACGCACTATTTCTCTGTGTGGGGCCATGGAAACACATCCCTCTCTCGGGGTAGTGGTTTATTTGCGCCGCCCACTGGCATCGCTGAAAACCATCACTTCAATCCCTCCGACGGCTATCCAGAGTTTCGTTTTTCAGCTGGAGAATATCAGCTAAAGGTGTTCGCTGAGGTTGTGGCTGACTCTCGACCGAAAGAGCTATGCAGCGTGCATCTGTCAGTATCGGACGATGCACTCCCCCAACCCCTAGGTGACGAGGCCGCGATCTGGTTTGATTGGGACCCTAACAAAAAACAGTACCACGCCCATGTGGAGCTTGGTCGCTGATTTCAGCTCCGGGTCAAAAGCCGGAGGACCAATTCTTGTTGGCGATCTTCGCTTTGGGCGGGAAACCGGACACACAAACTTGGTTGGACACGACCTCGCGGGAGCCCGATCGCTCACGCTTGGGAGTTTCTTGGCGCGGTGATCGGAAAGACTAGGGTTCGAAGCGACCTTGCTCTAGCGCGTCTCCTTGCGGTCGCGGAGCCAGCTCGCGAGCCCTTCCCAGAAGGCGGCGAGGCCGATCACGACGGTCAGCAGGAAGATGGCGACGACCATCTGGATCACGGTGAAGTTGGGGGCGTCCTTGGCCACCAGCCAGCCGGCGATCACCGCCGCCAAGAGCAGGATGGGACGAATGAGCCAGTTCAAAAAGGGCATGGCGGGCCTCGGGATATTCTTCGAGTTCGCAAAGCTTAGCGCCGCCACTGCGAGGGGATTTGACGCATGTCAAACCGGCCGGCGATCCGTTGCCGGCGGTCAGACAAGCGGGGGAAGAGTGGCGATGTCGGCGCGATACTTGGTACCTTGCACGCGGCCCTCGGGCCGGTCGTAAACGACGAGGAGCTTTACGCGCCCAGCCTCCTCGATCACGCAGATCCCCTCCGGCTTCTCGAGGCCCGCCGGCCACTCCCAAACCAGCTTCGGCACCTGAGTGGACGAGCCGCTGGCACCACTCCAGTAATACAGCCGAAACGGGCCGCGGGCATCGCTGACCGGGCCCGCGAGCACCAGAAGGCCGCCCGGCGCTCGTGCGAGGTCGCGGATGGCAAGGCCGCCGAGATCGAGGAACGAGAGATTGGCGCGCTCGATGGCCAAGCCATCGAGGCCAAGGCGCACGACCACGGCCGCGTTGTCGACGAGGGGCCCCCGCAGCCCGAGGAGGACGCCCCCTGGCGTGGCGACCATGCCTTCGATATCGAGGCCGTTCTCCTTGCTCGGCAGGTCGATGAAGGGCCGCAAGTAGGGATCGTCCGCGAGGACCTCCCGCAGGCTGCCCGGGCCTTCGAAAGGAATAGCGGCGCCGGACGTGATGCGACCTGCGCCATCGGTTTCGAGCGCCGCGAGGACATGCCGGCTCGTCCGCGTGCGCAGCTTGGGATTGATGATACCCTCGGTATCGGGCTTCTTGCGCACGCGACAATGGGAGCCGCAAATCCATACCGTGCCGTCCACCACGTCGATGGCCTCGAGATCGAGCTCGTCGCCGGCATCTCCCGGGAGATCGGGCAGCACATCATCGAGATTGGTTTGATGGAGCAGCGTGTAGCCGTTGGCACCGCGCGCCAAGCATTCGAGCGTGCGGAGCTCGTCCGAGACCGTCCATAGCAAATCCGCGTGGACTGACACCCCCGATATGTTCTCGAGGATGTCCGTATTTGCCGCTTGGAGATAGTCGAGAATGACCGCACTCTCTGCCTGGAATTGCATAATGAATGCTCCCTAAAAAATACGCCGATCATCAATTATCGTTCGACGTGGCCGGTTCGATGGCGCCGGCTTACCGGCACAAGCCATCGCCGAGGAGCGGGTGCCAGACAGTAAGGGCTTACCTCGCGTAAGCAATTAGGTCGTTGATCTTGTTGGTGCGGACGGAGGGAGTCGAACCCTCACGACGTTGCCGTCTCAGGATTTTAAGTCCTGTGTGTCTACCAGTTCCACCACGTCCGCTTCTTGACCGCTTTCTAGGCGATGGGGGTGCGCTTCTCCTTAGACCATGATTCACGAGGCTGAAGGAAAAAGGGGCGGTGGACCCAAACCGGGATGCGCTCCTGCGCAAGAGCCGCCCTCAATCGGCCGGGCGTAATCGGGGCCCGCCGTGCCAGATGGCGGCGCGGAGCAGGATGTAGAGCGTCACCGCATTCAAGATGTGCCACAGGAAATGGGTGCCCCGCGCATGCCCGCCGATGCGCGTCAAATCGCAGACCTCGAGATCGAGCGTGCGGAACGTCATCGCAACCAGGAACACGAGCGCGGCGACGAGGAGGCTGCGCCAGGCCGGATGGCGCATCATCGCGAGCCCGGTCGCCGAACCCGCCAGGGCGAAAAAGGCCGGAGTGTAGCCCACCGTGCCGTTGAGGCAGCGGGCGCCGGCTGCGGCCGTGACGGGGAGCAGTGCGGGTCGGCATTCGATCGTACCGGCGTAGCGGAGCGCCGCGAAGAAGGCCGCGAGACCGACCAGCACCAAGATCCAGTTGAGGCCGAAAAAGCGGCGAAGCACGAAGGCGAACGTGGCCAGCATGAAGAGGCCGATCGGGATGGTGTCCGCATAGGCCGACCAGCGGTTCGCATAGGTGTGGAAGAGGAAGCTGCCGACACCGATCACATAGGTCAGCACGATCAGCACCGCCTCGGCAAAGCCGCGCCGATCGCGCGGGAGCGCGAGCCAGGCCACAGTCGCGAAAAGAGCTGCGACGATGAAGGCGCCGTTCGATACGGCATTGAGCGGCTCGGCCCAGAAGGCCCCGTCCTGGCCACGCTCGCAGTAGTTATAGATCTTGTCGTAAAGGCTCATGTCAGTGGGCCCGGGCCGGCGTCTCTCGAGTTGGCGCGGTTCCGCTCAATTGGCGGCGCGGCGGTCGGGCGCGGGCGACGATGGTTGCTCCTGGGGCGGGGCGGTGGCGATGGCCTTGTTCATGAGGGAACGGAGCTCGGCCGGATCATCGAGATCGATGGTGTGGGGATACTCGGGGTCCTTGCCGCGGATCTCGGTGCGCACATTGCCCTCGGAATCGTAGAAGATCGTGCGCGGCACGTAGGTGCCGTCGGGCGAGAAGGCGCCGTTGGCGTCGGGCTCCTGGTCAACGTCGACCAGGATCATGACGAAGCTCTTCGACGCGGCGACGACGCCAGGGTCCTTCCAGACCTGGCGGTAGCGCTTGCACGACGAGCACCAGGAGGCGTGGAACACCATGATCACGGGCTTGCCCGTGCGCGTCGACTCGCGGATGCCGGAGCCGACGTCGGTCCAGGCGATCTCCGCCCCGTTCCAGACATCGGCCATGGCTGGCGTGTGGGCGTCAGCAGGCGGCGCCATGGCGGCAGCGACGAGGCCGGCCGACAGGCACAGCGCAGCAAGGAATTGGGACCGGGCGCGGTTCAACATGGCTAGCAGCTCCGAGAACTGGGGGATCTTTTCACCACATCTGGCGGCGAAGGCAAGGCGGAACGCAGGGGCCCGCTTGCGCGGGCACGCGGGCGCATACAGCCGCAAGTCGCGGAATCGCGGGCGATTTGGCAGCAATTCCGGGGTTTCGCTGGATAGTCCGCCCGCGGCGACGGTGCTAGGCAGGGTCGCTCCATCTTCCATGAGGTCCCACATGACCCCGCGCCGGATCCCCCTCCAAAGACTCGCCGCCCTCGTGCTTCTGCTCTTGCCGATCGCCACGTCGGCCGCCTCTCGCGCGGCAGAGATCCAGGGCTACATGGTCATCTGTGAGAAGGTGACGTGCCCCTGGCACAAGGCCGTGTTTCAGCCGCCAGAGGGCTGGGTCGAGGATGAAAGCTGGACACAGCAGTATCGGGCGGTCGTTCTCTTTCCCGGCAGCAACGACCGCACCAAGCCCGTGATGTATGTGCGCACGCACCACGGCGAGGCGGATCTCGCGCTCGGGCCCTATGTCGACGTGGCACAAAAGCGGTGGAAGGAGAACGTGCCTGACACGTCGATCGAGCCGCTCGCCGATTTCGCTCGCGCCGGCAAGCCGACGTTCAAGGTCTACCTCTAAAAGAACCCGTCACAGCCGGAGCAGGCGTTCGAGCTCACGGCATTCATGAAGGACGTGGACGACAAGAACCCCAACGAGCACTACTTCTTCCAGGTCGTGCTGTCGTCGCCTTCCATGGAGGAGCTCGAGAAGGCAAAGCCCGCCTTCTATGCGGTGCTCGGCGCGCTTTAGCTCATTTTCGAGATAGCTGACCACGGGCTTGACGGGCCGTCCGCGGGCACCTCATGGGCCAGCGCGAAAGCCTCTGTTAACAAGATCGTCATAAAGATGGGTCGTGGCGCGCGATTCCCACTCCGCCTGCGGCGCATTTACCCTCGTGCTGCCACACTCCTGTCGGAGAACGGGAGCTCTCGATTTGTGCAATTGCGTCAGGGGGTCGCTTGCTCCGGCAATCCATTGTCATCGGCGGTCTCCTCGTGGTCACGCAGGCCGCGGCGGATCCGATCCCGCTTACAAGCGACACGCTGAAGGAAACCGTCTCCGGCGCGCTGGTCGAGATCGACACGCCGCTCGGTACGACGATCCCGGTGCGCTTCGCCACCGATGGCATGGTCTCAGGTGAATCCGGGGAGCTCGCGCCCATCCTGGGCTCGCCCAAAGACCGCGGGCGCTGGTGGATCGAGGGCGACAGGCTCTGCTCCAAGTGGTTCCGCTGGTTCGATTCCGAGCCGCGCTGCATCACGCTCAAGAAGGACGGCGCGCACATCTTCTGGACCAAGGATGACGGCGAGACCGGCACGGCGACCATCGTCGAGGCCGGGACGGCGTCGGAGCAGCCCAAGATGGCGGAAGAGCGCGCCATCAAGAAGCAGGCGCCAACGGCCGAGCCTCTGCCCGCACATGCGGCGAAGCCCCCTGCACCGGCCACGGCGCCCCAGCAGCGGCCTCCGACCGTGCTCGCCTCCGCCTCCGACGCGCCCACGACGCAAGAGGAAAGCCCGCTGCGGTTCAGCGCCGGTGCGCTCGTCGGCGCCACGCCGGCCGCCGCCGCTACGGCGCCCCCGCGGCCGCCGAAACCTGACACGCAGATGACCGTCGCCAAGCTTCCCGGACCCCCGGTCAAGCATGCTGCCGCGCCTCAGAAACCCAAAAAGGTGGTTGCCGCGAAGAAGGCGGATCCCAAGGCTACTCCGCGCAAGACCTACACCGTCGCCGCCGCAGCGCCTCCCCCGCCGGCACAGGCCAACCCGACTTTCTACCGGGTGACGGGCGTCGACGACGACGACATCCTGAACGTTCGCAGCGGCCCCTCAGAGAACCACGCGCCGATTGCCGCCATCCCATCGACCGGCCGGCGCGTCGAGATCAACGGACATTGCCTCGAGGTGTGGTGCCCGATCCGCTATGGCCGCATCACCGGCTGGGTGAACCGCCTTTATCTCGTCGCCGAGGACAGCAGCGGGGATCGCGGCTCGTCGAGCCCCGTCTATTTCGCCAAGCCCTGAGAGAGCCTGTCAGCGGGATCGGGCGCGCGCCTATTCCGCACCACACTCCACAGCGACCGTCGTTCCGGTGGCCGGTATGAAGCGGCGGCAGTTGCCGCTCTGAGGTTCAGCGGACGCGCTATCAGTCTTCGCCGCGGTGTCGTCCTTCGTCGATGAGCCTTCGCTCTCGACATCGGTCGCGGCAATGCGTGCCGGTTGCTTCTCGCCGGTCAGAGCCGCGAGGCGCTCGCGCGCCTCGTCCTGGGCGGAGCGGGCGTCCGGAGATTTCGGCGCCGAGGCGAGCGCTTGGCGATAGCTCGCGGTCGCGGCTGTCGTATCGCCTTCATGCTCATAGATGCGGCCGCGCAGAGTGTGGGCGGCGGACATCTTGCCCCGCGTCGCAAGTGCTTTGTCGACGTCCGCGGTTGCGGCCGTCATGTCATTCTCGCGGAAGGAGATAAGCCCACGCGCATAGTAGGCGCTGGCCGAAGCGGCGTCGGCGGCAAGGGCCTTCTCGACCTCGGTACGGGCCGGCCCCTGCTCTCCCATGTCGGAAAGCACGAGGGCGCGCAGCACTTCGACCTTGTGATCACTCGGATCAAGCGCACCGGCGCGCTGCAGCTCGGAGAACGCTCGGTCGCTCTCGCCACGGCGGCGGAACATCAGGGCACGGTTTACGTGGGCTTCGACGGCCTCGCCTTTGAGCTCGAGATAGCGGTCGAGGTCGGCCAGCGATTTCTCGCGATCGCCACGCTCGTGCTGCACGGTGGCGCGGCTGTAGTAGGTGTCGGCGTAGTCCGATTTACGCTTGATCGACTGGTCGAAGTCGGCAAGCGCCTTGTCGAGGTTGCCGTCGTTCACATTGGCCCAGCCGCGATTGTAATAGCCGATGTAGAATTGCTCGTCGGGCAGCTGCCCGCTGTTCATCACGCGGGTGCAGGCCGCGACACTGGTCTTGCGGTCGGCGGCCGTGCAGTCCTCGAGGTCCTGGTTCATGCCGGCGAGGCTCGGCGCCGCCTGAAGCAGCGAGACTAGAGCGAGGCCCGTGAGCAGCAGGCTTCGGCGTTGCAACGATCGCACCATGATCCGCCTCCCGTGACTTCGGAAGGCGCCTAGAGTCACCGGTACCGGCCGGGCTCGACGCCTTCACACTCCATCGATGACCTGAACGTGCGCCGGGGCTTGCAGTCCGGCTGTTCCCCTCGGAACATGGTTGACGCTTTCCTACTTCTTCTCGGCGGGCTCGTGCCGCACGTTGGTGACGGACCATTGGAAATCGCCGCGCGAGGGCTAGATCACCGGGTGAGCGACCTCGAAATCCCCTCGGGAGCCCCTTGACGCCGAGCACGGGGTGCGCCATTTATGTTAATGTGATGAACATTCACATGAGGACTGGATCGATGTACGAAATGGTCATGAAACTCGACGACATCGGCAAGCCGGCGTGGATCGCGCTCATGGTTGTGAGCTTCATCGTTTTCTGGCCGCTCGGACTGGCGATCCTGGCTTTTCTTATTTGGAGTGGACGCATGGGACATGGATGGGGCCGCGGATGCGGCTGGGCCGGTGACCGCCGCGAGTGGCGGCAGCGCTTCGCCGAGCATTGGGAGCAACGCCAGGGCGCGATGCGCCGCGGCGGTTTCTCGCCCTCGGGCAACCGCGCCTTCGACGAGTATCGCGAGGCGACGCTGCGTCGGCTCGAGGACGAGCAGCGCGAGTTCCGCGATTTTCTCGAGCGGCTGCGCATGGCGAAGGATCGGTCGGAGTTCGATCAGTTCATGACCGAGCGCAAGAACCGCCCCGACACGCCGCCGGCGCCGGACAGCAGCGCACCCCAGCCGCAAAGCTGACGGCACGGCGTGAGACGACGACGAGCCGGCCCATCCCCGGGGCCGGCTTTTTCGTGCTCCAAGCTGTGCCTCTCACGCTATCCGAGAGGATCTTACTTCATGGGCGCGGCGCGGGTGGCATCCGCTGCATCTAGCGGAAGGCTTTGTCGAGATTCTGGGCCTGGCCGAGGCCCTTGACGGAGGCAAGGCCTTTGACACCGGCGAGGTTCGCGCCATCGAAGTCGGCGCCCGTCACGTCTGCGCCGGCGATGTTTGCGCCAGAGAAATCGACCTTCGAGAGGTCTGCGTCCTTAAGGTTGGCGCCCGAGAGATCGGCCCCGACGAGCTTAGAGAACATCATGACGGAGCGCTCCAGGTTGGCGCCCTTGAGCCTGGCGCCCGAGAAGTCGCACGACTTCAGAACATTGCGGGCGAGAGTCACCAGCGTGCCCTGACCGGGCCGGCCCTCGAGCGGACCGAAGTCGGCATCCGACAAATCGGCTCCGCGAAAATCGGCGCCGGAGAGGTCGGCCTGCACGCGGATGCCTGTCAAGTTGGCGCCGGCGAAGCGCGGCGCGTCGGCGAGGTTGCCCTGCAGATCGGTGTAGACGGTCGGACGCAGGATGGTCGCGCCGCTCAGGTTCGCGCCCGACAGGTCGGCGCGGATCAAGACAGCGCGGTCGAGGCGCGCATGCGAGATGTCGGAGCCCTTGAGATTGGAGCCGGTAAAATCGACGCCGTAGAGATCGGTGCGAGCCAGCGTGGCCTGCTTGAAGTCGAGCCCCGAGAGATCGAGGTAGGTTAGGTCGTGACCGGTGTAGTCGAGATGATCGCCGGGCTTGGCCTTGAACAGCGCCTGGGTGATCTCGCGAACGGTGAAGTCGGCGTCCGGAGAGACGTTCTCGTCCGCCGCGAGCGCGGCAGCAGTCCAAGCCAATGCCAGGGCACACACCACCCCCTGCCGAAAAACAGCTGCCGCCATGATCTCTCCTTGCGACCCGCCAGAGCCGCAGTCTCGATAATGGGATGATTCACAGGGCGGGCCCAGAGTTCAAGTGAACTCCGCAGCCCGGGCATTTGACTCGGTGCCCCACCGCGACAAACATGATGCAGCACTTGATCTTAGCCGGCGTTCTCGGGAGCGGTGCATGCGCGGCAGCCCCCGGGAGCCCCTCCATCGCGATCGAGGTTTCCATGACCGCTCCCCGCCCCTCCAAGACGCACATAGGAAACTACAAGCTCCACCCCGAGACGCTGATGCTGGGTTACGGGTATGATCCCCTGCTCTCGGAAGGCGCCGTGAAGCCGCCGGTCTTTCTCACCTCAACCTTCGTCTTCAAGTCGGCGGAGGAAGGACGCGACTTCTTCGACTATACGGCAGGCCGGCGGCAGCCGCCCAAGGGCTCCGCGGCGGGGCTCGTCTACTCGCGCTTCAACCATCCCAACAGCGAGATCGTCGAGGAGCGGCTCGCCGTCTACGAGGAGGCCGAGGCCTGCATCCTGTTCTCATCGGGCATGTCGGCCATTGCGACCACCATCCTCACGTTCGCGCGGCCGGGCGACACGATCGTGCACTCGCAGCCGCTCTACGGCGGCACCGAGACGCTGCTCTCCCGCACTCTGAAGCCGCTCGGCATCGACGCGGTGGGTTTTGCCAACGGCTGCGACGCAGGAAGCATCCGTGAGGCCGCGCAGACAGCGCAAGCGAAGGGCCGCATCGCGCTGTTCCTGATCGAGACGCCCTCGAACCCGCTCAACACGCTGGTCGACATCCGGCTCATGCGCAGAATCGCGGACGAGGTCTCCACGAACCAGGGCCACAAGGCGCTCGTCGTCTGCGACAACACGCTGCTCGGACCGCTGTTCCAGAAGCCGCTCGCTCTCGGCGCGGACATCACGGCGTACTCGCTCACCAAGTACGTGGGCGGGCACTCGGACCTGATCGCCGGGTCGGTGGCCGGGAGCAAAGCGCTCCTCAAGCCGGTGAAGCTCTTGCGCGGCGCGATCGGGACCCAGCTCGATCCGCATTCGTGCTGGATGCTCGGCCGCTCGCTCGAGACGCTCGAGCTCCGCATGACGCGCGCGGACCGCAACGCACAAGCCGTCGCCAAGTTTCTTGCCGCGCATCCGGCCGTCGCCAAGGTGCACTACCTTTCCTTGCTCAAGCCGCGGACGGCGGAGCGGCGCGTGTTCAAGGCGCAGTGCCAGGCCGCCGGATCGACCTTCTCGTTCGACATCAAGGGCGGGCAGGCGAGAGCATTCCGCTTTCTCAACCGGCTCGAGGTCTTCAAGCTGGCCGTTAGCCTAGGCGGCACGGAGTCGCTCGCCTGCCATCCGGCCACCACGACGCACTCCGGCGTGCCGGTTGAGGTGCGCGACGCGATAGGGGTCAGCGACTCCACGATCCGGCTCTCGATCGGCATCGAGCATGCCGACGATCTCATCGCCGACCTCAGCCAGGCCTTGGGCGGGTGATCGAGCCGAGATGGCATCGTTCCCATTTCCGTCATGGCCCCTTCGCGGCCATGACGCCTCGGGGAGGGCGATCACCCCGATTCAGTCGAGGGTCGCCATGTCGATGACGAAGCGGTATTTGACGTCGCTTCGGAGCATGCGCTCGAAGGCGTGGTTGACCTCTTCCATGGCGATGACCTCGACATCGGAGGTAATGCCCCGCGCGGCGCAGAAGTCCAGCATCTCCTGCGTCTCGGCGATGCCGCCAATGAGCGAGCCCGCCAGCGCACGCCGGCTGTAGATCATGTTGGCTATCGACGGCGAGGGATGCGGCGCCTCGGGCAGCCCGACCAGCACCATGGTGCCGTCGCGTTTGAGAAGCCGGAGGTAGGCGTCGAGATCGTGCGAGACCGTGACCGTGTTCAGGATGAAGTCGAGGCTGCCCTGTAGCGCGGACATCTCGGCTGCCACCGTCGAGACGACGACCTCGTCGGCGCCGAGCGCATGCGCCGCCGCCTTCTTCGAGGGCGATGTGGTGAAGGCCACGACATGGGCGCCAAGGGCATGGGCGAGCTTGACGCCCATGTGGCCGAGGCCGCCGATGCCGACAACGCCGACCTTCTTGCCCGGTCCAACCTTCCAGTGCCGCAACGGCGACCAGGTGGTGATGCCCGCGCAGAGGAGCGGCGCGGTGGCAGCGAGCTCGCTCTCCTTGTGGTGCACGGCGAGGACGAAATGCTCATCGACCACGATGTGCTTGGAGAAGCCGCCGAAAGTGTTCGGCAGGCCACCTTTGACCGCACCGTTATAGGTCGCCGTGTACCCGTGCGGACCGTCGCAATACTGCTCGAGGTCGTGGCGGCATGCGTCGCACGCGCGGCAGCTGTCGATCATGCAGCCGACGGCGACGATTGCACCTGGGCTGAACCTCCTCACGGCGTCGCCGACCCGAGTCACGCGGCCGACGATCTCGTGGCCGGGCACGCAGGGAAACATGACGCCGTCCCACTCGCCGCGCGAGGCGTGCAAGTCCGAGTGGCATACGCCGCAGTAGAGGATGTCGATGGCCACATCCTTGGGGCCGGGATCGTGCCGGTCGATCGTCGTCGGGGCAAGTGGCGTCGCCGCCGATTGGGCAGCATAACCCTTCGTCTGCATGCGATTCTCTCTCGGACTGCTCGGGGGAAAGGATTGTCAGGCGGGACGGGGCCCTCTAGCGCCTGCACTATAATCTCCGAATGCAGTGACGGGAGAAATTCGCTCCGGGTAGGAGAGCCGCCTACGGACGGCATGCACCCGGGCCTAGCCACCGCCTAGCGGTGGAATGACTTGGCGGAAGATGCGGGCGAGGTAGCTTTGACCTTCGCATAGCCTTCAAGCGCCGCGGCGCGAGCCGAGTGATGCTCGACAATGGGCTTCGGGTAGTCGACGCCGAGCGTCACGCCCGACATCCGCAAAACGCCATCGGGTGCCTCGAATGGGGCGTGCACCACCGAGCTCGGTAGCGACTTCAACTCCGGGCACCATCGGCGCACATACTCTCCGTCAGGATCGAACTTCCGTCCCTGCTCAATCGGATTGAACACGCGAAAATAGGGAGCGGCGTCGGCGCCGCTGCCGGCCACCCATTGCCAACCGGCGGCATTGTTCGCAAGGTCGGCATCGACGAGCGTATCCCAGAACCAGGCCTCGCCTTGGCGCCAATCAATGCGCAGGTGTTTGATGAGGAAGCTGGCCGCGATCATCCTCACGCGATTGTGCATATAGCCGGTGGCCCAAAGCTCCCGCATGCCGGCGTCGACGATAGGATAGCCGGTCTTGCCTCGTTGCCAGGCCCGCAAATAGCTCTCGTTGTTGCTCCACGGATAGGCGTCGAAAGCGGCTTTCCAATTCGTCTCCGGCAGGTTTGGGTAGTGAAACAGGAGGTGGTAGGAAAACTCTCGCCAGCCGAGCTCGGATAGGAATTTTTGTGCATCGTTGAGCAGATGGGCGTTTCCGTCCGCGATCATTCTCGTGGCCCACCAGATTTGGCGCGGAGATATCTCCCCGAAATGCAGATGGGGAGAAAGCCGGGACACTTTCGAAAGATCCGGCCGGTTGCGAAGCTCGCCATAGCCGTCTAGGTCGCCGTCAAGAAATGCCGTCAATCGCCGTTGCGCCCCGCTCTCCCCAGGGCTCCAGACGTCGGAAAAGCCTACGGCCCAGTTTGGCGTCCGGGGAAGCAGGCTCAGGTCCGCTAAGGAGCCCCCGAGGTCGCGCCTCGGCGCCGACGCCATCGGCGGGGCGCGCAGCGGCTGGGGAGCCGTCAACTTTTGGCAAGCGCGCCAGAAGGGCGTGAACACTTGATAGTGACCGCCACCTTGTGTCTTGACCTCCCACGGCTCAAAGAGCAGACCTCCGTTGAAGCTTGCCACTTCGATGCCGTTGTCCTGCAGCGTGGACTTGACCTCGGCGTCGCGCTTGATCGCGTAGGGCTCATAGCAGCGGTTCCAGAAGACGCGTGTCGCACGCATCTCGCGCACCAGGCTTGGAAGGATCCGGCGCGGGTCTCCGCGAAGAATTGCCAGCCCGCCGAGCGAACGATCGAGCTCGGCGAGGCTATGATGCAGCCACCACCGCGAGGCCGATGCCATAGGCCATCCGCTCGCTGGGATGGTATCATCGAAGATGTATACGGGAATGACCGCACCCAGCGCCGCAGCGTGAGAAAGGGCGGGATTGTCAGAGATGCGCAGGTCCTGCCGAAACCAAACGATGCTCGTCATTCGGCCCTACGCCTTCATTCGCAAGCCCGCGTCGAGCCTGGCCGCTCATCACGAAAGCTGCGGACCGCACTTCGCGCCAAACCCTCGACATCGACAAAGCCCTGTTTAGCAAGATTTGCGACGATTTCGGCGAGCCGGGCCAGGTCCTCCTTGGCGTTGCGATCAACATGAAGGCGCACCCTCGCCGTCTCGAGGGCAAATCTAAGCAACCTCAGTGTCTGCATGTCGAAATCGTTGCTCGAAAAACTCATCAGATCTCCTCCGGACGGTGATTCTCCGGCACTGCCGAGCTAACGATCCACATAGGAGCTTGGATCTCCGGGTGATCCAAATATTCGGGCCAGTCGTTGGACGCTCGTTATCGAGTGGAACGCGAAAAGGCGAGAGACGAGCTCGAAGCGGGAGCAACGAAAAAATGACACGGGATCTTCTAAAGGCCGGCATGCCGACATCAAGGACTGGCACAATTGCTGCAGCTTTGGTGGCGCTGATCGGGGTGACAATTTGCCAACCCGCACACTCCGAAACGCCGACCCCGCGGTTAGGCGGAGCACGCTATGGGCAGGCCCTGGGGGCGGCCCTGATGTGCTATAAGCTCGAGACAACCGACGAAGTTTCCAAGTTGAAGAGCCTTTATTCCGGGCCCGACTTGGAAGCATTCATGTCCGAGGCTGAGAAAACCTTGGCCGCATGGCGCGATGTTCAAACCTGCGAAAAGGCTGGCGGCCCAAATTCCTGCAAGCTCACGCAGGTTTGGAGCTGCCAGGAGGCGCTGCGAGAAATCGGCCCTGCCGGCACCGCACTCGCGGGGCTCATACGAATCAAGCCTTAGATTGGCTCAGCTCGTTTTTGACGTCCTCCGAGCGCGGGAAACCGGGGTGAAGCACGCTTCAGCCCCTATTTCTCGTGGCGAAGCTGGTACAGGCCCACATCGAGCAGACCCCACTCGAACCCGGCCTCGCAATAGACGAGATAGTAGTCCCAGAGCCTGCGGAAGCGCTCGTCAAATCCCAGCATGCTGATTGCCGGCCAGGCGCGTTCGAAGCGCGTCCTCCAGTCTGCCAGCGTGCGCGTGTAGCTCGCCCCGAAATGGTCGGTGCGGCAAACGCGAAGTCCGGCACGCGCGGCTTGGGCGGCGATGATGGACTTGGTCGGGAGCATTCCACCTGGAAATATGTTGAGCTGAATAAAGTCCGGTCGGCGGCGATAGCTCTCATAATACCGCTCGTCGATCGTGATGGCCTGCAGAACGGCTGTCCCTTCGCTCGAGAGGCAGGAGGCAATCTTGTCGAAATACACGGGCCAGAAGGCCTCACCGACCGCTTCTATCATTTCGATGCTCGCGATACGGTCGAACGTTCCGCTGACATCGCGATAGTCCTGGAGGCGAATGTCGGATCGCCCCTCGAATGACCGCAGTCGCTCCCGCGTATGATCGAATTGCTCGGTCGAGAGCGTCAGTCCGGTAACATGGCACCCATGTCGCGCGATCAGGTTTTGAGCGAGCGCGCCCCAGCCGCAGCCGATCTCGAGCACTCGCTCTCCGCCGCGAAGCTCCAGGAATTCCGCGACGCGCGCAATTTTTGCCGCCTGAGCCTCTTCAAGGGTGGAAACCGCGGTCGGGTAGATTCCCGATGAGTAGCTCAAGTCCTGGTCGAGCCACGCGGCATAGAACGCATTGCCCAGGTCATAGTGATCCGCGATATTGCGGCGGCTGTTGCGGCGCGTGTTGGCGCGGAAGCCATGGCGCAAGCGAGAGGAAATACGAGACGCGGCGAACCCCTGCCCCACCACCCCGCCGGCTTCACTATTGTCGAGGGCCCAGAGCAGCAGGGTCTTGAGGTCGTTGCTGCTACAGCCCGCCTCGCAAATGGCTTCCGCGAATCCCAGATCACCGCGGAGGGCCAAGCGTGAGAGCGCACCCCACCGGTGCAGCCTGACATGAGCGTCGCGACCCCTCTGTGCGCCGGCGAGCATGACGCGATGTCCCGAGGGGAGGTCGACGCTCAAAGTGCCGCTGTCGATCGTGCCGATGACACGCCGAAGCAGTCCGGTCCAAACCGCCTTCGATCGCGCGTCCTGCGCCCTGCCTACGGTCGCCTGTTCAGCCATTGTGCTTCTGCGCCGCCCTTGCTTTGTAGCCGAATGTTGCCGCGTGACCAGAAACGGGTCGGCGAGGCCTGACCCCGATCCCCTTGCACCATATGAGCAGCGCCTCCCAGTGAATTGCCGCGGTGACCTTGAGGGTCTGCAGGGGATGCGAAACGCAACAGCGCAGCAATGCCGCATTCGTAAGCGGCATGCGATTTCCATGGAGCGCGGTATGAATGACGGCTTTGCCCTGCTGCGAGCCCGTGATCGCCACCGCGATACGCTCGCCCGGAGGCAGCACGCGGAACAAGTAATCCTGTGACATGTCCAAAAAGGGAGAGACGTAGAAGGCCTTTCCTGTCACCTGACTGAGCGGGCCCGACTCAGCTTCGGACGCCTCGACGACGTAGCTATGGCGCTCGCCGAAGGTGTTGTGCACCTCGTAGATGATTGCCGCCACCCGATCAGCGGCGTCCCGGCAGAAGTAGATGCTGAGCGGATTGAAGGCGTAGCCCAACAGTCGCGGCATCGTCAGGAGCTCGACGCGGTGGCAGGCATGGGCGAGCCCGGCCGCCGCGAGGCGTTCTTGCAGATATTCGCGCAACGCGCCCTTGCCATGACCATAGTCACGGTCATGAACCGAAAAAAGATTGAACCGATTGTGTGAGAAGAAGCGGAGCGAGCGATCGATCTCGTCCAACTCATCGAGATCGACAAGCAGCCACCACACGCGATACGTGAAGCGGTGCGCCTTGGGCACGCTCCTACTGTGCATGACCCAGCCGCTGTAAATGCTCGAGCTCAGCGTCATGGCGTCACCAAGAGATCCGCCGGCATCAAACGATTTCCGCGAACAATCCGCCCCGAATGGTCCCCAACGTGCCACGGCCGCGGCACACCTCCAAGCTCCTCAGCGACCGCCAACCCCGCCTGAAGGCCGTCCTCGTGGAAGCCAGCCCCGAAATAGGCCCCACAATACCAGGTGTTGCGATTGCCTTGCAGCGACCAGAGGTCTTGCTGCGCACGAGCGGCGGCATTGTCAAAAATCGGATGAGCATATTCTTCGGTATGGAGCACCGAGCCGGTGGCCGGCAAAACGGGAGGATTGATCGTGACAAAAAGCTGCGTCGCGGCCGGCAGCCGTTGAAGGCGATTCATCCAGTAGGTCACGAACGCGCCGGAGCGCTCAATGTAGTTCCAGCTCGACCATACACCACGACGCCGAGGCATGAGGCTCGGGTCGGTATGAAGCACGGCGCGATTGCGCGTATATCGGAACGAGCCCAGCAGGCGCCGCTCTTCCGCCGTTGCATCCGCCAGCAAGCCGAGCGCTTCATCCGCGTGCGCCGCGATCACTACGCGATCAAAGCGGGTAGACGCGCCGTCGGCAGTGCGGATAACGGCGCCTTCTGAATCGCGCGCCACCTCGACAACCTTCGTGGAATTGCGGATGCGTCCGATAAGCGGCCGGGCAAGCTCTCGGACGTAGACCCTGCTGCCACCCAGAACCGTGCGCCATAGTGGCCGCCCGTAAAGCTTGAGCAGGCCATGGTTCTCGAAGAAGCGAATGAACGAGGCCGCGGGGTGCTCGAGCATCGTGCGGCTCGGGGCGGACCAAATGGCTGCCGCCATCGGCAACAAGTGGTCGTCGCGAAACGGGGCGCCGTATCCGCGCCTTTCCAGATATTCTCCAAGCGTTTCTGGCTCGAGGGCGAGCGCGCCAAGATCTCGCGGCGCAGTTGCATAGAATCTCCGCAGATCGCGCAACATGTCCCAGAAGCGCGGACGAAGGGCATTGATCGGCTGCGCGAAAAGCGATGCGATGTTGTTTCCGGCGTATTCGAGCTTGCCGCCCTGCCTCGAAACGGAGAACGACATCTCCGTCTCGTAAGTCGCCACGCCCAGATGAGCGAACAGCGACACGAGGTTGGGATAGGTCTCGTGGTTGAAGACGATGAACCCGGTATCGACCTCGACCGGCCCGTGCGGGGTGTCAGCGGATACCGTGTTGGAGTGGCCTCCAAGGCGACCGGTCTGCTCGAAAAGGGTCACGTCATGGTGGCGGCTCATGAGCCAGGCGGCCGATAGTCCGGATATGCCCGAACCGACTACGGCGATCCGGAGACCAGAAGCCGACGACACGCATTGACCCCCAAAGCAAAATGAGCATTTGCTCCCCAACGGCTGGCGTGGGTAATTGGATCACCTAGGTGGGTGATCCACGAGCAGGTCCACGACGTTGGGTGGGCATGCACGCTCAGCCAAAATCGAGCCGAAGGGAGCAGCCTGCCGTCCAACTGCGGCAGTGCTGCATTTCTACACTTTTTTTATCGACGTTGAGGCCAACTCGGAGCGCTGTGACGGCTAGTCAGGACAAACCAGCCCAATCGCCAGGAGAGTTCTCCGATCTGATCACGGCCATTGCCCGGGATCGGGACAAGGCGGCGTTTGTGCGCCTCTTTGCGTTTTTCGCTCCGCGAATTAAGGCACTCATGATGCAGCTCGGCGCCCCGGCCCCGCGCGCGGAGGAGATTGCACAGGATACGATGCTGGCCGTATGGACCAAGGCCCAAATGTTCGATCCCGCGGGGGCAAGCGCATCCGGATGGATCTATCGGATTGCAAAGAATCTGCACGTTGATGGGCTCCGACGCGACCGCCGCATTTCTGCGTCAGCGGTCGTCGAGACCGAACCCGAGGGGGTTCCGCTGCCGGATGCACTCTTGTCTGAACGGGAAAACCAGTCACGCGTGCGCGCTGCGATCGCGGCACTCACCCCCGATCAGCTCCGCGTCGTCACCCTCTCATTTTTCGAAGATAAGCCTCACGCAGAGATCGCCAAGGAATTGAGCATTCCACTGGGGACAGTGAAATCGCGCTTGCGCCTTGCCATGCAAAGGCTGCGCGACTTGCTGGATAGCGAATGACAAAGATCCATCGTCATCCGACCGAAGAAACGCTCGCGTCGTTTGTTCGCGGCAGCCTCGACGATGGCCGCCGGGTGCTCGTGGCGGCGCACGTCGAGCTCTGCGCGTCCTGCTCGAGATTGGTCGCGGCCTCCGATCACATCGCCGGCTCGATTCTCGAGGCTGCCGCGCCGGCGCAGCTCGAAGGCAACGCGCTGCAGAAAGCCCTGACGCGCATCGACCGAGTCGCCGTGGACCACGCTCGGCCTTCGCGGGGGGCTGCAGACACCCGGCCTTTCGGCCTCAAGGCCATCTCGGACTATGAAATCGGCCCTTGGCGTCGGATTGGCCCAGGCGTGCATTGGCGGTCGGTAGCGGTGCCAGCCGACAAAGGTGCGCGGGTCTTCATGCTGAAGGCAACGCCAGGGACCAGATTGCCCAATCACACTCATACCGGAAGCGAGCTTACTCTCATCCTGCAAGGCGCGTTCTCACACGGAGGCGGGCATTTCGGCGTCGGCGACTTCGAAGAGGCTGACGGCATGGTCGAGCACCAGCCGGTGGTCGAGGCGGGCGCGGAGTGCATCTGCCTCGTCGCGATGGAAGGTCAGTTGCGACTGCTGGGATTGTTCGGGCGCTTCATCCAGCCCTTCGTGCGGATGTGAGCACCCGATGACCCTGGCGACATTTGCCATATCCGCGTTGATGCTGTCTGCCGCCCTGTCGGCGAACATGGCGGGAGCGTGGGTCATCCAGCAGCGCACGGGGAACTCGGGCTGGGTCGACACGGTTTGGACGTTTGGCCTCGGCTTCGTCGGCATCGTAGCGGCGCTTGCTCCACTCTCCGTGAACGACACCGGATCGCGGCAGATCCTGGTCGCCGGTCTCGTTCTGGTGTGGTCGCTTCGCCTGGGTCTCCACATCGCGAGCCGGTCCGCCGGCATTTCGGATGATCCGAGGTATGCCGAGCTGATCAGGGGTTGGGGGCCGGATGCCCCCCGGCAAATGCTCTGGCTCCTGCAGATGCAGGCGCTGGTGACAATCCCACTCGCGCTGTCCGTCCTGCTCGCCGCGCACAATCCGACGGCCGAGCTGGGGCTGCAGGACTGGCTCGGCGGCGCGGTGCTGCTGGCCGCAGTTATGGGCGAGACTATCGCCGACCGGCAATTGCGCCAGTTCCGCTCCACTCCTGGCAATCGCGGCAAGGTTTGCGACGCCGGTCTTTGGCGATGGTCGCGCCACCCGAACTACTTTTTCGAGTGGCTGGGCTGGTGCGCCTTTCCGTTGATTGCCATCGATTTGGCGGGGCTCTACCCGCTCGGCTGGATCTCAGTCGCGGCACCGATCTGCATGTATTGGCTGCTGCGTCATATCTCCGGCGTGCCGCCGCTCGAGGAGCACATGCTGCGCTCGCGCGGCAAGGCCTACCAGGATTATCAGGCCCGAACGAGCGTGTTCTTCCCCGCACCCCCGCGGCAGCTGCAGGACGGAGCGCGTCCATGAGCCTTCGTCAAAGGGCTTACGACCTGGTGGAACGCACGCCGGTGCCGGACCGCTTCGTGCGGCTCGGCGTCGAGGCCCTCGTCGGGCGAAGCGCAAAGCGTCTGGCGAAGGCCGACCGGGACGCGACCTGGCAGTTCGCGAGGGACCTGGAGCGGCTGCCGATCGCCATCCACACCGACGCGGCGAACGATCAGCACTACGAAGTCCCTGCATCGTTCTTCGAGCTCGTTCTCGGACCGCAGCGCAAGTATTCCTGCTGCTACTACGCGGCTCCGAACAGCTCGCTCGCCGAGGCGGAGGAGCGGGCCCTGGCTTTGAGCGCCGAGCACGCCGCTTTGGGGGACGGCCAGACCATCCTCGAACTCGGCTGCGGATGGGGATCGTTCTCGTTGTGGATGGCACGCAACTATCCGAGCGCGCGCATTCTTGCGGTCTCAAATTCCCGCTCGCAACGGGCCTTCATTGAGGAGAAGGCGCGCGAGCAAGGGCTCACGAACATCGATGTGCTCACCGCCGACATGAACTCTTTTGCGACCGAGCGTCGCTTCGACCGCATCGTGTCGATCGAGATGTTCGAGCACATGGCCAACTGGCACGAGCTGCTAGCCCGCTGCAAGCGTTGGCTTTTGCCAGACGGACGCATGTTCCTGCATGTGTTCACGCATCGCAGCACGCCGTATCGCTTCGATCACACCGACAAGGACGACTGGATCGCGCAGCATTTTTTCACGGGCGGCTGCATGCCGAGTCGCGCATTGATCCGCAGCTTTCCCAACCTGTTCGACGTCGAGGCCGAATGGTACTGGGAGGGAACCCACTACGCCCGCACCGCCGATGACTGGCTGTCGCGTCTCGACGCCAACGCCCCGGCCGTGACCCGCATTCTCACGCAGGTTTATGGCGCCGATGCCTCCCGTTGGGCACGCCGTTGGCGATACTTCTTTCTCGCTACGTCAGGACTGTTCGGCTTCGATGCCGGCCGCCAGTGGGGCGTCAGCCACTATCGGCTCCAGCCCAAATAGCGCCATCACACTCCACCGCGCCACCAGCCGACCACAAACGCCGTTGCGGCAGCCACCGCACCAGAGGCAATGGCGCCATACGCTATGTCGACAACTGTGAGCTGAAGCGTCCAATTGCGCAACGTGGCGTAGTTGGTGAGCTCGTAGGTGGCATAAGCGAAGAAACCGAACAATGCGCCATATACGAACGCGTGAGCGATCGAGTCCGCCTTGAGGGATGGGATGACCGCGAAGATCACAAGGCCGGCCGGATAGATGAGGTAGAACGCGACTGCCGGCGCGAAATTGACATTGGCCAGCAGTATGTCGCCCAAGGTCTGCTTGTACAGCCTCGCGCCCATTGTCATCAGCCACGTCACGTCAACCGCGGCGAAAATCAAAAGGCAGACGACGTAGGCAAGGGCATAGGTCATGGGCCGGCCTCTTTGCATGTTAGTGTTTAACGACCAAGGACACCATTTGGATCACGCGCGGCGCAGACCATCACCGCGACAATTCCAAGAAAATGCGCCGGGTTTCAAATTTATTTGGTCTCTGCCGTACCGTCAGGACCCGGGCTTGCCGACACCGCCGCCGGTCGGCGTCTCGATGACGACGGCGTCGCCCGCCGCGGCCTCAAACGACGCCGCCCCTCCGAGATCCTCGGTTCGGCCGCCGCTGCGGCGGAGCGTGTTGCGGCCGGCTTCCCCCGGCTCCCCGCCCGCGAGACCGAATGGCCTCACGCGGCGGAATCCGGAGAGGATCGCCCCTTTCATCGGCGCGAGGAACCTGATCACGCGGCGCGTGCCGTCGCCGCTCCTCCAGCGCCCCCTGCCGCCCGAGCCGCGGCGGATCGAGAAGCTTTCCAGCATCACCGGGTAGCGGCTCTCCAGGATCTCGGGATCGGTGAGGCGCGTGTTGGTCATGTGGACGTGCACGCCCGCGGCGCCGTCGAAGCCATTGCCGTCGCGATCGAAACCCGCGGGCGAGCCGGAGCAGATGGTCTCGTAATACTGCACGCGGTCGTTGCCGAAGGTGAGGTTGTTCATCGTGCCCTGCGCGGAGCCGAGCGCGCCGAGGGCAGCAAACAGAGCATTGGTCACAACCTGGCTCGTCTCGACGTTGCCGGCGACGACGGCCGCGGGATACCGGGGCTTGAGCAGCGAGCCCTCCGGGATCACGATCTCGAGAGGGCGCAGGCATCCTGCGTTGAGCGGGATCGGCTCGTCGAGGAGCACGCGGACGACGTAAAGCACGGCGGCGCGGGCGACGGGGGCCGGTGCGTTGACGTTCGATGGCTGCTCAGGGGAGGTGCCCGTGAAGTCGACCGTGGCGGAGCGGCGGTCGTGGTCGACGGTGACTGCGACCTCGATGGCCCAGCCGGCGTCGGTCTCAGCGCGGAAGCGGCCGCTCTCGAGTCTGCCAATCAGGCGGCGCACGGCCTCCTCGGCGTAATCCTGGACGTAGCCCATGTAGGCCTCGACGACATCGATGCCGAAATCGGCGGAGAGGCGGGCGAGCTCCGCGGCGCCGCGGGCGTTGGCGGCAACCTGGGCTTTGAGGTCGGCGATGTTCTGCGCCGGGTTGCGGGCGGGGTGGCGGGCTGTGGTCAAAAGCGCATGCGTCTCCTTCTCGAGGAAGCGACCGTTGACGACGAGCGGCACGCAATCGATGTAGACGCCCTCCTCCTCGATGCAGGTAGCGTCGGGGCTCATGGAGCCGGGGGCGATGCCGCCAATGTCGGCGTGATGTCCTCTGCTCGCCACGTAGAAGCGGGGCTGCTCCGAGCCGTCGACGAACACTGGCGAGACGACGGTGATGTCCGGCAAATGCGTGCCGCCGTCGTAGGGAGCGTTCAGCATGTAGATGTCGCCGGGCTTCCACGTGCCGCCGCGCCGCCGAATCACGGTCTCGACCGCGCTTTCCATGCTGCCGAGGTGGACCGGAACGTGCGGCGCGTTGGCGACAAGGCGGCCTTCGCCGTCGAACACCGCGCAGGAGAAATCCAGCCGCTCCTTGATGTTCACGGACTGGGCGGTGGCGCGCAAGGCCTCGCCCATCTCCTCGGCAATTCCCATGAAGAGGTTGCCGAAGACCTCGAGCATGACGGGATCGAGAGCGGCGCCTCCTTGTTTGCGCTGCTCCGCAGCGACCTCGCGTACGGGCTTTGCGGTTTGGGTGAGCACGAGATCGCCGCGGGAAGTCTTCTCAGCGCTCCAGCCGGGCTCGACGATCACGGTCTGGTTGGCCTCGACCACGATCGCCGGGCCGTCGATGCGCTGGCCTGCCGCGAGCCCCTCTCGGCTCCAGATCGCGGCATCGCGCCAGGCGCCCTGCGCGTAGAAGCGTGTCCGGCCGATGGGCTCGGCAGGCTTTTGCCGCAAAGGACTGATCGGGATCTCGGCGGCGCTCTCGCCGGTACTCTCGGCCTCCACCTCGATGTGGGCGAGCACGATGCGCTTCTCCGGCGAGGTGAAGCCGAAGCGCTGCTGGTGCATGGCTTCGAAGGCGCGACGGAGGTGGGACAGATCCCTGTTCACCTCCCCCTTGTGCAAAGGGGAATGGGGTACTGGCAGCGCCACGTCGGTGGCCTCGTAACGCAGATGGAGGATGACACTGGTGCGGATCTCGGCGGGCTCGACGCCCTGCGCGCCAAGCTCGTCCGTTGCCTCGCGAGTGAGCGCGACGGACAGGCGCTCGATCTCGGGCTCGAGCGAGGGCTCCAACGGAGCCTCGACCGACTGCTCGCGGCTCGCGCGCAATGTGGAGAGGCCGATGCCATAGGCGGAGAGCAGACCCGACAGCGGATGGATCAGAACCTGGCGCATGCCGAGCGTCGCGGCGATCAGGCAGGCATGCTGGCCGCCGGCCGAGCCGAAGCAGCTCAGCACGTAGCGGGTGACATCGTAGCCGCGCTCGATCGAGATCTTCCTGATGGCCTTGGCCATGCTCTCGACGGCGATGCGCAGGAAGCCGTCCGCGACCTCCTCCGCAGCGCGGCCGTCGCCGATCCTTGATGCAAGCCTGGCAAAGGCCATGCGAACACGCGCTGCATCGATTGGCTCAGCGCCACTCTTGCCGAACAGCGCTGGAAAGAACGACGGATCGAGCTTGCCGACCATGACGTTGGCGTCGGTCACGGTGAGCGGCCCGCCGTGGCCGTAGCACATCGGGCCGGGATGCGATCCGGCGCTCTCTGGGCCGACTGAGAGGCGCTGGCCGTCATAGGCGAGGATCGAGCCGCCACCGGCCGCAACGGTGTGGATCTTGAGCATCGGAACGCGCAGGCGCACGCCCGCGATCTCGGTCTCGAAGGTGCGCTCGTAGCTTCCTGCGAAGTGAGAGACGTCGGTCGAGGTGCCGCCCATATCGAAGCCGATGACATGCTCGAAGCCGGCGCGGCGCGCGGTCTCGGACATGCCGACCACGCCGCCGGCGGGGCCGGAGAGGATGGCGTCGCGACCGCGGAAATGGGCGCGTGTCTTGAGACCTCCGGACGACGCCATGAAGAAGAGGCGCTCATCCAAGGCGCCCGAGAACGCGGCGGCGACGCCGTCGGCGTAGCGGCGCAGAACCGGCGAGAGATAGGCATCGGCAACGGTGGTGTCGCCGCGCCCGACGATCTTGATGAGCGGCGCCACCTCGTGACTTGCGGAGATCTGGGTAAAGCCCGCAGCGCGCGCGAGCGTGGCGGCCTGCCGCTCGTGCTCAGGAAATGCGTACGCGTGCATGAAGACGATGGCGATGCACGAGATCCCTTCCCGCCGCGCCGCTGCGAGACCGGCGGCAAGCGCAGCCTGGTCGAGCGGCTGCTCCACGGTCCCGTCGGCGCGCACGCGCTCCTGCGCACCAAGAACGCGGCTGTAGAGCATCTCGGGCTTCACGATGCGGCGCGCGAATATGTCGGAACGGGCCTGGGTGCCGATCTCGAGCTGGTCCTCGAGACCCGCGGTGATCACGAGCAGCGTCGGCTCGCCCTTGCGCTCGAGCAGCGCATTGGTCGCGACAGTCGTGCCGATCTTGACCGCGCGGATGCGGTCGCCCGGGATCGCCTCGCCCGCCTCAAGACCGAGGAAGGCGCGGATGCCGGCGATGGCCGCGTCGTCGTAGAGCCCTGGCGCGACCGACAGGAGCTTGCGCGCCTCGAGACGTCCGTCCGGCGCCACCGCCACGATGTCGGTGAACGTACCCCCGCGGTCGATCCAGAATTGCCACGTACCGTGTTGATCCGCCATCGGTTCCACGCGGGGAGAAGATCCTTTGCTCGCTATCGGTGGGCGGCGGCTGCGTCAATCCGGCTCATGAAATTTAGTCCATGCCCTTCATACCGGCCAAGGAAGCAGCTAAGGGTGAATTATGGGCTTCGACAAGATCTCCGGCATTTGTGAACCTGCAGGTCCAGGCCTTCGCGTCCGGCTCGCGGATGCGCTCGACCGCTTGGGGACAAGGCTCGGCCGATTGGTGCGGCCGCGGCCAGCCCATCAGAGCGCGGCCTTCACCGCGGCGCTGGTCGCACTCGCGGCCAAAATGGCCAAGGCCGACGGCGTCGCGGTCAGGGTCGAGTGCGAGGCCTTCCAGCGCTTCCTCGAGGTCTCGCCCGAGGATATGGGCAGCATCCGCCGTCTCTACGACCTCGCGAGCCAGGACACCGCCGGTTTCGAGACGTATGCGGCCGATATCGCCTCCATGCTCAAGGGCACGCCGGACCTCAAGATCAACGTCCTCGAATGCCTGCTCATGATCGCCTGCTCCGACGGCATCCTGCATCCGGCGGAGGAGGCGTTCCTCGAGGTCGTGGCGAAGACGTTCGGGCTCAGCTGCGACGAGTTCAAGCGAACGCGCGCGCTGTTCGTCCGCGATGCGTCGAGCCCCTACGAGGTTTTGGGCGTCGCGCCGGGCGTGACGACCACCGCACTCAAAAAGCGCTACTACGAGCTCGTGCAGCAATGCCACCCGGACCGGCTCATCGCCACCGGTGCGCAGGCGGCGCTGATCAAGGCCGCGAACGCCAAGCTCGCCGCCATCAATGCCGCCTACGAAGCGATCCTCGCCGAGCGGCAGCAGCGCGAGCGCGCCTTGGGAGAGAGCGCGTGACCACGACGCTCATCGCGCGGCCCGACAGCCCGCTCGTCGACGCACTCCACCCGTCCCCCAACATCGAGCCGCGGCGAGCGGGATGCCAGCCGACGCTCCTCGTGCTCCACTACACGGGGTTGCCCACGGTCGAGCGCGCAATCGACGTGCTGTCGCGACCGGACTGCAAGGTGTCGTGCCACTACGTCGTCGACGAGGACGGGCGCATCACGCAGATGGTGGCTGAGGCCGACCGCGCGTGGCACGCCGGCGTTTCCTTCTGGAAGGGCGAGACGGACATCAACTCGGTCTCGGTCGGCATCGAGATTCAAAACCCCGGCCACTCCCAGGGCTACCCGGACTTCCCTCCCCTGCAGATGGAGGCCGTGGCCCGTCTCTCCAGCGACATCGTCCAACGGCACGGCATGACGCCCCAGCACGTGCTCGCCCATTCGGACGTGGCGCCGGGGCGGAAGATCGATCCCGGCGAGAAATTCGATTGGGGCTGGCTCTCAGCCCGCGGCGTTGGACATTGGGTTGTGCCAACACCAATAGATGCGGCGGACGCAGGCCTCGGTCCTGGAGACGAGGGGGACCAGGTGGCCCGTGCCCGCGCAGCGCTCGCCGCCTATGGCTACAAAGTTGATGTGCAAGGGCCTTTCGACGAGGGTCTGGCGATCGTTGTCAGGGCATTTCAGCTCCACTTCCGCCCGGCCCGCTGCGACGGACGGATCGACCGCTCGACGCTCGACACCCTCTGCCGCGTCGTCGCGGCCGCAGGCCTCAAAGATGGCGGGATCGTTTGATTAATTCTGAAAATTAAAAGTACGCGATAAACGCCATGGTTTGTGGCCATCTCCTATAATCTTCCACTGTATCTGTTGCGCTCGCGGCCCCTGGCACCGGCGCGGCGGACTGTTGCATCGTGGGGGCTCCGCCAGGGGACAGTCCGAAGGGCCGGACGCGTGCGGGCATAAAGGGAAACTTAACGATGAAGATCGTGATCGCTCCGGACTCCTTCAAGGAGAGCCTGACCTCACTCGAGGTCGCGAGCGAGCTCGAGGCCGGCTTCCGGCGGGTGTGGCCCGATGCCGAGTACGTCAAGGTGCCGATGGCAGATGGCGGCGAAGGCACGGTGCAGTCGCTCGTCGCCGCGACCGGCGGAAAGATTATCCGGTGCACCGTGACGGGGCCGCTCGGGAAGAAGGTGCTCGCCTCCTACGGTCTCCTCGGCGACGGCCGCACGGCCGTCATCGAGATGGCCGAGGCCTCGGGCCTGCCACTCGTGCCGAGGGCCGAGCGAGATCCCTTGCGCGCCTCCACCTTCGGCACTGGCGAGCTCGTCGCGGACGCCATCAGCCGCGGCGTGGATGCGATCATCATCGGCATCGGCGGCTCGGCCACCAATGACGGCGGCGCGGGCTTCGCGCAGGCGCTCGGCGTGCGCTTCATCGGCGCCGATGGCGCACCCATCGCCGATCAACTCGGCGGCGGCCGCCTCGACGAGGTGGTCGCCATCGATGCGCACGCCATCAACCCGGGCCTTTCGCGCGTGAAGGTCAGCGTCGCCTGCGACGTCACGAATCCGCTCACCGGAGACAAAGGCGCCTCCGCCGTCTACGGCCCACAAAAGGGCGCGACGCCGGAAATGGTGCAGAGGCTCGACCGCAACCTCGGTCACCTGGCGGCGCTCATCAAGCGCGACCTCAACATCGATGTCGCGGAGCGGCCGGGCGCGGGCGCCGGCGGCGGAATGGGAGCGGCCCTCATGGCGTTCGCCGGTGGCGAGCTTAGGAGCGGCGTGGAACTGGTCGTCGCCGCGGCCAGGCTCGACGATCACATGAAGGATGCCGACCTCGCCGTCACCGGCGAGGGCCGCGTCGACTTCCAGACCGCCTTCGGCAAGACGCCGGCGGGCGTTGCGGCCTCGGCCAAGCGCAACGGCGTGCCCGTGATCGCCATCGGCGGCGGGCTTTCCGAGGATGCGCGCGGCGTGTTCGAGCACGGCATCGACGGCCTCGAGGCCGCGACGGCCAATCCGATGACGCTCGACGCCGCGATCCAGAACTCGCGCCGCTATCTGCAGGATGCGGCCGAGCGCGTGGCACGTCTCGTCGCGATCGGAGAGCGGATGGCCTTCACCGAGGCGGTGCACGCCAACGGCGCGGTCTATCCAGGGGCCAAGCGCAACAAGCCCGTAAAGCATTTCGTGCGCGCCAAGCGCGTCCAGGGCCTCACGCAGGCCGCAGTTGCCCTGAGCTTGCGCCGGCGCACGCTGGTTTAGGACATCATACCTAACGAGCGACTAGGCACTCAACCGGTCCGCTCTTGACGCGGCGCCCCCGAGCCTTCTTATGTCACTCTTGTCAGCCGGCCGGACGGCCGCTGCCGGTCGTATGGCCACGTTGGTCTTCAGTCGAACCGGTGGAGGAAAGTCCGGGCTCCATGGAGACAGGGTGGCGGCTAACGGCCGCCGGGGGCGACCCCAGGGACAGTGCCACAGAGAACAGACCGCCTCGCAGGCTCAGGCTTGCGCGGTAAGGGTGAAACGGTGCGGTAAGAGCGCACCGCGCGACTGGCAACAGGAGCGGCACGGCAAACCCCACCCGGAGCAAGACCAAATAGGGGTGGCCGCGTGCGGGGAAACCCGGCACGAGGCGCGTCTTCACGCCCGCCACCCGGGTTGGTTGCTCGAGGCGCCCAGCAATGGGCGTCCCAGATGAATGGCCGTCGCGGAGGGGCGACCCTCCAGACAGAACCCGGCTTACAGGCCGGCTGACCTCTTTCTACTGTTGCTGCCTTACTCCTGATAGACCTCGCAATTATTGAATCCCGTCGTGGGTGGATGCGGCATTCTGCGCCGCTCGCCCGCACAACTTTTGCCCGCAAGAGGCGTTAGGTCTCGATGGCTCAATCGCAATAGGAGTGACGCTCATGAAAATCCTGCTGCCTCTTGCTGCCGCACTCGTGCTCGGCGCGGCACCCCTGCTTGCGCGGGACGACAGCTTCTCCGGAGTCACACCCGGTCCGGGTCCGAGCGAGTCCGCTGGGCCTGGCCTCTACGACAGGATCGTCGCTCACTACGGCCCAGCCGGCCACGACGTCGACGAGGAGTTCCGCGACGGGCCCTGCAATGTCGAGCGCAAATGGGAAGTCAACGGCGATTTCGAAGAGCACATCAAGTGCAAGCGTCCCCGTGACTGATACAACACGGAATGCACCATGAGACAGAACGGAGTTTGACAGACGCCTTCTTCGGGTTTCTCATGCAATCGCGGCGGCTTACCGAGGAGCATGGTCCCCATGATACGCGTCTTGACCGTTCTCGCTCTCCTGGCGTCCATCCCGGCACCGGCAATGGCCGGCGGGGATTGGGACGACGATGACTACTCCTACGATCACTATCGGCCCTGGCGGGGAGACTATCGCGCCTACTACGGCGTGCCGGCCTACAGCGTGCCGGCCTACGAGGTCTATATCCCGTACGGGTATTACTTCTCCGACGAGCCCACCTACTACGGTCCCAATTGCGAGGTGAAGCGCAAGTGGAAGCACGGGTACGTCAAAGAGAAGGTCAAGTGCGACGACGATTGATCGTCGCGCCGGCAACGAAATCAAAGCGCCGCGCCCCGCCCGGGTGCGGCGCTTTTCCTTTGGCCTCGGGTCAGATCGTGGGGCGACCCTTGCCGGTCAGCAGCCACTTGGGATCGAACCAGCGGTCGGCGGGGCCGTCGTAAGGCAGCCGCGTGATGTCCCAGTGCATGATGAAGGGCGCGTAGACGTCCCAGACCGGCGGGCCGCCGCCGATGAAGACCACGCGGTCCCGATATTGAGCCAGCACGTCCTCCGGTCGCTCGTGCGAGCGGATAGCGCGGATCGTCCGCTCTTTGAAGGCGAACTCGGGCACCGAGGCGATGGTCTTCGGGCCGGCGATGAGCACATGCCCACGCGTGATCTCGAAGAAGCGCTCGACATCGGCGCGGAACTCCGGGCGCGGATCGCCTTCCCAGGGAAGCTCTCCGTGGAGCCCCAACTGACCGCTCAATCCGATGGCGCAAATGCAGCGCACGTCGCTCATTCTCTTTCGTGCCTTGCTAGTGAGACCGATGATTCACGCTTCAGGCTGATAGGGCCCGAAGCGATCATGGTCTCTTTGATCAGACCGATGATTCACGCTCCAGGCTGATAGGGCCCGAAGCGATCATGGTCTCTTTGATCAGACCGATGATTCACGCTCCAGGCTGATAGGGCCCGAAGCGATCATGGTCTCTTAGATCATCTTAGTGAGACCGATGATTCACGCTTCAGGCTGATAGGGCCCGAAGCGATCATGGTCTCGTAGATCATCGCGTCCCGCGGCTCAAGCGGACTGACGCCGATCAGTCGCCGAGAAAGGCGCCGAGCGTCGCCAGAAGCTCCTTAGGGCGCTCATGCTGGGGCAGGTGGTGGCAGCCTTCGAGAATCGCGAGACGGGCGCCCGGCAGCGTTTTCGCAAGCCGGCGGCCCGACTTCAGCGGCACGATGGGATCCTGGCGGCACCACACGACGAGCGCCGGCAACTTCAGCGTTCGGTAGCGCGCGGCGACGGCGTCGGCGTCCTTCTCCTCCACGATGGCGCGAGCGGTGGCGAGAAAAGCTGCGAGCGCCGCGGGCTCTCGGTAGGGGGCGGCGTAGCCTTCGACGTCCTCGTCGCTCACTATGCTGCGGCCGCCCATGGCCTCGCGCAGGAGCAAGCGGGCGAGCATGTCCGGCTTCATGGACGACGCCATGGCGTCGGGAATGGCCGGTGTCTTGACGAGGTCGAGGTAGCCCGCCGTCGCCCGCGGCAGGGCCGGCGCACCGATCACTGCGATGCGCCGGATGCGGCTGGTGCCCTTGATCCCGTCGGCGAGCGCGGTTCTGAGCGCAACAGTGCCTCCGAACGAGTGGCCGATGACGGACACGCCGTCTAGCCCCTGATCGAGAATGAAGCGGGCCACGAGCGCGGCCTGATCGTCCGCGGAATAGGCGCCATCATCCGGCTTGTCGGAGCGGCCGAAACCCTTGAGGTCGAGCGCGATGACGCGGTGGCGCCTCGCGAGCTCGGGGATGAGATCGTGCCAGGTGAAGATCGATTCTCCGAGGCCGTGCAGGAGGAGCACCGGCGGCCCCGCGCCCCAGCTCTCGGCGTGGAGCGTCACAGGGGCGGCGCCCGGCTTCGACACGACGGCGACGCTCGCTCCCCCCGGCGGATCGGCCACGGGCATGGCGGCGGACGCGGCAGCGGCCAGCAGAGCCAAGGCGACACCGAGACAAGCCGACCGCCGGGCGGCCCCTACCGTGGCTACCCTCATCGTCTCACCGCTCGTCGATCCCGCCTTTTGCGCGCCATCCGCAATCGTCTCTTTCGACTTGAGCAGCCATAAGGCCGGACGCATGTGCAGGTGCGTGTGGAGAACCCATTTTGGCCCTTGCAACTCCTTAACGATCCATTGACGCCCATAGCAAACCATGTCATCCCATAAATGCCCGACCGCACCGGGCACGGGCCCGTGGCGTGGCGCCTGCTTCGAGAGAGGGCCGAAGCGTGTGCGACCGCCACGGCCCATCCCGGCGCGGTGGGCTTGCTGTTCAAGACCGAAGCGTTCCTGAAGTTGCGTATGAGAGCGAGGCTCGAAACAGGGGATGGACCGCTTTGTCTCGACATTCACGAACAAGATCGACGCAAAGGGACGGGTCTCGATTCCTGCCTCCTTTCGCGCCGTGCTCGAGCGCGACGGCTACTCCCAGGGAAGCTCAGGCGGGATCTACTGCTACCCCGCGATCGATGCTCTGGCCCTTGATGCGGGCGGCGAGAGACTTGCGAAAAAGATCGATGGGCTTCTCGCAGGCCTGCCGGACTATTCGGACGAGCGGGACGAGCTCTCTGTCGCCCTCTACGGCGACGTCCAGGTTCTCGGCATCGACGGGGACGGACGTATCGTCCTTCCTGAAGGCCTTCGCCGCCATGCCGGTCTTCAGGATCAGGTCACATTTGTCGGCCTTGGCGACAAGTTTCAGATGTGGGCTCCCGATGCCTTCGAGGAGCGCCGCGCGCGGGCCCGCGAAAAAGCTCAAGAGCACAGAAAACTTTTCGGCGCGGGGAGCGGCCACCGCAGCGGCGGTGGCGACGAGGGAGCACGGGAATGACGCCCCGGAGCACCGGCAGGGGGCCGGTGAGCCTGGACGTGCGGGCGCACATTCCCGTGCTCCACTCGGACTGCGACCGAATTAAGGGCGATCCCTCTCCGTCTTGAGTGGCCGACCCCCTCATCCATCAATCCGGCCAACGGACGGCGAGGCCGGGCGCAGAGCTGGAAGCAAGAGCAAGTCTCGCATCGCCCCGTTTTTTGCGCCTTCGGCGATAAATCCGCTGGGTTGCAGGTCTCGCATCACCACGCTCTTTTCACCGAAATGACGTGAAGTGGGCGAGGTGAGCGAAACGTGCTCTAAGCTCGACGTATGACCACCCTTCCCATGCCCGCCCGCCCGCACATCCCCGTGCTGCTCACGGAAGTGCTGCAAGAGCTGCGACCGGCGGACGGCGAGACCTACATCGACGGCACGTTTGGCGCGGGGGGCTATACGCGCGCCATTCTCGATGCCGCAGGCTGCCGCGTGCTGGCCATCGAGCGCGATCCCACGGCCTTCAAGAACGGTCAATCGCTGGTGCTCGCCTATGGGGGCCGGCTGGCGCTCGTTGCGGGCGAGTTCAGCCAAATGGAGGCCGCGGCCGAGCATGCCGACATCGCGTCCGTCGACGGCGTCGTGCTCGATATCGGCGTCTCGTCCATGCAGCTCGACGATCCCCTGCGCGGCTTCTCCTTCCTGCGCGACGGGCCACTCGACATGCGCATGTCGCAGCACGGTCCCTCGGCGGCGGACGTGGTCAACACGGCAGAGGAGGAGGAGCTCGCCGACATCCTCTACGAGCTTGGCGAGGAGCGCCGCTCGCGTGCGATCGCGCGCACCATCGTCAAGGCGCGGGGGGATGCGCCCATCACGACGACAAAGGCGCTCGCCGACATCGTCGAGCGCGTGCTGGGGCGAGCGCGTGGCGACGAGAAGCACCCCGCGACCCGCACCTTCCAGGCGCTGCGCATCCATGTGAACGACGAGCTCGGCGAGCTCAGCCGGGGGCTCGCCGCGGCCGAAAGGCTGCTCAAGCCCGGCGGGCGCCTGCTCGTCGTCACCTTTCACTCGCTCGAGGATCGCATCGTGAAGCAGTTCCTCGCCGAGCGATCCGGCAAAGCTGCCGGCGTCTCCCGCTATGTGCCGGAGTCTGCCCCGCCAGCCGCCGCGAGTTTCCGAATTGTTAACGCTCGCGGCCTTACACCTAAAAAAGAGGAAACAGACGTCAACCCGCGCGCGCGGTCGGCCCGCCTCAGGGTGGGGATCAGGACAGACGCGCCCGCGTGGGGCGCCGGATAGGCAGCGCGGCCGCAGGGACCCGCTGACCCTTCGTCAGCTGAGGTCTTGCGCATGCACCCGCTCACCGTCTCGGCCATCTTTCTCGCGATCTCGAGCGCATTCCTGCTCTATGGCCTCTCCTACGAAACCCGCCAGCTCGAAGGGCGCATCGCTGCCCAGGAGCGCAGGATAGAGGATACCCGCTCGGATATCGCCGTGCTCAAGGCCGAGCGCGCTCATCTCGCTCGCCCGGAGCGAATCGAGCCGTTGGCGCGGGCGCAAGGTCTGCAGCCGCTCACCGACAAGCAGATGGCCGACGGGACAACGACGAGCTCGCGCTAAGGCTCATTGGAGGACAGATTATGGGACGGGACAGGCACCGCGGCGGACGCCCGCTTCGCTCACTGACCCGTGCTCTCGCGCCGGCGCAGACCCAGCGGCGCTCGAGCCGTCCGCGCACGGCCTTCGTCATGCTCTCGATGACGTTGCTGTTCGGGACCGTCGCCGCGCAGCTCGCACGCCTCGCCGCCAGCGGCGAGCCAGACATGGTCGCGACGCTGACGGAGCCGATCGCGAAGACCTTCGCCCGACCCGACATCATCGACCGCGAAGGGCGCCTGCTTGCCTCGGATATCGAGATGCCGTCGCTCTATGCAGATCCGTCGCTCGTCCAGGGCGTCGACGACGTCGCTGAGCAGCTCGGCACCTTGCTTACCGACCTCGACGAGGCTGACTTGCGGCGCGTGCTCGCCGACCGAGAGCGCCGCTTCGTATGGCTGCGCCGCGGCATCTCGCCAAGGCTCGCGCAGAAGATTCATGACCTCGGCCTGCCGGGGCTCGAGTTCCGCACCGAGCTCAGGCGTGCCTATCCGCTCGAGAGGCTCGCGGGCCATGTGCTCGGATCCGTCAATGTCGACAACCGCGGCGCGGGTGGAATCGAGCGCTACATCGACGACAAGGTCGGGGTCGAGGCGACGCACGGAACCACGCCCTCCTCGGGGGCACCGGTGCGCCTCTCGCTCGACATCGGCGTACAGCACGCGCTCGAGGACGAGCTCGGCTCGGCGCTCGGCCGCTACGTGGCCAAAGGCGTTTCGGGCCTCGTCATGGACGCGCGAACGGGAGAGATGCTGGCCGCCGCCTCTCTGCCGGGTGTTGATCCCTCGCGCCCTTCGGAGATTTTAGACCCGGCACGGCTCGACAAGATCCAGGGTGGCACCTACGAGCTCGGCTCGATCTTCAAGCTCGTCACGGTGGCGATGGCGCTCGAGGGCGGCAGGATCAAGCTCGACACCGTGTTCGACGTGACGCGACCGCTCACCGCCGGCCGCTTCACGATCAAGGACACGCACCCTGTGGGTCGGCCGCTCACCGTGTCGGAGATCTTCATCCACTCCTCCAACGTCGGGGCGGGCATGATTGCGCTCGCCGAGGGGGCTGAGCGGCAGAAGGCCTTCCTCGAGAAGCTCGGCCTCATGACCGAGATGCGCACAGAGGCAGGCCCGGTCGCATCTCCGCAGCTGCCGTCACGCTTCGAACGTACCGAGCAGATCACGGTCTCCTACGGCCACGGCATGGCGGTTGCGCCGATCCAGTTCGCGGCGGCGGCGGCGGCGATCATCAACGGCGGCACCCTGGTGACGCCGACGTTCCTCAAGACGCGCTCGGAGACCCATGGCGCGCGCGTCGTGAGCGAGGAGACGAGCCGGAGCATGTGCGCGCTCTTTCGGCGCAACGTTGCCGAGCCGATCGGCACCGGACGGCGCGCGGAGGTCGAGGGCTATCGGGTGGGCGGCAAGACGGGGACTGCCGAGATTCCCGGCCGCGGCGGCTATCGCGAGAAGGCGGTGGTATCGTCTTTCCTTGCGGCCTTCCCGATGGACGCGCCGCGCTACGTGGTGCTGGTCTCGCTGTTCGAGCCGGCGGGCACCGAGGAGACCGACGGCGAGATCCTCGCGGGACGGAATGCGGCACCGACAGCGGGCCGCGTCATCGCCCGTATCGCGCCCCTGCTCGGCGTGCAGCCCGAAAGCAAGCTCGCCGAGCTCGAGCCGTAAACGTCCTTGAAAACAAGAAGCCACCGTGCGCAATCGCGCGCGATGGCCTCTCCCCGCTTCACGCCGGCTGCACCTCGCGATGCAGCCGGCGCTTCGTCCATTGAAGGGTACACGCGTCCGGCGCCGCAGCGCCTCCTGCGGGCCGAACGGTGCTGCCGCGCCCCGGCCGGGTAGTGCCTGAATGCGGCCGCCATCGATCTCTAAGAAAGCGCTCCTGCCCCAGCAACGTCTAACTCCGTCTAATCCAGATCCGCGCATGACCGACGATTGGAGCACGCTCGTCCGCCGCTACAGATTCCGCCACGGACTCAGCCAATGCGGCATGGCTGCGGTGATGGGCGTCTCGCAGCGCACCGTCTCCCGCTGGGAGCGCGGCGAGGACAAGCCGGGCGTGCTGCAACAGAAGCGGCTGCGCGACCTCGGCTGGCAGCCTGAAGGCTCGCTGTTCAGCGGTCTCGCACCCGCCATCCGTCACAGCCCGGCAGCGCGCGCGCTGACGCGGACGCCGAGCCTGACCCTGCAATCGCTGTCGGGACCCGCGCTCGCCAAGCGGCCATCCATGGCGAACTGGCTCGGATGCGATCTTGCAGCCATCGCCTGCGGCATCCTCGAGGAGATCCTCGATGACCGCGCATTGCAGCGCGCGATCCAACGCGGCGAGATCCAGACGCTCGTCACGACGACGCGCAGCGTGCTGCGCTCGGCCGAGCACGACAGCATCGGCCTCTACCGCACCACCATCTCCTACTTCTTCCACGACGGCACGCTCTACAACGACGCGACTGGCGTGCCGATTGCCGAGCCTGCAGCCGAATGCGGCTATGCCGCCGTGGCCATGGACGACGTTCCCCGCGACTGACGCCTCAGTGGCTGGGCAGCTTCGCCGTGCCGCCCGGCGGGGCGAACAGCTCGCCCAATAGCGGCTCGAGGCGTGCGCCGCCGTAGACCGAGAGATGGTTGTCGTCGAAATAGAGGGGCTTGCCGCCCGCGACGGCGACGCAGCGCGACGTGTCGCAGAAGGCTTGCGACGGGTCAATGATGCGCACCGGAAGCCCCTCGAGCAGCGACCGCATGAACGCGTCCCTGGCGTCGATTGTCGAGGTGTCAGGGCCATACATGGTCTCCGGCGACTCGCCGCGCATGATGGCCCGCGCGAGTCTGTTCGGAACATTGAATCCGACGTATGGGGCCTCAAGCACGATCCACGCGCGAGCACCCGACGCGATTATGGCATCCACCGTGCTGCGGAGGTTGCGCGCGATCACAGCGCGGTTCTCCTCAAGGGATGCCACCTTCGACTGCGCATCCTCGATGTAGTGCTGCTCGGGCCCCGGCGGATCGCCGGGCTTGCCGTCGCCCTCGGCGTAGTAATTCCAGCGCGCTGCGAGCACGACATCGGTAAAGCGGCGCTCGGCGAGGAGGTCGCCGATGGCGAGATTCAACGCACCACAGACCTCCGCCGCCTTGTTGCGGCGGGTTCGGCCAGTTCCGATCAGCGGCGGACAGGCGGCAACGCCCGAGTATACGACGGAAACCTGGTTGGCCTCGGCCATGTCGCGAAACACCGGCCGCATCACCATCGCGTGGCTGTCGCCCCAGAGCAGGACGGTGCGATTGCCCTTGGCGCCGTCCCAGATACGGCACAGCTCGCGCGCGGCGATGCGCTCCGCGCTTTGACGCGGACACAGCCTGTCGACGGCGCGGACCGTGAGGCGTTTGCGCGTGAGCTCCTGCATGGCTGCGGGATAGCGCTGGATGAAGCCATGGGAGGCGTGGCCGACGCCCGCCAGCACGAGCAGAGCAAGCGTGGCCGCAGCAGCCGCCGAAAGGGCGCGCCCGCGCGAGGCCCACCACGCCCCGTGGCGCACCGGCTGCTCCAGGTACCGCCAGCAAAGGACGGCGAGCCCCAGTGACGCCGCGATCAGGACGACCTTCTCTAGCCCATTTGGGTCCCGCTCGAACTCGTGGCGGAACAGCACGAGCATCGGCCAGTGCCAGATAAACCAGGCATAGGAAACGAGACCGATGCCGACGAGGGGGCGGAAGCTCAAGAGCTTATTCACGAGCGAAGGCTCGGCCTGTCCCGCCCAGATGACGAGCGCAGCGCCGAGAACGGGCGGAATGGCGGCAAGCCCTGGGAATGGCGTGGCGGTGTCGTAGGCGATGACCGTGAACAGGATCAGCGCCAGCCCCAGCGCCCCGGCTGCATCCGCCGTCCAACGGCGCGGCGTCGGCAGGGTGACGAGCGCCAGAATGCAACCGGCGAGCAGCTCCCACGCTCGCGCATGGGGCAGGTAGAAGGCGGCATGGGGCTTCACCACCACGAGGTCAGCGCTCACGACGAAGGACGCGACGAGCAGCAGCGCCGCGACGGCCGCGGCGTACCTCGAGAGGAAGCGTAGAAGGAGCCCGATCAGCAGCGGCCAGACGATGTAGAACTGCTCCTCGACCGCGAGCGACCACGTGTGGAGAAGCGGAGCGAGCTCGAGCGTCGGCGTAAAATAGCCGCCCTCGTCGGCGAAGTAGAAGTTGGCCGCGAAGATGAGGGCGTAGAACATGCTGCGGCAGTATGCGGCCAGGTCCTGCGGCGTCATCACGAAGAGCGAGACGATGAACGTTGCGAGCAAGGCGGTCGCGAGCGTGGGCAGGAGACGGCGCGCGCGGCGCTCGTAGAAGCGCGCGAAACTGAAGGTCCGATCGCGGTGGGCTGCGAGTATTATCCGCGTGATCAGATAGCCAGAGATGACGAAAAAGACGTCGACCCCGACAAAGCCTCCGCCGAAGAACGGAACGCCGAAATGGTAAAGGACGACGGGCACGATCGCGACCGCGCGCAGCCCGTCAAGGTCCGCCCGGTAGGCCGTCGGCGTGCCGATTGGAGGCGGCGGCTCTACGGACATGTCCCCCTGTGCTCTTGACGATGACGCGCCGCGCAGGCCCTTGCGGCAAAAGCGAACCCCAATGCTGAAAGATGGGCATCGGGGCGCAGTTGTCTACCCCCGGCTCGATTCCGTTCACGAAGCAAGGCGCCGCCAATTTGTGGGCATATTCGTTGTTAAGCAAACATGCGGATATTCCCCTGCGAGGTCGTGGTCTTTGTGGTTACCGATCACCTGGCAACGTGCACGCAGGTCCGCCATCTGTCGCAACTGTTGTCGATCGACTAACGAGAAACTACCATCCGGGTCACCCCGCTGCCGCCCCTCGCGGCTCGGGTCGCTGGCGAAGCCGATCGTATGTGTACGTGCAGTCGATACTGCGGGTCCCCGGAACAGGGTCGTAAATGGTACCGTTGGAATTCCGGTCAGGGTCGGGTTGGCAGTGGGCCATGAACGTCTTCGATCGCTTGCGCGGTGATCACCGGCCCACGCAGCGGCTCGCCCCTGCGAAACACGACCGCTCGCCCGGCGCTTCCGCACCTGATGCAGACGAGCTTGGCTCAGACATTGTCCACCATCTCGCAAACACCGAAATGGCCATGGTGTCGCACGAGCGCGGCTACGACCTGCTGATACCCGGGCACAAGCCCATCAGATGGCCTGCGCCATCCAACCTTCGAACCGTCCCGCGAATCTACGAGGAGACAACAACCCTTGTCCTGAGCTATCTCATCGAACGCCTCGGAGCGCCTGTTTTGTTCGACGTCGGCGCCGGGCTCGGTCACTTCTCCCGTGTCGCCGCCTCGCATGCCAACGGGCGAGCACGGGCCTATGCGTTCGAAATGCGCCGCGATCGCCTGGAGCAGCTCCTTGCGAATATCGCCCGCGATTCCTTCCGAGCACGCATCTTTCCGCAGCACGTCGGCCTCACGGACAGCCACAAGGGCGAAGCCGACGTCTGGTATACGAGCTCAATCCTGTTCGAGACGAAGCCCGAGGTCGCAGACTTCCGTGAGCGGTGGCGTTGGCTCAAGTTCAATTTCCGCAGCGGCCTCAATCGTGATTTTGCCAACACCAAGATCCTGATGACCAGCCTCGATCATTTCGCGAGGGGCATCGGACTCTGGCCGGACATCGTCAAGATCGACGTCGATGGATACGAGGGCCGCGTCCTCGCTGGCGCTGCCGAAACGCTCTCGCGCCGCCCATTCATCCTGCTCGAGCTGCACAAGGACAAAAAGCTGCGCTTCGGAGCCCGCCGGCGCGACATTGCCAACACGCTCTTCAATCTCGGCTATCGGGCGCTGTTCCTGACGGACCACCAGGACAGGCTCAAGTGCGAGGTGGTCGCGGTGGAGAGCGGCGATCCGCTGCTCGAAAGGCAAGAGACGGACCTCATCCTCTTTTTCCATCCCGCCTTTCAGCGGAAGAAAGCGACCCACCCCTGACGAGGGTTCGCGAGGCTAGCGCTGGCTGCCTGCCTGCACCGCCCCAGCCAGAGCCTGGGCGAAGACGCGCTTGATGTTGTCATCTAGCCATACGCGGAGCATTGGGCGCAGAAGATTGGCGCTGTGCTCCAGCTGCCAGCTGGCCCCCTCCTCCTTAACAGGGGGCTTACGCAGCAGATCGGCAGGCAGATCCGCAGCCTCTTCGGACTCAGGCTCGGGTCGGCTTCCCTCGCCGACCAGATAGTTGGTGCCGAGCGTGCCCTTCGGCACCTCGCCGCTAGCAGGAACCGGCGGCTCGGCGGGCTTCGACTGCCCCATGCGCATCAAGGTGCGGTCGAGGCACATCGGCATCTGGCGGGGGTTGTCGTCCGACCACTGGGGCCCATGCTCATAGATGCCCCATGCGAGGGGCTCCGGCGCCGCACCCGCGGACGCTGCCGGAGACGGCCCGACTTGCTGAACCACTTGCGGAGCAATATGCGGAGCAGCGCTGGCCGAGCGAGCGATGGGGACGGAGGAGGGCGACGACGGAAGGATCAAGCTCGTTGCTTTCGATCCTTCCAGAAATTTTGCCGGGAGAGAGAATGCCGCGGGGCCGGTGAGTGGCTCTGCGGCGATGAGCGACGGTTGCGCTCGTGGAGCCTCTGGGGGAAAGTTGCCTTGAGCGCGTGCGCTTTCCTCTGCGGTGATGCGGCGTATCGAGACTAAAATCTCGTCCAAGCTAGGCTCGTCGGCCTTGCCCCCCACCATCATCGGCGAACCTCACGCACTACACGCAACACGCACTACACGAAACACGCACTCTACGCTCCGTGTTTGACATTATGACTTAGCCGTGCGGCTTTCGTAAGGCGAGAGCATATGTCGCGCCGGGTGGTGTGCTTCTTTCGCGCATCCGACATATATACGCGCGCTTCGTTGCCAAGCGTTGGCGGCGCGGGAGACAGGGGGCATGTGGCAATGATCAAAGAAGGCGAGCGGCTGCCGGACGCGTCATTCGTCGTGATGGACCAGACGGGTGCCAAGATCTACACGACGCAGGAGATTTTCGGAGGCCGGAAGGTTGCCCTGTTCGGCCTTCCGGGGGCTTACACGCCCGTCTGCCACAAAGAGCATCTGCCGGGGATCGCAGCCCTCTACGACCAGCTCGTGGCCGCCGGCATCGACGCCGTGGCCTGTACCGCCGTCAACGACGCCTTCGTGCTCCAACGCTGGGCACGCGACCATGGCGTGCAGCGCAAGGTGCTGATGCTCGCGGACGGAAATGCCGAATTCGCCAGGAAGGCAGGCCTCGCCGTCGACCTCTCCGAGTTCGGCCTCGGCATCCGCACAAACCGCTACGCGATGATCGTGACCGACGCCAAGGTCGATGTTCTGGGGCTCGAGGACATGATTTCCGACCACGCGAAGTCGAGCGCCGCCTCGATGTGCGCCTTCCTCGAGGAGCGCAAGAGCGCCTAGGAGGGCTGGCGAGCGCGGGCCGGCTAGGCGCGGCTGCCGGCAGCGAGCGCATTCCGCCCGAGGGCCGCGAGTGCCGTTGCGGCGATGTCCTGGGCGGAAAGCCCGGCACGCTCGTACATCTTGCCCGGAGCGTCGTGCTCGATGAAGGTGTCGGGCAGCGTCATGGCCCTCACTTTGAGGCCGCGGTCGAGCAGGCCCGACTGGGCCAAATGCTGGAGCACGTGGCTGCCGAATCCGCCGATCGAGCCCTCCTCGATGGTGACCAGGACCTCGTGACCCTTGGCGAGGCGGGCCACAAGATCGACGTCGAGGGGCTTCATGAAACGGGCGTCGGCCACGGTGGTCGAAAGGCCCATGGCGGCAAGCTGGTCGGCCGCCTTCAGTGCCTCGCCCAAGCGGGCGCCGAGCGAGAGCAGCGCCACCGCCGAGCCCTCGCGCACGATGCGCCCCTTGCCGATCTCGAGAGGCACGCCCTCGGCCGGAAGCTCCAGCCCCATGCCCTCGCCGCGCGGATAGCGAAACGCGCTCGGACGGTCATCGATCGCGGCGGCGGTGGCGACCATGTGCACGAGCTCGGCCTCGTCGGCGGCCGCCATGATGACGAAGTCCGGCAGGCAACCGAGGAAGGCGAGATCGAAGGAGCCCGCATGCGTCGGGCCATCGGCGCCAACCAGGCCGGCGCGGTCGATGGCGAAGCGCACCGGGAGCTTCTGAATGGCGATGTCGTGCACGACCTGGTCGTAGGCGCGCTGCAGGAACGTGGAATAGAGCGCGCAGAAGGGCTTCAGGCCCTCGGTGGCGAGGCCGCCGGCGAAGGTGACCGCGTGCTGCTCGGCGATGCCCACGTCGAAAGTTCGGTCCGGGAACTCCTTGCCGAAGAGATCGAGCCCGGTGCCGTCCGGCATGGCCGCGGTGATGGCGACGATGCGCTTGTCCTTGCGTGCCTCCGCGATGAGGCTGTCGGCGAACACGCGCGTAAAGGTCGGCGCGTTCTGCTTGGGTTTCACCTGGGCGCCGGTGACGACGTTGAAGCGGGCGACGCCATGATATTTGTCGGCCGAGGCCTCGGCAGGAGCGTACCCCTTGCCCTTCTGGGTGACGACGTGGACGAGGATCGGACCCTGCTTGGTCTCGCGCACGTTCTTGAGCACGGGCAGCAAGTGGTTCAAGTCGTGCCCGTCGATCGGACCGACGTAGTAGAAGCCAAGCTCCTCGAACCACATGCCGCCCTGCCAAAGGTGGCGCGTGTATTCCTCCATACGCGCGGCGCGGCGCTCCCAGCTCTTCGGCAGGCGCTTGGCGAGCTGCTTGGCGAAGTCGCGGAGCTGCAGGTAGGTGCCGCTCGAGGTGACGCGGGCGAGGTAGGAGGAGAAGGCGCCGGTGGGGGGCGCAATCGACATGTCGTTGTCGTTCAGGATGACGATCAACCGCTCGTCGCGGGCGCCGGCGTTGTTGATGGCCTCGTAGGCCATGCCCGCGCTCATGGCGCCGTCGCCGATGACGGCGATGACGTTGTTCCCCTCGCCCTTGAGATCGCGGGCGACCGCCATGCCGAGTCCGGCCGAGATCGATGTCGACGAGTGGGCCGCGCCGAACGGATCGTACTCGCTCTCGCTCCTGCGCGTGAAGCCCGAGAGGCCGCCGCCCTGCCGCAGCGTGCGGATGCGGTCGCGCCGGCCGGTCAGGATCTTGTGCGGGTAGGACTGGTGGCCGACGTCCCAGATGAGGCGGTCCGTCGGCGTGTCGAACACCCAGTGCAGAGCGACCGTGAGCTCCACCACGCCGAGCCCGGCGCCCAGATGCCCTCCCGTCACCGACACGGCGTCGATCATCTCGAGCCTCAGCTCGTCGGCAACCTGGCGGAGGTCGGTCTCGGACAGCTTGCGCAGGTCTTGCGGCGTCTCGATGGTGTCGAGCAGCGGTGTCTTACTCACGGGGTCGCGTCATCCTTCCGTCACGCAGGAGCGGCCAAGCGAAGAGGTTATCGCAGCGCACACCTTCACCCTAACGCCTAACTGGTGGCGGATGAAGGGCCTGTGACAGGGTTTCGAACCCGAGACCTGCGGCAGAAGGTACTTCTCATGGTCCGCGCTTCGGACTGGCGGAAACAAGCGATCCCGGTGCGGCACCCGCCGGATGCCGCCATCACTCGGGGTCGAGGGGCTCCGTGCCCTTGGGAGCCCCGTCGGCGCCTATTGTGAGCTTCTCGACGCGGGCCTCGGCCTGCTTCAGGAGGCGGTCGCAATGCTCGCGCAGCGCCTCGCCGCGCTCATAGATCGTGATGCTCTCCTCAAGCTCGACGTCGCCGCGCTCGAGCCGGCTCACGATGGTCTCCAGCTCCTTCAGAGCCTTCTCGAAGCTCATGTCCCTGATGTCTGCGTTGCTCTTGCTCAACGGTTTGCTCATCCGTCCTCGGCCTCGTGATTCTCACGCCCCGAGTCTAGAGCCCCGGAGCGCACGGCGCATCTAATGTTTCTCTTGGGCCGTTCAATGACTTAAGCGCCGAGATCCATGAGCGTGCGGACATGCACGGCCACCGACTTGGCCAGGCCCTCGAGGTCATAGCCCCCCTCGAGCATGGACACGATGCGGCCATGGCAATGGCGCTCGGCCACCTTGCCCACCTCCTCGGTCGCCCACATGAAGTCGGCCTCGACGAGTTGGAGCCCACCCAGGGGATCGCGCCGGTGGGCATCGAAGCCGGCGGAGATGACGACGAGGTCGGGCCCGAAATTGTGCAGCGGGTGGAGGATGCGGGATGTAAAGGCCTCGCGGAAGTGCTCGCCCCCGTCACCCTCCCGAAGCGGGGCATTCCAGATGTTGCCGACGCCCGTCTCGCCAAGCTCGCCGGTGCCGGGAAACAGCGGCATCTGGTGGGTGGAGCCATAGAACAAGTCCTTGTCGGACCAGAAAATGTCCTGGGTGCCGTTGCCGTGATGGACATCGAAATCGATCACCGCCACGCGCTCCGCGCCGTGGCGCTTCCTGGCATAGAGCCCGGCGATGGCGGCGTTCGAGAATAGACAGAAGCCCATGGCGTGATTGGCCTCGGCGTGATGGCCGGGCGGGCGCACCTGGCAGAACGCGTTGGCGACGCCTCCCGTCATGACCTGATCGACCGCCTCGAGCCCAGCGCCAACTCCGCGCAGGGCCGCCTCGTAGGTGGCGGGCGACATGACGGTGTCGCCGTCGATGTGGATGCTCGCCTTCCTGATGCGAGCCACTTCGGCGGCACCCTTCATGCGGTCGAGATGGTCCTTGGGGTGGGCGAGCTGGATCTGCTCCTCGGCGTCGAGCCTCAGCGGCGCCTCGGCACGGGTGAGCAAGTTGTAGCTCTCATGCGCGAGCACCTTGTCGATCGCACGCATGCGGTCGGCACGCTCGGGGTGCCCCGGGCCTGTGTCGTGCTCGACGAAAACCGGGTGCGTCAGAAGCAGCGTCGCCATTTTTCTCGATTCCTCGGGCATCTCCCCGCCGACGGCATGATAGCGGAGCGGCGCGCTGCCGCCAGCCCGACAGAAATTTATGCCGAACGCGACCCCAACCGCGCCCTGAGCCAGGCCCAGGCTCGCACCGGCGCCGTCAGCACACCCCAGATCTGGAGAACCATGGACCATAGCAGCGCCGGCATCCCGACAATCGGCAGGAAGACGAGGACATAGGCCAGCACGCGGACCACCCGCGCCGCCCAGTATCCCATCCCGCTGGCGTACTCGGCGCGCTCCTCGGGCGGCCAGAGCCTGCCCCACCAGCCAGCGGAGATGTTGTGGGAGAGGATGCCGGCGATGATCGCACCCAGATAGGCAAACTGCAGCCCGGCTGGAATCCCGGGGACGATGCGCGCATCGAGCTCTTGCTCGCGCGCCTCGTCGCGGGCGTAGACCTGGACCGCCTTGACGACGACGTGGCCGGTTATCTCGCTCGCCCAATCGCCGAGCGTTCCGGTCACCGCGTCCGACGTCGAGGCAACGGGCCGGGCCTGAAGCACGATGCGGCCCGGCGAGCCAGCCGCGGCGGTGACCGAAAGGTCGGTGCCGGCGCCCGCGAGCGAGCTCAGGAAGTCGGCGAAGGTCGAGCGCTCGAGGGCCTCGTCGAGGCCCGCAACGGCCACCTTCTGCCAGAGCCAGTTGAGACCGCCCGGCTGCTGCAGCGTGCCCGTTTCGAGAAAGACGAGATTGACGTCGGACGTCTCGGCGGCAGCCACGAGGCTTTTCAGGTCGATTTTTTGCTCGCCACCGCTCGCGGGCCGGAAGACCAAGACATCGCCCTCGATGCGGCCGCTGACCAGGGCGGTTTGCCCTTTGATGCTCCCGAATGCGGACGAGAGAGAGGTTGGGTCGATCTGGTCGACCAGAGCAGCCTTGCTCGCGGGATCGTAGCGGGGGGCTCCGGTCAGCCGCTTCGGCCCGCCGGGCTCCAGGGCCAGCACGCGGATGTTCGAGCGATTAAGCGGCCGACCGAGGTGGAATACCGCCTCCTCGAAGAGGCCTCGCGTGTCGAGCGCGACCGTCACGTTGGGGCGGATCTCGGCCGTCGTCGCACCTTCGCCGAGCCGATACGCGTTTTTTCCGGATACGACGTAGAGGTCAGCGCCGGGGGGGAGATCCTTCAAGGCCGCACGGCGCTCGAATACGGTCTCGTCGGAAAGATAGAGCGCGAGCCTGTCGCCAGATCCCGTGTCGGGCGCGAGCGTGCCCCGCATGCGCGCAAGCTCGTCCGGCGTCGCGGCGGTGAAGACCTCACCCTCGCGGTTGACGAACTTCCAGTGACCCTCGGGTGTCATGTGCGCGGCGAGCGCCGAGCCCTTGCCGAGCTTGGGCAGCCTCGCCACATAGCCGGCCGCCCCCTCGAGAGCGGCGACGCCGATCTTGCTGCCCGCCTTGAGGCCCACCTCACCGACCTCGCCCACTCCGTGCGCGAGCCGCGACAGCCAGTTGGCGGCAGTTGGAGGGGCATACGCCAGGGCCAGCGCCGCAAATGCGCCGCACGCCAACGCGAACTGGCCCAAGGGGGCCCGCATGCCTTGCCTCCGTCGGGTGGGCGTCAGACCGAGACCAGCTCGGCCGCGGCGCCGATCACCGAATGGGAACCGGACGTCACGATCGCGGCGAGACCAGGGCCCACGACCGAAATGTTCTCGGCGAAGAAGCGTGCCAAGGCAACATGCTCCATGGCGTGCGGACCTCCCGTGTCCAAGCCCGCCAACGCGCCTTTGGCAAGGAAATGTCCGCCGGCCACGATGCCGAAGAGGCGCAGATAGGGGGTTGCGCCCGCGAGCGCGAGGCTCGGACCGTTCTCGAGAGCGTCCATCATCCACGCCGTCGCCTCGGTGAAGGCGACAACGGCGGAAGCCAGGCGCTGGCCCATGCGGCCGACCTCGAGCCGGTCCACCCCCTTCATCTGGCGCGCGGTGAGGTCGAACTCGACGATCAGGTCCTTGATCAGCCGGCCGCCCGCGAGCGGCAGCTTGCGGGTCACGAGATCGATGGCCTGGATGCCGTTGGTGCCCTCGTAGATCGGCAAGATGCGCGCGTCGCGATAATATTGCGCGGCGCCGGTCTGCTCGATGAAGCCCGTGCCCCCGTGGACCTGAATGCCGAGCGAGGCTACCTCACAGCCAACGTCGGTCGAGAAGGCCTTGGCGACAGGTGTGAGGAGGGCCGCGCGGTCGGCGGCGATGTGGCGCTCATCCTCAGATCCCGCGCGGCGCGAGATATCGATCTCGCTCGCGGTCGCCGTGCAGATCGCACGTGCGGCACGCGTCAGCGCCTTCATGGTGAGGATCGCGCGGCGAATGTCCGGATGCTCGATGATCGGCACCATGTCTGCCGACCGAGAGGCCGGCCTCTTGCCCTGACGGCGCTCGGCGGCGTAGGCCACTGCGTGCTGCGTCGCGCGCTCGGCCATGGCGACGCCCTGCACGCCGACGGCCAGGCGCGCTGCATTCATCATGATGAACATGGTGTCCAGGCCGCGGTTCTCCTCGCCGACGAGGAAGCCCACGGCACCCTCCTTCTCGCCGAACTTCATGACCGCGGTCGGGCTGCCGTGGATACCGAGCTTGTGCTCTAGGCCGGCGCAGGCGACGTCGTTCTCCTCGCCGAGCGACCCGTCAGGCGCGACGAGCCGCTTCGGCACCAGAAACAGCGAGATGCCGCGCGTGCCGGCCGGCGCGTCCCCGAGGCGGGCGAGGACGAGGTGGATGATATTGTCGGAAAGGTCGTGGTCGCCGTATGTGATGAAGATCTTGGTGCCGAAGATGCGGTAGGTGCCGTCGGGCCGCCTCTCGGCACGGGTGCGGATGACTGAGAGATCGGACCCCGCGTGCGGCTCGGTAAGGTTCATGGTGCCGGTCCACTCGCCGCTCACCATGCGCGGCAGGTACAGCTCCTTGAGCTCGGGGGAGCCCCCGGCATGCAGCGCGTCGATGGCGCCCTGCGTCAGCAAAGGGCAGAGCCCAAACGAGAGGTTCGCCGAGTTCCACATCTCGCAAACGGCCATGGCGACTGTCTCGGGCAGCTCCTGGCCACCAAACTCGGCAGGGCAGGGCAGCGTGCTCCAGCCGGCGGCGCGGAAAGCCGCGTAGGCGTGCTTCCAGCCGGGCGGCGTCTGCACGCGGCCGTCGATCCATTTGGAGGGGCTCGTATCGCCCGCCCGGTTCAATGGATCAAGCTCCTCGCTCGCGAACTTGCCCGCCTCCTCCAGCACGGCACGCACGGTGTCCTCGTCGAGTCCCTCGTAGAGACCCTTTTCCATACTTCCGGAAAGATTGCCGGCCGACTTGAGCGCGAGGAGGATGTCGTCTACTGGAGCCTTGTAGGTCATGGCTTTTTCCTTTCCAGGCGACCTCGAATCATCACCTGCCGGTTGACCCGATCATCGGGCGGAAGCCCGCCGAGCGCAACCGACGCTCCTCTGGGATCTCTCGACAGATGGCCATCGCGGCTGCGAACGACAGAACAATCGGCGAGGCGGCGCGGCTGCTGCGCGCGGGCGCGCTCGTCGCATTCCCGACCGAGACGGTCTACGGGCTCGGCGCGGACGCGTGCAACGGAGAGGCGGTGGCATGCATTTTCGAGGCGAAGGGACGGCCGCGGTTCAACCCGCTGATCGTGCACGTGCCGGACGCCGGCGCGGCCGAACGGATCGTCATGCTGACGCCCGCGGCGCGCAAGCTCGCGGACGCGTTTTGGCCGGGGCCGCTGACGCTCGTCGCCAAGCGGCATCCGGAGGCTCCCATCAGCGATCTCGTCTCAGCCGGTCTCGACACGATCGCGGTCAGGGTGCCGGCGCACCCGATTGCGCAGGCCTTGCTGCGCGCGGCGATGGTCCCGCTCGCGGCGCCCTCGGCCAATCGCAGCGGACGGGTGAGCCCCACCCTCGCCGCCCACGTGGCGGCCGACCTCGGCGAGCGCCCCGCTCTGATCCTCGATGGCGGCGCGACGGCGCACGGGCTCGAGAGCACCGTCGTCGATGCGTCGGAGGATGAGCACGTGGCGCTGCTTCGGCCCGGGGCCATTCCGCGCGAGGCGATCGAGGCCGCACTCGGCCGGCCGCTTGCCGAAGGGCCGGCTGCCGACGGCATGTCTCCAACCTCGCCGGGCCAGCTCGCGAGCCACTACGCGCCGGATGCGGAGCTCCGGCTCGGCGCGGTCGACGTGAGGGATGGCGAAGCGCTGCTCGCGTTCGGGCCGGACGTACCGAAGACCACCGGACCAGCGATCAACCTCAGCACCCGTGGCGATCTGGTCGAGGCTGCTGTTGGTCTCTTCGCGGCGCTGCGCGCGCTCGACCGGCCTGACGTGCGCACCATCGCGGTCATGCCGATCCCCGATCGCGGACTTGGCGAGGCCATCAATGACCGCCTCCGCCGTGCGGCAGCCCCACGGCACGCCGGGTAATCAGCAGCCCGAGTTGCAGCTCAGGCGGCAGCGCTGGCGGACGGAGATGCACTGGGAGACGTTCATGCCCCCGCAGGCGATGCGCTGGCACTGGGTGGCGCACGAGGCGCGGCAGTCCGGACCAAAGACCGAGCGAGGCGTGGTGATCGCAGGCGACGGCAAGCTCGTGGATGGCGGGGGCGGCATGGTCATGGGCGGCGGCTTTGCGGGCCTCGCGTAGGCGGGTCCGGTGCGAGCGATGCCGGGCGACGGCCCACCGATCGGTGGCTTGTAGGGATTGGCCCCGACGGCGGCGCCCGCTGCGAAACCCCAACCCAGGGCCAGGCACGCGGCCGTCCGCATGATCCAGGGACCGTTCATGACTCTCGCCGATTTTCTCGCTTCGCCGCGGTAAAGCCTGATAAGGGAGGTCACCGTCTCACAAACCTTAGTATTTCGCAGCCACTCTAATGCCGCCGCCGTCCAAAAGCCGCCTTGTGATGCCCAGCGCCGACCTCGTTCGCCGCTTCGTGGACATCGTCGGGCCCGGGCATGCGATCATGGCACGCGAAGAGCAGGCGCCCTATCTCAAAGAATGGCGCGATCTCTATACCGGCCGAACTCCGCTGATCCTGAAGCCTGGATCGACCGCAGAGGTGTCGCGCATCCTCGCGCTCGCCTCCGAAACGGATGTGGGGATCGTTCCGCAGGGGGGCAATACCGGCTTGGTCGGCGGGCAGATCCCGAACGAGGCCGGGACTGAGATCGTCCTCTCTCTGACACGGATGAACCGCATCCGCTCGATCGACGCATCGGGCACTGCCATGACGGTCGAGGCGGGGTTGACGCTCGCAAAGGCGCAGGCGGCGGCGCGGGACGCAGGACGGCTGTTCCCCCTCAGTCTCGCCTCAGAAGGAAGCGCTACCATCGGCGGCAATCTCGCCACCAATGCCGGCGGGGTGGCCGTGCTCGCGTACGGGACGGCGCGCGCGCTGGTGTCCGGGCTCGAGGTCGTGCTTGCCGATGGCGCCGTGTGGGGCGGCCTCGGCGCGCTCAAGAAGGACAACACGGGCTACGACCTCCGCGACCTCTTCATCGGCTCGGAGGGAACGCTCGGGGTCATCACAGCGGCGACGCTCAAGCTCTTCGCCGCACCCCGCGAGCGGGCCACCGCGCTCGCCGCGCTGCCCGACCTCGACGCGCTGCTGCCGCTCTTCCAGCTCGCGGAGCGCCAAGCGGGGACGGCGCTCACGGCCTTCGAGTTCCTTCCCTCGATGCTCCTCGGCTTCGTCACCAAGCACGTCCCGGCCACGCGCATGCCGCTCCGAGGCGATGCGCCGTGGTACGTGCTGCTCGAGATCTCCGGGGCCGGGGATGGCATGGCGGGAGCGCTGCTCGAGCGGCTGCTTGCGGAAGCGAGCGCGACCGGTCTCGTCTCGGACGCCGCCATCGCGGGCTCGCTCAGTCAGGCTGCTGAATTGTGGAAGCTGCGCGAGGCGGCCTCGGAATCGCAGAAGGGCGAAGGCGGCAGCATCAAGCACGACGTCTCGGTGCCGGTGGCCCTCGTGCCCGAGCTCCTGCGGCGCGCGGCGCCCGTGGTCAGCCGCATCTGCCCCGGTGCGCGGCCGGTGCCCTTCGGCCATTTCGGCGACGGCAACGTGCACTACAACGTCTCGCAGCCCGTCACCATGGACCGCGAGGCATTCCTCGCGCTGTGGGAGCCGATGTCTACCGCCGTGCACGACGTGGTCGTGGGGCTCGGCGGCTCGATCTCGGCCGAGCACGGCATCGGCCAGCTCAAAGCGGGCGAGCTCACGCGCGTGAAAACCCCGGTCGAGATCGCACTCATGCGCCGCATCAAGGACGCACTCGACCCAAAGGGCATCCTGAACCCTGGCAAGCTGCTCGCGTAGCCCAGAGCATCCTCAGATCCGACAGACTCGGATCAGATGCTCCAGATTTCTCAGGGCACCTATGATTGACGCTTCGGACCGATAGGGTCCGACGCGATCATCGTCTAGCGCTCGCGGAAGGCGCGCTCGAACTGGTCGCGCAGCGGCTTCACAAAGTAGGAGAGCGCGGTACGCTCGCCGCTCCTGATCTGAACCTCGGCCGGCATGCCGGGGATGAGCTTCAGATGCTCGAGCGCGAGCTGGCTCTCGTCGGTCAGCTCGAGGCGCACGCTGTAGTAGGCGATGGCCCCCGGTGCAGGACTGTGCGAAGCGCCCGCACCCGGCTGCTGCCCCTCGACCACGAGATCGGGCGAGATACGGGTGACGAGCGCGGTCACGTCGGGCGTGGTACGCTGGTTGAAGGCGCTGAAGCGGACGTGGGCGGTCTGTCCGACCCTCACCTGATCGATGTCCTGGGGCGCGATCTTCGCCTCGATCACAAGCCGATCGGCGTCGGGAACGATCAGCATGATCGGCTCGCTCGGGCTGATGACGCCACCCACGGTGTGGACGGCAAGCTGGTGCACGATGCCGTTCTGGGGCGAGCGGATCTCGACGCGACGAAGCTGATCCTCGGCGGCAACCTTGCGTTCCGACAGCTCGGCCTCGCGGCCCTGCTGCTCGCGCAGATCCTTGCCGACCTCGGTCTTGAGATCCTGGTCGAGCTGGAGAATCTGCAGCTCGATCTCGGCCATGCGGCCTCGCGCCTGTGCCGTCTGGGATACGACCTGGGCGATGTCACCCTGGAGCTGAGCGACGGTGCGGCGCGCCGCCGTGATGCGGGGCGTGCTGACCAGATCCTGCCCCTCGAGCTTCTCGAGCCCTGCGAGCTCGGCCTCGGCAAACTTCAGCTCCTGGCGGCGGGAGTTCAACTGACCGGTGAGGCCCTCGACCTCCTGATTGAGCTGAGAGATGCGCTCGCGAAGCTGAGCCTTGAGGCCCTCGCGGGCACTGCGACGGCTCTCGAACAGCTTGACCTCGCTGGATATGGTCTCATCGAGCTGCGGCTCGTTCCTCCGCGCGAGGACGTCCTTGGGGAAGTCGATCTCTGCCATGTCGTCCCGCTCGGCCTTGAGGCGGGCCTGGCGCACGGCAATCTCATCCAGCAGCTTGATGACCATCTGCAGGTTGGCGCGCGTCACCGTCTGGTCGAGACGGATCAGGAGCTCGCCGGTCTGCACGTGCTGGCCATCCTTGACGAAGATCTCGCCGATGACGCCGCCAGTCGGGTGCTGGACCTTCTTCACGTTGCTGTCGACGACCACGCTGCCGCCCGCGATCACGGCGGCGGCCAGGTCAACGGATGCGGCCCAAACGCCGAGACCGCCGAGGAGAAGGAGGACGACTGCGAAGCCAAAGACGATGTATCTGCGGACCTCCGCGAACGGCGAGACGGGCCGGACGCGTTGCTTGGGCGCGAGAACGGGCAGCTGGGTGCTTGTCATCGAATCAACCGCCTCCACCGGCGGTGGTGTTGTCGGCCAGAACCTTGAAACCCTGCTGCGGGCGCGGCATGGCGCCGGCGGCCGCGGCAGCAGGTGAGGCAGAGGTAGGAACCGGCTGCAGGACGTTCTTCAGCACCTCGTCGCGCGGCCCGAAGGCCTGGACCTGACCCTTGGCCATGGCCAGAACCTTGTCGAGGCCGACGAGCGCCGAGGGGCGGTGCGCCACGCAGACGACAATGCCGCCACGCTCGCGAATGGACTTGATTGCGTTTGTGAGCGCCATGTCGCCCTGGGCGTCAAGATTGGAGTTCGGCTCGTCGAGGACGACGAGGAACGGGTTGCCATAGAGCGCACGGGCAAGGCCCAGGCGCTGGCGCTGGCCGGCGGAGAGCTTCACGCCGCCATCGCCGATGCGCGTCTGATAGCCCTCGGCGAAGCGCACGATCATATCGTGGATGCCGGCGTGCTTGGCCGCCTCGATAACCGCCTGGCTGGTGGCAGTGGGATCCAGGCGCGCGATATTATCGGCGACCGTGCCCTCGAACAGCTCGATGTCCTGCGGCAGATAGCCGATGTCGCGGCCGAGCGCCTCGGGCGGCCACTGATCGAGGGTGGCGCCGTCGAGCCGCACGCTGCCGCCTCTCGGCAGCGGCTGCCAAGCGCCGACGAGCGCGCGGATCAACGTCGACTTGCCGGCGGCGCTGGCGCCAATGACACCCAGGCCGTCGCCGGCGTTGAGCTGGAAGGAGACGTTGGTAATGATCGGCATCGTCTCGCCGGGCGGGGCCACCGCAAGATCCTTGACCTCGAGGGTGCGCGTCGGGCGCGGGAGGGCGAGGCGCGCATCCATCTGCTCGGGCACGGCCGCCAACAAGGTGTCGAGCCGGCGGATGCTCTGGCGCATGCCGACAAAGCCCTTCCAGTTGGCGATCGCCACCTCTATGGGGGCAAGAGCGCGGGAGAGAACGATCGAGCCGGCAATGAGGGCACCGGGCGAGAGCTGGCCAAGGATAGCCAGATAGGCGCCAAGGCCCAGAATGCCTGACTGGAGCAGCAGCCGCAGCACCTTGGACAGCGTGCCGATGCCGGTGGCGGCGTCGCTCATGGCGATCTGGTCGATGAGATACTGCTCGTTGATCTTGTCCCAGCGGGCAGCGATGCGGTCGTCCAGCCCCATGGCGCGGATCACCTCCGCGTTGCGGCGCGCCGCATCGGTGAAGGCGATGCGCTGCGAGTTGCTCTTGACCGCAGCCATGGCCGGCTTCTTCGTCTTCATCTCGGTCCAGAGCGTCAGCGTGACGAGGAGCAGGGCCGCTGCCACCGCGAAAATGCCGAGCGCCGGATGGAGCATGTAGATCAGGGCGACATAGACCGGCATCCATGGCATGTCGAACAACGCCGTGGGACCGAGCCCCGAGAGAAAAGCGCGGATCTGATCGAGGTCACGCACCGACTGAAGCGCATCGGTGCCCTGCTTGGCGCGCAGCGGCACGTAGAGAACGGCCTCCATGACGCGGGCGCGGAGCTGGCGGTCGATGCCGAGGCCGATGCGGCTCAGGACGCGGATGCGTGCGAAATCAAGAGCGCCATAGGCGCCGTAAAGCACTACCAAGATGAGCGTGATGCCGATCAGGGTCGGGACGCTGCGCGACGGCAGCACCCGATCGTAGACCTGCAGCATGTAGAGGGAGCCGGTGAGGACAAGCACGTTGATGATGCCGGAGAACACCCCGACCACCAAAAACGCGAACCCCGACCTTCCAATGGCCTGCTTGACGTTGGATTTCGACACCCGACCACCCCGTAGCGCATGAAAAAGAGGAAGACTTCCCACCGTATCGGCTGCGCACAGGCTTCTCGTGCGCCCCGTTATATCTCAAAGCACAACATCGCGCGAAAAAACGTAACGGCGGGAACAACGCCCAACAAAAAGGCACGAGGACGCCCCCCGGTTCGTGCTGACCGGCTCCCATAGCCAGTTTATGGCAACAAGATTACGACATTGCCGCCGCCGTCCTTAATTGTAATAAACTGGTAATCTCGGCGTTAAGCTGGGCTCCAGCCTCGACCAAGACGGCGACGATCCACGTGACGGGCGGCACGTCCGGCGCGATAAGTATCGGCATGAGCACCAACCACGATCCTCACGACGAAGCACCGCACAACGCCAACGACCGCGGCGGGGACTGCGGCCACGGGCATGCACACGGTCCCTCCCACGGCTTGGGCCATGTCCATAGTGCGCAAGGCTTCGGAGCAGCGTTTGCCATTGGCATCGCGCTCAATCTGGCGTTCGTCTTGATCGAGGTGGGCTTCGGGCTCGCGAGCGGCTCGATGGCGCTGCTGGCAGACGCGGGCCACAATCTCTCGGATGTATTGGGCCTCGTGGTCGCGTGGGGCGCGAGCGTGCTGGTCAAGCGCCCTCCCAGCCGGCGCTTCACCTACGGCTTGCGAAGCTCCTCGATTCTGGCGGCGCTGCTCAATGCGCTGTTCCTGCTCGTCGCCTGCGGCGCGCTCGCCCTCGAGGCCGCACAGCGGCTCGCCGCGCCCGAGCCGGTGCAGGGGACGACGGTGATGGTCGTCGCGGGGATCGGCATTCTGATCAATGGTTTCACGGCGTGGCTTTTTTCGTCGGGTGCCCGCCACGACATCAACATCCGCGGAGCCTATCTGCACATGGCGGCGGATGCCGCGGTCTCTCTCGGCGTGGTGCTCGCCGGATTTCTCATCCTCGTCACGGGCTGGCCGTGGCTCGACCCCGTGGTCAGCCTCGTCATCGTCGCGGTCATCCTGTGGAGCACGTGGAGCCTGCTCCGCGACAGTATCGTCCTGTCGCTCGCGGCCGTGCCGCCCGGCATCGATGCCTCGGCGGTGGCCGCCTTTCTCCAGGGGCGCTCTGGCGTGACAGCCGTTCACGACCTCCATATCTGGGCGATGAGCACGACAGAGACGGCCCTCACGGCCCATCTCATGATGCCGAGCGGACATCCCGGAGACGCGTTCCTGGTCGAGACCGCGCGCGGCCTCCAGCACCGGTTCGCGATCGGGCACGCGACGCTGCAGATTGAGACCGGCGCCGAAACCGTCTGCGCCCTCGCGCCGGATCACGTGGTCTAGCTGATCGAGATCAGCGGTTGCATGCGGCGGCGCACGGCCGGCCCGTTGCGGTGGTGCCGGAGGCCGGGCTACACTGCGCGGGCAAAGCCAAGAAAGCGAAACCAATGCTCCGCTTCGCCGCCGCCGCCAGTCTCTTTCTCTCGTCTGTGGCCGCCGCCAGCGCGGGCGAGGCGTGTGTGGCCTGTGCCGAGCCGGACCTCACCTACAGGTGCTCGCTCGAGCGGAGCGGGGAGCTCAAGGATCTTGCCGACAAGGACACTGTAGTCGGGCAGGTGTGCACGAAGGTGCTCGCACGCCTCGGCGGCCACGCGCGCTGCACGGTCGTGACGAGCGAGGCGCCTTGCCCGGGACAGGCCCGCGTGCTCGGCGTGAGCGACTACGTCGCGGTCATCGGCGGCGCGGACGGCACGACACCCAACACAAAAGTCGAGGGCCTCATCCCGGGAACGGCCCGGGTCGCAACCGAAGGCCTTCAAAAAACTGGCGAGGCCATTTCCGGCACGGCCAAGAGTACGTGGGACTGCGTGACGTCGCTGTTCGCGAATTGCGGGGCCCGCGCGCCGGATTGAAGCGGGCCTATTGGGATCGCTCCATGCAGGCTCATCGCTGGCTGGCTCGACTCAGAGATGCTTCGAGCTGAGCGGCGGATATCGAAGGCTTACTGCCAGAGGCCGTAGGATTCCCACTTGTCAGACGGAATCTCGGCGCCGAGCTCGTAGGAGAAGGCCGTGGCCTTCATCTGATCGGCGGTCACCGTGCACTGGAACTTCACGGCAAACCAGCGGTTCTTGGAGCGGATGGCTCCACCGGCGGCGGACACTATGTTGTTGTCGAATGTGGCCGGCACCTTCGTCTCCGCGACGAGACGATCAACGCCCGGCAGGCGCTTCTCGCGCCGGATCATATCGAGCCCCTTGACGATGCACGCCTGGTGCGCGCGCTCGACCGGGCTCAGCTTTTTCAAAGCCTGCTCGATCGACGCGGCCTCGACCGTGGCCGGAATGCAGGCGAAAGCAAAAAGCACTACGTTTCTGAGGCGCATGTTCCCCCCGGTTCTCCCCCGCGGAGGAGAGGGAGCAACCCAATGTGGCAATATTGCGCGCTCCGGGTGCCCCGCCGGCCAACCGTGACCGAACGCGCACGCCCCAAACGCAATCGCGGGTCTCGCGTCGAAAAGCGCCTACCGGCCCGGCTGCCGCGCCGAGCCCGCCATGGACGGCGGCGATCGGCTCTCGCAGTGGGGCTCACGAATGCCGCGTGCCGAACGCCAATTGCCGATCAGATCCCCCAGCCCGTGACGGGCAGGACCTGCCCGGTCACGCCGGCGGAGGCGGGTGAGGCCAGGAAGACGACGGCTGAGGCGATATCGTCCTTCTTGGTCCAGCTCCTCGTGTCCTTGGGCTTCATCATGCCGATGTTGGAGCCTGTGTCGACGAGACCCGGCGCGATGGCGTTGACGCGGACGCCAGCGTCGCGACCCTCGAGCGCGAGCGTGCGGGTCAGGGCATCGATGGCGGCCTTGGCGCAGTTGTAGGCCACCATGTTCGCCTGAGGCCCGCCGGCGCGCGAGAAGTTGATGATCGAGCCGCTGCCGGCCTTCGTCATGTGCGGCAGCACCTCGCGCGCCGTAAGGAACGCGGAGAGGAGATTGTTGTCCACCTCAGCGCGCCAGTCATCCAAGGCGTGCTCCACGGCCGGCTTGTAGCGGGTGAGGCCGCCAGCGAGGTTCACCAGCACATCGATGCGCTGGAACTCCTTCACCACGTCCGCCACCACGCGGCGCACGTCCGCCTCGTCGGTCAGCGAGGCTGCGAGGCCCAGCACCCTGGCGCTGCCCTGGCGGAGCTCGGCCGCGCGGGCCTCAACGTTGGCTTGCGTGCGCGCGCAAATGGCCAGCGCGGCCCCCGCGGACGCGAGCGCCTTGGCAACCGTCTGCCCCACCTGCCCGTCGTGGCTCACGCCCGTTACGATCGCGACCTTGCCTTCGAGAATGCCCGCCATGTCCGCCAGATCCTTTACGTGGTTCGTTGCTGGTTTGTGCCGATGTTTACCACGCTCGCCGGGCCCGGCAGCAGGAAAAGCTTGCCCTGAAGAGCCCTGATACCTCTTGGCTTTCCGGCCTCAGGCGAGACGGGCGTTTCGCCACCTCCGAATCCTTTTGATCGGCGGATCAATGAACGCTATGTCCGGCCTGCCGACGGACAAGGGGCTTCCCGGTTCGCGGCCGAGGTCGCAATGAAAGACTCCAACGACGAGCAATCGGCCGTGTCTCTTGGCGAGCGCAAGCTCGTGCTCGCCGCACTGTTCGCCGGGGTGTTCGTATTCGGCATCTCGTTCGCTGGCATCAATCCGTGGATGGCGCTGGTCCTCGACGGCAGAGGCATCGATCCCACCCTGATCGGCATCGTGTCGGCCGCCAACCCGGTCGGCGTGATGGTGATGGCTCCGTTCGTCGCGCGCATCATGCAGCGCACCGGCGCGGCCGACGCCATCATCCTCGGCACGGTCATCGCGGCGACGTCGCTGGTGCTGATGCCGCTGTTCGACAGTCCGGCCGGCTGGATGATCCTGCGCTTCATCAGCGGTCTCGGCGGCGCCATCCCGTGGGTAGCGACGGAGATGTGGATCAACGCCGTCGCCTTCGGGTCATCGCGCGGCCGCGTCATCGGTCTCTACGGCGCGCTGATGTCGGGCGGGTTCGCGGTCGGACCGCTGGCGCTCTCCCTGGTCGAGAGCGACGGGTGGATGCCTGTCGTGATCTTCGCCACGTTCAGCCTGGGCGCGCTTGCACCCGTGCTGTTCATCCGGCACCTCTCGCCGCGGTTCAGCGCCGAGGACGAGCCTGGCGCCGCGTTGCAGATCGTGACCGCCATGCCGGCAGTGTTCGCCGCGGGGTTTCTCGCCGGCCTCGTCGATACGGCGTTCTTCACGTTCCTGCCGATATGGGGGCTGCGCATGAACCTCGATGCCGCCTCCGCGCTCGCCCTGCTTAGCGTGTTCGCCACCGGCAACATCGGGTTGCAGGTCCCGATCGGCTGGCTCGCAGACCGCATCGGCACGCGCCCCGTGATGGCGCTTTGCGGCCTCGTCTCCATGCTGGGTCCGATCGGCGCCATCTACGCGGCCGGTATCCAGCCCCTGCTCTACGTCATCCTCTTTTTCTGGGGGGGAGCGGTGTGGGCGCTCTACACGCTGGCTATGACCGAGATCGGCCACCGCTGCAGCGGTCCTGCCCTCGCCACCGCGAGCGGAGCGCTGGTTGTCGTCTACACGGTCTCGAACATTTCCGGCCCGCCCTTGACCGGCGCCGTGATGCAGGTGTGCGACCCGCACGGGCTGATGGCCGTCTCGGCGACGGCGGCGGCGCTTTTCCTGCTTTTGCTCGCGGTACGCGGCCGCCTCTTCGGCGCGCGCTGATGGGGTTGGGCTGGGCGGATCGCGCTCGCATGAAGATCTGGGGGCGGGACTGAGCCCCTCTTCGTCTCCGACCAGGGGATGCGAACCAGATGAACGTCTACTGCTCAAAAAGCGGAGGCGCGCCGTCGACGCGCTCGAGATTGCTCAACGCTAGATGGACGGCCGCCGAGGCGCGTGCGGGAATGGATCGATAGTCCTGCTGCGTCTCGTCGAAGGGGGGTGCGGCCATGCCGCTGGCTGCCTGAACGCCCTGCCCGGCATTCGTCGTCGCCTTCTGCTGTGCGTCGGCTGCCGCAGCGCTCCCTTTGGTCTCCTGCGCCTTCAGCGAACCCAGTGCGGCCTTCAGATTTTCGACCTCCTTCGTCAGCTTGGCTGCGGTGTCCTTGCAGTCCGTGCTCTCGCATTGGGCCGATTTCGACGCGATCTCCTTCTCGAGCACCACCTCCTTTGCGGCGATGGCGCCTTGCGATCGGGACCCCTCCACTGCGGTCGCGGCAATTGCGCCGATGGTCGTCATCAATCACCTCTCGGCAGGTCCCACGCGCCCCACCAGACTGCTTGCCAATCTGCATGCGACGACCAAGCCCGCCGCCCAGTTCAAAAATTTCTGCCGAGCCCAATGAGTGCCGCGAGGACGGACGGGGAGCTGCGGGCCTCGGGCGGGCCGGAGGATTCGATGGCTGGCGGCGCTGCCGACGTCGCCACGGGCGACGACGAGGACGCGCTCGCCGTGGCTGCTACCTTTTCGGCTTGAGGCGCGAGAGACGCGCACGAGCCGCACGATGTGCACGAGCCGACCATTGGTTTCCCCCCAGGCAATGACGGCGAAAGCCTGTCAGGACACGGTTAAATAATTCTTCCGAATTTCAGCGGGTGCAGGAAACGCAATGTTTCAGAAAAAATTTCTCCGACTGTGAAACTCGACCGCGACCGGAGCGTAAATGGCCGAATGGACCGGATGGCATAGGGGACGACGCCTCCTCATTTTCCAGCCGGGATGTCCTGTCCCCACAGGTGGGTGTCTGACAATCCGCGCAGGGCCTGGGCGCGGATTTCGGACGGCGCGGCGCCAAAGTGGCGTCGGAACGCGCGATTGAAGTAGGAGATGTCGCCGAAGCCGCAGTCGAACGCGATGGCGCTGATCTTCTGATCGAGGCGCCGGGGATCCATCAACATGCGATACCCGCGCTCGAGACGCTGGATCAGCAGGTACTTGGTGAACGTGCTGCCCTCCGCCTCGAACAGCCGTTGCACGAAGCGCGGCGTGCAGCAGTGGCGCGCCGCGAGCTCGGCCACCGACAGGCTGGGCTGATCGAGGCGCGCAGCGATGTCCTGCTTGATCGCGTGGAGCCGCGCGGCGTGCAGCCCGTTCCCCTGCGCCGCTGCCTCAGCATCGCGGTTGGCGCCCACGGCGACAGCCATCAGATCGCAAATGTGCGACGCCATCAAGTGCTTCAACTCGGGGCTGGTCGCGACCCCATCCTCCCAGGTCAGTCCGATGTATTTCGCCAAGAGGTTGATCGCCGGCGTGCCGCGCGGAATCTTCCGCATGTATTGATGCTCGGCATCGCGAAGGTAGGGCGCGAGCTTCGTCCTCGGCACACGCAAGCCCAGTACGTCGCCGGGCGGGCGATGCGTGAAGCTCGACGGATCGGCGCTGGAGACAAGCACGGCCTCGCCGTCGCCGAGCACGAGCTCCTTGCCGGCCTGCTCTATGAGGTGCGGTCCGCGAATGTTGACGAGAAGCACGGCGTCGTCGGTGTCGCCCTCGCACAGCGCACGAGTCCGCCGGTTGCGCGATCCATGCAGCTTGCCCATCGCAATCAGGACATCCGGCAGCATGTTGAGCGCGAGGTCGGCCTCGAAAGGAATATCGCTGAGGGGCTCCAACTCATAGTTGAAGCCGATTTTCGCAAAGCATTCACGCAGGACGGTCGGACGCGCCCGTTGGGGCTCGGAGCCAAGGGACAGGCGTGCCGGCCCAGACGGCGGCGGCATCGGCTCCGTCCCAAGCAGGATCATGGGATCAATCAGGGGTAGCTGGCTGAGATCTCGCATCGGAACACCCCGAGCGCTGAAAGAAATATGAAGTGTACGTGTTGAATGGCGGATCTCCTAGAGCATCGCGCACACGGCCACAAGCCCGCCAACGTTGAAATCGACGTCCGTCGCGCCAGTCCTATCGCTTGTCGGCGCAGTCCAAGATGTTCCGACATCGTCGACCTATTGAAGGGCCACACGAATTTACAAACGGGATTTGCCATGAAATCACATCTGCGGTCGGCGATCGTTGCAGCTTTGTGCCCCTTCGACGCCTTTTTGCGTGCATTGCAAAGGCAAAATATGAGCAACCTGAGAATTTATGAGCCCATGCCGGAGCAAGCGCATTGCGGCGGCTCCCTATCGTATCGGCGAACGCGACACGCCGAGAAAGACCCGGGAAGCCTCGACGCGTAGCCCTCCGTCGCCGGACGACGCTCGTGGCCGAGCCTCCTCGCGGCCCCCGCTCATCCGCATGAGCCGGACCTAAGCTAGCCCGCGCTCTCCGCATCGACGGGGAGCAGCCGCTGCGCCGAATTCAACTCTGCCGTTCGACAACAATCGTGCCGCCTTGCGCGGCCAACGAAGGAGCCGTGTCATGGCGACACTGACAAACCCCGCAAATTACCAGGACATCGACGGCATTCTTTGGGGCTGGCAGTGGTCGCCCAACCAGAGCAACGGTCACACTGCGCTCTACTACAGCTTTCCCACGTCGAGCGCCGCATACGGCTATTCCGTTTCCGGCTTCGAAGCCTTCAATGCTGCACAGCAGGCGGCGGCAACACGGGCACTCGCCAACTACGACGCGGTCTGCAACCTGGACTTCTACTTCACCGCAGATGGCGCGAGCGGCAACGTGCGCTTCGCAATGGCCGAAACTTTCAGCTTCGGCGGTTTTACCTGGAGCGGCACGACGGCCTACGGACTTGCTCCGGACGATGCGCATGTCGTGCTGGCCGCGCAGGGCGATACCTGGTTCAACCACACCTCCTACGACGCGCCCGAGATCGGCAGCTTCGCCTACGCCTGCGGTATCCTGCATGAGGTCGGCCATGCGCTCGGCCTCAAGCATGGCCAGGATGCGCAGGTCGTCTACGACGCAAACGGCAATCTCCTCTACACCAATCCGGCGCTGCCGGCCGCGCACGACGGCTTGGAATATTCAGTGATGACGTACCATCCCTATCCGGGAGCATCTCCGACACTCGACCTGCCCGACGAGGCGCCCTCAACCCTGATGCAGGACGACATCCTCGCCCTGCAATGGATGTACGGCGCCAACTACGCCTACAACTCCGGCGACACGACTTACCGATGGGACAGTGAGACGGGGGAGATGTCGGTGAATGGCGTGGGGATGGGCGTGCCCTTCAACAACAAGATCCTCATGACCGTCTGGGACGGCGGCGGCAATGACACCTACGACTTCTCGAACTTCGCCACGCCCGTGACCGTCGATCTCCGGCCCGGCGGCTGGTCGACGCCGAGCCAAGCGATGCTCGCCGACCTCGATTATCGCGCGAACCTCACGCACTACGCCCAAGGCTCTATCGCCAACGCCCTGGTCTTCGCGGGCGACTATCACGGCTACATCGAGAATGCGATCGGCGGCTCGGGCAACGACGTCATCACCGGAAACGTGCTTGGCAACGAGCTTCGGGGCAATGCCGGCAACGACACGCTCGATGGCGGCACCGGCTCAGATGTTCTCATCGGCGGCGCCGGCAACGACACCTACTACACGGATGGCGGCGACACCATCACCGAGACGGCAGAAGCGGGCAATGACACGGTGTGGAGCTCGGTGACGTATGCACTGGGAGCCAACCTCGAGAATGTCGTTTTGACGGGCGACGCTGCGATCAATGCTACGGGGAATGCGCTCTCGAACCTCATCCTCGGCAACAGCGCCGCGAACGTCCTGAACGGCGGAACCGGTGCCGATAGCCTGAACGGCAGCCTTGGCAACGACACCTACTACACGGACGGCGGCGACACGATTTTCGAAGCTGCCATGGGCGGCACCGATACCGTGCGAAGCACTGTCAGCTATGCGCTCGGGGCCAATCTCGAGAACCTCATTCTCATGGGAACCTTAGCGATCAACGGGACCGGCAATGCGCTTGCAAACTTCATCACGGGCAACAGCTCCGCAAATGTGCTGAACGGGGGCACGGGCGCGGACAAGCTGGCCGGCGGCGCCGGAAACGACACCTACATCACCGACGGCGGCGACAGCATTTCAGAGGCGGCAAACGCCGGTACGGACACGGTGCGGAGCTCGGCCAGCTACGCGCTCGGCTCGAACCTGGAAAACCTCGTCCTCTCGGGAGCCGCGGCTCTCAACGGCACCGGCAATGCGCTTGCCAACATCATCGCGGGCAACGGCTCCGCCAACGTCCTCGATGGCGCAACCGGCAACGACATCATCGATGGTGGGGCCGGAAACGACAAACTGATCGGTGGAGCCGGCACCGACATCCTCAAGGGCGGGCTTGGCAACGACGCCTTCGTTTTCAACGCAGCGCTCGGCGCGAGCAACAACGACACCCTCGTCGACTTCGACGTGCCCCGCGACACGATCCAGCTCGAGAACGCCATATTCTCTCGTCTGGCGGGCACCGGCATCCTGTCCTCGGCGCAGTTCTTCGTGGGCGCGTCCGCTCACGACAGCGACGACCGGGTCATTTACAACGCGGCATCGGGGGCCTTGATCTACGACAGCAACGGCAGCGCCTCGGGAGGCGCCGTCCAATTCGCGACTTTGGCGCATGGCCTCCACGTGACCAATGCGGACTTCTTCATCATCTAGGCGGGCCGAAACCGGGCAGGCCTCGGGTGTATCGCTGACCGCAGACGTCGCTTTTTTCAATCTGGGAATGCTGCGCGCATAAAGAGAACGAACCAATAACTAGCTCGATCTCCGGCCATTCAAGGAGCCGTTCTGAGCTTCGGATGAGTAAACCCGCCTTACCTCACCACTCACACACCTACGCGCCTCTGGTGGCGCCCGGTGGCGACTGGCGATCTTCCAACTATCTCAGAGTATTTTGGTCGGAGCGGGGAGATTTGAACTCCCGACCCCCAGTCCCCCAGACTGGTGCGCTAACCAGGCTGCGCTACGCTCCGACTTCGGCCCCCCTTATGTCCGGCAACGGGGCCGCGGTCAACGGCTCGTTCCGGGGGGGCGAGCGAGCAGTGCCGCGATGCCGGCCACCGTGTCGGGGAACGCCGCAATCACAGGCGCCTCGCGGCCGGCGGCGAGCGCCACCGCGGCAAAGAGGCCGGGCCCTGCAGACACGTCGTGGGCGACGAGCGTGCTGCCGGCCACCTCCTCGACCAGACCAGCCGCATGCCTCTCGCGCCCCGGGCGCATGCCCTCAAGGAGCGGGGCGACACCCGTGCCGCCGGCCTTGGCAATAGCCTCTATGCGCACCCAGGCGCGCACGAAGCGGGCATCGGCATTGCCCTCGCCAAGGGAGGCGCCGTTTGCGAGCGCGACGGCCGCGGCCTCGATCGGGGCGCGGCGGATCTCCGGCATGCGCACCATGCGCTCGCGCTCGATGTCGGCCCCGATCGGACCGTCGGCCGCGAGCGCGACCAGCGCCAGTCCCGGCGCGTGGGCTAGGCTGAAGCTCGCGGTTGCTCCCGGCAGCGAGGGCTTGCCGGTGGGGCTTCTCTCGAGCGGCCGGCCGCGAATGGCAGGCCCACTCCAGCGCTCGAGCAGAACGCGCAGCGCGATGTGCGCCAAGCGGCGCTCGTGACGCGGCCCGGCGAGCGCCATGCGCGCGAAATCCTCCTCGCACGCCGTGGAGAGACGCGCAGCCGCGGCCTCGTCGGCTTCAAGCGCCGTGCCGGCGGCGGCGAGATCGACGAGCCAAAGCTCACTCTCTAGAAATGATGGCGCCATGCCGTCCGTCTCGCTCCGTCAAATCCCGGAGCTCTGGCCGGACGGCATGCGCATCAGAAACGCCGTCAGGCGCCAACGGCGCGGGCACGGCGCGGGGCACGAACGGCCTCGTCCTTGCCGTGCTGCTCGAGCAGGATCAAGCGGCACTGCTGGAGCTCCTTGATCACCGCCTCGAGCACGGCGCCCTGCTCCAGGCTCCCGCCCTTGGCTCGGCGATGCGGCTCGATGGCCGCGGCGCCGCGGCGGCCGGACTGCGGCGCGACGGTGGCCGCAACGTTGGCCGGCAACATGCGGGCATCCGGCTGCGCGGGACGAGCTACCGAGGCTGCGATCTCGCCCGGCGCGCGGCCGTGCCGCTTCACATGATCGATGCCCTGCTCGCGCAGGATTTTCTGCACGCCCTTGATGGTGTAGCCCTCGGCATGCAGGAGATGTCGGATGCCGCGCAGCAGCTCCATGTCCTCGGGCCTGTAGTAGCGACGGCCGCCGCCCCGCTTCATCGGCCTCACCTGCGGGAAGCGCGCCTCCCAAAACCTCAGCACATGCTTCTGGACGTCGAGCTCATCAGCCACCTCGCTGATGGTTCGAAACGCCTCCGCTGCCTTGCTCATCGTTACCCCTCGATGCCATGGCCTCAACGATCGCAGCGCCCTCGCTGCCTGACGAAAGCCCGCCACGCGCCCTCTCGATGCCGTGGCGAAAGCGCCTGGGATGAGACCTTCATCGCCCGCGCCGCGCTTCAATCACTGGTAAAAATGATACCGCCAACGCCGTGCGGCGTCTCGATCAATCCGATGCATAGGCCACAGGATTTTTTCGAGCCTGCGAAAGCAAATGCACGCGCGCGGCTTGTGGACAATCTGCGCAAATGGGGCGCCATCAGTTCAGAGCGTGGCGCGCTCGTGGGGTATCCTCGCCAGGCTTGCACACAGACAAACGGCAGCCTCGCTTTCACGCGGCGTCGCGCAGAATGATCGCGAGCGCAGCTAGACCTCTCGCCTACTCCGCAGCTTTCGTGCGGCGCGAGCGGCCCGAGTTGATCTTGTCCTTCATGATGTTGCTCGGGCGAAACACGAGCACCCGGCGAGGCGTGATCGGCACCTCCTTGCCAGTCTTCGGGTTGCGGCCGACACGCTCCCCCTTCTTGCGGATACCGAAGGAGCCGAAGGACGAGAGCTTGACCTGCTCGCCGCGCGCCAAGCTGTCAGAGATCTCGTTCAGCACGAGTTCCACGAGCTCCTGCGATTCATTGCGCGGCAATCCCACCTTGCGGACAACAGCTTCCGCAAGGTCTGCTCGCGTTAATGTCTTGCCTCCCATGGCTGGTGCGCCTCCCCGTCGCCTCGGTGTTTTCACTGATGCTACCGGCGACGCGGCCAACGGTCAATGAGAGTTCTTAACAACCACCTGAAATCTCACACCAAATTGGCTAACAGTTAAGCAGCGGGCGCAAACGTTCGTCAGACAGCCGATTTGTGCGGCGCACCGTTCACCATCTCGCTTTGCAGCAATCACCAGCGAGCGAGCACGGCGCCCCAGGTAAATCCTCCTCCCATGGCCTCCATCAGCACGAGGCTGCCCTCGTGGATCCGGTGCTCCTCGAAAGCTTGGTTGAGGGCGAGCGGGATCGATGCGGCGGAGGTGTTTCCGTGCTTGGCAAGCGTCATGACGATCTTCTTCGGGTCGACGCCGAGCTTTTTCGCGATGCCGTCGAGGATGCGGATGTTGGCCTGGTGGGGCACGAAGAGGTCGATCTCGTCGGCGGCGAAGCCGGTCATGACGAGGGTCTCCTCGATTACGCCCGAGATCTTCTGCACGGCATGACGGAACACCTCACGACCGTTCATGCGCAGGTGTCCGACCTCCTTGTTGGAGCCTGGCCCGCCATCGACGTAGAGCAGGTCCTCGAAGCGCCCATCCGATCGGATGATGGTCGACAGGATGCCGCGATCCTCGCGCGTGCCGTGTTGAGGCTGGGCCTCGAGCACAACAGCGCCGGCGCCATCGCCAAACAGCACGCAGGTCGAGCGGTCGCTCCAGTCGAGAATGCGCGAGAAGGTCTCGGCGCCGATCACGAGCGCCCGGTTGAACTGCCCGGATTTCAGGAAATTGTCCGCAACGGTCATGGCGTATACGAAGCCCGAGCAGACCGCCTGCACGTCGAAGGCCGCTCCCTTGGTCACGCCGAGGCCAGCCTGGATCCTGACGGCCGTCGCGGGGAACGTGCGATCCGGCGTCGCCGTTGCACAAACGACGAGATCGATGTCAACGGGATCTATGCCGGCCCGCACCAGCGCCTGGCGGGCGGCCGCGATGCCGAGCGTCGAGGTCATCTCGTCGTCGCCGGCAATGTGACGCTGTAGGATGCCGCTGCGCTCGACGATCCACTCGTCCGACGTGTCGACGATCTTGGTCAAGTCCGCGTTGGTCATGATGCGCTTCGGAAGATGCGCGCCCACTCCTCGGATGACCGAACGGATAACTGCCACGATGTCTTCTTGCTCCTGTTGTTTTTTTCTTGGGCCCGGAGGGACCGGCCGGCTATTGCGACGCCGGCGAGACGCTGTCGAGACGATGGTGGAAGGCTTCGAGATCGGCGGCGAGGCGCTCGAGCAGACCGCTCTCGGCCATTTCGTAGCCGAGATCGACGGCGCTCGCAAAGCCCAGCGCGTCCGTGCCGCCATGGCTCTTAACAGCGATGCCGTTCAAGCCGAGGAAGGTGCCTCCGTTAACGCGTCGGGGATCCATCTTCTGCTTCAACACATGGAAGCCGCCGCGCGCCAGGAAGGCGCCGAGGCGGGAAAGCCAGGTGCGCATCATGGCGTCCTTGAGGTACTGGCCGATCTGCCTCGCGGTGCCTTCGGCCGTTTTAAGGGCGATATTGCCGGCAAAGCCCTCGACCACGACCACGTCGACCTTGCCGAGACCGATCTCGTCGCCTTCGACGAAGCCACGGTAGTCGAGCGGCAGCTGTGCGCCCTTCAAAAGGACGTTGGCCTCCTTGACCTCGTCCGCGCCCTTGATCTCCTCGACGCCGACGTTCAAGAGGCCGGCGGTCGGCCGCTCGACATGGAAGAGCGCGCGCGCCATGGCGGCGCCCATCAACGCGAAGTCGGCGAGCTGGCGCGCGGTGGCGCCGATGTTGGCGCCGACGTCGAGCACGATGCACTCGGCGGTGATCGTCGGCCACAGTGCGGCGATCGCCGGACGCTCTATGCCCTTCATCGGGCGCAGGATCAGCTTGGCCATGGCCATCAGCGCGCCGGTGTTGCCGGCTGAGACGGCGGCATGGGCCTCGCCTTTCTGCACGGCCTCGAGGGCCAGCCACATGCTCGAGCCCTTGCCGCGGCGGAGCGCCTGGCTCGGCTTCTCGTGCATGGCCACGATCTGGCTCGTGTGCACGATGCGCGAGCGCGCGGCGAGCGCCGGACGGGCGGCGACGAGCGGCGCGATGCGGGCCTCGTCTCCGAAGAGAATGAAGCTCAGCGCCGGGTGGCGCTCGAGTGAGAGGGCTGCGCCCGGAATGACCACCTCGGGGCCGTGATCCCCGCCCATGGCGTCGAGCGCTAATGTCCGCGGCTGAGCCATCTCAAGCGTTTCGAATCTGCCGAACGAGCCGCCCGCGGAAGCCTTGGAGCCCTACCATGGCGCGTCCTACCCCCCGAGCTTGCGGGAAAATACCCGTTTGCACCTGCGAGACAACCTATTTCCTTAGGTGTCGCCCACAGATTGCGGGAGACGGCCGTGACCTCAAAAAACTCTAGACCATCCGGAGACTTGCCGGAAGGATTGCGCAATGCCGCAGGGGTCAGGGCTTGGGTTTGAGCCGCTCGAGCGCGGCAAAGGGGCTCATCTTATCCTCGCCCGCCTTGGCCTTGGGATCGACCCAGTCGAAGTCGACGCCCTCCTTGCGCGGGTAGGGATCGAGCGCGGCCGACAGGAGGCCGAAGACGATCCGGCCGACGTCGATGCAGCCGTCCTCGATCGTCTCCACGTCTGCGATGCTCGACACCTCGCGCTCGGTCTCGGGCGCCTCCTCCGCGAGCAGCTCGGCCGGGGCGAGATCGATCGAGAACGCCTCGGCAAGCGCCGTCCCGACAGGCTCGAGACTCACCACGCAGGCCTGCGTCACGGCGGCCTCCAGCGTGCCCATGAATGTGTACCTGCCCGCTCCGCGAGGCCTCAAGTCGTAGCGAACGGCAAGGCGCTCGCAGGACGGGATATCGAGCTCGCGAGCAAGCTCGACGCGCTCGTCGGACGTGGCCTCGCGAGTGCGGCTCAAGCCCCGCTCGCCGACGTCTGTCACTAGATGGGTCCAGTCGCGCAGCGCAGTCATCGATTTCGATCCTTTGGGCAACACGGGCTCAAAGAGCGGGGAAGGCAATGCGGCCAGCGATCACGTCCGTGTCCGGACGGTCGCTCAGGCCCTTGCAGGCAGAAAGCGTGTAGCGGGCCAGCGCCGCGGCGGCTTCGGGATTGGCCTCGAGCCCGGGCACTGTTGCGCCGATCTCGGCCGCCAGCGCGGCCGCGGGATCCGGGGCATTGAGCGCGCGATGGTAGCCGAGGCATCGCTCGCCGAGCGCCTGTGCTGCCCGCTTCACCTTCTTCGGCACGGTGAGGTCTCCGACGCCTTCCTCGCGCAGGTAGTCGTCGATGTCGGTGACGAAGGTCTCGCTCACCAGGCGGGCCACGGTGCGGCCGCGTGGACCAGCCAGCTGGAGCGCCTCGAACACCGGGAACATGTTGAGGATAATCATGGCAGTACGTCCCTCTGGCGTATCGGGGACACCGTGGCTCGCGAAAAACGCCGGCTGGCGTGCCTGGGTCACGATCGCGCCATAAAGGTCTATTGCTGTGCGCCGGTCTTGAGCCTCGCTTCTAAACCAGGAGAGCACGCGGGTTTTTCATCCTTCTGGTCGTGGGGGATGACTACGGTCGCGCCGTTGCCTTCGGATGGTCTTTTGGCTAAGGGCGGGATCGAAGCACAGGGGTTAAATGAGTCTCCCGAGAGGTCGTGACACTATGCGCCGGCCAGACCCGATGCGCCAGGGTGCCTTCCGCGGCAAAGCCGCCGTCACCCGGTTGCTGCGCCGATCGCCGGGTGCCGTCGTCATGGCGCTCTCTGCCAGCCTCACCCTTTCGGCCTGCAGCGAGCAGATCACCAAGCACGGCTTCCTGTTCCGCGAGACGGACCTCGCCCAGGTCCAGCCGGGCATGGGCCAGGAGCAGGTGAAGCTCATCCTCGGGACGCCGACGACCACGTCAACAGTCGGCAACGGATCGGCCTTCTACTATATTTCAAGCACCGAGAAGCAGTCGGCATTCCTCAAGGGCGATGAGATCGACCGGCAGGTGCTCGCCGTCTACTTCACGCCTGCGCAGACGGTCGATCACGTGGCCAACTACGGGCTCAAGGACGGCAAGGTGTTCGACTTCGTGTCGCGCACGACGCCGGCGCCCGGAGGCAAGGAGGACGGCATCCTGAAGCAGCTCTTCCGCAACCTCGGCTCCAAGCAAATCTTCGGCGAGTAAGAGGCTGCCTCGCATCCGCGAGCTTTCATGAATTGAAAAAGGCCCCGCAGCGCTGCGGGGCCTTCTTTGTAGGTCACAAGCCGCGTGCCGCCGATCAGCCGTGGGCGAGCACGGCGAGCAGCAGCAGCGCGACGATGTTGGTAATCTTGATCGCGGGGTTCACGGCCGGGCCGGCGGTGTCCTTGTAAGGGTCGCCCACGGTGTCGCCGGTGACGGACGCCTTGTGCGCGTCGGTGCCCTTCACGTGCTTCACGCCGTCCTTGTCGACGAAGCCGTCCTCGAACGCCTTCTTGGCGTTGTCCCAAGCGCCGCCGCCCGAGGTCATCGAGATGGCGACGAAGAGGCCGGTCACGATCACGCCGAGCAGCATCGCGCCGACGGCCGAGAAGGCCGCGCCCTTACCGCCGATGGCGCTGATCACGAAGAAGAGCACGATCGGCGACAGCACCGGCAGCAGCGAAGGGATCACCATCTCCTTGATCGCGGCACGCGTCAGGATGTCTACGGCGCGGGCATAGTCCGGGCGCTCGGTGCCCTTCATGATGCCGGGCTTGGCCTTGAACTGACGGCGCACCTCCTCGACGATCGAGCCCGCGCAACGGCCGACGGCCGTCATGGCGATGCCGCCGAAGAGGTAGGGGATCAGACCGCCGAGCAGGAGGCCGACCACGACGTAGGGATTGTCGAGGCCGAAATTGATCTGCACGCCCTTGAAGAACTGGTAGCTGGTCGAGCCCGGAGCATTCGCCTCGGAGATGAAGTGCTGCAGGTCGTAGTTGTAGGCGGCGAACAGCACGAGCGCGCCGAGGCCGGCGGAGCCGATGGCGTAGCCCTTGGTGACGGCCTTGGTGGTGTTGCCAACGGCGTCGAGCGCATCGGTCGAGCGGCGCACGTCCTTCGGCAAGCCCGACATCTCGGCGATGCCGCCGGCGTTGTCGGTGACGGGGCCGAAGGCATCGAGCGCCACGACCACGCCGGCGAGGCCGAGCATCGTCGTCGTCGCAATGGCGGTGCCGAAGAGGCCGGCGAGGTTGTAGGTGATCAGGATGCCGGCGACGATGACCAGCGTCGGCAGCGCCGTTGCCTCGAGCGAGACAGCGAGACCCTGAATGACGTTAGTGCCGTGGCCCGTCACCGACGCCTGGCTGATGGAGCGCACAGGGCGATAGCCGATGCCGGTGTAGTACTCCGTGATCCAGACGATGAGGCCTGTGACGGCAAGGCCCACCAAGCCGCAAATCAGAAGGTTCTGGCCAGTGATCGAAAGGCCGGCGGCGGTGCCCACCTCGCCATAGCCGCCGAGCACGTACATGGTCGCGCCCCAGAGGCCGAACACGGAGAGGCCAGCGGATGCAATGAAACCCTTGTAGAGCGCGCCCATGATCGAGTTGTTGGCGCCGAGCTTAACGAAGAAGGTGCCGATGATCGAGGTCACGATGCAGGCACCGCAGATGGCGAGCGGATAGACCATAAGCGCTGCGAGGTTCGGCTGGCCGGCGAAGAAGATCGACGCGAGCACCATGGTGGCAACGACGGTCACGGCATAGGTCTCGAAAAGGTCGGCCGCCATGCCGGCGCAATCGCCGACGTTGTCGCCGACGTTGTCGGCGATGGTTGCCGGGTTGCGCGGGTCGTCCTCGGGAATGCCGGCCTCGACTTTGCCGACGAGATCGCCGCCGACATCCGCACCCTTGGTGAAGATGCCGCCGCCGAGACGCGCGAAGATCGAGATGAGGGATGCGCCGAAGCCCAGCGCGACGAGCGCATCGACCACCGTGCGGTCGCCCGGCGCGTAGCCCAGAACCTCGGTCAGCACGTAGTAGTAGATAACGACGCCGAGAAGCGCCAAGCCCGCCACGAGCATGCCGGTGACGGCGCCGGCCTTGAAGGCGATGTCGAGGCCGCGGCCGAGGGAGACGGTCGCCGCCTGGGCGGTGCGCACGTTGGCACGCACGGACACGTTCATGCCAATGTAGCCGGCGAGCCCAGAGAGCACCGCGCCGATCAAAAAGCCCACTGCAACGAGTGCCCCGAGCAGAGCCCAGGCGACCACGAAGATGACGGCGCCGACGATGCCGATGGTCTGATACTGGCGGTTGAGATAGGCCTGCGCACCTTCACGAATGGCGGCGGCGATCTCCTGCATGCGGGCGTTGCCCGCGTCGGACTTCATCACCGACTGAATGGTGTAGACGGCATAGAGGATGGACAACGCCCCGCAGGCGATAATCCCCCAAAGTATCTCAGTCATTGGAACGTTTTTCCCTATCTGGCCGGTTGGCTGTCGGCCGCGACCTTACATGAGATCGCGCTCAAGAGCTCAAGCCTGCGTTCTTCCCGCCCCCCTCGGACGAGAGACGCGCGCGGGACCATGCCAAAAGTGACCTGGCGTTGCAATACAAGCACTTTCCCGCTTCGACCAAGGGCGTAGCGACGCCATGGCCGAGCGGGTGTTGATGTCAAAATTGTGCGATGTGAGCGGAAGTTAGAGGCAGGCTATTTGCAGGGCCGAGCCTCGATCTGGCAGCTGTAGCTGCCCCCTGAGCCCGAGCAACTCACGGACTTGCTCGCCGCGCGGGAGAATCGCGCCCAATCGCTGCCGTACTCGAAGTCGGTGAAGCTCACCCAAGAGCCGATGGCTTCGCGCTGCGCGGCGGCCTTCGTCGAGCCGTTGCCGTTGCCGTAATGATAGTGATCGGTGAAGCACTGGCGCCCGCCTTCCTTGCGGATGTCGTGCATGTAGGCAAAGCCCGAATCGTCCGCCATGGCGGGTGCCGTCAGCGCACCGAACACAACAGCAGCCGTTACGCGCAGAAAGATCGATTTAGCCGACATATTGAGCCCCATGGTTTCGATTCCTCGGCAATCGATTGTGCCCGATTCACCAAATCAGCTCGATAGGCGACGCACACGAGGGGCCGCGAATACCTAGGGTGAGAGGCAAACGCGTCACAGCCAGCATAAGGGGAGAAAACGGCTCGGGATTCTTGACGGCGCCGTCTGCTCCAGATCAGCGAGACATGGCGAGGGCCCATCTCGCCCGCGGCGACGGCCTATTTGGCGGCAATGACCGCGATCTCCACGAGCATGCGGGGATCAACGAGCTTGGCCTCGACGGTGGCGCGCGCCGGCGCGTTATTGCCGCCGGTCCACGCCTTCCAGGCCTCGTTCACGGCCTCGCGGTGGCGAATGTCGGCGAGCCAGAGGTTCGCCATCACGATCCTCGACTTGTCGGTTCCGCACAGCGCGAGCAGCCGATCGATCTCCGTCAGCACCTCCGCGGCCTGGCCCTTGGCGTCGCGCGCGAGGTCAGCCGGAATGATGCCCGACGTGAAAACGAGGCCGTTGGCCTCGACCACCTTGGAATAGATCTCCGAGGACTCGTGACGCGTGATGGTCATAGGGGGAAGGGCTCCGTTCTCAGATGCAAAGGGACCGCCCGCTTAGCAAAGGAATGCCCAGAGCACCAGTGCGCGCTTCATCGCTCGATCGCACGGCGCCCCGGCTGATCAGAGCCAGGGCTGCTCGGAGACGCGCTTGCCGTCGACGATCAGCCCCTTGATGGCCACCTTGCCCGTAGCGCCGACTGCCAGGACGGCCGCGATCTTCTTGTCGCGCACCGCGTCCTCGAGCGACTTGCCGGTCCCTTCGGGTACGAAATACTGCTCGATGCCGTAGCGGAGAGAGGCGTGGGGCTTCTGATCCGGCTGATCGGCAGGCGGCGTCGACACGTAGTTCGCTATGGCCTGGAAGACGACCTGCGTCGGATCGGAGGCGGCCGCGTACGTCGCCGACGTACCGACGATCTCCCATTCGTCATTGGCCGTTGGCTTCAGCGTCACGTAGACCGTGTCGCCCGTCTTGGTGCCCTCGGGCACGTTGACCTCGCCCGTGCTCGAGAAGGAATAGCCGAGCACGACATAGTCGCCGCGGAAGATGTCGCGCGGATCGAGCGGCACCACCTGCGCGACAACCTCGCGGCCGTAGCGGAGCAGCGTCACGCGCTCGTAGACCATGTAGCCGAGCGCCGCGGTCTGGACCAGCGCGACGGCGGCAATGGCGATCCAGCTTTTGATCGAGAGGTTCATGCCGTGGCTCCCTCAGCCTCACCGCGAGCGTGGAGGCGATACGCGAAAGCTGCGAGACCCGAGACGATCAAGCCCGCGACCAGGAAGAAAAGCGACGTATTGAGCAGCGTGCCGATGGTCTTCGAGTAGATGGCGAGGATCTCGACGGAGAAACCCACGTATCCGAGCCACAGTGCGCCGCGGTTGTGCGACCTCAAGCCCCAGAAGATTGCGCCGATGAGGATCGCGAGCGCGATCACGGCGAGCAGAGTGAACATGTCGAGCGGCGGCTCCTCCCAGAATTGAAGGGCCCAGAGACCGGCGAGCACGATAAAGAGGCCGTAGTTGAATGCACCCGGCCAGAGCCCCGTGAGGTCGGGGCGGAGCTTCTGGCCGACGAACGACACCCCGCAAACCAAGAGGCCGATGGCCACGACGAGGCCGTGCGCATGGCCGCCGCTCAGCCAGTAGCCGAGCGTCACGGCAAAGCCGGTGAGCGCGAGGCCGGCAAGATGCAAGCCCGGCCGCCAGCGCTGCCAGTAGAACGCCGCGGCGACGATGGCCCACGGGCCGAGGAAGGGCCAGAACACCTCGTCGAGGCGAAACGCCTCCATGGTGCCCCACACGGCGACGAGGATCATGGCGAGCGCCAGGGCCGGATTGGAGCGCAGGCCAACGCCGGCCACGAGCGAACCGGCGGCCCACAGCAGCACCGCGTCCGCCGGGTTGCCGTCCATGTGATACATCTGCGAGATCAGCATGATACTGCCGCCGAAGATGGAGACGGCCAAGAGCACGGCGGCGTGCGCGAAGCCCGCCATATTCCGGCGCGCAAAGTATCCGGCGAGGGCGTACGACGCCCATAGCGCAGCCAAGAGCATGCCGAGCCGCATGATGCGCGGCATATCCTGCCAGTTCGCAGCGACAAAACTCATCACGGCAAAGCCGATGAGCACGGCGGAGAGAATGGCGAGCGAGTTGGCGAGGCCCAGCGTACGCACGCCCTTCGCGGCGTCCAGGCGAATGGCGGTTTCGCCTTCGGGCGTCACCCAGCCCGCCTCGCGCCAGCGCACGAGGTCGCGGTCGAGGCGTTTGCGGTAGCTCCACATCGGGGAGAAATCCTGATCAATTCAGTCGGCGACATTTCGTCGAGCGGCATCGGCGAGCGTTGGCGACGCAGGAACCAAACTCTTGGCTCGGACGAAACGGCGCCGCCCCATCTCACTCGTGACTATTGTGTCACAAAAGTGGCTTGATGGACTCTGGTATCCGGCGTTGCCGGCATTTAACTCCAGACGCCTCGCTCCAGAGCTCCAGAGCTCCGGATGTTGCGGTGCAGCGCGCGCAGGCATCCGCCGGCGCGAATGGCGCCAGCGGAAGCGTTCAGATTGCCTGTGCCGGTCCGACTTAGGGATTTGCCGGGGCGGGAGCCGGTGCCGGGGCGCTCTCGGGCGCGGGCGAGGGGGCGGCGGATGGTGCCGCGGCTTCCGGAGCCGGCGCCTCGGTCGGCGGCGTAAAGGCCGTATACGCAATGACGGCGAGGGCGATCGCAGCCGCGATCGCCAAGACAACCTTGGTATCCATGTTCAACGTCTCTCCCTGGTTGCGGAGTCGTGCCCCGCGTGGCGCAATTCTTTCGATGCGCTCCCCCGTTTCATACCATGGGTTTCATTTGCGAACCAGCAAGTGTGACAGTTTTCCGAGATCATGAAGATCCTCGACGCAATTGGAAACGCAGGTCAGAATGCGTTTCGTTCCAAGATTCAAAACGTTGCAGCAACATCCGGCAGATCGGCGGCTCATGGACATCGACGCAACGCTCCTGGCGCGCATCCAGTTTGCCTTCACCATCTCATTCCACATCATCTTCCCAAGCTTCACCATCGGACTCGCGGCATTCATCGCCACGCTTCTCGTGCGCTGGCGGCTGACGGGGCACGAGCACCTGCACAGGCTGGCGCGCTTCTGGACCAAAATCTTCGCCGTCTCGTTCGCCATGGGCGTCGTCTCGGGCATCGTGCTCTCGTATCAGTTCGGCACCAACTGGGCGGGGTTCTCGCGCGTCGTCGGCAACGTTCTCGGACCGCTGCTTGGCTATGAAGTGCTGACCGCCTTCTTCCTCGAGGCGTCGTTCCTCGGCATCATGCTGTTTGGGTGGAACCGCGTGTCGCCCAATCTGCACGTGACCGCGGCGGTGCTGGTCGCGATCGGGACCTCGCTCTCAGCCTTCTGGATCCTTGCCGCCAACAGCTGGATGCAGACGCCGGCCGGGCACGAGATCCGCGACGGCATCGCCTATCCCGTGAGCTGGCTCGAGATCATCTTCAATCCGAGCTTCCCGTACCGCTTCGCACATATGTTCACGGCCGCCTATCTGACCACATCGCTGGTCGTGGCGGCGGTAGGAGCGCGCTACCTGCTCGCGGGTCGTTTCATCCAGGAATCCAAGACGATGCTGCGAATGGGTCTCGGCATGGTCGCCGTGCTGGCGCCGCTGCAGGCTCTCATCGGCGATCAGCACGGCCTCAACACCGCCGAGCACCAGCCGGCAAAGATCGCGGCCATGGAGGCGCACTGGGACGGGGGAAAGCCGGCCCCGCTCGTCCTCTTCGCCTGGCCGTCGGAGAGCGAGGAGACGAACCACTTCGAGATCTCGATCCCGAACCTCGCGAGCCTGATCATCACGCACGACGCGAACGGCCTTTTCCGCGGGCTCAAGGATTTCAAGCCTGAGGACCGGCCGCCGGTGAAGCCGGTGTTCTTCGCCTTCCGCGTCATGGTGGGCCTCGGGCTTCTCATGATCGCGGGCGGCCTCATCGGCGCGTTCCTGTGGTGGCGCGGGCTCCTGTTTGAAGCGCGCTGGTTCCTGACGCCGCTCTCGCTCGCTTGGCCGGTTGGCTTCGTCGCCATCCTCGCCGGCTGGTGGGTGACGGAAACCGGCCGGCAGCCCTGGATAGCGACCGGCATCCTGCGCACGGCGGATGCGGCCTCGCCCGTCTCGGCGGGCGCCGTGCTGACGACGCTCATCCTGTTCGTGATCGTCTACGGCATCGTGTTCTCGATGGGCATCTACTACATCAACCGGCTGATCGAAAAAGGGCCGGCAGGTGCCTCAGTCAAGCCGCCCGAAGGCGTGCCGACGCGCCCGCTTTCTGCCGCCGAGGACGCCGCACGCGAAGCCATCGAGGGGACGAAATAGCCATGGATGCGCTCGCCTATTGGCTGCCGGTGGTCTGGGTCGGGGTGCTCGGCGTGGCCGTCGCGCTCTATGTGGTGCTGGATGGCTTCGATCTCGGCATCGGCATCCTGTTCCCGGCAAACCCGGAGGAAGCACACCGCGATCAGATGATGAACTCGGTCGCGCCGTTCTGGGACGGCAACGAGACGTGGCTGGTGCTCGGCGGCGGGGGCCTGTTCGTCGCCTTCCCCCTCGCTTATTCCATCATCATGCCGGCGGCCTATCTGCCGGTGCTCATCATGCTGCTCGCGCTCGTGTTCCGCGGCGTTGCCTTCGAGTTCCGCTGGGTGGCGAAGCCCCACCACCAGATGTGGGACATCGCCTTCGCCGGAGGCTCGATCGTCGCCGGCCTCATGCAGGGCGTGATCCTCGGCCAACTGCTCCAGGGAATCACCGTCGAGAAGAATGCTTTTGCGGGCGGAACGTTCGACTGGCTCTCGATGTTCTCTCTTCTGACGGGTGTCGCCGTCGTCGCGGGCTATGCGCTGCTCGGCGCCACCTGGCTCGTGATGAAGACCGACGGGCTCGTCCAGGAGCGAGCCCGGGATGTTGCGAAGCGTCTGCTGCCGTTCGTGCTCGTGTGCCTCGGCGTCGTCAGCATCTGGACGCCGCTCGCCATTCCCCGCATCGCCGAGCGCTGGTTCAGCCTGCCGAACTTCATCCTCCTCCTGCCGGTGCCACTGCTCACGGCCTATGCCGCATGGACGTGCTGGTCCGGGCTGGTGACGCGGCACGAGTGGAAGCCATTTGTCGCGACGATCGCTCTCTTTCTCCTCGGCTTCCTCGGCCTCGCGATCTCGAACCTGCCCTATCTCGTGCCGCCGACGCTCACGGTGTGGGACGCAGCCGCGCACCCCTCCTCGCAGCTCTTCATGCTGATCGGCGTTATCATCCTGCTGCCGATCATCCTCGCCTACACCGTGCTCGTCTACTTCACGTTCCGCGGGAAGGTGCGCGCCGGCGAGGGGTATCATTGAGAGCACGGCGCGACTGGCGGAGAGGACATTCTGCATGCGTGACGCCTCGGGACAGCTGCAAGCAGCGCGCGCCCTGCTCGCTGCGACGCTCGCCGTGCTCGGGCCCGCGCGCGCCCTTGCCGATGCGCAGCCGCAGGTCTCGGTCGAGGATGGCAACGTCGTGGTCGTCAGCGGCGACGCCAAGAAGGCGCTCACAAGATCAACGCGCGACAGCGAGGCGGTGGTCTCGCCAGATGGGCAGTGGGTTTTCTATACGCGCTCTGCCAGCCCCGTGACCGGCAAGCCCGAGGACGACGCCGGCGACTGCGCGTCTCTCTCTGCGCCCGACGAGATGCGCCGCGTGCGCGTGGACGGCACGGGCGACGAGCTCCTTCTGCGCGGGCGGGCCGGCGGGGAGCCCTCGCAAGCGCTCTGCAGCTTCCAGAGCAAGCAGTTTACGTCCGACGGGAACACGGTCCTGTTCCTGTCGCCGGCCTGGACCACGTCGCACGCCCTCGGCAGCTTCGACCTCAAAACACGCACAGCACGCCACATCATGCCGGCGAACGATTATGCCGTGCTCAACTGGTGCACGTCCAAGGAGCTGCACGACGCCCTCATCGTCCAGCAGCACCGCTACCTCCAGTTCGGCGGCAGCTACGACTGGTACTGGCTCTACGACCCGGGGGGAAAGAAGGAGATCGGCCCGGTCGGCGACTTTGCCGACATCGCGGCCGTGAAATCCGACCTCGACGCCAGCGGCCAGTGCGGCTCTTGAGCAGCTCTGCGGACGCCAACCCAACACCGTCATGGCCGCGAAGGCGGCCATCCACGTAAGCTTCAGTGATCTGTCCGGGAGGTCATAGGCTCTGGCGCAGCAGCGTCGAGTCGTCTTCGAGCGAGGCGCACGTGGATATTGGCGTGGATGGCCGCCTTCGCGGCCATGACGTGGAGAGAGGAGATGCTCAATAGCAGAAATTGCCGAGCTTGACTTGACGAGTGACCCAGGGCGGCGCGATAGGCTCTCGGCATGACAACTCTTAAACCTATCCACGTCATCGGCGGCGGGCTCGCGGGCTCGGAGGCGGCCTGGCAGATTGCATCTCAAGGCGTGCCCGTCGTGCTCACCGAGATGCGGCCCATCCGCATGACCGACGCGCACAAGACGCAGGGCCTCGCCGAGCTCGTGTGCTCGAACTCCTTCCGCTCGGACGAATGGGAGACGAACGCCGTTGGCCTGCTCCACGCCGAGATGCGGCGCGCGGGCTCGCTCATCATGGCGGCGGGCGACAGGCACAAGCTTCCGGCAGGCGGCGCGCTCGCCGTCGACCGCGACGCGTTCTCGAACGAGGTGACGGCACGGCTCTCCTCGCATCCCCTCGTCACCATCGTTCGCGACGAGGTCGAAGACCTTCCGCCAGCCGACTGGGACAGCGTGGTGATCGCGACCGGGCCGTTGACGTCGCCTGCCCTCTCCGAAGCCGTGCGTGCGCTTACCGGCGAAGGCGAGCTCGCCTTCTTCGACGCCATTGCGCCCGTCGTGCATTTCGACAGCATCGACCAGACGATCGTGTGGCGGCAATCGCGCTACGACAAGTCCGGGCCGGCCGGCACCGGCGCCGACTACCTCAACTGCCCGATGTCGAAGGACGAGTACGAGGCCTTCATCGACGCGCTGCTGGCCGGCGAGAAGTCGAGCTTCAAGGAGTGGGAGGCCTCGACCCCCTATTTCGACGGCTGCCTGCCGGTCGAGGTGATGGCGGAGCGCGGGCGCGACACGCTGCGCTTCGGGCCGATGAAGCCGGTGGGCCTTTCCGATCCGCGCACGGGAAAGCGGCCGTGGGCCGTTGTGCAGCTCCGGCAGGACAATGCGCTCGGCACACTGTGGAACATGGTCGGCTTCCAGACCAAGCTCAAGCATGCCGAGCAGGTGCGGGTGTTCCGCATGATCCCCGGGCTCGGCGACGCGGAGTTTGCACGTCTCGGCGGCCTGCACCGCAACACGTTCCTCAACTCGCCCAAGCTCATCGACGGCACGCTGCGGCTCAAGGCTGATCCGCGGCTGCGCTTCGCGGGGCAGATCACGGGGGTCGAGGGCTATGTGGAGAGCGCCGCGATCGGGCTCCTTGCGGGCCGCTTCGCGGCGGCGGAGCGGCTCGGCAACCCCATGCTTGCGCCGCCGCCGACGACGGCACTTGGCGCGCTCATCGCCCACATCACCGGCGGGCATCTCGGCGACGGCGCGGGCTCCTTCCAACCCATGAACATCAACTACGGGCTGCTGCCGCCGCTCGACGACGCGCCGGCCACCGGCGCGGATGGCCGCCGGCTCAAGGGCAAGGAGCGCGGCATGGAGAAGAAGCGCGTGATGTCGCGGCGTGCGCTCGCCGACCTGGAAAGCTGGCTCGCCCGCTCCGTCGCCGAGACGGTTTGATTGCGACATGCTCGCGTCTCGCCGCGTCCACAATGACCGGCTAAAATCGCCGCGAGCAGGAGATTCCAACGCTGGGCGACGCCGAGCAGAAATCCGTAAAGGTCGTGCCGCGGATGGCGTTGATCGATGCCGCGGACTGGGATGCCTGCGCCAATCCCGATGCCGCGACGTACAATCCGTTCCTGTCGCACGCCTTCCTAAAGGCGCTCGAGGATGCGGGCTCGGTCGGGGCCGGAACCGGCTGGGGGGCGCAACACCTGGTGCTCGAGGACACCTGCGGGACAGTGCTCGGGGTGATGCCGCTCTACCTCAAGACGCACAGCCAGGGCGAGTACGTGTTCGACCACGCCTGGGCCGACGCCCTCGCTCGGGCGGGCGGGCAGTATTATCCCAAGATCCAGTGCGCGGTGCCGTTCACGCCGGTGCCGGGACGCCGCTTTCTGGCGCGGCCCGGACCCAAGGAAGCGGAGACGGAGCAACTGCTCGCGCACGCGGCGCTGGCGGTGACCGAGCGCATCGGCGCCTCGTCTCTGCACGTGACCTTCCTCACCGAAGGCGAGTGGACGCGTCTCGCAGGCGGCGGCTTCCTGCAGCGGACCGGCCAGCAGTTCCACTGGCGGAACGAGGGGTACACAAGCTTCGAGGACTTCCTCGCCAAGCTCTCCTCGCGCAAGCGCAAGGCGATCCGCAAGGAGCGTGAAGAGGCGCAGGCGAGCGTCGAGATCCTCTCCGTCAGCGGCGCCGCGATCACGGAGGCGCACTGGGACGCGTTCTTCAAGTTCTACATGGACACCGGCTCGCGCAAATGGGGCCGGCCGTATCTCAACCGCAAGTTCTTCTCGCTGCTCGGCGAGGTGCTCGCGGACAAATGCCTGATCGTGCTCGCGCGCCGGCACGGGCACTTCGTGGCGGGCGCACTGCACCTGATAGGCGGCGACTGCCTCTACGGCCGCTACTGGGGATGCACCGAGCACCACCCCTTCCTGCACTTCGAGCTCTGCTACTACCAGGCCATCGACTATGCGATCCAACACGGGCTTGCCCGCGCCGAGGCCGGCGCCCAGGGAGAGCACAAGCTCGCGCGCGGCTACCTGCCGGAAACCACCTATTCGTTGCATTGGCTTGCCGACCCGCGGCTCGAGGCAGCAGTCGCGCGCTACGTCGCCGGCGAGATGGAGGAGGTGGAGCACGTGAACGCACTGCTGCGCGAGCACGGGCCCTTCAAGAAGGGTGACTAGGGAGGCGACCGGCAGCGGGAAGCAGACAAGGGGTTGCGGAGCGTGTGGGGCGGTGCTCTTAGAAGGCTCACTCGATCGCTATCTGGGGGTAAGGCGCCATGGCCTACGACAGCAACAACGTGTTCGCGAAGATTCTGCGGGGCGAGATCCCGTGCCACAAGGTCTATGAGGACGCGGACGTGATCGCCTTCATGGACGTCATGCCCCAGGGGCAGGGCCACACGCTGGTCGTTCCGAAGGCTGCCTCACGCAACCTGCTCGACGCCGACGCCCATGTGCTCGCCAAGATCCTGCCGGTGGCGCAGAAGGTTGCCCTGGCCGTGAAGACCGCGTTCGGTGCCGACGGCGTGAGCCTCTTTCAATACAACGAGGCGGCCGGCGGGCAGAGCGTCTTCCACCTGCATGTGCACGTGGTGCCTCGCTTCGAAGGCATGCCATTGAAGCCGCATTCGGGCCAGATGGAAAAGCCTGAGGTGCTCGCCGCCAATGCCGAGAAGATCAAGGCGGCGCTCAGGGGCTAGCTCATTCGCTCAACGGGGACACGATCAGCGGATGGGAGAGAGCTTGTCGCGGGGCTTTTCCTGCTCGACGGTTGTCGTCGTCCAGTCGCCAATGGAGTAATCCTGCCACACGGGCCTGTTGTTGGCGTCGTAGCAGCCGGCAACACACATGACGCTGCGGGTCGCAGCCCCGCTCGCTTTCTTGCTCGGATTGTTCGGCCGCACATAGACGGCCTCAGGGGTGCGGCCGCCGGGACAGCCTGCCTCGCAAACTACGATGCTCATGCCGGGATAGTGGGCGGCCAACGGATGCGGGTCGGACTCGGCTGATCTCTCCGCCTCGAGAATGCTCTTGGCGCGGCGGGTGTAGTAGTCGTCTTGTGCCGGCTGCGGGTCGGCGGCGGCTGTCTGGCGGGCCTGCTCCTCGGCGCTCGCGATCGACGCGGCCGCCATCACGGCGGCAACGGCACCAGCGCTCAGAAGCGCACTTCGCCCATCGTAACGCATACCCTACACCCAACTTGCACCAGCACCGCAGCGCCACAGTGGCAAAGGTGCGTTAACGAACTGTTGCGCTTGCGCAGTTAGGCGGCAATGCCCTGTACGGCTTTACGAAAGAACGGGCGAACCTCGGCGGCCGGAACGGCGGCGCTCACGAGGAAGCCCTGCACCTCGGTGCAACCGGCGGCCCGGATGCTGGCGAGCTGCTCCTGGGTTTCGACGCCTTCCGCGGTGATGGTCATGCCGAGCGCGCAGCCGAGCTGACTGATGGCCCGAACGATCGATGCCGCGTCCGCGCCACCATTGGTGATGTCGGCCACGAAGCAGCGATCGATCTTGATCTTGTCGAACGGGAACTTGCGCAGGTAGCTCAGCGACGAGTAGCCCGTACCGAAGTCGTCCATGACAATGCGAATGCCGAGATCGCTCAACTGACGAAGGACCTCGAGCGTCGACTCGCTGTTGTCGAGCAGCACGGATTCGGTGATCTCGAGCTCGAGACGATGCGGCGCGAGGCCCGACGAGGCGAGTGCGCTCTGCGCCGCCTCGTGCAGGGTGTTGCTCTTGAACTGGATCGGCGAAACGTTGACGGCAACTCGCACGTCCTCCGGCCATGTCGCGGCCTCGGCGCAGGCTTGCCTCAGAACCCATTCCCCGATCGGAACGATGAGGCCAGCATCCTCGGCAATGGGGACGAAATCGCTCGGCGACACGGCGCCGTGCCTCGGATGGTTCCACCTGAGCAGCGTCTCGCAGCCGCTCACAGCATTGGTCGCGAGGTTGACGATCGGCTGATAAACAAGCTCCAGCTCGCCGTTGGCCATGGCGGTGCGCAGGTCGAGCTCCACGCCGCGGCGATGCTGCATGCGCGCGTTCATCTCCTGCTCGAAGAACGTGTGCTTGCCGCGCCCCTCGCTCTTCGACCGGTAGAGAGCCATGTCGGCGTTGCGGAGCAGCGTCTCGGAATCGCCGCCGTTTTGAGGCGCCAATGCAATACCGATGCTCGTTCCGACATGCACCAGATGGCCGCCAAGCTCGTAGGGTGCCGTCAGGGTTTCGAGAACGCGCAAGGCCAGGCTATCGGGGTCGGGGGCAGCGTCGGTGCAAACCTGTAAGACGACGAACTCGTCGCCGCTCGAGCGCGCGACGGTATCCTGGTCGCGCACGCACGCGCACAAGCGCTTGGCCACGGCCCTGAGCAACGCGTCTCCCATAGGATGGCCGAGCGTGTCGTTGACCTCCTTGAAGCGATCGAGGTCGAGGCACAGGACCGCGACGCCCCCGCTTCTCGCCGTCGCCCTCAACGCCTGCTCGAGCCTTTCCCGCAAAAGGACCCGGTTCGGCAGGCTGGTCAGGGCATCGTGATAGGCGAGATGTCGAAGGCGCGCCTCGGATTGGTGCTTCTCGGTGACGTCCTCGTGCATGGTGATCCATCCACCATCGGGAACGGGCAGCCTCGCCACGGAGATCAGACGTCCGTCGGAGAGCTCATGCAGGGCTGAAGCTGTCGTTGCGATGCCGGCGACGCCCGTGGCGCCGTACTCGGCGGGGATCTCTCCCGCGTACAGACCTCGCGCGATGCGATCCTCGATGATGCTATCGAGGCTGGTGCCTGGCCTCGCCAGATGCTGCGAAAGCCCGTACATTCGCACGTAACGCTCGTTGCAGACAACCAAGCGGCGCTGCGCATCCCACATCGACAGTCCGTGCGGGATGGTCTGCAGGGCCGTGTAAAAGCGCACGTTTTGAAGGCGCAAGCGCTCGTTGTTGAGAATGAGCTCGGCATTGAGCTTGGCGATGCGGTCGTGAGCCTCGCTCAGAGAGGGCGTGCTGTCGGCGACGCGCTGACCGGGCGCAGAGCTCGCGACCGGCCCCTCCTCGCTGCGGGCCTCAGGGCGCCAGCTCCGCCGCGAAAGATGGCTTATCCCGGCTAGGGCTGTGTCGAGCTTACGACGCGCACTATCCGCGATAGCGCCAAGTTTCGGCATAGCCATTCCATCCCACTCGATGAATTGTCGGGCTGCTGCCGCGGCGGCACGCAAACAAGGTCAGTGAGCGCATAATACGCTGGGACCGTTGACGAACCGTGAATCCTCAGACGCAAGTGTACAGTGTTCAGCGGGCGACGGCGGGGAAGCGCCAATAGAGGCCCTTGGGCGTCGTGATCTCCTCGAAAATCGGGGTGCGCGTCTTGGGCGGGCGAGTGCCTGTGGCGATCAGGGCGGCGATGTCGGTCAGGAGCTTGTTGTTCTCAGCATAGCCCGAGTGATTGAGGGCCAGGATGTCCATGCTCGCCGCCGTCACGTCGATGGTGTCGATGCCAGGCAGGACCAGGGGGCCCGTCGGCGGCACGTCGCCCGCGCGTGGAATGCCGCCGTAGAAGTTGCGTGAGACCTGAAGCGCGCGGTCGTTGCCGGCCGCGTAGAGCGTGACGCCGCTCGCGAGACCCTGAATATCGCGCGCGATATTCTCGAAGTTGTCGCGGTCGACATCAGGCGCGGCGAGGATGATCTGACTGATGGCGACGCCCTCCGGCTTCGAGTAGCGGAGGTCTCTCAAAACCTGCAAGGTCGGCTGGTTACCCATGCTGTGGGCGATGATGCTGACCGACTTCGCGCCCGTCTTGTTGATGACAAGCTGCACGAACTCCTTGAGGTAGGGCTCGGATTGGCCGGAGCTCTCGCGGTCATAGGTGTAGCTCGCGAGTCCGCCGCCTGATGGCCAGCTGTAGGCGAAGGGCGCGCCGTCGAACTTCATGTCGTAGGCGATCTGCGCCGTGCGGTAGATGGCGTAGTCGAAGCTCGTATTGTAGCCGTGCACGAAGATGAAGGCGTGGTCCTTGTAGCGAGCGGAGGCGGCCAGCCGAGCTTGCACCAGCGCCAGAAACTCCTGCTCCGTAAGCGCCTTCACCTCCTGCATGGTGAAGTGACGCGTCGGGTCCTCCGCCTCCTCATAGATGGCGACATTGAGATAGGGGATGCGGATGGCCCAGGGACGCTCGATGGTCGGCACCTTGTGGGCCTTGGGCACGGTGACGAGGGCCTGCCCGAGCTCGAGCCGGCGGCCGCGCTCGCTGCCGTAGTCGAGGCGCTTCTCGTTCGGCGCCTGGGCCCGGTCGGTGCCGTAATAAACGGGCACGACGTCCCAGTCGTCGGCTTCCTTCTTGGCCTCCTCGGGGGTTGCCGGCACCGTTCCGGGTGGCGGAGTGGCCGGCGGCTCGGCGCCCACGTTATCGGGTTGCGGCTCAGGCGGAGCAGAACCCCCGCTCGGCTCGGGCGCTGCGCTGCCCGATGGAACCTCGGACGGCGGCGGCGGTTCAGCACGGTAGTACCTCGGGCCCTCCGTCGCGCCTTCGGGCGGCGGAGCCTCCGTGACGCTGTCCTCAGGCGCGGGGGCGCCTGGTTTCAGGTCTGCGCCGGAGGTCGGCGGGGGCGGAGTCGGCGCGTCAGAATCGCCGTTCTTGGGCTCACTGCTTTTTCCGCAGGACACCAGGATGGCCGCGGTCAGACAGAGAGCGAGAAGACTCACTTTGCGCAACGGCGCCTCCCCCAGATGAACCGGTATAGGGTCCGCCAACCGACAGGCCCTCCGGCCTTGGACCATATCCGGCAATTGCGGCGGGGAACGTAGTTCCGATCCACAGAGAGATCAACGTACGGAGGGGGCCGCCATCTACTAACCCCGGGACCGAATGGTTATGTTTTCGAGGCGATGCGTCAGCAAGAGACGATACTGCTCACCGGGTTCGGCCCCTTTCCAGGGGTCGCGGACAATGCCAGCGCTCGGCTGGTGCCCAAGCTCGCACACCTCGCCGCGCGCCGGTTCAGCGCGCACCGCGTAGTCGGGCGCGTGCTTCCGAGCGAGTGGGAGCGGGCTCCACAGCGGCTCGCGGCGCTGTACGAGCGCGAGCGGCCGAAGCTCGTCCTGCATTTCGGCGTGTCCGAGCGGGCCTCCTCGTTCGTCATCGAAACCATTGCGCGCAACGCGCGGAAACTCCAGCCGGACGCCAAGGGGGCGCTGCCGGAGGATACCGTGGTCGTTCAGGGCGGGCCCGACACGCTCCGCGTGCGCCTGCCTGCCGAAGACATCACGCAAAGGCTCGCTGCCCTCAACGTGCCGGCCACCTCCTCCGACGACGCGGGGAGCTATCTCTGCAACGCGCTCCTCTACCGCTCGCTTCTGTATGCTGACGCGATCGACGTTACGGAGGCGGTGGGCTTCCTGCACATTCCCCACGTCATCCCGCCGGCCGGCCTCAAATCGCGAGGCGGACCGCAGGAGCCGCGCTTCGACTGGGCCACTGCGCTGGCCGGCGGGCTCGAGATCATCCGCACCTGCCTCGGGCGGCCGCCTCCGTCGCGGCGCCACGTTAAGGTCCGTTAAGTCCTTTCGGGCATATTGGCACAAGTTTGCTATCGCCAACGGCTGGCTCGCCCGGGAAGGCTGTCCTGGCGCGGTCGCTGGCCGTTGAGCTTGAGTGTGCCCATGCGTCTCGATCGCCGTGCCTTGCTCTCGACAGGTCTCGCCACCGCGGGCCTCGGCGCCGCGGTGGCCGCCGCCGGACCTCGCACGGACGATGCCTTGACGCTCCCCGCGACCGAGCTTCACCCTCACGACGAGCTAGACCAGACGGCCGCGCTCCAGGCCGCCATCGACCAGGCCTCGGACAAGGGCGAGCCGCTCGTGCTGCCGGCGGGGCGCTTCCGCGTCGGGCACCTCGAGCTCAAGCCGGGGCTGCGCCTCGTCGGCGCTGCGCGGCGCACCATTCTCGAGTTCGCAGGCGGCGGGGCGTTTCTCACCGCTCGCGGCGCAGCGGGCATTGCGCTCGAAGGCCTCGTGATCGACGGCAGCCAGCTCGCCATCGACGCGCGAGTTGCAATCGGGCTCATCACGCTCGAGGATTGCGCCGGTGTGCGCCTCGCCGGACTCGAGGTGCAGCGCGGCCTCTTGAGCGGCATCGTGCTCGTGCGCTCGTCGGGCAAGATCACCGATTGCACCGTGGGTCACCTCTCGCAGGCCGGCATCCTCAGTCTCGATGCCTCGGGACTCGAGATCGCGCACAACACGGTGAGTGACTGCGGCAACAACGGCATTCAGGTCTGGCAGACCACCCCGGGCGAGGATGGGACAATCGTCGCCTCGAACCGCATCGAGCGGATCGCCGCCAAGAGCGGCGGATCGGGCGAGAACGGAAACGGCATCAACGTTTTCCGTGCGGGCAGCGTGCTCGTGACAGGTAACCGCATCGCGGACTGCGCCTACTCGGCGATCCGCGGCAATGCGGCCGCCAACATCCAGATGATCGGAAACTCGTGCGCCAAGATCGGCGAGGTGGCGCTCTATGCCGAGTTCGGCTTTGAGGGCGCGCTGATCGCCAACAACCTCGTCGACGGCGCCGCGAGCGGCATATCCGTCACAAATTTCAACGAGGGCGGGCGGCTCGCGGTGGTGCAGGGCAACCTCGTGCGCAACTTGTTCCGCCGGGAAGCCGAGCCGATCGACAAGCGCGGCGTCGGCATCAGCGTGGAGGCGGATGCGGTCGTCACCGGCAACGTCATCGAGGGTGCGCCGACGGCGGGCATCATCGCCGGATGGGAGCGCTACATGCGCGACATCTCCATCACCGGCAATCTCGTGCGCACGGCGGGCGTCGGCATTCTCGTGACGTCGGACCCGGCCGCAGGCTCGTGCCTTGTCAGCAACAACATGATCTCCGGCACCCGCGACGGCGCCATTCGCGCCATGGACCAAGGCGCGCCGACCGGCCCCGAGCTCGCCAAAGGCGAGGGCGCCACCGGACGCGTCACCATCACCGGCAACATCGCGGTGTAACACCCGCCGCCTGAGACCTGAGGGTGACGGTCCCTTCTTGCGATCTCGGCCGGCGGTGCCCTATTTCGCAGGCGGGTTGGCGCGGATGAGCGTCAGGAGCTCGCTGTCCTTGGCAATCTGCGCGGTGTCGCGGCACTGCGCCTTGGCCTCCATGGAGCACTCCACGGTCACGGTGTAGGGGACGCCGTACTTTGTGATGGTATACTCGGCCAGCAGGCCTTCCTCGCCGCCCTCGCTGCGGTCGTCGAAGACATTGACGGCAGGGCCGGCAGTGGGCGCGGCGGCGCGGCTCTTGTTCTCGTAGATCGGAAAGTCGGCCGGAAACTCGTGCTGAATGCGGAGATCCGCCGAGACGGACACGGTCACGTCGCCGTAGGTCTCGACGATCTTGTACCAGACGGGATCCGCCTCATCGACCACGACGTCGCGCTCCGTCGCAGGACGGGGGCCGAGGCGAAAGGTGCTCTCGGCCACGCCCGGCGTCGCGTTGAAGCCCAGAACCGGCAGCTTCAGTTTGGCGAGCTTGTCGTCCGCCGTGGGGCCGAGCGAGTGCGGCGGATTGGCGGCGTTGGCCGCGACGAAGCTCGTGATCTCGGGATTGGTCCATTCGACGGAAATGAGCTTATCGGCCGCGAGAGCCTGGCCGACGACGACGAGCGCGAGAGCCGCGATCGCCCCGTGAACAACTAAACGCTTGGACGGCCATCCGCATTTGCTGCTGCCTACCGCCGACATGACGAACGCTCCCTCACCCTTTGCACGGCCCCGCATGGATCAGTCTAGCACGTCCGCCGGCGTCACGATCAAGTCGGAGCGGCGCGCGGCCGTGCCCCTTCGGCCACGCCGGCCCGGTGCGATCCCTCGAGATGTCGTGGTCTGGTTGAACGGTCCTCCGCCAGATAGTATGCCGCTCCTACGCGCGCTCCATCTTGGGGGGAGCAGTGCAAGCGTTGCGTGGAGACCCTCATGCCAGCAGATCCCGGAGCGCCAACCGCTCCCACCACGGCCGCTAAGCGGAAGGGTGCCGGCTTGGGCTTCAGGCTCCTCCGCCTTGTCGCGATCGGCATCGTCGTCTCGGCCGCGCTCCTCGCCGCGTTTCCGCCGTCGGGCGTCATCAAGGACCAGATTGCGAAGAGCGTCGGCGCCGCGATCGGGCGCAAGGTCACGATCGGCACCGGCCACTTCAAGATCTGGTGGCCACTCGAGGCCGAGCTCGGCGCCATCGCCGTCGCCAATCCCGAGGGCATGCCGGCGCGCGACGTATTCCGCGCCGAGACCATCAAGGCCACGGTCGAGCTCCTGCCCCTGATCAAAGGCCGCGTGAAACTCCTCGATTTGCATGTCGTGAAGCCCGAGGTCGCGCTCGAGGAGGATGCGGCCGGCACGCGGAACTGGGTGTTCACGCCCGCGCCGACGGCCGCAGCCGCCCCGGCCGCCAGCAGCGGTAGCGGCGTGCCGTTCGCGCCAGTCACGACCATCGAGCAGGGCACGCTCACGTTCCAAAGCGCGAAGACCGGCGCCCAGCGTAGCGCGAGCGATATCGACGCGACGGTAAGCCTCGACGCCGTCGGTGGCGGGTTGACGACGAAGGGCAAGCTGGTGGCCAGCGGCGAGACTGTGGCCTTCGACGTGGCGATCGGCGACTACGACGCCGCCATCGCCGGGCAGTCCTCGACGCTCAAGGCGCTGATCGACGGGCGACAGCTGAGGGCTGAGGTCGACGGCGACGCGCTCTTCTCGGCTGCCGCGGAGTTCAAAGGCAACCTCGCGGCCTCGTCGCCGTCGCTGCTTGACCTACTGAAGTGGCTGGGCGCCGATCTCCAGCCCTCGGGCGAGCCGCTCAAGACCTCGCTCGCCGGAAAGGTCGTCTCGACGACGCGCGACGTGACGTTTGCGGACACGGACGTGATGATCAACACCACGAGCGGCCGCTTCAACGGCGTGCTCGATCTCGGCAACGTGCGGCCCAAGCTCTCCGGTGCGCTCGCGAGCGAGCACGTGGATCTCAGCCGCGTCGCGAACGCGGCGCGGCGCGCGACGCTCGGACCCGAGGCGGCTGCCGAGGGTGTCGATCTCCTGGTCTCCTCGGGATGGCAGGCCCTGCAAGACGATCTCACGGCGCTCGAGGCGGGCCCTGCGCCCCAAGGCGAGAGCGGGGCGCAGGCCTTGGTGCAGCCGGAGGCCGCAGCCGCCAGGGCGGGGTGGAGCGAGCAGCCGTTCAACCTCAAGGCCTTCAAGGCGGTCGATCTCGACCTCGACATCACGGCCAAGGAGATCGCCTACGGCGCGCTCGACCTCAAGAACGGGCGCGTCAAGGCGGAGGTGACCGATGGGCTCGTCGACGCCAAGCTCGAGCAGCTCGCGGTCGGCGACGGCACAGCGACCGGCACGCTCGCGCTCGACAGCGGCGCAACGCCGCCCAAAGCCAACATGGCGCTCAGCCTCGCCAATGTCGCAGCAGAGCCGATCATCACCGAGATCTCGGGCAAGCCGCTCATCACCGGCACCTCCAATGTCGAGATCACGGCTGCAGCGACTGGGCAGAACCAGAGCCAGCTCATGGCAACCCTCGAGGGCAAGGCCCGCTTTCTGATGGGCAAGGGCGCCGTGCGCGGGTTCGACGTGCGCCGCATGGTCACCGAGTGGTGGAAGAGCTGGAAGTTCGATCTCGCCATGAAGACCGCATTCGAGAAGCTCGAGGCGCAGTACGACATCAAAAAGGGCGTGGCGAAGAGCCAGCCGGATCTCTCGATCGGCGGCGGAGACGTGGAGATCGACGCCGTCGGTTCGGTCAACGTGGCGACCAAGCGCCTCAACCAGGAGATCCGCATCAAGGTGGTGCCGCCGCCGACGGCGTTGCCGGTTCCGGTGCGCATCTCCGGCGACTGGACCAAGCCTTCGATCGGCATCGACTGGAACGGGCTATTCGGTTTCTCGGCTGCGCCGAGCCTCGGCGCTGGCCCGGAGGCTGCGAGCGCCCCGCTCTCCGAGACCTCCGCCATCGGCAGCCCGCAAGGCGTCGCCGCTGCGCCGGAGGCGCCGCCTGCCAACGTCCAGGCCACGATCCGGCGCGTGCTCGCCGGCGACATTCCACCCGACCGGCTCACGCCTGAGGCGCGGGCCATATTGCAATCCCTGTTGCCGACGGAGCCCGCTCCTTAGGGGCTGGTTCCGTTGCCAGAGCTGTTCAATTCGGGGCAGTATCCGGCGGGGGATCCAAGTGCACGGCAAGTTGCAATGGATACGAGGGGGTATTGCGTGATCAGAGCCCGTCGAGTTGCGTGGTGCGTCATCCTCGGAGCAGGTGGCGTGCTCCCGGCGCTGGCGGGCAGCTCGCCCGCCATCGAGACCGCAGGCCCTTCAAAGCCTTCGCTGTTCGGACGCGATCTCGCGACCTACGCGATGGTGCAGTCGCTGCTCGGCGGGCAGCCCGGACGCGCGACCTCCGCTCATCCGTCCGACCCATCATGCCTCGGCGCGAGGGACGGCACGGACACGGTGCAGCTCGCGCGCTGCAGCCTGCTACCGCCCGACGCGCCGACGCCCACTCCCATCCCTTCGCCCTCGCCGGGTCCCACGCCCGGCCCCTCGACCGACGGCGGCACCCCGACGCCGCCGGCTCCTTCGCCGACGCCGGCCCCTGCCCCGACCACGCCCGGGTTCGCCTACTACTCGCCGGGCGACCTCTTCGAGCGCGACAAGGGCCGCGGGCGCGCCAACGACCGGCACGTTTACGCGCCGAGCATCATCTTTCCCCTCAAGCTCGGGGCGGGTCTCTTCCCGCACATGAACTCCCAGATCTGGGGCTATGGCGGCGGCGGCTACAACGGCAAGGGCGCGGCCGGCGGCAGCGAGAGCGATCCGCGCAACTATGACCCGATGAAGCAGCGGGACAACTACTGCGAGATCCGCGGCTGGGACATGCCACTGTGCCCAGGCGGCGCCGGCCACCAAGGTCAGGACATCCGTCCGCCGAGCTACAAGGACAACTATTGGGAGGCGATCGCCGTCGCCGACGGCACCATCACGTCGGTCACGTCCAACACGACGGTCACGCTCAAGATCGCCGACGGCACCGACTTCCTCTACCTTCACATGCACCCGAAATCGATCACGGTGAAGCCGGGGCAGAAGGTCAAGCAGGGCGAGGTGCTCGGCAGGGCGTCAAAGTACATGGGCGGCTCACCGTCCACGAGCCTGCATCTCCATCTCCAGATGCGCCAGACCATCAAGGTCGGCAGCAAGACGATGTCGGTCTACGTGCCGATCTACACGTCGCTGGTTGCCGCGCTGCGCCGCGAGAAGGGGCTCGATCCCGGCATCGATGGTGATGGCAACCTGCTCGTCGACGCGGGTATGGAGATTGGCGCGCCGCAGCCTGCTCCCTCACCGACTCCGACCCCTGCTCCGTCGCCGACGCCGGCTCCTGCTCCGATACCGCCTCCGGCTCCGGCACCGCCGCCCGCACCTGCTCCGACACCGCCTCCGGCTCCCGCTCCGACACCGCCTCCGGCTCCCGCTCCGGAGCCTGCCCCGACACCCGCACCGGCACCGACGCCGGCCCCAGAGCCCGCGCCGGAGCCTGCTCCCGCTCCGCCGGCTCCTGAGCCGACGCCGCCTGCGCCGGTGCCCGCGCCGCAACCCGCTCCTGCGCCCGAGCCCACGCCGCCGGCTCCGGCGCCGCAACCGACGCCTGCGCCGACTCCGGCTCCCACGCCGGCGCCGGAGCCTGCTCCTGCCGACCAGTCGTGGTGGCAGAGCGGATGGAACTGGGTGAAGAACTACTGGAACAGCTGGTGGAACTGAGCGGCGCCGAGGGCATCCAGCCCTGCGCCTGCCTGCCGAGTTGAGGAGTGCCGATCATGCCGAGACATACGCCAGGACGTGCCGTGGCGACGCTCATGGCCTTCGCCGGGCTCGGGGCAACCCATGCCGCGGCGCAGCTGCCGCCCTCGAAGTACGACACTCTGCAGAAAACGCTCGAGCAGAAGTTCCAGCCGAAGAAGCCGCTGTCGAAGCCGGCCCCATCGGGCAGCTCCAAGAACAACGACTTCATCTACGTCGATCCCAACAAGGAGCCCCAGAAAAGCCCGGCAACCGGGGCCGATCCCAACGCCAAGCGCGGCAGCGCGTCGTCGTCGGCCTGGTACGATTCGCTCTACTCCTTCGCCACCGGGAACATCGGCGACACGCCCATGACGCCCGCCGGCGAGCCGGCGCGCGGCACGATGCGGGTTGCCGCCACCGAGGCGGCGACTACGGGGCGGCCGTCCTCGCTGTTCAAGCGGATGTTCCCGCGGCGCACGCGCCTCTCTCCCACCGGTGGCGCCGCTGAGCCCGTGGCTCACAAGGTGCCGGTCGCCAAGCCGAACAGCTACGTGATCCAGCTCAGCCCCGCGGCCACCGACAAGGACATCGAGGCGCTGCTCAAGAAGTACAACCTCACCGTCACCAAGCTGATCGCGCCGCTCGGCGTGATCACGGTCGAGGTGGCAGGAGGCGCCGTGCGGGAGCCCGTGCCGACCACGCCCGCAGCAGCTGCGGAGGCCGTCGACACCAAGGCGCAACTGCAGCAAATCCTCGAGCCGCCGCTCATCAAGGAGCTGCGCGGCGAGAAGATCGTAGACGGCGCCTTCGTCAACACCACCATGGAGGCCAAGGTCCTGCCGAAGCCCGCGGGCGCGACCATCACGGTCGGCGACCAGACGGTGTCCTGGCGCTGGAACGAGGCCGACAGCTACGACGGCAATTGGGGTCTCAAGGCCATTCGCATGCCGCCGGTTTGGTCAATCCTCGAGCAGTACCGCAAGACGCATCCCGGTGTCGTCCGGCCCAAGGTCGGCATCATCGACGGCGGATTCGCCGTCGACCCGTCGGTCACGTTCGCCTCCATGCAGGGCGTGCGGCAGGTCGCCTACCACACGCCGGGCTGCGGCACGCACCACGGCATGCACGTGGCCGGCATCATCGGCGCGCACCAGGGCGCGGCGCCGGGCATCGACGGTATCATTCCCGACGCGCGCATGGACGCGATCGCGGTCGACGACAAAATCGTGGGCGACTCGGGCCACGTCGGCGTCGACGAGGGCTGGGAGGTGCACGCGCTACTCTTCGACGACGTGCTCGCGAAGACGCTCGACTACGTCTACGCAAACCTCGTCAATCCCGACGGGCTGCGCGTGATCAACATCAGCCTCGGCTACAATTTCATCGCGAGCAACCTGCTCGGCGACGACGATCCGGACAAGGTGCCGGGCCTTGCGCTGCACGTGCTGCACCAGTCGAACCTCATCCGCGTGATGGCGGGGCGGGTCAAGGACCAGGTCCTGTTCGTGGTGGCCGCCGGCAACGATTCCGAGGACCGTGCCACGCCGATCGAGGCCAAATGGGCCTCGCCGTTCGCATGGGCGGGCACGCAGCCCTCTGCCGCCGGCGATACGCCGCCCAACATCCTCGTGGTCGAGGCCGTGGACCGCGACGGCTCGCGCGCCGAGTTTTCGAACACGGGCGGTCACGTCTCGGCGCCCGGCGTCGGCATCATGAGCACGCTCGACGCCGCAAAGCTGCCGTTCGGCGTCTGCAGCGGAACCTCGCAGGCCTCCCCACACGCCGCGGCGCTGGCGGCGATCCTGTTCGAGCTCGCGCCGACCAAGACGCCGGCCGAGATCGCAGACGCGATCCGCTCGAGCGCGACACCGGCCAAGGACGGCGGCCATGCCGCCGAGATCGACGCGCTCGACGCCGTGCTCAAGGTCGCGCCCGAGACGGCGAGGCTGCTCGCGGATCTCGACAGGGACGGCGTGGTTGGACCGAGCGACCTAGCGCTCTTCTCGCGTCAGATGACGGCGATCCAGAGCGCGGCGACGAGCAACACGGCCTTCACCGAGGATCTCAACGGCGACGGCGTGATCGACGATAACGAATGCTTCTGGCCGCGCATCGATTTCAACGGCAGCGGTCAAGGGGCGCTCTCGCCCAAAGACGCGCGGCGGATGGGCGAGGCCGACCGGCCCGACGTCGCCGCGTTCGAGATGGGGTGGTCCGATCCGGTTGCGCCGTTCGGCCCCGCGCTCGCCGCAGCAGGGCTTGAAAGCCCGCCCGAGATCTACGCGGCGGCCGACCTCTCGACAGGCAAGGCCGCGCAGTGCCGCCGCCTGATCGCGCCCGCCGGACAGACGGTGGCCGACGCCGGCACAAGCGCCACCGGAGAGGGCACGGTGATCCCGATCGTCGCCGGTGCATCGTCGGGCGGGGAGAGCCCGGCCGACGTCAAAGCCGAGGTCGAGCGCGCGATCGAGGACCTCAAGAAGACGCATCCCAACATCCGCGTCACCATCAATCCGGCGACGGGCCTGCCGAGCACGGTCTCCGGACTCTCGCCGCAGCCCGGCACCGGAGCCTCGCTCGGCGCCTCAGCGGGCGGCGAGCAGACCGAGGAGCAGACAAAACGGGCCGTTCAGACCTACTTCGGCGACGGGGGCCTGAGCTCGCTCTTCCCCTCCAAGAACAAGAGCGCCAAGCCGGAGTATACGGGCCGGCGCAAGGACCCGGACTTCCCGGACCGCTACATCGCCCAGGTCGAGCAGCGCGTGAATGGCGTGCCGGTGTTCGGCTCGTCAGCCAAGCTCACCGTCGACTCCTCGCTCGGGGTGACCAAGTTCAGCGGGACGACCTCGACGGCCGCGGTCGCGAGCACGACGCCGCAGATATCGGAGGGCGAGGCGGTCGCAGCGGCGCGTCAGAAGCTCACCGAGCTCCTGCGCGAGGCGCCGGATGCCTCGCGCGCGTTCCCGCTCGCGCCCAATCCCGACAAAGCTGAAGTCAGGAAGCCCGACCTCATCGTGTTCGACCCGGCGCTGATCGGCAAGGCCAAGGCGGGGCCGACGCGGCTCGCGTGGATGGTGTCGATCGATTCCTTCCGCATCTTCGTCGACGCCAACACGGGCGAGGCGTTCTACTCCTACCGCGACCAGCCGTCGGGCATGCTGCGGCGGATCTTCGATCTCGCCCAGAACACGGCGTTCCCGGGCGCGGTCGGTATCGACGAGGAAAGCCGCAAGCGGTCGGAGACGCTCGCTCCGGAAGCGCTCACGGCTTTCCGCAATGCCGGAATCGTGCGCGACTACTTCTTCCTGGTGTTCGGCCGAGATGGCTACGACGACAACGACGGCGACGGTCCGGCCGGCGGCTCCACGCTCGAATCCTACGTGCGCTACGGGAGAACCCAGAACGCCTATTGGTGCACGACAAAATCGTACGACTGCCCCAAGGGCAACGTGATGGTCTATGGACCTGGCTACGCGGGCGCGCTCGACATCGTCGCGCACGAGATGACGCACGGCATCATCGCGCACGAGAAGAACCTGCTCTATCTCAACGAGCCTGGGGCGGTGAACGAATCCCTCGCCGACATCTTCGGAACGCTGATCGAGCTCGACGCCAAGGGCGACGGCGGCAACTGGCTGATCGGCGAGGCCTCACCGGGATTCTCCATCGCCGCTCCGCTGCGGAGCCTCGCCGACCCCCATCTCAAGGACGCCAACGGCAAATCCCTGTTCGACCGCAATGGGCGTTTCACGCTTGCCAACCGCGGCCAGCCCGACACCTACACGGAGCTGCTCACGCCCGACGACGAGCTCTGCGCCTCCACCGCCTACAACGACAACGGCTGCGTGCACTTCAACAGCGGCATCCTGAACAAGTTCGCCTATCTCATCTCGGAGGGCGGGACACACGGCGGCGTCACCGTGACCGGCATCGGGCGCTACAAGCTCTCGCGGATTGCCTACCGCGCGATGACGGCAGGGCTCAACCAGAGCTCCACGCTATCGCAGGCGGCGACGGCATTCGTGGACGCCTGCTACGAGCTCGCGAGCGGAGAGATTGCGGGCCTCATCCCGCCCGATTGCGACCAGGCGGCTGCCGCGCAGCGCGCCGTGGCTCTCGAGCCGACCTCGAGCTGAGCTCAACGCGGCCCGGGCGGCCGGCTTTCGACCCCGAGATCGTCAAGGGGTGCCGAGGAGCACCCTCATTTTCCCCGTCAGAGAGGACGCCTTCCTGACGTCGCGCCAGAGATTTGCCCATTCCGAGAGTGCGATGCGAAGCGGATTGTTGCTCGGCTCCCTGCCCTTCAGGCCAAACGTGAGCTCTTCATGGGCGGGAGCGGCCGCGAAGGTTCCGAATAGCCTGTCGAAGACAATGAGGACGGAGCCGTAGTTTTTGTCGAGGCACGCCTCATTCGACGCGTGATGGACGCGGTGGTGCGTCGGCGTGTTCAGGACCCACTCAAGTGGTCCGAGATTCACCGCAACCGCCGTGTGCAGAAAGAACTGGTACACGAGGCCGAGTCCGAGGACGAGCACGATCGCGGCGGGATGAAAGCCTATCAACGCCAAGGGCAGAAAGAAAACGAAAGCTCCGCTGATCGTGCCGGTCCAGCCCAGCCGGATGGCAGCCGACAGGTTGAAATGGGTCGCCGAGTGGTGGACCGCATGGGTTGCCCAGAACCAGCGCACGCGGTGGGAGGCGCGATGGAACCAGTAATAGAAGAGCTCTACGCCGATAAAAAGCGCGAGCCAGCTCCAGGCATTGCTCGCCGGAATGTCGAAAAGCCGGTGCTCGTAGCAAACGAGAAAGGGAATAGCGAGCAGTCCGCCCGTCAGAAGGCGCACCGCGATGTCGCCGATGGCGACGCCGAAGGAGGCCGCCGTCTCGCGCGTGTCGTGGGCGTCGTCATGGAGCGCAAGCTTCAGATAGAGCAGCTCGACCGCGATGAAGACGAGTGCGATTGGGAAAAATCCAAGCACAGGTTTTGGTGCGTTTGCGAGGAATGCTGGTAAGTCCGGCATGGCTGGCGCTCTTGCTCAAATGCAACGATTGGACACACGACTGTTGAGGGAAGGGTTGGGGGCGCCTGCGCGCTCACCTCATTTGGCCGGTACCGGATATGGAACGCCCCGTGAAGCCGCGATCGTATCGCGCGCCGCGATCATGGCGGAGCGGCATGCGGGGCTAAGGCTCTCGGCGTTCGCCGCTAGGCAGCGGGCAATGCGCCCACCGCCCGGGAACACGCCACCGCAGACTCGCCAGCGATCATCGCTGCAAGCAACAATTGCCGCGTTGATGGCGGGGTTCTCCGCCAGCGCGTCGATCTCGGCCTGGGTGAGCGGCGGCTGAGCAAAGGCAAGACTTGATGTGAAGACCACGACTGGCGCGGCCAACCACATCCCAATTTGGGAGGTGCGCATGATTCGAGGGCTCCTGGTTTGGCAAAGTCATGATGAAAGTTGGCGGGCGCCGCACACGCCCGACCTTGCTTTCCTCACTCAGTAGCGTGTGATCGAGCCGCTCCGCGTCGCGGTGTTGCCGTTGGGGCCGGACCACGTCGCAGACGAGCTGCAAGTTCCGTTCGAGCAGCTCGAGCTGCCACTGCGGGTGGTGGTGTTGCCGGCAGGACCGGTGAAGGATTGCGATGAGCTGCAGGATCCGCCCGCGCACGAGCCCTGCCCGGACGAGCTCCAGGTTCCGCCGCGCGGGCCGGTGCCGCCGCCCGAGCGCTTCCAGCCGGCATCAGCGACCGAGGCTCCGCAGATCAAGAGCGCGGTCGCTACGCAAACCGGCGCAAACACAGACTTCTTCAAGATCATCGGATCGTCTCCACTTTGTTAATCACGCCACATCGGCGTGACGGGTGGAGATTGACCGGGCCAGTTAACTGGGATTTTGCACAAACGGGGTTCATTCTTTACGTTTTGTAACGGGCCATCTTGGGGCTTGCGTGCGTGCCCGGGCTGCCATCACATCGCCCCATGAGCGAACGCGCGCACATCCTCGTGATCGAGGACGATCCGGAGATCCGGTCCCTGCTCAAGGGGTATCTCGAGAAGCAGGGATTTCGTGTCGATACCGGAGATGGCGGCGCCGCACTGGATAGGCATCTGTCGGTTGTCGGGGAGCCCGACCTCATCGTCCTCGACATCATGCTGCCTGGGGAAGACGGCCTGTCGATTTGCCGCCGCCTGCGAGCCGCGTCTCGCGTTCCGATCCTGATGCTGACCGCTCGCGGAGAGGACATCGATCGCATCGTCGGCCTCGAGATCGGCGCTGACGACTATCTGCCCAAGCCCTTCAATCCGCGCGAGCTGGTCGCCAGAATCCGCGCGATTCTCCGCCGCAATGAGCCGGCCCCGCCCCAGGGCAAGCGCCTGAAGCTCGGAGCGCTCACCGTCGATCTCGAAGGCCGAAGCGTGATCGACGCGGAGGCACGCCCCATCGAGCTCACGAGCGGAGAGTTCGACCTTCTCGAATGCTTCGTCACCCGGCCGGGCCGCGTGCTGTCGCGCGAGCAGCTCATGGATTGGACGCGGGGGCGCCGTTCCGATCCACTCGACCGCACGATCGATGTCCAGATCAGCCGGCTCAGGAAAAAGATCGAGACGGGCGAAACGCCTCTCATCAAAACAATGCGCAATGCCGGGTACATGCTGACCATGCGCGTCGAGGAGCCATGAGCGTGATCGGGCGGCTGGGCTTTGTCGGGCGACTGTCTGCGATCCTGATGCTGGCGCTTATCGCGCTATGGGTCCTGGCGGCCAGCGTGAGCTATGTAACGCATGCTCCCTTGGTCCCGGTTCCCGGTACACCACTTCCCAACCAGGTGGCGGCGATTGTCGAGCTGCTCGAAACCAGCGACGCCGGGCGGCGAACGACGATCTTGAGCGCGGCCTCATCAGACACGCTGCTCGTCTCGCTTTCGGAAAAGGCCCCGCAGGTTGCGCCTGGGAACCGTCGCCTCAAGGCCATCGAGTGGCTGGTCAGACAATACGTGGGGAACTTGGGATCACGTGAGGTGATCGCCACCTTGGATCCCGCCGACTTGCGCAGCATGGAGCACCTCAGGGCCGGCGGACGGTACTTGCAGCTTATCCGCCGGCCATTGCACCTCGCCGTCGCCTTGAACGGCGGCGGCTTTGTGATCTTCGAGACGAAAGGTGAGATCTCGCGACGCCTCTTCGGCCTTCCAGTAGGCTTTTGGGTCGGTGCGCTTGGGTCCCTGGTCGGAATCGCGGCCCTGCTTGCGGTGTGGCGGGAGGCACGTCCCCTCAAGGATCTCTCAGTGGCGGTTTCCCGCTTCTCAGGAGACGGTCAGCCGATCGTCGTCCCTCCTCGCGGAGCTCCTGAGCTCCGGCGCTTGATCGGCGAGGTCAATCGCATGCAGGAGCGCATCGCGACCTTGCTCAAGGGGCGAACGGTTCTACTGGGTGCCGTCTCGCACGATCTCAAGACGTACATCACCCGATTGAAGCTCAGAGCCGAGGCGATCACCGATCCGGATCAGCAAGCGCGCGCGGTGCACGATCTCGACGACATGACAGTCCTTATCGAGAATGCTCTGGCGGTCGCTCGCGGAAGCTCCGCCCTCTCCCGCACGAGCACCGTTGATCTTGGCGACATCCTCCGATCGATTTGCGCTGATCAACCCGGCATTGACCTCGATCTGCCGGCCACGCCGATGTCTCTCGAAGGCGACGCCGTCGGGTTGCGTCGCGTCTTCGTCAACCTGACCGACAACGCGCTCCGCTACGGAGGCAAAAAGCGATCTGTCCGAGCGTTCGCGAAGCGGGGGGCGCTCAGCGTCACGATCGACGACAACGGGCCTGGCATTCCGGCCAGTGAAAGGTCGCTGGTCTTCGAGCCGTTCTATCGGCGCGAGCCATCGCGAAGCCGCGACACCGGAGGCAGCGGGCTCGGCCTCGCGATCGCCAAGCAAATCGTCGAGCTGCATGGAGGGTCCATCGAGCTTGGCGATGCGCCTGCGGGCGGCCTGCGCGTGACGGTCGAACTGCCGTCGGCGACATGATGGGCCGAGCAAATACGCGACGTGCCGCTTTCCGCGCTCAGGCCAGCGGGCTCACGGCGCCGGTCTCGATCAGAAGCTTCAGCATCACGGCTCCGCCGCACTGCTTGGAGACGGCGTTGGCGTCCCAGACGTTGTCGGCGACGAACTTGCCCTTGGTGTAGTGATTGGAGAAGCTCCAGAGGTAGGGCGTGTTGATGTGGTAGAGAAGGCGGCTGCGCCAGCCGTTGTAGGCCTCCATGCGATAGAGCATGGACGCCAGATCCCATTCAGCCTTCTCATTCAGCTTATCGTACTTCATGGCATCGACGGCGCTCGACACCCAATCAGACGGCGGCAGCCAGGGATCGGGCCGGCCCTTCGGAACCTGAACCGTCTTGCGTTTCAGGGTATCGCCGTTGTGGAGGTGGGACGTGGTGTCGAAGCTCGCCTCCATGCCGTGCAGGATGCCGACGAAGTACCAGGGAACGCAGGTCTCCTCCTGCACCTGCTCGTATTGCTTCCGGCGCGCGGGGTCCGAGATCTTCGAGGCGTACCACATGGCGTCGCTGCGCTTGTCGTCGCGGACGACGCAGGTTGAGAACAGCTTGCGATACTCGTCGGCGATGCCGTCGGGCGACGGCGGCGAGATGGCCTGGGCGCCAGGCCCCTCCGGTATGTCCCTCGGCGCGCGCTCGGCATTGCGGGCCGTGCGCAACAGCTCTGAGGCCTGGTCGATCAGCGCGTCGACCTCGGCCGAGGTGACGCCGCGGGCGTCCGGTGCGGAGGCGGCCACGCTGTCCATGAAATCGACGATGGCGGGCTGCACCTCGTTGAAGTCCTCGCTCGCGGAGGAGGCCGTGAGCCCCATGCGCGGCACGGAGAGGCCAAGCCGCTGCGCCTCCTCAGAGAGATCCGCCAGCGCCGACCAGGTGCCACGCGCCTTTTGAGCGGCGGCGGGCGTGATCGTGACCGGGGGAAGGAGCGGAAGCGTTGCCGCGGCGGCGAGGCCCGCCGTAAACCGGCGGCGATCGACGTTGCCCAGGCTCATCGGATACTCCCCCAACCCGTTACGCTCTCTTCGCCCACTGAGGCCGTCCCATTATGGCATCAATGCGCGCACGGTCCAAACGCCCGCCCCCCTTCCGATGCCCACTTCCGCACCGCCTGCGGCCGGGCAGTCACTCTCTTCGTGGATGGGGTCTAGCCTAGCGTCACGCCACAAGCGGCCGGCCAGCCTAGGCCGGCAAGCGTCTCTCCCCTCGGCTTGTACTCGCAGCCGATCCAGCCGGAATAGCCCGTGACGTCAATCACGCGGAAGAGGCGGGCGTAGTCGAGATCGCCCTGATCGGGCTCGCCGCGGTCTGGCGGAGAGGCGCATTGGTAGTGGCGCGCGAGCGGGCCGAACTCGGCGATGGCCGCTTCGACATCCCCCTCCATGACATGGCGGTGATAGAGGTCGAGCTGCAGGCCGAGGTTCGGCGCGCCGACCTCGGAGATCACGTCGCGGGCGTCGGACGTGCAGGTGAGGAAATAGCCCGGCATGTCGCGCGTGTTGATGGGCTCGATCAGCACGTCGATGCCGAGGGGCTCGGCCCAGGCGGCGGCTGTTCTGAGGTTCGCGACGTAGGCCTCGCGGGCAGCGCCGTGCTGCGTGAGGCCGGCCATGACGTGGAGCCGCGAGCAGGAAAGCCTCTCGGCGTAGGTCAGCGCCAGATCGACGGCAGAGGCGAACTCGTTCTCGCGGCCGGGCAGGGCCGCATAGCCCCGCTCGCCCTTGTCCCAGTGGCCCGGCGGCAGGTTGAAGAGGACGAGCGCAAGGCCATTGGCGTCGAGACGCGCGCGGATGTCGTCGGCCGGCACGGCATAGGGGAACATGAACTCGACGCCCTTGAAGCCGGCCTTGGCGGCGGCCTCAAAGCGGTCGAGGAACGGCAGCTCGGTGAAGAGGAAGCTCAGGTTGGCGGCGAAGCGGGGCATGGGGCGGGCTCAGTCGAACGACGGCTTCGACTGGCGCATCTTCTTCACGCCGCCGCGGCGCACCTTGCTGTCGACGCGGCGCGCCTTGACACCCCGGCTCGGCTTGGTCGCGATACGCCGCTTCGGCACGTGAAGCGCCTCGCGCACCAGATCGGCGAGACGGACGCGTGCGTCCTCGCGGTTGCGCTCCTGCGTGCGGTGGCGCTCGGCGCGGATCACGAGCACGCCGTCGTCGGTCATGCGGCGGCCGGCGAGGCGCACGAGGCGATCGCGCACGGCCTCGGTGAGGCTCTGCGAGCGGCGCACGTCGAAGCGCAGCTCGACCGCGGTCGAGACCTTGTTGACGTTCTGCCCGCCGGGGCCGGAGGCGCGAATGAAGCGCTCCTCGAGCTCGCGCTCGTCGATCGAGATGTGGCTCGTGATCTCCAGCATAGAAGCGGATTTAGCAGAGTTTCGGCGGACGTGCAGGGGGTAAGGGCTCGGATCGGCTGGACCTAACTCTGGTATCTGCGAATTTCCGAAGCCGTCGCGCTGGCGGCGAAGCCTTGCTGGGCGGCGGGCTCCGCTTCATCGCGAACCACGCGGACCGGCGCGACGTCGCATTGACGTTGCTCGGCCGGAACGGCAGCCAAGCGATCAGCCCCAGGTGCACACGGCGCGGCTGCACTTGCCGGGGCGGCCGCCGATCCTACAGTTGGTGGGCACGAAGCGGCAGTAGCGGCAGCTGTACGACGAGAGGCATCCGCGATAGCTGCCGCCGGCCGAGAAGCGGCAGGTGGTGATGGTCTGGCAATCGCGGCCGGGGTTGACGCTCTGGGCCAGGGCCGTGCCGGTCACCGCGACGCCGACGGCTGCCGCCGCCATCGCCGCCCACAGCCACATCCTGCCTCGCCCAGCTCCAGGTGCAATCGACATCGTACCGGCCCGTTTGGCATCTCAAGGCGCCAAGTTTCTGCCACTTTTGGCACCCTGGCAATGCGGGACCGCGGGCTGGCGTTCCGGCAGCATGGGATGTGTGCTGCCGGGGACACAGAATACTGTAAACCAAGGGTTATCGGCGCTTGTCGCCCCGCCTTACTCGGCGGCGAGCTTCTTGCCGGGCTGGACGAGCGACATGTAATCGGCGAGCAGCGTCTCGGAGATCTTACCGGGCTTGAACCTGAATTCTCCAATCTCGGAGACCGGCGTCACCTCGGCCGCAGTGCCCGTGATGAAGCATTCTGTGAACGAGCCGAGCTCCTCAGGCAGGATGGCGCGCTCCTTGACCTCGAAGCCGCGCTTCTTGGCGAGCGCGATGACCGTGCGGCGCGTGATGCCGTCGAGGAAGCAATCGGGATCGGGCGTATGGATGATGCCATCCTTCACCAGGAAGACGTTGGCGCCCGTGCACTCGGCAATGCGGCCGCGATAGTCGAGCATCAGCGCGTCGGCATATCCCGCGCGCTCGGCGCGGTGCTTCTCGATCGTGCAGATCATGTAGAGGCCAGCCGCCTTGGCCTTCGCGGGCGCGGTGGCGGGATCGGGGCGGCGGTACTTCGCGAAGCCGATGCGGATGCCCTTCAGGCGCTGCTCCATCGGGAAATAGGAGCCCCACTCCCAGGCCGCGACGGCGAGATGGATCTTGGTCTGCTGGGCGGCCACGCCCATCTGCTCGCTGCCGCGCCACGCGATGGGGCGCACGTAGCAGTCGACGAGCTTGTTGGCGGCCAGCACGTCGCGGCAGGCCTGATCGATCTCGGCCACGCTCTGCGTGATCTCGAACTCGAGGATTCTCGCGCTCTCGACCAGGCGCTCGGAGTGCTCGGTGAGCTTGAAAATCTCGCCGCCGTAGGCGCGCTCGCCCTCGAACACGGCGCTGCCATAGTGGAGCGCGTGAGTCAGGATGTGGATGTTGGCCTCGCGCCAGGGGGCGAGCTTGCCATCCATCCAGATGAAGCCGTCACGATCGTGATAGGGAACGATCTCAGCCATGATGACGCCCTGTTCTCTCTTGAATTCCCGTGCTTCGAACTCTCATTGCCGGCGACGCGCCGGACTGTCGTGCGATGCACCTGGGGAGGTTGCGGCGGCATCGCTCAAGGCTGCGCAAGCACGAAGCGGGAGAGGTGCCAAATCCCGTCCGGCTCCATGATCGATGCCTGAAAATGACTTGCCAGGAGTACCAATGGCCTTCAAATATGTCAACATGGCTGACATAACTCGCGACCCTCCCCGTTCCCGGCGCCCAGGCGCATCGAGCAGTGCAGCGCCTCCAAGCGAGGCGCAGGCCGGCGTTGCTGCGGAAAAAAGCGATCTCATCGCGCTCGTTGAGCTTTTCTTCTTTGCTTATCGCGATTTCACCGGCGACCCGGATGCCGTGCTCGCCCAGTATGGCTTCGGGCGCGCCCATCATCGCGTCCTTCATTTCGTGCATCGCAATCCTGGCCTCAGAGTTGCCAATCTCCTCGAGATCCTGAAGATTACCAAACAGTCGCTGGCGCGCGTTCTGAAGCAGCTCATCGGCGAGGGCTTCATCACGCAGAAGGCCGGCGCGCTGGATCGTCGCGAGCGCCTCCTCTATGCGACGGTGAAGGGAGCCCGGCTCGCGGAGCGGCTGACAGCGCTTCAGATCAAGCGGGTCGATGAGGCGCTCGCAGCGGCGGGGCCGGACGCGGAGGCGGCAACGCGCAAGTTTCTGCTCGCCATGATCGGGGAGGGCGATCGCGTGCAGGTGGATGCTCTCGTACGGGGGACGCGTCCGGGCAACGTCAAACCAGGCGAGGGGGACAGCAAATGACCTCTTTCTCGAGCCAACGTGCGGAGCCGCTTCCTGACGACGCACCGCACGTGCTCATCGTCGACGACGACCAGAAGATCCGCGACCTGCTCGCGCGCTATCTCTTTGCGCAAGGCTTTCGCGTCACGACGGCGGCGGATGCCGAATGCGCGCGCGCCTCGCTGCGCGGGCTCGACTTCGACATCTTGCTCCTCGACGTGATGATGCCCGGCATCAGCGGTCTCGAGCTCGCGCGCGAGATCAAGGCCGTGCGCGACATCCCGATTTGCATGCTGACCGCGCGCGCCGAGCCCGAGCAGCGCATCGAAGGCCTCGAGATCGGCGTCGATGACTACGTGCCGAAGCCGTTCGAGCCGCGCGAGCTGCTGCTCCGGCTGCGCAACATCCTGCGGCGCGGCCAGCAGGCCGCTCAGGCGGCGCAGGCTGCACAGCCGCCGCCGTCGGACGAGGTGCGCATGGGCACCTTCGTGTTCCATATCGCACGCGGGGAATTGAAGCGGAACAACGAGACCATCAAGCTCACCGAGCGCGAGCGCGATCTCTTGCGCCAGTTCGCTCAGAAACGCGGCCTGCCGATCCAGCGCCACGAGCTCACCACCGACGAGACGACGGGCAACGACCGCGCCATCGACGTGCAGATCAATCGCTTGAGACGCAAAATCGAAACCGATCCCTCGAACCCGGTCTACCTGCAGACCGTGCGCGGCAAGGGATACATCCTGTATACGGACTAGCGTGATGATCAAGAAATTCGCCTTACGCCGCAGGCAGGAATCGAGCGAATTTCTCGATCTCAATCACACTGGCAATTCTATGCTTCTAGTGTCCCTTATCATTCCGAAGCTCGCTTCGGGACCTAGCCGCGAACGCAGGCGAACTTCGGGATCGGGACACTAGGCTCGTGGACCTGCTCGGACCCTTCGGCGGTGCAAAGTCCGATTGGGGCGGAAAGATCCTTCGCTCGCTGACGAAGGTTTCAACGCTCACCATCAAAGGACTGAAGGCCGTGCAGGCGGCCTTCGTCCAGCTCCTCGCGGAGCTCATGCCCAAGGGCCTCTATGCCCGCGCGCTCATCATCATCATCGCGCCGATCGTGGTGCTCGAAGGCGTCATCGCCTTCGTGTTCATGGAGCGGCACTGGCAGAACGTGACCCGGCGCCTCTCGGAGACCACCGCGCGTGACATCGCGGCACTGATCGACGTCTACGAGGGGTCGCCGCCGTCCAAGTACGACGAGATCATAAGAATCGCGCGCGACCGGCTCGGGCTCTCGATGCAAATCCTGCCACCGGGCGATCTGCCCGAGGCTCGGCAGAAGCCGTTCTTCGATCTGCTCGACCGCGCGCTCTCACGAGAGATCTCGCGCCAGGTGCAACGACCGTTCTGGGTGGACACGGTGGGCCAGTCGCGGCACGTGGAGATCCGCGTGCAGCACACGGATTCGATCCTGCGCTTCCTCGCTGTGCGCACGCAGACCTATGCCTCGAACTCGCACATTTTCCTGCTCTGGATGGTGGGCTCGTCGGTGATCCTTCTCACCGTCGCCATCCTGTTCCTGCGCAATCAGATCCGCCCGATCCTGCGGCTGGCAGAGGCGGCCGACGCCTTCGGCAAGGGGCGACCGGTGCCCTATGACTTCCAGCCGCGCGGCGCGCGCGAGGTGCGTCAGGCGGCGGCGGCCTTCCTCGAGATGCGCAACCGCATCAAGCAGCACGTGGACCAGCGCACGACCATGCTCGCGGGCGTGAGCCACGATCTGCGCACGGTGCTCACGCGTTTCAAGCTCGAGCTCGCGTTCATGGGCGAGGGGCCGGAGGTGGCCTCGCTCAAAGCTGACGTCGACGAGATGCAGCACATGCTCGAGGACTATCTCGCATTCGCGCGCGGCGACGGCGGCGAGGAGGCCAAGCCCACGAATCTCCGAGAGCTGCTCGAGGAGGTACACGAGGAGGCGCAGGTCTACGGCACGCCGATCGATCTCAAGCTCAGGAAGCGGCGGGGCGACGTCGTGCTTCCCTTGAAGCGGCAGGCCTTCAAGCGGGCCATCACCAATCTCGTATCGAATGCGGTGCGCTACGGCGACCAGATCGTGATCCGGGCCGCAACCGAGGGCCAGTGGCTCAGGATCGAGGTGGACGACAACGGCCCCGGCATTCCCGCATCCGAGCGCGCAAACGTCTTCAAGCCGTTCTACCGCATCGACCGTGCGCGCAACCAGGACGACGGCAACAGCGGCCTCGGCCTCGCCATCGCCCGCGACATCGTCAAGGGCCACGGCGGCGACATCACGCTCGGCGTGAGCTCGATGGGCGGTCTGCGCGCCATCATCTCGGTGCCGCTGTAGAGGCGGATCATCACCCGAACCAATCGACCGAGCATCACGCGCGCCCAGCGGGTCACTCGCGGACAGCTCACAGGAACTTGAGTTACGTTACATAGTTTCTCTATGTAACGTTGTTTCATATCGCCCCACTGCGATGCTTCTCCTGGCCAAATCATTGGAGGATTTGCCATGGCCACCTGCCACCTTCTGCTTCCAGCGGCACTTGCCGCGCTCGGCGCCGTGATCCTCCCTGCCGCGGCTGCCGATGCCGCGGACAAGATTTCTCAGGACATTCCCTCGCCCGCGGCCTGCTCGAAAACCGTCAACGCCATGGGCGCCAGCATGGGCCATCGCGCGGACACCTCGCCGGACGGCAAGCCCATCTACCACTTCGTGTTGCGCCAGAACGGGTATGACTACGACGTCACTTGCGATGCGGCATCCGGCGTCGTCGGCGACGTGACGCCGCGCACGGCGCACTAGCCCCGCGCCGGGACATCTTCCTGGTTGTCCGATGTTTCAGCGCGTTGGCGCTTGCCACGCGCTGATTTCATTTGGGCGCCAGCCACTGGCAAAGTGTTACACAATTACGTGATTGGGAAAAATGCCGCGTTGCGCCAATTGTTACAGTATAGCATATCTCTTTGCGTGAGGTCGCTGGCGCACTTCCAGACCGCGCCAGAGCCCGAGCAAGCCCAAAGGTGGAACCGCCAGTTCGCCGGAGGGCCGTGGCCAGAGACCGGCGTTCGCCGAGACCCGAGAAGCTCTCCTCCTTGCTTCGAACGTCTTCGCCGCCTTATTGCCACGATAGGATCCGGTCGCCGGGGCTTCGAGCCCATCCGGGTCCGCAGAGGTCACGTAGCCGCGAGCGTGGGCGGGAACACGCCATGATCACCGTGCCAGCTCGCGGCTGCGACCCTCTCCCGCCAGGACCGCCTTCCTCAGCAGATCCTCGAGCCCACCCTCGGACATGAGCACGGCCAGCGCCGCGGCCGTCGTGCCGCCGGGCGACGTCACGTTGTGGCGCAGGACCGCCGCGTCCTCGCTCGAAAGGCGGAGGAGCTCGCCGGCGCCGGAGACGGTCGCACGTGCGAGGCGGCGCGCGAGAGCGGGCTCAAGGCCGGCTGCGGCGGCTGCCTTCTCCAAGGCTTCGGCGAGCAGGAAGACGTAGGCCGGACCCGAGCCCGACACGGCCGTCACCGCGTCCATGGCCGCCTCGTCGGCGACCCAGGCCACCTCGCCTACGGCAGACAGCAGCTCGTCGCAAAGCGTGCGCTGTGCGGCCGTGACGGCGCTATTGCTGGTGCAGACGGTGATGCCGCGTCCGATGGCGGCGGGCGTGTTCGGCATGGCGCGCACGACAGCAGTCCCGGCCGGAAGATGCCTCTCGAAGCTCGCGAGGGTACGGCCGGCGGCGATGGACAGGATCAGAGTTCCAAGTCCAGCCAGCTTCGCAGCCGACGCGAAGACATCGTCCATGATCTGGGGCTTCACCGCCGCGACGATGAGCCCCGGCGGAGAGGCGAGCGCCGATATGGTTGCTTGCGGCCTGATTCCGTGCTCGGCCAACAACGTGGCTACATCGGGCGGCGGCGCGGGATCCTGCACCAGTATGCGGCCCGGATCGAGGCCGCGCGAGACGAGCCCCGCGATGAGAGCGCCGCCCATTTTGCCCGCCCCGAGAAAAAGGAGCGGTCCTTCGAATGCGAACGTCATGATGGGCCTGCCAGCTTGGAATGCGGTCCAGACCCTGCTCTTGGCTTTCGATGGACCCCTAAGCTCACGCCGAAGCGAAGGGCCGCTCAAGCCTGGCCCTCGGTCTGGAACATGGTGGATACGAGAGCTTCCCGGCTCTCCTTACCCGCCCAAACGACGAACTGGAAGGCTTGATAGTAGCGCTCGCAGGCCTCGAGGGCGGCTTTCAGGATCGCCTCGCACTGGCCGGGCGTCACCACAGAGCCGTTCAGGATGAGCGCGTGGCGGAACATGACCAGGCCCTCCTGGGTCCAAAGGTCGAAGTGGCCGAGCCAGAGCTGCTCATTGATCTGAGCGATCAGGCGATACATCTCGTTCAGGCGGTTCTCAGGCACGCGGAAGTCGAAGGCGCAGGCGAGATGCAGCGCCTCGAGATCGTCGCGCCAGTTGAGCGAGACGTGATAGTCGGTCCAGTTGCCGCCGACGACCAGCGTCAGCTCGTCGTCTCCCGTCCGGTCGGTAGCCCAGTCATAGGTGGCCGCCAGCTGCTCCACCAGATCGATCGGGTGGATGATGCGCTCGTAGCCCTGCTCGGACGATGCCATTCTGGCTCCTTAGGCCTGCCCGGCCCACTCTCGTGTCACATCCGGCGAGTGCACGCTCGGCCCGTGACCGGAATGGGGCGAAACATGATTTGTCCTCAACGGGTCGCGACGAAAACACCGGGGCGCCCGAGTCGCAAGGCGACGCGCCCCTTGTCCACGAGCAATGTGACGGTATGACAAGGACGTCTCTGCGGAGCGCCCATTTTGCGCGGCCTCGCCGGCCGGCGGTGTTGAAAAGTCGGCAACTTATGTGGACGTGTCCTGCCGGCACTCGACAAGCGCGCGGCACGATGATGTGCGTCGCTCGACGCCCGAGCTAGACGCCGCCGAAACGCGGGCCGGCACCCTCGAGAGCCGTGATGCGCGCCTCGAGCGCGGTCAAGAGCCCTGCCAGACGCTCGTTCTCCGCGCGGGCCTTCTCGGCCATGGCCTTCACCGCTTCGAACTCCTCGCGCTGTACGACGTCCATGCTCTGCAGCATGCGCTCGGCCTGGGCGCGGAAGACGCTCTCGACCTCGCGGCGCATGCCCTGCGCGGCGCCGGCGGCATCCGTCATCATCTTGGCCATCTCATCGAGCAGGCGGTTTGACGTCTGGGTCATCGGCTGTCCTTCCGGTCTCTGGGCCGGGCACCGGGGCGCCTCAGCTCGTGTCATGTGACGGGACTATGGTGGCGGCGCGCTCGCTGTTCAAGCGGCGGGCGAATGCGGCGCCTTGAGAATTGGGCAGTGAGGCAGTAGGCAGTGGGTCGGCAATCGCGGCCTGGCCGCCAAACTGCCCTTCTACCCAACTGCCCCTTTAACCAAGACACGAGCCCATGACCCTGCTCGCCATACCGTTCCCAGATTTCGATCCGGTCGCAATCGCGATCGGCCCGCTCACCATCAAGTGGTACGGGCTCTCCTATCTGGCGGGACTGATCATCGGCTGGATGTATGTGCGGAGCCTGCTCCGCCAGCCGCAGCTCTGGGCCAACAACACGCCGCCGTTCGCCGTCTCCAAGGTGGACGACCTCCTCATGTACATCACGCTCGGCGTGGTGCTCGGCGGACGGCTCGGCTACGTGCTCCTCTACGAGCCCTCGACCTACCTCGCCTCGCCGCTCGACATCCTCGCGGTGTGGAAGGGTGGCATGAGCTTCCACGGCGCGCTCGGCGGCTGCGCCTTCGCCATGTGGCTCTTCGGACGGCGCAACGGCATCAACCCATACACCGCCATGGATCTCGGCACGGCCTCGGTGCCGATCGGCATCTTTTTCGGACGGCTCGCCAACTTCATCAACGGAGAGCTGTTCGGCCGCGTGACGGATGTGCCGTGGGCCATGGTGTTCCCGCACGCGAGGTTCCTGCATCCGGACGTCGAACCTGCGACGCGCCATCCGAGCCAGCTTTACGAGGCAGCGCTCGAGGGCCTCTTCCTGTTTCTCTTCCTGCGCTTCCTCACGCATCAGAGGGGCGCGCTCAAGCAGCCCGGCACCGTGACCGGCGCCTTCCTCACCTGGTATGCGCTCGCACGCTCGATCGCCGAGTTCTTCCGCGAGCCCAATGCCGGGAACTTCTTCAATATCGGCCCGTTCACAGCGGGGCAGCTGTACTCGCTGCCGATGCTGGCGTTCGGCCTCTATCTTCTCTGGCGCTCGCGCCGGGAGAGCGCGACCGCGAGCGCATGAGAGACGGGCCTGCGATCGCCCGCCCCGACACGCCCCTGGCGATCGCGCTCAAGGCGCGCATCCGAGAGCACGGCCCACTCACGATCGGCGAGTACATGCGGGCGTGCCTCGGCGATCCCGAGCACGGCTACTACAGGCGCCGGCCGGCGATCGGCGCGGGCGGTGACTTCGTCACGGCGCCGGAGATCAGCCAGGTGTTCGGCGAGCTGATCGGGCTGTGGCTCGCGGTCGTCTGGCGGTCCATGGGCTCACCCGGCCGCATGGACCTCGTCGAGCTCGGACCGGGGCGCGGCACGCTTCTCAAGGACGCGCTGCGCGCGGCCCGGCTGCTGCCGGAGTTCGTCGGCGCGCTCAACGTGCACCTCGTGGAAAGCAATGCGACGCTTGCCGAGACGCAGCGGGCCGCGCTGCTTCCGCTCGGAGTGCAGATGACCTGGCACGAGGCGTCGGAGGCGGCAAGCGTTGCGCTTGCGTCCGCGCCGCATCCGTTCCTCGTGATCGGGAACGAGTTCCTCGACACGTGCGCGGTTGAGCAGTACGTGGCGCTTGGAGGACGGCTCGTCCCGCGCGGCGTCGGTGTCGACGCCGAAGGCGCGCTGACGTTCACGCTCATCGAGGGCCGCGACCGCCCGCTGCCCGACAGGTCCTTGTCCGAGGGCGACATCGTCGAGGTTCAGCACTTCGCATTCCTCGACGGCTTCACGCGGCAGATGGCGGAGCGGCCGGGGGCCGCCCTCTTCATCGACTACGGCTCCGAGCGCAGCGCTTCAGGAGACACGCTGCAAGCGGTGAGGGCACATACGGCGGAGCACCCGCTCGCGTCACCGGGGGAAGCCGATCTCACGGTGCATGTGGACTTCGAGCGGTTGGCGGCGCGGATCCGCCGCGTGCCGAGCGTCGCGATCGACGGGCCGGTGCCGCAGGCCCACTTCCTCGGCCAGCTCGGCATCGTCGAGCGCGCTTCGCGCCTCATGTCCGCGAACCCGGACAAGGCCGGCGAGATCGAGGGCCAAGTCCAGCGGCTGTTGGCTCCCGGCGGCATGGGGTCGCGCTTCAAGGCCATTGGCGTGCGCTCCGCTCTGCTGCCGCCATTGCCGGGGCTCGAAGGACCTTGGCAGTAAGTCAGCGAGGCAGTAGGCAGTGGGGAGGCGCCCCCCCCAACCACGCGGCTGCTCCATCGCCATGCTCAGTCCCATCGAGGCGGACAGCCTCTCCATCCTGCCTGGAATCCGCCACGGCTTCTTCACTCGCCAAGGCGGCGTCTCGGGCGGCCTCTATGCCAGCCTCAATTGCGGCCAGGGGTCGAAGGACGATCCGGTGGCCGTGATCGAGAATCGTTCGCGGGTCGCACGCCACCTCGGCGCCTTCTCGGACGAGGTGCAGAGCATTTACCAAACACACAGCGCCACGGCGCACGTGATCGAGACGCTCATCCCGCGCGACCAGCTTCCTCCCGGCGACGGGCTCGTCACCCGGACTCGCGGGCTTGCGATCGGCATCCTTACGGCGGACTGCGGCCCTGTGCTGTTCGCCGATCCCGAGGCCAAGGTGATCGGCGCAGCGCATGCCGGCTGGCGCGGCGCGCTCGGCGGCGTGCTCGAGGCTACGGTCGCAGCCATGGAGGAGATCGGGGCTGACAAGTCACGGATTTTTGCCGCCCTGGGACCCACGATCGGACCTCGCGCGTACGAGGTCGGCGCGGAGTTCCAGGCGCAGTTCACGGCCGGGGAGCCCGGCAACGCTCGTTTCTTCGCTGTACCGGCGGGGCGGAAGACCCCGCATTTCGATCTCCCGGCCTACGTTCTCGACCGGCTTCGCCGCCTTGGGCTCAAGGCGGTGGAAGGGCAGGCCCACTCTACCTACGAGAACGAATCGATGTTCTTCAGCTACAGGCGCACGACACATCGAAAAGAGGCTGACTACGGGCGCCAAATCTCCGCCATTGTTCTCGCCTAACTGCAAAATCCACAGGTCTGTTGTGGATGTTGCGGATAGAATTAGCCACGACGCCCGTTTCACCTCGATTCCGTCTGGACGCGTGGCGGCCGGGTAGCTACAGGACAAGGAGAGGGTACCGGTAGCGTTTTGGGAGACTGGCCGCAAAGTGAGTACGCCGGCCGCCGGAGATACAGCGGATCATTCATAGGGGGACGTCATCGTGACGACCATTGATGCTGCTGCGGCAAGGCGTGTCGACAAGTTCGCTCTGCTTGCAGTTTTCGCAGCTTTCATGGGTATCGGCCTTGGCGGATGCGAGACGGGAGCCAACCTGTTCGCCAACAACTCCGATCCCAATGCGTCAGTCTCGGTCGCCGGGCAGCTGCCGGCTACGACCGCACAGGGCGCCAAGATCGCAGTCGCACCCGTGATCGGCGCACCCGACACGGTTGCCAAGCAGCTTGAAACGCAGCTCGCCTCCGCCATCGAGACCCAGAAGATCACCGTGGCAAAGGGGCCCAACGACCGCGCCGAGTTCACGCTGCGCGGCTATGTGGTGTCGGCCCGCGAGAAGGGTCGCACCAAGGTGTCCTACATCTGGGACGTGACCGATCCCACGGGCAAGCGCGTGAACCGCATCACCGGTGAGGAAGTGCTCGCCGGCGCGCAGAGCAAGGATCCCTGGGCTGCGGTCACGCCGCAGGTGGTCGACACGATCGCCAGCAAGACCGCCAGCTCTCTCGTGACGTGGCTGCCGACGCAGAGTGCGGCGGCTGTGGCCATGGGTACGCCGACTGGCTCCACGCAGACGTCAGCAATACCGCAGCAGACCCCGCCCTCGTCCGTCCCTGCGGTTGCCGCAGCGGCCCCGACGAGCTCGACCTACACGCCATCGGCAGCTGGCGGGCCGACCACCGGCAGCATCGGACGTGAGGGCGCCATCAACGCCATGGTGCCTAGCGTCATCGGCGCGCCGGGCGACGGCAGCGTGGCGCTGACCAGCGCCATCCAGCGCGAGCTCACCAAGAACGGCGTTGCGCTGACAGAGGCAGCCTCGGCCCAGACCTACAAGGTCGAGGGCAAGGTGGCCGTCGGCGACGGGCAGAATGGCAAGCAGCCGATCCAGATCGACTGGACGGTTAAAGACCCGCAGGGCAAGAAGCTCGGCACCGTGTCGCAGAAAAACGAGATCCCGCAGGGCTCGCTCGATGGCGCCTGGGGCAAAACTGCGGATGCCGCCGCGGCGGCGGCCGCGCAGGGCATCCTGAAGCTCTTGCCGCCCCAAACCAGGGTAAACTGACGGTTTTTTGCAGCGCCCCTGAGGGGTGCTGGCCACACTTCCACACAGTCTGCTAAACATGCCGGGCCCGGGTGGTTTACACACCTGGGCCCGGCGCGTTAGAACGCCCGCGTCATCGAACTGTCGCATGAGGAGCACCATGCCTTTCGATACGCGGGGCGAGAGTGTCAAGGGCGGCCAGACCATGAAGATCGTTGCCGGAAATAGCAACCGGCCGCTGGCGGAGGCCATCTCCCAGTATCTCAAGATCTCGCCTGCCAAGTCGCAGGTGAAGCGCTTCGCCGACATGGAAGTGTTCGTCGAGATCCAGGAGAACGTGCGCGGTCAGGACACCTTCGTGATCCAGTCGACGTCGTTCCCGGCCAACGACAACCTGATGGAGCTCCTGATCCTGATCGACGCGCTCAAGCGCTCGTCGTCACGGCGCATCACGGCGGTGATCCCGTATTACGGCTACGCACGCCAAGACCGCAAGCCCGGCCCGCGAACGCCGATCTCGGCGAAGCTTGTCGCCAACCTGATCGAGCGGGCCGGCGCCGACCGCGTGCTGACGGTGGACCTCCACGCCGGGCAGATCCAGGGCTTCTTCGACATCCCGACCGACAACCTGTTCGCGGCACCGGTCATGGTACGCGACATCGAGGAACGCTACGGCACCAAGAACCTCGTCGTGGTCTCGCCGGACGTGGGCGGCGTGGTGCGCGCGCGCGCGCTCGCCAAGCGCATCGATGTGCCGATTGCGATCTGCGACAAGCGCCGCGAGCGGCCGGGCGAATCTGAGGTCATGAACGTGATCGGCAACGTGGACGGCAAGCGCTGCGTTCTGATCGACGATATCGTCGATTCCGGCGGCACCATCGTGAACGCCGCGGATGCACTAATAGCCAAGGGCGCCACCGAGGTGATCGGCTACATCACGCACGGCGTGCTCTCGGGCGGGGCGGTCTCGCGCATCCAGAACTCGCAGCTCAAAAGCCTCGTGATCACGGATTCGATCCTGCCCACGGCGGCGGTTCAGGCCGCGAAAAACATCCGCGTGCTCTCGATCGCCCCGCTGCTCGGCGAGGCAATCTTGCGCACGTCGCGGGAAGAAAGCGTGTCGAGCCTGTTCTATTGAGGCCGGACGAGCGCCCCGATCACGGACGGGTGGGCTAGCGTCGGCGCATGTCGCTGCTCGACGCGCCCGCCAAGGGCAGATCGCACTTTCTCCGCCAGCTCGTCCTCGGCGAACGGTTTGCCGATAATCTGGACATCCTTCACCTCGGCCAGGGCGGCGCGCTCGGCGAAACCAGTAATCAATACAACGGGCAACGTCGGCTTCAGTCTTTTGACGTGGCGTGCAACCTCGCCGCCGCTCATGCCTGGCATCGCGAAATCGACGAGAAGAAGATCGAATGTGTCCTCAGCTGCCAGGACATCGAGGGCCGCCCCGCCGCTGCCGACCTCGATCACGCTATAACCGAGCTCGCGCAGCATCGCCGCCGTCACCTCGCGCACGGCGCTGTCATCGTCGACCAGCAAAATTCGTCCCCCGGCGTGCGCCGTTGGTCTCGCGATGGATGCACTCTGCCTCTCCGCTGTCGGCACAGCAGCCGACCGCGGCAGATAGATGAAAATGGATGTCCCCCGCCCAAGCTCGGATGCGATCCGCACGCCTCCGCCCGACTGCTTGGCGAAGCCCAGCACCTGGCTCAGCCCCAATCCCGATCCCCGGCCGATCTCCTTTGTGGTGAAGAACGGCTCGAATGCCTTTTCGCGCACGTCTTTGGTCATTCCGGAGCCGTTGTCGCTCACGCAGATCGCGACATAGTCGCCGGGAGGAGGCTCCTCCGGACGGAGAGGCGCCACCCGCGTCACGTTCGCCGTGCCCACAACCAGCCGTCCGCCGCCGCCGACCTGCATCGCGTCGCGCGCGTTGATGGCGAGGTTGAGAACGGCGAGCTCGAGCTGCGTCGGATCCACGAGAACCGGCCAGAGCCCGTGACAAAGGCTAGTCTCCACGCGGATGCCTCCGATCGTGCTCTGGAGAAGATCGCGCATGGCGCCGATCGTCTCGCTCAAATCGAGCGCCTTCGGATCCAGACGCTGGCGACGAGAGAAGGACAGCAGCTGGTCCGTGAGCTTGGCGCCGCGCTGAGCAGCCGTGCGCATGTAGCCCAAGCGTTGCATGAGCTGGCCGTTCACGCCCGCGGCTGCAAGGCCTTTGTCCAGGAACGAGATATTGCCCAGTATGACGGTCAGCAAGTTGTTGAAGTCGTGGGCCACGCCGGAGGTCAGTTGCCCCACAGCCTCCAGCCGCTGCATCTGCCTCAGCGTGTTCTCGACCCGCTCGCGCTCCTCGATTTGTTCCACCAGCTGACGGTTGGCCGCGGCGAGCTCTGACGTTCGCTCCTGTACCCGGCTTTCAAGCTCCTCATTGAGACGGCGACACTCGTATTGCCGCGCACGTCCGCGCAGGCTCGTCTTCACCACGCTCAATAGCGTCGTGGGATGAAACGGGCGCTCGAGAAAGGTGACGTTGCCCAATAGCTCGAGAAGCTGGCTCGCGGTCGGATTGCGCTCCAGCCCTCCGCCGTGTCGGGTGAGCACAATGAAGGGCAGGTCGGACCAGGGGGGCTGATGCGATTTAATCCATAGCCTGAGGGCTCGGGAGTCGGTGGCGCGGATGGCCTCCTCGGTCAGGATCGCCAGGCCGGCGCCGTGCTTCACCTCCTCCACCAGCTCGTCCAGATTGACGCACACTTCGCCTCGAACGCCGGATTCCTGCAGGATCGTCATTGCGACGATTGCATCGCGGCCTTGGGGCGCGACAATGAGGGCGCGCTCGGATGCGGAGGCGGTGATCACTTCTGCTCCATCAACGGCCCTGACTGTCCGATGTAGGTGGGGATGCCGCGGAGAATGCCCTGAAACTCCTGCAGGGGCGCGCCAAGAGCAATGCCCCGGTTGCTGATGTGAAGCTCACGAATGGTATCCTCGTGGGGACCAGTGCGCTTCTTGACAACGGAGATGGCGCGCCTGACACGGCCGAACGCCTCGAAATAGCGGAGCAGAATGACGCTGTCGGCCAGATACGAGATGTCGACCGGCTGCCTCATGTCGCCGACCATGCCGTGTTGCGCGACGGTGAGGAACGTGGCCGCTCCCTTTCGATTCAAGTATTGCAGCACCTCGTGCAGGTGCAGGGTGAGGAACTGCTCCTCCGGCATGGACGCCTTGTATCCGTTGAGGCTGTCGATGCCCACGACGCGTGCCTTGCTCTGGTCCACGCAAGCTCGCACGCGGTGCGAAAACTCACCCGGAGTAAGCTCAGCGGCGTCCATCTGCTCGATGGTCAGCGCGCCGGCGTCCTGCATCGCCGCCAGATCGATGCCGAGCGCCTTGGCGCGCGCGTGGAGGAGGCTCAGCTCCTCATCAAACGCAAAGAGCGCGGCCCGCTCGCCCCGAGCAAACGCGGCTGCGACAAACTGGAGAATGAGCAAAGATTTGCCGGTCCCGGCGGGACCGATGACCAGCGTGCTCGATCCGGCCGCCAGGCCGCCGCCGAGCAATCTATCGAGCGGCTCGAGACCGCTGGTAACAAGGGCCTCGTCGTTGGTCTGACGATGCTCGGCCGCGACGAGGCGGGGAAACAGCTTCACGCCGCCGTGGGCTATTGCGAAATCGTGGTATCCGCTGCGGAACGACTGTCCCCGGCACTTGACCACCCGCAGACGCCGCCGCTCGCCCCCATAGACCGGGGCGAGCTGATCCAGGTGGATGACGCTATGGGCGATGCTGTGGACAGCCCGGTCCATGCTCTCGGTCGTCATGTCGTCGAGCATGATGACGGTCGACTGATGGCGGGCAAAGTAGTGCTTCAAGGCCAAGATCTGGCGCCGGTAGCGCAGCGATCCCTGCGCCAGCAGCCTGATCTCGGATAGGCTATCGATGACAATGCGCTTTGGCTGGAGACGCTCGATCACCTCCAAGATGCGCTTGATCGTCTCACCGAGCTCCAGGTCCGACGAGTAGAGCAAGCTTTGTTGCTGATCGGGGTCCAACACGCTCTCGGGGGGCGCGAGCTCGCAAATGAAAATTTGGTCGTCCAAGGTCCAACCGTGCGACCTCGCGCCCTCGCGAAGCTCGCGCTCGGTCTCTGCCAGGCTGACATAGATGCCCTCCTCGCCCTCAGCGGCGCCGGCCATCAAGAATTGCAAGGCAATCGTGGTCTTGCCCGCTGCAGGACTACCTTCAAGGAGATGCAGGCGATTTCGCGCCCAGCCGCCTCCGAGCACGTCGTCCAATCCTTTGATCCCACTACTCGCGCGGGGCAAGCTCTGATCCAGGGCGTTCATTCGAACGTCTCGACAACTCGAATATTTCGGTGGGGCATCAAAAATGCCGTGGCAGTTACGAACGCGTCTCGAGCCGATTAAGTTCCGCCCCGGAGCCCTGCCTTATCGGGCAAAAGCGATGACTCTCAGTTGAGCTTGATCGAGCCGAAGAGGCGGACGGAGGCGCCCGGCTGCAATACCCTGTCCTTGAGGAACGACACGTGGTTGCGAACCTCATCATCCGTGAGATTCTCACCCTTGATGCCGACCGTGTACTCCGTGGTTGCGCCCGACATCGCAGCCCACGAGTGGGTGTAGCTGACCTCTGTGGACAAAAGCGTGTATCCATCGGTTGGGGTCTCGCCCAGTCCGATCTTGTCCTGGTCGAAGGCGTGAAGGAGGCCGGTTCTGAACAACCACGCCGGGTCGCGGTAATAGATACCGCCGCCGAGGCGGTGCGGCGGGATACGCGGCACGTTTTCACCGTTCGAGAACTCCGCGTTCACGAAATCATACTGACCGTCAACGCCCCAGACCCCGTTCCAGATCGGCGCCACATCGTATTGCGCGGTGAGCTCTGCGCCGTAGAAGGTCGCATCGCGCTGTTGGAAGGTTATCTGCTGAAGCTCCGCAGCGCCCGGACTACACGAGGCAAGGGTGTCGTCACAGAAGACGCCCGGCGTCACCTGCCTGTAGATGAAGTCTGCGAACTGCGTGTAGTAGACGCTCGTATCGAAGCGCAGGTCGCCTTCCGCGCGTTTGAACCCCACCTCAACTGTCTTCGCCGACTCTATGCCAAGATCGGGGTTGCCGATCTCGAAGGTGCCGCTTGCCTCGTGCGCTCCCTTCGAAAAGAGCTCGGAGGCTGCCGGAGCGCGTTCGACATAGGCCGCGGTGAGGCGAGCGACGATGTCGCTCGGCAGGTCGTAGAGGGCGCCGACGCTGCCGCTCAATGGCACAAACGACGGGTCGCGACCTACCAGGGAGGGCGCTCCGAACGGATCTTCGATGCCGATGCCATCGACATTGGTCCATTCGATGCGTCCGGCCGCCTGAAGGCTAAGCGGCCGAGAAACCAGCTCCTCGAAGATGAACCCGGCAACCTGATCGGTGGTCGACGGCTCCAGCAGGTTGTCGCCCTCAAAGCTGAGGCCCGTCGTCTCGCGGTGATCAATTTGGATGCCGGACGCACCCCGGACCTCGCCAAGCGCGGTGGCGAACGCCTGATGCTGGACCTCGATCCGGCCTTCCTGCTCCTCGTTGAGGAAGCGCGCGCCAATCTCACCGTCCGGCGCCACCTCGTTGTGCTGGTAGTCGCTGGCGCCGAACCAGTAGCGGACTGCCTCGATACCTCTCGACTCGGGGCGCCATTCGCCCTTCGACATTATCTTGTCCTGCTGCATGTCGATGTGTGCGTCCTCGCCGGGGATCCCGTAAAGGCTGTTGAACTCCGTGAACGAGACGCCGGCATAGCCATCCTGGCCGACCCACGAGCCGCCGAACGACACGCCGTCCGTGTCAACGAACGAGTTGGACTGACGTCCGTGCGGCGTGTCGTAGTCTTCCGCCTGCCGCTTCCCCGCGTCGGCATGAAAGACGAAGTTGCCCGAGCCGGCGTTGGTGCTGAATGACCCGTCGCGTCCCTCGTCGACCGACGTGAGCCCACCGCGCATCTCTGCATCGAAGCCTTTCCTCGGCATAAAGGACGGAATTCGATCGTTCTCGACCGACACCACGCCGCCGATCGCCTGGCTGCCGTAGCGCAGGGTGGCGGGGCCGCGCACCACCTCGACACGATCTGCGGCATACGGGTCGATGGGGAAGGCATGGTCTTCCGAGATCGCCGAGACGTCCTGCGAGCTGATGCCGTTTTCCTGAATGCGGATGCGATTCTCATCAAGCCCGCGGATGATCGGCCGATTGGCGCCGGGCGCGAACGTCGAGCCGACAATGCCGGGCTTGCTCATCAGAGTGTCCGTGAGCGTCGGGCCGCCGGTGGCCCCGATCTCGCGCGCCTTGGCGACGGTGACGGCAACAAACGCCTCGTCGTCGACGATGGCGCCGAGCAGCGGCTCCAGCTCGGCGCTCGCAAGGGGTGCAGACTGCGTCACAATCTGGCCGGTCACCGCCGGCGCACTCGCCTTGGGCTTCCTCGGCTTCACGACGGGGCTCGGCGTCGTGACCTCAATGGGCGGGAGCTCGGCGGGAGTAGTCGGCTTCTCCTGGGCGCTTGCAGATGCGCTGAAGGCTAAGACCGCACACATGATCGCAATGGGCCTCAGCGGCGACGGCGTAGGGCGCATGAGGGCACTCCTCTTTACGGATGTTATATTATCCGTTAGTGAAGAGGCGTGCGAGACGCAATCGAGGACTGGCGGCGAAACGGGCTCTACGCAACTTCAGACGGCGCGGCGTTGCGCCGGAAGCACACGACCTTTCATTGGTTCGTGGCTATGCCATCGCGCGCTCGGATCGGCGATCCGCGAACCGCTCAGCCCGCGGGCCGCGCAAACGGACTCGGGTCGAGGAAGCGACGGAGCACGTTCTCGGTGATGCGCGAGACGTTGTTGTTGTAGCGGTTCTCGAAGAGGCTACCGGCCCAGGAGATCGAGCCCACGGAAAAGACGGCGCCGTCGTTCGGCGTCTCGAAGAGCACGATGTCGGCCCGCACAATCGGGTTCTCGTCACCGCCGAGGGCGGGGCCTGTCTCGAGAAACTCCTCAGGCACCAGGAAGTAGGCGTTGGTATGCTGCTCGGACGAAGCCAGAATGTAGGCATTGGGCGGCGTGCCGAGCTCAAACCCGGCGCGGTCGAGCTCGAGACCCGCGGCGCCGCCGCTGACGAGGCCGAAGTTGCCGATCAGCTCGTCCGTGCCGATGCCATCGAACACGAAGGCGACCTCGGGCTTGAAGCTGTCGGGCTGGCGCCGGTAGTAGGATCCGAGATCGAAGCCCTGCGCGGCAAAGCCGACGCCGACCAGCTTCTGCGGCGAACGTCCCTGGCGCAACCAGAGGCCGCCGTAGCGGCCGTCAAAACTGTGATAGTACTCGCCTGCTTCCGCGGCCCATGCCCGAATGCCCGACTCGGCGCGCCGAAGCTCGATCATGCCCGGGCAATCGTGGTGATAGGCGATCCGCCAATAGAAGCCGTCGCCGCCGAGATACATCAGGCGGCCGCCGCGGTTCTTGTAGGCGTCGTAGGCGTCCCACATCTCAGTCGAGGTGTACTCGGGGTGCGAGCCCGTGAGAACGACGGCATAGGGCTTCAGCAGCTCGTAGCCCGCGTGGTGCAGCTCCTCGTCGGTCAGGATATCGACGGCAAAGCCCTTGGCCTCGAGCCAGTCGGTGATGTGGGTGTCGGCGTTGAACTGCCAGAGCTTGGACTGGCCGAAGCCGCCGAGACCCGCCTGCGTCTTAGGGCGCATCTGCACGATGGGCCGCAGGCGCGAGGAATAGCATATGCCGCTTCCGTCCGAGTGGGCGTCGTAGAGCGAGCCGCCGTATTCCCAGTGGGCATTGAGGAAGAGGTCTGGCGGCGTCAGGACGTTGAGTATGTTGTTCAGAAGCTCGCCGTTGGCGCCGTCTGTGTTGAGGTGGTCGTTGCCGTAGGCCATGTAGCTCGCCGTCGGCAGCACGAGCGCGATCCTCGCCTCCTTGCCGGGCGCGGGGCCGACGGCGAACGGGATGTATTCCTCCGCGCCGGGAGCTCGCAGGCGTGCAGCGTAGAGTCCGCTCGGCATGTCGTCCGGGATGGTGAGCGAGAAGTCGGTCTCCCAGAGGGCGTCGTAGACATCGTCGTCGTGGAAGTGGATGGCGCCCCACTGCCCGGGCGCCTGCTTCCAGTCCATGAACTCGCCGGTCCAGTTCCAGCCGGCCATGGCGCGGGCCGGAAAGTTGACGACCTTGCCGTGCAGGGCGTGCCTGGACTTGTCTGCGGCCCGCTGAGAGCTCATGCCCTCGCTGAAATCCCAAGCGCCCACGACGTCCGCATCCTGAGGCGGAAGCGCCGGGCCCGCAGCACCCCGGCATTCCGCATCCGAGAGCGCACGGCCATAGACGCGCGGGCTGTCGATCTTGCCGTTGAAGACGGCAGTCGGCCCCTTGATCTCGCCCGGGCGCAGGCCGGAGTGAGAGGCGAAGTAGAGCGGGGTCGCGGTCGTCGCCGGCGTAAATTGGAGCGCCTTCTCGGCCAGCCCCGCGTCGTCGATGCCGGGAACGGGCTCAGCCGCGACCTGAAAGACGCGGAGCGCACGCCGAGCGGCATCGAAGCTCGCGCCGACGCGATACCAGCGCCGGATCTGGAGGGGGCGACCGACGCCAATGACCTCGACGCGGCCATCGCCGGCGCCAATCCGCATGGCGATGCTGCCGGCCTCATCGATGATCAGTGCAAATCCACGCGAGCCCTCAGACCACTTGCTGATGATCGCCTGCTCGCCCTTCGTCGGCGTCGTCGGCCAGATGAAGGCCTCGACCGAGAAGCTTTCGAGGATCTCCAGCGGCGGCGCGCTCGCGACCTCGACGAAGGAGCCGGCTTGAATGTGCTGGGGCCGACCCTTGTAGCGGCCGTTGGCCGGCGTCGCGATCACCTGCTCCTTGACGCCGGGCCCCGCGGGGTTGGTGTCGCCGCAGATGATCCTCACGATCTCCGCGACATACTCGACCGCATCCTCGGCGTTCACCTTGAACGCGATGGTGTCGCCCGGACGGCCATAGAGGCGATCGCTGTAGCCCGTGATCTTCAACATAGAGGTTTTCTCTTGCCCGCCTACAACCCGACCAAGTCCTGACCCGTGTGCTCCTTCCAGCGCAGGCGGAACACCGCGCGCTCGGCGGACAATAGGTCGGAGAAGTATTCGTCCAGCAGGGGGACGGGCTCACCGCGCACGCCCGTCAGGCGGGCGAGCCGCCACCTGGCGTGCGGCTCAACCTCGACAAGCACATGTTTCCCCGCGAGCGGCTCGCCTCGGAACACGTTCAAGATGCGTTGCAGGCCGGCGCTATGGCGGCCGACGGGCTTGTCCATGAACTCATGGGCGAACGGCAAATCCTTGATCGGATCGATGCGATAGATGGAGCGTGTCATCGACCTTGCTCGCCTCGCGTTTCAGGAGCCAAAGACTATGCACATACGGTTACAGGCAGGAAAGCCCGTTCTTTGGGCAATGTAGCCGCGCGCTGCTTGGCGATGAAAACCCCAAGCACGGAGTTGGTCACTCGAGCGGGTCGGTGCGGTACAGCGTGACGCGCAGGCCGCCGTGGGGCACTGGCGGACCCGGCGGCAGGAAGGGCAACGCCGTTGCGCGAGCGAGCGCGGCTTCGCTCGTCACGAGGCCGACGCGCCAGTCGCGGAAGCGGGTCTTGAGGGCCTGGCCGAGGGCGCGGTAGAGCACGGCGAGGCGCTTCTTCTCGCCGATGCGGTCGCCATAGGGCGGGTTGACGATGACGAGGCCGGGCGACCCCGGCGGCGCAGCAAGATCGCTCACCGTCTGCTTCTCGAACTCGGTGACGTGGGCGACGCCTGCACGATCGGCATTGGCGCGGCTCGCCACGATGGCGCCGGCGTCGCGGTCGCGGCCGTAGAAGCGGACCGTGGGCGTGCCGACACTCCGCGGGCCGCGAAGACGCTCCCACGCGGCCGCGTCGAAGGTCGCTAGCTTCTCGAAGGCGAACGAGCGGGCGCGGCCCGGCTGCAAGCCGCTCGCGATCTCGGCAGCCTCGATCACAAACGTGCCGGATCCGCACATGGGATCGACGACCGGCTCGCTGCCGGTAAAGCCGCACTGGCGCAGGAAGAGCGCGGCGAGCGTCTCGCGCATCGGGGCCTTGGCGACGGCCTCCTTGAAGCCGCGCTTGTGCAGAAGCTCCCCCGAGGTGTCGACGCTCAGCGTGCAGAGATCGTTCTCGATGCGGGCCGCGATGGTGACCTCGGCGTCGGACGAGGGCGGCGCGCCCAGCCTGGCGGCGATCGCCCGCTCGATGCGCTCGGAGGCGGCGCCCGAGTGGTAGATGCGCGACGTCCTGCAGGTGGTCTCGACGCGAAAGGCGGTATCGGGGCGCAGCACATCGCGCCAGGGCAGCGCGCCCGCTCGATTCTCGAGGTCGGCGAGGTGGACCACGCGGAAAGCGCCCACGCGGGCCAGGATGCGGGTCGCGCCCCGGATCTCAAGGTTGGCGCGCCAGACCTCGGGCCAGCCGCCCTTCGTCACAACGCCGCCGGGTACGGCCTTGCCGCCCTTGAACTTGCGAGACAGCACCTCCGCCAGCAAAACGGGCTCAAGTCCCGGAGCGGTGGCCAGAAAAATCTCGAAATCGGTGCCTTTCTTCATGAGGCGTGCATAGCGGGACGGGGCGCGCCGAGCGAGGGTTTTGTGGGCGCTCTCGGTCTGCGGTGCGCACGTCGACGAAAGGCTTGCATCACTGCCCCTGCGCGCGCTGCCGCGTGTGCTAAGTGGCGTGCAGCCGGGCACCGGCCAATTTGATGGCCGGCGCGCGCGCTCACATGATGCAGCAGCCGCCGCCGAGAAGCATATCCGCTTTCTTTCGCTGCTCGTCGGTCAAAACCTTGTAAAGCGCTTCGGTCGCGGGCGTCAGCCCCTTCAGACCGTCGGCCATGCTCTGCATGGCCGCGGCGTGAGCACGGATGCGGTCCACCGCGCTCCCCTGCTGCATCGCCTGCCCCATCGTCTTGTGCATCTCCTGCATGAGGGCGGCCTGCGCTTTGACGGCAGCGACGTAGCCGGTCCAGGCATCGGCCTGCAAGTCGGCGATGGCTAGCTCCGCCTTGAGATAGGCGAGGCGGCCCTCCACCATCGGACCGATGTCCATCATCATGCCCGGGCCCATCATCGGGCGGCCCATCATGCCCTGGCCCATCATGCCGGGGCCCATGCCCACCACTCCCGGGCCCATCATTCCCGGGCCCATCATGTCTTGACCCATCATTCCGGGGCCCATCGTGGGAGCCTGCTGCTGGTCCTCAGCCCAGACGCCCGAGGCTGCCGACATCGCCAGCAAGGCGGCCGCAGCGCGCGCAACGTTCAACCTGCCGTTCATGGCTCAATCCTCCCGCGCTGGCTGGATACCGAGACCGCCCGCCGCGCAAAGCTCCGCTCGCCTTCTTCGCGAGCTGGAGGAAGGCTACGATTGCAGAGGCGTTGCGCATTTGAGTTGGATCAAGCGCGGCAACGGCTCGCGGCCGGGCGGTCTTGAGGGGTGGGTGAGCCCTAGTTGGCCCTGGAGTTGATGGCCTCCACAGCGCACTGTTCCAGCGACTGGCCTTTGATCCAGCAGCGGAATGCAAAGGACATCGGGGCTGCACTAGGCACGCCGGCGCAATAGTCGAGGGATGAGCCTTTGCAGAATATGTCCTCGGCTGATTGAGGATCTTGTTGCGCAGTGGCGCTCGGCGGATTTGACGCCACGTTCTGATATGCCCGAGCGACGTTGCAGGCATAATCCGCTATTGGACCAATCGTCTCGATCGACGCATCCAGCCGCCGAAGCGCCGCGCTCGCGGCGGTATCCAGCAAGAAGGGACATGCCTGCCAGAACAACGCTGGGTCGATTTCAACGGCGTGCACCGGGACCGCTCGGGCCGTCACCATCGAGAGAAACGCAACGAGCATTGCCATGCGCTTCATGGTGCCCTCCAGCAGTTGCATCCAGGCGCATCATAGAGACCCGTAGCAGTGCCGCCAATGGATCGCCGAAGACAGCCTTCAACAATTGTCGCCGTCCACCACGCACCCGCCGCGATGATGAACGCAGGGCTGCAAGAATTGTGACCGCTCGTGTACGATAGAGCCATGGCCACGAAGCAAGCGACGATCGATTTTCTGCTCGACCAGCTTTCGCGCGTCCGTGATGTTTCCGCGCGCAAGATGTTCGGCGAATATGCTCTCTATTGCGGTGACAAAGTCGTGGCACTCGTGTGCAACGATACGCTGTTCGTGAAGGTGACCAATCCTGGCAAGGATTTCGTCGGCGACCGATACGTCGAAGGCAAAGCGTACCCTGGCGCAAAGCCCTCGATGCTGATCGAGGGCGATCTGGTCGATGACCGCGAATGGCTCTCGGATCTCTTCGAGATCACGGCCACACACCTGCCGGCGCCGAAGCCTAAGAGACCCCGCACGAGAGCTCGCAAACGCTAATCCCACCGGATTGGACCCGAGGATGAATTTCTGCAAGTCGGACATGCGTAGTAGGGCGGCGCTGCACGTCCCTTAGGTCGTCGCGGATCCTTCGCGCGGGACCACGGCCCACAAGATCAGGTAGACGAGAACGCCGGGAAAGCCGACCGAGGCGACGGTCAGCAAGATGTAAGCGAGACGCACGAGGCTCGGGTCGAAGCCGAACCGTTGCGCGATCCCGGCGCATACGCCTGCAATTATCGCGCCGCGCTGGACGCGCACCAGACGCGTGGACCCTGAGCTGTTGGTATCGAGCGTCATAGAGGATTTTCCAGATGCTGAGCGCACGCCTCGTGAACGCGGCAACCACGAGAAGGTTCCGCTCGCCCGCGCCACGGGCCGATCAGGGCCTTCTTATCCCTTCTCCGACACCTTGTCCTGGCTCCTGGTTTCGAAGTCGGCAGCGTCGTGGCGCTCGCGAAGCCGGGTGGCGGGGTCGCCGGTGATGCGGTTCACCATGCGGCCGCGCTGCACGGCGGGACGCGCAAGCAGCATATCGGCCCAGCGCTGGACATTCTTGTACTCGGCGACGCTCAGGAACTCGGCCGCTTCGTAGAGCCAGCCCCTGGCGAGGCCGCCGTACCAAGGGAAGATGGCGATATCGGCGATGGTGTAAGCGTCGCCCGCGACGTAGGCGCTCTCGGCAAGGCGGCGGTCGAGCACGTCGAGTTGACGCTTCGTCTCCATGGCGAAGCGGTCGATGGCGTACTCGAACTTGCTCGGAGCGTAGACGTAGAAGTGGCCAAAGCCGCCCCCGACATAGGGCGCGCTGCCCATCTGCCAGAAGAGCCAAGACAGGCACTCGGCGCGCGGGGCCGGCTCTTCAGGCAGGAACGCGCCGAACTTCTCCGCGAGATAGGTCAGGATGGCGCCCGATTCGAAGACGCGGATCGGGGCGGCGGCGCTGCGGTCCAGAAGCGCCGGGATCTTGGAGTTGGGATTGACGGCCACGAAGCCGCTGCCGAACTGGTCACCCTTGCGAATGTCGATCAGCCAGGCGTCGTACTCGGCGCCGGAGTGGCCCAGTGCCAAGAGCTCCTCCAGCATGATCGTGACCTTCTGGCCGTTCGGCGTGGCGAGAGAGTAGAGCTGCAGCGGATGGCGGCCTACGGGCAGGTCCTTCTCGTGCGTCGCGCCCGCGATCGGGCGATTGATGCTCGCGAACTGGCCGCCGCTCGGCTGGCTCCAAGTCCAGACCTTGGGCGGCGTGTACTCGGGCTGTTCGGTCATCACTGGCATCCAAGATTCGTGAACTGGGCTTTCAAGGAGCGGGCCTAGCGCGAGAGGCCCTTGGCCTTGAGCTCGGCGAGGTACTCGGCCCAGCGCTTGTCCTTCTGCAGCGACAGCATGTGGAGGTAGCTCCACGTGAAGAGGCCGGTGTCGTGGCCGTCGTCGAAGACGATGCGGGTCGCGTAGTTGCCGACGCCGCGCAGCTCGCGGATCTTGACGCTTTTTTTGCCGGCGACGGTGACGCGCTGCTCCTTCGAGTGGCCCTGCACCTCGGCTGACGGGCTCATGACGCGGAGAAGCTCGGCTGGAAGCTCGTGGGTGTCGCGTGTGGCGAAGGTGACGCGCAGCGCCTCGCCACCGTGCACCACCTCGAGCGTCGGGGGCTTCATGCCGCGGCCGGCGGCGTTCTCGAGTTCGGTCCAGGCGCGGGCGGCGATGTCACGGAAGGCTTGCGCGCTCGCGCTCTCGGGTGCGGTGGCGGTGACGGGGCGGCCGGTATCAGACGTCTCGCGCACCTCGATGGTGAGCGGCACCTCGCCGAGGAACGGCACGCCCAGCTTCTCGGCCTCGGCCTTGGCGCCGCCGTGGCCGAAGATGTCGTAGCGCTTGCCCGTATCGGGGGCGATGAAATAGCTCATGTTCTCGACGATGCCGAGCAGCGGAATGCTCACCTTCTTGAACATGGCGATGCCCTTCCTGGCGTCGATGAGCGCCAGATCCTGCGGCGTCGAGACGATGACGGCCCCCGCGATAGGCACCTGCTGGGCGATGGTGAGCTGCACGTCGCCGGTGCCGGGCGGCATGTCGATTACGAGAACGTCGAGGTCGCCCCAGGCCACCTCGCGCAGCATCTGATTGAGGGCGCCGACCACCATGGGACCGCGCCAGACGATGGGAGTGCCCTCGTCGACCATGAAGCCCATGGACATGGCCTTCAGGCCATAGCCCTCGAGCGGCACGAGACGCTTCTGCGCATCGGCCTCGGGCTTGCCGGTGATGCCGAGCAGGCGCGGCTGCGACGGGCCGTAGATGTCAGCGTCCATGATTCCAGCCTTGAGGCCGATCGCCTGGAAGCCGAGCGCAAGGTTGGCAGCCACGGTCGACTTGCCGACCCCGCCTTTGCCGGAGGCGACGGCGACGATGTGCTTCACGCCGGGCACGCCCTGGGTCTGGCGCACCGGAGCCGCGCCTTGAGCCGGCGAAGGCGGCCGATGGCCCGCGTCTCCCGTTGCGCCACGGGCGCGGGCCTCAGTCACGCGAGGATGCTCGCGGCCACTGTTGCCGGTGCCGTTGCCGTTGGCAGGCGGCGCACCTGGCCGCATCTGGCCAGGCGACGCCTCGGCGGTGAGGACGGCGACCACGCCCGCGACACCCTCGATCTCGCGCACCACCTTCTCGGCTGCGCCCCGGAGCGGCTCGAGCTCCTCGGCGCGGGAGGCCGGCACCGTGATCGAGAAATAGACGCGCCCCTCCTTCACGAGGACGTCCGAGACGAGGCCGAGATCGACAATGTTGCCGCTCAAATCCGGACCCTTGACGCGGCGGAGCCGGTCGAGGACCTGGGCCTTCAAATCGGACATACGAGCCTCATCCTGGTGTTGATTGCGGGGGCTTGGCGTCTCTAGACCACCATATCCCTCGGGGTCCTGGCCTACGGCAAGCCGGGCAAACCCGCAATGGCGGAGTTCTTGGGTACAGTTCTCTCTCCGCCCCGTTTCGGATATAGGGAGGCATCCGGCCATTGGCCACGGGGCATCCAGTCCACTGGGGAGGGGACCGGAACGATGAAGACCCTCATAGGCTTGGCCCAGGGAGTCGATCGCATCAGCACGGCGATCGGCCGATGGGCCTCCTGGCTCATCGTCGCGGCAGCAGTGATCTGCGCAATCAACGCCGTCGTGCGCAAGCTGCTCGACTGGAGCTCCAACGCGCTGCTCGACAGCCAGTGGTGGCTGTTCGCGCTCGCATTCCTGCTCGCGGCGCCGTGGACGCTGGCCGTCAACGAGCACATCCGCATCGACGTCGTGAACAGCCGCTTCTCGACCAGGACCCGCAACGTCATCGAGGTCATCGGCCACGTGTTCTTCCTGCTGCCGACGGCGGCGATGGTGGCCTACACCTCCCTCGGCTATTTCTCCACGTCCTACGCCCAGAACGAGCAGGCCTTCAATGCCGGCGGGCTGCCGCAGTGGCCGATCAAGGCGCTGATCCCGGCTGCGTTCGCGCTTCTGTTTCTCCAGGGCCTCGCCGAGCTCATCAAGCGGATCGCGATCATGCGGGGGGAGCTCGAAGAGCAGGCAACCGTCAACAGCTATCAAGAGATCGCGGCAGCCGCGGGAGCAGAGCTGCCCGACCACGACCCGTCGGCGGGCGGCAAGGCATGATTGCGGTGCTGGCCCAGAACCTCGCGCCGATCATGTTCGCTGCGCTCGTGGTGTTCCTGCTGCTCGGCTATCCGGTTGCGTTCTCGCTCGGCGCCGTCGGCCTGATGTTCTTCGTGGCAGGAGTCGAGCTCGCCCCGCACTCGGGCGGCGTCATCACGCTCTCCTGGAACCTTCTGCAATCCATGCCGGGACGCATCTTCGACGTGATGCGCAACGACACGCTGCTGGCGATCCCCTTCTTCACCTTCATGGGGCTGATCCTCGAGCGCTCGGGCATGGCCGAGGATCTGCTCGAGACGATCGGCCAGCTGTTCGGCACGATCCGGGGCGGGCTCGCCTATGCCGTAATCTTCGTCGGTGCCCTGCTTGCCGCCACCACCGGCGTGGTCGCGGCGAGCGTGATCTCCATGGGGCTCATCTCGCTCCCGATCATGCTGCGCTACGGCTACGACCGCCGCCTCGCCGCAGGCGTCATCGCAGCGTCGGGAACGCTCGCCCAGATCATCCCGCCGTCGCTGGTGCTGATCGTGCTGGCCGACCAGCTCGGCCGCTCCGTCGACGACATGTACAAGGCCGCGATCGTGCCAGGGCTCATGCTCGCGGGTCTCTACGCCGGCTATGTCCTCGTCCTGTCGATCCTGAGGCCCGAGGTCGCTCCCGGGCTTCCGGTGGAAGAGATCGGCCACCGAGAGGCGGACGGCTCGCGCGGGCTTCTGCCGCTCGGTGTGCTCGCGCTCGTCTCGGCCCTGTTCGCCGCGTGGATGATGCAGGGCTCCCACCGCTCCGGAACCGACTATGCCATCCTGGCGATGGCCTGGGGGATCGCCTTTGCGCTCGCCGCGGCGCTTGCCAACCGCGGATTGATCCTCGTTGCGGGCCGGGGGCTTCTCTCCGCGCTCGCCGAGCGGGTGACATTCGTCATGGTGCCGCCCCTGCTCCTCATCTTCCTCGTGCTCGGGACCATCCTGGTCGGGGTCGCCACGCCGACGGAGGGAGGCGCCATGGGCGCGGTCGGCGCCATGATCCTGGCGGCCGCGAAACGCTACGCCGACAAGGACGTGCGCCGCTTCAATCTCGCGATCGTGCGGCAGGCGGCGGAGGCGACAGCCAAGCTCTCTGCGTTCGTGCTTTTCATCCTGATCGGCGCGCGCATCTTCTCGCTCACCTTCTACGGCGTGAACGGGCACCTCTGGGTCGAGCATCTGCTCACCTCGCTGCCAGGTGGCATGTATGGGTTCCTGATCGCCGTCAACATCCTCATCTTCCTGCTGGCGTTCTTCCTCGACTTCTTCGAGCTGGCGTTCATCCTGGTGCCGCTCCTGAAGCCCGCGGCGGAGGCGATATTCCGCTCGGCGCCCGAGGCCGTTGCCATCGCCAAGAGCTTCGGCTTCGCCGTCATCACGGTGACGGACCACACGGGCGTCACGCGCGAGATGGTGGCGGACGTCACGCCGTTCGTGGTGTGGCTCGGCGTGTTGCTCGCGGTGAACATGCAGACGAGCTTCCTGCATCCGCCATTCGGATTCGCGCTCTTCTATCTGCGCTCTGTCGCGCCACGCGAGCCCTACAAGGACAAGGTGACGGGACGGCTCATGCCGGCAGTGGCCACGAGCGACATCTACTGGGGCGCCGTGCCGTTCGTCGGCATTCAGCTCGTGATGGTCGCCATCGTGCTCGCGATGCCGCAGCTCGCCATGCCGCCCGCACACAAGACCGTCGTGACTGCTCCCCACTCTCAGACGCAGGCTCATGTGCCGCCTGCCCAGGATCTCCCTGTGAAGGGAGACGGCTTCGCGCTTCCGCACACGCCGCCGGCGATCGAAGGTGGACCGCGAGAAAGCTGGTCCGGCCCCGGCGCGCCGACGCTCGACATGCGCGTTGGCCCGAGCCTCTCTGCGCCCGAGCGCACGCTGCCGAGTACTCCTCCATGATGTAGGCCGATGATAGGATCGCGTCGTGGCGAGTTCAGCGCGACGACACATAAGCGACCAACAATCAAGACCACTCACGGCATGGGGCACGGCCGCAACACTGTGGCATCGCGTTACTCAACGTCACAATTTCACGCTGGAGATGGGCTTCACTCTCTTGCTAAGTGGTAGTCGTGATTGAGCCTTGTACGTGAAAGCGCAAGCGGTGCAGAGCGCGCTCGGCGAAATGCTCGATCCATCGCATCAATCGCAAGCGTCCTGCGTCGCTCAGATCAGCGGGTGATCCGAAAGCCATTCATGCGGAAAAAGAGAACCATCGCCTCAGCGACCCTCCGGAACACGAGCATCGGAGCGCCGGTCGAAGTTCGCCGTCATCCGGGCGCGCGCCGCCTCACGCTGCGCGTTAGCCGCACGCGCCGCACGGTCATCGTCACGCTGCCGGTGCAGTGCGACATCGACGAGGCCGGCTCGTTCATCACGCGCAACATCGAGTGGGTGCGTGCGCGCCTCGACAGCCTTCCCTCCGCCGTTCCGTTCCGGGACGGCGTTTTCGTCCCGCTCCGCGGGGAAGCACATCGCGTGACGTTCGTCGACCGCAACCCGTCGCGCGGGACGGTGGTGCGCAACGTCACGCCAAGCTATCCGGAGCTCCGCGTCGCAGGCGAGGCCACTCACCGACCGCGCCGCCTGCGCGACTGGCTCTCGAAGGAAGCGCTTCGCGACCTCGAGGAGCGCGTCGCGTTTCACGCCAAGCTGCTGCGTGTCGCGCCGAAGAAGATCGCTGTGCGCGACCAAACGAGCCGCTGGGGCTCCTGCTCGACGACGGGCGTGCTGTCGTTCTCGTGGCGCCTCATCCTGGCGCCGCCCGAGATCCTCGACTACGTGGCGGCGCACGAAGTGGCACATCTCAAGGAGATGAATCACGGGCCGCGATTCTGGAAGCTCGTGCGCGAGACCATGCCCCGCCTCGAGGAAGCCAAGCGCTGGCTACAGATCTACGGCATGGACCTGCACCGCTACGGCGCCGTGGAAGACTGAGAGAAGCCGACCATCCCCGGCATCCCGGTCTGCGCCGGATTGCTGTTAGAGACGGAGACCTTAGGCTCAGCGCAGGGCGGGGGGCCGGACGATAATCCGGCCCGTGGTCGTGACGTGGGTGCTGCCTTTGGCACCGCCCTGGGCGTCGGCGAGGTCACGACTTTCGAGCGTGTCGTTGCCGAGCGCCTTCGCGATGAAGTCGTCGGCGATGGAGCCCGCGGGATGGCTCGGCGCATCGACCGGCGGCCTCACGCGCTCGAGGCCGTCCGGCAGCGCCATCGGCGTCTTACCCTGGTGAGCGACCGTCATCACCTCGCGCCAGATGTCAGCCGGCAGGGTGCCGCCGCGCACGTTGTTCATGGTGCGCCCGTCGTCGTTGCCGACCCAGACACCGGCCGTGAGATAGGCCGTGTAGCCGACAAACCAGGCGTCGCGGAAATCCTGAGAGGTGCCGGTCTTGCCGGCCGCGATCTGACCTGCCACGACCGCGCGCCTGCCCGTGCCGCTCGCGAGCGTCTCCTGCAGCATGTCGTTCATGGCGGCCACCGAGCGGGCCGGGATGGCGGGATCGGAGCGCGCCGTGATGCGCCTGAAGAGCACGCGGCCCGCGCCGGTGCGCACCTTGCGGATGACGTAAGGCTCGTTGACGTAGCCCCCGTTGGCGAAGGCGGCATAGGCGCCGGTGAGATCCAGGAGCGACACCTCGGAGGTACCGAGCGCGAGGGAGGCATCGTTGCGCAGCACCGACTTCATGCCGAGCCGGCGCGCGGTGGCCGCGACCTTGTCGGCGCCGACATCGAGCGTGAGGCGCACAGCCACGGAGTTGATCGAGTGGGCCAGCGCGTTGCGCAGCGTGGTCGGCCCGAGATAGCGGCCGTTCTCGTTCTTTGGAGACCAGCCGCGGATCGAGACCGGGGCGTCCTGCACGATACTGTCCGGCGTCAAGCCGCGCTCGACGGCGGTCAGATAGACGACCGGCTTAAACGACGAACCGGGCTGGCGGAGCGCCTTGACCGCACGGTTGAACTGACTGTCGGCGTAGGAGCGGCCGCCGACCAGGGCACGCACGCCGCCGTCCTGCGCGAGCACGACCACCGCGGCCTGGCTGGCGTCGAGCGAGGCGCCGCTCTGCCCGAGCGCAGCCTCGACAATCTCTCCGGCACGGCGCTGCAGGATCGGATCAAGCGTGGTCTCGATGACGATCTCGTCCGGGTCCGCGCTCTCGAACTTGGCCGCGCCCTCGAGCACGTAGTCGACGGCGTAGGCCATGTCGGCCTGGTCAGGCACGCGCATCAGGGAGGAGAAGCGCACCTCGCTGGCGCGGGCAGCCTCGGCGTCCGCCTCCGTGATCACGCCCGCCTCCACCATCTTGCCGATGACGACGCGGCCGCGGGCCAGTGCCTGGATCGGGCTCGCGCTCGGCGCGTACTTGGACGGCGCTTTCAATAGCCCCGCTATGACGGCCGCCTCGGCGACGGAGAGGTCGCGGGCGGACTTGGCGAAGTAGCGCTGCGAGGCTGCCTCGATGCCGTGGGCGCCGCCGCCGAAGTAGACGCGATTGAGGTAGAGCTCGAGGATGTCATGCTTCGAGAGCCGCAGCTCGAGCCAGAGCGCCAGCACCATCTCCTCGGCCTTGCGCGTGACCGTGCGCTCCGACGACAGGAACAGGTTCTTGGCAAGCTGCTGCGTGAGCGTCGAGCCTCCCTGCGTGAAACGGCCGGCGCGAAGATTGACGAGGGCCGCGCGCATGAGCCCCCAGGGATCGAGACCCGCATGCTCGAAAAAGCGACGGTCCTCGGTGGCGACGACGGCATTGGCGACATGCGGCGGCAGCATGTCGAGGGGGATGTAGGCGCGAGAGACGCCGCGCTCGGCGACGAGGCTGCCGTCGCGACCCAGGATGCGGACGACGGGCCCGGTCGCCTTCTGGCGCATGGAGAGCGGGTCGGGGAAGACGAACGTGTAGTAGATGAAGAGCGCGCCCACGGCTGCGGCTGAGCAGAGCAGAAGAACAATGGGTGCGAGGAGAACGACGCGGAAGCGGAGCGGAAGCTCGGAGAACGACCCCGAGCGCGCGGGCGCGCCTTCCGGCATCGGCGCCGGCGTGTGGACGTAGATGGGCTGACCCTCGTAGGGCGGGCCTCCGTCGTTGCGGCCGTCGAAACTCATTGTTTTCGAGCTCCACCACGATGCGTGGCCGACACGCGCTCTTCGAGCCGCGCAACGGCTGCAGCTGTGGCGCGACTATGCGGCCAGCATGGCTAACGCGGCGTTAAGGAATGATTCGCGAGCGGCGACCGCGCCTTACCCAAGGGTGTGAAGTCGGAGCGCCGCCTCAGGCTGCGCGGACGTTGGCGAGAAAGCGGTCAAGCTCCGATCTGAGATCGCTGCTCTCGACCGACAGCAGCTTCGCCGACGCCAGCACCTGCGACGAGGCCGCGCCGGTCTCGTGCGCGCCCTGGTGCACCTCGGAAATGCTGGACGCGACCTCGGCCGTGCCCTTCGCCGCCTCGCTCACGTTGCGAGTGATCTTCTCGGTGGTCGCGCCCTGCTGCTCGACGGCGGCAGCGATGGCTCCCGCGTACTCCGAAAGCCTGACGATGGTCGAGGAGATCTCGTGGATTGCGGAGACCGCCTCGCCGGTCGCCGCCTGCATCGACGTGATCTGGGCTGCGATCTCGCTCGTCGCCTTGCCGGTCTGCGAGGCCAGCGCCTTCACCTCCTGGGCGACGACGGCAAATCCCTTGCCGGCCTCGCCGGCGCGAGCCGCCTCGATCGTGGCGTTGAGGGCCAAGAGATTGGTCTGGCTCGCGATGCTGTTGATGAGGCCAACCACGTCGCCGATCCGCTCGGCCGACTGGGAGAGCTCAGAGACGCGCTCGTTGGTCCGCGATGCCTGCGCGACGGCCGCGCGTGCCATAGTGCTGCTATCCTGAACCTGGCGGCTGATCTCGCTCACCGTCAAGGACAGCTCCTCGGCGGCCGCGGCCACGCCTTGCACGTTCGCCGAGGTCTCCTCGGAGGCGGCGACGACGATCGTGGAAAGCTGCTCAGTCGCGCCCGAGCTCGCGGACATCGCGTTCGCGGTCGTCTCAAGCTCCATCGATGTCGACAGAACCTTGTCGACGATCTTGCCGACGGCCGACTGGAACTGATCGGCGAGACGCTTCATCTCGGTCTTGCGCCCAGCGGCGAGACGGGCTGCATCCTCCTGCTTCTGGCGTGCCTCGGCCTCGGCCTTATCCAGAGCCTTGACCTTGAACTCCTCAACGGCGGAGGCGATGTCGCCGATCTCGTCCTTGCGCCCGAGACCCGGAAGAACGATGTGGAAATCGCCGTTGGCCAGGTGGCGCATGCCATCCGTGATCCGCGTCAGCGGCTCGACGAGGCCCTTGTTGAGCGCCCAGGCGCACGCGACGACGAGGGCGAGCATGAGGCCGGACATGGCGACGACGAGCGCCATGATCCAGCCGTTGTAGCGCTGCGAGCGCTGCTCGGTCTCGGCGACGAACTCGTTCGACCGCCGCACGACCTCGTCAATCTTCGCCCGGTGCGCCGCATAGGCATCGCCCATCTGCTGATAGGCGGCTTTCGCGGTCTCGAGATCGTTGCGGGCGAGGGCCGGAAGGAACTCCGTCTCGGTGATCTGCCAGAAGCGAAGTGCCGGCGCGTGCGCACCCTCCGTCAACTCGGCGCGGATCCCGTCGTCGAACTCCTGGGGCAGCCAATACTCGTGGCGCGAGTCGTAGTCCTTGCGCAGCGCGGCGAGGCGCTCGCGCCGCTTCTCGTAAGAGGACGGATCGTTCAGCGCGAGCGTGGCCTCGAGATAGGACTCGATGATGTACTCGGGCGGGGGCAGGATGTCCGCGAGGAGATCCTTGCCAAGGATGATCTGACCGTAAAGCTGGCTTCCGATCTTCAGAGTGTGAAGGGCGACGTAGCTCGTCGCGGCCATGGCGATGACGCCGGCGATCAGTGCCGCACTCGCAATTTTTGAACTCTTGCCAAATCTCATGGCGGAAGCCTCCAGCCGGTGTGGGGTGGAGTTGAGCACAACACTTATAAAATCGCGTAAACTCATATGTATGTCTGACTTTTTTCAGACATGATCTCAATTTTGCGTTGCAATGCTCTCCGCTATGCGCGTGGATGCGCCATCAGCAACGCTTTGCGCCGTTGGCTGACATTCTTCTCCGCTCAACGAGCGGTGAAGGGGGCGGCGATGAGGGCGAGGAGGATGCGGGCGGCGATTGTGAAGAACATGAAGAGGAGCTGGCGCTCCTCGAGCAGGAGCTCCACCCAGATGTTGTATGCGGGGTTCAAGCCGGTGCCCGTAATCACGCTTTTCAGGTCGCGCGCCCAACCCAACATCATGGAGAGCGTCTCCGGCGAATAGTAGCCGACAGCGGCCACGCCGAAGGCGCCGAGGATCAGCGACAGGAAGATCGTGCTGGTGCCAAACAAAAGCCTGAGCAGCATGGCTCAACTCCCCCTTACGCCAACCCCGCGCCAGCAGCGATCTTGATCCCTCTGCGCGCACTCCCACATGACGTATGCAGTGTTGCGCCGGCCAAACGACCAATTCCCCTGTCTCGAAGGGTAAGTCGAGCGGAACCCGGACACAAGCACCGCGTTTTTTGCCGATAGAGAAAGGCCCATGCTCAACAACACGGTCGAGCGCTATTTGGATCCCGAGATCGAGGCGGCCGTTGCCCGCGTCGAGGCCGTCTCGCTGCTCATGGACAGCCTGTTCGAGATACCGGGCACCAAGGTGCGCATCGGGCTCGATGCATTGATCGGCATCGTGCCCGTGGTGGGCGACCTCATCTCGCAGATCATCTCGAGCTACATCATCTGGGAGGCGCGCCGGCTCGGCGTCTCGCGCTTCACCATGGCGCGCATGATCGGCAACAGCACGATCGACACCGTGGTCGGCATGATCCCGTTCGCGGGCGATGCCTTCGACATCGCGTTTCGAGCCAACCTCAAGAACCTTGCGCTGCTCAAAGCGCATCTCGCGAAGCACGGTCACGTGCGGCGCGGCGGAGCCTCTGGGCAAGTGATCGACGTTGCCTCGCGCGAGGTCGCTTAGCTCGTCGCGGTAGCCTGGCAAGGTTGCAGACGCCTCCTCATCCACAAACGTGACGAACCTGCAACAGTTAGACGATTGCTTGCGGCCGGGCGTCGCAACTCGCGCAAACCACGGTGGATTCGGCTTCTATCCGGTGGCGATTTCCCCCCGACTCAGACCAGAGTTGCACATCTTTTCAACTGATTGTCGTGGCGTCGGTGATGCGTTCGGCTCAAGCCCATCGCGCAGGAAATTCGATGCCAAGGCTCTCCACCGCGCTCATTCTTACGCTCGCCGCTCTCGCTCTAGCGGGATGCTGCCGCGATACGCTCCTCGACATGACCTCGGTCAAGGACGTCGGCGCGCGCCCGCATCACCATCGCCGTGCGGAGAAGGCGAACAACGACAGCGATCGCGAGCGGACCAAAGCCGTCCAAAAGGACGACGACGATGAGGACGACACCTCGAAGATCGAAACGGGCTCGGTGAACGGCGGCCAGAACTGTCAAGGCGCGCATATCGCCTATCAGGCCACGAAAGAGTACCTCAAGAACTTCGGCCCCAAGCCGCCGGATCAACCGGGCGATAAAGGCTCCTGCACTCCGCGGTAGCGGTTAGCCGGCGGCACGGAGGGGTGCGCCGCCGACCAGGGTTGCGAGCACGCGCCAGATCTCGACCATGGCAAGAGAATCGAGCCCACAGTAGGTGAGCAGGTTCTGTCGCGCCGTGGCCGCCGCATCGGCCTTGAGCTCCCCGGTCACGATGGCGTTCCAGGTCTCGCTCGCCGTGGCGCCCTCCTGGATCGCGAGGCCCTTGTAGGAGAGCGCCGGGACCAGCGCTGGCAGCACGTACTTGATCGAGGTGCGGCCCTTGAAGGCCGGGTGCACCAGCATCTGGCCGGTGAACACGTCCATCAGGTCAACCACGCGCGCATTCACGGCGGCAAGATAGGCGGCGTGCTCCGGCAGACGCTCGGCCAGCTTGGCGTTGATGCCCCGCTCGAAGGGCTTGTTCCACACCAGGATCGACCCTTCGCCCGGCAGAGCGCGCTCGAGGGCGGCGACGAACGGCGCGTCGGGGCATGTCGCCTCCGTGAACAGGAACTCGCTGTGGACCGCCTCCGCGCCAGGGCGCGGGATGACATGCAGGGAGAACTGGAACGGCACGTGATTGAATGGCCCGAACCCCGCGAAGCGCGGAAGTGCGCACGGGTAGGTCTCGTAGTCCAGAAACGACAACGGATATGCGAGGCCATCGAGAAAGGCGGCGATGCGGTCCAGCTCCATGTAGGGCTCGCCCCGCTTGGCCGCGCGCACCTGATTGCGCTGCTTGTCGGTCAGGTCGAAATCGTCCGGCACGTCGCGGAGGGCGAGGATGTGCGCATCCACCAGCGCCTTGAGGCGGGCCGGCGAGGCGCCGATCCGCGTGAGGTCGTGGACGCTGTACTCCGGCACGTCGGGGTTGTTGGCGTCGAACGTCGTGCACTGGCTGCTGCGGCCCTTGTAGATGCAGGTACAGGGGGACGCGGGCTGCACGCCGAGCGAAATGAAATCATGTGCGGCGTCCATCTCGGCGCGCACAGCCTCCTTGATCTCGGCGGCGCGGGCGGTGAAGTCCTCGCGCGTGAGGAGCTGCGCGAGATCGATGGTGCCGTCCGATAAATAGTCGCTGTTGAGGCGCACGAGTTTGAGCCGGCCGAGTGGCACGCCGTTCTCCTCGAGCACGACGGCCTGGAAGGCGATGTCGTGGGCGTAGAGCTCGTCCTTGGCCTTGCGGTCCTCGCCGTTGCCGCTGGTCGAGGCCTTGACCTCGTAGAGATCGTAGGCGCCGGACGAGCCGTTCCAGACCAGCACATCGCAGGCGGTGGTGTAGCGGTCGGTCTCGAACACCGGCTGATAGAGAACGGGCGCGCGCGCCTTCACGAGCTGGCGCGTGCCCTCGGCGTCGCCGCGCTCGATCAGCACGCCGCCGGGGAAGAGATCGCGCGCGAGCACGTCGACGTCGTTGCCGATCTCGATGATGGCCTGGTCGAACACCGACAGCGGCACGGCGCGGTAAACATCGGGCCGATGCACCTTCATCCACGCGTTGTGGGCGCACTCGCGATAGACGAGATGATTCGTTTTGCTGAGCTTCATCGCCGCCCGGCCGCAAAGCAGCCGCCCCTGCCGTTGTCATGGCATGCTAGCAGCGTTCGCCGGCGTCGGCGCAATAGCTCGCAATGTCATTGGGGAAAAGCGTACGACATACCCCGCCGCAGAGCATCTTTCAGCTCCAGGGCGGGGCAGCACCTTGCGGCGCCTAACGGGCGTTGAGCGCCCGTCTGGGGGAAAAAATGCGCAAGCGGCCCGCCAGTTCCCTTATTGGCGACGACGTGGGCTGTCCGAGATTTAAGTGGAGCGTCATGCTCCTGCAAATATCGGGCGCAAAGGATCCGGCTACTCTCACGCGCCGACAACCGGGAGCGATCGCATGTCAATCTGCCGCGCGCCGTCCGTCGTGGCCTTCGCCATCGCCGCCATGCTCTGCGCAACGATCACGGCGGCGCGTGCTGAGCCGCTCGTTTGCCCGGCCGTGCCCGACAACCCGGTCAATGCGATGATCAAGCTCTTGGCGCCGCCGCCTTGCGACACCTGCGAGGAGACCAAGGCGGAGCTCGCCGAGCTGACCGAGATCGACGCCAAGCGCACGGCGGATGAGATCAAGCACGCGACGGAGGATATCGACATCTCGGTCGCCCGGTTTCTCGCCGGCGCCGGCATCACCTATGATCCGGCGTTGCTCGAGACGTGCGCCGGCAAGGGCTCGTTCTTCAGCCGGCTATCCGATTTGACGAAGGCCACCTCCGACAATTCCAAGAACACGTTCTGCCGCACGCGCCCCTACGATCTGCCGGGCAACACGCTGCACCCCTTGAAGACGGTGAGCAACAGCCCGTCGTATCCCTCCGGCCACACGATTTGGGGGACGGCCGTCGGCTCGGTGCTGGCCCAGATGATTCCGGAGAAGCGCACCGAGATCTACGAGCGCATCGCGGACTACGGCAGGAGCCGCATGGTGGTCGGCGTGCACTATCGCAGCGACGTCGATGCCGGTAAGATCCTCGGCGCCGCCCTCGCCGCCGACGAGTTCGCCAACGACGACGCTTTCAAGGCCGCCTATCCCGAGGCGACAGCCTGCATCCGCGGCGCGCTCGGCCTGCCCGACCAAGGCCCGCAGCACGCCGAGGCGCCGAAGCCCTAAGGGGCCGACGCACCGGACCAAGGTCCTGGCGCTTGGTGCCGCTTTACTCCGGCACTTTCCGCTTTGCTTTAGCGGAGACTATCGGCGCCTTCCTTGCGGGCCGTTGGCCGGGGTGCTGCTGTGCGGGCATCCGAGACCACCACCTTTGAAGGTTGCGATGCCCAAGAGAACGATCGTCCCGGCCTTGCTGACCATGGCGCTTGCCGGCGCCGGGCCTGTCCTCCTGGCGGAGTGCGGGGCACTTGCGGCGGAGTGCGGAGCCATCAGCGCGTCGGGGCGCGCGGCCAATCCGCTGAATTACGATCCGCCGAAACACTACGACATGGAGGCGCTGGCCAAGGCACGAGCCATTGCGGCCGGGCGCGCTGCGGTACGAGCCAGTTGCCCAGGCTCCTCCTCGACGTGGGACCGCGCCGGCCAGCGCAGCCTATTCTGCGAAGGCTATGCGGGCGGGCTTGCCTGCGAGGCGACCGCGACGCCGGCGCACGGCTGAGCGGCCCAGGCGCATCAATTGGTGCAACCGCTCGCGCGCTCCTGAGCCTTGATGCTGTCGACGAGCTGGCGGTTGGCCTCACCCATCGCCATCCACGCCTGGTCCTGATTGCGAAAGCAGCCGACGTTGCCGAAGGTCGCCAGGGCCTCGGGTGTGCTGAAGCAATAGCTGGCGCTGCGGAAGATGGCGTTGCGCTGATACCAGAGATCATGGCAGGTGGGCGGCGCCCGCGCGGCCTCGGCTTGCCGCGCCGCCTCTGCCTGCCGCTCGGCCTCCAGCCGCGCGGCTTCTGCCTGTCTCGCCGCCTCGGCCTCAGCCGCCTGCTTTCTCACCTCCTCGAGCCGCGCGCGGGCAAGGTCGCCGAAGATCGTGCCCGAGGCCCGCACGATGAAGGCCTCGAGGACCGCCGCGCTCGTCGTGTTGGCGATGGAGGACCAGACCTCGCTGAGCTGGTTGTCGTCGTTTGCGCTCGGAGACGCTGGCGTTTGCTTGGGAGCCTCGGGCGGCTTGCCCTCGCTGCTGCCCTGGCCGGGCTTCTTCGATTGAACGTCCGCGAAGCGTTGCGGTGTGTTGCCCGGCAGGCGCTCGCCGGCCGGCGCGTTTGCAATCTCCTGCCCGAAGGAAGCGCTTGCCGGAGAGCGGACGAATGTTGGATCGCAAACGAAAGGAACGAGCACGAACAAAATCCGCACGAGCGCTGCTCGCGCGACCCGATCGCACGGGTAGCTCATCGCAATTGCTCCCGAAGAGCGTGGCTATCGAATACGACGCAGACGTACTACGTCGGCACGCCTCCAACTAGCACGGATTGATGACAGTCGATCAGGACCTGAGGCCCGGCGCCTCGTAGCCGACGCGCTGGACGTACTCGGTGTAGCCGCCGCCGTACTGGTGGACGCCATCGGGCGTCAGCTCGAGCACGCGGTTCGAGAGCGCGGCCAGGAAGTGGCGGTCGTGCGAGACGAAGAGCATGGCCCCCTCGTAGCCGGCCAGTGCCGCGATCAGCATCTCCTTGGTCGCGAGGTCGAGGTGGTTGGTCGGCTCGTCGAGCACGAGGAAGTTCGGCGGATCGAACAGCATCTGCGCCATCACGAGGCGCGCCTTCTCGCCGCCCGAGAGCACGCGGCAGCGCTTCTCGACGTCGTCGCCGGAAAAGCCGAAGCAGCCCGCGAGCGTCCGGAGCGAGCCGGTACCCGCCTGCGGGAACGTGTCCTCAAGCGACTGGAAGACGGTGCGCTCGCCATCGAGCAGGTCCATGGCGTGCTGCGCGAAATAGCCCATCCTCACGCTGGCGCCGATGGCGACGGAGCCCGAGTCCGGCTTCGTCGTGCCCGCCACGAGCTTGAGAAGCGTCGACTTGCCGGCGCCATTGATGCCCATGACGCACCAGCGCTCGCGGCGGCGCACCTGGAAGTCGAGGGCATCGTAGATGGTGCGGCTGCCGTAGCGCTTGCCGACGCCCTTCAGCGTCGCCACGTCCTCGCCGGAGCGCGGGGCCGGCGGGAACTCGAACAGCACGGTCTGGCGCCGCCGCGGCGGGTCGACGCGCTCGATCTTCTCGAGCGTCTTGACGCGGCTCTGCACCTGGGCGGCGTGGGATGCCCGCGCCTTGAAGCGCTCGATGAAGCGCAGCTCCTTCGCCAGCATCGCCTGCTGGCGGTCGAACTGGGCCTGCTGCTGCTTCTGCTTGAGAGCACGCTGCTCCTCGTAGAACTCGTAGTTGCCCGAGTAGATTGTGAGCGCGCCGGCATCGATCTCGATGATCTTCTCGACGATGCGGTTCATGAACTCGCGATCGTGCGAGGTCATGAGGAGCGCGCCCTCGTAGCCCTTCAGGAACTGCTCGAGCCAGATCAGGCTCTCGATGTCCAAGTGGTTGGAGGGCTCGTCGAGCAGCATCACGTCCGGGCGCATGAGCAGGATGCGGGCAAGCGCGACGCGCATTTTCCAGCCGCCGGAGAGAGCGCCGACGTCGCCGTCCATCATCTCCTGGCTGAAGGAAAGCCCCGCCAGCACCTCTCGCGCGCGACCTTCGAGCGCATAGCCGCCGAGCTCCTCGAAGCGGCCCTGCACCTCGCCGTAGCGCGCGATGACGTCGTCCATCTCGTCTGCCCGGTCGGGATCGGCCATGGCGCTCTCGAGCTCCTTGAGCTCGGCTGCGATAGCGCTCACTGGGCCGGCGCCGTCCATGACCTCGGCAACGACGCTCTTCCCCGCCATCTCGCCCACGTCTTGGCTGAAATAGCCAATGGTGATGCCGCGATCCACGGATGCCTGCCCCTCGTCTGGCTGATCCTCGCCCGTAATGAGGCGAAACAGCGTGGTCTTGCCGGACCCGTTGGGGCCAACGAGGCCGACCTTCTCGCCGCGGTTGAGAGCGGCGGAGGCCTCGACGAAGAGGAGCTGGTGGCCGTTCTGCTTCGAAATGCTATCGAGATGGATCATGCGGGCGGGATGTTGCGGCGCCGCGGGGTGCGGCTGGAAGCATGCCGATTACTTGGTCCTGCCGGGCATCTCAAGCGTCACGGCGTCTCAAGGGCGGTGCCTCGCTGTTCAGCAGGCCTCGCCGATGATGAAGCGGGCGATCTGGTCCTCGCGCAGGCCTTTCTCGCTCCTGGCCCAGCCGCGCACGGAGACGCCGGCCTGATGCACCGTGTCGGGGTCGCCCGACACCAGCGGGTGCCACCACGCAAGCCCGCGACCCTCGTCGATGCGCCTGTAGGCACAGCTCTCGGGCAGCCACCTCAAGCTCTTCACGGCCTTGATGTCGATCGAGAGGCAGTCCGGCATGATCTCAAAGCGGTTCGCATAGTCCGTGCAGCGGCACGAGCCGACATCGAGAAGGCCGCAGGCGACGCGCGTCAGGTAGATCTTGCCGGTGTCCTCGTCCTCGAGCTTGTTCAAGCAGCACTGTGCGCAGCCGTCGCAGAGCGAATCCCACTCGGCGGGCGACATCTCGTCGAGCGTCTTCGTCTCCCAGAACGGCTTCTCGGCGCCATCGGCGGACCACACGCCGGCCTCGTTGCCCGCCTCCGCCGCGATGGCGAGCGCGCGCTTCGCGATCTCTTTGGCCGACCGGCGTCTGGCCCGATCTTTCTGCGTGCTCACCGGGCTCCCTCGCCGCTCCCATATCTCGTGCGGTAGCTCACCGCGTCGCCGAGGTCTGCCGCCGCGAACACGCCTCTCGCGACCGCGCGCGCGACGCAATCGGCCGCAATCGAGCCCAAGCGCATGAGCTGCACCAAACGATCCGCTTCGGCAAGCGCGAACTTGCCCGTCGACAGAACGAAGATCGAATCGCCGTCGACATGAGAATGGACCGGTCGAAGAGCGCGGGCCAGCCCGTCGTGGGCCATGATGGCGATGCGACGCGCCTCCGCCTTGGTCAGCGTGGCATTGGTGGCGACGACGCCGATGGTCGTGTTGCCGCCGGGCGCGAGCGGGGCGAGGTCGGCGCGGGTGCCGCCAAAGGGATCCTCGGCCGACGGTAAAGGCCTCGTCGCGGGCCAGCCGAGGCCGCCAAACTCGTCCGTGAGCTCGTAGGGGGCTGCCCAGAAATGCGGCGTGCCCGGGATGGTGGGCGAGCCGAAGGCATTGACGGCGATGAGGGCGCCCACCGTGAGCGTGCCGTCGGTGGCGCTGGCCGAGCCGAGGCCGCCCTTCAGGTTGCCGGCCATGGCGCCCATGCCGGCGCCGGAATTGCCGAGCGCGAAGTCGCGCCCGGCGCGCTCGCAGGCGAGCCGGCCCCAGTCGCGGTAGGGCGGCGTCTCGCCCCAGCCCTTGTCGCCGCCGTTCGGCAAATCGAAGAGGATGGCGCCAGGAACGACGGGCGAGACACGCGGCGTGTTGCCGAGCGCAAAACCGCGGCCGCGGGCCCCAAGCCAGGCCACAGCGCCAGACATGGCCTCGAGGCCGTAGGTCGAGCCGCCCGACAACGCGATGGCGTCGACGGCGTCGACGAGGCAGGTGACATCGAGCGCGTCGGTCTCGCGCGTGCCCGGCGCGCCCCCGCGCACGTCCACAGCGGCCACGGTGCGCGCGTCCGGCAGGACGACGGTGACGCCGCTGCGAACGGCCTCGCATTGGGCGTTGCCGACGGCAATGCCCTCGACATCGGTGATGAGATTGCGCGGGCCCGGGCGGATCGACAGCATGGGGCAGGCCCTCGAGATGGGCGGCGCCGGCCGAGGATGGTCAGCGCCGGCTGGTCGATAATACGGATGGTGCCCCTGGCCCGACTCGAACGGGCACGTTGTTGCCAACAACAGATTTTGAGTCTGCCGCGTCTACCGATTCCGCCACAGAGGCATGCAAGGAAATCAGATACTTATTAGTTTCCGTGCTCCCGCGTCTAGCGCGGCGCAGGCCGGAATGCAAGGGCGGCATCCGGCCTACCCCCGACAACACAGCTGCGTTAAGGGCTGCTCAGCGTGCGAGCCGATGAAAGCGCTCGACGGCCATGCGCTTCAGGAGGAGCCCGTCGGGCGCCTCGTACACGGCCAGGTCCCTGATCATCTCGGCGAGCCGCTGGCGTCGCCCAATGTCCGCTTCAGAAAGGCCCAAGTCCCTGCATGCCAACTCGAATGCGACTTTCAGCTCGCGCAATCCAAATTCGGGGGATGAAACGCCCAATGTCCACCTCTGATACCAATTTGCGGTGCTGCTTTGGAAAACGACAGGGGCGCAACGAGGGCGGCTCGGAGGCAATCCACGGAAAATGAAGTGGCCGCCTTGGCGGGGCTGCGCTTCCAACTATTGCGATGCGGGCGATTGTATCTCGACCGGCTTGACGCTCAGCGCGGTCCTGAGGCCGTCGGCGTTCCAGTTTCCGAATGCGAGATACATGGCGCCGAAAACGAGGGCGACGGCGAGGACGACGTTGCCGATGAACGTCGAGATGCGCTCAATCATGGGTTCCTCCGGGAGCATTTTTCATGGAACGGCCAGGCCCGGCGAGGGTTCCCCTCGCTGCAAGCCATGAACGAGCGCTCACGCGAAATGGGAGGAAAGCCACATGCCAAAGGTCAACAAGAACGTGCACTTGGACTACGCCGAAGGGCCGCGGGAGCAATACGGGGAAGGCACGCGCTACCGCAAAGAAGATCTCACGAAGGGTGCCGACACTGCCAACAGTCACGACGGATTTGCGGGTGGCGACCGGCCATCGCGACCGGTGCCCAATCCGCGCCTTCCCCAAGGAGATTAGCGCCGCCGCCGGTCCTCTTGCTCTCCAAGCCGCGCCGCCCTCTCCGCACATGCGAGCGCAAGCAACAGCCGCGCGATTTCCAGGGGCAAGGGCTGGCGCTCGGATTCGAATTCCGTGCGGAGGCGGCGTCCGCACGCATCAAGGTCAAAAGTTGCATCTAAGATCATCAACTTACTCTCTCTTCACCTCCTTCTCGGATGGGTGATGTCGCTTGGAATCACGAAAGGACGCTCCCATGGGAGAGCGTCCTCAGCGGATTGGACGAACTTCGCAGGCTCCGCCGCGCAGCGGTCCAGCGGTTGCGTGGCAGCCAGCACGCGGAATAGGGGCCATGCGCGCCTTACCGCTTTCACCGCATCAATGACGAGATGCTGCCTGGGGTTCCCCGTCCTCGAGCGCTGGCGAGCGCTGGCCGGCTCGCGATCGAGGACGGCGCCGCGGCCTACTTCCACGTGAAGGTGATGCGGCCGGTGCCGTGGATGTGCTCGGCGATCTGCACATGGTCGCCGACGTGGGGATCGGTCTTCTTGTAGACCATGACGTGGACGAGCCGCCCGTCCTCGAGCTTCACATCGACGGCGAGGCCTTCCTCGATGGCCTGCGAGGACGTGCCGACGAGCGGGCCGATCTTCTCGATCACGCCAGGCACGTGCCGGGTCTCTACCGTTGCGTCGAGCCCGGTGAACCAGAGGCCGCCGGCTACGATGGCGACCAGCGCGACACCGGCTGCGATCCACTTGCCACGCTCGAACCAAAGCTGGCGCTCCAGCCGGCGCCTCGTCTCCATGCGCATTGCATAGCCCCCATGTCGTCGGGACGGGAAGGCCCAGGCCGCCCCAGTTTTCCGCGGTATATAGCGGGGTCGCGGCAGGTTGCGAAGAGCCGGATTGGAAAAGGCGGGTCTTGGGGGCCCAAATGATGAAGACGTCGGTATTGTTCAGATGATCAACGCCCCTAGGGGAGTAGCTCCCGCGGACGCGCCCGGCCGCATCATGTCCGGCCGGCTAGCTCGTCGGGCCGTCCCAGACATAGGTGCGGAAGCCGAGGCTTGAGGCCTGCCTGCGGAGCGTGACGCGGGCGCCTTTCTCGGGAAGCGCCGGCGCCAGCGTGTCGACGAGCACGAGAGAGCCGTCATCGAGCTTCACCTGAATGGACGGGTAGCGCTGCCCGGTGTTGGGATCGTTCTGCCAGACCGCCCACTGCACGACGCCAGAGACCGCGTGCTCCTCGGGGCCCATCTGCAGGAGATAGATGTAAGCGGCGAACGCGACGACGACGGCCGCGATCAAGCCGATCGCGCGGCCGCTCCAGCGTTGCTGGCGATCGAGCTTCTTGCGCGTCTCCTCTCGCATCGCGCTCTCCCACGCGGGGCGTCAGGCCGCCTTCTCCTGGCCTTCGACAAGACGGACGATGTCGGCCATGATGTCGTTCAACTGGAAGTCCTTTGGCGTGTAGACGGCGGCGACGCCGAAGCCCTTGAGCTTGACTGCGTCCTCGGGCGGGATAATGCCGCCGACGACGACGGGCACGTCCGACAGGCCCTCCTGGCGCATGCGGTCCATCACCTCGCGCACGAGCGGCAGGTGGGAGCCCGATAAAATCGATAGGCCGACGACGTGCGCGCTCTCGTCGACGGCGGCGCGCACGATCTGCGCAGGCGTGAGGCGGATACCCTCGTAGACGACCTCCATGCCGACGTCGCGGGCACGCACGGCGATCTGCTCGGCGCCGTTCGAGTGGCCGTCGAGCCCGGGCTTGCCGACCAGGAACTTGATGCGGCGGCCGAGCTTGGCGGACACCGCCTCGACGGCCGCGCGCGTGGCGTCGAGCCCCGATCCGCTGCGCTCCGGCGCGGCCTGGGCGACGCCGGTCGGCGCGCGATACTCGCCAAACACTCGGCGCAGCGTGGTGCCCCATTCGCCCGTCGTCACGCCGGCCTTGGCGCAGGCGATCGAGCTTTCCATGATGTTGCGGCCTTCCTTGGCGGCGGCCTCGAGATCAGCCAGCGTCTTGGTCACGGCCTTGGCATCGCGCTCTGCGCGCCAGGCCTTGAGGCGCTCGACCTGCTCGGCCTCGACGGCCGGGTCGACGACCATGATGGCTCCCTCGCCGGAAGTGAGCGGCGACGGCTCAGTCTCCGTCCACTTGTTGACGCCGACGACGATCTGCTCGCCGGTCTCGATCTGGCGGAGTCGTGCCGAGTTGCTCTCGACCAGGCGGCGCTTCATGTAGTCAATGGCCGCGATGGCGCCGCCCATCTTTTCGAGGGTGGCGAGCTCGGCCTTCGCTTCCTCTTTCAGAGCGTCGACCTTGCGCGTGATCTCGGCGGAGCCGTCGAAGATGTCGCCGTAGTCGAGAAGGTCGGTCTCGTATGCCATGATCTGCTGCATCCTGAGCGACCACTGCTGGTCCCAGGGCCGCGGCAGGCCCAGCGCCTCGTTCCAGGCCGGGAGCTGCACGGCGCGGGCGCGCGCCTTCTTCGAAAGGGTGACGGCCAGCATCTCGATCAGGATGCGGTAGACGTTGTTCTCAGGCTGCGGCTCGGTGAGGCCCAGACTGTTCACCTGCACGCCGTAGCGGAAGAGGCGGTGCTTGGCGTCCTTCACGCCATAGCGCTCGCGCGTGATCTCGTCCCAGAGCTCGGTGAAGGCCCGCATCTTGCAGATCTCGGTGATGAAGCGGAGACCGGCATTGACGAAGAACGAGACGCGGCCCACGACCTCGCCGAACTCCGCCTCCGGCACCTCGCCAGAGGCCTTCACCGTGTCGAGCACGGCTATGGCAGTCGCAAGCGCGTAGGAAAGCTCCTGCACCGGCGTCGCGCCCGCCTCCTGCAAGTGATAGGAGCAGACGTTGGTCGGGTTCCACTTCGGAACCTCGCGGTAAGAGAAGACGATTGTGTCCTTGATCAACCGCAGCGAGGGCGCGGGCGGAAACACATAGGTGCCGCGCGAGAGATATTCCTTGATGATGTCGTTCTGGATGGTGCCGGTGAGCTTGCCGCGGGAGGCACCGGTCTCGTCGGCGGTCGCGACGTAGAGCGCGAGCAGCCAAGCGGCCGTTGCGTTGATCGTCATCGACGTGTTCATCTGGTCGAGCGGAATGCCGTCGAGCAGCACGCGCATGTCGCCCAGGTGCGAGACCGGCACGCCTACCTTGCCCACCTCACCCTTGGCGAGCTCGTGGTCCGAGTCGTAGCCGGTCTGCGTCGGCAGATCGAAGGCGATGGAGAGGCCGGTTTGGCCCTTGGCCAGATTCTTCCGGTAGAGCTCATTGGACTTGGCGGCCGTCGAATGGCCGGCATAGGTGCGGAACAGCCATGGCTTGTCCTTCTCCGGCTTGGTGCCCGCGGTCCCGCCACCCGTTTTAGTCGACATGCACCGAACCTCGCGCCCAATCTCGGAAAAGCCATCGGAAAATTCCAATAGCCTACAGTCACGCGTGCGCAAGGCAAAAGTCTATTCGTCACGGGACGCGGCGTTGAGATCTACCGCCAGATCGGTACTGCGCCGAGCTTCTCCCGCTAATTCGCAAGCCGCTCCTTCTGCAACGTGTCGCGGAGGCAGGGCGTCCCGTCGTCAAGCCGCTCGAGCTCCCCGATTTGATGCCTGCTTCGCCGTGGGCATTCCAAGACGCATGGAGGCCGCTCAGCTGCTCGGCGGCTGGCCGGTCCACACCTGGACAGTTTGCGCGCACCTCACCCGAAGATCCCGGCGATGCTGCTGAGCACCTTGTAGGCATCCCGAGCTGCCCTCCTGTGCTCGTCCCTCATTTGCCTCTTGGCAAAATTCCTCGACGCGCATCCGAATTATTATCCGGGTGATATTGACGTTCAAATATTATCCGGGTAATAATGTTCCGATCGCAAAGAGGAGCCGTGCCTTTGCCGGATTTTGCTTCCAAGCCCTGCACTGCCTTCGACAACCATCGGCGGCTGGCCCAGGGGTCGCTCGGCGACGTCGCGCTGGCGGTCAAGAGCGCCAGCGAGCGAGGGGTCACGGGGCCCCTGCTCACCTTCGACGATGCGACCGGAGAGGTCATCGATCTCGATCTGCGCGGCAGCACGGCGGACATCCTGAGACGTCTGGCCGAGCGTGGCGCGGATGCGCGCGCTGCGCCGGCCCTCCACTCTCAGTTGGAAGGCAATAGCGATAGCATCGCCTCGCGCGGGCGAGGCAGGCCTAAGCTCGGCGTGGTCGCGCGCGAGGTCACGCTTCTTCCGCGCCACTGGGACTGGCTCGCCGCTCAGCCGGGCGGCGCTTCCGTGGCATTGCGCCGACTGGTGGAGGACGCACGGCGCGCTGGCGGCGGACAGGACAAAGCTCGAATCGCACGGGAGGCCTGCTATCGCTTCATCTCGGCCATGGCCGGCGACATGGCGGGGTTCGAGGAAGCCACGCGCGCCCTCTTCGCGGGACGCCACGAGGTGCTCGAGGCAGAGATGGCAGCGTGGCCGAAAGACGTTCGCGCCTATGCCCTGAGGCTCGCTCAGGGCGAGGAAGCGCGTTCTCGCGGCGATGGACGGTAAACGGGGCGTGCTGAGCGGCCGCGGGGGTCGGCGCCGATCGCGGGCCTCGGCTTACGCGCGGTGATGGCCCCGCAGAGACAGGTGAGCACCATCATCACAACGAGGGCAGCGATCATGCCGAGCATGGCGCCCACGGCGGCGTTGGTGCTGTGCTCGGTGCTGTAGAAGAGCCCGGCCATACGGCAGGCATAGATGCCCGCAAGCCCGCCCCAGAAGAGCGCGGGGGCAAAAACCCAAGACAGGCCCTTGACGGGGAGCATCGCGCGCATGACCGCAAAGGCAAGCAGCGTCAGAACGCCAACGATCACATAGCTTGCTTCGTCGGCTTGGCCGATGCCGCGCAGGATTTCGAGGGTGGCATCCAAAACCATGGGTCGAGCGGCTCCGGAGATCGGACTTTTCCAGCCAACCCAAGACCCATAGCACGCGTTGATTAACTCTTCGTTGGAACCCCTCCAAGCTCTACTCCTTGGAATTGCGAGCAAATGCGCGTCTGCGACGCCACTCTGACATGCCGCCGTCACAAGCTCTTTATTGCGGCGCGAAAAAATGCTTGAAACGAGACGCAAGGCACGGCGAGGCACGATCGGGAGCAGCCTCGGCCTGGGGGAGCCTCACTTCTTCGCGTCAGGGAGAGACGAAAGCATGTCGAGCCAAAGCGCCGCAACCAAGGGCAGCAGCACAATAACGGCTGCGCCTGCGGTAGTCGCGGCCACCAAAGACCTCTACGAGATCGGCGAGATTCCGCCGCTTGGCCACGTTCCGAAGAACATGTACGCGTGGGCCATCCGTGCCGAGCGGCATGGCGAGCCCGACAAGGCGATGCAGGTGGAAGTGCTGCCAACGTGGGAGCTGGACAGTCACGACGTCCTGGTTCTCGTGATGGCGGCGGGCGTCAACTACAACGGCGTCTGGGCCTCGATGGGCGTGCCCATCTCGCCCATCACCGACGTGCACAAACATCCGTATCACATCGCAGGCTCGGACGCGTCCGGCATCGTGTGGGCCGTCGGCTCCAAGGTGAAGCGCTGGAAGGTGGGCGACGAGGTCGTCATCCACTGCAACCAGGATGATGGCGACGACGAGGAGTGCAATGGCGGCGACCCGATGTTCTCGCCGAGCCAGCGCATCTGGGGCTACGAGACGCCGGACGGCAGCTTCGCGCAGTTCTGCCGCGTGCAAGACCGCCAGCTGCTCGAGCGACCGAAGCACCTCACCTGGGAGGAGGCGGCCTGCTATACGCTGACGCTCGCCACCGCCTACCGCATGCTGTTCGGCCATCGCCCGCATGTGCTGCGGCCGGGGCACAACGTGCTGGTCTGGGGCGCTTCCGGCGGCCTCGGCTCGTTCGCCGTGCAGCTCTGCGCCACTTCGGGCGCCAATGCCATCGGCGTCGTCTCCGAGGACGACAAGCGCGACTTCGTCATGCAGCTCGGCGCCAAGGGCGTCATCAATCGCAAAAACTTCAACTGCTGGGGACAGCTGCCCAAGGTCAACTCGCCTGAATACAACGAGTGGCTGAAGGAGATGCGCAAGTTCGGCAAGGCGATCTGGGACATTACCGGCAAGGGCGTGAACGTCGACTTCGTATTCGAGCACCCGGGCGAGAGCACGATCGCGGTCTCGGTGCAGGTGGTGAAGCGCGGCGGCATGGTCGTCATCTGCGCCGGCACCACGGGCTACAACCTGACCATGGACGCGCGTTACCTCTGGATGCACCAGAAGCGCGTGCAGGGCTCGCATTTCGCCAACCTGCAGCAGGCCTCGCAGGCCAACAAGCTAGTGGTCGAGCGGCGCATCGATCCCTGTATGTCGGAAGTGTTCTCGTGGGCGCAGATCCCGAAAGCCCATATGCGCATGATGCGTAACGAGCACAAGCCGGGCAACATGGCGGTGCTGGTCTCGGCGCCGACAACGGGCCTCAGGACGGTCGAGGACGTGCTGGAAGCGAGCCAGGCCCGCTTCGGCACGGGCTGATCGCAGGAGGCAGCCGGCAGAAGAAAGTGAGCCCCGCGCGATGCTCAGGCCCTAGAGGGCCGGGCTCGCGGCGGGGCTCTTCTGTCTTGGGCCGTCAAATGTCTTGGGCCGTCAAACCTCTCCGCAGAAGGCGATCAGTGGCCGTTGCCGTTGGTGAGCTTCTTGATCTCCATGATGCCGCGATTGAGCTCGGCGCCGAGGATGATGATGATTGAGGTGAACTGAAAGAAGATCATCGCGACCATGAGCTGCGACAGGCCGGCGTAGAAGCGGGCGTAATCGCTGATCGAGAGATAGTGCGAGTAGAAGCCGGCGACCGTCAGCCAGAGCGCCACCGAGAGCGCCACGCCGGGCCATACATCGGCAACGCGGCGCTTGCCGGCCGCGAGCCAGAGATGGAAGGCGAGCAGCTGGCCGGCGATGACGGCGCCGCCGAGCGCATAGCGGGTGATGGGCGCGAGCCAGCTCGAATCGAGAAGCGTCTTCGTCAGCGACGGCTCGAACCGGGCGGCGATGCCGGGCCCCACCACCACGGCCCAGGTCAGCACCAGCATCGACGCAGCGCTGAGAAGCACCAGCAACATGCTGAGCGCGAGGCACAGGGGATAGGGTCGGGTCTCGCGCACTCTGTAGGCGCCGTTCAATGCCGCTCGCAGCGTCTCCAGGGCGCTGGTGGCAAAGAAGAGCGCCAGAAAGCCGCCGACTGTGAGAAGGTCGATGCGGCTCGAGCCCATGATAGCCTCGACCTGCGGCACGAGGGCCTGGGCGACGGCGGGCGGGAGGATCTGGAAAAGCTGCGCCACCGCCTCGGCTGCGAGCGGTCGGCCGCCGAACACGCCAGCCAGGGCGCCGAGAAAGATGCAGAACGGGAAGAGCGACACGACAAAGGAGAACGCCACAGCGCTCGCCATGGCGAAGCCTGAGTGCTCATAAAGCCGGTAAATGGCCGCGAGGAGGGTTCGGTAGCGCTTCATTGCTAGGCAATCTGGCGACGGTTTGGGCCCTTGTCGAGGTCGGACCCTAGTCCATCGGCGGTTTGCGGGTCCATGTCCTCTCGGCCACGGTGGACACGAAATGCCGTACCTGCGTTAATGGCCTGCGAGGGCTCAATCCCCGCGCTCTCCTGTCGCGCTCAAAACGGGATTGTGTCGGCTTAAGGGGCCAGCTATTTGCCGTCTTAACGGTGTGTCGAGACGGTTTGTGCCGGCGAAACACTTGGAAACGTCCCGAGAACGAGCGGAGGAGGAAAAATGTCCATTGCGCAGCTCAAGTCGGGAAGCGACCTCCTGGAACAGGGGCCGCAGCGCCTGATCGAGCGAACCGTCGAGGCTGTCGCCTCCGCCGATCGCATTCTCGCCGCCGCGAAGTCGGGCGTCCGCATCAAGATCCAGGAGGCCGGCGGTCTCGACGAGGCGCAGCATGCGGCGCATGGTCTCGCATGGCTCGCCACCACCGTCGAGGCGCTACGGCAGATGAACCTGTGGGCGGCCCGCCTGCAGCAAGAAGGCGCCTTCGGCGAGTTCGAGCAGCTGATCCTCGTGGCTGCCTTCGCCGAGTACGGCGCGCAGATCGCGGGCGGCGTTCCCATGAGCCAGCTCGAGATCATCCGGCCCGAGGCGCTTGGCGTCTCGCGCGCCGACATCCGCAGGTATGAGGACCAGGTGGCGGACGTCGTTGCCGCCGGCAGCGCGGAGACCGTGAAGGCCAGGCTCGCCGAGCTCATCAAGAATGCGCAAGGCGCGACCACCTACGGCAACTCCGGTCTCGACGAGACGATGGCCGCGATCCACGAGCAGATGCGCAACTTCTCGGAAGCCGAGGTGGTGCCGCATGCGCACGAGTGGCACCTCGCCAATGCGTACATTCCGCTCGAGATTGTCCAGAAGGTCGCCGAGCTCGGCGTGTTCGGCCTGACGCTGCCCGAGGAGTACGGCGGTCTCGGCCTCGGCAAGCTCGCCATGTGCGTGGTCTCGGAAGAGCTCTCGCGCGGCTACATCGGCGTCGGCTCGCTCGGCACGCGGGCCGAGATCGCAGGCGAGCTCATCCTTGCCAACGGCACTGCGGAGCAGAAGGAGAAGTATCTCCCCAAGATCGCCACCGGCGAGTGCCTGCCTACAGCCGTCTTCACCGAGCCCAACACGGGCTCCGACCTCGCCTCGCTCAAGACGCGGGCCGTCAAATCTGGCGACGTCTACAAGATCACGGGCCAGAAAACCTGGATCACACATCCGGTGCGTGCCGACATCATGACGGTGCTCGCGCGCACAAACCCGGACGAGAAGGGTTACAAGGGCCTCTCGATGCTCATCGCCGAGAAGCCGCGCGGTACGGACGAGCACCCGTTCCCCGCGAAAGGCATGACCGGCGGCGAGATCGAGGTGCTGGGCTACCGCGGCATGAAGGAGTTCGACATCTCCTTCGACGGCTTCGAGGTGCCGGCGGCAAACCTGCTCGGGGGCGTAGAGGGGCAGGGCTTCAAGCAGCTCATGAACACGTTCGAGGGCGCGCGCATCCAAACGGCGGCGCGCGCGGTCGGCGTCGCCCAGTGCGCCATGGACCTCGCCCTGAAGTACGCGCTCGACCGCATCCAGTTCGGAAAGCCGATCTACTCGTTCCCGCGCGTCGCGAACAAGGTCGTGATGGCGGCGGTCGAGACCATGATCGCGCGCCAGCTCTCCTACTTCTCTGCGCGCGAGAAGGACGAGGGGCATCGCTGCGACCTCGAGGCCGGTATGGCGAAGCTCTTGGGCGCCCGCGTCGCCTGGGCCAACGCGGACTGCGCGCTGCAGATCCACGGCGGCAACGGCTTCGCACTCGAGTATCCGGTCTCCCGCGTGCTCTGCGATGCGCGCATCCTGAACATCTTCGAGGGCGCGGCCGAGATCCAGGCCCAGGTCATCGCCCGGCGCCTGCTCGAGGACCCCAAATAGCATTCCCGTTCTCCTCAGTGTAAGCTGAGCGACCGCGGCTCGCAGCTGCCACACACCGTCATGGCCGTGCAGAACTGCGTGGATGGCTGTCTTCGCGGCCACGATGCAAGTGTGGCAGCGTCCTTCCTTGTCCTCACTTGTCGATGGCGGGCTTCTCGACGGGGAGCACGGCATGGCCTAGCTTGGCGCGCCTTTGGCGCGAGCCGGCGGCACAGCGCGACATGGCAACCTGGGGACGAGATGATGAGGGTCACTGCGCGTACACTGCTGCTGTCACTTCTTGTGTCGATTGTCGGCCCAAGCCTCGCGCTGGCCGAGACCCACAGGGTGGCGACGCGGATCATCCCGCCGCTGGTGGTGGATGAGGGCGGCGGGAAGCTCACCGGCTTCAGCATCGAGCTGTGGGACAGCATCGCCGGCCGTTTGGGCATCACGACGGAGTACGTCGTCGAGCCCGACGTGCGCGCAGTTCTCGACGCGGTCAGGACCAAGAAGGCCGAGATCGGCGTGTCGGCCATCTCGATCACGGCCGAGCGCGACCGCAACTTCGACTTCTCACTACCCATTCTCGATGCCGGACTGCAGATCATCGTGCGCGGGAGCGCCTCCGCGGGATCGGCGAACCCACTCGAAGGGTTCTTGACGCTCCTCGTATCGCCCGTGCTGCTCGTCTGGCTCGGCATCGCGGGAATTCTCATCATCGTGCCCGCGCACATCGTGTGGTGGCTCGAGCGCAAGCACAAGGACGGCATCGTGCCGGGCGAGGCCTACTTCCCGGGCATCTTCCACGCCATGTGGTGGGCGGCAAGCACGCTCGCGACGCAGGCCGAGCAGATGCCGAAGCATTGGCTGGCGCGCGTGCTGGCCATCCTCTGGATGTTCGTCGGCGTCGTGTTCGTCGCCTACTACACCGCGCAGCTCACGGCTTCGCTCACCGTGCAGGAGATCCGCGGCGGCATCACCGGGCCGCAGGATCTGCCCGGAAAGGTTGTTGCCACCACGCAGGGCAGCACGGCGGCAGCCTACCTGCGCCAGCAAAACGCGCGCGTGCTCGAGTTCGCACGCGTCGAGGAGGCCTACGGCGCGCTTGCCGACGGGAGGGCCGAGGCCGTCGTGTTCGACGCGCCCGTGCTCCTCTTCTATGCCTCGCATGCCGGCGCCGGACTCGTGCGAGTGGTCGGCTCCGTGTTCCGCAAGGAGAACTATGGGATCGTTTTCGAGGCGAACAGCCCGCTGCGACGCCAGATCGACGCCGTACTGCTCACCATGCGCGAGGACGGCAGCTACGATCAGATCTACGACAAGTGGTTCTCGAGCAAATAGACCATGCGCGCAAAGTCCATCCTGATCACCGGCTGCTCGTCCGGCATCGGCCTCGCCTCGGCGCGCATCATGAAGGCGCGCGGCTGGCGAGTGCTCGCGACAGCACGCAAGGAAGCAGATGTCGATCGGCTTGCGCAGGAGGAGGGCGTCGAGGCGCTCGTGCTCGATCTTTCAGACGCGACCTCCATTGCGCGCTGCGCCGAGGACGCGCTCGCGCGCACGAGCGGCCAGCTCACGGCGCTTTTCAACAATGGCGCCTACGGCCAGGTGGGCGCGGTCGAAGATCTCACGGCCGATCTGTTGCGCAGGCAGATCGAGGTCAATCTCATCGGCACCCACGACCTCACGCGGCGTATCCTCCCGGCCATGCGAAGCAACGGCGGTGGTCGCATCGTGCAGTGCTCGTCGGTGCTCGGCTTCGTCGCAGCGCCCTACCGCGGTGCCTATTGCGCGTCGAAATTCGCGCTCGAGGCCCTTTCGGACGCGCTCCGCCACGAGCTCGCCGGCAGCGGCATCCACATCTCGATCATCGAGCCAGGGCCGATCCGCACACGTTTCGTCGAGCACACGCTCGCCAATTTCCGCGCGACGATCGACATCGACGGCTCGGTCCATCGCGACACCTATCGCGGTCGGCTCGCGTCCATGGAGCGCGGGGGAAAATCAACCTTCAAGCTCGAGCCCGAGGCGGTGGCGTGGAAACTTGTGCACGCGGTGGAGAGTCGCCGCCCCAAGCGGCGCTATATGGTGACGGTCCCGACCTACCTGGCCGCAGTGGGCAGGCGCCTGCTGCCGGCCGCGCTCGCCGACTGGCTGGCGCGAAGAAGCTGAGGGCAGAGTGCGCCGACCAGGACAAAGAGGCTCGACGCGATCGCATCTCCCGTGGCGTTTACTTCTTGTAAACCCGAGGTACCCATACTCCGACGACAGATTGCCAACGGCCTCACGGTGCCTCTCGTTTTGCACGGTCTGCCATGTCTCTGTTCGACACCATTACGCATGCGCTGTTTCCGGGTTCAGCCTCCAAGAAGGTCACAGCTCCCGGTACAAAGTCGCACGCGGAAATGCGCAAGTTCGTACGCGTTCCGCAGCGCATGCGCGGAGGGTTTCTCTGGAGCGAGAAGCTGATCGCAGCCCGCCCCTGCGTGATCAAAGATCTCTCCGTCACCGGCGCGCGCATTGATCTCGCCGGCGATCCGGTGAAGCTCAGCCTGCTCGCGGACGGCGCGCGGCTCTACTTCAGCACCGAGAAGCACGAGATTCCGTGCAGCGTCAGATGGTCGAAGGGCAAGAGCCTCGGCCTCAGGTTCGAAGGCAAGCCGCGGCCCCCGTCCCACGCCTACAAATAGCCGACCGGCAGAGAGCAGACCGCATCGCGAGCTACTCTCCAGCTGCCGCGCTTTACTTGTTCCCGGGAAGGTCCTGCATCGCCTTGCCCGAGAGGCTCGTCTCGTCGGGCTTCGAGGTCGGCGCGGCGGTCTTGCCGGCACCGTTGTTGCCCGGCTGATCACGCATGGCCTGACCGGAGAGGCTGTCCTCGCCGGGCTTGCCCGTGGGCGCCGCGGTGCTGCCGGCTCCGTTGTTGCCAGGCTGGGTCCGCATAGCCTGGCCGGACAGGCTATCCTCTCCAGGCTTGGCAGGGGCCTGGGCCAAAGCGATCGAGCCCGACAAGGCAAGCACCATCGCTGCGAGAATCTCTTTTCTCACGACACTCTCCGTTGATCGATGTGAAGTTCCGAACCGAGCCCGTCGCGATGGAGAACCACGCAGGCCCTGTTCTCTTCCAAGTACGGAGGATCGGGCGCAGGGTTTCAGGAAGGCGAGCGCTTGGCCCTCTCCTTCTCGATGAGCTTGCGCTTGCGCTCGACGCCCCAGGCGTATCCCGACAGCGCGCCGTCATTGCGCACCACGCGGTGGCAGGGAATGGCGACAGCCAGCGCGTTGGCCCCGCAGGCGCCCGCCACCGCCCGCACCGAGCTCGGGGCGCCAATGCGCCGGGCGATCTCGGTGTATGAGACCGTCTCACCAGCGGGGATGGCCTGGAGCGCCCGCCACACCCTCTGCTGGAAGGCGGTGCCGCGGATGTCCAGCGGCAGATCGAGCCCAATGCCCGGCGCCTCGACGAAGCCCACGACGCGCGCAACGAGCGTTTCATAAGCTCGGTCGGCGCCGATGAGATGCGCCTTGGGAAAGCGATCCTGAAGCTCGCGGACGAGCGCTTCCGGATCGTCCCCAAGCAGGATGGCGACGACACCGTTCCTGCTCGAGGCGACGAGGATGGCGCCGAGCAAGGACTGGCCTATGGCGAAGCGGATCTCCTCGCTGGCGCCGCCCGAGCGATATCGCGACGGCGTCATGCCGAGCATGTCCTTCGACCTCTCGTAGAAGCGTCCGCTGGAACTAAAGCCGGCGTCGTAGATCGCGTGGGTGACCGTGCTGGCCAAGCTCAGCTCCTGGCGAACCCTCTTGGCGCGGAGGGCGGCGGCGTAGACCTTCGGCGTCATTCCCGTTGCGGCCCTGAATACCCGATGGAAGTAGCTCGGGCTGCGGCCGACCGCGGCCGCCAGCTGCCCGAGCGAGAGCTCGTCCTCGCTCGCCTCGATGATGCGGCACGCCTTGGCGACGAGCGCGACATTCTCGGCCTCGATGGAGGCGCCGTCCGGGTTGCAGCGCTTGCAGGGCCGGAAGCCGGTGGCCTTGGCGCTCTCTAGGCTGTCGTGGAGCGCTACGTTGCTCGGATTGGCGAGGCGCGAAGGGCACGACGGGCGGCAATAGACGCCTGTGGTCGCCACGGAATACCAGAGGTGGCCGTCGGCGGCTTTGTCGCGGGCGACGATGCGTGCCCATCTGGGGTCATCAGCAACGGACGGCGGAACTGCTTTTGGGCTCTTGGCGGGCGTCATGTCAGCATCCTAGCGTGCTTCGGGTATCATGACGCGAGACTGTCTGGACCCTTCGCCGAAAACGCTCCGCTCCTTGCTTTCAAATCCGATTGTCCCGGGACTAGACGCCGTGCGCGGACCTGCGCAGACCTCCTCTGCAAGAGCTAGGCGGGATCTTTCGGGCGGCAGTGATTGCTGTCGTAGGCTTGTCTCCTCGACGATCTTGCAGTTGGGCGACTCCGCCCCGACACGGAAAAGCTATGCTCCTGACGGCCTCGCGGGCATTTGAGACGATTGCTTTCAAGCGTCGATCTCCTCTAAGCTTTCTTTGGTTTGGGGGGAATTAGTATGGGCCCAAAGGATATTGTCGAATTTGTTGACGGCGCACTGAAGCTTCTTAGTGAAAGGGATCTCTGGAAGCCATTTTTGGTTGTCGCCTTAACGCTTAGCTTTGGTGCGTTTTGGATTGGGTGGTGGCTCAGAAGGCGCAGCGGCGCAAAGCTCACCTGCCCGGCTCGACATCTGACGCCGAAAGAAGACGCTCTACTCGCCAATCTTGATGCGCTGAACGACGCTCTCGACAAACCCGAAGAGGAGCTCTGGCAGTTCCGCAAGACTATCGTACCTCGCGAGCTCCTTGATCGAATTCACGCCAGCAAGATGAAGGTTCTGACGCTTACGAATCTTAAAGGTGGGGTTGGAAAGACGACACTCGCCGCCAATTTAGCGGCATACTTCCATGAGCGTGATAAACGTGTCCTTCTCATTGATTTTGATTTTCAGGGCTCACTTTCGACGACGGTTTCTAGGGCCGCGCGTCGGACCGAGGCGACCTCCGAGTCCGACAAGATCTTGACTGGACGGCTGTCTGCCGACAATGTTGCGAGTGCGACCTTTACTCTCGGCGGACCCCTGCGCCACCTTTCTCTCATCCCCGCTGGTTACGAGTTGAACAGACAGGAGAACCGCATGTTAATGCGATGGCTCCTTGGCCTCGACGCAGACGATCCGCGGTTTGCTCTTGCTCGCCTCCTCGCTCAGGAGAGGATCACCAAGACTTTCAACCTTGTTATCATTGATACGCCGCCTCGGCTGACACTCGCTACAATCAATGCGCTCTGCGCAAGCACACACTTCGTGGTACCCACGATCCTGGACGACGCATCAATAGAGAACGTACCAGCCCTTTTGCGCCAGGTTCGTCACTGGTTCAGGGATGAGCTCAATCGGAGCATAGAGCTGGCTGGTGTCGTTGGGACCATGACTCCAAGGATCGATCTTGGACAAACGGAAGAAAGGGCGCGGGACACGGTGACTAGGCGCGCAGCTGAGGCGTGGGGGCCAAGCACATATATATTTAATACTTCCGTCCCTGATAATGCGCGCTTTAGAGAGGATGCAGGAAGAACTATCGCATACCTCGACACAAGGGCCACAAATAGCGCAACCCGCGATGTCATAGACGCGCTGGGGGCCGAGACCGCTGAGAGGATCGGACTATGAAGGTCAATCAGCTCCATAACCTGCTGCGAGAGTTGGCGATCCAATGCGATGCCGCCGCCCAGCCCGAGCAGGCCAAAGGTCTGCGTAACCTAGCGGAACTCTTTGACGCCCGTGGGAATCAAAAAGTAGTCAAGACGTTGAATGAGATTCGAACCGTACGGCGTTTGAACGCGAGGCCCGTGACCGGGCATGACTAGCAGTTTCAGGAGCTGTCATGGATATCGCTGATCTTAGCCGCATTCTCAAACGGACCGCCGCGATATTCCGTTCGGGCGGAGCACCGGAACAGGCCGTAGCGCTCGATGCAGTTCAAGACCTTCTGGAGACCTCCGGCAACCCAACCGTAGAGGAGTTCGTCAGGACAACCCGCGAAGCCTTGAAGGGCCTCGCGGATGTCTCACCCACGGAGATAGCCAATCGCTTAACCGCAATTGGAACCGACCAGAGCGAGTTCGAGCAGCTTCTCAAGCAGCTTGGCGACAGGCAGATTGATAAAGCGAAGGCCATCGCCGTGGCCGTTCTTTACACGGGAGCGCGCGAGAGCATGTATAAATCTAAGCCCAAGGCTCTCGCAGCCATCAGGCAAAAATTTGAGGAAGAAGTCTATCATGCGTCAAAGACTCGCATGAACGAGCGCGTCACTCCGTGGTGATGTGTACTGCCTCACGAACCAACGTCGCATCAATTAGTCGTCTTTGTTAGACGCCGTGCGCTGCGCGGATGCGGTCGAGGTAGGCCACGATGTTGGGCTTGCTCGCGACATAGCCGGAGCCCGGCCACTGCTGCGGCTGGTCGGCGACGTGGCGGAGCATCGCATAAATCGACGCGTCGAGAGAGCGCAGCTTGTCGCCGAGGAAGTAGGGCTTGTCGGCCAAGTAGTCCGATAGGGCATCGATGTCGGTACGGAAACAGTCCTGCACGATAGCGGAGCTGCGGCGGCCCATGCCCTGCCCGTTGAAGCCAGCGAGGATGCGCGCGCGGAAAGCATCCAGGGCCGCGCGCAGGTCAGGGCCGACGTCGGCACCTTGCACGATATAGGGGATGTAGGTCTCCCAACCCGTGTCCAGCCGCCAGCGCGGCTCGATCACGCCGCTCCAGTAGAGATGCTCCTCGACCAGCCGGTTCCATGCCAGAGCGCTCGCGGCCTCGGCGCGAGAGAGGTCGGCGTCGAGCGGATCGCCGTACCTCTTCTTCAGATAGGCGATGATGACATTCGAGTCCGCGACCTTGGTACCGTCGCTGTCGATGATGTAGGGGAGCTTTCCGTGCGGCGCATCCAAGTCGAGCCGCGCGAGATCCTGCGACTTGTGCTCGAACTCAAGTCCGGCGAATGTCAGATACGCGATGATCTTAGTGACGTAGGGGCTGATGTCGGCGAGACCCCAGGCCGGAACGTAGCCATAGACAGTAATCAACGGCTCCCCCCGTCAACCCGACGCGGCACAGCAAGGCCGGCAAAGGCAAAACCTGCATATGCATATCACATCCCGAGATGTTGACGAGGGCGGGGGTCAGTTCGCGAAGCGGAAGTGCATGACGTCGCCGTCCTTCACGACGTACTCCTTGCCTTCGAGGCGCATCTTGCCGGCGTCCTTGGCGCCCACCTCGCCGCCGAGGCCGACATAGTCGTCGTAGGCGATGGTCTCGGCACGGATGAAGCCCTTCTCGAAGTCGGTGTGGATCACACCCGCGGCCTGCGGCGCCTTGGTGCCGCGCTGGATGGTCCAGGCCCGCGCCTCCTTGGGCCCGACCGTGAAGTAGGTGACGAGATCCAGCAGCTGATAGCCGGCGCGGATCAGGCGATTGAGACCGGGCTCGTTCAGGCCCATGGCGGACAGGTACTCGGCGCGATCGCCAGGCGGGAGGCTGGCAAACTCGGATTCGATCTTGGCCGAGATGACAACGCACGCCGCCCCCTCGGCCTTGGCGCGCTCCTCGACCTTTTCCGAGTAGGCGTTGCCGGTGGCGGCGGAGGCCTCCTCGACGTTGCACACGTAGACGACGGGCTTCGACGTCAGAAGCTGCAAGGCGATGAAGGCCGGGCGCTCCTCGGGCGTGATGTCGGCCAGACGCGCGGGCTTGCCCTCACGCAGCGGCGCCAGCGCCTTCTCCATCACGGCGAGCTGGGCTTTCGAGTCCTTGTCGCCGCTCTTCGCCTTCTTCTCGATAGCCCCGATGCGCTTCTCGAGGCTCTCCATGTCGGCGAGCATGAGCTCAGTCTCGACCACCTCGGCGTCGGCGAGCGGGTCGATGCGGTTCTCGACATGCGTGATGTCGTCGTCCTCGAAGCAGCGGAGCACATAGGCAACCGCATCCACCTCGCGGATGTGGGAAAGGAACTTGTTGCCGAGGCCCTCGCCCTTGGAGGCGCCGCGCACGAGGCCGGCGATGTCGACGAAGGTGAGACGCGTCGGGATGATCTGCGCCGACTTTGCGACACCCGCGAGCTTGTCCAGCCGATCGTCCGGCACGCCGACCTCGCCCACGTTCGGCTCGATGGTGCAGAACGGGTAGTTGGCCGCCTCCGCCGCGGCGGTCTGCGTCAGCGCATTGAAGAGCGTGGACTTGCCGACGTTGGGCAAGCCCACGATGCCGCATTTGAAACCCATGGGAGACGAGCCTTCGAGTTGCTTGGATGACGACCGCGCGGCCCCCTCACCCGCGGACCGGCGTTCGCCGGATCGCGGCCTCTCCCACGGGGGAAAGGCAAAGTACATGGGAGGGTGACCCGCTGCGCCGTATTTCTGGGGCTCGCCTACACCGGGGCGGCGCGGCAATCAATGCTCAATGCCGCCGCGCCGGGCAAATGACCGGAGCACCTTCCGTTCCAAAGCGGATTTGATGCTCCGGATCCTCGAGGACGCAAATGATTCACGCTTCGGACCAATAGGGACCCAAGCGATCATTGTGGAGGCTATTCGGAGTCGCCGCCCATGACCTTCTCGGCGGTCGTCAGGAGACCCACGTTCGGATCGGCACCGCAGGATTCGCCGACCTTCTGCATGTCGGCCACGAACGCCTCGGAGTCGAAGACCTTGTTCTCATCGTCGGAGGCCATGTAGCCGGTGATCCACATGAGGATCAGGCCCAGGCCGTCGTCGTCGCTCTTGTTGTTCTCGAGAGCGGCCTGGCAGGTGAGGGTCGCGATGTCGACCGCGCCGGAGCCGGGCTCGGTGCGGTGCTCGCCGAGATAGCCCGAGGCGACGGACAGCACGCCGACATTGGGCTTCTCCTTGCAGTCAGCGAGGATCTTGTCGAAGTCCTTGCCCAACCCGTCAAAATCGACGATCGAGCCCTGGTCGTCGGAGGTCTCGTAGCCGGCGATCCAGTAGAGAATGCCGCCCATGCCGTAGCGGTCGTTCTTCGATCCCGTGCTCATGGAATCGACGAGCTGCTGGCAGGTGACAGTGGAGACGTCCAAGGTCTCGGCCTTCACGGCCGTGGCCAAGCTGAACGCGGACGTCACGGCGGCCGCGATGGCGATGATCAAGCGCTGCATGGATAGATGTTCCCCCTCAGAAAAAGCACTTCGACGGCGCATGGCCAAGGCCTGTGCCCTCGGATGCTCCGCACCCTGCGGTTACGCCCGGATGCTTGACCGAGCCTGACCTGAGTTGCATCGCACACGATCGGATCAGCGGATCTTCTTGAGATCAAACGCAGAATAGCTCGTCGGGCTCGGCAGCGTCTCCTTGCCGGTCATGGCGTCCGCGAGGGCCTCTCCGAGCACCGTGCCGGGCTCGAGCTCCTTGACGGCGATCACCATGAAGGGGCGCTGCCAGTTGGTGCCGGTGGAATTGCAGGTGGGGCAGGGCTCCCGGTACTGTCCGAGGTTGAGGCTCGAGACAGGTGTCGCCGGGTCGATGGCCGATGAGACCAGCTCGGCGGTGCGTGCGGCGCGGCGGCCGGCGCGCTCCGTCTCAGCGGCGGCGTCGCCCTCTTGAGATGCAGTGCCGACGGCAATGATCTCGCGCGCGCCAGCAAGGCCATCCCGGACGGCCTGATCGAGCACGTCGTGCGTCACCTCGTCGGCGGTGATGACACGGCCGTTCTTCTCGAGATCCTCGGCGCTGCCGCGCACCCAGAGCACCTGCTTCTTGGCGACGACCACGTCGAAGGTGCCGCGGCGGCCGGCCTTGTCGTGGCCCTCTATGGCGAAGACGAGCGTGCCCTCGGTCTGGCGAACGGGGGCGGGCTCGACGCTCACAAGCGGCGCGACCTCCGTTGGCACGAAAGGCTGGGCGTTGGGATCGACGACAGCGTTGTGGACAACGATCGCAGTCGTCGTCAGGGCGGCCGTCGAGCCCAAGGCAGCGGCTACACCGGCCTTAGTCTGCAGGAACGTGGCGGCCCAATTGTACCAGTCCTGCCAGTTGCGGATGCGGTCGAACCACTTGTAAAGGCTCCACACGCGCCGGATCTTCTTGGTCTTCTTGAACTGCTCCTTCGCCTGCTCGAACGCCATGGCCGCTCCCCTAACTTTTGGGAACGGATTATCCGCCGTTCAAAGCAAAATGACGACAGGAAAGCGAGGGCCGCGCGGGAGCTCATGGACCTCAAGGCCGCGAGCGATCTCAGCGATGCTGCGGCCTCAGTACATCAGCTCCTCGCTTATGACACTTTCATAGGGAGCACATGGAGTGGCGTCGTCAGGCGCGGTCTCAGCGAATGTGGCTTCCGTGCCTTGAGCGCTCAGCTTCCTCAGTCGCTCATTCATTGCGCGAGTTCTCTGCGCCAGAACTCGCATAACGCGCAGAGCGAACGTGGGAGTTGAGCGGATCAGCTGAAGAAATTGACTTTCGGTCACGGCGAAAAGGGTGACGTTCGTGAGGGCCACGACCCGGGCACTGTGCGGCCGCGGATCGACAATGCCCATCTCACCGAAGATGCTGCCCGCCGACACCTCCTCAACAACGACGTTGTCTATCTGGACGGAAACGATCCCGCTTCCCACGATGTACATGACGCGATTGACGGTGCCCGGTGTCAGAATTTCCGTCCCGGCCGGATAGGACGCCTCGTGCGAATTGACCTCTTTGAAGATACGGAAATCGATCCTGCGGCTTTCCGACTGAACCATCGCACTACCCCTGTCTCTCACCCTGGCGCGGGCGGACGCACTCAGGAACAGTCATACACAATACCGTTTAAGGAACTGAAAACTGCAGCGGCCAGGTCGTTTACGGAAGATTATGTCGTGAGCGCTATGATCCGGGAAAAGTGAGGGGACGCAATGAGCTGGCGATCAGTTGCAAGTAAGTTCTTTGCTGGCGAGAAGAATGCCAGCGACGAATGCCGCCGCATCATGAAGCGGGTCCCGCAGAGGATGAAGTACGGCTATCTTTGGCGCGATTGCTTGATCACGCCGAGGCCGTGCATCATCAAAGACCTCAGCGTAAGCGGGGCAAAGGTCATGAACGTCGGAGAGGAAATCAAGGAACGGCTCTTGGCCAATGAATTGCGACTGTTCTTCTGCGACGAGAAGCACGAGATCATTTGCAAGGTCGCCTGGGTGAAGGGGCAGACCATGGGTCTCAAATTTCAAAGCAGACCCTTGAAGCCGAGCCGGACCTACAAAGCGTTCTGACATAGCGCTTCACGCACTCGCAATGGCGCCTCTCGCTCGTGGCGATTGCCGCCGACGCTCTCCCGAGCATGCGGCAGATCACGATCCGCGAGACCCGGGCAAAACTGCAGCGGACAGTCCCTGCCCTAGTCCTGCGGCTTGCGGGCGGCGAGCCATTTCTTGAGGTTGTCAGCGATGGCATTGGCGCTCTTGCCCGCACGCTCGCCGGCAGGATGGGAGCGCGCCTCGCGGCGGGGAGCAGGCTCGGCCTCGGCCGCCGCCTCCTTCGTGGTGGCCTTGGCCTGGCGCGGATCTCCCTCGATGCCGAGCGCCTTGGCGACGTCGGTCAAGAAGCGCGACTGATCGTTCTTGGCGAGGCGCGGAGCGGCCGTGGCGATGGCGCCGAGCAGCGGATCGAGCCATTCCGCATCGGCCTTGGTGAAGTCGTTCAGGACCCAGCGCGCCACCAGCTCCTTTACGCCCGGGTGGCCGACGCCGATGCGCACGCGCACATAGTCGTTGCCGAGGTGGGCCGAGATCGAGCGCAGGCCGTTGTGGCCGGCGTTGCCGCCGCCGGTCTTCACCTTGAGCTTTCCCGGCGCGAGGTCGATCTCGTCGTAGAAGACGACGATTTCGCCTTCGGTTATTTTCAGAAAGCGAGCAGCCTCTCCCACGGCACGGCCGCTCTCGTTCATGAAGGTCGTGGGCTTCAGGATCAGCACCCTCTCGCCCGCGAGCTCGCCGTCGCAGGCCTCGCCCTGAAACTTCCTCTTCCATGGGCCGAAGCCATGCGCGGCCGCGATGGCGCCAACCGCCATGAAGCCTACGTTGTGGCGGTTCCTGGCATACTCGCTGCCCGGATTGCCGAGGCCGACGAACAATTTCATGCTGCAAGACTTCGGTTTCGACCGATGGCTCTCGCTTCGTCCTGATTGGGGCCGAGGCGATCATGGTGGTAAAATGAAAAAAGGCCGGCACCCGTATAACGGGGCGCCGGCCTTTCGCGCAAACATGACGTTACTTCTTCCCGGCGGGCTTGGCAGCCGGAGCAGCCTTGCCGCCAGCGGCGGCCGGAGCCGCACCACCCTTGGCGGGGGCCGCAGCCTTGCCACCAGCAGCCGGAGCAGCAGCCTTCGCATCGCCCGCGGCGGGAGCGGCAGCGGCGCCTTCGGCAGCACCGGCGCCGGCGGCGGGAGTCTCCTCCTCCTCCTTCTTGGCACCAGCAACCGTGGCGATGGTGAAGTCGCGGTTGGCAATGACCGGCCTCACGCCGTCCGGCATGGCAACCGTCGAGATGTGGATCGAACGGCCGATCTCGAGGCCCTCGAGGTTGACCTCGAAGAAGGCCGGGATGCGGTCATAGGGGCAGAACACCTCGACATCGTGGCGCACGATGTTCAAGACGCCGCCGCGCTTCAGACCCGGCGAGAGCGCATGGTTCGTGAAGCGAACGGGAACGGCGACGCGAATGATACCGTCCTTGCCGATGCGCAGGAAGTCGACGTGGATCGGGTTGTCGCGGATGGGGTCGACCTGCACGTCACGCGGAATGACGCGAATCTTGTCCTTGCCGACGGCGATGTCGAATACGGTGGACGTGAAGTGCCCCTTGAGGACCTGCTTCCACAGCACGTTGCCGTCGATGGCAATGTGGTCGGCAGGCTTGCCATCACCGTAGATGACAGCTGGAACGTTTCCTTCTCGGCGAGCTTGGCGTGCGGCCCCCTTGCCTGCACGCGGGCGCGCCGTGGCCTTGATCTCGAGGATCTGGTTTGCCATGGCATTTTCTCCAATGAAAAAAGGGCCTTATCCAGGCCCAGCCTTCCGCGAGCGGCCTCCAAGGGTGCCGTGCGGTCTCTCAGCTCCTGCTTGAGATGGAGCGGTTTATAGCTGCGAGGCCAGGTCTTGGCAATCGGGAACGCCCCGCCGATATCCGTAGGGATGCTCGTGCCAGGCGTCTCCTCACCCCACATTGTGATAGACTTCACCGCCTCGCAGCCGCTCGTCCCCGCAACGACCAATACCCCGCGAAAGCTCTATGAACCGCAAAGGCACCAAGCGCCGGCCGGCGCAGGAACAGGACAAGCTCATCTTCGGCGCATTGCGCGAGGCGCAGCGCCCGGTGTCGGCCTACGAGATCATCGACCAACTCCGGGGCCAGGCGACGCTTGCGCCACAAACGGTCTACCGCTCGCTCGACCGGCTGATCGCATCCGGATCTGCGCACCGGCTGGAGAGCCTCAACGCCTTCGTCGCCTGCTGCCAGTCGTCCCACCAGGGCGCGGCGGTGTTCGCCATCTGCGACGACTGCGGCTCGGTCACCGAGTTCGCCGAGCCGCGCGCCGTCGAGAGCTTGGCCGCCTGGGCCAAGCGGCAGAAGTATGCCGTGCGCTCCATGACGCTCGAGCTGCGCGGCCGCTGCGCCGCCTGCTCCGCGCGGGCCGCTTAGCTGGCCTTCCCGATCCAAACGAAAAAGGCGCGTGCCGGATCACCCGGACACGCGCCCCGTGTCTGTCTGCTGGCTGGGTCTTTGCTTCACACGAGGCCGCGCCTTTGCGGGACCGACGATTCACGCTTCGGACGGATAGGGTCCGAAGCGATCGTGGTCCTTAGGCGGCGGCCTTGGCTTTCCTGATGGCGCGGAGCCGAGCTGCGGCCGGCTTCTTCGCCTCGGCCTGCTCGCGGATCTCCCCTGGTGCCCCGCGCTTGTGCGTCTTGACGACGACCTTGTCCGCGGCGAACGCCTTCTGGAGAACCGGGATGGCTCGCGCGGGATCAGTGCTCCCGCTCATGAACACGTCGAGCGCGGCATAGCCGGTGTCAGGCCAGCTATGGATGGAGATGTGACTCTCCGCCAGAACCGCTACTCCCGTGACCCCGCCCGTGGGCTTCAGGTGGTGAAGATGCATGTGCAGCAGCGTAGCGCCGGCCACATCGACACACTCTCTGAGCGTCCGCTCCACGTGCTCGATATCGTCGAGCTTCCGCGCACCGAAAAGATCGATGATCAGGTGCTGACCGGCGTGGCGAACGCTCTCGCGTTCCGAGTTCGTGTCCATCGCAGCATCGCGCGCTACACGCACAGTTGCATGCAGATCTTCCTTTTGGGCGGGGCTTGAACGAGTCAAGTCCATCCCCAATTGGAAGAGGGTGTCATTAAAGGCCATATGACCCTCCCCAACCAGCAGACAGATTCAACCCGTCCGCTCCTTACCTTGGGGGTTTGGGGATCTTGTCCTTGACCTTAAGGGCAGGTGGACGAACGGAGACGCGTCATATGGGGCAAGCACCCCCCTCACGCAAGTGAAAAAGTGCCCCAGCGCCGCAAAAAATTATCGCGCGATTTCATCGCTCTTTAACACGCCGATGCGGGGCCCGAGTCGCGCGGCCGTCACATGACGTCGGCGGGACGCCGGCACTCATCACTGCCCATTCAGGAACTGCTCGAGGAGCTTCTTGCCTTTGCTTTTCGGCGTCTCGGCATTGGGGTCGGCGGCGCCGGTGGTGCTGTTGCCGCCGCCGAGGAGGTCGTTCACGATCTCGTCGGCCTTCTTGCCTTTGAACTGCTTGCCGATCTCCTTGATCGTGTCCACCGCCTTGTTCGGGTCCTTGAAGGCGCCGGCGAGATCGGGCGTGAACTTGAGGTCGTCCCAGGGCCCGTGGGCGCGGACGGGGATCTCGAGGCCGGTGAGATCCTGCTGGCCGCCCTGGCCGGCGAGACTGGCGACCACCTTCGGACGCAGCACGTAGTCGACCTCGCGAGCCGGGAGCGAGACGTTGCCCGAGCCGCCCAAGCGCAGCAGCGGGCTCACGAGCTTCAAATCCTGGTTCTCGGCGACGCCGGCCGTCACCGTCCAGGTGGAGGTCAGCTCGCTGAAGTCGGTCTTGTCCGACGGGGCCGTCTCGAGGCCACCGAGGTTGCCCTTCCTCAGGTTGCGCACCATCTGCGGGATGTTGACGCCGGAGACGGCGCCATCCTGGAAGGCGAACTCGATCTTGCCGGCGAGCGTCTCGACCACCTCGCGCTCGTTGCCGCCGCGCCCGGCAAGGGCGAGCACGAGACGCCCCTTGCCGGACAGGCGATCGATGCCCGCCACATCCTTCAGGAGCGGCAGCGCGGAGACGCCGTCGAGGGTGACGTTGGCGCTCACGTTGGCCGAGCTTTGCGCCGTGCCGTCGATGGTGACGGTGCCCTGACCATGCCCCTCGTAAGCCTGGACGTCGCTGATCACCGACTTCATCACGCGGTTCTTCAATGCGACCGTGAGCTCGGACTGACCGAGGCTCAGGGTCGCGACGCGCAGCTTACCGATCGAGAGCTTGGCATCGGCATCGAGCGCACCCAGGCCGCCGAGCCGATACGGCTCATCGCTCCAGCCGGCGCGCTTGGTGTAGCCCTGGACGCGCGGCCCCGCAGGCGCCGTCTCGCCAGACTGATCGAGCAGATCCTCGATCGACTGCGGCTTCTCTGCGGGCACCGCTTGCCTCGGTGCGGACTCCTGGGGCGCGGGCGCTTGCGCGGCGGCCTTCTTGCGCGCGCCTCCGCTGTGACTCGAGTACGTGTTGAGGTCGAGCTCGGTCAGCTTGAGGCTCGCCTTCACATAGGGGCGCGCGCCTTTGGTGACGAGCGTGAGATCGCCACGGGCCGTGGTCTTGTCGAGCACGATCTCGGCAGTCTGGTAGGTGATCTGGTCGGGCGAGCTGCGCACGAGACCTTTCGCACTCAAGGCGCCGAAGCCGTCGGAGGGCGGCAGGTCAGAGCCGAGCCATGACGCGAGGCTCCGCACGGACGCGGACTTGGCAGCCAGAATGCCTTCGGCGGCCACGGCGCCGTTCAGTATCGCGTTGCCCTCGAAGGAGGCCTCGAGCGCGTCGCTCGCGATCTTGAACTTGAGCTTGGCGGGACGCTTATCCAACACCTCGGCGGGGGAGGTCAGGGTGCCGTCGAAGGTCACGGTCTTGTCCTTCCACGACATGTCGCCCTCGGCCGAGAGCGGCTCGCGCATGGAGGCGAGGGCAACCTTCACGTTGAGGGCCTTGACCTGCTCGGAGGTGCCGGAGCGGGCGTCCGTGTAGTTCACGGTGCCGTTGTCGATGCGCACGTCGTCGAGCTTCAGCTGATCGAGACGCACGAAGGGCTTGTCGGGTGCAGGCGTGGCATCGCCGGGCAGGCCGCCCGGCGCATCGGATGCGGGGCTTTCCGCTTGCGCGAGGCGCACAAGGCCACTCGAAAGTGCCTCGCGCGCTGCGAGCTCCCAAGAGCGCGCGCCCTTGCGATCGATGGCGAGATTGAACACCGGCTCGCGCAGAACGAGCGTCCTCACCTGCACCTCGCGGGCCAGCAGCGGCAGGAGTGCGACACTGACCTCGAGCGCGCGCATGGTAACGAGGGGAGGCGCGCCCTCGACCCCAGGCGCACCCGAAAGCGAGACGTCGCCGAGGCTCACGCCAACGGACGGAAAGAGCTTGAAAGAGGCCGGGCCGGAGATGACGAGATCGCGACCGGTGCGCTCCTTCACGACGGCGATCGCGCGGTCGCGCACGAAATCGGCGGGCAGCATCGCAAGCGTGAAGGCGAGGGCACCAGCGGCCATCGCCATGAGGCCGAGCACGCCATAGAACAAGTAGCTCGCGACGTTCCTCCGCGGCGGCTCGCCGTAGACGGGCGGGGGGCCGTAGCCGCGCTGGCCATGGCCAGGCGGGTACTGCTGCGGGGGATAGGCGTACCCGGGGGGCGGCTCCTGGCGTGGCCGTCCGACCGGGCCCCTCTCGTCCACGGGACGATAGCTCTCGAAGCGAGGCGGCGGCCGGCCCGGAGGGCCAGGCGGGTTTCTAGTGCTCATGCTGCTCTCGGTCCCCTCGGGCGCAGCGGGCGGCGGGAGGCGCGCCGACCGGACTCAATGAATTGCAAGCTTAGGCTCATACGCGCGAATTGTGTCAGGGCGCGGCCTTTCCTGCTCTCCTCGCCCGGCCGTTATCCCCCGCGGATCGTAAGCCCCAGATTGCGCGGCCCGTGCGCCCGCTTGACAGCGGACCCTCATATATACAACTTATGATTGTAGCAGGCGACCCGAGCAGGCGAGTTGTATTTAAGCGTTGTATTAACAATGCTTAAAGCCTCTGGACGGCCGTTTGTCCGCACGCAATTCGCCATGGGCATGCCTGCTTTTGATCACTCGAATCGGGCAGATTCAACCTATGAGCGAATTCCCCCTTCTTTCTGCTTCACGGCGGCCGGTGGCTCTTGCGCTGGCTGCCGCAGTTGGTCTCGCGGCCCCCTTGATCCCGGCCTCGCTCTCGGCGAGCCCCGTGGTGAGCGGGCGGGCAACGGTTGTCGACGGCGATACTCTCGAGGTCGACGGAGAGCGCATCCGCCTCGAAGGCATCGACGCGCCCGAGCACGCGCAGACTTGCGGACGGCGTTGGATCGGCACATGGAAGTGCGGTCTCGCCGCCGCGGACGCACTTGCGCGCCTCACGGCCGGACGGCGCGTCGACTGCGCGAGCGCGGGTCGCGACAAGTATGGGCGTATGCTCGGCTGGTGCTCGATCGACGGGCGCGACCTCAACGCCCTGTTGGTGCGCGAGGGCTTGGCCTGGGCGTTCGTCAAATACTCGGAGAAGTACAAGGGCGTAGAGGCCGAGGCGCGGCTTGCGAAGGTCGGCATCTGGCAGGGTGAGGCGGAGCCAGCCTGGGAGTATCGCGCCAAGAAATGGACCGTGGCCGAGCAGGTCGCACCGCAAGGCTGTGCCATCAAGGGCAACATCACCGAGCACGGCCACATCTATCACATGCCGTGGAGCCCCTGGTACGGCAAGGTCAAAGTCGACCCCGCCAAGGGCGAGCAATGGTTCTGCACCGAGGCCGAGGCGGCGCAGGCCGGCTTTCGCCCGGCGATGAGCCACTAGGCAACCTCGGGAGAGCGAGAGAGCAGACCTGCGACGGATTGACTTCAGCCGGGTTCGGGAAGAAATTCCTCCGCTATGCCGCCAGGGTTGGATTCGCAGGCTCCGGCGGCCCTAGAAGCTGGCTCGCCTGGACCTCACCGCCATGATCCGCCGTGCTCTCCTTTCGCTCGCCTCGCTTGCGCTGCTCTCTGCTGCCGCCTCACCCGGGGTCGCGAGCGAGAGCTGGCCCGGCATCAAGGCCGAGGCGTTCAAGGATCGCACCATCGGCGACGGACGCGGGATCGTGACGCTCAATGCACCCTATCGTCCCGATGACGTGCGTAGCGTGCCGCTCGAGGCTGAGGTCGCCTTCAAGGACGGCCGCACCATCCGCTCGATCACCTTCATCGTCGACGAGAACCCGTCGCCGGTCGCCGCCGTGTTCCGCATGGGGCCAGGGCGCACGCATGCGCGCATCACCACAAACATCCGCCTGAACCAGCAATCGGACGTGCGCGTCGTCGCGGAAGCGAGCGACGGAGCACTCTATATGAGCGAGCGGCTCGTCAAGTTCGCGGGCGGGCAGGCCTCGTGCTCGGCGCCACCGATGGGCGATCCCGCCGAGATTGCCGCCAACATGGGCAAAATGGATTTCGCAGCCGTCGGCGAGAAGCCGAGCGGGTCGCATCAGGTCGCGCGCGCCCGCTATGCGCTTAACCATCCCAATCATACGGGCATGGTGCTCGACCAGATCACCCTGCTCTACGTACCGCTGCTCATGGTGGAGCACATCGAGGCGCGGCAGGGCGACGAGCTCGTGCTCGACATGACGGGCTCTATCACGCTGGCGCAGAATCCCTCGATCGAGTTCGACTACGAAACGAACGGGGCCGCCGAGATGACGATGACGGCGCGGGACACGAGCGGCGCGCAATGGGAGCGCAAGTTCCCGATCGGGCCGGCGGGCTGATCCCCGACACCGTCCTGCTCGGCCGGCTTTATCCCTCACCACGTGTTTTTCGGTTTGAGACCGCGGCGGCGGAACCAAGTCGCGCGCCTTCGCGTTTTCCTGCCGACAACTGACACCTTTACGTTTGGAGCTAAGCGCCATGGGCAACTTGCTGCATTGGGCCGTCGTCTTTCTCGTCGTTGCGCTGGTCGCAGCGTTCCTTGGATTCGGTGGCGTCGCCGGAACCGCGATGGAAGGGGCTCGCATCCTCTTTTGGGTCGCGATCGTGTTCCTCGTGATCTCGCTCGTTCTCGGACTCGTCCGACGCGCGTAGCCAACCTCTCTCTCTGTGAATTGTGCCGAGGAGCGCCGCCGTATCAGGCGTTCCGCGGCACGGCTGACACTACCCCCAAACTTCACAACAGGAGACGTATATGAACTGGGATCGCATCGAAGGAAACTGGAAGCAGTTCTCTGGCCAGGTCAAGGAGCGGTGGGGCAAGCTCACCGATGACGACCTGACCGTGATCAACGGCAAGCGCGAGCAGCTCGAGGGCAAGATCCAGGAGCGCTACGGCTACGGCCGCGACCAGGTCAAGAAGGAGCTCGATGACTGGTCGTCGTCGCTCTAAGCACCGCTTCCGCTAGATAAGAAGAACCCGCCGGTGAGATCCCTGCTCACCGGCGGATTTTTTTGACCGCGGCGGGCAAGGCTCAGCCGCCGGGGAAGGTGATCATGATCTTCATGCGCACGAGGTCGGGGAAATAGGCCTCGAGGCCCTTGCCCGCGAAATAGAGAATGGCCCCGAGCAGGATCAGCGCGGGGATCGCCGCCAGAACCGCCTTCAGGAAGAACGCCACCAGCTGGAGGAACGGCACATCGAGCCGCTTCACGGTCGCGGGCAGCGGGTCGTCGCCGTAGGCGATCGGGGCGTACTGGGGGCGCGCCAGGTAGGAAGGGGCATCGCTCATCATCGGATCGCGGCTGCGACCCTCCTTCTCGCGGGCCTCGCGCTCGCGAGCCTCACGCGCGCGCGCCTCCTTCTCGCGCCGCAACGTGCGCGGCAAGTCGTCGAAATCGCTGTCCGCCGACAGCGCAAAATTGGTGTCACTCATCTCAGTCTGGCTCCAAGACGGCCCTCGCCGCCGCATCTCGCGCTTCCACCCCGGCGCGCAACCAACCTCAGGACAAGGTTCCTATCCTCGAGACAAGGTTATTGCTAAATTTATGCCGCGATTTTGACGGGGAGGTGTTCTTGAGCAACCTGAAGGACCTGATTAGGACAATTCCGGACTATCCCAAAGCCGGAATCATGTTCCGCGACGTGACGACGCTGCTGGGGGACGCGCAAGGCTTCAAGGCCACCATCGCCCAGATGGCCGAGCCGTTCCGGACACTGCCGGTCGACGCCGTCGCGGGCATCGAGGCACGCGGGTTCATCCTCGGCGGCGCCATTGCAGACCGACTGGGTTGCGGCTTCATACCGCTGCGCAAGAAGGGCAAGCTCCCCTGGAAGACCATCGGCCAGGAGTACACCCTCGAGTATGGCGTCGACGTCATCGAGATCCATGAGGACGCTCTGACGGCGGGCCAGCGCATTCTCATCGTCGACGACCTGATCGCGACCGGGGGCACGGCGGAGGCTGCAGCCAAGCTCGTGCGGCGCACGGGAGGCGTGATCGTGGGGGCCGTGTTCATCATCGACCTGCCTGAGCTCGGAGGCATGAAGCTCCTGAAGAGCCACGGGATCGATTGTCATGCGCTGATGGCATTCGAAGGCCACTGAATGAGCCTCGGCGCGAAGGACCTGCAGGCCGCGCTGGCGGCCATCGCGCGCTGGCGCGAGGCTCCGGAGACGCAGCTCAACTGCCCTCGCTGCTCGGCGTCCGGGTTGTCGGTCATCGACCGGTCGGCACGCCCCTATGCCGAGTGGTATCATATGGGCTGTCCGGCCTGCGGCCTCGACGAGACTATCCACATCCCGCTCGGACCACCGGTCATGGGCGGCCTCGACTAGCCACCCGCAACTGCACAAACGAGACCCATGAAGATCGACGGCAAACCCTATCGCACGATCTGGCTCGCTGACGACGGCCGCTCGGTCGTCGTCATTGATCAGACGAAGCTGCCGCACAGATTCGAGACCGTGACGCTCGCGACCACGGAGGACGCCGCGCGGGCCATCAAAACGATGCAAGTGCGCGGCGCGCCGCTGATCGGCGCCACCGCCGCCTATGGGCTCGCGATCGCGCTTCTCGCCGATGCCTCCGACGCGGCGCTCGCTCAGGCCATCGACTTTCTCGCCAACCAGCGCCCGACAGCCGTCAATCTCCGCTGGGCGCTCGAGGAGATGCGACGGGCGGTGGCACCGGTTGGGGAAAGTCAGCGCGCCGCGGCCGCCTACGCCAAGGCGGCGGCGCTCTGCGACGACGACGTCGAGACGTGCCGGCGCATCGGCGAGAATGGGCTCGAGCTCATTCGCGCGGCACAGCGCAAGAAGGGTGAGGGCGCCCGCGTCAACATCCTCACCCACTGCAACGCGGGCTGGCTTGCCTGCGTCGACTGGGGCACCGCGACCTCTCCCATCTACCAGGCGCACGACGCCGGCATCCCCGTGCATGTCTGGGTGGACGAGACGCGGCCGCGGAACCAGGGCGCTTCCCTCACGGCCTACGAGCTCGGGCGCCACGGCGTGCCGCACACGCTCATCGTCGATAATGCCGGCGGTCACCTGATGCAGCAGGGCGAGGTGGATCTCGCCATCGTCGGCACCGACCGCGTCGCGGCCAATGGCGATGTCGCCAACAAGATCGGCACGTATCTGAAGGCGCTCGCGGCGCACGACACCGGCGTGCCGTTCTACGTGGCGTTGCCCTACTCCACCATCGACTGGTCGATCGCATCCGGACGCGAGATCCCGATCGAGGAGCGCGACGCCCTGGAGGTGCTCGCCATGACCGGGCGACTTCCAGACGGCAGCGTGGCGACGGTCGAGATCGCGGCGCGCGGCTCGCCAGCGCTCAACCCAGGCTTCGACGTGACACCGGCCCGTCTCGTCACGGCCTTCATCACCGAGCGGGGCATTGCCAATGCCGACCGCGCGGGCCTCCTCTCGCTCTATCCGGAACGGCTCGGGACCAGCGCCGCATGAGCAAAGAGCCCAACACGGGCAAAGCCGCGGCCAAGCCCAAGAGCAAGTCAAAGGGGACGAGGAAGGACGAGAAGCGTCTGCGCCGCCAGGTGCGGGAGACGGCCCTTGCCATGAGCCGCAGCGGACTTTCGCCCGGTCGCTCGGGAAACGTCTCGGCCAGGCTCGGCACCGGCATGTTGATCACGCCGTCCGGTCTCTCTTGGGAGGACGTGCGCGACGAGAGCATCGTGCTCGTCGAGGGCGACGGCACGGTGCCGGCCGGACAGGGGACGCCGTCCTCCGAGTGGCACTTTCACCTGGCCGCCTACCGGGCGCGGCCCGACATGGACGCCTTAGTGCACACGCATTCGCTGCACGCCGTGGTGCTGGCCTCGGCGGGGCGCTCGATCCCAGCTTTCCACTACATGGTGGCGGTGGCGGGCGGAGCGGACATCCCGCTCGTCCCCTACGCGACGTTCGGCACCGAGGAGCTCGCGCGGCACGTGGCGGCGGGCCTTGCCGAGCGCAATGCCTGCCTCATGGCGCACCATGGCGCGGTCGCGCTTGGACGCACGCTCGCCGACGCGCTCGAGCTTGCAGCCGAGGTCGAGCTGCTGGCCGAGCAATATTGCAAGGTGCTGATGCTCGGAAACGCACCGCTATTGACCGATGCCGAGATGCAAGCCGCGATCGAGCGCTTCAAGACCTACCGGCAACCGTAAAACAAGTCCCCTCAATGGGGAGGCAACAGCATGCCATTGCGGGATGCTGGGCTAACGCCTATTTTTGCGTGCAAATCAGCGATTTGGAGGCTTGCCCCGCATGACCCTCGAGACCGAAGCCGTGCTTGACCGGCGCCGCATGCGCCGCCGCCTCGCCTTCTGGCGCGCCGCCGCCGTAGCCTTCGTCGGCATCACGCTCGGCATCCTCATGTTCGGCGGCGACGACCTCTCGACACTCACCGGAACGCACCAGATCGCCCGCGTCACCGTCGAGGGCACCATCACCGACGACCGAACCCAGCTCGCGATGCTGAAAAAGATCAAGGACGCGAGCCATGTCGAAGGCTTGCTCGTGTTCGTCAACAGCCCGGGCGGCACAACGACCGGCGGCGAAAGCCTCTACCTCGCGCTGCGCGACGTCGCTGCAAAGAAACCGGTGGTGGCGCAGTTCGGCACGGTGGCCGCCTCGGCGGGCTACATCGTGGGACTCGGCACGGACCACATCGTCGCGCGCGGCAACACGATCACGGGCTCCATCGGCGTGCTCGCCCAGTGGCCGGAGGTGAGCGAGCTCCTGGGCAAGCTTGGCGTCAAATTCAACGAGGTGAAGAGCGGCTCGCTCAAGGCCGCGCCCAACCCGTTCGAGCCCGCCACCGAGGGCGCTCGGCAAGTGGTGCAGGAGACCATCGACGACGGCTTCCGCTGGTTCCTGTCGCTGGTCGAGACTCGACGCGGCCTCAACCCCCGAGACGTCGCCGGCCTGATGGACGGGCGCATCTACTCGGGGCGGCAGGCGCTCGAGAACAAACTCGTCGACGAGATCGGCGGCGAGGCCGAAGCCGTGCGCTGGCTCGAATCAAGGGGCGTCGCCAAGGACCTCAAGGTGGTCGACTGGAAACCCACCCCGGAAGGCACTTGGGGCCGGGTGACCGGAGAGGCCTCCGAGGCCCTGGGGGCGTTCTTTGCCAATATCTTGGCCTCGACGGTTAACACGCTGGCGCTCCGCCCTGGAATTGCCACACTTGGCCTTGACGGCCTCGTCTCTGTTTGGCAACCTTCGGAAAACTAAAGAAATACAATCTTTTCCGGGAGACGCGTGCCTTGATCAAATCCGAGCTGATCCAGAAAATTGCGGCCTCAAATCCGCATCTCTATCACCGGGACGTGGAGCGCATCGTCAACGTCGTGTTCGACGAGATCGTCGACGCGTTGGCGCAGGGCGACCGCGTCGAGCTCAGGGGTTTCGGCGCCTTCACGGTCAAGCATCGCGCGGCACGCCAGGGCCGCAACCCGCGTACGGGAGCACCCGTGCCGGTTGCAGAGAAGTTCGTCCCGTTTTTCAAGACGGGCAAGGAGCTTCGCGATCGGCTCAACGCGAGCGCCTGAGCGCCACGGCGTGCTAACGTGCGCGCCTGGCAGGTCGAGGTGAGAAGGGACTCAGCATGCTCAAAAGAATCCTGTGGCTGCTGACGGCTTTTCCTGCGGCGGCGCTGCTGATCACACTCGCCGTCTCGAACCGGCATTCGGTGCGGCTCGTGCTCGATCCGTTTCGGCCCGACGAGCCGGTGCTCTCGATCGTGCTGCCGTTCTATGCCTATCTCTTCGGCGCGCTCCTCATCGGCGTTCTCCTCGGCGGCGCGGCCACGTGGATCTCGCAGGGCCGATGGCGGCGCACCGCGCGCCTCAGAACGGGCGAGGCCAAGCGCTGGCAGGCGGAGGCGGATCGGCTCATGCGCGAGCGGGACGCCGAGGTCTCGGGGCGCGCCAAGGCGCTCGCTGCGCCCGCCAAGCGCGACGCCGCTTAGCGCAGGCTCCATCGATCAGGCTTTGTCCGCATCGGCAGGATGCGATCCGCATCGCCGCCCGGTGGTGGACCGTCAGACAATTGAACTTTGATCCTCAGACCTCATGTCCACGCGAGTCAAAATCTGTGGGTTGCGCAACGAGGCGGCGCTCGAAGCCGCACTCGCGGCCGGCGCCGACCTCGTGGGCCTCGTGCTCTATCCGAGAAGCCCGCGCAATGTCGCGGTCGAGGAGGCGGCGCGCCTCGCGGCCTACGCCCACGCCAACGGGCGGGCCGAGGTCGTGACGCTGCTGGTCGATCCCGACGACGCGCTCGTCGACCGCGTAGCGGGGGAGATCAAGCCCGACCGCATTCAGCTGCACGGCCTCGAGAGCCCTGCGCGCACGGAGGCGATCCGCAAACGCAGCGGGCTCCCGATCATGAAGGCCGTGCGCGTCGGCACACCGCAGGACGCCGAGAGCGCTTTGGCTTATCTCACACCGGGCGGCGGGGCGGACATCCTCTTGTTCGACGCCAAGCCGCCGGCCGACCCCAACGCGCTCCCTGGCGGCAACGGACTTCTCTTCGACTGGCATTTGCTCGAGGGCGCGCGCGGGCATGGCCCATTCGCGCTCGCAGGCGGGCTCACGACGGAAAATGTGGCTGCGGCCATCGCGTTAACCGGCGCCGCCATCGTCGACGTCTCCTCCGGCGTTGAAAGCCGGCCGGGCGAAAAGGACCCCGCCCTGATCCGCCGCTTTATTCAGGCGGCAAAGGCCGCTAAGCAGACGTGACAATCGACCCGCCGAGCGGGGAAAGGCAGCCCTCCATGGCTACGAAAATACAGAAAGCTCAGGAAACGAAGCTCAACACGCTGCGCGGCGGTCCGGACGAGCGCGGCCATTTCGGCACCTTCGGCGGACGCTTTGTCGCCGAGACGCTTATGCCGCTGATCCTCGACCTCGAGACCGCCTACACCGAGGCGAAGGCTGATCCCAAGTTCCAGGCCGAGCTGACCGAGCTCCTCCTGCATTATGGCGGCCGGCCGAGCCCGCTCTATTTCGCAGAGCGCCTTACTGAGCATCTGCGCGGCGTCGCCGGCGGCAAGGGTGGCGCCAAGATCTACCTAAAGCGCGACGAGCTCAATCACACCGGCAGCCACAAGATCAACAACTGCCTCGGCCAGATCCAGCTCGCGCGGCGCATGGGCAAGACGCGCATCATCGCCGAGACGGGCGCGGGCCAGCATGGCGTGGCTGTGGCCACCGTGTGCGCGCGCTTCGGGCTCCCGTGCGAGATCTACATGGGCGCGACCGACGTCAAGCGGCAGTCTCCCAACGTCGCACGCATGCATATGCTCGGCGCCAAGGTGAACCCGGTCACGTCGGGCGCGGGCACGCTCAAGGACGCCATGAACGAAGCCTTGCGTGACTGGGTCACCAACGTGCGCGACACCTACTATCTGATCGGCACGGCGGCCGGCCCGCATCCCTATCCGGCCATGGTGCGCGATTTCCAATCGATCATCGGCACGGAGGTGCGCGAGCAGATGATGGAGCGCGAGGGACGACTGCCGGACACGCTCATCGCCTGCATCGGCGGCGGCTCGAACGCGATCGGCCTCTTCCATCCCTTCCTCGACGATGAGGGCGTCAAGATCTACGGCGTGGAAGCCGGCGGGCATGGGCTCGAGGTCGAGAACGGGCATGCGGCCTCCATGAACGGCGGCCGACCCGGGGTGCTGCACGGAAACCGCACGTATCTGTTGCAAGATTCTGAAGGACAGATCCTCGAAGGGCACTCGATCTCGGCCGGCCTCGACTATCCGGGCGTCGGGCCCGAGCATTCGTGGCTCAAGGACACGAAGCGTGTCGAGTACGTCTCGATCACCGACAAGGAGGCGCTCGATGCCTTCCAGATTTGCGCGAAGCTCGAGGGCATCATCCCGGCGCTCGAGCCCGCGCATGCGCTCGGCTGGGTCATCAAGCTCGCGCCCACGCTCGCGCAGGACAACCTGCTCGTCATGAACATGTGCGGCCGTGGCGACAAGGACGTCTTCGCCATCGCCGGCTACCTGGGGATCAAGCTTTGAGCAAGAAGCAAACGAGGATCGACCGGCGTTTCGCTGCGCTCAAGGCGGAAGGGCGGGCGGCGCTCGTGACATTCGTCACGGCGGGCGATCCGGATCTCGAAACGTCGAAGAAGATCCTGCTCGGCTTGCCCAAGGCCGGGGCCGACATCATCGAGCTCGGCATGCCGTTCTCGGACCCGATGGCGGACGGCCCCGCCATACAAGCCTCTTCGCTGCGGGCGCTCAAGGCTGGCCAAAAGATGCGCGACACGCTGCAGATGGTGCGCGACTTCCGCAAGGAGGACAAGGACACGCCCGTGGTGCTCATGGGCTACTACAATCCCATCTATGTCTTCCCGAACGAGCCTTTCCTGGATGCGGCCGCAGAGGCCGGAGTCGATGGCCTCATCGTCGTCGACGTGCCGCCGGAGGCCGATGACGAGCTTTGCCTTCCGGCCGTGAAACGGGGGCTCAACTTCATCCGGCTCGCGACGCCCACCACGGACGCCAAGCGCCTGAAAACGGTGCTGAACAACACGTCGGGCTTCCTCTACTACGTCTCCATCACCGGCATCACCGGGGCCGCCGCGCCAAATTTGGACGATGTTCAACTTCAGGTAGCACGGCTGAAAGCGGCTACAACTCTTCCCGTTTGCGTGGGATTTGGCGTAAGAACGCCGGAGCAGGCACGGGCCATCGCTGCCTACGCCGACGGCGTGGTCGTCGGCTCGGCTCTCGTGAAAGCAATCGAGGAGAGCTTAACGCCGGAGGGTCGGGCGGCTAGCAATACGGCGCAGGCCGTCCTAAACTTAGTCGAAGGTCTTAGCAAGGCCGTGCGAGCGCGATGAGGACATGCCGCGACACCAGACCCGGCCTGAGCTTCGCCGGCGATTTAGATGTCTGGCAGACTATAAAAAAGCAGGCTGCCGGAAGGCAGCAGTCCCTGCGGTTTACCGGGATTTCTGAGGAGCGGTAGAGCGTGAACTGGATCAACAACGTCGTCCGGCCCAAGATCCGCAGCTTCCTCACGACGAAGCGCGAGGTTCCCGAGAACCTCTGGGTCAAGTGTCCTGAGACGGGCCAGATGGTCTTCTACAAGGACCTCGAGGCCAATCAGTTCGTGGTGCCGGGCTCCAACTACCACATGAAGATGAGCGCGCGTGCGCGCCTCGGGAGCCTGTTCGACGGCGGCCATTACGACCAGGTGCCAGTGGCGCCGGTGGCGACAGACCCGCTGAGGTTCCGCGACGGGCGGCGCTACACCGACCGTCTCAAGGACGCGCGCACCAAAACCAACCTCGATGACGCGATCCTCGTCGCCGAGGGCAACCTCGACGGCCGGCGCGTGGTTGCAGCCGTGCAGGACTTCGAGTTCATGGCGGGCTCGCTCGGCATGGCGGCGGGCGAGGCGGTCATCGCCGGCATGCTGCGCGCCGTCGAGCGCAAGGCGCCCTTCATCCTGTTCGCGGCCTCGGGCGGTGCGCGCATGCAGGAGGGCATTCTGTCGCTCATGCAGATGCCGCGCACGACCATCGCGGTGCAGAAGCTGCGCGAGGCGAAGCTGCCCTACATCGTGGTGCTCACGGACCCGACGACGGGCGGCGTCACCGCCTCCTATGCCATGCTCGGCGACGTGCACATCGCCGAGCCCGGTGCGCTCATCTGCTTTGCCGGGCCGCGCGTCATCCAGCAGACAATCCGCGAGCAGCTTCCCGACGGCTTCCAGCGCGCCGAGTATCTCTTGAGCCACGGCATGATCGACATGGTCGTGCATCGCCACAAGATGCGCGAGACGCTATCGCGACTCTGCAGCCTGCTCACGAAGGGTGCGCCGGCCGACAAGAGCAAGTCGTGGCGCGGCAATGGCAAGGCGCCGCACGCCAACGGCAGCGCCGTCGACGGCAAGCTGATCGAGACGGCAGTGCTCGAGCTCGAGCCGGTCGACGATTCGCAGCGCTTCGGCGGGCAGGGCGACAAGCCCGACGGCGAGGCTCAGGAAGCACGCACCTCCGGCAAGACCGAGGGGCGCGGTGCGGGCAAGGATCAGCCAAGGACTTAGAGACCATCTTCGCTCCCATCGCGAGACCCCGTGTACGGCAGCGGGTCCTTTGGTGTAGGGCTTACGAAAACGCGCGTCGGCACGCGCAGCATCGATCAATCTTCTTCACGGGCTCGGGGCTTCACCCGACAGAGCCGGCGGCTCTCTGAGGGAGGGGCGTGACATTCTGACAAGCGACCAGCTCCTCGCCGACATGAAGCTGCTTCACCCGAAGCTGATCGACCTGTCGCTCGGCCGGGTCGAGCGCCTGCTCGGCAAGCTCGGCGCGCCGCACAAGGCGCTGCCGCCCGTCGTGCACATCGCCGGCACCAACGGCAAGGGCTCGGTCACGGCCTATCTCAAGGCGATGCTCGTGGCGGCGGGACGGCGCGTGCACGTCTATACCTCGCCGCATCTGGTGCGCTTTCACGAGCGCATCGAGCTTGCGGGCGCGGACGGGCGCACGCGGCCGATCGCGGAAGCGGATCTCGTCGACGTCCTCTCTCGCACGCAGCGCGTCAACGACGGCGACGACATCACCCAGTTCGAGATCACGACGGCGGCGGCATTCCTGGCGTTCGCGGAGCACCCCGCCGACGTGGTGCTGCTCGAGGTCGGCCTCGGCGGGCGTCTCGACGCGACCAACGTGATCGAGCGCCCGGCGCTCTGCGTCATCACGCCGATCTCGCTCGATCATGCCGACAAGCTCGGCGCCACGGTCGAGGCCATCGCCGCCGAGAAGGCCGGCATCCTCAAGCGGGGCGTTCCGTGCGTCGTCTCGATGCAGGAGGAGACCGTGCACGAGGTGATCCGGCGCGAAGCGGCGCGCAACGGTGCGCCGCTCGTCGTGTGGGGCCAGGACTACGATGCCTACGAGCAGCGCGGGCGGCTCGTGGTGCAGCGCGCCGACCAGCTCCTGGACCTGCCGCTGCCGTCCCTCATCGGGCGCCATCAGATCATCAATGCGGCGACCGCCGTCGCCGCCGCGCTCGAGCTCCGGGGTTTCAGCGTCGACGAGCGCTCGATCGAGCGGGGGCTCGTCGCCGCGCGCTGGCCGGCGCGCATGCAGCGGATCGACAGCGGGCCGCTGCCGGCGCTTCTCAAGCCCGGCTCCGAGCTGTGGCTCGACGGCGGACACAATCCCGCGGCGGGACAGTTCCTCGCGCAGACGGTCGCCGATCTCGAGGAGAGGGCGCCGAAACCGCTCTATCTCGTCGCCGGCATGATGGGTCTCAAGGATGCGGCGGGCTTCCTAGGCCATTTCCGCGGGCTTGCGCGGCATGTGGTGGCCGTGCCGATCCCAGGCGCGCACGAGGCGCCATTCAGCCCCGAGGCGCTGGCGGACGCCGCGCGCTCCGTGTCGCTGTCGGCTGAGGCGGAGGACGGAATCGAGGCGGCGTTGAAGCGGATCGACGCCCTCGATCCTGGGCCGAAGCGCATTCTCATCACCGGGTCGCTCTACCTCGCTGGCCATGTGCTCGCCCTGCAGGAGGGCGTCGAGCCGCAGGCGAATTGACACCGCGCTGCCCAACCTTGTCATCCTTGGCTTTATGCCGAGGACCCAGCCATCAGCGGGAGCGAAGGGACGGTCGGGGCGAGCGGCTGCCGCCCTTGTTGCGCATGGGTCCTCGGGACAAGCCCGAGGATGACACAGCGTGCAAAAAGGGCTCCCGGTGGGGAGCCCTTGTCAATTCAAGTGTCATGGGCGGCGCTGTTACGCGGTCGCCGTGATCTGCTGGGTCAGCCACTCCTCGAGCTTGCGCTTCTGGACGAGCGCGCCGACGTGCTGGCCGGCCACCTTGCCGCCCTTGAACACCATCAGCGTCGGCATGGCGCGGATGCCATACTTGGTGGTGACGGCGGGGCTCTGGTCGACGTCGAGCTTCACGACCTTGACCTTGCCCTTGAGCTCGGCGGCAACCTGCTCCAGCGCAGGCGCCATGGCCTTGCAGGGACCGCACCACTCGGCGAAGAAATCGACGAGGACGGGTTCGGCCGACTTCAGCACCTCCTCGTCGAAGGTCTTGTCGGATACCAGTGCGGTCATCTCAGGGATCTCCTTTTGCACCGTCAACCGGACGTTTGGAACCGGCGACGCGGACCGTGAACGTAGGAATGGCCCGGTCAGGCGTCAAGACGGGCCGTGTCAAGCCGCCACAACTCGGTCGCATAGCTGTCCAGCGTGACCTGCGGGATCTCCATCAGGCGCGCTGCCTCGGTCCACAGAAGGGCCGCGCGGACAATCTTGCCGGGGTAGATGTCGCGCATGGCGAGGCGGTAGGCCGCGAGCTGCAAAAGGTAAACCGGCGCCACGCGCTCGACATCCGGCGGCGCTGCCCGGTTGGTCTTGTAGTCGACGATCAGCACCTCGTCACCGATTTCGGCCAGGCGATCGACCTGGCCGGTGATGCGCAGCGGCGGGCCGGCGGAGGCACCTGGCCGCGCAATGAGCGCGACGATCGGCACCTCGGCCTGGCTGCCCGGGCCGAAGACGGGAGCAAACGACGCGTCATCCAAAATGGTCTCGACCTCCTTGGCGATGCTCGCGCGCGTGCGGGCCGACAGGCTCGCGCCGCGGGCAGCGAGGAACGCCTTGGCGGCAGCGGCGCGGCCGGACGGGTCAATGGGCGGCAAATGCTCAAGGAGAGCATGAGTCAGCGTGCCGCGCAGGAACCGACTATCGCCGCCGGGCGCCGCGGGGCTGGTGGCCGCCGGCTCGTCGCGAGGATCTCTCGGTCGCGGACCGGGCAGCGGCTCGCCCTCGTCGTCGGTCTCGTAGGGCGCCAGGCGCGACGGTGCGAGCGGCACCGCGAGCTCGGGCTCGCGCGGCGCCGGCGCCGAGGCCCACGGGGGCAGCGGGACTGCACCAAGCTGCGCCGCGAGCTCAACCTTGGGCTTCTCGAGCGGCGCCGTCTGCGGCACGGCGAGCCGGCGTATCTCGCGACCGTCAACTCCCCCAATCGTCTCCAGGCGACCCGCCAGGGCCTCCGTGATGATCTCGTACCAGCAGCCTTTCTCCGGGCCGCGGCGACCCTCGAAGCCCGCGACGTAAAGGCGATCGCGGGCACGCGTCATGGCGACATAGAGGAGGCGGTTGCGCTCCTCCGCATCGCGGCGCTGGAGCCTCTCTCGCGCCTCGCGCAAAGGCTCGAGCGCGCTCGATCCCTTGATGGGCCAAACGAAGGGCGGCGGCGTCCCGGCCGGGCGCGCGAGACTTTCAAGCTTCAGTGGCCGACCCGCCTGGTTGCCGGCAGAGCTTGCGCTGCAGGTGTCGGGCAGAAAGACGATCGGCGCCTCCAGGCCCTTGGCGCCGTGCACGGTCATCACGCGCACCTCATTGCGGCCGTGGTCCATGTCGCGCTTGATGTCACGGGTGCCCTCGCGCATGAAGGCGAGCAAGCCCGCGAGCGAAGGCGGGGCGCCGTCGTCGTAGGTGAGCGCGAGGTTCAGGAACTCGTCGAGCGGATCGGTGGTGTCGGGGCCCAAGCGCCCGATCAGCTTGGCGCGCACGCGGTCGCGATCCAGAATGTCGGCGAAGAACTCGAAGGGCGGACGGAAGTCCGCCATCTTACGCCAGCGCTTGAGCGTGGCGGCTGCCTCTGCGAAGCGCGGGGTCGTCTCGCTTCTTTCGAGAAGCGCCTTCCACAGGGTGCCCTTGCGCCTGGCAGCCAGCTCCGTGAGGTCGGCATCGTCGAGGCCGAATATGGGGCTCTTCAGAACTTCGGCGAGCGCGAGATCGTCCTCGGGCAGCGTCAGGAAATCGCCGAGCGAAAGCAGGTCCTGCACGCCGATCTGCTCGCCCAAGCGCATGCGGTCGGCGCCTGCGACAGGAATGGAGCGCGCCTTCAAGGCCTGCACCATCGGCGCCGCAAAGGGCGCACGCTTGCGGACCAGGATCAAGATGTCGCCAGGCTCGATGGGGCGGCCGGTAGAGGCAAGCCGCTCACCGCTCTCCAGCCAGCCCTTGATGGTGTCGGCGATGCGGTTGGCAAGGCGGAGGACCGGCGGGTCCGCTGCGATCTCCTCGAGCGGCGCCCAGGCGTCGGCGGGCGCGGCGTCGACTGCCTGCTCGGTGGGCCAAATCTCGACCAGGCCGCCCTGGCCCAGGCGCTTGGCGATATGCGGCGCATGCCCGACGCCAGGCGTGCGCGCAGGATCTCTGAAGACGCGATCGACGGCCTCGAGGATCGGCGCCACGGTGCGGAACGAGACGTTCAAGGGAATGCGCCGCCAAGTAACCGCGGCGCCTGCCGCGAGCCCCTCAAAGCGGCCACCCATAAGCGAGAACATCTCGGGCGCCGCTCCCTGGAACGAATAGATGGACTGCTTCTCGTCGCCGACCGCAAACAGCGTGCGCACTGCGCCGTCGCGTGCGCCGGAGCCCGAGAAGAACTCGGCGGCCAGCGCCTCGACCACCTGCCACTGCGACGGGCTTGTGTCCTGACTCTCGTCGACCAGGATGTGATCGAGGCCGTTGTCGAGCTTGAAGAGCACCCATTCCGCCGAGTCGCGAGTCGAGAGCAGGCTCTTCGTCCGCGCGATGAGGTCGTCGAAGTCGAGCGCGGCGCGGCGCACCTTGGCCTCGGTGTAGCGGTGCTGGACGGCATCGGCGAGACGGAGGAGCGCGATCGTGGCTTCGACCACGCTCGCGGCGCGCAACTCCGTCCAGAGCGTATCGAAGCGGTCCTGCGCGCGGGTGAGCAGAGGCTCCATCTCAGGATTGGTTTTGGCCAACGTCTTGGTGACGAGGCTCTTCCTCGGCTCGCCTGCGGCGGTGAGGAACACGTCGCTCAAAGCCTCGGCTCGGTCCAGGGCGCGGGCGGCGGCGAGCGCGGCGCTCACACGGTCAGCCTGGGCGATGTCCGCCTTGGAGCCCTGACGCAGGACATCGCGGACGTGGCGAAGCTCGCGGTCCGGCAGCAATGCGACGATCTCGTCGCAGATCGTGTCTCGCGAGACGCCGCGGCGCACGCCGAAATGCGCACAGAACATTTCCTCGACGGCGCCGATGCCTCCGGCCATGCGGACCGCCGCCTCGAGCCAGTCGCGGTGGCCGAGCGCGTCGGTCAGGATCTCGTCGAAGCGATCGTCGGCGGCCTGCGCGATGGCCGTCTCGAGCGCGCGGCCGAGAGTCGTCTCGCGGCTTCTGGCGGCGAGCCCGATCACGCCGTCGATGGCCTCGCGCAGGAGCTTGCGCGACGTCTCCTCGTCGAGGATGGCGAAGCCCGGCGTGACGCCGGCCTCGAGCGGGAAGCGCTGCAGCAAGCGCTCCGCAAAGGCATGGATGGTTTGCACCGCGAGTCCGCCCGGCGTCTCCGTCGCGCGCGTGAAGAGCGTTCGGGCGAGCGCCAGCTCGGCTGGCTCGGGCGCACGGCCGAGGAAATCCGCGAGCACCTTCTTGAGATCGGCCTCGGGCAGCATCACCCATTTGGCGAGGCTGTCGAAGACGCGCTTCGACATCTCGGCGGCGGCGGCTTTCGTGTAGGTGAGGCACAGGATGCGCTCGGGCGGCGTGCCGGAGAGCATGAGACGGAGCACGCGCATGGTCAGCACGTGCGTCTTGCCAGTGCCCGCGTTGGCGCTAACCCAGACGGAGGCCGCGGGATCGGCCGCGTCGGCCTGGTGGCGGCTCGTGCGCCTCAGGTGGTCGTCGAGCACCGCTGCATGCGTTCTCTCGGACATGCTAGGCCTCCTCTGCCGCGAGTGCGCCAGACGACCACTCGGCGACGCGGGCGAGATGGGCGTAGGCGTCGTAGTCGTAGACATCGAAGCGCACGCGCCGCAGCGGACGATAGGGCGTCGCTTCGTCGTCGAAGCGGGCAACGTGACGGGCGAGACCCACGCGTGCGTTGGCTGCGAGCTTGGCCACATCCTCGACTGCGACGTCATGCTCAGCGCCGGGCGGCTCTCCTCCCGAGGCGCGGATGTAGCGCAACGTCTCGACCGGACGCCTTGGCACCTTCTCGAAGCCGACCGCATCGAGCGCAATGGCCGCCTCGAGCGGGAGCTGGGGCGCGACGAAGGCGGTGACCTTGTTGTCGGGCGGCGGTGCACCAGTCTTGTAGTCCGAGATGACGAGGGTGCCGCCCTTCACATCGATGCGGTCGGCGCGGGCGGTCAGCGTGAATGGGCCCGCGGGTGCGTCGAGGATGAGAGAGCCGGTCACCTCGGTCCGCACCTCGGCGACGCCCTCGCGGCGCGTGGCCTCGGTCGCCGCGAACCAGGCGGCGAAGCGCTCGAAACGAGGGATCCAGAAGGCGGCGATGCGTGGATGCGCAGCGTAGGCGTCGAGCGTCTCGCGGGCGAAGCGCACGAGCTCGGCTGCGACGTTTTCGGGCAATGCGGCCGGATAGGCCGCGGCAAACTTCGACAGCGCGCCATGGATTATGCTGCCGCGGAGCGCCGCGCCGGGCTCCTGGCCGAGCGGATCAAGCGGCTCGAGCTTCAAAATCTCGCGGGCGAAGATCGCATACGGGTTGGCTATCCACGTCTCGATTGCCGAGACCGAGAGCTTGCGCGGCCTGAGATCGACCGCAGGACGCGGCTCAGGCACCTCGAGGCGCTTTGCCTTGGGCGCGTTGTCGCGCTCGCGCGCCCAGGCGAGCCACGGCTCGCTCGGCGCCAGAGCATCGGCCGCGCCCATGCCGTCGAGCAGGGCCTTCAGGCGAAGGAGCCAGCGCGAGGGCACGGTCGGCACGCCATCCTTCTTCTCGGCGCGGGTGAGGATCACCTCAGGCGCTGCCAAGAGCGTCGCGAAGTCGTGAGCCGACTGGCCGATCTTCTCCTCGGGCGACGGAAGCCCGAGGGCTACGCGCATCGGCCGGTTGAGCCAAGGACCTGGGTCGGAGGCCTTGGGCCAGGTGCCGTCGTTGAGCGAGCCGAGGATGACGAGGTCCGGCTGCTGCAAGCGCGCCTCCATGGGACCCCAGATGAAGAGGCGCGGATGAACGGGACCGCGCGGGCGCACGTTCTCGCCGCCGATCAGGCCGCGGTAGAGATCGGCGTAGTCGGCAGGCGGGATGTCAAGTGCGGGCAGCCTCTCGTCCATGAGCTCAGCGAAGAAAAGGGCGCCATCGCTGCCGGCCTCGCCCGACCAGAGCGCGCTTTCGCCGCCGTCCGGCTGCTCGTCCTCCGGCCGGCGCGCAATTGCCTCGGCGGCTTTCACGTGCGCGGCCGCGAGCGTGCGGAGCGCGGCAGGCTCGCAGGCGTCGTAAAGATTGGTGAGCGGCGCGAAGGCCTGCTTGAGACGCAGGATGAGATCGCGTGCACCCTGCCAATCCTCCTGCCAGAGGCGGTCGACAGCGCGGTGGCGGCGGACCTTGCTGCCCCAGTCCTCAGCGGCGCGCTCGAAGGCCGCCTCGACGCCGGCGAGCCCTTCGCCGAGATAGGCGGTACGAAACGCCGCAAGCTCGAGGGCGCGGGCGGCGCGGCGGGCAGCGAACGGGTCCAGGCCAAGGCGTGTCAGGGGGTGCTTGAGCAGCGCCATGAGCTCGGCGGGCGCGAAGCGTGAATCGACCGCATTGACGACGAGATCGAGGAAGGCGCCGGGGGGCGTCTTGGCGAACGGGCGGCCGGCGGAGTCGTCGACCTTGATGCCCCACGCCTCGAGGCGTACGGCAACGCGGCGCGCGAGCAGGCGGTCCGGCGAGACGAGCGCGGCGGTGCGGCCGGGCGTCTCGGCCGCGTGGCGGAGGATCAAAGCGACGACCTCGGCCTCGTCCTGCGCGCTCGGCGCCTCGACGAGGCTCAGGCCGTTCGGAGCGGCGCCGCTGCCGCGGGCAGCTGCGGCGAAGGCCTGCCAGCGCTCAGTGGTGCCCGCCGGTCGCATGGCTTCGGCGACGAGCCGGTTGCGTGTTGAAGAGGGATCCGAGGCTCCGAGCTGCCTGACGCGGCTGCGCGGACATCCCAGAGCGTCGAGCAACTTCCTCAAACCGTACTGCGGATGCTCGGGGTGCGTGGGCGCGATCTCGTCCCAGCTCGCCGTGTCGAGCTCCGTATCGAGTGCGGGGAGCACGATGGCGCCCTTGGGCAGCCGGGCGACGGCCCGCATCAGCTCGACGGTCGCAGGGATCGAGCCGGTGACACCGGCGACGATGACGGGACCCTGAGGCTGGGCCGCCGCGAGACGCAGGGCCTCGGCACGGATCAGCGCATTGCGGCGGCCGACGGACGAGAGCCGACCTTGCTCCGCGAGATGCGCCGGCCAGGCCTGCGTCACGATCTCGAGGAACGTCAGCGTCCTCTGCCAATGCTCTGAGAAGGTCTCCGGCACAAGGCTCGCCAGGCCGTCGAGGCCCACGCCCTCGGTCTCAACCATGTCCATGAGGACGGCGAGCTCCTTGGCGAGAGTCGCGGCCTGAGCCGGCGTGCTGCTGCCGGCAGCCGCGAACGGCTCGGTGCCCGCCTCGTCGCGTGCGCGCATGGCCGCGGACCAGCGCTGAATCAAGCTCGTCAGGATGAGGCGCCGCTCGAGCTCGCCGATCGCGGGCGGGATCTCGTCCGCGCGTGCGGTCAGCGAGTCGAGGCCGCTCGCGGCGGTGATCAACGAGAGATCTTCCTGGCCCTCGGAGATGGGAAGCACCTTGGGCAGCAGGAGCGCACGTCCGCCGGAGACGCGCAGGAACGCATCCTGGAGCGCGCGCGTGGCGCGGCGCGTCGGCAGAAAGAGCGTCATCCGGGCAAGATCGAGCACGGAGGGCGCGGTGCCGCCCGACAGCGTGCCGTCGAGAAGCGACGCGGCGAGGCAATCGAGAAACGGCCTTCCGGCCGGCACAGTGAAGATATTGGCGCGCTCGCGCGACGACATCATTGGAGTTTCCTCTCGCGTTGTGCCGCAGCCCCTCGGGGCCTCAAACCTCGCGGCAACGCGCCGGCGTTGGCGCGCAAAACCGAGACCCAGGAGCGAATCGCGCCCAGGTTTCGGCATTATTGCATCGGCAGTTGGGCTCAGGCGCCGGCGGCGCGATCTATCCACCGTTCCGCATCGTCGATCGATTCGGGGGTGCCGACATGCATCCAGGCGCCGTCGAGCCTCAGCCCGAAAAGCCGGCCCTGCTCGATGGCGCGATCCCATTGCTTGTTGAGCGAGAAGGCGCCGGCCGGCGCCCCGTCGAACAGGCGCGGGTGCGCGATGGACACACCGGTGAACACGAACGGCGATTCGCGCCGCTCGCCGCGCCGGCAGAGGAGGCCGTCAGAGGCCATGACGAAGTCGCCGTGGCCGTCGTAGCCCAAACTGCTCGCGCCAAGGGCTAGCAGCATGAGGCTATCCATGCGGTTGGGATCGAACGAGGCGACAAGCCGGGCGATGTTGGAGCCGATGCCCTCGATCCAGACGGAATCCGAGTTGTGGATCAGAAACGGCGCATCGCCGAGCAGGGGCAGCGCCTTGACGACGCCGCCGCCGGTATCGAGCAGCATACCGCGCTCGTCCGAGATCGCGATCTGCGGGGCCGTGCGGTGGGCGAGGTGCGCCTCGATAAGATCGGCAAGATAGTGCACGTTGACGACGGCGCGCTTGATGCCGCCGGCCGTCAGGCGGTCGAGCACGTGATCGATGAGGGGCTTGCCCTTCAAGCGCACGAGCGGCTTCGGCACCTTGTCGGTCAGGGGGCGCATGCGCGTGCCCAGGCCGGCGGCAAGCACCATCGCGGTCGTCACCTTCGTGCTCATGGAACGGGGATCTCTCAAATGTCGAGGGGCTGGCTGCGGATCTCGGCGGGGAAATGACCGTCGTACCAGCGGCGCAGCTCGGCCAGCCCAGGATGCGCCAGCCCGCGCGCCAGATAGCGCCATATGCGAGGGATGTGACGCAAATACGCTCGCTTGCCGTCGCGCTTGGCGAGGCGGGCGAAAATGCCGAGGATCTTGGTGTTTCTCTGCACGCCGAGGGCAGCATAGGCGAAGCCGAAGGCCTCGGGATCGAAGCGAGGGTCGGCGACGCGGCGCATGCGGCCGTAGTAGACAAGGAGATCGTCCTCGAGCTCGGGGGGCACGTCGACGCGGGCATCCTCGAGGAGCGAGACGAGATCGTAGGCCGCCGGACCTCTGAGCGCGTCCTGGAAATCGATGATGCCGGCTCGTCTCGGGCCTTCGCGCTCTGGCAGCCAAATGAGGTTCGGCGAGTGATAGTCGCGCAGCAGCCAGCCTCTCGGCTCGGCATCGAGGCGCGCGAAGACGGGCGACCATAGATCGTTGAACTCGCTGCGCGCGCCGGCGGAGATCGCCTCGCCCTTCACCGCCGGCCAGTACCAATCGGGCAGGAGCCCAGCCTCCACCTCGAGCACGCCGAGATCGAGATCGGGCACGCTGTAGGTCACGCCGCCGGGCAACGCGATGGGCTCTGGCACGGGGAGCGTGCTCAGAACAAGCAGGGCCTCCGTCGCCACGCGCCACAGCGCGGCCTGCGGCGTGCCGCCGTTCATCTCCTGGCCGAAGACGCGGTCGCCGAGGTCCTCGAGCAATATGAAGCCCTGATCGAGATCCCAGGCATAGATCTCGGGTGCGCTGAGGCCCGCCTCGCCCAGGGCCTTGCCGACGGCGACGAAGGGGCGGATGTCCTCCGCGAGATGTGCGATGCGGCTATAGGGGAGGCCGCCGCGGATGGGCGGGCCGTCCGGCTGGCGCGGCTGGTCCATCAGCACGGCGACGCGATTCTCTCCCCGGGTGAGCTTGAGGCGGGCATAGGCTCGGGCCGAGGCGTCTCCCTGGAGGTAGGCGACGGATGCCGTGCGCCAGAGCGGCGCGCTCTCGAGGAAGCCGGCGATCGCCTCGACGCGCGCGAGACGCGAGCCCCACGAGCCGGTGCCACGGAGCGTGATGGTACGCCGCTCGGGATCGGCGGCCGGCGCGAGGTGCACGTCGAGCCGATTCTCTGCCCGCAAATCGGGCGCGCGCTCGGGCCACTCGACGAGGGCTGCGCCAGAAGCCAGGTGCTCGTCCAGGCCGAGCTCGGCCAGCTCATGTCCGCCCGCGAGTCGATAAAGATCGAGGTGCGCCAGCTCGAGCCGCGGCGTGGCATAGGTCTGCATCAGCGAGAAGGTCGGGCTCGGCACCTCGGCCGAGGCATCACCCAGCATGGCGCGGATCAGCGCACGGGCAAATGTCGTCTTGCCGGCGCCAAGGGGGCCAGCGAGGGCGACGACGTCGCCCGCGGCGAGCTTGAGCGCAAGGCGCTCGGCAAGCCGCACGACCTCCTCCTCGGAAGCGTCAGCTACCTGCCACGTGTGCGACATCGGATGATTGGGAGTCTTCGGTGCTGGCGGCGACATTCTTTTCCTGCTCGAGGCCACGCTCGGGGAAGCGTACCGTGACCAGCGTTCCTCTTCCAGGCTCGCTGTCGAGCGTCATGCTGCCGCCGTGCAGCTCGACCAGGCTCTTCACGAGCGAAAGACCAAGGCCGGCGCCGCGATGCTTGCCGCCTTGACTGCGGCTCTCGAACCGCTCGAAAATCCGGCTTTGCTGCTCCTTGGGGATGCCAACGCCGTCGTCCCGGACCGAGAACACCATGACCCCGTCCTCGCGCCAGCAGGATAGGTGGATGGTGCCCTCGGGCTTGGAGAAGCCGACCGCGTTGGACAAGAGGTTGTAGAGAACCTGGCGCACACGCTGCTCGTCGGCCTTGAACGTGGCCGCATCGTCGGCAACGGCGATGTCGAGCGTCAAGCGGGCACGGGCGGCGCGCTCGCGCACGCCGGTGATGGCGTGGTCGATGACGGACTGCACGTCGACGCTCTCGAGTTTGAGCTCGAGACTGCCAGCATCGATCGTGGCGAGGTCCAGAATGTCGTCGATGATGGCAAGCAGCGTCTTCGAGGAGAAGGCGATGTCGTCGAGATACTCGCGCTGACGCGGAGTGAGCGCGCCAAAGATCGGATTGGCGAGCAGCTCCGAGAAGCCAATGATGTTGGTGAGAGGCGTGCGCAGCTCGTAGGAAATGTGGCCGATAAACTGGTTCTTCAGCCTGTCGGCAGTGACAAGAGCCTCGTTGCGCTCGATCAGGGCGCGCTCGTAGCGCTTCGAATCCGTGACGTCGACGAATGTGAGCAGCGTGCCACCGTCGGGGAGCGGCGTCGCCGCATAGTCGACCACGCTGCTGTCGGGCCGTACCATCTGGCCCTCGATGGGCGCGCGCTCGTCAAAGGAGGTGACCGCGTGGCGCATCTGGTCCCAGATCGCGTCATCCGAGAAGAGCACCTTGGCGTTCTGAATGAGCTCGTCGACGTGCGGGTTCTCGGAGAGCTTTTGCGGCGATAGCTTCCAGATGGCGGCGAAGGCGGAGTTGTTGAGGCGAAGGCGGCCGTCCGTGCCGAACACCGCAACGCCTTCCTTGAGGCTGTTCAGCGTCTCGGTCTGAACGCTGATGAGGGCATTGTGGCGGCTCTCGAGCGCGAGGCGCTCGGTCTCGTCGGCGTAGAGATAGGTTACGCCTCCATCCGGCCGCTGGGCGGCCATGACGTGGATCACGTGGCCGTCGGGCAGGTGCCACCAGTCCTCGTGCTCCGTCACTTCGCCGTAGCACTTCAAGGTCTTGGTCTTCCACTCGCGGTAGTTCACGACCTCGGGCAGGCGGCCGAGCTCACGGAGGCGGTCGAGAACGGTGCCGTCGGTCGGCCAGGTGGCGAGCCAATCGGCGTCGAGCCGCCAGAGCTTCTGGTAGGCGGCATTGAAGAATGTCAGCTTCTTCTCGGCATTGAAGATTGCAACTGCGGTGGCGACGCGATCGAGCGTCTTGTCGTAGGCGGCGATCTGGCGATCGAGCTCCCCCTTGGCGGTCTCGAGATCGGCGACGTCGATGGCGGCGCCGGCGGTGGCGTCGCCGAGCGGCAGCACGGTGACCTCGTGCGTCTTTCGCTCGGAGCCGATGACGAGCGGGATGCGCTCCTTGTAGGTCTCGCCGTTTTTCATCACGCGGGCGATGGCCTTGCGCTGGCGGGATTCAAGCAGCTCGATCTGGCCGTCCACCACCTCGGTGTCGCTCTCGGCATCGACGGCTTTGACATAGGCCGCGTTGACCCAGGTCAGGCGGCCGTCGGCGTCGCGTAGCCAGGCCGGGTTCGGCAGCGCGCTCAGGAGAGCTCGCGCCGAGCGTACGTCGCGGGCAAGCCGCATGTGCTGGTCGAGAATGACGGAGAGGTCGCGCTTGTAGCCGGCGACGTCCTTGAAGCGCAGCACGGCGCGACCGCCCGCGGCCCGGCCGTCGGCCTCGATGTGTCCGCCGGCCAAGGTCTTTAGGATGATGTTGAAGGCACGGCCTTCCGCGAGCAGCACGTCGAGCGCCGCCTTCAGCGCGGCCGTGCTCTTCTGATCGAGCCAAAAGCCAAAACGCACGAGCTCAACGCTGTTGGCAGGAAGCCCCGGCACTCCGGAGAGCGTGTTGGCGACGACGGAGAGCCCCTTGCCCTGCTCCCAGTGCATGAGCACCTGCGGCTCGGCTCTGATCAGAGCCTCGGCGGCGAAAAGCTGGCGGCGCAGCTCGCGCGATTCATCTTGTGCAAGACTCGCCTGGCGGCGGAGCGCCGTGATGTAGCGGTAGAGCATGGAGAGCGTGACGGCGCAGACGGCCGCAACCAGGCCGGCAAGAATCAGCGGGCTGCCGGGAAGAGCGCTTAACGACGTGCGGCTCGCCGCCAGAATCGCCGTGAGCGCAGCCACACACGCCAAGCTCGCGAGCAGGAGCATGACCAGCTCGACGCGGGTGCTCTGCCGCACGGAGGTTTGGCTGTTCGGTGGCATCGATCCCGGAGTTCGATCTGTCGTCTGCCGCGCCCGCCGCCCTAGGCTTGCGAATCGTTCCAGGAATTATGGGGAGCTTCTGGTGTGGATGCCAGACCGGTGACGCCTCACGGGCGGGCGAAACGAAGGCATCCAAAAGAACGAAGCGTGACAGCCGGTCCGCGCCCTAGGGCACGGCCGGAGCCACGCTCGGTTATGCTCAGACTTGCGATCAATAACGGTAGTGGTCGGCCTTGTAGGGTCCGTCGACGGCGACGCCGATGTAGTCAGCCTGATCGGGACGGAGCTTGGTGAGCTTGACGCCAAGCTTCGGCAGGTGCAGCGCCGCGACCTTCTCGTCCAGCACTTTCGGCAGCGTATAGACTTTTTTCTCGTACTTGCCGGGGTTGGCCCACAGGTCGATCTGCGCCAGCGTCTGATTCGAGAACGAGGACGACATCACAAAGCTCGGATGGCCCATGGCGTTGCCGAGATTCACAAGGCGGCCCTCCGACAGCAGAATGATGCGCTTGCCCGACGGGAACTCGATCTCGTCGACCTGCGGCTTGATGTTGGTCCACTTGAAGTTCTTGAGGCCGGCGACCTGGATCTCGTTGTCGAAGTGGCCGATGTTGCAGACGATGGCGCGGTCCTTCATCTGCCGCATGTGGTCGACAGTGATGATGTCCTTGTTGCCCGTGGCCGTGACGTAGATGTCGGCGCGGGAGAAGGCATCCTCGATGGTCGCGACCTCGTAGCCTTCCATCGACGCCTGCAGCGCGCAGATGGGATCGATCTCGGAGACGATGACGCGGGCGCCGGCCTGGCGTAGCGAGGCGGCCGAGCCCTTGCCGACATCGCCGAAGCCCGCAACGAACGCAACCTTGCCGGCGAGCATCACGTCGGTGCCGCGGCGGATGGCGTCGACGAGGCTCTCACGGCAGCCGTAGAGGTTGTCGAACTTGGACTTGGTAACGCTGTCGTTGACGTTGATGGCGGGGAACAGAAGCTTGTTCTGCTCGGCGAGCTTGTAGAGGCGGTGCACGCCGGTGGTGGTCTCCTCGGAGACGCCGCGGATCGAGGTGGCGACGTGGGCGAACCAGCCGGCTGGCTTCTCCTTCAGGAGACGCTTGATAAGGGCGAAGAAAATCTCCTCCTCCTCGGAGCCCGGCTTGTCGAGGAAGTCTGTGTCGCCGTTCTCGGCCTTGAGCCCGTAGTGCACGAGCATGGTGGCGTCGCCGCCGTCGTCGAGGATCATGTTGGGAACGCCGCCACCGTGCCAGTCGAAGAGGCGCGCGGTGTAGTCCCAGTACTCGACGAGCGTCTCGCCCTTGTAGGCGAACACGGGGGTACCGGAAGCGGCAATGGCGGCCGCGGCGTGGTCCTGTGTCGAGAAGATGTTGCACGAGACCCAGCGCACATCGGCGCCCAGGGCCTTCAGCGTCTCGATCAGGACTGCGGTCTGGATCGTCATGTGGAGCGAGCCGGCGATGCGGGCGCCCTTCAAGGGCTGCTTCGGGCCGTACTCCGCGCGGATGGCCATGAGGCCCGGCATCTCCGTCTCAGCGAGGTCGATCTCCTTGCGGCCGAAGGCGGCGAGCGAGATGTCCTTGACGATGTAGTCGTTAGCGGCGGCTGTCATTGAGATCCCTTTTGCAAAGTGGTCCGGCCCGCTCTGCGGGCCCGGGCGGCCGATTTCAGCCCTCCTATAGCTGCCTCGCCGGGTCATCGCAATAAGATATAAACAAGTCCTTATGTCCTTTCTGGACATGGCAAGCGAGATTCTGGCGTCAACCACGCAAGGCTATCTAATTGCTGGGAAAAGGTATTTCTTAGTCCTCGTCGGCAAGCTCCTCGCCGAAGCCGATCTCGACAAGGTTGACGAGGGCTTCGAGCGCCTCAGGGCCTTCCGGCCCTTCGGAGGTGATGTGGAGCGTCGAACCTGGACCGGCCGCCAACATCATCAAGCCCATGATGGAGGTGCCGCCGACGGTCTGCCCCTCGCGCGTGACGGTGACGACCGCATCGTAGTTCTCGGCGAGCTTGACGAACTTGGCGGATGCGCGGGCGTGCAGGCCCTTCCGATTGACAATTGTGACAACCGCCTCGGGCCGCTTGCTGTTGCTTATCTCCGGCATCGCTCTCTCTTGTAGACCGACGATTCACGCCTCGGACTGATAGGGTCCGAAGCGATCGTGGTCCAGCGAAGACCGACGATCCACGCCTCGGACTGATAGGGTCCGAAGCGATCGTGGTCCAGCGAAGACCGACGATTCACGGTCCAGACTACTGTTCGCCGGAGAGCTCTTGGCTTGCAACCTTGATGTACTTGCGGCCAGCCTCGCGGGCGAGCGTCACTGCCTCGTCGAGCGGAACCTCGGAGCGGAGCCCTGCGAGCTTCACGAGGATCGGCAGATTGATGCCGGCGATGATCTCTACGTTGGCCTCGTCCATGACGGAGATGGCGAGGTTCGACGGCGTGCCTCCGAACATGTCCGTCAGGATGATTACGCCCTGGCCGGTGTCCGCGCGCCGCACGGCATCCAGAATCTCCGAGCGTCGGGCCTCCATGTCGTCCTCTGCTCCGATCGAGATCGTCTCGAGTTGAGTCTGAGGTCCAACGATGTGCTCGAGTGCGGCGCGGAACTCGACTGCCAAGCCGCCGTGGGTGACGATCACAAGTCCGATCATCTAGGTGCGCCGAGGTTGTTTCGAAATCGCAATTCCCGAGCGCAGACCCAGCCCCCCTGGTCCTGCGGCAACTCTCCATGGCGTCATGATCTTCTCCATGGTGTCCCGACGGGCAGCCCCACCCGCCCGCTCAGTCGCGGCGGGCCGGAGACTTACAGGGCTTTCCCGGCAACGCAAGGGTTTTCATTCGCCCCTTCACCGCGGAGTTAACGTGCCCGCGGCAGCCCGCTCCAGGGCCAAAAACAGCTTGACCGTTGCCGACGCCTCGAACGGGGCGAGGCAAACGACGGGGATGGCAAGGCCGAGGAACATCGATGTCCGCTCGTCCAACGGAAACCGCTCGACCTCGCTTGAGGGCGCGAGATCGACGACGAGCCTGAGGAGCGCCGGCGCACGATAGGGCATGTCGAATATGCCCAAGCCGCGCACCTCGATCTTGCCGGCGATGGCCGCGGGCGGGCGCAGCTCGATGCCCGATGCCGTGCGCGTGAGCTCCACCTGGTCGTCGGCCACGAGATCGAAGCGATTCTGGCGAAGCGCGAAAGGCGGCATGACGATCGCTCGCAACGCCAGATCGGACTTTCCGGAGCCCGACGGCCCACGCAGGATGACGGCCGCCTCGCCGAGTGCAAGCGCGGTGCCGTGCACGCGCTCAAGTCCGCTCGCGGCCAGGCTCATGATAGCTTCCCGAGGTCGCGCGCTTCCCGCTCGTCAAGCCCGAGCGTGAAGATGCGGTGAGCGCCGGGAGACGCACGACGAAGCGGGCGCCGAGCGGCTGTGTGCTCGAGGCGGCCTTCGGCGGGCGCCTATTCTCGGCGGTGATCTCTCCGCCGTGCGCGCGCACGATCTCCCGCGAGATGGAGAGGCCGAGGCCTGAGTTCTTGCCGCGCGTCGCCTCGGTATCGGGCCTGTCGGTGTAGAAGCGGTCGAAGATGATGCCAAGGCGATCCTCGGGAATGCCAGGGCCCTCATCCTCGATGGCGAGCTCTACGACATTCTCGACGCGGCGCACGCGCACGGTCACCACCGCGCCCTTGGGCGAGAACGAGACAGCGTTGTCGACCAGGTTGGTCACCACCTGCCCGAGACGGCCCGCGTGGCCGTTGACGGTGAGCGCTCCCTCGAACGGTGCGGGCTCGATCGCGGTCACTACGCGGCGGGTGTCGCCCGCGAGAATGTCGCGGAAGATCTGCGCGACGCTCGCGACGACGGTGGTCGCGTCGGTCGGCGTCATCTGCTGGCGTGCAAGCTCGGCGTCTAGGCGGGAGGCATTGGAGACGTCTGTGATGAGGCGATTGAGGCGCTTCAGCTCGTTCTGGATCTGCGTGACCACCTCTTTGCGCTGCTCCTCCGTCTTGGCGTAGGTCAGCGATTCCGCCATCGAGCGCGCGGCGGCGAGTGGGTTCTTGAGCTCGTGGGCGACGTCTGCGGCGAAGCTTTCGCTCGCCTCGATGCGTCTGTAGAGCGCCGACGTCATGGCCGCGAAGGCCGTGGCCATCTGACCGACCTCGTCGGTACGATGCGCAAGGTCGGGGAGATCGTGGCGAGCGTTGATGTTGCGGCTCACGGCCTCAGCGGAAGCCGAAAGGCGACGGATGGGGCCCGCCACAGTGCGCGCCAAAAGAAGGGAGCTCAGGAGCGTAGCGCCGATTGCGAACGCGGCAAGCATGGCGATCAGCTCGCGCTCGTCCGAGAGGATCTGATCGATCTCGCCCGGCGGGGTCGATATCAGAAGCACGCCCTGCACGGTCGAGGCGCGCTTGATGGGGACGGCCGTCGAGACGATCTGCTCGCCCTCGTCGTTCAAGAGCAGCATCGCTGTCGTCGTGCCGTCGAGGGCTACGCGAACCTCGGGGTAGAGCATGCCGTTGGCGTTGCCGATCTCCTTATAGACGGGCAGCTCCTTGTCGATCATCCAGGCCTTGAGGCGAGTCCAGAAGTTCTTGGTGCGGGTGCGCTCTCCGGCCGCCACCTTGGGCTCATGCTTCGAGAGCTGACCGCGCTTCAGCAGCGTCGCGGAATCTATGACGAGCGTGCCGTCGAGACTGTAGACGCGCGCGCGGCGCGTGGTGGGCTGGATCAGCCGACGAAGGATCGGCGCGACGCGCTCGGGGCGGATCGAAAGCTCGTGGGCCCAAAAGGGATCATCCTCGGACGCGGACTGCTTGTCGTCGAGTTGAGGCAAGCTGTCGGTGTGGATGACGAGGCGGCCGGTCTCGACACGCGCATCGCCGGCAATCGCCGCGGCAATGATCTCGCCCTGCACCTTCAAGGACTCGCGCTTGGCCTCGATCAGCCAAGTGTTATTCTCGCTGAAATAGAGGATGCCGCCGATCATGGCGACGAGGCCAACGAAGTTCGCGACCAGGATGCGGCGCAGAAGGCTGCCACCGACGAAGCGGACGACGTGAAAGCCGGACGAAAGGCGGATGAGCATTATGCCGAGCGCGCGACCGCGAGCCAGGGCGGCGCCTGCCAGGCGGCGCACCGTGGCAAGGATGGCCTCAAACCCTCCCGCGGTCGCCGGCGTTCGCTCGGTTTCGAGCGCCATTCCTCCTCCACGGCCGGCCGGTGCATGCCACCGGCCTCGCTTCTCAGGCGTTATAGGTTCGCCGCGTCACGGCCTGGAACGGCTCAACAGACGGCAGCTCTTACGCTTCCTTGAAACGGTAGCCTACGCCATAGAGTGTCTCGATGACGTCGAAATCATCGTCGACTTGCTTGAATTTCTTGCGCAAGCGCTTGATGTGGCTGTCGATCGTCCGGTCATCGACATAAACCTGATCGTCGTAGGCCGCGTCCATGAGCGCATCGCGGGTCTTAACGACGCCCGGCCGATGGGCGAGCGCCTGCAGGATCAGGAACTCGGTGACGGTGAGGGTTACGGGGCGGTTGTCCCAATGGCACGTGTGGCGCTCGGGATCGAGCTTCAGCTTGCCGCGCTCAAGGATGTGGGCGACGGTCGGCTCGGCGGCCTGGCCGTCCTTGGGCTGAAGGCGCCGCAGGATGGCGCGCACGCGCTCCACGATCAGCCGCTGGGAGAAGGGCTTGGCAATATAGTCGTCAGCGCCCATCTTGAGACCGAACAGCTCGTCGATCTCCTCGTCCTTCGAGGTGAGAAAGATGACCGGCATGTCGGATTGCTGGCGCACGCGACGCAGAAGCTCCATGCCGTCCATGCGCGGCATCTTGATATCGAAGATGCCGAGGTCGGCGGGATCCTCGGTGAGAGCCTCCAGTGCAGAGGCGCCGTCGCTGTAGGTGCGGACCTTGTAGCCCTCAGCCTCGAGCGCCATGCCGAGCGACGTCAGGATATTGCGTTCGTCGTCGACCAGCGCGATCGTGCTTTTTTCTTTCATGTCCCGTTATCCCTGCACCTTCCCGGTAGTCCGCGCTTTATGGTCTCAAGGTGTATCAATTGTGGCAATATCACACATAAGAGCCCAAGCCTGAACCCAGTCTGAACATTTCGGCATCGCTCAGCATGCCGGAAGCTGTGGATCAGTGCCCCGCTCACGGGCGGGTGCACGCGTCGTGGAGAAACCCTGCATGTCCGTCGACAAGCCTCAGATTTCCCATAACAATTCTGCTTCGACACCGTCTCCGGCCGAGGCTACGCGGCAGCTCATGCGCCGTGCCCTCAAGGCCTCGCTCGCTACGCTCGACCGTGTCACGGGCCATCCATACGCCTCACTCGTCACAATCGCAACCGATGTGGACGGCACGCCGCTGCTGCTCATCTCAAAGCTCGCGCTGCACACGCAGAACCTCATGGCGGATGCGCGGGCGAGCCTGCTCATCGACGGGACCGACGCAGCGGGAGACCCGCTCGCCGGAGGGCGTGTCACGCTGATCGGCCACGCACTTCCAACGATGCGACCGACGGCGCGCGAGCGCTACCTCGCGCGTCAGCCACATGCGGCTGGCTACGCCGATTTCCCGGACTTCGCCTTCTACGAGCTCGTGTCCGATCGGGCGCATTTCATCGGCGGGTTCGGGCGCATCGTCGATCTCACGCCCGCCGATCTCGTCTCGGACGTGGCAGACGCGCAGGAGCTGGTCGCGGCACACGGCGACATCATCACCCACATGAACGAGGATCACGCGGCGGCGATCGAGCTCTACGCCACGAAGCTCGCCGGAGCGCGGAGCGGGCCGTGGCGACTTGCCGGCCTCGACCCGGCGGGCTTCGACCTCATCTGCGACGGAGAGACGCTGAGGCTTTCTTTCGAAGAGCGAGTCACCAGCGCGGATGCCGCGCGAAAGGCCTTCGTCAGCCTCGTCGCGCGCGCGCGAGCAGACCGGTAAGACCAAAGTCTCAATTTCCAAGCCGTTTGCTTGGTGGCTCATACTCGCGGATATCAGCTCGACGATAAAAAAAGCGGTCCAAGAAGCTCGTCGTCTCAAGGAGAATTTCCATGGACGCGATGCCGCCTCCCGTGAAGGCACGAACAAGCAACCCAAGCGTTCTCGCCTTCGTCGAGGAGGCCTGCGCGCTGCTCAAGCCGGAGGCGGTGCGCTGGTGCAACGGCACCGAGCGCGAATTTCATGAGATGCTGAAGACGCTGGTCGACTGCGGCACGGCGCTCTGGCTCGATCCCGCCAAGCGGCCGAACTCCATCCTTGTGCGCTCCGATCCTTCTGACGTCGCTCGCGTAGAGAATCGCACCTTCATCTGCTCGCGCTCGAAGGACGATGCCGGACCGACCAACAACTGGTTCGACCCGGTCGCGATGAAGGAGAAGCTGACGAAGCTCTACGACGGAGCAATGGCCGGCCGCACGATGTATGTCGTGCCCTACTCGATGGGGCCCATCGGCTCGCCCATCGCGCGGGCGGGCGTCATGGTGACTGACAGCGTCTATGCCGTCGCCAACATGCACATCATGACGCGCGTCGGCGACAAAGTGCTCGCCGCGCTCGGGGGGAGCACGGACTTCGTGCGCGGCGTGCACTCAGTCGGCTATCCGCTGGCAAAGCCGACCACACCCGACGTGCCGTGGCCCTGCAACAAGACCAAGTACATCTCGCACTTCCCGGAGACGCGGGAGATCTGGTCCTTCGGCTCGGGATACGGCGGCAACGCGCTGCTCGGAAAGAAATGCCATGCGCTCCGCATCGCCTCTGTGCAGGCCCGCGACGAGGGCTGGATGGCCGAGCACATGCTTATTCTCAAGCTCACCAATCCGGAGGGTCGCTCGAAATTCCTCGCGGCCGCCTTCCCGTCGGCGTGCGGCAAGACAAATCTCGCCATGCTGGTGCCGACCGTTCCGGGTTGGAAGGCCGAGACGGTCGGCGACGACATCTGCTGGATGAAATTCGGTGCCGATGGTCGTCTGCGCGCGATCAATCCCGAGACGGGATTCTTCGGCGTCGCGCCGGGCACCTCCAACAAGAGCAATCTCAACGCGATGAGAACGCTCTCCGCCAACTGCATCTATAGCAACGTGGCGCTTACCGACGACGGAGACGTGTGGTGGGAGCAGATGACGGACAGGCCGCCGGCCCACACCGTCGACTGGTTGCGCCGCTCGTGGACGCCGAGCTGCGGACGCTCCGCCGCGCATCCCAACTCGCGCTTCACCGCACCGGCGCGCCAGTGCCCGGTGATCGCCCCGGAGTGGGAGGATCCGGCAGGAGTGCCGATCGACGCCATCCTATTCGGTGGCCGGCGCGCGTCGGTCGTGCCCCTGGTTTCGGAGGCGCTCTCCTGGCAGCACGGCACCTTTCTCGGCTCGATCATGGCCTCGGAGAAGACAGCAGCCGCGGACGGCAAGATCGGCGAGTTGCGCCGGGACCCGATGGCGATGCTGCCGTTCTGCGGCTACCACATGGGCGACTATTTCCAGCACTGGCTCGATATGGGCGAGAAGGGCGGCACCAAGATGCCGAAAATCTTCTACGTCAACTGGTTCCGAAAGAGCGCCGAGGGCAAGTTCCTGTGGCCGGGCTACGGCGAGAACAGCCGTGTGCTGAAATGGATCTTCGAGCGGTGCGACGGCTCAGCGGAAGCTGTGGACACGCCCGTCGGCCGGCTGCCCGCGCACGACGCACTCGACCTCGGCGGCGTCACCATCCCGGCCGAAGCGATGGCGGAGCTGCTCAAAGTCGACAAGCAAGGCTGGAAGGCCGAGCTGCCGTCGATCCGCAAACATTTCGCCACGTTCGGAGCCAGGCTGCCTAAGGGCCTTGCGGAAGAGCTCACCACTCTCGAGCGGCGATTGAGCTAGGTCGCGCGTCCGGACGCGCGCTTCCCAGACGACGGCGCGTGTGCCGCGTCGCGCATTTCCCGCCAATGGGATAGGATCGCGTGCGCGGGCGCTGGCTCGCGGACGGATCGTCGCTGCGTTCGGGCAAAGCGCGATGCTCAACTGGCTCATTCAACTCCTGCAGCCGCGTCAAGAAACCCGGCCCGCAATCCGCGTGCCCTCGCCCGTGCGCGTGTCTCATGACGACAAGACGATCATGCTTCGCGACAGCGTCAAGGACACGACCGTCGTGCTCAGCTGGGCCGATCTCGCCAGCGTCACGGTCATGACGAACGATCGCGGCCCCGTAGAGGTCGACCTCTTGTGGATCCTCTCCGACCGTGACGGGCGCAAGACGCTCACCGTGCCGATGGGCGCAGACGGCGAGCACGAGCTTCTGCAAGCAATGCAGGAGCGTCTCACCGGCTTCGACAATATGGCGGTGGTCGAAGCCATGAGCAGCACAGAGGACGCTGAGTTCCAGATCTGGCCCGCCGCCGAGCCGCCTGGCTAGCATCCTTTGATCGAACCGCCAGGGTCCGAAGCAATCATGGCCTAGCGGCGGGTGGTGAGCGCGTCCAGCCGCGCGGGCTCGGGGGCCGGGAACGACGGCGTGCGCCCCAAATACCCCTTGATCGCCGAAAGCAGCCAGCGCGTGCGAGCGCCCAGGAGCCATACCCAGCGCCACACCCACCAGGAGAGACTTTGCTCGAGCGTGATGCTCTTGGTGAAGAAGGCGAGGTTCTGGGCCTTGTGATCCGAGTCCACCTTGACCGGGTCGTCGTAGTACGTCGCAATCTTGTCGACGCCCATTCCCGGTGTCGCGAGCCATTCCGAGACATGGTGATTGCAGAGCCGCTCCACGTCGACGAGGGCCTTGCGGGCGCCGGTACCGGCGGCCGGGCAACTCGTCGCGAATGCATCGCCGACCAGCACGACTCCAGCCTGGCGATAGCCTTCGGTCTCGTAGAGATCGATGGGTCGCATCTTGATCGGGCCTTTCACGCGCATCGGCCCGGTCAGGCGCTCGAGCCGAGGGAGCGAGGCGTTGAGCAAGGCTTCTGGCGTGTCGCGGAACGCGCGCAGCCAGGGATCATTGAGATCGCGATAGACGAAGTAGTTGGCGCGCATGCGCTCGCCGATGGGAAAGAGCGTGATATAGGCCGTGCGGTGGCGCGGATGCTCGCTGTAATACGTCAGGGCGCGGAACGGAAAGCTCGTGGATTTTGCTGGCTCCACATCGAAGCCGATGCTGACCGAATGGCATGCAGAGAGGTCGACGCGCTCGATCCCGAGCGACTGGCGGAGCGCATTGTTCAATCCGCTCGCGAGGATGACGAGGCGGGCGACGATCGGCTCGCGCATGGCGATGCTCACCGTCTGGAGGTCGTCGCTCGTGGCAACGCCCGTCACCTTGCCATGAACGAATGTCACGCTCGTCGGGATCTTGGCGCGCAGCATGTTGACGAGAGGGCCGTAGTCGAAACCGAGCTGGTCGCTCTTGCGCTTCTCTGCAATGTGGCCGAGGCGCGCGACCCATACCTCCTGGTCATGGGTCGAGGCGGCGAGCACGGCGTCGAGCATGCCGGTCTTCGCCAGCACGCTCGCCTGGTCGCCGTCGACCTTCTCCACGCGGAAGTCGTCGGGATAGACCTTGTTGGGGTCGATGATGCAAACGGAGTGGCCGGCGCGCGCGATCATTGTCGCGGCGATGGAGCCCGCCAGCCCAGCGCCCACGATGACGACATCGAACTCTGCCCGTTGCCCCACTCTCACCATCCCACAGCACAGCCTTGCACGGAGCGCACCCGGTCGCTTCCGCCGGATACGGACGTATTTCGTGCGGGGGATTGTCGGGATGGAGGACTAAACGCGCGTTAAGGAACGGTCGTGAGCGTCGCATTCTCGCGCCATGATTAATCGCGCGTAAATCGAGAGCATGCAATTCAACCGATCGATGCCGGCTTTCAGTAGCGGGTGGTGAGTTTGGTGAGCCAAGCGGGTGAGGCTTCGACCAGCCACGCCTCGACCGTCTTATCGAGCCCGGTCAGAATCATCAGTCCGACGAGCGCGAGCAGCGCGCCGAGGACGAGCTTGCCGCCGCTGCCCGCCTCAAGCAGGCGGACGCGCCACCGCATCATCGCCTCTCGCGAGGCCAATCCCATGACGAGCAGCGGTAGCGCCGCGCCGATGCCGAAAACCGACATGGTGAGCGCGACCTGCCCAAGGCTCTCGCCATTAGCGGCCAGGACAGACGCGGCGCCTAGCGTCGGGCCGACGCAGGGTGCCCACACGGCGCCAAGCAGAAGGCCGAGTAGGAACTGACCGCTGGCGCCTTGCGTCGAGAAGCGGCCGAAGCGCTCCTCGATCGATGCGCTCAAGGGCCCTCCCGCCGCCGCGAGGCGCGTTTGCAGGGGGGAAATGGCGAGGACGGCGCCGACTGCTATCAGAAGCACGGCGGCGACGGAGCGGAACCAGGCGCCATCGAGACTTATGGCAAAGCCTATGGTTGAGACGAAAAGGCCCAGCACCGTGAACGAGAGCGCCACGCCAGCCGCAAGCGCGGCCGGCGCGAGGCGATGCTCGGCCGCGGCGGCGCCGAGAACGATCGGCAGCAATGGCAGCACGCACGGCGACAACGTCGAGAGAATGCCGGCGAGAGCGGCGAGCGCGAGGCTGCCTAGATCCATGGGGCTTGCTCAGAGCGCTGTCTTGAAGAGCGCCTCGATGCTTTCGGGGCTGGTGTCCCCGACCGAACGGCCGGTCTCCTTGTCACCCTTGAAGAGGATCAACGTGGACTGGCTGCGCGCCTTCAGGGCGATCAGCGCATCGCGGCCGGTATCGAAATCGATCTCGAAGATGGCGAGGTCCTTGAACTCAGGCTTGGCGGCAAGGGACTCGACGATCGGATGCTGCGCCTTGCAGGTGGGGCACCAGGGGGCCGTGACGTGGACCAGGATCGACTGACCCGCCTTCTGCGCGGCGGCGAAGGCCGCGGGATCGTACTTCTGCGGCGCGCCCGCTCCCGCCGGCACGATGGCCGTCAACATGGCAACCAGCACTGCGGCGGCAATCCCGGCAACGGCGCGATAGGTCATCTGCGATCTCTCCCTAAACATTTTTTACACGTCTCCAGATCCGGTGTACGCAACAGCCCCGGGCTCAGTTTCGGATGGCCCGATCGAGATTTTTGACTTTGTCGAGATTCAGGGCCTTCTCCGCATTGACCATGCCGCCGATGCGGGCGGAGTTCACGTCCGCGTCCGAGAAGTCCGCGCCGGCCACGTTCGCGCCCGAGAAGTCCGTGCCGCCGAGCTCGCTGCCTGCGAGGTTCGCTCCCGAGAGGTCGGCGCCGTTGAGAGACGAGTACTCGATAAGCGCGCGCTTCAAGTTGGCGCCCTTGAAAGACGCGCCGTCGAGGACGGTGCTGCGGAACGTGCCGCGCATGAGGCCCATGGACTGGTTCTTCTCGTCGGCCGAGAGGTCGGCGCCCTCGAGCTTCGCGCCCTTCATGCTGGCCTTGGAGAAGTCGCCGGCGACGTGGGCACCGGAGAGATCCGCGCCGTCGAGCTTGGCGCCGACGAACTGCGTGCCGAACAGGCTCGCCTTCCTCAGGTTGGCGCCAGTCCAGTCGGAGTTGAGCGACCAGGCAGAATCGAGGTTCACGCCCTCGAGGTTGGCGCCTGCGAGATTGGATTTCATGAGGCGCGCGGCCTGGAGGTTGACGCGGCGCAGGTCCATGCCCGAGAGGTCGAGATTGTTCAGCGCCTTGCCGAACAGGTCGAGGGTCTCACCCGGCGCGAGCTTGGCGATGGCGGCCTCGAGATCGGCGCGCGTCATCTCAGCCTTGGTGAACTGATCGGTGGAGAGGTCCACCTGGTCGAGCATCGACTGGGCCGCAGCGGGAACTGACAGAGCCAAGGCTGACAACAATGCGATTGGCACGAGGCGCAGCTTCATCGGCTCATCTCCCTGATCTTCTTTTTGTCTGCCCGGGTCGAGGCGCCCGGGCGGCGCTGAGATGGTATCTCATCGGATGAAGCGATCCCATGACGCTTAAGGCCAGCTTACGGACTTGCAATTCCGAGCTGAAAGGGCGACTTAAGGCTCGAATCGCTCACCCTCTGACGCGCCCGGCCGATTCCGGCTAAGCTCGACCCAGCTCGGCGCCCGTGCGCGCCCGCCTCGCAAAAAGGACATATCATGTTCAACCCCGAAAGCCCGCCCGAGCTCGAAACCGCTGCCTGGTTCAATGCCGACGAGCCCCTGAAGCTGAAGGATCTCAAAGGCAAGGTCGTCGTGCTGGCCGCGTTCCAGCAGCATTGCCCCGGCAGCGTGAAGCACGGTCTGCCGCAGGCGGCGCGCCTCGCCGATGCGTTCAGCGAGGACGAGGTAACGGTGCTCGGCCTCAACACGCCGTTCGAAGAGACGGCGAAGCAGGACAAGAAGTCGCTCAAGTCGTTCGTCGAGGAGCACGGCATCTCATTCCCGATCGCGCTCGATAAGTCCAACGGCAAAGATCTCCCCAAGACGATGGAGGCCTACGAGATCCAGGGCACGCCGACCGTGCTGCTGTTCGACCGGCAGGGGCGTCTGCGTCGCCACTACCTCGGGCAGGTGGACGATGTGCGTCTCGGCGCCGAAATCATGGCACTCGCCATGGAGGCGCGCGATGCGCCGCGCGAGCAGTCGATCGCGGTGGAGCGCCGGCTCGCGGCCGTGCTGACCGACCCGAACGAGCATCACCACCATCATGGCGACGCCTGCGGCTGCGGCCATGACCATTCACATGACCATGCGCACTCCCATGGCCACGAGCATGCGCACGAAGGCGGGTGCTGTGGCGGGCACGGCCACTCGCACGATCACGATCACGCTCATGCCCACGGGGAGGGTGGCTGCGGGTGCGGTCACGACCACGCGCATGATCACGATCACCAGCACGAGCATGCCGACGCGCACGCGGGCAAACCTCGGCGCTGAGCCAGCAGCTCCCCGGCAAAGGGGACGGATGGAGCTCAGTTTCGCTCCCTAAAGGTCGGACCGTCGAAGATGCGGATGGGCTTGCCGCGCTCGAGCGCGTCGTGCTGGGCCCACCGGTCTCGCTCGCTGCCGGCTTTGGCCGCGGCCGCGCCATTGGCCAGCAACGCCGCGAGACGGGCCAGCGCGAGCTTCTTGTTCATGGCCTGAGAGCGCTCCTCGCGCGCCGTCGCAACGAGGCCCGTCGGCGTGTGCGTCGCGCGCACCGCGCTCTCGGTCTTGTTGACGTGCTGGCCGCCGGGACCGGACGCGCGCATCGCCTCGAACGCCACGTCGGACGCACGCACAGCCGTGTCGCTCACATCGGGCGGCGCAAGCAGGTCAACACCCACAAACCAGTTCTTGCGCTTGTGGCCGGCCCGCAGCGGCGAGGGACAGATCCACAGCACGCTGCCCTCGTTGCGCCTGGAGAAGGCGCGCGCGCCGTCGCCCTCGAGCGAGAGCAGAGCCGAGAGCAACGCACCGCGGGCGCTTCCCTCGACTGCGTCCAACATCTCGACCGCGAGCCCGGACCTCCTCGCCTCCTTGACCAGCACGTCCGCGAGCTTCGCCACGGCGAGCTGGCATTCCGCAGGGCCACGCCCCGAGGTGATCTGCAGCCAGATCCTCTCACTCATCGCGCGCCCTCCGCACCTTGTATGTCAGCACGGGGCGGTAAACGGCGATGGTGACGACGAGGCTCGCGCCCTCGAGGTCGCCGATAACCTGGGCGATGTCCTTGTAGGCCTGCGGCGCCTCGTCGTAGAGGAGCTCGCGGTCCTCGCAGATGACACGGCTGCCGAGCTCGGTGCGGGCCAGATCCTCGACGCGATACTTGTGCGAAAGGCGCGACTTGGCATAGCCGCGCTGCCAGCGGCGGCCCGCGCCGTGGGCCAGAGACCACGCCGCCTTCTCGCCTTCCTCCGCCAGCGCTCGCACGAGATAGCTCGGCGTGCCACGAGAGCCGGGGATCATGAGGGCGCCAGCCGCCAGCGCCTCGCGCGTAGAAGCTGCGCCCTTGCGGTGGAACCAGGCGGGCATGCCCGCAAAGTCCTCCCGCGTCACCATGTTGTGGGCGACGTCCGAGACGCAACGCGGCGCGGCGCCGAGATCGACGGCGAAGCGGTGAGCAATCAAGGCGCGGTTGGCGCGGGCGAAGCGCATGGCCTCGTCGTGGCGGGCAAGATAGTGCGCGGCGGCCTCGCTCGCTTCCTCGAGTGGGTTGGCGCCGTAGCGCTCCAGAAGCTCGCGGAAGATATCCTGACCCAAGCCACGGCTGCCCGAGTGGACCAGCAGCGCGGCCTTGCCCTTGTCGAGGCCGAGCGCGGAGAACGCCGCCTCGTCGCGCACCTCGTCAACCACCTGCAGCTCGGCGAAGTGATTGCCGCCCCCGATGGTGCCGAGGCCCGTGTCCGCAAGGGACGCCGTGAGGCCGAAGCGCTCGCGCCAGGGCGCGAGGTCGCCGTCCCAGGGCTGGTCGAGCCTGGAGATGCGCTTCTCCAGCCGGTCGAGCTTCAGCTTGCGGGCGGCGATATCGAGCGCCCAGAAGCTCATGCCGCAGCCGATATCGTTGCCGGCGAGTGACGGATAAAGGACCCCGCGCGAGACGAACGCGGCGCCGACGGCGATGCCTTTGCCCGGATGCAGATCCGGAAAGCCCGCCGCCAGCACCATGCCCGGAAGGCGTGCCGTGTGGTTCAGTTGGGCGAGTGCCGCGCCCTCGATCCAGGATTTGTCGGTGGTGAAAAGTCGGACGTTGCTTAGTGCCGCTGACGCGATCGGCTCAGCCGGCGCGACGTCCTTCGGTGAATTGCCCATGGGGGATGCTCGGGAGAACAGAGGTGTCCATGCCCGCGATGACGCCACCGCGGACGGCTTTCGTCGTCGGCTGGATGGCTGCGCGCATGGGGTTCTCCTTCAGGCAATTCGTGCGGTTGAGGGCGGGCTGATAAAGGCGAATTACGCCCGAAGCAAGACCCCAAGCGTTCAAGAGGGCGTGAGGGCGGCGTGCACGACCCGCCGTTCCTTGGTATAAAGTCTCCATGACGATCAACCTCACACCGCGTCAGATTGCGTGGCTTGAGCGCCAGGTTGCCGAGGGGGCTTTCAGCTCCATCGAGGAGGCTGCGCAGTTCTACCTCGACCAACGCATGGATTGCGAGGAGCTGGATCTAGACAATCTCGACTGGGCCAAGCCCTACGTTGACGAGGTTCTGCGAGAAATCGACAGCGGTATCGAAGGTATACCCTTAGAAAAATTCCGCATCGAGATCGACGAGCACATGGCCAAATTGCGCGGCAAATGATCGAGGTTGAAATCTCGCCTCGGGCCCGTCGCGAACTCCTCAAATTGCTGACGTATCTATCAGAAAATGCCGGACAGTCTGTGGCTGACAAGTACAGCGAGAGCTTCAAACGGCAATTCGAGCATCTCTCACACTTTCCTCGCATCGGAACGTCTCGACCAGAATATGGCCGTGATGTCGTATGCTCGTCGAAAGCCCGTATCTCGTCTTCTATGAAGTGCAGGAGCACCGGCTAGTGATCCTCCGCATTCTGGACGGGCGGCGTCGGATCACGCAGCGCATGGTATCCGACCCGGATTGAGTTGCGCACGCCACTCGCCGGTCAATGACCCGATCTCTCCACAGGCGCGCCATCGTCGGGACACTCGAATCGGACGACTGTCGCCGGATATGATTCACGTGCGACAGGAGCCGGCGATGACGGAGCGGGCGACGGGGCGGGGCAGGCAAGCGGACGACGAGGCGCCGGAGCGCGAGGGCGCGTCCGCGGCCAAGCCGAAAAAGAAGGCGAAGCCGGCCGAGGTCTACGGCAAGAAGACGATCGCGCTCGTCTACGATTTCGACGGCACGCTCTCGCCGCGCCCCATGCAGGAGTACTCGTTCCTGCCGCAGCTCGGTGTCGCGCCGTCCGAGTTCTGGGCGACATGCACGCGCGTCGCCCGCGAGCAGCAGGCCGATCCGCTCATCACCTACATGCACCTCATGTACAAGATGGCGCGCGAGAAGGGCCTGCGCATCGAGCGCGACGATCTCGTCAAGCAGGGGGCATCCGTCGAGCTGTTCCCCGGCGTCGCCGAGTGGTTCGGAGCGATCGCCGACTACATCAAGATCCGCGCCGAGAGCGCGGGCATCGAGCTGCGCCACTACCTCGTGTCGTCGGGCCTCACCGAGATCATCGAGGGCACCAAGATCCGCCCGCACTTCCACAACGTGTTCGCGTCCGAGTACTGGTTCGATGCCTACGAGCTGCCGTTCCCGAAGCGCGTGATCACCGACACCGGCAAGACGCAGTATCTGTTCCGCATCAACAAGGGCATCGAGGATCTCGGCGAGAGCATCAACGCGCACATGCCCGAGGAGCAGCGGCCGATCCCGTTCTCGAACATGATCTACTTCGGCGACGGCGATACCGACGTGCCGTCGATGGCGCTGATGAGAAAGAGCGGCGGGCACGCGATCGCGGTGCATCCGGCAGGCGCGGGCGTCGAGAAGTGCGCGGAGCTGTTCCGAGCGGGGCGCGTCGACTTCTACGCCGCCGCCGACTACCGGCGGGGCTCAGACCTCTTCAAGCGGACGTGCCTGCTGCTCGACCGCATCCTCGCCGACATCGCCGTGCGCGAGGAGATGTGGCGGGTGGGGAGGGGTGGGTGAGGTAGAAGACGATGGGTGACGCGCTTGTGGGTGCCATAGCGGCTGCTGTGTTTGTTTGTTTGTATGAGCTATACAAGAACCACCGCGACCGCGGTCGGATAGCTTCAGCGCTGCTCGTTGAAGTTATTATGCAGGCTGAATTCATAAATGTGCTAGCCAGGGCGGCGCGTATCAATGGCCTGGAAAGCCGACAATGTTCGAAGCCTTGGCCGGCCAGCTTCCGATTCTCGGGGCGCGGACATCCAGTTGCGTGGTCGCTTGCTACGGTTCTTTGGAATGGGCGCGCTCGCTCATCGAAAGTCTGCCAACAACAGCCGAATACGCAACTACTAGGCGAGATCCGCTCTCAACGCCTGAACCGGCTTTCGACCTAATGGAACGACAATCTCAGGGCATTATTGAAAGGCTGAGACAGGCGTGCCGAGGTGCTGCATTCAACGCCGTTTTGGTGATTCGGGCGTTGGACGAGCTCGCGTCTCACAAACGGTTGCCTAATGATGAAACTACGATCGCAGACATGATTAGAAAATTGGAATGCGCGGCTGCTCTCAGTGATATCGAGGAAAAAACAGCATCAAGCTGAACACGGTGGGCTGGCCCCAGAGGGCAGAATCAAGCGTCGCCTAGGTGGATGCTTGCGCGGATGGCCGCCTGCGCGGCCATGACGGATTGGACGACAGGCGCACCTCAATTGTCATCCTCGGCTTCATGCCGAGGATCCAGCTGTCAGCGGGCACGAAGGGATAGGTCGAGCGGTCGTGGCCGTTTTCGTCGTGGGACGATGGATCCTCGGGACCCTCGACCTTCGCCGAGGGCAGGCAAGCCCGAGGATGACAACCAGGTGCCAAGCATCGAACCAGACGGAGCCACGGCGTCAGCTCTTGAGATGCGAGCAGCGGATTGTGAGGCGAGGCGCGGCCTCGACCTAGAACAGCGAGTTCAGGGCGCGCTGGAGCTTCTTGAAGCCCTTCGAGACCGAGCGGGAGAAGGAGTTGCTCTTGTACTTGCGCTTGGCGGCGCGGGGCTCGGCGTTGGTGGCCTTCTGCAACCCGGGCATGGGAGCGGGCATGGCGCCCGCGTTGTCCTGTAGATCGGCCGATGCCGTCTCGGCGTTGCCAGGCTCGACAGACGCAGGCCCGGTCGAGGCCGTCTGCGGGGCGGGCGTGTCCGCGCGATCGAGGGCAACGGTCTCGTCCCTGCTGCGGGCGGGCACGGGGCGGGGCACGCAGTCCTCGGGCGGGCGGCCGATGCAGGCCGACAAGCAGACAGCGCTCTCATTCCTCTCGAGCAGCGCCAGGAACTCGGGCGCGGGCCGGTCGAGCGGCAGGCGCGCGTTGACCAGCCCCGTGAACTCGGACATGCCGCGGCGCGTCTCCCGGCTCCAGACGCCGTCGATGGCGCCGCCATAGCAGCGGGCGCGCTTCAGGCGGTACTGGACGGCGCGGGTCAGCGACACGTCGTCGAGGATGGGCGCTGCATCGATCGAGCCGGGGCTCGAGGGACGCGTGGCAGGGACCGGCGCCGGCGGCTTGAAGGTTGCCGGAGTGAAGAGCGGACCGGCGACGACGACGGCGTCGGCCGGGATCTCGGGCTCACCGGCGGGCCAGAGACCGGCGGGCCAGAGCATGACGGTGCCCGTGACGGCGACGAGGGTCGTGGCGGCGGCAGCGCAGGACATGACCGCGATCTTCGACGTTGCGAGCTCGCGCAGGGCCTCGACATAGAACCGCATGACACTTCCCCCAACGCTCTTACTTCGATCGCCTTTCCCGCTAGTGTCCCGATTCCGAAGTTCGCCAGAGTTTGCGGCCGGGTTCCGCAGCGAACTTCGGAATCCAAAGGGACACTAGAATCTCAGAGTAGCTAGTGTGATTCAGATCGAGAAATTCGCTCGGTGCCCTCCGCGAGGTGCGGCGAATTTCTCGTTCATCACACTAGCCCCGCACGAGCGTAAGCTTAGCATAGGCCCGGCAGCAACTCACGGCTCACTTCCCGGCGGCGTCGGGCTTCAGGAAGCGGGCGGCGACCCAGCCTTGATTGCCCTTGTACTCGACGCGACACCAAGCAAGCTTGGCGTTTGCGCGCTCGGCCGGCGTCATGTCGACCCAGCGGTCGAAGCTCGGCTGGGGCACGATGCAGCCGAAGTCCTTGAGGCCGTGCGCGCGGGGCGGGATGTCCGCCAGGATCTTGCTGTCGCCGTGAGGCATGTCGCGCATGTGCAGCGTGTCGCCCTCCTCGACGCCGGTCACAGCCCAGTATTTCGGCGGGTCCTCGGCGAGAACTGGCCCGACGCCGAGACTGGCGCCGAGCACGATAGCGTTAACGAGGCCGGTTGCCCGGCCGGTGCGCAGATCCCCCATCCTGTGCCCCACATGGATCGATGGCTCATCCCGGGGCGCAGAAACACCGAAGAATGCGCCGCCGCTGTGGCGGCGGGCCTTGCGGCGGGATGGCCCGTTCTTATGTCGACTGTGTCGAGGTTCGATCTGGAGATGCCCCATGGCCTTCGAGGAAGTGAAAGCGGAGATCGGCCTCCTGCTCACGCGCATGCAGGACGAGCCCGCGGATCGCCACGAGCTCTATCTTGTGCTCACCGAGAAGCTGAACGAGCTCAAGGCCTATGGCCTGCCCGTCCCCGAGGATCTACAGAAGCTCGAGGAGGCGCTGTCGGCGGAATTCACGGGCCTGCGCCCGCCGGCCTGAACCATGGTCCGCCCGCGCACTCGCGGCGTTGACTCGCTGCCCGCGGCGGTGTCGGCTGGATCTTTGGTGGGACCGATGGTTGCCGCTTCGGACTTGGTCACGCGGGCATGATGGGGGATCGCGAGACTTCATCGGAAGAGGGCGCGCCGCCCGGGGCGCTGCTCCGGCTGTTCACGCTGATCATAGGCGGCACAGAGATCATCGCCTTCCTACTGCTCGCCCACCTCATGCTGCAGTCGTCCGATCCGATCGGCGCCTCCATCGGCGACGCGTTGACGCTGCTCACGGGCGCTCCCCTCGTGCTGCTCACGCTGCCCGGCGTGATCTTGGCCTGGCTCGGCCGCGCGCCACGGGCTGCCTTTGCCCTGGTCGCGCTCGCTGCCATCGCATGGGCCATCGCTTGGAGCGCGGCTTAACCGTCTGATGTCGCTATGTATAATTCCATCAAGCAAAGCTGATCGGCCGATAAGAGAAGCTTTGACCGCCCATAAGGGGGCCTGATCTCGTGTTCACGCACTTGCGATTTGCCGTTATCAGGGCTGGCGCTTATATGTCGTACATCGAAGACGGGCTGGCGGCCCGCCGATATAGACACATCAAGGAGGAATGCCATGAAGACCTGGATGAAGCCTTCGGTTCGCGAGCAGGAAGTCGGCCTCGAGGTTACCTCGTACCTGCCGGCCGAGATCGACATCATCTAACGTCGATCGGCATTATTGCCGGATTTTAGCGGCGGTCGCAAATGCGGCCGCCGCTTTTCTTTTGCGACACCTCGCGGGCGCTTTCGCAGCGCAAATTTGATCTAACGCAAATTCGTCGCTGGCTCTCGCCGATTTTTTTCACACGCGCCGATGCCAGGCTTTTGCGCCTATGTCTTGCGAGCGACTGCCATGGCCGCCTCGTCGATCCCGGCGCTCGGACGAAACCTCAATTTCCCGTGATCAACGTCGCTCCAGAGCGCAGTTTTTAGGGTGCGCAGAGCATTGCGCACGCCGCCGGCGCACGCATGCCGGGGACGGGCTAACCTTTCCTCCCTACGCCGGAAGAAGCGAAATTGCGTAGACATCCCGGTTGTTTCTCGAGGCAATTGAGTTTGCCGTGACAGCAGTTTCCCGGCCCTCGGCTGGCCCATTTGCGCTACACAGTAGCATCAGGCCATCTAATAGTTGGCTCCTGAAAAACCGATTGGCCTCCGGACCGGCAAATGACGCATTTTGCGGCGTGCCAAGACGGGGTTCGTCTTGTGCCTCAAAGGAGGAACTACCCATGAAGACTTGGATGAAGCCCTCGGTTCGCGAGCAGGAAGTCGGCCTCGAGGTTACCTCGTACCTGCCGGCCGAGATCGATCTCGTCTAAGATCGACCCGAGTTTCGGTCTTTAGCGCGGTGGCCGCCCAGGATGGCCGCCGCGCTTTCATTTTTTGCTTTGCCTCGCCCTGCATCGCTCCCACAGTACGTCGGAGCTTTTAGTGTCGGCGAGGAGTGATACGTGCTGATCCGCGATGCGCTGCCGAGCGACGAGCCCGCCTGGCGACGCCTCTGGACCGGATACCTCGAGTTCTACGAGGAGCATCTGCCCGAGGACGTGACCCTGCGCACCTGGGAGCGCCTGATCCGAAAGTCTGACGGGTTTTTGTGCCGGATCGCCGAGACCTCGGGCGCGCCGTGCGGGTTCAGTCTCTCCGTTTTGCATTCGGGCACCTGGACGACACAGCCCGTCTGCTACCTCGAGGATCTCTATGTCGCGCCCGAAAACCGCGGCCGGGGCATCGGAGAAGCGCTGATCCGGGATCTCGTGACGATGGGCAAGGCCAAAGGGTGGTCGCGGCTCTACTGGCATACCCGCGCCTCCAACGCGACCGCGCGGCGCGTTTACGATCGCTTTACCCTAGCGGACGATTTCGTCCGCTACAGGATCGTTCTCTAGTCATTCTTCACCCCTGCGGAACGTCTCTTGCTTCTCTATGAGCTGGAGACAAGCCGGCATGCCGCTTCGGCACGCCCGCGCCAGGAGGCCCGCATGACCGTCCACGCCCTGAACCATTCCGAGACTCGGCTTGCCTGGGTCGACGTGGCCAAGGGCCTCTGCATCGTGCTCGTGGTTCTGATGCACGCGACGCTCGGCGTCGAGAAGGCCATCGGCTCGGACAGTGCGCTGCACGCCTTCATCGATTGGGCGCGGCCATTCCGGATGCCGGACTTCTTCCTGATCTCTGGCCTGTTCCTCGCGGCCCGCATCGACCGTCCTTGGCGCAGCTACCTCGACACCAAGGTGGTCCACTTCGCCTATTTCTACGTGCTGTGGCTCACCATCCAGTTCGCGCTCAAGGCGCCGGGCATGATCCAGGAGAGCAGCGCGGCAGACACCTTGCAGGACTATCTCACGAGCTTCGTGGTGCCGTTCGGCACTCTATGGTTCATCTACCTGCTCATGGTCTACTTCGTGGTGGCGAAGCTCCTGAGGCCGGCTCCCAAGTGGCTCGTGCTTGCGGGCGCCGCGGCGCTGCACGTTTGGGCGCCCGAGACCGGCATCTTCATCCTCGACGAGTTCAGCAACCGTTTCGTGTTCTTCTACGCCGGCTATGCGCTAGCTCCGGCCGTGCTCGCTTTCGCCGATCGGCTGGCCCCTGTTCCGGCGCCGGCGCTCGCCGCTGCGCTCGTGCTTTGGGCGGGCCTCAATGCGCTCGTCGTGCAGTCTGGCCTCGCCCACATCCATGGCCCCGACCTCGCCTTCTCCTTCGTCGGAATAGCGGCGGTCATCGGCTTCGCCGTGCTCACCACTCCGCACCTCGCCGGGCGGCTGCTCGCCTACTGCGGGCGCAACTCGATCGCGATCTACCTCGCCTTCACCGTGTTCATGGGGCCGGCGCGGATCGTGCTCCTCAAGCTCACGGGCGGGGAGGCCGCGTCGGCGGTGGCGCTCGGCTCGACGGCGGCCGGCGTGCTCGGCGCACTGGCACTGCAGTGGCTGGTCAAGGGAACGCCGGCAGGCTTCCTCTTCACCCGCCCGCAGATGTTCCGGCTCACAGCCGCGCCTAAGGCCGCTCCGCAGGCCGCCGGCCAGCCGGCGACGGCCTAAGATCAAAAAAAAAGGGCGGCTTGCCGCCGCCCTTCATCCCCTTCAAGGCCTGCATCTTCAGAGCGGGGTCCCGGGCTCCTTCTTGGCCTCCTTCTCGAGGCGGTCGATGCGCTCCTTGAACTTCTTCACCATGCCCTCGACGTAGTCGAACAGCTTGTCGACGTCCTGCTCGTTCGGGATCGGCAGGTTGCCGGGCGGCACGGGTGGTACGGTATCTCCTGCGGCCGGCGGCTCGGTTGCGCCGGACTGCGGCGGCGTGGTGCCCTTATCGGCCTCGGCGTGCTCCTTGAGCTTCTGCTCGGCCTCGCGCGCGCGCTTCGCGCCCTCGAGCTCCCAATAGCGCTTGTCGGTTTCGGTTTCGGCTCCCTGCATCGGCTTGCAGGACCACTCGCCCTCCTTGCCGGTGCAGAAGGTCATGGCGCCTGTCTCCCGATCGAGCCGCACGAAGCCGCCGTCGACGGGGCTCATGCTGTAGCGGCCGGGAGCGGCCTCCTCCGAGGCGGCGAGCGCCGGGAGCGCGAGGCCCGTGGCCAGCGCGGCGAGCGCCGCCCCGCGGCGCACCTTGAGAATAGGGCGGTAGGTGATCAACACGGCCGTTCACTCCTGCTCTCACTAGCCTTAACGGGACGATACCAGTCCCACGCGACGGCGTCCGTTAAATGACGGAAAGGCCGCCCGCGAATCACTTGGCTGCCCTGCTTGGCCGAGGGTGTGGCGCGCGCCCCCCGGAATTGGCCGCAAATAGCCGATTTTCCCATCGCAGAACGGGATTTAACTGAACATTTACTGGCAACTGCGACCTTCATCCTCAACAGGTTTCTGCATTGTGCCTCGTCTGGACCTCCAAGCGCGCTTCAGCCCGGCACACCGGGGCGATTTCTCGCCCTTTCTCCCCTCGAGGTGCCGACCATGTCGTGCGTCGCACACGTATTCCGTGGGGATTTGTAATGTTGCAGGCAGACCAGGGTGGCTGGCCGGAGCGGAACGACGCGCGCGGGTCCGAGCGCGACGCGCGGGCAGGATCGCTTGCCGATCTCGCGCGCGATGTCGAGGACATGCAGCGCCGCCAGAGCGAGGCGCTGGCCGGCATCGTGCGGCGCATGCGCGCGCTCGAGCGCGGCGACTCGGCCGCTGCAGGCTTCGGGCCTGCACGCTCTGGCAACGAAACGTACAGCGACGAGGCCTGGGACGAGGCGAGCGCCGAGGCGCTGATGCAGTCTTACGAGTCCGGCGAGGCTGCACCCGACCTCGGCACGACTGGGGCCCACCGCCGCCTCGACTGGATCGGCGTGCGCTTCAACGACCTCACGCAGCGCATCAAGCACACCCTTTCCGACCTGAGGCCCGGCAGCACGATCACGCTGCTCGAGGAGCGGCTCGATCAGTTCCAACGCCGGATGGCGTCCGCGCTCGAGGACGTGGTGCGCCGGCAAGACCTCGAAGGCCTGCGGCTCATCGAGGAGCACGTCGCCGACCTCGGCCGGCGCCTCGAGCAGCTGCAGGCGCAGGTCGCTCGTCTCGACGGCATCGAGGCCGACGTGCGCAGCGTCATGGAGCAGGTGAGCGACGAGCGCATCGCCTCGCTGCTCAGCTACGACGCCCGCTTCAATGCCGACCTCGAGACGATCGCGCAGCGCGCCGCCGAGGAGATGCATGCCCGGCTCGGAGCCCATGCCGCGCCCGACGAGGAGGCGAAGCGACGTCACGACGAGCTCTGCCGCCTGATCGAGAACTCAATCCACGAGCGCCGCCAGCACGAGGCCGCGACCTCCTCGCTCGTCCACGGACTCGGCGGGGCCGTGCACGCGCAGGCAGACAGCCAGGAGGAGCTCAAAACGCTGCTCGAGACCGCGATCCGCGATCAGCGCCAGGGCGAGCAGAACGCGCTCGGCATGCTCGAGACGCTGCAGCAGGCAATGGTCGGCATCCTCGACCGCATGGACGCGCTCGAGGCCCAGCAGAAGGGGGCTCCGCTTGCTCCCCAGCCCGAGCCCGCGGAGCGGCCGAGCCCTCCCGCGGCCGAGAGGTCTCCGGCAGCCGGGCCGGACAATGCGCCTGAGGCCGACGACGCTCCCATGGCCCCAAGCCATGAGGACGCGCCGCTGGCTGCGTCATCTGCGCCGCCCGCCCCGGAGGCGCCGATGGAGGCGCCCGCGGCCGACCCCGAGCCCACCGCCGAGGACGACGGCCTCTCCCCGGTTGAGCGCATGCGCCGCGAGTTCGTCGCCGACGCGCGCCGCGCAAAGATGAAGGCCGCTGCCAACCGTGCCGAGGCCATCGCCCTTGGCACCGATTCTCCGCGCCGGGTCGTGCCGGTTGCCGCCGCCGAAGCCACCAAGCCCGCCCGCCAGCCGCACGGCGGCATCGGCCGTCTGTTCGGCTTCTCCCCCAAGCTTTTGGTTGGAGCGCTGGCGCTGGTCGTCGCCATCAACGGCGGACTTCTGCTGCTCGGCCGCAAGCACGCTGCGCCCCCGGCGGTCGAGGTCACGGCCCCTGCCGACACCGGGCCGGAAGCGCCCGCGTCCGCCGCCACGCCCACGCCTCCGGCCGTTTCCCCGCAGGAGACAGTGCCGGGTCCGCGGTCCGATATCGATCGGGATCGTGATGGGCGCGTCGGCGAGGAGAGCCCAGCACCGGCCCCGCAAGACGCCGCAGCCCATATGGCGGCCGAGCCCGTCGGCATGCCGCTCGGCGCCTACGACGACGTGCTCGATCTGCCAGCCGTGACCCCTCGCGCGCCAGGTGAGCTCACGAAGGTTCCAGTCGGCACGACGCTCGGCGGCCATATGATGACGCCGGAAGCTCTTGCCGACGTCTACGAGCAGCAAGTGCTGGCCGGGCTCTCTGGCAAGGCGGCCGCACGTGCGGCCGGCACCGCTGCCAACAACCTCCTTCCGGAGAAGGCGGGACCCATCGAAGCTGCCTACACGCCCGCCGATATCCCCGATCCTGCAGCCCCGGATCGCATCCCGGCAAGGACCGGCGGCCTCGAGCTGCCGCCGGCGACAGTGGGTCCGCTTTCGCTCCGCCTCGCCGCCGCCAATGGCGACGCCTCGGCCCAGTTCGAGGTCGGCGCGCGCCTTGCCGAGGGCAAGGGAACGCCGCAGGACCTCGACGATGCGATGGTGTGGTACCAGCGCTCCGCCGCGCAGGGCTTCGTGCAGGCGCAGTACCGGCTCGGCACGCTTTACGAGCGGGGCCTCGGCGTGGAAAGGGATCTGAGCCGTGCTCGCGTGTGGTATCAGCGCGCCGCCGAGCAGGGCAACGTCAAGTCGATGCACAACCTCGCGGTGCTCGCCGCGGGCGCCGATCGGCCGGACTACGCATTGGCGCACAAGTGGTTCTCGATGGCCGCCGAGCACGGCCTCGCCGACAGTCAGTTCAATCTGGCTGTGCTGATCGAGAACGGGCTCGGCACCAAGCCGGACCTCGTCACGGCCTACAAGTGGTACTGGCTCGCAGCCAAGGCCGGCGACGCGGATGCGGCGCAGCGTCGCGACGCGCTTAAGAAGTCGCTGCCGCCCACCGACCTCAGCATCGCGCAGCAGCTCGCCCAGAACTTCCGAGCGAAGCCCGCGAGCCCAATGGCCAACGATGCCCGCACCGCCGGCGAGGACTGGAAGAAGCGCGTCAATAACGACACAAACAGGTAACCTGACGTAGCCTTAGCTTGCCCGGGCACTGGCACTCGCGGCAAAGGTTCAATACGATGGCATCACCGAGGGCCCTCCCCGGGCCCTCTCGCTGGACCGGAGCGATCCTGGTCCGGCGCCTCCCCGCGAGACGGCGCGACCCTCGACCGCCATGCACATCTACCTACCTATCGCCGAGACGTCCGCCAACGTGCTGGTGTTTCTCGGCATGGGCTGCGCAGTAGGATTTCTGTCGGGACTCTTCGGCGTCGGCGGCGGCTTCCTGATGACCCCGCTTTTGATGTTCTCAGGCATTCCACCGGTGGTGGCGGTGGGCACGGGCTCGGCCCACATCGTCGCCTCGTCGGTGTCGGGGGCGATCGCGCAATACCAGCGCAACAACGTCGACATCAAGATGGGAGTGGTGCTGCTCATCGGCGGCATCCTAGGATCGGTCATCGGCGTGCAGATGGTGCGCATCCTGCGCCAGGCCGGACAGTTCGATCTGTTCGTCGCGCTGGCCTACGTGATGTTCCTCGGCGTGATCGGCGCGCTCATGCTGATCGAGAGCCTCTCGACGCTCCGCAACGTGCGCTCCGGCCGGCAGCGGGCCTTCCGGCAGCCGGGCCAACACAACTGGGTCCACGGACTGCCGCTCAAGATGCGCTTCCACCGGTCGAAACTCTATATCAGCGCCATTCCGCCGGCCGCGATCGGCGCCTTCGTCGGCTTCCTCGGCGCGATCATGGGTGCGGGCGGCGGCTTCATCATGGTGCCGGCCTTGATCTACCTGCTCAGGGTTCCAACCAACGTGGTGGTGGGCACGTCGCTGTTCCAGATCGTGTTCGTCGCGGCGGCAACCGCGGTGATGCAGTCGACCGAGAACCACAGCGTCGACATCGTGCTCGCGCTTCTTCTCATCGTGAGCGGCGTGATCGGGGCGCAGTACGGCGCGGCCGCAGGCGCACGGCTCAGGGGCGAGCAGCTTCGGCTCCTACTCGCCGCGCTGGTTCTGCTGGTGTGCCTGCGCATCGGCTGGGATCTCGTCGTCACTCCCCCCGACCTCTACAGCATCTCGACCACGTCCGGAGGGTTCTGAGATGCGGGCGCTCCTCCTCTCGCTTTCCGGTCTCGCGGTCGTGCTTTGGGCTCAACTGCAGCCGGTGCGAGCCCACGGCGGAGAGCCGGCTCAGCTCGCGATCCGCCTCGCCCAGACCACCAAGAAGGATGACGCCGAGAGCGGCGCGACGCAAAAAAGAAAAAAGAAAGACGCGCAGACCAAGCAAGACGTCGTTGCGGCCAAGGAGATCGTCGAGGCCGATGTCTCGACGCGCACGATCGCCGTGACGTCGGGCTTCACGGGTACCGAGATCGTGGTGTTCGGATCGGTGCTAAACAGCCGGCAGCCCTCGGCCGAGGCCGGCTACTACGACGTCATCGTCGTGCTCGAAGGCATGCCGACGCCACTCATCAGCCGCAGAAAGTCCAATGTTGCCGGGCTCTGGGTCAACACCAGCAAGGTCGCCTTCGAAAGCGCACCCAGCTACTACGCCATCGCCTCGACGCGGCCGATCGAGGAGATCGCCGACGAGCGCCTGCTCGAAAGCAACGGCATCGGCCTCGACTATGTGCGGCTTGGACCCGCCGCGAAGTCCGTGTTCGAGACGCAGCCCGCCGAGCTCAAGGCCTACAAGGAGGCCGTGATCCGCCTGAAGCAGAAGGACGGCCTCTACCTCAAGGAGGACTATGCCGTGATCTTCATCGGGCGTGGGCTTTTCCGCAGCTCGATCTCGCTGCCCGCCAACGTGCCGGTGGGGCCGCTCACGGCGCGCGTCTTTCTCTTCCGGGAGGGTGAGCTGCTCGGCGACTTCGTGTCGAAGGTCAAGCTCGAGCGCGAGGGCATCGAGCTCTGGCTCTACCGCTTTGCCATGCGCCAGCCGGCGCTTTACGGCGTGATGGCGGTCGCGGTCGCGGTACTCGCCGGCCTTCTCGCCTCCGCCGTCTTCCGCCGACGCCCGACGGCTTAGACGGGCGGGATGGCAGCGTTGCTTGTGCGCTCAGTCCTCCTTGAGGAGGCGGGGGGCGATGGGGTAGAGGCCTTCCTGGCCGAGGACGAGGACGGAAAGGCCATCGAGGCCGAACAGCGGCGAGAAGGCGTCATCGAGCACGTTCAAGCCGCCGGTATAGGTGCCGAAAGCGGGCAGCACCAGGCGGTTGCCGTTGCCCACGAAGCACGGGCGGCGGATGACGTGGCCGTGATAGGAGACGCGGGCGGCGGGATGCATGTGGCCCGCGATCTCGTGCGTGACCGGGCTCGTTTGCGGCTCGTGGCGGAAGGCGATGCCGGAAACCTCGATCTCCGAGAACACGCGGCCGCCGAGCTCGTCGGGAATGACCGGATCATGATTGCCGGTGAGCCACAGCCACTCGCGATCCTCCTGCAGGATGGCAAGGGTCTCGCGGTCCTCGGCCCCCATGCGCGCGCAGGCGGCGCTGTCGTGCAGATTATCGCCGAGGCAGATAACGGTGGACGGCTCGAACTCGTCGAGCGCGATGGCGAGCCGCTCGAGGGTGGCACCGGTATCGTAGGGCGGCAGCATGAGGCCGCGGGCGGCATAGGCCGAGCCCTTCTCCAGATGCAGGTCGGCGACGATCAGCGCATCCTCGGCAGGCCAGTAGAGCGCCCCCGACACGTCGGCGACGAAAGCGCGACCGGAGATGAACACGGGCTGCTGGCCGAACTCACCGACGTCGAGGCGCTCGGGCTTGAGCGCCAACAGTTGCGTTCCGCTTCTCACGTTCCCCGTCCCCGTTCGTTGGCGTTTGCCGCCGTTTCCTTGGACCGATGATCGACGCTTCGGACTGATAGGATCCGAAGCGATCATGGCCCGTGCGCGTCGCCTCGGCGATCAGATCCTCTGCAGCCTCGCGGAGGATTTCCTCGCGCGCAAGCCGTCCCACAGGCTCGACGCCGATCTCGAGCAGGATCGGCACGGACAGGGGAGAAACCCGCTCAAGAGCTTGATGCCTGATTCGGCCGGTGACGCGGGCCAGGAATTGGCCCAGGCGCGCGATATCCAACAGACCCGTGGCCGCATCCTCCCAGGCTGCTTCCAGCAAAATGTGGCCGGGATCGTGGCGGCGCAGCACGTCGTAGACGAGATCCGTCGTCATGGTGACCTGGCGGCCGCTCTTCTCGCGCCCCGGGTGGCGGCGCTCGATCAGGCCAGAGATGACGGCCACGGTGCGGAACGTGCGGCGCATCAGGCTGCTCTCGGCGAGCCAGGCGTCGAGGTCGTCGCCCAGCATGTCCTCTGCGAAGAGCTCGCGGAGCGAGAGGTTGCCGGTGGCGATCGCATGCGAGAGATCGCCGAGCCCCCAGACGGCGAGGCCGTAGTCGTTGGCCACGAAGCCCATGGGGCGCAGGCCCGCGCGCTCCAGGCGGCGCGTCAGGAGCATGCCGAGCGTCTGGTGCGCGAGACGTCCCTCGAACGGGTAGGCCACCATGCAGTGGCGGCCCCCGCGCGGGAAGGTCTCGATCAGCACGTCCTCGGTGCCGGGGAGCTGCGAATAGATCTGCTGGAGGCCCAGCCACTCGGCGACGGGGAGGGGCAGGCTCGACCACCGCCGCGGGTCGGCCAGCATGGCGCGGACGCGCTTCGCAAGGTGGGTCGAGAGCGGGAACTTGCCGCCGTCGTAGCTCGGGATCATGGCCTCGGTGCCGGGCGCGCGGGAGACGAAGGCCTCGGTCTCGGCCAGCCCCTCGAAGCGCAGGATCTCGCCTGCGAAGACGAACGTCATGCCGGGCGTGAGCTGCTCGATGAAATACTCCTCGACCTCGCCGAGCACGCGGCCGCCCATCAGCACCCGGGCCTGAACGTCCTTCTTGCGCAGGCGCCCGCGGCCGATCAGCCTGATCTTGATCATCGGCGCCTCGACAATGGTGCCGGCATTCATGCGGTACTGTGGGATCAGGCGCGGGTGGGCAAGGCGCAGGCGGCCATCGTCGGCGGGGCGCAGGCGCGCGAAACGGTCGTAGGTGCGGAGCGCGTAGCCTCCGGTCGAGACGAAGTCGACCACGCGATCGAATCGGGCTCGGGTGAGGCCGGCATAGGGCGCCGCACGGCGCACCTCGTCGAACAGAACCGCGGGATCAAACGGTCCGCTGCAGGCCATGCCCATGACGTGCTGGGCCAGCACATCGAGCGTGCCGCTGCGTGCGATCACGGCGTCCTGCTCGCCAGCGCGGGCGGCGTCGAGCGCGGCGCGGCACTCGAGCACCTCGAAGCGGTTGGCGGGAACCAGGATGGCGGTCGAAGCCTCGTCGAGCCGATGGTTGGCGCGGCCGATGCGCTGCGCGAGGCGCGACGCCCCCTTGGGTGCGCCGACGTTGACCACGAGGTCAATGTCGCCCCAGTCGATGCCGAGGTCGAGCGTGGAGGTGGCGACGACGGCGCGCAGGCTGCCCGCGGCCATGGCGGCCTCGACTTTCACACGCCGCGCCTTGTCGAGCGAGCCATGGTGTAGGGCGATCGGCAAATTCTGCTCGTTGATGCGCCACAGCTCCTGGAATATCAGCTCGGCCTGCATGCGGGTGTTGACGAAGACCAGCGTCGTACGGTGGGCGGCGATGGCGCGATAGATCTCGAACATGGCGTAGCGGGCGGAATGGCCGCTCCAGGGCACCGGCTCATCGATCTCCAGGATCTTGATGTCGGGATCGGCGCCGCCTTTCACGACGACGAGATCGGCCAGGGTCATGCACGCGTCGGGCTGCCCCTGCGGCACGAGATAGGCCCGCAGCTCCGACGGCCGCGCGACCGTGGCCGAGAGACCGATGCGCATATGGGCCGGTGCAATGGTGGAAAGGCGGGCGAGACCGAGCGACAGCAGATCGCCCCGTTTCGAGGGCGCGAGCGCATGCAGCTCGTCGAGAACCACGGTGTCCAGGTTGCCAAAGATGTAGCCGGCCTCCGGGGCGCTCAGCATCAGCGCGATCTGCTCGGGCGTCGTCAGCAGGATCTCGGGCGGCTTCACCTTCTGACGCGCGCGGCGGGCAACCGAGGTGTCGCCGGTGCGCGTCTCGACAGCGATGGAAAGGCCCATCTCAGAGACGGGCGTCGTCAGGTTCCTGGCGATGTCCTCTGCCAGCGCTTTGAGCGGCGAAATGTAAAGGGTGTGCAGGCGATTGGCGGCGCGGCGGCGCGGACCTTTGGACAAGGCAACGAGGCTCGGCAGGAAGCCTGCCAGCGTCTTGCCGGCACCGGTCGGCGCGATGAGCAGCGTCGAGCGGCGGGCGTCCGCCTTCTCGAGGAGCGCGATCTGATGGGGGCGCGGGCTCCAACCGCGGCGGCGGAACCAATCGACGAAGGGGGCCGGGAGCGAAGCTCCCGGGCCGGCCTCACCGTGACCCAACGCAGGGTGCCCGGCGCCGCGGATCTCGGCCTCCCTGCCCGACGCGCCCTCGTGTCCGCCTACTCTTCGCGCTCGCCGTTCCATGTGCTAGACGGAGGGTCCTTCGTTGCTCCTGGACGTCATATATGGATCGTAACACGCTTTTTGGCGGTCACCCGCTGGCGGTCATCCTGCGCCTGGCTCTGATCTCGATCGTGGTCGGGATCGTGATGAAGGCGCTCGGCATCGATCTCTCGAACTTCTTCGACCGCATCAACCAGCTCCTGCGCAGCCTCTACGACCTCGGGTTCGGCGCGGTGGAGTGGGTGCTCGAGTATTTGCTGCTCGGCGCGATCGTCGTGGTGCCGATCTGGCTCGTCGCGCGTCTGCTCGGCGCCGCCCGCTCGAAGACGCAGTAGCTACGCAAGCGGCTTTTTGGCCCAGTCGGTGGCGCGTGTTCCGACGAGGAACGCGATCGAGGGGACGCCGCGGTCCGCGCAGGCCTTGGCTAGGTGGGCCTTGATGCGGCCGATAAGGCCCGGCCCCTCGTAAATCAATCCCGTGTAGAGCTGCAGGAGGCTCGCACCCGCCTCGATCTTGGCCAGCGCGGTCGCGCCGCTGTCGATACCGCCGATGCCGATCAGCGGCACCTTGCCCTCGGTCAGGCTATAGACACGCGCGAGCATAACCGTCGAACGGTTGAAGATCGGCCGGCCGGAAAGCCCGCCGGCCTGCTTCGCATCGGGTCCCGTAAGATTTGAGCGCGCGAGCGTCGTGTTCGACACGGCGATGCCGTCGACGCTGTGGCGCCGCAGGGTCTCAACGATCGGCGCCAGGTCCTCCTCTGCGATGTCGGGGGAGAGCTTGACGACGATGGGGCGGCTCCCCTCTCCATCGTCCACCTTGGCGGCGCGCGCCTCCATGACGCGTCGGAGCAGCTCGTCGAGCGCGGCCGGTGCCTGGAGATCGCGCAGGCCCGGCGTGTTGGGCGAGGAGATGTTTATCGTGAAGTAGCTGGCGACGTCATAGAAGGCCTCGAGACCGGCCAGATAGTCGGCAACGCGGTCGGAGCTGTCCTTGTTGGCGCCGATGTTCACTCCGACGATGCCCTGCCGCGCGCGGACCCTGAGCCGCGAGAGCGCCGCCTGGTGCCCTTCGTTGTTGAAGCCCAGCCGATTTATGACAGCGCGCGCGGCGATCAGACGATACACGCGCGGGCGCGGATTGCCGGGTTGCGGCCTTGGCGTCGTGGTGCCGATCTCCGCATAGCCGCAGCCGAGTCCGAGGAGCGCATCCGGCACGCGGGCGTCCTTGTCGAAGCCAGCTGCGACCGCAAGTGGATTGGGAAAATCGAGGCCCCACAGCGAGATCGCGAGCGGGGCCGGCTCCTTGCCCGGGGCGCGCGGATAAGCGCCGAGCTCGAGCGCGCACAGCGTCGCCTCATGCGCCCGCTCGGGCTCGAGGGCGAGCAGCAGCGGGCGGGCGAAATCCGAGAGGAGCCCCATCATGACACAAGATCCTCGGGTATCTGTGGCACGCCGTCGACACCGGTCGCGAGCGGCCTCTCCCAGAGCGCAAGCTCTGTCGACAAAGGCCCGTATGCGTGCGGGAAGAGATCTCCGCCGCGCGACGGCTCCCATCTCAACGTGTCAGCCAACGCTGCCTCATCGAAGGCGACAAGCACGAGATCCGTTTTCCCCTTGAAGTGGCGCGCGGCTGTCGCAGCCACCTGATGGGGAGCAGAGAGATGGATGAATCCGTCGCGCAGATCGTCCGGCGAGCCCGTGAAGCGTCCGTGCCTCTTGGCCTCGGCCCATGCGGCGCGCTCGGCAATCTTGAAGATCATTCCGCTTGCCCGTCTCTCGTCACCAACATTGCGACGGCGCCGCATCGTGCATGGGGGCCGCATCATGCATGAGATGTGACAATCATTGAACGTTGCGACGCTTTTCTGCTCTTCTCCGGAGGTCGATCTCTGGTACAATCTCAACCTCGTTGTGGCGATGGTCGACGCTCTTCATTGATGAACTCCGTTCCTTAACACGAGGTGCGCCGGCGCGAGGCAACGTCCACGTTGCAGTCGAAGCCACGATCCGAAGGAAATTAATTCGGACTTATCCCGCGATGCGAGTCTCGGGACGGGCCACCGTGCGCTCAAGACACGGAACGACAAGGGAACGCTGCGTGCACGAGTTCATTTCGGTCCATGTGATTCCTCTCAAGGAGCTATTCTCGGACGCCTACCACTTCAGGCTCCCTTACTTCCAGCGCGCGTATGCATGGCAGACCACGGAGGTCGGGCGCCTTCTCTCCGATATCACGCAGGCCATGCAAACCGAGAGGGGGCAGCAACGCGGCTACTTTCTCGGCAAGCTCATGGTCGCCAAGAAGCGAGGAGAGCCTGAGACAGCGCTCGTCGACGGGCACCAGCGCGTCATGTCGCTCACACTGCTGTTCGCAGTGCTCCGCGATCTCGAGGATGACCCCACGCTCCGGGCGCGGCTGCACGGCTTCATACGCGGCGCCGATCTGAGGCTCAGCCCCCAGGAGGTGCTGGCGCGCACGTGCGAGAACCTGGTGCAGGCGCCGGGCGCCACGGCGATCGAGCCCGAGGATGACATTGCGGAGCTCTCGGAGACCGAGCGCAACGTCATCGAGAACCGAAACCACCTGCGCACCGAGCTCTCCAATGGCGGCTTCACCCCGGCAAAGCGGCGGGAGCTTGCCGCATTTCTCGCCGAACGCTGCTGCGTCATCGTCTCGGCGGTCGAGGACGAGGACGAGGCGTGGAGCTTCCTCAGGACCGAGGAGGAGACGCGGGTCGAGTTCAGCCCGTCCGACCGGGCGAAAGTCAGCCTGCTCTCCATCGTGCCCGCGGGAGAGCGAGAGGAGTGCCAGAAGATCTGGGACAGCTGCGAGGCCCTGCTCGGCGCGGCCGACATGCACGCCATGCTCGGCCACCTGCGGACGCTCAAGCGGCGCAAGCTCAGCGGCAAGCCCGTCGAGATCGACATCGCCGAGATGTACAAGCTCAACGCCCAGGGCAACGGGCTCCAGCTCTTCGCAAAGCAGTTCCTGCCGGCGGCGGAGCGGCTCGCGCGCATCAGGCGGGGCGAGGTCGGAACGCACGGGCGCCAGATCTCGGCGCTCGCAGAGCAGATGCGATGGCTCAACACGCAGACCTGGGTGCCGGCCGTGTTGCTTTGGCTTTCTGGCGAGCGCGGCGACGAGGAGACGCTGCTCTTCTTCAAGCGGCTCGAGCGGATGATCTGGCTGATGAAGATCGCCGGATACGACCCCACCAAGCAGCACGGTCGCATCGTCCAGCTGCTCGCCGATATCGAGCGGGGGACGGCGGCTGCGAGAATGGCCGAGCTCGAGGTCTCCGCGCAACTCCGCGACGCGGCACTCGCCAACCTTCGGAGCCCGACCTTCGACGCAAAGCTCTACAGCGGCCGGGTGCTGCGCCGCATCAGCCTCGCGCTCGGCGACGATCCCGGCCCGGTCGAGCGCAATACGCTTACGATAGAGCACATCCTGCCGCGCGGGTTCGCGGCCAAGAGCGGCTGGAGGCACGCTTTTCCGTCAAAACGCAGCGTGCAGAGCCATGCGCACCGCCTCGGCAATCTCACCTTTTTGACGCCCGCCGACAATCAAGCCGCGGCGACGCTCGAGTGGTCGGACAAGAGACCGATTCTGGCGCGGTCGAAGTTCGCGCTTTCTAACCGGCTCGGCTCAACTCCGGCCTGGACGCCCGACGAGATCACTGGCCGCACCGAGGAGCTGATCCGCCTGCTCTTCAAGGACTGGGAGCTCAAGATCTAGGTGGCGGCGTCCACTTTTCCCTCCCCCTTGAGGGGGGAGGACGGGCCGCTACAGGCTATCGCTAACTCGTGCCTCGGCTTCCTCCCCCCTCAAGGGGGAAGGAAGTGGACGCTAGGCAGGGTCGGCGGCGAGGAGCTCTCCGTTGAGCGCGGCGGCGATCAGCGCGCGGGTCTCGGGCACTCCGTAGAGGGCGATGAACGAGCCGAAACGGGGGCCTTTGCTCTCGCCTAGCAGTATCTCGTAGATGCTGTTGAACCAGGCGTTCGAGACTCCCGGCTTGTCGGGTGTGGCGCCCTTGGCCGTAAGGTCCTGGTAGCGCGGGACGGTGCGGCCGACGTCGTAAAGGATGGTCTGCAGCTCCTCCGGGCCGGCATCGGCTGGCGCCTTGGCGAGCGCGTCGGAAAGCGCCTCGAGCGCGGCGCGCTCCACGTCGTCGGCGGCGCGATGGCGCTTCTTGGTCTTGATGAAATCGGCATAGTAGCGGACGGCGTAGCCCGCGAGCAGGTCGAGCAACGGGTAGGCCTCGGGGCTCGCATCGGGAATGTGGCGGCGGATGAAGCCCCACAGCACGGATTTGTCCTCGGCATTGGAGGCAGCCACGAGATTGAGAAGCAGCGCGAAGCTTACGCCCGCCGGCATAGTGTGCTCGGGCGGGTTGCCGCCGTGGATGTGCCAGACGGCGTTGTCGAGGCGGGCTTTCGCGTCCTGGCGCGGATAGGCGGCGAGAAGCTGGATGTACTCGTCGACGGCGCGGGGGATAACGTCGAAATAGAGCCGCTTCGCCGTGCGCGGCTTCTGGAACATGAAGAGGGCCAGGCTCTCGGGAGAGGCGTAGGTCAGCCACTCGTCGATGGTCAGGCCGTTGCCCTTCGACTTCGAGATCTTCTCGCCCTGCTCGTCGAGAAAGAGCTCGTAGACATAGTGCTCGGGAGCAACTCCGCCGAGGATCTCGCAGATCTTGTCGTAGATCGGCGCATTGCTCTGGTGGTCCTTGCCGAACATCTCGAAATCGACGCCAAGCGCTGCCCAGCGCATGCCGAAGTCGGGCTTCCACTGCAGCTTGACGCGCCCACCCGTCACGGGAAGCGTGATGTCGCGACCGTCCTCATCGGCGAAAGTGATCGTGCCGGCCTTGGCGTTCACGTCCTTCATCGGCACGTAGAGCACGCGGCCGGAGGTGGGCGAGATGGGAAGGAAGGGGCTGTAGGTCGCCTGCCGCTCCGCGCCGAGCGTTGGCAGCATCACGCCCATGATGGCGTCGTATCGCTCCGCGGTGCGGATGAGCATGTCGTCGAAGCGGCCGGCCTTGTAATACTCGGTGGCGCTCGCGAACTCGTATTCGAAGCCGAAGGTATCGAGGAACCGCCGGAGCATCGCATTGTTGTGATGGCCGAAGCTCGGGTAGTCGCCGCCGAAGGGATTGGGCACGGCCGTGAGAGGCATATGCAGATAGGGCGCGAGCGCGCTCTTGTCCGGCACGTTGTCTGGAATCTTGCGCATGCCGTCCATGTCATCGGAGAAGCAGAGCAGACGCGTCTTGATCTCGCCGCCCGTCAGCGCCTCGAAGGCGCGCCGAACCATGGTGGTGCGCGCGACCTCGCCGAAGGTGCCGATGTGGGGCAGGCCCGAGGGGCCGTAGCCGGTCTCGAACAGCACCTCGCGATCCCTGTCCGCACCCTTCCTCTTCTCCACGCGCTTGATAAGCCGTCGGGCCTCCTCGAAGGGCCAAGCCTTGGCGTCGCCGAGAACGGCAGCCAGGGCGGAGTCGAGAGTTGCGACAGCGGCGGACATGCGAGGCGGCTTTCGTGCGTTGGATGACTTGCATTCGCGCAAATCAAAATTCAGAGGCGGCAACCTATGAGGCGGGGACTGGCCCGTCAATTGCGAGCCTTCTGCCGCGGCTAGGCAGCCGTCGGCGCGGCCGGGCGACGGGGGCGGAAGAGACGGCGGATCACAAGGAGAGCGACGAGGCCTGCGAGTCCGAGACCCACGACGGCCATGGGGTGCTTCTCCCAGATCAGGATCGGCGCGATGCGCCCGTCCCAGGCAGCGCGAACGTCCGCTACCAGCACGTCGGGGCCGCCGCTCGCGTCGCGCAGCATCATGTCCACGGCGTAGGCCTGATCGGCGCTCGCCAGCACCGCGTCGCGCACGCGGGCAGAGGACAGGACCTGCATCCTGCTCGGCTGGGCGGCAACAGCCGCGAGCACGCGCTCACGCGGGCCCTGCTCAAGGCCTGCCAGATAGCTCGAGAGCGTCTCGAGCTCTGCTTCCGAGAAATTGCGCGCGAGCCGCTTCAGGTCCTCCGGCCCGAGCGCGAACAGGCGCTCGCGGCCGTCCGCCGTCACGGTCGCGAGGCGCGTGATGGCGAGGTGGTCGTCGAGGGCGAGGAGCCGGCTCAGCGAGGCGCGCGTGAAGCCCGAGGGCGCCGAGCGCCGGTAGATCTCATGCTCCAGCACCTTGGAAAGCTGGTCGCCGGCGAGCGCCTGCCAGCCGAGCGCGGCGTCGATCGAGCGGGTGTCGCGGGCGATCGTCATGGCCGGCTCGGGCAGAAAGCGCACAGCCTCGTTGAGCGTGCCGTCGGCGAGACGCTTCAGGATACCGGGATCGCCCTCGGCCGCCGTGACGAGCACGATCACCTCGTCGAGCCGGCCGAGCTCAGCCGGCTTCACCGTGTCGAGGAAGCTGCGGAAGGACGCGTTCGTCTCGGCGAGGTCGAGCGCTTTCTGGTGGGCATGGCGGAACGCCAACCAGATCTCGATGACCCGGTCGGCGGCCTTGGCCGCGATCTCGCGCACATGCTCGGCGATCTGCTCGGACAGCGACTTCGCCAGCTCGTCCTTGACCTTGTCCTTGGTCGTCTGGGCCTTCATCTCATCCGCGATGATAGGGAGCACGCCGTTGCGCAACTCCCAGAGGTCCTTGGCGACGAGGACGAGGCCTACCCCGCCGGCCGCGACAGAGACGAGCCGAGCAAGGACCGATCCGGCGAGACGCTGGCCGACGCGGGCCGCCATGTTGGCGAGCTGGCGGCGGAGCAGGATAATAGCCGCTCCCGTGATGCCTTCGCTCGATTGCGACAGCACGGAGCCCGAGGAGACCGCCGCCTGGCCGGCGACCATGTTGATGCCGAAGTCTCTCTCGACATCGGAGGTGACGACGCCGGCTACCGTCGAGCCGTAACGTTGGCCGAGAAAGGCGCGCAGGCACTCGAGGGCGGGCGTCGCCGCATCCTGGCTCGCAAGCTCGAGCGTACGGCCAACCTCCTTGCCGACGCCGGTCGCCAGCCCCTCGATGGCGGCCCTCATGGCGTCCGACTTGTAGACGCGCTCGGCGACGGTGGCGGCCAACTCTTGCGCCTTATCGGAGCTGACGAGCGACTGGGCGAGGCTCGCCCATCCCGTCTCGCTCTTGACCTCCTCGATGGCGAGGTCCACGCGCTTGACGAGCAAATCGTCCATGCCCGCGCGGCGCCACTCGTTTTCGACGGCCGTACGGTAGTCAATCGTCTTGGTGCCGTCCTCGAGCGCTTTCAGGGAGAGCGCTTCGATGGCGCGGCGGAACGACTGCTCGTCGCCGCCCTGACAGGCCTCGTAGTCGGCCCGGGTCATGGGTGGGGCGGCCAGGACGGGCGCTGCCTCACGGGCCGCAAGCGCCAGGACGAGACAGGCCGAGACGGCACAACGCAAGCGGCAAGACAACAGGCGGCACTCCGGCGGCACCTCCCGCACCGCCCTCACACATCGTGGCGGCCTGCGCGGAGGCCCGTAAACCTTACCAACTATACGCACGCCGATGTGTGCGGCCAGTGACATTTCGGACATCTTCGGCGGCCTCTGAACCCGGAAGCCACAGGCGGGTTGCCAGAATGACGCCCTTCGCCGCCTCTAGAGCTAATCCGAAAAGCCCTGTGTTTCGTTCGCCTCTGCGGTTCCAAAGCCCCATCGGACTTCCGACTGAGGGTGGCATGTGCTCCTCGGCAGTCACACTCCTGCATCAGAGCAGTTGGATGATTGCTCGAGGGCGCTCACGGGGATCGCTTCCTGATTTAGGAAATCGGAGACTTCACGCGAAGGTAGCGGGGCAAGCCGCGATTGGGGCACGGCTATTTTTTTGTTGCGGCCGATAGCCCCATAGGCAAGCTAAAGCCGCGGATGCAGGTAGTGTCGTTCGCAGACGTTGTCCTCCAGGTCTCTCCTGCTTTGCAGCCACCGAGACCTCGTCCTGCCCTTCGCGAGCTCCTCTCGCGGCAACAATCCTGTCGCTCGGAAAGACGACAAAAAACACGGACCGTGCCCCGGAAACCGCTTTTCGTTTGCCGATCGGGCACGTTGTCAAAAAAGAAGGCACTGAGAGGAAGCTAAGGAGCCACAATCGCTGCTCGGTTTATTCCGGATTCCAATTCAACTCTTGGCATTTCCGGCTCAATCGGGTTTATTTCCTTTTGCGGTGTAACAGCGGGTTTACCTAACGGCATGAACAAAAAAGACAAAATCAACGCCTACCGCGGCAGCCTCGTGCTTTCGGGCGGCAGGGTCGGCGTGCTTTTGGTGCACAGCCTGGGCGGCAATCCAATCGAGTTGCGCTTCGTCGCGCAGGGGCTCGCCCGCGTAGGCTGCACGGTTTACTGCCCTCTTCTGCCAGGGCTCGGCGGCGGTACGGACACCTCTGGCCTCTCCTCGTGGCAGGATTGGTACGCGGCGCTCGAGGCCGCCCACGACGAGCTCAAGGCCCACTGCGACGTCATCATCGTCGGTGGCATCTCGGCCGGCTCCATGCTGGCGTTGCGGCTCGCGCGCGAGCGCTCCAAAGATGTCCATGGGCTCCTCGTCTACGCGCCCACGTTCTGGCCGAACGGCTGGGCCATCCCGGCGCATTTCAACCTTTTCCGGCTCGTCTACCACAAGTGGGTGGCAACCCTCTTGCGCTTCCACCAGCGCGCACCTTACGGCATCAAGGACGAGCGCATCCGCAACTTCGTCATCGAGTCCTTCAAGAGCGAGGGGCGGCCGATGGAGGATCTGTTCGGCCGTGGCGGCGGGCTCGTTTGGGAGTTCAAGACACTCGCCCGGGATGTGCGCCGGAGGCTCGGCGAGATCACGCAGCACACCATGCTCTTCCACCCGCGCCACGACGACCAGAGCGACATCTCCAACGCGTTCAAGCTGCAGCGCAAGCTCGGCGGCGTGGTCGAGATGACCGTGCTCGACGACAGCTATCACATGGTCACGCTCGACAGACAGCGGTCGCTGGTGGTCGATCGGAGCATCGATTTCGTGCAGAGGCTGACGCACATTCTCGACGAGAAGGCAGCCGTCGCGCGCCTCATCCAGAACAAGGGCCTCGCCGAGTAGGCGGCGGCCCGTTCCGACTTCCAAACAAATGGGCCGAGCGTCTCCGCTCGGCCCGTTCTGTCTCGCCGCCCACTGGGCCGCACAACTAGGTCGGCGGGGGAGGGGCGCCCTCACAGCGCTGCAGGTCCCCGGGAGCCCGGGTCCAGGTGAACGACTTGCCCAAGAGCTTCATGGTCAGATAGCCGGTGATAACGAGCTTGTCGGGCGCCGTCATCTGCATGGCCACGTCGTAGGTCTTGCCAACCTTCGGATCGTAGATCCAACCGCCATCGAACGTGCCGTCGGATTGCAAGGCCAGATTGCCGAAGATCGGCAGGCCGCAAATCGGGCGGTTCTGCAGCTCGGATTTCGGGTTGTGCCGATCGTGCTTAGGAACACCTTGGTCGTTCAAGGGATTCTTGAGCCAGACGATGCGGCCGCACAGCCGATTGGCGTTGTCTTGGCAAATGTAGACCTCGACGCCGCCGTCACCGGAGGCATCGTACCACACGCCAAGCTCCGGACGATCCGCGTAGCTCGGCGAAGCCCAGACCAGGACGGCGATCCCCGCAACGAGTCTCGCGGGTGATCGCACAAAAGCGGAAATTCTCTTAATCATGAAGCCCCTAATTGCTAGTTCGTGCCCATCCATCACGCTCCGGCAACGAGAGGGTGTCTCGTCGTCGCAGGTTGCTCACTATGCCGTCAAAAGCGGCGAATTGACGGAGCATATCCTAATAGCCGAGCCACCTTGTGCATCAAGAGGTCACGTAATGGACTTACCATCTTTCCGCCAAAGCGCTTTGGTCTGAAAGCTTTGACACTCCAATGGTAGTGCCCGGACCACACATGCCTTAGTATGGGGCGTGACGCTCGACAGGCTGGAAGAGGCTAGACCAGTCGTTTCGGGCGGAATTGATTTCACTCGGCCGAGAGGCTCCTCGCCCGGCCCCGGCACGATGGGCCTGCACCACCCGCTAACCCGATCGGTTGTTGAGATGATTCTCACTCTGGCGTTCCGCAACTTGTTTCATGACCGCATCAGGCTTGCGGTCACGCTGGTCGGGATTCTGTTCTCCATCGTTCTCGTCGCCATCCAGCTCGGCATGTATCTCGGTTCGAGCGGCATGATCACCGCGATGATCGAGCGCTCGAAGAGTGATCTCTGGATCACGGCTTTCGGTGCCAAGAGCTTCGAAGAAGGTGGCGTGCTGCTCACCCCGCGCGAGCGCCACCAGGCGCTGGCAACCCCCGGGGTGAAGGCCGTCATCCCGCTCGTTGTCGCGTTCGCCGAGTGGAGAAAGCCCGAAGGCGGGTCGACCCGCGTGGTGCTGGTGGGCACCGATGCCGAGGACGGCGCGCTCGAGCCATGGTCGCTTGTCGCCGGCGACTGGCAGGACATCAAATCGCCCGAAGCGGTCTCGGCCGACGACACCTATTTCCGCGAGCTCGGCATCAACGGGCTCGGCGACACGGCCCAGATCGTCAACGGGCGGGTCAAGGTGAAGGCGCTCACGCACCGCATCCGCTCCTTCACGCAGTCGCCCTACGCCTTCACGACGCTGACACGGGCGCGCAACCTGCTCAACGTCGACAGCGACAAGGCCACCTTCTACCTCGTGCAGCTCGAGCCCGGCGCCAACGCCGAGCAGGTGCGCGAGGATCTGCTGACGCGCCTCGACGGCGCGGAGGTGCTGACCAAGGCCGAGTTTCGCGACCGCAGCCTCCGGCAGTGGCTGTTCCGGACCGGCGCGGGCCTCGCTCTCATTGGCGGCGCACTGCTCGGCATTCTGGTCGGAACCGTGATCGTCGCGCAAACGCTCTACTCGAGCACCAAGGACCACTTGAACGAGTTCGCGACGCTGCGTGCGCTCGGCTCGTCCTCGGGCTATATCTACAAGGTGATCCTGGCGCAGGCGGGCCTCAGCGCCGTGATCGGGTACGTGCTTGGAATCGTGATCTCACTCACCATTCTCTATCTGAGCCGCAACACGCCGCTGCCCCTCGTCATGACTCCCGGGCTTGCGGCCGCCCTGTTCGGGCTCACACTGTTCATGTCCGCAATCTCGGCCATCTCTGCGATCATCAAGGTCACGCGGATCGACCCAGCCATGGTGTTCAACAGATGACGACACCCGTTCTCGAAGCCGACAACGTCATCAAGGAGCTCGGCAAGGGCGCCGGCAAGGTGCTGGCGCTCAAGGGCGTGAGCCTTTCGCTGGTGCAGGGCGAGCTGACGCTCCTCATGGGACCTTCCGGCAGCGGCAAGACCACGCTGCTGTCGATCCTCGGCTGCATCCTGACGCCGACCTCGGGCACCGTCCGCGTCGACGGCCGCTCGACGGCGGGCATGCGGCCGGAGGAGCTCGCGGAGCTGCGGCGCGAGCACATCGGGTTCATCTTCCAGTCCTACAACCTCTTCCCAACGCTCTCGGCGCTCGAGAACGTGCGCATCGCCCTCGATGTCATCGGGCGCAAGGGCTACAAGGCCGCGCAGCGCGCCGAGGAGGTGTTGCGTGAGGTGGGCCTCGGCAACCGGCTCAGGAACTACCCCTCGAATCTCTCGGGCGGTGAGCAGCAGCGTGTGGCGGTGGCCCGCGCCATAGCGGCCTCGCCCTCGGTCGTGCTCGCCGACGAGCCGACAGCCGCACTCGACAGCGAGAACGGGCACGCCGTCATGGCTCTGCTCGCCCGCATCGCCAAGGAGCAGAACCGCAGCGTCCTGGCCGTGACGCACGACCCACGCACGCTCGGCTATGCCGACCGTGTCGTGCGCATCGAGGACGGACACATCGTCGGCGAGGAACGCCGGCCCCAGGGGCTCGACGCTCCGGAGATCACCGATTTGACGAAGAGGCGCAAAGCAAATGCTTAAGCTCGATTCCACCGTGTCGACGGTGGCTGCGGCCGCCCTGGTGGCCATCACTGCGAGCCTGCTGATGAATGCCGCGGCTCCTCTCGTGGTCGGGGGCCTCAAGTCGGTGGCCGGCACGAGCTCGGCGCTCGCCGCCGACCCGACGCCGCCGCGCCCGGTGTGGGCGGCCTCCTCGACCGGCCGCGTCGAGCCCAAGGACGGCGAGGTGCGCATCATGCCGGAGGCACCGGGCCGCATCGTCGAGGTGGTCGCCAAGACCAACGAGCACGTGGCCGCCGGCGATCTGCTGGTGCTACTCGACAGCGACGAGCTGATCCAGAAGTACATCGCCGCGGATGCGGAGGCGCGGGTGCGCGTGCGCGAGCGCGACGAGGAGGAGGCTACGGGCCCGGCCCTCGACCGGCGCAAGGCGGAGGACACCCTCTACGCCTCCGAGCGCGCCCGTTACGCGGCCCAGAAGGCGCTCGATAAGGCCTATGTCGAGAGCAAGTCCTCCGGCAGCGGCGCGGATGCCCTGGCTGCCGCCCGCGACAAGCTGGCTGCCGCGGAAAAGAAGGCGGCCGATGACAAAGCTGCTTTCGAGGCGATCGCGGCGAAGCCTGACATGCCGCTGCCGACACGCATGGAGTCGGCGCTGACGCAGGCGCGCACGGACGTGGCGCTAGTCGAGAACGCGCTCGAGAAGACGCGTGTGCGCGCACCCGCCGACGGCACTGTGCTCAACATGTGGGCCAAGGTTGGGGAGATGGCCGCGCCGACGCCGGACGGCGCGCTCCTTCTTTTCGGCGACATCTCGAGCCTTCGGGTGCGGGCCGAGGTCGAGGAGCGCGACGTGCCCAAGATCCGCGTCGGACAGCGTGCGGTGGTCAAGGCCGATGCCTTCCCGGACAAGGATTTCGAGGGCGTCGTGACGCAGCTCGCGCCGGCGCTCGGGCCGCCCCGCATCACGACGCGCGGGCCGCGTCGCCCGAACGATGTCGAGGTGCTCGAGGTTCTGATCTCGCTCGACGGGTCGCCGCCGCTGCTCACCGGCATGCGCGTCGACGCCTATTTCCGTAGCGATACCCAGGCCTCGGCAACGCCGACGCCCTAGCGCTTCGATTCATACCGATCGAGAAAGGCCGGGTTCGGGACCCGGCCATTTCTCTATGCGCTACTCGGCGGCCAGTGTGGGCGGACCGCTGACGCCCGGTTGGGCGTGGCGCGCGGAAGCAGGCAGGGCTACCACCCGCTCGGGAGAATGATGGTCGTGCGCGGGCTCGTCCTTCGCGCCGACAAAGCGGCTGAAGAAGCGCCAAATCCAGCCCGACACGTCGTCCATCAGGACGAAGACGGCGGGGACGAACAACAGGCTGAGGACGGTGGACGAGATCAGGCCGCCGATGACGGCGACGGCCATGGGTGCGCGGAACTCGCCGCCAGAATCGAGCGCGAGCGCGGATGGCAGCATGCCGCCGACCATGGCAATGGTGGTCATGATGATCGGGCGAGCACGCTTGCGACCCGCATCGACGATGGCCTCGGCGCGCGGCACGCCGCGGCGGATCTCCTCAACCGCGAAGTCGACCAGCATGATGGCATTCTTGGTGACGATGCCCATCAGCATGAGCACGCCGATAACGACCGGCAGGCTGATGGCATTGCCGGTGAGCGCCAGCGCCGTGATGGCTCCGCCGATCGAGAGCGGCAGCGAGAACAGAATGGTCACCGGCTGCAGGAAGCTCGAGAACAGCAGCACCAACACGGCGTAGACCATCATCAGGCCCGCGCCCATGGCCTTCTCGAAGCTCTGGAACACCTCGACCATGATCTCGGCCGAGCCGAACTGCTTGATCTCGACGCCCGGCGGCAGTGCCTTGGCGGCAGGAAGAGCCATGACGGCGTTGACCGCGTCGCCGAGCGGCGTGCCGGTGGCAAGACCGGCGCCGAGCACGATGCGGCGGGTCCGGTCGTAGCGGTCGATGGCGGTGGGGCCCTGGCCATAGTGGAAGGTGGCGACGGCCGACAGCGGCACCGCGCTGCCCGACGACGTCGTGACCTTCAGCTCCTCTAGAAGCTGGCGGCTCTGGCGCGCCGTCTCCTTCAATTGGACCCGGATCGGCACCTGGCGGTCGCCGACGTCGAACTTGGCGAGGTTGGCGCCGACGTCGCCGATGGTGGCGATGCGCACCGCCTCCGAGATGTCCTCGGTGGTGATGCCGAGCTCGGCGGCAACCTCGGAGCGCGGGTAGACCCGCAGCTCCGGGCGGTCCAGCTCGGCCGTCGAGACGACGTTCTGGAGAAATGGGATGCGCTTGGCCTGACTGGTCAGCTCGGCGGCGGCCTTGGTCACGGCTGCGCCGTCGCGCCCGGTCACGACGAGCTGCAGCTCGCGCTGGCCGTCGTCGCGAATGAAAAAGTAGCGGATGTCCGGAATGTCGGCCAGGCTGCGGCCGATCTCCTCCTGGATGCGGGTCTGGGGCAACGCGCGCTGATCGACGGGCACGAGCGTCGCAATCAGCGTGGCCTTGCGCACCTCCTCGCCGCTGCCAAGCAGAGTGCCGCCGAGAACGAACACGGTCTTAACGTCCGGGCGCGCCTTGATGCGGCGCGTGACCTCGTCGGTGGCGCTCTTGGTGTCGGCGAGCTTGGTGCCGGGCGGCAGCTCGACGCCGAGGAGGATGCGGCTGGTGTCGTCCTGCGGGATGAAGCCCGAGGGAAGCAGATAGAAGCTGCCGATCGAGCCGATGAAGATCAGGATGCCGAGACCGACGGTGGCGATGCGGTGGCGCACCGACCAGCCGACGATGCGCGTGTAAGTGCGCATCAGGCGGCCTTCCTCGGGCACGTGCGGGTGGGCGCGCATGAAGTAGGCCGCGAGCAGCGGCGTGATGAGGCGCGCGACGAGGAGCGAGAAGAAGACGGCGGCGGCCACCACGAGACCGAACTGCTTGAAGTACTGGCCGGCGATACCGCCCATGAACGAAACGGGCGTGAACACGGCGATGATGGTGGTGGTGATGGCGATCACCGCGAGCCCGATCTCGTCGGCCGCCTCGAGCGCGGCGCGATAGGCGGACTTGCCCATGTGGATGTGGCGGACGATGTTCTCGATCTCGACGATGGCGTCGTCGACGAGGATGCCGGTGACGATGGTGATAGCAAGCAGGCTCACGAGATTGAGCGAGAAGCCCATCGCCGACATGGCCCAGAAGGCCGGGATGATCGACAACGGAAGGGCGATGGCGGCAATAATGGTGGCGCGCCAATCACGCAGGAACAGGAAGACGACGACGATCGCCAGCACCGCACCCTCGAGTAGGGTCTTCATGGTCGACTGGTAGACGCTGTAGGTGTGGTCCACCATGTTGTCGATGCGCTCGAGCCGGATGTCCGGATAGAGCTTCTGGATCTCGTCGATGCGCTTGGCGACGGCGTCGGAGACTGTGGTGTCGCTCTCACCCTTGCCACGCGAGATCGAGAAGGCGACGATGCCCTCGCCGTCGAGCTGCGCGAAGGTGCGCGGCTCCTCCACCTCGTCGCTGACGGTGCCGAGCTGGTCGAGGCGGACCTTGCGGCCACCCGGCAGCGCGATCATCGTCTGTGCCAGCTCCTCGACCGTCTGCTTGCTGGCGAGGGTGCGGATGGCCTGCTCGCGCCCGGCGATCTCGCCGCGGCCGCCTGCAAGATTGATGTTCGAGGCGCGGACCTGCTGGTTGACGTCGCCGGCGGTCACGCCGAAGGCCAGGAGCCGGTCCGGATCGAGGTTGATCCTGATCTCGCGCAGCACGCCGCCCATGCGCTTCACGTCGGAGACGCCTTTCACGCCCTGCAGCAGGCGCACGAGGGTGTCATCGACGAACCAGGAGAGCTCCTCGGGCGTCATGGCCGGTGCGCGAGCCGCGTAGGTGACGATCGGCAGACCCTCAATCTCGACGCGGGTGACGACCGGCTCCTCTATGGTGCGCGGCAGATCCGTGCGGATGCGCTGCACTGCGTCCTTGACATCATTCAGGGCGCGATCGGGGTCAACCTCGAGGCGGAACTCGACGGTGGTGACGGACGAGCCCTCGGTGACGGCGGAGGTGACGTGCTTCACGCCGTTGATGCCAGCGATGGCGTCCTCGACGCGCTTGGTCACCTGAGTTTCGAGCTCCGACGGCGCCGCACCCGACTGGTAGATGCGCGCCTGGACCACGGGCACGTCGATATTCGGAAAGCGCGTGACCGGCAGCGCCCCGAAGCTCAAGACGCCAAGCACCATGAGGACGAGAAACAGGACCAGCGAGGGAACGGGATAGCGGATCGACCAGGCCGAGATGTTCATCGAACGGCCTCGCTTATTTTGGCATCGGGGGCGACGGGACGCACGGCGTCGCCGTCGCGCAGGAAGGTGCCTGCCTTGGCGACCACGAGATCGCCCTCTGACACGCCACTCAGAATCTCGACGAGATTGTTGGCCTCGAGGCCAGTCGTGACACGACGCGTCTCGACCTTGTTGTCGACAACGACCTGGATGGTCGCGCCACCATCGCCATAGAGCACGGCCGAGAGCGGCACGGCGATGGCGCGGCCCTTGGAGGTCTCGATGGTGCCGCGGCCGAAGGAGCCGATCTTAAGATCGGAGCGATCGCCGATGAAGATGCGCACGTGGCCAAGCCGCGTCGTCTTATCGACCTCGGGAGAGACGAGGCGCACGGTGCCCGTCGCCTCTACGCCGCCCGATGCCGTAACACGGGCGCTCTGGCCGGGCTTCACCTTGTAGAGGCTGGTCTCGGTGACCTCGGCGTCGAGCTCGATCTCGCCGTCCTTGACGATACGGAACATGGTGTCGCCGCCGGCAAGCGCGCTTGCCGTCGCGATCGAGCCGATACGGCCGGCGCGGCGGCTGATCAGGCCATCGGCGGGGGCGCGGATCTCGGCGTTGCCGCGCTTCCAGGCGAGCTCGCGTCGCTGCGCCTCGACCTGAACCTTCTCGGCCTCGGCCTGCGCCAAGCCGTTCTTGGCGACCGCGAGCAAGGCAACGGCTGCACGAGCCGCGGCCTGGCGCTGATCGAACACGCTTTCGGAGAGATATTTGTCGCGGACGAGCGGCCGGGCCCGCTCGAGCTGCGCATCCGCCTCAATAGACCGGGCCTCGGCCTCGGCGATCTGGCTCTTCGAGCGCTCGATTGCCGCGTCGGCGGCGGCGAGAGCAGCCTGATTGGCGGCGAGCTGGGCCTCGAGCTGCTCGGTGACGAGCACAGCAAGCAGGTCGCCTTTCCTCACGTGGTCGCCTTCCTCGGCCTTGAGCTCGAGCACGCGCAGGCCATCCACCTCGGGCGCGACCATAATCTCCTCGCGCGCCGCGAACGAGCCAGTGACGAGGACGGTCTCGACGAAGTCTGCAGGATCGACGCGCACGACCGAAACGGTGGGCACCGGGGCCTCGGGCTTCGGCAGCGCAGCCCCGCCCGCCTCGTGGCGGCCCTTCAAGTGGGCGACGATCGGCTCGAGCGCGCCGGTTTGATAGGCGGCGGCACCGAGGCCGGCAAGGCCGAGCAGGACAACGACGGTGCGGAGCTTCATCGGACGGTCTCTTTGATCGCGGCCGGCACGGCCGCAAGGGATGTGGGATCGACAGTCTTCGTATCAACGGGCTTCAAGAGCATTCCAATGATGCCCACGAGAATCGGCATCATCGCCACGGCATCGAAGCGGGGGTCGACGGCACGGCGCCAGAAGAGGCCGTCGCCCAGCACCAAAAGCACCTCGGCCAGCGTTTTCGAGTCGAGATCCGGCTTGATCTTGCCGTCCTGGCGTGCCCGCTCGAACAGCTGCTCGAAACTCTGGCGGCAGTAGTCGTCGACGGAGCGGAAGATCTCGCCCACGACCGGATTGCGGATGGCCTCGGCGCCGATCTCGATGCAGAGCGTGCGCTTGTACTGCGGCTCCTCGATCGCGTAGTGCTCGCCGAGCTTGCCGAGCGCGGTGAGGAGATCCGGAGCCTTCGAAAGCTCGTCGAGCTCGGAGGCGAGCTTGGCGAGGTCGCGCTCGGTGATGCCGGCGATCAGCTCCTCCTTCGAGGAGAAATAGACGTAGAGCGCGCCAGGGCTGATGGCGGCCTCCTTGCAGATGTCCTGCATGGTGCAGCGATGGAAGCCGGAGCGCGCGAAGCAGATCTCGGCAGCGTCGAGAATGTGCTCGCGGCGTGCGCGCTGAGTGGCGGGTTTCAGTTTCGGCATGGCACTTTGCGGCGGTTACGCCCTTCCTATGCGGCCACGAAGAAAATCGCTGTTCCCCGTGAAACAAAACGAACAGCCGTTTTGTTTGTGGACGAGGATTGTGACCCCGTCAAGGCGGCCGTGGGCGCGGCACATTGATAACTGCGTGACTTTTCAGTGAATTGGGGTTGGTGGGACGTCAGTTCAGCCCCCAATACCACTAGAACTGCGTCAGCCAGTTGAGGGTGACGTAGGGGTCGACGTCGAGCGTGTCGTCGCGTGAAAGGCCCGTGCCGAGAACACCAGCGGCAAGCGAGACCTCGCCGGTCTCCCACTCGTAGCGGGCGAAGGCGCCGGCACGGGCGTAGTCCAAGAGGTCTGCCTCCACCGGCGTGTCCGTATCGCCGAAGCACGCGGCCTTAGCCTTGGCATCTCTACGGCAATCCGCCTGCTCGTCGACGTTGATGCCGGCCTCGAGGCCCAGCGACGTGTGCGGCCAGACGCGATAGCCGACGCGGGCGCGTGCGGCGCGCGTATCGTGGGCGGAGGTCCAGGAGAGATCGAGCTGGCCCCAGCCGCGCTCGCCCATGTTGAGCCAGAGCTCGACGACACCCTTGGGGCCGATCTCGTCGCCCACGTTCAAGGCGCGCGCGTCCCACGGCGCGATCTCGTGGCCCACGATGGAGAGGCCGACAAAACCCTTGGCGGTCAGCTCGCCGAAGCGCGCGAGATAGCCGACCAGCACATCGGCGTAGTGAGTGCGAGCGGCGAATCTGGCGATGTCCGGCTTGCCCGCGTCTCCCCGGTCGTAGGCATACTCATAGCGGCCATACCCGCCGGCGGTGCGGAAGCGAATGCCCTCGTCGTGGATGCCGCTCCAGGGTGCAAACGTCGCGCCGGAATAGAGGAGCCACACGTTTGCCGAGACATCGGCCCCGGCCCAGACCTCGCGTCCGCCCGACGAAACGGGATCGGCAACAACGGAGGCCGGAGCCGCCGCGGACAAAACCCCCGCGAGCACCCACCCAAGAACCGAGTGTGGCGCGGCCCCTGCCCAATATCCTCGGAGCTCCCCCAACATCGTCGACGCAATACAAACGACAAGAATAGGCTCACTACAGATTGTTAACCCTGCTCATGTCAACGAATACTTGTGTCGCATACCGTTATTCTATTTAAAGTTGCATATCTTCGCTTTGGTTTTACTTTGGATTGTATGCGCCCTCCACTGCACGCTGAAGCCTTGGCAGAGGATCTCGGGCGGGATAGCAACGGCAACATCGTAGACGCCAGAATTTCGGCCCCCCATGAGCGGCAAAGACAGGCCTCCGCCCAAGTCTCCCTCCCGCGAGGAGCGGCTCGCCAAGGCGCTGCGCGACAACCTCGCCCGCCGCAAAGCCCTCGTCAGAGCCAAGCGCAGCCGCACGGCCGATCGGGACAAAACCGAGACCGAGCCGAGAGACGACGACGGTGTCTCCTAGGCGGCAAGATCCCAGCCTCGCTTCCTCCCTCTTGTCGTTGCAGAGGGGGGCGGAGAGCGACTAATCATCTTCTCTGAGAAACCCCGCGAGCGACTCGCGCCCGATCCTGTGGCGTCCCGCCTGTCGCCCGGCTTCGTGAAAGGCACCTCCATCACATGGATCGCATCAAGATCTCCGGCGGCCAGCGGCTCAATGGATCGATCCCGATCTCGGGCGCCAAAAACGCCGCGCTCCCGCTCATGATCGCGTCGCTGCTGACGGATGACCGGCTGACGCTCAAGAACGTGCCGAACCTCGCCGACGTGAACCTGCTGGCGCGCATCCTGCGCAACCACGGTGTCGACCTTGCCGTCGACGGCAAGCGGCCGGGCGGGGGCCCACACCTCGGCGAGACGTTCCACCTTACCGCGCGCGACATCTCCGACACGACGGCGCCCTACGAGCTCGTCTCGCGCATGCGCGCAAGCTTCTGGGTGCTCGGGCCGCTGGTTGCGCGCATGCGGGAGGCCAAGGTGTCGCTACCCGGCGGCTGCGCCATCGGCACACGGCCCGTGGACCTGCATCTCACCGGGCTCAAGGCGCTTGGCGCCGAGATCGAGATCGACGCCGGCTACGTGATCGCGCGGGCGCCGAAGGGCCTCAAGGGCGGGCACGTCATATTCCCGAAGGTGTCGGTCGGCGCGACCCACAACGTGCTGCTGGCGGCCACGCTCGCCCAAGGCGAGACGGTGATCGAGAACGCCGCGCGCGAGCCCGAAGTGGGCGACGTTGCGTCGTGCCTGGTCAAGATGGGGGCCGTGATCGAAGGGATCGGGACCTCGACGCTGCGCATCCAGGGCCGGCCCAGGCTCGAGGGCGCCGTGCATGCGGTGCTGCCGGATCGCATCGAGACCGGTACGTTCGCCTTCGCGGTGGCGGCAACCGGCGGCGATGTGGTGCTCGAGGGCGCGCGGCGCGAGCTTCTTTCGACGGCGTTCGATACGCTGGCGTCGGCCGGTGCGGTCGTCACGGACACCAACTCGGGCATCCGCATCACCCGCAACGGCGCGGGGCTCGAGCCGGTGGACGTCGAGACGCAGCCGTTCCCGGGCTTCCCGACGGATCTGCAGGCCCAGCTCATGGCGCTGATGACGCGGGCGCACGGCACGAGCGTGATCCGCGAGACCATCTTCGAGAACCGGTTCATGCACGTGCAGGAGCTGGCGCGGCTCGGCGCGGACATCAAGCTCCACGGCGACACCGCGACCATCAAGGGCGTGAAGACCCTCAAGGGCGCCCCGGTGATGGCGACGGACCTACGCGCCTCCGTCTCGCTCGTGATCGCCGGGCTCATGGCCGATGGCGACACCATGATCAACCGTGTCTATCACCTCGACCGCGGCTTCGAGCGGCTCGAGGAGAAGCTCTCGCGCTGCGGAGCCAAAATCGAGCGCCTGACAGCCGGGTGATCTTCGCTCGAGGTCCTGATCGGGTAGAGGAAGGCTCACAGGCTCTTGTTCATGCGGCGAATGCGGGCGGCGAGCAGGCGCATGACGTAGAGCGAGAAAGCCGGGTTCTCCCGCACGAGATCGAGAAAGGTGTTGCGATCGATCAGCGCCACCTCGGTCGGCTCGGCCGCGACGGCTGCCGCCGACCGCGGCGCGTTGTCGATCAGAGCAAGCTCGCCGAAGATGCCGTGCATGCCGACGTTCTCGAGGATGGTGCCGTAGGTGATGATGTTCACCTTCCCCTCGATGACGAGATACATGAGGTCGCCCGGATCCTCCTCGAGGAAGATCTTCTCGCCCGGGCCGTACCGCCTCAGGGGGATCCTAAAACGCTCGAGGAAGTCGAAGTCGAAGGGGGCGCCGAGCGAGGTCATGTAAGTTACCCGGAAAAGGCTGCCAAAACCGTGGGGTTTGCGCGCAGAGTATAGCCCGGATGCGGCCGCACGTCGCGCTCTCGCGCAGGGGCTTCCTTAACTCTGGCATTTGATCAGCCGCAAATTCGACCTGTCCATGCGCCATTATTGAGTTTGGGGATCATCTAGGGAGAAGGACGACATGCCCAAATTGGGTGCCACTCTCGCCGCGCTGGCGGCTCTCACGCTCGCGGCCGGTCCGGCCATGGCCCAGGCCAAGGTTAAGGCCGGCACGCTGACCTGCACCGGCGGCGCCGGCGTAGGTCTCCTGCTCGGGTCCAAGAAGTCCTACCGCTGCACCTACGTCTCGCTCGCGGGAAAGAGCGAGGACTACTCGGCGTCGATCACCAAGATCGGCCTCGACATCGGCGTCACTACCGAAAGCGTCATGGTGTGGACGGTGCTGGGCTCTGCCGATGCCCTGAAGCCCCGCGCGCTGACGGGCGGCTATGCGGGAGCGACTGCGGACGTCGCCATCGGCATCGGCGGCGGGGCCAAGGTGCTGGTCGGCGGATCGAACAACTCGGTGGTGCTGCAGCCGGTGTCGGTGCAGGGCCAGACCGGGCTCAACCTCGCCGTCGGCGTGGCCGAGCTCTCCATCCAATAGGGCCCTTTGCCGGAGCCGACGAACACGCTTCGGACCGCAAGGGTCGGAAGCGGCCGAGCTCGAGGCGGTCTGTTGCGTCACCCGCCACGTCCCGCTATCACCAGCGGGGCGCAGCAACCTATTGCGGACGCGACTCAATGGCCGACCTCAAGCTCATCGCCTTCGACCCCGAGGATCTCGAGGTGATCGCCGCGCACCTGCAGGACGCCGTGTTGCGTGTCGAAGACATGGCCTACCTCAAGCGGGAGAAGCGCTTCGCCATCGTCGCCAACCGCTTCGACTGGAGCGAGGCCTCCGCATCGAAACGGGACTTCACGCGGCGGCGGGCGGGCCTGCGTATCGAGCGGGTGCTGTCGGCGAAAGTGTCGGGCCTCGACCTCTCCGACAAGCAGCGGGTACTGTCGCTGCTCACCGTCACCTTCACACCGACCACGGAGCCCGAGGGCACCCTCACGCTGACTTTTGCCGGGGGTGCCGCCATAAAGCTTGAGGTCGAATGCGTGGAAGCTGCTCTCGATGACCTCGGCGCGGCCTGGACCACCCGCCACAAGCCCGAGCACACCGGCGATTAACGCGCTGAGGCCCAACGGTTTCCTTGCGCACAATTCACCATGCCCGACTGTGACGGATGCACGCTTTCGTCACCGGCGCCCCTCGCCTATAACGGCTGACTTGCGCGCTCGGGGTGCGCGCCTACTCCCCGCCACGGCCTCAGGAGCACGGAATGCCAGCGCGGCTTGCGACATCGGACCGGGACTTTGCGGCCGCCTTCGAGGCTTTCCTCACCACCAAGCGCGAGGTCTCGGAGGACGTCGATCTCGCCGTGCGCCAGATCATTGCCGACGTGCGTGCTCGCGGCGACCGGGCCCTCGTCGACCTTTCAAAAAAGCTCGACCACGTGGACCTCGACAAGATCGGCCTCCGGGTGACCGAGGCTGAGGTCGAGGCCGCCTTCCGCCAATGCAGTGCCGAGACACTCGGGGCCCTCACCTTCGCGCGCGACCGCATCGCCGATCACCACCAGCGCCACCTGCCGACGAGCGAGACCTACACCGATGCACTCGGCGTCACGCTCGGCCACCGCTGGACGGCCGTCGAATCCGCCGGCCTCTACGTGCCGGGCGGGCTCGCCTCCTATCCAAGCTCGGTCCTCATGAACGCGGTGCCCGCGAACGTCGCGGGCGTGCCGCGCATCGTGATCGTGGTGCCCTCGCCCAGGGGCGAGCTCAATCCTCTCGTGCTCGCGGCGGCCAAGCTCGCGGGCGTGACCGAGATCTACCGCGTGGGCGGCGCGCAGAGCATCGCCGCGCTCGCCTACGGCACCGAGACCATCAGGCCAGTCGCCAAAATCGTAGGACCGGGCAACGCCTACGTGGCCGCCGCCAAGCGGCAGGTGTTCGGCACGGTCGGCATCGACAGCATCGCGGGCCCGTCCGAGGTGCTCGTCATCGCCGACAAGGCCAACGACGCCGACTGGATCGCCGCCGACCTTCTGGCGCAGGCCGAGCACGATACGGCGGCGCAATCGATCTTGATGACCGACGACGCGGCCTTCGCGGATGCCGTGGAAGCGGCGGTGCGGCGCCAGGTGCAGAGCCTGCCCAAGGCCGATATCGCGGGAGCAAGCTGGCGCGACTTCGGGGCCGTGATCGTGCTCCGCTCGCTCGACGAGGCTCCGGCGCTCGCCGACCGCATTGCCGCCGAGCATCTCGAGATCGCGACCAGCGACCCTGCCGGCCTCGGCGAGAAGATCCGCAATGCGGGCGCGATCTTCCTCGGGGCGCACACGCCGGAGGTGATCGGCGACTACGTGGCGGGCTCCAACCACGTGCTGCCTACGGCGCGCAGCGCGCGCTTCTCCTCGGGGCTCGGCGTTCTCGATTTCATGAAGCGGACCTCGCTCCTCAAACTCGACCAAAGCTCTCTCGGTAAGCTCGCGCCGGCGGCGATGACGCTGGCACGGGCCGAAGGGCTCGAGGCCCACCGGCGTTCGGTCGAGGTGCGGCTTTCGGCGAAAGGGTGACGAATGGACGAGGCTCCGACAGACGCACTGCAGAGCAACCACCGGCTGAGCGAGGTCGTGCTCGATCCCGCCTCGATCGCGCGCGGCAACGCCAACATCGAGCATGAGCGGGAGGTAGCAATCTACGACCTCATCGACGGCAACTCGTTCGAGGTCGAGGGACGCGACGACGGCCCCTACAAGCTCACCATCGGCATTGTCGAGGACCGCCTCGCGCTCTCTGTCTTCAACGCAACCGCGGCGGAGCCGCTCGTCACGCACTATCTCTCGCTCACGCCCTTCAAGCGCATTATGAAGGACTACTTCATGGTGCTCGACAGCTACTATCAGGCGATCCGCACCTCGCAACCCTCGCGCATTCAGGCAATCGACATGGGGCGGCGAGGCCTGCACGACGAGGGCAGCCGTGTGCTCGCCGAGCGGCTCGAGGGCAAGATCAAGCTCGACTTCGATACCGCGCGCCGCCTTTTCACGCTGATCTCCGCCCTGCATTGGAAGGGGTGATCCCGTGTCACGCGACGGCGACGGGCCCCGGGCAGTGCTGTTCGCGTGCGCGCTCAATGCGGTCCGGAGCCCGATGGCCGCTGCCATCCTGCGCCATCTCTCGGGCGGCAGCATCAGAGTGGAATCGGCGGGCGTGCGGCCGGGGCTCAGCGATCCCTACGCGGTCGCCGTCATGGACGAGATCGGCATCGACATCTCAGACCACGAGCCGAGACCGCTCAGCGAGCTCGAGGGCGAGATGTTCGACCTCATCATCACGCTCTCGCCCGAAGCGCACCACCACGGCCTCGAGATGACGCGCATCATGGGGGCCGATGTCGAATATTGGCCGACGCGGGACGTGACGCCCTATGCCGAGTGTGCGAGCCGGGAGGAGGCGCTAGCCCAGTACCGGGACGTGCGCGACCGGCTCTTCCAGAAAATCAAGGCACGCTTTGCGCCCGGCACCGGCGGCCCGACGGTCTAAGAGGCGGCTGGCTTGCGAGGGCCGACGAGGAACCAGGTCTCCTGCTTGCCGACGCCCTTGATCTCGACGGCGCCGCGGGGCTCGACCGCGAAATCGGCCGCGAGCTTGGGGCCGGACAGCGGGCAGAGATGAATGCGTCCCGGCGCCGAGGAGCTCTCCAGGCGGGCCGCCAGATTCACGGCGTCGCCCCAGATGTCGTAGGAGAACTTCTGGCGCCCGATGACACCCGCCATGACGGGGCCGGTGGCGATCCCCATGCGCATCTCGAGCTCGTAGCCCGTCTCCTCGCGCAGGCGGCGCACGACGGTCTGCATCTCGAGCGCCATGCGGGCGAGACGCGCGGCGCAATCGGCCACCGGCTCCGGCACGCCCGCTGCAGCCATGTAGGCGTCGCCGATGGTCTTGATCTTCTCCACGCCGTGGCGCTCCGCGAGGTCGTCGAAATGGGTGACGAGGCGGTTCAACAGCGTCACTGTCGCCTCGGCACCGAGGCGGCGCGCGAGCGGCACGAAGCCCGAGATGTCGGCAAAAAGGATCGATGCCTCCGCGAAGGTATCCGCCACGGGGTCGGCGGGCTTTTTCTTCAACCTCTCAACAATCTCGTCGGGAAGGATGTTGCGGAGCAGCGCGTCGGTTTCTGCCTTCGCATTCTCGGCCAGGCGAAAGGCATAGAAAACGGAGGCCGCGATCAGCCCAAAGGTGGTGATGGCCGCCTGGATATACATGGAATCCAAAACCTCGTGCGGGGCCTCGATGCGCGCAACCGAGTGCGGATACCAGAACCAGCAGGCAATGTGGAGCATGACGGCCATTGCGATGGACGGCACGATGAGCCGCCAGCGCTTCAGGCCAAAGACGACAAAGGCGGCGGCCGCGATGACGAAATATTGAAGATGAACGCCCGACGAGCGGCCGAGGTAAGCGGTGAAGCTCATCAGTGCCGCGCATTCGGTAAACAGCATCAGCAGCGCGGCCGCGACCTCGCCCAGACGGTGCATGAGCGGAACGAACAGCATGACCACGACGATGGCCAGGTTGATGTAGACGATGGGCCAATAGAGGGAATAGTCCAGGAAGGTCTGTTGCAGCGCGTAAACAAGGGTGGAGACCATGATCAGATAGGCGATCATGTTCAGGATCATGAGGCGGCGCTTGACCTCGGGCGGGTAACCCTGGGTGCCGGCCTCGACCAAGCGAGACAGCAGAGGCGCCACCGCCCCTGCCGGACGCGACTCAAGAAGGCTTGCCGCGGCCTCCCTCAGCCGGGCAGCCCAGATCTCACCCGATGACTTCAGCCGCGACACGGCGGGAACGCTCCCAATTTCGACCGCCCCCGCACGGCCGGCCATTCTATTGACCGGCTTTTAGGCTCCCCACAGCGAGGAGGCTGTGCCCTAGGAAACAGGCCGGGCCCGCGTCAGGCGCCGGCGATCTCCTCGAGCTCGTCGATGTCGCACGTGAAACGGCTGTCCTTCCGCCCGATGGCGCCGCCTTCCTCGAGCATGGCGAGCGCGGCATTTACCTTCGGGCGGCTCGCGCCAATCAGAAGCGCAAGCTCGCTCTGCGAGATCGGGAGATCGAGGACAACCTTCATGCCGGGCTTCAACTCACCTTTCTGGCGGGCGGCGGCCAGGAAGAAGCGCGCAAGCCGCACCTCGATCGGGTAGAGCGCGATGCCCTCGAGCTGGTGGTCGGCCTCGCGCACGCGGTTGCAAAGAAATTTGATCACACCCTCGCGAACAACGTTGCGCTGCTCGATCAACCGCGCGAGCGCCGCCTTGGACAGGGTCATGGCCGTCACTTTGGACACGGCGGTGGCGTCGGCCGTGCGCATGCCGCCGTCGAGCACGGCGATCTCGCCAAAGATCTGCCCCGCCTCGGCGTGGGCGAACGACAGCTCGCGGCCCTCGGAGGTCAGAACCGAAAGGCGCACGCGACCGCCGGTCACGAGATAGATGTCGCGGCCCGGATCGCCGCGGGCGAAGATCGCCTGGCCGGAATCGAACGAGGTCTCTCGCATCTCCTGGGCTACGGCCCGCCGGTCGGCGTCCTCCAGGGCGCCGAAGAGGGCCGACATTGCCAGCATCTCGACTACCGCATCCTTCGACGTCATACGATCCTCCGGCACCCTATCAGCCGTAGGCCGATTTTTGCGGGAAGCCCGGCGGGAAGGCAACGAGCTTCTTGCTTTTCCAGGGTCGTATCTGCATTCTCCCGCTAGTTTTTTGGGGCTTTCTACCCCGGCGCAAGGGGGCCTGGCCCTCGTGGCGTCAAACAGTAGGCGCAAACCCCTGCTCCTGGCGTGCGCGTTCCCGAGCCCCCTCCAAGCGACAGCGGCTTTCTCCCATGAGCTCCGTCAAGGATGCCTTTCTCACCAAGTTCAACCGCACCGACAGCCCGCGACGGGAAACCCTGCGCCGGGAGCTCGCGCGCGAGCGGGCGCGGGAGGACGGTCCCAAGCAAAAGCCCAAGCTCGTGCTGGCCAGCGCGAGCCCGCGCCGCCTGATGCTGCTGGCGCAGGCCGGCATCGAGCCCGACGCCTTGCGCCCAGCCAGCATCGACGAGCGGGCGCGTGCGGCGGAGATGCCGCGTGCGCTCGCCTCGCGCCTTGCCCGCTCCAAGGCCGAGACGGCGCGCGACCAGATCGCCAACGATACCGATATCGCCGGCGCCTACGTGCTCGCGGCCGATACCGTCGTCTCGGTAGGACGGCGCATCTTCGGCAAGCCCGAGCATATCGAGGAGGCGGTGGCGACGCTCGAGCGGCTCTCCGGCCGCTCGCACCGCGTGCTCACGGGCGTCTGCCTCATCACGCCCGACGACCGCGTGCGCATGAAGATCGTCGACACGCGGGTCCGCTTCAAGCATCTCGCCAAGTCCGAGATCGAGGCCTACATCGCCTCGCGCGAATGGCGCGGCAAGGCCGGCGGCTATGCGATCCAGGGACTTGCGGGCTGCTTCGTGCGCACGATCACGGGCTCGTACACGAACGTGGTCGGGCTGCCGCTCACCGAGGTGGTTGCGCTTCTCCTCGGCGAGGGCTTTCCGGTGCATTTCAACTGGCTCCGCGCCGCGGAGATCGACGCCGAGTGACGCGATGAGTGCCGCAAAGACCGAGCCAGAACAGAGCACCGGGGGCGGGCGCTGCCCGATCTGCGGAAAGCCCACGACGCAAGCGGTGCGCCCGTTCTGCTCGGCGCGCTGCGCAGACATCGACCTCGGCCGCTGGGTCTCTGGCGGCTACGTGATCGCCGGCGGGATCGACGACGCGGACGAGGACGGCGAGGACTCTCTCGCCACCCGATCGGGCGGCACTCCGGAGGACGGAAAAGGGCGCGACGACGAGGCTTGAGGACCGTTTGTGACTGTCCCTCAACGGCGCTGGACAGCCGGAGGCCGACCCCCTATAAAGCCCGAGCTTCGACGGCAGGCTGCTGCCCCGCGAGCAAAAAGCCCAGGTAGCTCAGTTGGTAGAGCATGCGACTGAAAATCGCAGTGTCGGTGGTTCAATTCCGCCCCTGGGCACCATTTCCCTTTTTGCCGCGACAGCCGGGCTGATGGCTTTCCGGCGCGCTGCGCCCATGCTCGGCGAGGGCAAGGTCCGGTCGAGCCGAACCTCCACGAGACGCAGCACAGAGTGAATGGCGAGACCCGCCATTCCATCGCAAGAGCAGGCGCTAACGTGTTCTAGCCCAAGAGGTTCGCTCAGGCATTTGTCGCTCACGCCTCACGCGGCCAGCCCAACAGGGGATCTGCTCCTGGCTGCAGTGCACAACTAATTCGGCACACTATGATGCCCGCCGCCAGCTCTGCCTTCGCAAAACCAATAGGAAACGATAGGTAAGAAGGGCGCGCAGGGCCCCGTCACACGGCGTCGCCTCGGCACGAAAAGGGGAACGTCATGCGCCTTTTTCTGCTTCCGCTCTCGCCTCGCTACATCCTTCTCACGCTTGCTCTCGCCGGCACCGCCGGCCTTGCGGCGTTCGCCTGGTCGTTCCCAGCCACCATCCCCTATGTCGCGGCACCGCTGGCGCTCCTCGGGTTTCTCGCCGCGCTCGGCCTGCGTGACATCATGCAGACGAAGCACGCCATCCTGCGCAATTATCCCATCGCCGCGCACCTGCGCTTCCTGCTAGAGAACATCCGGCCCGAGATGCGCCAGTATTTCTTCGAGGCCGACAAGGACGGCTCGCCGTTCCCGCGCGACAAGAGGGCCATCGTCTACCAGCGCGCCAAGAAGGAGCTCGACAAGCGGCCGTTCGGCACCCAGTACGACGTCTACGCAAGCCGCTACGAGTGGCTGCACCACTCGATGGCGCCGAAGCCCGTCTCGCGCGAGCCTTTCCGCGTCACGATAGGCGGCCCGAGCTCAACTCAGCCCTACGCGGCATCGGTGTTCAACATCTCGGCGATGAGCTACGGCTCGCTCTCGGCCAACGCGATCATGTCCCTCAACAAGGGCGCCAAGCTCGGCGGCTTCGCGCACGACACGGGAGAAGGCGGCTTCACGCCCTATCACCGCCAGCACGGCGGCGACATCATTTGGGAGATCGGCTCCGGATACTTCTGCTGCCGCAACAAGGACGGCACTTTCTCGCGTGAGAAGTTCGCCGAGGTGGCGGCAGATCCGCAGATCAAAATGATCGAGCTCAAGCTCTCGCAAGGCGCCAAGCCCGGCCACGGTGGCGTGCTGCCCGGCGCCAAGGTGACGGCTGAAATCGCGCGCATTCGCGGCGTCGAAGCCGGCCGCGACTGCATCTCGCCGGCGCGCCATTCCGCCTTCTCGACGCCCATAGAGCTCCTCGAGCTCGTGGCCGACCTGCGCCGGCTGTCCGGCGGCAAGCCCGCAGGGTTCAAGCTCTGCATCGGCCACCCCTGGGAGTTCCTTGCAGTGGTCAAGGCCATGATCGAGACCGGCATCACGCCGGACTTCATCGTGGTCGACGGCAAGGAGGGCGGCACGGGTGCGGCCCCCCTCGAGTTCATGGACCACCTCGGCATGCCGCTACGCGACGGCCTCTCCTTCGTGCACGCCGCGCTGGTCGGAGCCAATCTGCGCGACCGCATCAAGATCGGCGCCTCGGGCAAGATCACTTCCGCCTTCGACATGGCGCGTATCATGGCGCTCGGAGCCGACTGGTGCAACGCGGGGCGCGGCTTCATGTTCGCGGTCGGATGCATCCAGGCCCAGCAGTGCCACACGGATCATTGCCCGACTGGCGTCGCCACGCAGGACAAGTCGCGGCAACGCGCCATCGTCGTGCCGACCAAGGCCGTCCGTGTCGCGCAGTTCCACGCGGAGACCGTGAAGGCGCTGGCCGAGCTTATCGCTGCCGCCGGGCTGGATCACCCGAGCGAGCTCAGGCCGCATCATTTCATGCAACGCGCGGCGCCCGACCGGGTCATAACGTTCGCGGAGCTCCACCGGCAGCTCGCACCAGGTGAGCTGCTCACCGGAACCGAGGATCCGCGCTTCAAGGAGGCCTGGGCGATCGCGCGCGCGGACAGCTTCACGCCGGCGGACGACGCAACTGCGGTGCGGCCCTTTCTCGCCGCAGAATAGAGACGTAGCGCGCGGACTAAGTGCTCGAGTTTCCCTTGATCATCACCAACGTCGACATTGTCATCATCTGAGGGTCAATCCGCCGCTCCGGGTGTCGGGCCGCCGAGCTGGCGCTCGTCGATGGAGACCGCCTTCAGAAGCGCGAACACCGTGCTGCCGTGTGCGAGGCCGAGATCGTTGACGGCGAGACGGGTGGCGAAAGCGGAGATGCGGTCGCCGCCCTCAAGGCCGATGGTGAGCAACGCCAGCGGTCCGGCGCCCATCTCGATGCGGATCACGCGACCCTTCAGCGCGGTGCGGACGCTGAGACCATGCGGCGGCCCGGTCGCGATCGTCACATTCGTTGCGCGCACAGCGATGCGCACCGGCCGTCCGACGGGGCCGGCCAAGCCGGGCAGCGCAATGTCCCCGGCGGGATGAGCGACGACCGTGATGGCAAACTCGGGAAGCGTGCGGGCGATGCTGCCCGATAGGATGGAGACAGCCTCGAAACGGTCGGATCCGGGATTCTGCAGCGATGGCGCGAGCACCTCCTCGGGAGGACCGACGGCGACAACCTTGCCATCCGCGAGCCTCACGACTGTCTCTGCGAGGCGGGCAACCTCCTCGACCGCGTGGGACACGTAGACGATCGGAATGCGGAGGTCGTCGCGCAGGCGCTCGATAAAGGGCAGGATCTCGAGCTTGCGCTCGGTGTCGAGAGAGGCCAGTGGCTCGTCCATGACGAGGATGCGCGGTCGCGCGAGGAGCGCGCGGCCGATGGCGACCCGCTGGCGCTCGCCACCGGAGAGCGTCGTCGGCCGGCGCTCGAGCAGATGGCCGATGCCAAGGAGCCCGAGCACAGCATCGATGGCGATGGCCGGCTGCTCAGCGGGTGCGAAATAGCGCCCATAGGCGAGGTTCTGCCCGACCGTCAGATGTGGGAGAAGCTGGCCATCCTGGAAGACGAGACCGACGCGGCGCTTGTGGACCGGAACCCGCACCTTGGCCGCCGTGTCGACAAGCACATCCTCGCCGACGACAACGCGGCCACGATCGGGCCGATCGAGGCCGGCGATCAGCCTCGCGACCGTCGTTTTGCCGCATCCGGAGGGGCCAAACAGCGCAACACAGCCGCGCTGGCTGGTGAAGGCCACGTCGAGCAAAAAGCGCGGTCGGGCGAGCGTGCAGTCGAAGGCGATCATTCGAAGCCCGCTCTCTTGAGGCCGCTGCGGCGGCTCAGAAGCTCGGACGCCACGAGGGCCGCAAAAGACAAGGCAACCGCGACCAGCGACAGGCGCAGCGCGCCGGAGTCGCCGCCGGGCGTCTGCGTATAGGAGTAGATGGCAGCGGGTATGGTCTGCGTCTCGCCTGGAATGTTGGACACGAACGTGATGGTGGCGCCGAACTCGCCGAGAGCCTTGGCGAAGCACAGCATGGCTCCGGCAATGATGCCCGGAAGGGCGAGCGGCAGGGTGACGGTGAGGAACACCCAAGCCGGCGGAGCCCCGAGAGTCGCTGCCGCCTGTTCGCTCCGCGGGTCAATCGAATCCATGGCGAGGCGAATGGCGCGCACCATGAGCGGAAAGCCCATGACGGCCGCGGCGAGCGCGGCTCCGGTCCAGCGGAACGAGAGAACGAGGCCGAACGCATCATTGAGAAACGCGCCGATGGGGCCGCGGCGCCCGAAAAGGATGAGAAGGACGTAACCCGTCACGACCGGCGGCAGAACGAGCGGCATGTGCACCAGCCCATCGAGCACGATCTTGCCGCGAAAGGTGCCGCGCGAAAGCACGTAGGCCACCGCCACTGCGATAGGCAGGCTCGCCAGCATGGCGACCGTCGCGACGCGCAGCGACAGCTTAACGGCGACAAGCTCCTCCGGCGTGATCGACCACATTAACAATTGCCTCGGCTTCGCTCGGGACCGGGACCACCTTAGTCCAGCGCGAACAATAGAGGATTGCCGGCCAGGTGTCGGCGGCGAATGGCTGGAAGGTTATCGGAGAGATCCGAGACTAATGGATCGTGCGCGAGATGCCGCTCTGCCAGGCGGCGCTGGCCGATGCCTCTCTTGCATCGGCAGAGGCCTTGTCGGCGTCGGGGCGATAGCCTTCGACGGTGCGCGCCAAGATCGCCTGGATGGCCGCCCTGTCGCGGCTGGCCATGGCCTGGCGGATCTGGTCCAACTCGTGGCTGAGGTCCCCCCGCGTCAGGAACGGCTCGTCCGACTTGAAGATGCGCGGATGCTCGGTGGTCTGGGTGTGGGCACCTATCAGAAGCTCCTCGTAGAGCTTCTCGCCCGGGCGGAGCCCCGTGTAGACGATCGCGATGTCGCCGTTGGGATTGCTCTCGTCCCTCACCTCGAGGTTCGACAGGCGCACCATCAGGCGGGCGAGGTCGTCGATGCGCACGGGATCACCCATATGCAGCACGAACACCTCGCCGCCCTTGGCCATGGCGCCGGCCTGGATCACGAGCTCAGCAGCCTCCGGAATCGACATGAAGTAGCGCGTCACCTCGGGATGAGTGACCGTGATCGGGCCGCCCACGCGTATCTGCTGGCGAAACAGCGGCACCACAGAGCCCGAGCTGTCGAGCACGTTGCCGAAACGGACCATGGTGAAGATGGTCGCACTCTGATCGGACGCCTCTGCTTGCAAGACGAGCTCGGCGAGCCGCTTGCTGGCTCCCATGACGTTGGTCGGGCGCACCGCCTTGTCGGTCGAGACCAGCACGAAGCGCTCAACGCCGTGCTTCCTTGCGCACTGGGCGGAGACAAGGGTTCCGAACACGTTGTTCTCGATGCCCGAGAACGGGTTCCCCTCGACCATGGGCACGTGCTTGTAAGCCGCCGCATGGTATATCGTGTCGATCGCATGCTCGGCGAGCACCTGCGAGACGAGCCCGGCGTCAGCGGCCGAGCCGAGCACGGTCCTCAGCTCGGGTTGATCGTCCGGTGGCATACCCTCGAGGATCTGGCGCGTGTCGAGCTCCACGCGGTAAAGGGCGCTCTCCGAGATGTCGAGAAGGACAATGCGTCGCGGCGCGCGCTGTGCAATCTGGCGCACGAGCTCGGACCCGATCGAGCCGCCGGCGCCCGTCACTAAGATCGATTTGCCGGCCGTGCTGCGCGTAATCAGCTCGACGTTGGGAGCAACGGCGTCGCGACCCAAGAGGTCGCTCACCTCCACATCGCGCAGATGCCTCATGCTGACGTTGCCGGAGGCCACGTCCTCGTAGGTCGGCAAGATCTTGACGGTGACCGGCAGGCGCTCGAGCTCCTGCAGGATCCGCCGGCGCTCCTGGCGGCGGTTGGCGGGTAGCGCGATCAGCACCTCTTGCACGCGCTCGCGCTCGATCAGGCGGCCGATGCGCTGCGGCGGGTAAACCTTGAGGCCGCTCACGTACTGACGCCACATGCTGGGCGAGGGGTCGACGAAGCCGACGATATAGCGGTCCTGGGCCCGGCGAACGGCCTGCAGGAGCTCGATGCCTATCTTGCCGGCGCCGTAGATCAGCGTCGCCTTGCGGGTGCCGCCTTCTGGGGCTGCCGCGAAGCGGATGCCCGCGCTCTCCAAGAACAGCTTGATGACCCATCGCACGAGAAGGACGACCGCGGCCCCGCTGGCGCCGTAGGCGATGATAACAGTGCGAGGGATGCCATACTGACCGGCCATGAAGACGAGCAGCGCCCACATCAGGACCGAGAGGCCGACCGCGAACAGGACCTGGGTGGTGCCGCGGTGCCCCATGAAACGGGTCACGAGCCGATAAATGCCGAAATGCCACAGGGTCGCGACCGTAATCACGGGGCCGACCGCTAGCAGAACGACCGCCTCGATGCTCGGCGGCACGAAGGGCTCGCCATAGCGAATGGACAGCGTCACCCACAGGACGCCTGACAGAACAAGGAGATCGACAAAGACGAGGAGCGCGCGCTTTGCATAACGCGGAAGCTCAAGCAACCAGGCGCGCAAGCGGCCCAGCTCCTCGTTGATCCTCGCACTCACGCTTTTCAAGGAAAAATCCCCGCCGGATCGTCCCGCCACGGGCGGCGCACCAGCAACCACTAATCGGGGACAAAGCTCACAGCAACCGTTCTCGTGCCAGCAGCCCACAACTTGAGTGGGGATATTGTCCCGATCGAGCCGGATTCCAGCCTCAACCTGACGAAGATCGGGAATGGCATTTCTCTAAATTTTGCCGGCCTCTTCTACCGGAGCATGCTAACATACCGTGTGCGTGCGGTATACGTTGGCGTTCCTTTCGCCGTGTCGCATCCCCAAAAGGGAATGGGGCTCGGCGAGAATGTCATATTTCAGAGTTACGTGTGCGGATGCTTGCAGTCACGCATGAAAGTGCTCCTGGATTCGACACAGTCTCGCGTGGCGCGCCGACCCCGATCTATCCCGGCCCAGACGGTCCGGCAGAACGGGCTTTTATGCGCTCAGCGCCAGCAGAGGCGGCTGGCGCCAAGACATACTGGCTCCGGCTGCGCCGCTCGCGTGCGGTTCTAAAGCTGGTCGCGCACGTTGGGGGGATTTCGTGCCGAGTAAGGGTGTCAATGGCGCAGGCGGCTACCAGATCACAATTGCGGATCGCTTCCTCGGCGCCCTGATCCTGGTCGTGGGCGTCGTGACAGTGGTCGGCGCGCGGGCAACTGCATTTCTCCTCCCCGTTCTCGCCGTTGCGGCTATCGCCGCGCTGCTTATCGAGCGCGCGCCGCTCGCGGGCCTCAAGCAGGTCTCACGCTCGACGATCCTCGTCGCCCTGCTGTTGGGCTTCGCGGCGATCAGCTCGGCCTGGTCGGCCGATCCGGAGACGACGCTCTCGCACGCTCTCATCCTGCTGCTCATGCTCCTGCAATGGCATATCTTGAGCTACTGGATCTCCATTCAGACTGAGGGGCGCATTCAACACCTGGCCCATTGGCTTCTCATCGCCATTGCGATCGGCATGGCTATTCTTGCCTTCGAGGTGTTCGCCCACCAGTTCCTCAGGCGCTGGATCATCCATCACTTCGACATCCTCAATCCGCCGACGCTCAACAAGCACTATCGCGTGAGTGCTTCCGGCGACGTCCGGATCCAGGGATTCGAGCTCAACCGTTCTGTCGCGGCCGCCAATTTCCTGGTTTGGCCGGCCCTTCTCGTCGCATCGTCGATCTGGAGCGGTCGGAGATTGGCGCTCGTCGGCGCCGTTCTGGTGGGCCTCCTCGTCGCCTTGACACTGTGGTCGAACCACGAAACGTCGAAGATCGCGGTCGTCGTCGCGCTCATCATTTTCGCGCTCGCCAAAATCCGCCCGAGGCTCGCCCCACTCGCCCTCGCTGCGATGTGGTGCACCCTCATCCTCGGAATTGTCCCTCTCGCGCAGATTGCCTACAACCAGCTCGAGTTGCACAAGGCGAGCTGGCTGCAGAAGACCGCCAGCGAGCGCATCATCATCTGGAACGATATCAGCGGGCGCGTGCTCGAATCGCCGCTGTTCGGCGTCGGAGCCCGAACTGCGCATGTTCTCAGCGCCGACAGCGAAGCCACGATCAAGGAAAGCTCCGCGGGCGAGAGGCCAGCGATCGCCCGCCATGCCCACAACGTCTATCTGCAAACGTGGTATGAACTCGGGCTCGTCGGCGCGCTGCTGATGCTTTTATCCGGCCTCTCGATCCTGCGGGGCATCACGGCTCTTTCCGAGGCGACGCGGCCGTTCGCTCTGGCAGCCGCCGCGACCTTCATCGCAGAGATCGGATCGAGTTGGGAAATCTGGCAGCGCTGGTTCTTTGCCCTCTTCATCCTGGCGGCCGTCTTCCTCGCGCTCGCAGCCCGCAGCGCCGAAGCAGGCCGGCGCACATCCTCGTCATGACCGGCTTCTCCGGGGCGCCGGCCCTCCTGACCGCTCTTGTCCTCGCCTTCGTGCTCGCGACCTTGCTCGTGCGTGCACTCATGTGGGGCGGGATTGCAAAGCTCTTCGCCGACATTCCGAACGAACGATCGTTGCATCAAACGCCGGTGCCGCGCACTGGTGGTGTTGGGCTCATCACAGCAGCCTTTGCGACTTGGGGTGCACTCGGACCCGAAAAATGGAGCTTTGCCGTCCTCATCGCGGTCGGGCTTTCGACTGTTTCGCTGGTCGATGACGCAATCGGGCTCTCGGCCGGCAAACGGCTGATCGTGCAGTGCTTCGCCGCCGCGGCTCTGCTCCTCATCTATCCCGTGTCGCCGATCATCCTAGCTCCGCTGGCGTTCCTCACCCTCGTCTGGATGTCCAACCTCTACAATTTCATGGACGGATCGGACGGGCTGGCCGGCGGCATGACGGTGATCGGCTTCGGCGCCTATGCGATCGCCGCTCATCTCAAGGGCGCCTATGACCTCGCGCTTCTCTCGGCCGCGCTGGCCGGCGGGGCGGCAGGCTTCCTGGTCTGGAATTTTCACAAGGCGCGCATCTTCATGGGCGATGCCGGCTCGGTTCCCATCGGATTCCTCGCGGCGGCGATCGGCCTTCTCGGTTGGCAGACAGGCGTCTGGCCGTTCACCTTCCCAGCCCTTGCCTTCCTGCCGTTCATCGCTGATGCGACGGTGACGCTCATCGCCCGCTTTCGGCGCGGCGAGCGGCTCTCGGAGGCACACAAGACCCACTACTATCAGCGCATACTCCAGATGGGGCTGGGGCACAGGGGCACGGCGCTCTGGGCCTACCTGCTGATGGCTGCCTCAGCCGCGTCCGCCCTCATGGCCATCGACTGGGGACCGCTCGCGGCAGGCCTCCTGATCGCCGTTTGGCTGGCCGCCTACGCGCTCGGAATGACGTACGTCGACACAGCCTGGGCTGCGTTCAAGACAAAGGCGAGCTCGCGCCGATGATTGCGATAGAGCGGTCGGCGGCGCGGCGCTCCCGCTGCCACGCCGCCGCGCGCGCAAGCTCGGCCACCATGTCTACGTTGGGCCGCCAGCCCAGTATCTCCCGCGACTCGCGGTCATCGATCTCGAGATCGCCGACAAGGCGGGCGGCCTCCGCGCCATAGCCCGCGAGGGACGCCGCCCCTTCCAGAAGCGAGGGAGGGCTCGGGAGAAGCCGCGCCGGCCGTCCCAAGGCCGCCGCCATTGCACGGATCAGGTCGGGCGTGGAGGCGGGTCGGCCATCCCGGGCCAGGAACACGCGGCCAACTGCACGAGGATGGGCGGCAGCGAGGGCAATCAACTCTGCGAAGGCGTCGACGGACAGGAGATCGCGCCTATTGGCGATCGAGGCGAGGGGAAGGGGAATGCCGCGCTCGACCCAACCAAGCAATCTCGTCAGGTTGCCCCGCACCCCTCTGCCGTACATCAGCGGCGGGCGCAGAATGACGACCTCGAGGCCTTTCGCAGAGAATGTCCTGAGGCAGGCCTCGGCCTCGGCCTTGCTGCGTCCATAGGCGTCGCGCGGAGCTGGCGGATCGGCAGCCGCGAATGGCACTCCAAAGGTGCGCTCGCCATTGACCTTGATGGAGCTCACGAACACGAGGCGGCGCACGCCAAGGCGGAGACATGCCTCGGCAAGCCCGATGGTCACCCCTACATTGGCCGCCCGGTAGAGGGCTTCCTTGCGTGGCCCTTCGCCCTCCATGGTGTGGGCGCGACCGGCAAGGTGCACGACGACATCGCTGCCCGCGATCAAGGGGGTCCAGTCCGTGTGCACGTCGAGGTCGCCGGCCACGATGACACGCTGGGCGGCAGCGACCGCAGATTGGCGGCGCACGATCGCCGTCGTTGCATATCCAGCCTTGGCAAGCGCCAATACGGTGGGACCGCCGACGAATCCGCCGGCGCCGGTCACCGCTGCGCGCTTCGCCGTCAACTTATCCACACCTCGGTCCCCGGTCCTCGCGAATGTGCGCTGCGGCTTGGATGGCCTACTCGGGCGCGACGACGCGCTCTGGAGCCGCCATCGGCCTCGTCATGCGCCGCTCGTGCCTACGGTCTCAGACTTCGCCCAGTACTCGGGGGAGCGGTAGTACTCGTAAGCTTTGGCGACATCGCCCTCGAAGGCGATCCTGCCCTTTTTCATGACGATGCCCTTGTTGCAGATCTCCTTGACGATCGACTCGCTGTGAGAGGCCAGCACCAGCACCTTGGTGGCGTTCACGCGGTCGACGAGGCGGCGCTTGGCCTTGTCCATAAAGGACTGATCACCTGCGCTCAGCCACTCGTCGAGAAGGAGAATGCTCGACTGCTGCGAGGTGACGGTGGCAAACGCGAGCCGCAGCTTCATGCCGGCCGAATAGGTATTGATCGGGTCCTGGATCACCTCCCCGAGCTCGGAGAACGACACGATGTCCTCGATCCGCTCGTTGATCTCTTTTGCGGAGAGACCCATGGCAAAGCCGCTCAGATAGATGTTCTCGAGGCCCGTCGCATCGCCGTTCATGCCCATCGACAGGTTGAGCAGCGCCTGTCTGTTGCCGTGCATCACGATCGAGCCGCCGGTCGGCTGCAGAACACCCGACAGGAGGCGCAGCATCGTGGTCTTTCCCGAGCCGTTGGCGCCAATCAGCGCGAGACGATCACCCTCGGCGAGATCGAAGCTCACGCCGCGAATGATCTGTCGCAACTCGCGACGCTTGGTGGGCCGGTAAAATTCCTTGATGGCGGAAACCGGGTTCACGGTCAGGCTCTCGCGCAGCGTGGAGAACACCGGGATCGACAGGGTGACGTTGCGTACGGAAACGAGGCTTTGGTTCTGCATGTCAGCGCTCTCAGCTCCTCTCGCCGCTATAGCCACAGCGCAACATAGGGGCGGGCGCGGTTATAAGCGAAATATGCCATGACCCAGATGGCCACAGTCATGAGGCAGACAACGCCGATCTCAAGCATGGGAATGCGCCCGACCGCGATCGGGGCGCGTACGATGTCGAGCAGGTAGTAGAACGGGTTCAAGTACATGAAGATCTCGATCACCGGCGAGCGGCCGTGCAGATCCGGCGACCAGATGATGGGAGTGATGAAGAAGGCGATCCTAAAGAACGACTGCACGAGCTCCGAGATGTCCTTGAAGCGCGCGCCCACCACGGCCAGAAAAATGGAGCCGCCGAGGATGCAAAGCAGGGCAAGAGGCAGTGTCAGAAGGGAGAGCAGCGCCGTCGGCTGGAGGGGGTTTCCGGAGAACATCAGGACTCCGGCCAAGACGATCAGGTGATGCATGTAGAGGAGCGCGTTGCCGGAATAGAGCTTCAACACGTAGTCCGTATAGCGAACGCGGCCGTTCAGGATCATGTAGCGGTTGAGGAACAGGATCCGGCAGGCGCCGGCCAGGCACTGATTGATAAAGCCCCAGAAAATGATGCCGATGGTGAGGTGTACGAGGTAGCCGGCATTGCGCGTGTTCAGGACCTGTCCGTAGAGCAGCGTAAGGGCCGAGATGTAGAGCACCGGACCAACCAGGATCCAGAATGGCCCCAGGGCCGTCATCCGGTAGCGCAGGACGAGCTCCATCCAGGACGAATAGAGCCAATACTCCTTGTGCTTCAGGCTGTCGGCGAGATCCTTGAACAGCAACGTCGTCCTCCATGGGGGAGAAGCGCGCTTGGGCGGAGGCCCCGCGCTCGCCGGCGCCCCGCCGCCTCATGCGTTCCCGTGTGCGATGTGCGAGGCAAAGTCCACGAAAAAAGCGCCGCAGGCTCCGTCGGCGGCGCTGCCGTGGCCACGCTCACTCCCTGGCCTTTGCCTCCCCATGCGAACCGAGGCGAGATCCCGCGTTACTTTCCGGCACTTCGAAATCAGCCCCTGGCATGCTCGCCATAACGCAGGTGCCACGAAGGGGCAAGACCGGCTCTGCATCCGCCCGTCCGCATGAAGCTTTACAGCGTGCGCGGGCGCTTGCTACCAGACAAACTCAATTTATGGTGGCGGGAACCAGCGGCTGGGAAACCTTCAATGATTCGGGCCACGCGGCGCGGGCGACTGCCGATGGAAGTCGACACGACGGTCTCCCTTTCAGAGATCGCGGCGAAGCGGTGGGGTTTCAGCCAGGCCGCCCTCTCCTATCGGCTGTTCGTCGAGAGGATAGAAGACAGCATCACGAACTATATCCTGAGCCGCGCATCGGCATTTCGCAGGTTTGCCGAGAGACCCAGCCTCCTGCCCTGGGTCCGCGAGCTGCTTCCGGGCCTCTATGTCGAGCTCATCGCGCTCGAGTGCCGCCAGGCCGCCACCAAGGATGACCCGCGGGCCATCCGCGACCTCATCAGGACGGTGCAAAAGTCCGAGGTGCTCACCGACGTGGACCGGGACCGGGTCCTGCTCAAGAGCTACGTGCTGATGCGCCGCGAGGTCAAGGCGGCGAAGATCATCGACCGCATGATCTTGCGCCCGGAGCTCGCCAGCTCGGATTTCGCGCTCGCCGTCGATGCCGCCGCCAACATCGGAAGCCCGGTGCACGTGCACAACGCGCTCGGTCGCTGGATCCAAAATCATGGCGACCAGATGAACCAGTCGCGCGTCGCGCGCCGCCTGCTGCAATCTTTGCCCAGCCTCATCGATCTCGTCTCCAACCAGCACCACCTCGACTGGTCCGGCGCCGAGCGCTACTGGTTTCCGGATCGCGTTGTCGCCAAGATCGCCGCCGACTACACGCCCTGCACCGACTACAAGCGCGGGCTCGTCATGCACGTGACGAGCGCTCTCGGCCCGGGTGGGGCCGAGCGGCAGTTCGTCACCACGATGACGGCGCTGCAAGCCGCTAGCCTCGAGCAGTCGGTTGCCGGGGAGCGGAAGCCGCCCCCGGTCGCCCTCATCTCGAACCTCAGCTCGCGCGCGGACGGGCGCTTCTTCCTGCCGCCACTGCTCAAGGCCGGCGTCACCGTGCATGAGGCGAGCAGGGCCGACGATCCGGCGTCCCTCAAGTATCTGGTATCCAACTACCCGGAAGCCGTCGCTGCGATCCGCACCATGATGCTGCTGCCGCCGCGCATGTATGCTCGCGCCCTCAACCTTTATTACGTGCTCCGGGTGCAGAAGCCTGAGATCGTCCATTTCTGGCAGGATGAGACCAACATTCTCGGCGCTATCGCGGCGCTGCTCGCGGGCGTGCCGCGCATCTTCTTCTTCACCCGCAGCCGGCGGCCGCTCAAGTTCACGCGGCGACGGCGCTACATCCGCGCCTGCTACCAGGAACTTCTCAAGCTGCCGAACGTCGGGCTCGTCAACAACTCGATGGACGGCGCGCGTGACTACGAGAAGTGGCTCGGGCTCGCCGAAAACAGCATCGCTACAGTTTACAATGCCGTCGACTACGTGAACTTCCGCAAGGAGAACAGCTCGGCAGCCCGCGATGCCGTGAAGGCGCAGCTCTCGCTTCCCAAAGACGCTCGGGTGTTCGGCGGCGTGATGCGTACGAGTGCAGAGAAACAGCCGCTTCTCTGGCTTTCGGTCGGCCTTCGGCTGGCAGAGCGCCACCCAAACCTTCATTGCGTGTGCGTGGGAGACGGGCCCTACTCGGCCGAGATGAAGGCCGTGGCCGCTGCCAGCCCCTATGCCAGCCGATTCCATTTTCCTGGATCGCAGTCTCCTGTTGCGCCGTGGATGGGGTGCATGGACGTCCTCGTGTCGACCTCCTTCACCGAAGGCTTGCCAAACGTGCCGATCGAGGCGCAATGCCTCGGCGTCCCCGTCGTCGCGACGGACGCGGGCGGCTCGCGTGAGACGATTGTTGACGGGGTCTCGGGCTTCATCTGCGGGATGTACGACGAGGACGGTCTCGTTCAGAGCTGCGAGCGTGCCATCTTCGACGAGGCTTGGCGCGAGACCGCCGAGCGCGTCGCCCGCGAGAACTGCGAAGCCAAGTTCAGCGTCGAGAGCATGGTCAAGCGACTTGCCGCTGTCTATGGCGCAGAGAAGCTGTCGCCACCCTAGAGAGCCCGGAACTCTCGGTAGAGGGACGCATGGGCGTTCACGCTCTGCTCGAGCGAGAACAAGGTCTCGAGGCGCTGCCTGCCGGCTGCGCCCATGCAGCGCGCCAGCTCCCCATCTCGCGCCACGTCGAGAATGGCTTGCGCTAGCGCTTTCGTGTCGCGCGCGGGGACAAGACGGCCGGTCGTGCCGTCGAGCACGGCCTCGTTGTTGCCCCCAACATCGGTCGCGACCACGGGGAGGGACGCCGCCATGTACTCGAGAAGCGCATTCGAGAAGCCTTCCTCGTGGGACGTCAAAAGACCAAGGTCGGCAGCGGCAAGGATGGACCCAACATCCTGCCTCGCGCCGAGGAACGTCGCATGAGCCGCGAGGCCACGGCTCTGCACAAGACTGGCCAGGTCCGCTCCGATGCCGTCGTCACGGCCCACGCAGAGAAGCCGCCACGGCTTCGGCAGTTGCTCTGCAATGGTGGCCAATGCCTCGATCAAATCCCTGTGGCCCTTGTAGGGTATCAGGTTGGCGACCAGGACCATGACGAACGTCGACGCATCGATCCCCAAAGCGGCACGTGCCGCAGTCCGCGGCGGAGCGGGCGGAGCAGACGGTACGCCGTTGTGGATCAGTCGAAGGCGGGCGGGGACGCAGCCCTCTTCGATCAGCTCCGCCCTCACGCGAAGGGAGTTTGCGATGATGACCGTCATGCGCCGGTGCAGGAGCCGCTCCACACGCGCGGCGAGAGGATGGCGCAATTGATACACATTGAGGCTGCGCCGGCTCATGAACAGGACCGGCCGGCGCGCGACAATCGCCAGCGGCGCTCCGATGAGGTAGGCGGCCGGCAGGAAAAAGTGGACGATGTCCGGCTTGCGCCTCAGCATCCAGACGAAAAGCTTTCCCATGGCGCGGACGAGGCGGGCGAGACGCACGACACGCGGGGCAGCGGCGCTCCTCGACTCGAGCGACACGACCTCGACGCCGGCCGCCGTGAGATCCGGCGCAAGCGAGCCCGGCTCCGACAAGCAGAAGATGGCGACCTTCCAACCCCGGCGGACGAGCTCGGGCGTGAGACGCGATAGATACGTCTCGGCGCCGCCGCGCTCGAGCGATCCGATCACGTAGAGGATGGAGCCGGCCTGGTGCACGGGCGCTGTCATGCTCCGAAGTTCTCGAGCAGCTCTCCGAAATTGACATCGGGCAAGGGCGTGTAGGGCGGGTAGAACTGGCCGTGACGCGAATAGAGGCCGCGGATCGCCGCGAAGGGCCTCTTGAAGATGGCGTTGACGGGCGACTTGCTCTCCGCGGCCCATTCGATGGAGCCCGCCCTGGCGCCGTGCATCGCGCTCAAGGGAACTGGCACACGCTGCATGTCGAGGCCGATCCAGCGCACATTCGAATCGACCGGCAGCCAGCCTTTGGCGGTGCGCACCTCGGTCAGGGCGTGCGAGGGCGTGCGGGGTGCAAGCAGAGCGCCGAGGACGGAGCCATCTATTGCATAGACCGCGATGTGGCGGGTCTCGAAACCGAGCACACCCAGGATCTTCTCGATCACGCGGCTGCGGTCAAAGCACTGGCCGTGCCTGAGCTCGAAGAGATCCTTGGGCTCGCGCTCCCGGCCGAAGGGAATTGCCTCCTCGACCGGCGCGGTCTTGAGGACGGCGTCCTGGACGGCGACAATCGCGCGAATCTCGTCCTCGAAGCCGGCGCGCGCACCGAGCGTCGCCAGGGTCTCGCCGCCTCCAGCGGCGGCGAGGATGCGGTCGGCGTAGGTGCGGTCATCTGGTGTCACGGCGGTGGGCACGTTGTGGAACGCCGCCACGGCCAGGGCTGCCGCGGCGAGGGCGCCAAGCGCTAGACGGCGCGACATCCACCTTGCGGCGACCGCGGATCCTGGCTTCTCAACACCGATGCTCATGCCACGCCAGACGTTGTCACGCTCGCAGCCCCCACGCTCCAGAACCCGTTGGTGAAAAACGTCAATTCTCTTCGTTGGCGGCAGCTTGCGCGGGGATCGCGGCGAGCGTAAAGGGGGCTTCGGGCGTGCGCTCGTTTCAGGGTTTCTCAGGGGGCTATGTTCTGCTAACCCGAGAGTATCGCTCTCCAGCGCAAGGTTTGCCCGCTTGCTCACGATCATTCCGCTCGGAACCTGCCGCCTCGCCTCGCCTCTGCGCAAGCTCGCAGGCTTCGGCGTGGTCAAGGTCGACCTGACGCGGATCTACGGCTTCGTGCACACCACCGATGAAATCCTGCAGCAGATCGGATTTCTGCTCGGCACGCGCGATATCCCGACCCACATGCGGCCGCTCATCGGCCAGTATTTCAATCATTCCCGCTGCGCGGGTCGGCACATGCGCCCGGATCTCTATTTCGTCGAGGTGTCGATCAACGACACGCTCGAATCGGAAGGGTTCCAGCTGCAGCCGAGCCTGCTGCAGGTGTTCACCAAGGGCATCTTCGAGGAGCCGAAGGCGCGGAGCGACTACATGCTCGCGGTCGCGCGAGACGACAGGGCAGAGATCGAGAGGATCCTGTCCGGCCTGGCAGGCGTGCCCGAGGACAAGCTGCGGCTTCTGCGAAACCTCAGGCAGCACCGGCAAACCGCGGACGAGATCCAAGACGGCATCACGCGCATCCGGAGCGCGCTCGATGCCGACATGGTGCTCATGACGCACGTGGACGCCAAGGCGCCCGACGGCGCGACCATCCCCGAGCGTGAGCGGCTCATCGCGGACGTCGTCTCAGCCGCCAACCGCCTCGGCATTCGCTGCTTCAACCCCACGGCCGATCTCAATGAGGTTGGGCAGGCTCAGGCCATGGCCAACAACGGGATCGACACGACGCATTGGGCCGACGGCTTCGAGAGCCGGATCG